>WBZQ01000001.1_pt1 | contig 421348 bp, 396 predicted proteins | sample 5204251 | NCBI WGS metagenome assembly WBZQ01 (sample SAMN12412402, study PRJNA552823) | activated sludge metagenome | isolation source: activated sludge from nitrification reactor of wastewater treatment plant... | place: USA: Virginia | collected 2017-09 | reverse complement strand
CCAGGATGTTCATATCGCCGGTCAACATCAAGGCTTCTTGGGGCACCATTTGCTGGCGGCCCTGCTGGCTGGTGCGGAAGCCGACCTCGACCCGGTAGAGTTTTGCGACCTTGGGTTGGAGGACGGTTTCAGCGAAGGGGATTTTGAAGTGGGGCCCCGGCTCGACCGTCCGAACCGGCACACCGAACTGTTTGACGACACCTTCTTCATCCGGCGCGACGATGAAGACACTTTGCCAGATAAAGAAGATAAGCAAGGCAGTGATGACCACATTGAGCAGTCCTCCCGCTGGCAGGTGATTCTTCCATCCATCAAACTCTCCAGCAGAGAATAGCTCCTTCATCTTCGACCTGGCTTGCTTGAAGACTTCCTCCAGCGGGTCGCCTTTCCTGCTCCATGGATCGTTCGGTTCCCAGGCCATGACATGTTCTCCAGTGAGAAAGGCTTCGACGGTTTTTGAATTGGACAATCATTCTTCTCGTCATTCCCAAATAAACCTGTCACGATTCTTCACCTTGGTCCAGGAACTCATCGTAACAGCAACGGTGCCAAACAAGGCAGACAGCGCCTTGAGGAGTCCACCCCTTCCCGACCTCCATAATGACACCTTCAGAATTAGGGCTCGCAGGAAGTCGGCACGCTGCACAAAGTGTCTCAGAAAGACTTTCTAATGGTTTCGCATGAATATTATCACTCATTCTGCTCTCCGCTTAAGTCCATTGAGTGAGAACTCCGGGAATTTGCAACCCAAGTCGCGCCGGTCATAGACGATACCCAGTCTGCCTGTCACAGCTTCAGGTTCCTCGCTCGGTTGAGGGGGACGACTCTTGCTGAACAAGCGATTGACTGAGGTGACGCATGGACTCCTCATGATCCATTCCCTGCCCCGGCCCCTGTAAGAGCGAACGAATGGGAACCAATATTGAGTTGTGATCGAGAAGTGCCGGGATTACTTGGTGCCTGAGAATAGAGATCACTTCCCGGATGAGTTGCACTGCCAGGACGTTATCCTTTTCTATCGCATTTGCCGCTCTGTGCAATAAGATGGATGCATGTTTGAGAGAGCGGCTAGGTGTTTCCATTGAGTCAGTCCAATTATCCTTCCTGGTGCTGTTTGGAACAGGCATCCCTTGCAGTTGAGGAGCGGTGTCCTCCTGCATAGCAAGAACGCCGACAGCCCCCCCGGCGCCTGTACAGGTCTCATGATCAGTCACAGATCCTGTCTGCAGGAAGAACCATGAGCTTGCGACAAACAGCGTCCATATGAAAACACGTTTACTTCTAAACCTATCCGTGACAGAAATCATTTGTAAGCCTCCCATGACAGAGATACTCAGTTCACTGCCTGATGTCCCGACACACAGAGCCGAGTGTTCTCACACCGAGCATCACGGGTGCATTGGTTCGGCGGAGTCGGCATCGTTATATAGAGCCTGACTCATCGGACTTAGAACCTTCACTCCGTTGGAGGCCGACAACTGCAGGACTAACTTCCTTCGATCATTTTGCAGCTTCTGGGCCGTCGTACAGTCGGGCGGCTGAGTGTGCCCAAAGAATTCTTCAATCTTAAAATCGAGCAATGTCTCCGCTTTTCACGTCTTGTCAGGCTCGATGACAGTGCGCTCGTTGACGACTGACTCGTGCACTGCACACAGGCCCGAGACATTAAAAACTCCGCTCATCAAAGTGAACAGAACCCCGCCAGTAGAAACACTTGCTGCTTTCATCGTTCTTGTCACTCCTTACATCAGGGGAGGAACGCTTGACGTCACAGGCTCACATCGATCCTCGCACCACACGAAGCGTGCTTAGTCGCGATGACCCACCTGCGAACGCCTCAGTGAGTTCCGTCTTTACGATCGATAGGCGATTCGAAAAAGAAATGCTAGCCCTGGGGAGGGTGAAAGACCGATATTGAAAAGATTGGGATGTGGAACGACGGTTCAAACTCTGCATAGGAAGTGGAACGACTCGGTGCAACTGGTGCCGGTGTGAGGGGGAGAATGGAGAAGTCTTCAGAGAGTAATTCCACCGGGGTCTCCGACGTGAGTAAATTAAGCAAGGTCACTGGTGCGCCAAGCATTTGTGACAGAACGCAGAGACAGACAAAACAAATCAGAGCGGTATAGATCACTCCTTTGGGCAACAAATGACGTTCGCGTTTATCAACCCACATCATGACGCGACACTATACTCCAGCATACACTCGTGGGCAAGCGGGTTTGGCTCGATATGAATCCAAACAATATCTCGAGAAACGAGCATCTGCACCTGTACCCATGAGGGGAGCGGCAATCACACGTCAGCGCCCCTGGTATCAAGTAGGAAATAATTCAGGCCCTTCGCTGATCCGACCAGGCAAAGGCCGCCCCAAAACAAGTGCCGGCTACGGCCGCTTGGATGAAGGCATTGTCGGCAGGAACCGCAATGGCCCACCACACGATGGCTGCCAGCAACCCTGAGACTCCACCAAGGAGAATCTTGCCCCCCGCCAGCTTGAGCCAATCCGTGAGGGTTACCCAGGCGGCCATATACACCACACCAGCCGCAAATGAGGCCCAGAGATGCATGAGGTCCCGTTTAAAAAACCAAACTTGGACTGCGCCGGCGAGACCTCCGAGAATGAGGCCGGTGATAGCCCGTTTGATGAAGACCGAATAGTGAAACGTTGAATCAGACAATTCACCCTCCCTCTGCAAGCAAGTCCGACCACACAACAGCCGCCTGTCGAGTGATGACAGGAGAAGCAATCAATACAACCACACCTGTCCGCCGGATCGAAGCGTGACCCCAGACTGCGGCCTCACCTGTTCAATACCAAAGAACGAACGACGCTCAGGACGCATCAGGTATAACCGAGCCGACTCCAGCATTGATCGAGTCTCTTGCGATTCCATAGCCCGTTCTCCCAAAATCTCCTGCCAGGCTGTGCGCCAGTATGACGGCCGCACATGGATGGGATCGAATCCATACCAAACAGGATCAAGTTCAAAAAACTTCGCCCCATAGACCGAGGACAACTTCACCAACCCTTCGTGCACACCTTCGGCTCGGTCGATGACTTGGCTGAGCGTAAGCCGACAAGACGGCACGAGCATCGAACGGAATGCAAGAAATTTGATCTGTGAGAGCCGGTAGACGGCGTCAAGCGGCAACCCCGTGAGGACGATATCCTGTGTCACATGAGTCAGACGACGAAGGACCTCTTCGACCCAGCCCAACGTTCGCTCGACGGAAAAGCCGTACAGAATGTCATTGCCGACGTCTGTGACAAGTGCTCTCGTGGTCATCGGAGGACGCCGCTCCAACTCCGCCCAGAGCCCAGACTTGAGAATGGCCGGCAGCGTGCGAAAAAGAAATTGGCTCGGTGCTCCGTACGATCGTCCATGACCAAACGCTGCAAGTATTTCGACCTTCGGCCCCCACACCGATCGAGCGGTCGAGACGATGGTTTGGAATCCCCGAGTGAGGTTACTGGCGCCGAGAGCCACGATGCGTGCCATCTCCCCTCATCCAGGTCATGGAGTCGGAGGACAGGTCGTTTGCCTCGTATCTCTCCCCGGCCCCTTCGTGACTTCGATTCGTGCGACCCCTTTGACATTGGCACAGAGATCGCCCAGCCCCGGCGTCACCAGACGGAACGGCCCACCGTTCGCATCCGGTAGCGCTGTGCCTTGAAGCTCATAGACCAACACCCCAAATTCTTTCGCCTGTTGCAGTGTCAGACAGGCCGAGTACGTTCCGTCCGATGCATGGAAGACAACATGATCTGCATCGATCGCCAATGCCGGAACATCCAGGAGCCCCTTCAATCGAATCCCCAGCCCCTGCATCCCGGGCATGACGGTGGAAATATCCAGCTGATGCTCTGCGGGCAGCGCTGCAAGTGCGACACGATCGAAGGCAACCGACTGGACGACAGCCCCCTCGATCCGAACTCGACCACGACCGGTCGGCTCCTTCTCCGTGATCGTCTTGATCATCGCCGTCAGGGCTTCGTTGACCGGCGTGGGAATCCCAAGCTCCCGCCCCTTCTGAACAATGAAGCCGTTGAGGTAGTCGATCTCGGTTCGTCGTCCCGCTTTCCAATCGTCATACATCGACGTATGAATATCACGAATTTCCTGCGTCGCTTTCACGACTCGTTCCGCCATATCCAGCGGTAATGGAACCTTCATCGCCGCCGAAATCGCCGCAACTTCACCGACGATCTGCCGGATCACGCCCGTCATTTCCGGATGGTCGAGTGCCTTCGCCACATGATCGTCGATGACCACGGTGATCGGATTGAAGACACAGTTCCAACACATCTTCTCCCACTTACTCCGACGAATGTCTTTGGACAGATGACAGGCAATGTTCGCCGATGCAAACACATCACGGATGGCAAGCAGGCGGTCACTCTCATATCCCATCAATTCGCCGATGGTGACCGTGCCTTTCTTGTAATGGTCGATCACACCCGGCTCTGCGATTTTCGAATAGATGTACGCCACACCACCAACGACGCAATCGCGTTGGAGTCGTGCCAGGAGCCTGTCTTCGGTATCGATTCCGTTCTGTAACGTCAGGATAACCGTCTTCTCCGTGATGGCCGGTTCGAGCTGAGTCAGCACTTCGTCGAGATCATAGGCTTTCACAGCGAGCACGATCAGATCCGGCTGAGGAAGCTCACGTACATCTGCGGCGGCCTGTGGCCTCACCGTAAAGGTTCCGTCGGCACTGCGTATCGTCAATCCATTCCGTTTCACGGCCGCCAGCGTCTTGGGCCGCAATAGGAACGACACGTCGGGATTCACCTTGGCCAGTCGAGCCCCGAAAAATCCACCAACCGATCCAGCCCCGACCATCAAAATCTGTTTCATACGCCTATCCTCATATTGCGTGCGAACGGAGGGTACTATAGCATGCGGCTGTACGGCGACGCAGCCCGCCCGGAGAAGACCGGACAGAGCATGGCACCTGGTTCACATTTTGGGCTTGTGAGACAACACCTCGCCACTGCTCGGAACATCACCGTGCTGACCGGTGCGGGCATTTCGGCCGACAGCGGCGTGCCAACGTTTCGCGGCGCAGACGGTTTATGGCGTCACCACCGAGCGGAAGACCTTGCCACGCCGGACGCCTTTGAGCGCGATCCACGACTGGTGTGGGAGTGGTACAACTGGCGGCGCGAGCTGATCGCGACGAAGCAGCCGAATGCTGCCCACCTCGCAATTGTAGAATTAGAACGTCGCGCTCCGGCCTTCTGGTTGGTGACACAAAGCGTCGACGGCTTGCATCGAGATGCCGGCTCACGGAATCTCTCGGAGATTCACGGCAATATCTGGAAAGTCCGCTGCACCGCTTGCAACGCAGTGGACGAGAACCGAGACGTCCCAATCTCCACCCTCCCGTCCTGCTCCCAGTGCGGGGCTCTGCTGCGTCCGCATATCGTCTGGTTCGGGGAATCCCTACTCGCGGCGGATCTTGAGCAATGCTCCACGGTCCTGAGACGCTGCGACCTTCTCCTCGTCATCGGCACATCTGGCGTCGTCTATCCGGCCGCCGGCTTTGCGGCTGTGGCCAAGGAAGCCGGCGCATTTGTGGTTGAAATCAACGTGGATCCCACACCGCAATCATCGTCGGTCGATGTCTCGCTGCAAGGTCGTGCCAAAGACCTTGTCCCGCTCCTACTCGATCCGATCTAGCAGACTGTTGACAAAGGCCGCCATACGGCCCGATCATTTTGGGGCGCGACACAGTGTGTGTTAACACACTTCTAGCAGAGGGAACAGCTCATCTAGACTCTTGATACGTGGAACGTCGCCCTGTTGTTCTTTCCCCTCGCGGTCTATCAAGGCGACGTGCAGTCCGGCCTTTCGTCCTCCCTCCACATCCTCTCGAAGACTGTCACCGATATGCAGCGCCTCTTCCGGATCCACGGCATGCTTTTCTAAGGCGCTCTGAAAGATCTGTGGAGCCGGTTTTGCCGCTTGGGCCAAACTCGAAATCGTCACGGTATCGAACGCTTCAGCGATGCCAAGTCCCCGCAACACGCCAAAAAGCCTGGAATCAAAATTTGAGATAATCCCCAACTCCAACCCCTGCGCTTTCAACCGAGTCAGCGTCGAAACCGTTTCAGGAAATAACCGCCAAGACTCATGATCCTCGAACACACGAAATACGTGGTCGAAAAATTCATCGAACCGCTCAAACATTCCGACGCGATAAAAGACGTTGTGAACGATATCGAACCACCATAATCGTTCACTCTGTTTGAGCCGTACCGGGTCCACCATAGCAAACACCGGTGGCGGCGCCTCGCGGAACGCTCGGCTAAATGCTTGCTTGATCGCTGACAACGAGTCCGATTTCCGTGAAAATCCGAACTCGATCGCATGCCGAAGATAGATCTCACCGACTGACCCACGCACATGAAAAAGGGTATCGGCGGCATCAAAAAATACGACACGTATCGAAGAACTCATCGCGCGACTCCTATACATCTACATCCAAGTAGTGAACAACGTCGAATGCCGGACGACCTCGTCAACTCACCCATCTCTGTATTGCTGGTTTTCTTGACAAAGCATACCCCCCTTGCTAGCTTCGAAGAAACCCCAAAAAGATGGAGTGCGTTCCATGGCATCGCCGATTTTTGTCGTAGATAGCAGCCCCGCCGTCCGACGACTGGTCGAACAGATCTCCACTCCGGAAGGGTTTGAGGTTCAAGGGTTTCAAGATGGCCCAGCCGCACTTGAAGCCGCTCGACGAAGCGCCCCGTCTCTGATCATCGCCGACTACCAGCTCAACAACATGACCTTTTCGGGGTTTTGTAAGGAGATCGGCAAATTGGACACGCTCGCCGAAACCGCTCTCATCTCCTTGGTCAATCCAGCTGATCACCCGGACGAGAACCATCTCCGCACATTGGGTGTCAAGGCATTCCTGAAGAAGCCGTTCCACACGGAAGAATTACTGACCGTACTGAAATCTCTTCAACAGCACCGGACGAGCACTGCAACCAGCACGGGCCTGAAACGGCGCGTCTGGCCGCCGACCTCGACTGGGGCCGATTCCGAGGATGACGAAACTGACCAGGTATCCGTTCGCACTGGTCCGGAGGCACCCATGAACCAGCCTGTCAGCACATCCGCTCCCGCACCGACTCCACCGATCACCCCCTCAGCTTCCACCGATGTCGTGAGGAGCCTCGTTGACCAACTCGTACAGGCCATGACCACACGGAGCGAACAGAGTCTGGCTGCGTCATTACCGAAAGTACTGAATGAACAATGGGGGGCACAGGTTCGGCCACTCGTTCAGAAGGAGCTACAGGTCCAATTGGGAAGCATTCTGTCTCAGGAATACCTCACGACGATCATTCAACCGCTTGTCGCTGAAGCCTTGTCCGCGGTGATCCGAAAAGAACTCGCAAGCAGCGAACCGATCATTCGACAAGCAGTAACGGATCTCTTCAAACCTCCGCTCGGAGAACCTCTCGCGCAGTTGGTTCGAGAGCAGATGCAATCCGTCGTTCATCAGGACTTACCCGCCGTCGTGCGGGAACAGGTAGGAACGATTAATCAGCAGGTCACCGATACGGTTCACCAGGAAGTGGTGAGGCAAACGCCACTCGTGGTTGAAACCGCGGTCAAAGCCTCGGTTGGCCTCGCCGTTGAACAGGCTGTTCAGCGCATCGTCCCTGATGTCGCGGAACAGCAGATCAAAGCCGAAATCAAACGACTGATCGAGACCGAAGAAAATTCGCGCTCTGCAAAACTCTAGCTTTTCTTCCCCTTCTTCCCTCGTCGAGCCTTCGCCAGGGCTTTCACCCGCTTGACATTCTTCCGATGCTTCTTGCGTGTCTTCCGATCCTTTTCACGACCTCGTGCCATGGTCCTCCCTACAATAAAGTGGTGATCACTTGGGTGCGCGACTGTATAGCATATGCCACTCCGGGCTACAAGCTGAGACTCACACCATGTTCTCAGCCGCACAGACATGCTAAGATGCCGCCCGCACACTTAAACTGAACACCTATGGCTGCATCTCAACTCGAAAAAACCTACGACCCGAAAGCTGTCGAAACGCGATGGTCGCACGAATGGCTCGCACGCGGCTATTTCCACACCTCTCCTCAGCACTCAGGTCACCCCTATTGCATTGTCATCCCCCCGCCGAATGTCACGGGATCGCTTCACGTCGGCCACGCCCTGAATCATTCCCTGCAAGACATCTTGATCCGCTGGCGCCGCATGCAAGGACGGAACACGCTCTGGCTTCCGGGAACGGACCATGCCGGGATCGCCACACAGAACGTCGTCGAAAAACAGCTGATAGCCGAGGGGCTTTCCAGAGATGCGCTCGGACGGGATCAGTTCATCGAGCGCGTCTGGCAATGGAAAGGGACGTCGGGCAACACCATCGTCAACCAACAGAAGCAGCTCGGTGAATCCTGCGACTGGGACCGGCTCCGCTTTACGATGGACGAAGGATTATCGAAGGCCGTACTCGAGGTGTTCGTCCGGCTCCACGAGGATGGGCTGATCTATCGCGGCGAACGGTTGATCAATTGGTGCCCCCGCTGCCTCACCGCACTGTCGGATATTGAGGTCGAACACGAGGATACGAAGGGGAAACTGTATTCCATCAATTACCCGCTCGCGGAGAACCCAACCATTCATCTCACCGTCGCCACAACCAGACCTGAAACGCTGCTCGGCGATACTGCGGTCGCGGTCCACCCGGACGATGAACGGTTTATGCATCTCATCGGCAAACAGGTCCGCCTCCCTCTGACGAATCGAACAATCCCCATCGTCGGAGATGCGCTCCTCGTTGATCGTGAATTCGGAACCGGCGCCGTCAAAATCACTCCCGCGCACGACTTCAACGACTACGAAGCAGGAGAACGACATGCGCTCCCGCGACTCGCGATCCTCGACCATCACGCCTTGCTCGAGGCGGCCGGTCTGCGCGCAGCCGGCGTGGATCCCATCGTCATCGACCAGTTGCAGGGCCTGCCTGTCTCAAAAGCCAGGCCCAAAGTTGAGGCGCTGCTGAAAGAGCGTGGACACCTGGTCAAGGTCGATGACCATAAGATGGCCATGGGAAAATGCTACCGATGTAAAACCGTGGTCGAGCCCTATCTGTCACCACAGTGGTTCGTCAAGATCAAGCCGTTGGCCGAACCGGCCATCGCAGCGGTCGAAGAGGGGCGTATCCGCATCATTCCGGAGGGTTGGACCAATAATTACCTCGGCTGGATGCGTGACATTAAGGACTGGTGCATCTCCCGCCAAATCTGGTGGGGCCACCAAATTCCAGCCTGGTACTGTTTGTCGTGTAACGTCAAACAGGTAGTGAGAACTGAGAGCCGAACAGCGGTCTTGTCGGGAGCCTCGCCAATCGTCTCCAGAACCGCACCGGCGACGTGTCCGTCGTGCGGCGGGACCGATCTCTTTCGAGACCCCGATGTGCTCGATACATGGTTTTCTTCCGCACTCTGGCCGTTTTCAACCTTGGGATGGCCCGATCACACACCTGAACTCAAGACCTATTACCCCACATCGACGCTGGTCACCGGTCTCGACATCTTGTTCTTCTGGGTCGCACGCATGATCATGATGGGGCTCAAATTCATGGGAGAGGTCCCCTTCAAAGACGTCTACATCCATGCACTCGTCCGCGACGCCGAGGGCAAGAAAATGAGCAAGTCGAAGGGTAACGTGATTGATCCCCTTCACGTCATGAATGAGTTTGGGACCGATGCGCTCCGATTTACACTCGCCTCAATGGCCTCGCCAGGACGAGACGTGAAATTGGCGGAAGAGCGGATTGAGGGGTATCGCAATTTCGCGAATAAAATTTGGAATGTCGCGCGATTTGCGTTGATGTACCTCGACGGCCCACGCGTCGCCCTTCCGCCGGCGCAACGAACGTTCCCCGACCGATGGATTCTGAGCCGACTTGCCTATACGATCCGAGTCGTCACGACGGAGTTGGAGTCCTACCGATTTGACCGGGCCGCAACGGCACTCTATCAATTCTTCTGGCACGAGTACTGCGACTGGTATGTGGAATTGATCAAGCCGGTCCTCCAAAGTCCCGAACACCCGGATGGAGCCGGCACGCGCCACACGCTCGTGGAGACGCTGGAAACCACCATGCGGTTACTTCACCCCTTCATGCCGTTCCTCACGGAAGAGATTTGGCAAACGCTCCCCCATCAGGGTAACAGTATTGTCGTGCAGACCTATCCGGTTGTCGACCAGGCATGGGTCTCGCCTGAGACTGAACAGAACTTTTCCTTATTGGAACACACGGTGGGACTTGCCAGGACCGCCCGAGTTCTCCTGAATTATCCGCCGGGACAGCAGATCACGTTTCATGCCGGGCACGATGACCCGGGCAGGCAACACCAGCTCAGCCAGTTGCAGCCGTATATCACCCATCTGAGTCGTGGTCGCGTCGACATCGGTCGGCCTCATGATTGGCCGACGACCAGATTGCTACGACTCATCGCAGAGGGCCTCTCGGTAGGCATCCCCGTCGCGGAAGACGTCGATCTCCAGAAAGCCATCGAGCGTTTGGATAAACAAATCGCGGAAACGGACAAGGAACTGCAACGCATCGACGGAAAGCTGAAAAACGCGGAGTTCACCTCGAAAGCACCGCCCGACGTGATTGCCGAGCATCAAGATCGGCTACAGACCCTCTCACGTGATCGAGCCTTACTGGCTGACAGCCAACAGCAGCTCCGCACGATGCTCGGAGCCTGAGCGATGGTCACACTTCCTGCCGCAGAAATCCGACGGGCCGTGCGCCGGGGACTGGATGAAGATCTTGCCCAGGGAGACGCCACCACCGCTGCGCTCTTTGCGACTCCAGTACCGGCGCGAGCCACGATCATCGCTCAACGGCCTTTGGTCGTTGCCGGAATGGCCGCAGCGGTCCAGACCTTTCTCATGGTTGATCCTGCCCTACGACTCTCTGTCTCCAGGCGGGACGGTGAGCACGCGAAGAACGGAGAACTGCTGCTTCAGATCGAAGGGGACGGACGGTCCATCTTACAAGCCGAACGGGTTGCGCTGAACTTTCTTCAACATCTCTCGGGGATCGCCACCGTGACGCAGCAATTCTGTCGAGCCGTGCGCGGTTACTCAGTCAATATCCTGGACACCAGGAAAACACTTCCCGGCTGGCGCAAGCTTCAGAAATGGGCCGTGGCGCTCGGTGGTGGAACCAATCACCGGCACTCCTTGAGCGACGGCATTCTGATCAAGGATAACCATCTCGCCCTTCTTCGACATCATCGACGGCCGGTAGAAGAGGCCTGTCGACTCGCGGAGCGCCGTCGATCGCCCACACTCCCGATCATTGTCGAGGTGGAGTCCCTCTCCGAGGTTCGGCAAGCGTTGGCGAGAAAACCCGACGTGATTTTACTCGACAACATGACGCCGGACATGGTCCGACGCGCCGTCGCGCTCATTCACAAGCGGGCCCTGGTGGAAGTATCGGGAGGGATCACGCTGAAGAATGTCCGTACCATGGCGGCGGCCGGCGCTGATCGAATTTCCATCGGAGCGTTAACCCATTCTGCTCCGGCTGCCACGGTCAGTCTTGTCATGACATCGACTGTACGTACACGACGCCGGCCTCGCTGACCCATGGCGTCCTCTGCTCCGCTCAACATCGAAGCGATTCGCAGTACCCTGGCCACCACGGCGCTGGGCCAGATCCTGTATCTGTACCAGGATCTCCCTTCAACCAATCGAGAAGCCAGCTCGCTTGCGCAACAGGGTGCCGCGCATGGCACAGTGGTGGCGGCCGAGCAGCAATCAGGCGGCTACGGACGACATGGGCGCACCTGGTTTTCCCCGCCCGGATACAACATCTATTGCTCCATCGTCGTTCGCAGGAAAAGCCAGACCGTCCCCCTTGCACAATGGTTATCCTGGATACCGCTGGTCACAGCGCTGGCGGTCGCCGAGGCGACTCGACACAGTACTACTGCGCCCCTCGCTCTGAAATGGCCCAATGACCTGCTTCTTCAGGACCGTAAAGTCGGTGGGATTCTCTGCGAAAGCACCATGACGACGACCAACGGCCCGATCGTGATCATTGGAATCGGGCTGAACGTGAACGTCCCGCTCCAATCATTCCCGGAAGATTTGCGTCCCATTGCCGCCTCGTTGATCGAAACCGTGCCACAACCGATCGATCGAAATCGGCTCCTCGCCCAACTTCTGTGTGAGCTTGAACAATGTCTGGACGAGCTGCAGTCTCATGGGTCCACCCGACTGCGGCAGGCCTATCTCGCTCGTTGTGCCACATTAGGCCGTCAGGTGAAGGTCCTGTTCGCCAACGATCAGCAGATCCTGGGCACGGCGGAAACGCTCTCCGCCGACGGCGCCTTACAGGTACGGCCTGTCTCTGCTTCCCCCCGCACGCAACCGCCCGCGCTCATCGATGTCCGCGCCGCCGATGTGATTCATCTGAGAGAGTAGCGAAAGCCGGCCGCCCGAAGTACAATGAATCCCATGCTGCTGGCGATCGATATCGGCAATACCAACATCGTCGTGGGAATCTTTGAGGGGCCGACGCTCCTGAACCACTGGCGGTTAGCCACCGACCCCAAGACGACGGCCGACGAATATGGTGTCCTCTGTCTCAGCTTGATGGCCAGGAACGGCCGAATCCCTGAACATATTTCCGGTGCGATCATTTCGAGTGTCGTGCCGGCTCTTACAGAAACATTTGAATCGATGGTGGAAACATCCTTTGGCTGCACGCCTATCACCGTCTCATCCGATCTTGAGACCGGGCTCACCATGAAGTACCTCAACCCGAAAGAGATCGGCAGCGATCGGATTGTGAATGCGGCTGCTGCCTATGAGAAGTTTCGTCGAGATCTCATCATCGTTGATTTCGGCACCGCGACGACCTTCTGTGCCGTCAGCGGGACCGGCGAATACCTGGGGGGCGTGATCGCCCCGGGTTTGGGAATTTCGGCTGAAGCGCTGTTTAGCCGGGCAGCCAAGCTGAGTAAAGTGGAGCTTGCCCGTCCCAAAACCGTCATCGGCACCGATACTGCCAGCAGCATTCAGTCGGGGCTCATCTTTGGGTATGCTGGCCTCGTGGACACCCTTGTTCACCGCATTGAAACTGAAATGGGACATTCCTCGTTTGTGATCGCAACGGGTGGATTGGCCCAGGTGATCGCATCAGAGGCGCGATCCATTCAGCATATCGAGCCGTTCTTGACACTCCAAGGACTCGAACTGCTGTATCGCCGAGCCCGCGGGACTTATCCAGCCCACTGGGTGTAAGGATTCCAGCACCCGTCTCATTTTATTTTCCGATGACCCGTTGACTTCCTTCCGCTTATGGATATCTCCACCGCTGTACAGGTATTCACATGACTGAAGACCACACACACGAAAAACCAAACGCTAATACAATCGAGAACTTAGAAGAAGTCTTACCTGAGACCTCGACCGCCTCGTCCTCGACGCAAGACGACCTCGCCGTCAAGGTGGAGGAATGCGCTGCGCTCAATGAGAAGTATCTCCGGTTGGCAGCAGAATTTGAGAATTATAAGCGGCTGACACAGCGTGATCAGCGCGAACAAATTCGATTCGGCAACGAACAACTGTTGAAAGAGCTCCTGCCGGTTGTCGATAACATGGAACGGGCAATCAAGGCGGCTCAGGCAAATGGAAGCGATTCGGCACTCATTCAGGGTGTGGAATTGACACTCAAACAACTGTCCGGCGTCTTGTCCAAGTTCGGTGTGCAGGCCATCGAGTCGACTGGACAGGAGTTCGATCCCCACACGCATCAAGCCGTCTCGTATGGACCATCCACCGAGGTGCCGGCCAATCGTGTCTTAGAGGAGTTTCAGAAAGGGTACCGATTGCACGACCGCGTGTTGCGTGCCGCCATGGTCAGCGTGTCGTCCGGCCCACCCCAAGCAAGCGAATAGGATGCGACAGCGTACTGATTTCCTGTCGTCGTTGTCGAGAAGGAAGGAGTCTACCAATGGGTAAAGTTATCGGTATCGATCTCGGAACCACCAACTCTTGTGTGGCAATTATGAGCGGCGGCGACCCTGTCGTGATCGCCAACGCCGAAGGAAGTCGAACCACTCCTTCCGTCGTGGCCATCACCGACAAGAGTGAGCGGCTGGTCGGCCAGATCGCCAAACGTCAAGCCATTACTAATCCGGAGAACACCATTTTCTCAGTCAAACGACTGATGGGGCGCAAGTTTAAGAGCCGCGAAGTCCAGGAAGCCTTGAAGCGACTCCCCTACAAAGTGGTCGAGGCCGACAACGGTGATGCGCACGTTGAACTGCGTGGGAAGCAATATAGCCCACCGGAAGTGTCCGCCATGATTCTGCAAAAAATGCGGCAGACGGCGGAAGACTACCTCGGTGAAAAAGTCACCGAGGCCGTCGTGACCGTTCCTGCTTATTTCGATGACAGTCAGCGCCAGGCAACCAAAGATGCGGGTCAGATCGCCGGGTTGAACGTGCTCCGCATTATCAATGAGCCGACAGCGGCTTCGCTGGCCTACGGCTTGGACAAGAAGAAGGATGAACGGATCGCCGTATACGACTTGGGCGGAGGCACCTTCGACGTGTCCGTCCTGGAAATCGGCGAAGGCGTCTTCGAAGTGAAGTCCACCAACGGGGACACCTATCTCGGTGGAGACGACTTCGATCTTCGCGTGATGGACTGGCTGGTCGACGAATTCAAGAAAGACCAAGGGATTGATTTACGGAAAGACCGGATGGCTCTCCAGCGCCTGAAGGAATCGGCCGAACGGGCCAAAATCGAACTCTCATCGTCTCAAGAAACCGAAATCAATCTCCCCTTCATTACCGCAGATGCCAGCGGCCCCAAGCATATGGTCACCAAGCTGACCAGGGCCAAGCTGGAACAGCTGGTCGATGATCTCATTCAACGGACGATCGAACCTTGCCGCAAAGCCTTGTCCGATGCCGGCGTCACGGCCAAAGACATCCAAGAAATCGTCTTGGTCGGCGGTATGACCCGTATGCCGAAAGTGATTCAGGTCGTAAAAGATTTCTTCGGGAAAGAGCCGCACCGCGGCGTCAACCCGGATGAAGTCGTCGCCATCGGAGCCGGTGTTCAAGGCGGTGTCCTCAAGGGCGAGGTCAAGGACGTGTTGCTCCTGGACGTCACGCCGTTGTCATTGGGTATTGAAACGCTCGGCGGCGTATTTACCAAACTGATCGAACGCAACACGACCGTTCCGACCAAAAAGAGCCAAGTCTTCTCGACCGCAGCCGATAACCAAACAGCAGTGACCATTCGCGTCTTCCAGGGTGAACGGGAAATGGCGAATGACAACAAGCTGCTGGGACAATTCGATTTGGTGGGGATTCCACCATCCCCTCGCGGCATGCCACAAATCGAAGTCACCTTTGATATCGATGCAAACGGTATTGTCCATGTGTCCGCCAAGGATCTGGCCACTCAAAAAGAGCAGTCTATCAAGATCACGGCTTCCAGCGGCCTGAGCAAAGATGAGGTTGAGAAGCTCGTTCGGGATGCCCAGTCGCATACCGAAGACGACAAGAAGCGGCGCAAATTGGCGGAAGCCAAAAACCAGGGTGACAATCTGGTCTATCAAACCGAGAAAAACATCACCGAGTACGGTGACAAGATCTCCGCCGATGACAAAACGAAGATCCAGGACGCGGTGGCGGCCCTCAAGAAAGCATTAGAGGGCACCGATGCCGAGGCCATCGAATCTGCGACACAATCGCTCATGACGGCGTCGCACAAATTAGCCGAAGAAATGTACAAGAAAACCGCAGCCTCAGCCGGTCCACAGCCGGGGGCCTCGGCAACCGACGGTGCCAGTGACGCAAAACCGGATGAAAAAGTCGTCGACGCAGAATTTGAAGAAGTGGACAAAGACAAAAAATAGCCTAGAATAACGCATCAAGGCGCCCGAGCTCTCGACGCACTCGAGAACTCGGGCGCGTCACCGTTCACACATAATGGCTGCCGTGTCCAAACGCGATTACTACGAAACCCTCGGTGTCGATCGGAATGTCTCGGACGACGAGCTGAAGAAAGCTTATCGCAAATTAGCCCGCCAGCATCACCCCGACCTGCATACCGGCGACCAGCAAAAAAAATCCGCTGAAGAAAAGTTCAAAGAAATCAACGAAGCCTATGAAACCCTGAGCGATCAGGAGAAGCGGAAGCGCTACGATATGTTCGGCCACGCCGGAGCCCAACAAGGTGGCCCAGGCTTTGATGGATTTGATTTCGGACGGGGTGGATTCGGCGACGTCTTCAACGATATTTTCGAAGACTTCTTCGGCCAGGCCAGAGCCGGCGGAGGTGGTCGAGCCGAACGTGGCAACGATCTCCAATACAACCTGGAAGTCACGTTTGAGGAATCAGTTTACGGAAAAGAAGCCAAGCTCAAGATTCCACGGTGGGAACTCTGTACCGACTGTAAAGGGACGGGAGCAAAGTCTGCGGCAGCCATTAAGCCCTGTGCCAGCTGTAAAGGCGCGGGGCAGATTCGCTTTCAACAGGGGTTTTTCAGTGTCAGCCGCCCCTGCGGACAATGTGAAGGAACCGGACACCTCGTCACGGAACCCTGTGCGACTTGCCAGGGACGTCAACGGGTATATAAGGAGCGTGCCATTGCCGTCCACATTCCAGCTGGAATTGAAACCGGCATGCGGCTAAGGCTCTCCAACGAAGGCGAGCATGGTCCCAATGGCGGCCCCCCTGGTGATCTCTACGTCGCCATTACCGTCAAACCTCATCAGATCTTTCAGCGAAAGGGGCTCGACATCGCCTGCGACGTCCCAATCAACCTGGTCACGGCTGTACTCGGAGGGAAAGTGGAAGTACCGACCCTCAAGGGGGACACCGTCATCAAAGTTCCACCAGGCACTCAACATGATAAAGTCCTCCGCATAAAGGGGTTGGGAATTCCCAGTCTCAAGGGAGGGACGACCGGCGACCAGACCTATACGATGAAGATCCAAATTCCCACCAAACTGACGGCGAGACAAAAAGAACTGCTGATGGAGTACGCCAAAGAGAGCGGCATGTCCATGGAAGCCAATGGCGACGGCTTCTTCGATAAGATGAAGACGTTTTTCGAGTAGCCGGACGGTCCTTCCTGAATCTCTAGTGCCCCCATGCCTGTATTTTTCGTTTCTGCTGAGTGTGTCACACCTCCCACCATTTCACTAGCTGGCGAACTCCTGACGCACCTCAAGGATAGCCTCCGGATCGCCGTCGGCGACACTCTCTGGCTCAGTGATGGCCACGGCACCAGATACCGCGTAGAAATCGATGCCGTCTCGAAACAGACGATCACCGGACAGATCCTTGAAACCATTCAGGAGCCTCTTTACGTGGCGCCTCACCTGATCCTTGGCCAGTCACTACTCAAGGGTGAGAAAATGGACTGGGTCATTCAAAAGGCCACCGAACTCGGCGTACACGAGATTATCCCGATTGAAAGTCGGCATAGTGTCGTACAACTCAAAGCTGATCGCCTCGATCATCAACTCACTCGATGGCAACGGATCGCAGTGGAAGCCGCCCAACAATCAGAACAGTGGCGCATCCCAACGATCGCCAGGCCACAATCGTTCACAACGGCGCTTTCACACGATCGGACACCCTCCATGATCCTCATGCTTACTGAGCGCCACGACGGGAAAAGTTTGCAGACCATCACACTTCCTCAAGACACGAGCGGCTCCCTACTCGTCTTGATCGGACCAGAGGGAGGGTGGAGCAAGGAAGAAAGAGAGATCGCCGCGCGGCAAGAAGTCGAACCCATGACGCTTGGTCGACAGATTCTCCGCGCGGAAACCGCCGCCATCGCGACCATCAGTATTCTCCAATCGCGCCTCGGCAGACTGGGATAGATGATCCCTCCGGCATACGTGAAGCGCTATTCATTCCACGCCACCATGGAGACGAGACCTGGACGCGAAGCGGTTGCCCCAAGAAACAGGATGAATCAGTCGTTCTTTGGCTGATGCTGACATTACAGTCCACCCATTGCATTCCATCCCTCCTGACCCGTATTCTCGTTTGATGGATGTCTCATCGTTGTCGATGGAACAATTGAAGGAACTGGTCCAAGGCCTCGTAGACGATCGCGTTCGGGAGTTGATCGGAGATCCTGATCTTGGCCTTCGGCTCGGCGATTCACTCCGGGCCCGACTCAAGGAGTCACTCGCGAACAGTACGCGCCTCTCCGGCGAAGACGTGGCGGAGCGACTCGGCCTTCGGTGGTAGAACACGATGCCCTGGTACCGCCTCGCCTTTCAACCCGGCATTGCTCAAGATCTCGCCGGCATTGACCAACCCATGGCCCAACGGCTGCTCGACAAGGCGAAGTGGCTGGTGTCCAACATCGACAACCTGCGCCATGAACCCATTGCAGATGATCTTCCGGGGCTCTGCAAATATGCCGTGGGAGACTGGCGGATCTTCTATGCGATCGACCGCACGGAACAGCTCGTCGACATCCACGCGATCATTCCACGATCAAGATTGAGGTAGCCACTGAACGATGAGCACCACCCTTGCTTGGACAGCATTCGAGCACGGGACTCAGCTGAAGAGGGAACGAGCCTGTCTGGAAATCGCGCACGTAGAAACGAAGCGCCTCGGCCACAAGCGAGAAAACAATCTTCCCCCAGGGAATGTCTTCCCACTTGAAAGGCTCCACTTCCAAGCTTTCAGCCTCGACACCGACTATCAGCATGAGCATCCAGCCATGAAACACCATGTCACCCTGGCCGATGTTCGGCATGCGCAATACAGCATAGCGCAAGAGAATCGCCGCTACGGCCAACGCCTCTTCCGTCGTCTCCCCGACCTCCCTGAATCCGGCGGGAAAGGTCCAGAGCCTCAGTTAAGGATTGACCGCTCGCCAACACAAGAGAGTCCGGTCTTCCTACTGAGGAGTACCACCTGCAACGATCTTCGGATCATGGGTAGGAATCACCTGGCAGTGCACGCAGACGTAGCGCAGCGCATTGTCGCAGGGTGGGATCTTTTAACCGACCGGAGCCCCACAGAATTTCACGAGGGGTTTTCACAACGATAATGGGTAAGGATGGATAGCACAACACAGCAGTTCTTCGCACCCTGCCCGCGCGGGTTAGAAGCCATACTTGAGGCGGAACTTCAGAGCCTCGGCGTACCGATGACGACCAAGACCGAAGGGGGTGTCGGCTTCAACGCACCCTGGTCGACCACGTATTGGGTCAATCTCAAGTCACACATCGCCAGTCGCGTCCTGTGGGAAGTCGGCCAGCGTGCTTACAAAACGGAACAGGATGTTTATCACGCCGCGTACGCGTTAGCCTGGCCTGATTGGTTCACCCCCACACAGACGATCAAAGTAAAGGTGAGCGCCCGTCGTTGTCCTCTCCCCAGTCTGGACTTTCTGACCCTCCGAATCAAAGATGCGATCTGCGATAAATTTGTTGCCGCACGGCACAAGCGACCCAGCGTCGATACGCAACGTCCCAACATCAGGGTCGATGCCTTTCTCGATCAGAGCACCGTCACGTTCTACCTGGATACGTCCGGTGAGCCTCTGTTTAAGCGCGGTCATCGGCTGGGCCCCGTCGAAGCGCCGCTCAGGGAAAATCTGGCGGCAGGCATCCTGCGTCTCACCGGCTGGACGCCCCATGACCTGTTGCTCGATCCCATGTGTGGGAGCGGGACGATTCCACTCGAAGCCGCTCTCATGGCTCGTCAGGCCGCGCCAGGCATCGCGCGGAATTTTGGCTTTGAGCGGCTGCTGATCCACGACGCGACACAATGGGAACGGCAACGCGAAGCAGCTAAGGCCAAACAAGTAGCCGCCGCCCCGTCCGCCATCTATGCCTCTGATCGTGACCCCGCGATGGTAGAGATTGCGCAGCGAACGTTTCGAGGCGCTGGAATTGCCGACGACATTCGGTTAAAGCAGAGTGACATACTCGAACTCTTAGCACCCGCCGTACAGGGAGTAATGGTCATCAACCCACCCTATGGCGTCCGTCTCAGTCGGCGGGACGAACTGGAATCGTTCTACCCCAAGCTAGGCGATTGGCTGAAACAGCGCTTCGCCGGATGGCGTGCCTATGTGCTGACCGGCGATGCCCGCGTGCCGAAGCTGATCGGACTCACGCCATCGAAACGTATTCCGCTCTTCAACGGAGCGTTGGAATGTCGGCTCTATGAGTTCGTCATCGTCCAAGGCGGCGCAAGACGACGCCTCATACCTCCGAAATCCTAATCTCGCAGTACTAACGGATCGCGCAGTCCTTAAGATTTCCGAGCGGTATAAACTAAGGCAGGCAACTCTATCTACACATGGCTGATCGATCTTCCCAACCCTTTACAAGTCGTACAACAAGCATGCAAGGCGACAACCCAATCAGAACATAGCTCCCTCCCACCCCGACCTCTTTCATTTCCTTCTGGACAAGTAGTCCCAGCTCATCTGGTCAGCGATTCTCATCGAGGCTCCGTTCCAGTCCATGATCCCTGCCACGGAGTAAAGCTTTGCCTCAACCTTCGCTATGTGTTGGAACACCTTGCGCGATCGGTCTCAGACGATTGAGAGGCGTGGTCAGTATGAACTACTCGTCTATTCCATCTTTTGCCAAGCCTGCTCATTTCACCTCAGTCGTTTCTACCAGTCTTCCCTCTCCCTTTCCTTACCCTATCGACCAGGGAACACCACCATTGATTCGCTTGGAACTACGAGCGTATCACCAGGCTTGAGTTCAAAGTTATCCGCTATTCCGCTTCGGAGTACAATATCGTCGTAACTCGCCGTGAATCGCTTCAGCCCTGGAGCAACGTCCGTAAACCGAAAAATGACGATCTGATTTCTTGCCGCGGTCTCCTTAAAGCCTCCGGCTATGGTAATTCCCTGCAGGAGCGTGGTTTTACTCTTCAGTGGATACTTACCAGGATTCGCGACCTCGCCGAGCAAGAAGATATTGGAACTATTGACTTCCTTCAAGGTGACTGCAACAACAGGATTTTGGACATATTCTTTGAGTCGATTCGTCATTTCATCAGCCAATTTGGTGGGCGTTTTTCCCACGGCAATGACATCCCGGATAATCGGCATTGAAAAGCGTCCATCAGGACGTACCTGCACTTGCCTGGACAAGTCTGGATTCCTCCAGACGGTAATGTCCAATACATCTTCGGCACCGATCACATATTCACTGCTGACCGCATTGGACAGCTTGTCCATCATCGCCTGACTGATTGCCTTCTCAGTCTGCAGGACCGTAGCAGACAACATGGGAATATCAGTGGGCGACTTAGCGGCATCCGACTTACTTGAACCTGACTCGCAGAACCCCGATCCTGCGAATGGGACAATGGTGAAGACACTCGTTAGCAACCATAGAACATATCGCATAAACGTGATCCTTCCTGTCCGAATAGCCTAGTGAAGACACCTGGCCGCCTGAACTTATTGCCCACAGTCCTGCTCGAGCAGGGGAAAACCGGTACACAGCTTCTTGCTCTTCACGCTACGCCTCAGCTGGGCAAGAACATACGTGAACGCCGACCCAAAGAACCCTGACTCAGCGACAAGCGCCTGTGTGCTCGTATCCGTCCACTGATCGACGCTGCCTCTCGAATTAGACTCTACCATAAAGCACCTCCTCAACCTACTACCCTTTCCGCTCGTCAATAGTGATGCGAGCCTGTCGATGTCACCAATGGCTGGTATCAGCGCATCATTGCTGTAATCAACTGTTCACCACCGTACCAGACTGACCACACAAAGAGGCACACACCTTGCTCCGTCATGTAAAAAGGCGAGAGTCCATACTTCCACGTACGCGTGAGATCCCTAGATGGCATTTAATTCCAACCACAATAATGTTCATTTTAAAAGACTACTCAATTACAACCCCCGACCCCTATTACGGTATCATTATTGACACACAGTACACTCTCGCCATCTCACGGTCATGATATAAAGACTCCCGACCCTATTCTTAAGACACTCTCAATGACGTATTACGGCAACACTGTCATAACCTTGACGGAATCAGCATGCTTACGCCTGTCAAGATTTTGTATTTACATAGCAATATATAACTACGTACTAATTAATCATTTGAGATATCACATCTTGAAGATTAGGCGCGGTTCTTGCGTGACTTCCTCGACAGCTGGAGCCTCATCAACCTAGGAGGGATCGATGGAATGTCCAAAGTGCAAAGGGACGATGTTGTTGGAGAGATTCTCTGACTTCTTTCTCGTATTCTATGCCTGGAAATGCCTCAATTGCGGTGCCATTATCGACCGCACCATTTCCAAGAATCGTCGAAAGAGTCTGGCCCCACAGGAGGCCCAGGTCGTGGATGTCGGCTAAACAGATCATACCCATTAATATGGTGTCGGGAGTCTTTTCTTGACATTTGTGTAGTAGATTCATTAGAAGATCATCTATGCCACGTCGTCCTCGTCTTGCTGCCGGCAACCTTGCCTATCATGTCCTGAACCGTCGGGTAGGGCGACTTCCGCTGTTTGAGACCCCGTCCGACTACATTGCCTTCGAAGCTATTCTGGCCGAAGCCCACGCCGAATTTCGCATCCGCATCGCCGCCTATTGCCTCATGCTGAATCACTGGCACCTTCTCCTGTGGCCGCGCCACGATGGCGAACTGTCAGAAATTCTTCGCTGGATTACCGTCACCCATACGCAACGGTGGCATGTGCAGCACGAGACCGCCGGCACTGGTCCTGTCTATCAAGGCCGCTTCAAATCCTTTCCCGTCAAGACGGATGAACATTTTTTGACCGTCGCTCGGTATGTAGAACGCAATGCACTACGGGCCAAGTTGGTCAGACAGGCGGAAAACTGGCGGTGGAGTAGCCTATGGCGACGTGCTCAGGGCGATGCCAAACTGACAGCCTGGCTGAGTGACTGGCCGGTCCCGTCCCCGCGCGATTGGATGATGCGTGTGAATCGTTCCGAGAGCGGGGAGGAACTAGAGACTCTTCGAGTGAGCGTACAGCGAGGGCGTCCGTTCGGTGACGAGGCTTGGGTAAACAGGATGGCGAAGCGATTTGGATTGGAATCAACGCTGCGTCCGCGCGGAAGGCCCAAAGGATCCTGACCACCGGGAAACATACGCGGTAAACAACCACTCAGCGATTCAGTTGCAGATGCACGATGGTTCCATTTTCACCGCTCGCCCACCCGCGTTCAGCATCGGGAAAACTGAGGCCAAAGAGTGACGCTGGGGCAATCGATTTTCCCTCGCTCCAGGTGAGACCGGCATCCGTCGTCCGATACAACGTTCCTCGCTCACCGACAATCCAACCTTCTTGCCGGCTCGTGAACCGGACCTTCAGCAAATCAGTGAGCTTCGTACAAGTACGCCCACAGGGCAGAGTCTGATCCACCCATGTGGCACCGCCATCCATCGTTTGAAACAACGCCCCTGCATTGCCGACCGCCCAACCCGTCGTGGCATCGGTGAAAAAGACGTCGAACAAGGTTACCGCACTCTGCGTGCCTTGCGCGGTCCATGTCGCACCACCATCGGATGTCGACAGAATGGTTCCCAGTGCGCCAACGATTGTCCCCTTCTGCTCATCGAGAAAGTGTGCCGTATAGAGCGCCGCCGTGGTCCCACTGATCTGTTCCCTCCAATGCTGCCCTCCATCTGTCGTATGATAGATGGTGCCCCCTCCCCCAACCGCCCAGCCGACATTGGGAGAGGGAAAAGAGACGGCGTACAGCGGCTGCTGCGTATCGATCGCCTGTTGAGACCAGGACTCTCCTCCGTTGATCGTGCGGCCGAGCCATCCTCCGGCACCGGTCACCCATCCGTGTGACGAATCGGCAAAAAACACGCTCGTAAGCAAGGCTGTTGTTCCACTGGCCACGCGCTTCCAACTTTTCCCACTATCACCGGTCTTGAGAATCGTTCCACCAGCCCCCACCGCCCAGCCCTGTTGAGGCGTGGGAAAATGGATACTCAGCAGGGTGGATTTTGTAGTACTCGCCTGGATTGTGAGGGAAAGAGCGGTCTCACGACTGGTGGCCAATTGCGGAAACCCCAGCGCCACAAGCAACAACAAGGAGATGATACGCAATCGAACCCGGACAACGTGGAATGGAATCAGCATTATTGATTGGTGCCCGCATCAGGCCTGTTATTCGTCCAATACCCATCGTCAGGAAGCCCCTTGGCCTCGATGGTGAACTGTCCGGCTTCCACCGTCAGCCATTTCTTCGGCGAACAGCAGGTGCCATCCGGCAAGAGGTCCCAGGACCCTCGACGAACAACCAGAGGCCCAGTGGCAAGATCATCGAAAAAGCCGCCCTTCTTTCCGATGCCATACAGATTGCGGTGCGGGACTTTGACGATGATCTCCTGATCCGTCCACGACTGCACCAGAGCCGCCGCGCCGTTGAAGAGCACTTCCGTGCGGGAGACGTTCGATACCACCGTGGCACTGGCCTCCGGCTCGTTGATCTCAATGTCGGATCGCCGTTTGTACGCCTTCTGATTAAGCCCAAGATCGGCATGTTCCGCGGTCTTCAAGAAGGTCCCAAACCCGCTTCCCTTGATGGTAACCGTTGCATCCAACCCGGCTGACTTGGGATCATAGGTTTCAACCGTGGGCGTCACCACTGCGAAGTCCCCTGCCTCAATCGCCAGCGTCCCCCGTTCAGCACAGCAGAGCCCCCCGAGATTCGGTTTCGTGGCGCTCCGATAGATCACCACCTTGCCGCTTTTTGCACTGAATGGCACCCACACATCGATTCGATCGTCGTTCCATCGATAGATGACGGCCGGGACCCCGCCGATCTCAACTCGATTCTGCCCCGTATTGAAATCCATGAAGTTGTACGGTGTCGCCCCGCTCTCAGAATAGAACCCAAAATGTTCACCATTGATCCTAAGCAGCGTCCCAATCGGAGCACTGGCGGGACTCAGCGTCGTCATACGAGGCACATGAACCGTAAACTGCGCAAGCACCCGTTCTTGCCCCTGCCGCCGCAACACCAGCGGGCCAGACTCGGCATCAAGCGGGACATGGACCACGATCACATCGTCTTTCCATTGGGCAATTGTCGCCGGCTTTCCAGCAATCAACACACCGTCATCCATCCGCTCTTTGGACTGACCGAATCCTTGGCCGAATAGAACCACCTTCGTCCCGACCGGCCCACTGATCGGATCCACTCGAATCGACGGAATCAGTTTCAACGGAACGGCATTGCTCCTGACATACTCAACAGGCGCACAACAGGATCCATCCGGAAGCGGATCAGAAGAGGCCAACCGCACCACCACATCGCCGCTCGTCGCATTGGGAGGGATCTCCAGCTCAATCTTGTCATCCTTCCAACGCTGCGGGCGAACGATCACCCCGCCAACGATCACATCATTCACTCCAAACATCGTATTGGGATCGCGTGCCCCGGCGGACAGCCCAAAATGCTGCCCCGTGATCTGGAGCGTGGCCCCACGCTCGGCTTCCGTCGGCGTGATAGCTTCGATCTGTGGTGTGACGATCGTCAACAGCCCGGCGAGCACCTTCTTCTTCCCGATCAGAATCTCGACGAACCCACTCGTCGCCTTGAACGGAACCTTGATCTCAATCAGTTCCGCCTCCCATCGCTGCACGAGAGCCGACAGTCCATTGACCGTGACCTTATTGAATGACGTCGACTTAAAGGGGCCGAACCCCTTTCCGTTCAGTGTAACTGTCGCGCCAGGAGTCACCGTGCTCGTTGAAAGCTCAACAGTCACCTTGCTCTCGATCGGCTTACTTTTTCTTGCTGCAGCGGAACTCTCGTGAGTCAAAAGGAGCACAAGCGCCACAAGGCTTATGGTGACTAACACGAATCGTTGCATGGGTGACCTTTCAGAAAAACAGCGGGAAGGATGTAGCCAGGACATGCGACATGCACGACTTTAACAAGTGGTTTTTTTGAGAGTCAAGTGCGGCAAGAGAAGACGAAGCAGGGAAAGAATCCCTGTCGCCATGCCGGCATCACTCGCAAGGGTACCGAACGGTTCACCTTCGCAGTCATCGGTCGACAAAGGAAGCCGTACGTCCCAACGAATTAGGTATTATCTCCACAACCGACCTCACTGCAAGGCCCCCTCACCGCGTGATCTCCGCACACAGTTTCTCCATAATCCTGTTTGTCTGACGGTGAAGTAAATGGTATATTCTATACCATGAAAACCACCATAGATACGGCTGGAAGATTGGTCATTCCGAAAGAACTGCGTCGAGAGGCTGGGTTACAGCCTGGTACCGAGCTGGAGATCCGCTGGCGGCAAGGGCTAATTGAAATCGAGCCGGCACCACTCCCCGTCAAACTGAAGAAACGTGGCCGATTCCTCGTCGCTCTACCAGATCTGCCGATCGAGCGTCTCACGAGTGAAACCGTCGAACGGACACGTCGACAGCTCACCCGTAACAGAGCAGCCTCCTCTAGACCGGTATGAGTCGTTTTCTTCCCGACACCAGTGTCATGGTCGCGACAGTGTGCACCTGGCATGAGCACCATGATCGCGCTATTACAGAAATGGAACGTCGACTGGCGGAGCGGGGATCGCTGGTGTTGGCGACACCAGCCTTGATTGAGACGTATGCTGTGCTGACCAGACTTCCACCGCCCCATCGCATCTCGCCTCGAGACGCGATGGCCCTTATCGAAACGAACTTCGTCACCGAAGGAACGCTAGCAGGCATGGATAACAAAATCGTTAGGCCGCTGCTCCGAGAGGCTGCGGACCACGACATCGCCGGTGGTCGGACCTATGACTGGGTTATCGCCGCTTGTGCCCGAGCAGCGCGAGTGCAGACCATACTCACCTTCAATGCACGGGACTTCTCAAGTTTTCGTCTAGACGGCATCGAGATTCGTACTCCGTAAAGAATCACCATCACCCGCCCCAAGCAGGCTTCCGTCCATCAGGAATGAAGAACCCCGCCCTTCCAGGTGGGGTCTCCTTACAATTCAAGCTGCGCTTGACCCGTCTCCTGCTCGCCTTGGTGCTGGACATCGTGCCGAATTGTGGCCTCGTTGATCCCCACCGTGGAGGCGAAGCATCCTCGCGCCAAAATCCCGCCACCATCCCACCACACGTTGCGCAATACGTGCGGGAATTTCTCTTCCAGCTGCCGACTCGTGACACTCTTCAACGTCTCCACCACCCGTAAGACCGCGTACTTCGGCGGAATTACCATATGCAGATGGACATGGTCCCGTTCCACCCCGATCTCCTCCACAAACCAATCGGGATGAAATTCCCGCACTGCCCGAAAGACCTTCTTGAGATAGTCGGCTATTCCGGGCACATGGATGTTCCGCCGATACCGTGGCACCCACACCAAATGGTACTGGGTCTTGTCCACCACATCCGCTGTCGATGGAGTGTCATCCACGGCCATCATCGCACCAAGCGAGCAGCAGCCGGCGCCAGCTCACACCCCCACCCTGCAGGTGGGGCACTTCCGCGAAATTAGATCATAGATCAGCTACAAAGACTCCCGACCCCTTTATTTCGTTCTTGGAACTTGAAACCGCCTTCATATTGTCAGATTTCACGGTCTTCCTGGTGCAGGATGTCTGTTGTTATGACTTGGGATCGGCTTTCATGCTGCTGACTATTTTGGAAAAAACTTCGTCGTTCAGCGCATTATATGTCTTGTACGTATCCCGATTCTCGTTGGCACCCGGCGTAGTAATACAACAACCTATATCTTTACCGTACACGGTGTTATCAAATGCCTTGGTGTAGCCTCCGTTCAAGCCGTGTCGCTGCGCGAAGGCATGTAATTTACCAGTTAGATCTGTAGAATCCACTGAGGAATCATGGATCACTTGGAGTTCACGGGCAGTCCGTTCGCGTTCATCCCGATTGGCCCCCTTGACCGGGCGAAATCCATCGAGATCAAAAAACACGACTTTGAAACCGGTAAATGATGTCCCGTCAGGGACAATGTCAAAGTTTGCAAGTTTGTGGTCGGTCCACACCACACCATGCTGGTTGAGGGTGCGTATCACGAGATTGACCGTGAACTCCTCCCGTTCCGCCAGACTTGTTGTTTCCCCGCGACGATCCGGCGCTCGAACTTGGAGGCGGTCAAGCGCGTTGGTGACCCCCGCAAGGTTGTTGAGTGCACCATGCCCTTGAGCCGTCACCTGCTCTTCTCCACTGATGTTCTGCTCACGCGATAGGGCAAACCAGTGCTCTTTCTTGTTCTGATCTCGCGCTTTCACCCACAGCAAGTCTTCAACGCGCTGCACAACTTGAAACGGAACGTCAGCCATTAATTGTTTGATATCGCCAAGAATGGCCCGGCTAGTGTCTTGTTCGTAAAGTGTATTTAAGCCTCTTCTCCTATTAGGATCCGCATCACTACTGCCGAGGTAGACAAACTTCTTGATTACCCCAGCATCTGAGCTCGTATAGACTTTGGAGTTGGCACCACCGCCAATCAACGGCCCAATCCCTTTTGGTGACTCACCTGGTTTGTTTGGAAACTGTAGAAAACCTTCCGAATCAAGGCGTGGAACCTGACCGCTGAAGATCAACTCCCCTTCGTAGATTAGGTGCGCGGAGGGAGAAATTGTGGGCTTCACAACACGTGGCCTGTCATAGACGCGTAACGCATTGGGCTCTGAATTGATTTTTTCTGCAAGTGGCTGCGGTTCGGCTAACGGTAGTTGTCGGGGTGTAATCACTGGCGGCGCCCCATTGCCAGCCGGCACTCCTCGGGGGAGACCACCCTCTCCGGCCGCATTGACGTCACCCAGCACGACTGGTCCCCCAGGATTACGGGGACTCACTACTGGCGGCGCCCCATTGCCAGCTGGCATTCCTCGGGGGAGACCACCCTCTCCGGCCTCATTGACATCACCCAGCACGACTGGTCCCCCAGGATTACGAGGGTTCACTACTGGCGGCGCCCCATTGCCAGCCGGCACTCCTCGGGGGGGTCCACCCTCTCGCTGTTGCTGCTGCACATTCCCTTGTTGATGGGGTTGAGCCGCAGGACCGTTTGTAGTACCAGCGATTGGCGCTGCTTGCGGTTGAGGCGGGTGCAGTTGACCTTGTGGGCCAGCCCTTAGCTTCTGATCGAGCCCCAGTTGCTGTCCCCGCTGCCGCACATTCCCTTGTTGATGGGGTTGAGCCGCAGGAACGGTTGTAGTGCCAGCAGTTGGTCCTGTTGGTGGAACAGGACGGGCGGCAGGATTGCCATCCGTCGGGATCGCAGGCCCGGCGACCGGATTATTCCGTGTGTCGGCATCCGCCTCATTTCGATTCTGCTGATTCCCTGGGTGTCGGTTGAACTGGTCGCGATTGCGCCCGCCATCCTGCGGAGGCAGAGCAGGCAATACCTGGACGCCACCTTGAGGTATTTGCCCACCACGTCCTTGGCCGAACTGGCCGCCCCCCTGCTGCCCTTGGCCGCCGTTGTTGTGTTGATCCCGGCGGTTTTCTCGTTGCCCGGGGGTCGGGCCGCTGCTGCCGGCATAGACTGCATCCGTCAGCAATGCGAACAGAAGCGCGAGAACCACATCGCGAAGCGTGAATAATTTCATGGCGCGAATCTCCACTTATCGTTCATGAACGGCTTCAGATCTTCGATCTGGATCCAGAGCTGAAGCTTGAGGGTGGTATCGTACGTATAACCGATGGGCTTATATTTGGCTTCCTTAATGATGTGCTGGTCCTCAAACGACTTGTCAAAGTCCCAGAGATCCGGCCGAAAGACGTACGTGAAGCCGGCCTTGAAATCGTTCCAGTCCTTGTTTTTCGTGTTTTGCTTGGTGCTGGCGACGAGATTCACCATATGGAGCTGGACAGCCACATCGATATTGATCATCTGACGATCACTGAGTCCCGACACGGGTATCCGGGCCTTCAGCACCGTCCGCGTCTCAAGCCCTCTCATGGACTGAGCAATTTTCGGAATCTTGCGCAGACCGAGGGTTTCCTGATCGAAGAGATCGACGGGCGTTGCATACGTGCAGTTCTCGGTCGTCTTGAGTTTATCGGCAATGCCACACGCATGCCATTCGTATTGCACGGAGCCGAAGGCTTCGTGTTCCGCAGGGCCGCGCCCACCGCTCACCTCGTATTCCCGTGCCTGAAAGTTGAAGTTCGATCCCTTGGACTCGGAGATATCGGCGCCCAAGATTTCTTCCGCCGAAACATTGAGTGATTTGCTCGTGTCCGCGCTTGACCCGGCGCCGACCTCTCTATTCTCCGTCGCGGGGTATATCATCACTTCCTTGGCTTCCCACGGCATGATGTTCATCCGCACGTGCCCGACGTAAAAGTTTCCATCGGTGGCCATGTCGGTGCTGGGTTTAGAGCCGTGCCGCAGCTCAATGCTGGTTTCCTTGTCCGCGTCGATGGCGATGTAGAGTTCTCCATCCTGAACCCAGGCCGCGATTTGAGGATGAATGGACAACGTCATTTTCTGGTTTTTGCTGGGGTCGTTCGGGGATGTTCTCAGATCTGCAGTCAGGTAGGGGGTTTGGTTATTCGGCGCAAATTTGTACTTGATCGCCTTATACCCTTCCTTCGTCTCAAACACGGGTCCAACGCCTAGGCGAATCCCCACGCTGTCCGATCCAAAGGGATGCATGACTTCCGGTTCGGCAGCGAGCGCGCGACGTTGCTTCTCGCGCGCGATAGCCTCCTCTTTCGCTTTTTGGGCCGCCGCGCGTCTGGCCTCGCGTTCTTTCTCGAGGGCCTCCATCTTCTTGCCCCATTGTTCCAATGCCGGCGCCATAGCAAGCAGTGACCGAAAGCTCTTGACATCAAACAGGACGAAGGCATCACCCGCGCGATACGCCGTGCTGTCGGCCATGTCAAAAGCAAGTTTTTTCTTCTCCGCATCCGACGCGTCAAGGCCGGCTATGTGAGGAGGAATTTCTATACCGTATGTTTTCGCGCTGGCCACAGCCGATCCTTCTCGCACCCCGATGCGCAGGCTCGGGATGGCGACATTCGTAATACTGTGATAATATTGGCCCTTTTCGATGCGCCATTCGCCGGTGGGCAAGGTCTCGCCGTCCGGGCCGCAACGGATCAGGGCGTTGTCCGTGGCATGGTCATCAAGGTAGAGATAGCGGTCCAAGTAATAGACATTTTGGATGCGATACGTATCTTTTTTCCCCGGGACGCCTTTGAGCATGAACGCGGCAGTTGTTTTCGCCTCGTTGCCCTTCGAGGAGGACACCTCACTGACCAGCCCGTCCTCGCCGACATTCAGAAGTTTTGTCTGGTTCGTAGTGATCGCCCGAGCCTCCGGAGGCGCGCCGTCATACCAAGCAACCAGCGCTCCGCGTGGAGGCGCTTTCTGGACACTCGGTTCTGATTTGGGAGGCAACGGTGTCGGCTCAACAGACGGCTTAGTAAAGGTCGGAGGTGGCATGGGCTGCGGCAAGAGACTGCCGGTGCTGCCGCGTGTACCTTGCTGCGGTTGAGGGGCTGCGGGGATACCGGCGGCATCCAGGACGTGCTGATCGAGTATCACCCGCTGTTTTTCATTGGCGTTCGTGGTGTATTGGCCGATGATCCCATCCGTCAGCACCCTGAAGTACCACGTGCGGTTCGGTGTCACCGGTTGCACCATGATGGCGCCGGCTTCGATCATCGCGTGCTTCGTGTAGCCGGTTTTCCCCTCGGTGATGTAGAGCACATCCACGGCATACCCCGTGAGATTCTCTATGATTAACTCCTTTTGCTGGTCCGCCCCAAGTAAGGCCGGAAGCACGATCAGGGCACAAGCGAGTATCATTCTATTCATACGTACGCCTCCATAGGTTTTTCAGAACGCTTCCTGTTCGTACTGAGGCCACTGATGTCCGGCTCACATTCGCTGTTTGAATGTCTCGAGCACTCCGTTAGATTGTTGACTGCCGCGGATCAACACCTATAGAATCTGGCATGCGTACTGCTTACTACTGTTCGACACTTTCCTGCGGTGTTCGTGAAACATCGTAGGTCTTACTCCTACCATCACTTGATCTCTTATGGTAGGGCCAATTGGATCTACCTGGTCGCCAAGCGATTGTGTACGGATACAAGGGATTGAGCAATGAGCGGGAGTGCCTCCTTCATTAAAGGGGTCGGGAGTCTTTATACGGCAGGACACTTTCAGCTTCGTGGGCATTCCGCCCCATACCGGACCACTCACATCCCCGGTGTCCACCGGCTCACCAGCAGAGACGATGATCTGGTACGTCGTCGTCGAGTCCCGTCCGTGGAGCTCGTCTCTCCTGCGACCTATTCCCCTGTCCCCTGATGCCACTACGAGCGATGAAGATCGGCCTCGTGAAGGTCGCTGATGCTGCGTCCGCACGATGTTGATGCGACCATTGTGTACGGGCAAGCCGTTCACATGGTTTACGTGGCGAGTTCGACGATCAATTCGATTTCCACGGGGGCATGACGTGGCAATTCGGCGGCGCCGACGGCCACACGGGCATGACGGCCCGCATCACCGAACAACGATACAAGAAGATCAGAAGCTCCATTGAGGACTTGAGGCTGATCGGTAAATCCAGGAGCCGAAGCAATATGGCCGACCATCTTGACGATTTGCTTTACACGATCCAGCGACCCGGCAGCACTCCGAATGATACTGAGTCCATTCAACACGGCGACTCGGGATGCTTCTATCCCCTGCTCAATGGTTAGATTGCCCCCGAGCTTGCCAGTCATGACGAGTTGACCGTCTCGGGATGGTAACACGCCAGACAGAAAGAGGAGGGCACCAACACGTACGACTGGAACATAATTCGCGACGGGTTTTGGAGGATCCGGCAGCGTCACTCCCAGCTCTTTCAGTTTCGCTTCATACGACATGCTATCCTCTCATTGCCTTTCACCCTTCACGTGTTGCTCCCCCTACCCGGATCTGAGTGCATCCAGAAAACTCTCGCCATGGAGGACCCGATCCGCACCCAAGGCTTCGGCAATCGTCTGCCCCACGTCCGCAGCCGACCCCCTTGTCCCTAAATCGACACCCTGAGCAAGCTTGGGACCGGTGACACAAAGTGGAACATATTCGCGCGTGGACGTCTTACCCGTCAAGGAGCCGTCTCTCCCATGATCACCCGTCACGATGACCATATCGCCAGGACGCAACTTATCAAATAACTCCGGCAAACGACGATCAAACTCTTGCAGAGCCGTGGCCATCTGCGTCGGCTCTTCTGACCACTGATCCACACTGGCAGCAAGGAGCCCACGAGGAACCTTGTTCAATAGGCCGAGCACTTCCTCCAAGCCCGCAATCCCCGATGCAATCGGAAAGGCTTTCGTAAATCCACGACCGCTGAAGAGATCATACACCTTCCCGACCCCCATCGCGATCTGACCGGATCGACTCAAGACATCGAACATCGTCACACCGGGCGCTTCATGCACACAGTCTTTCCTACCACCATACGGACGAAGTTGATCATGTCCTCCACTCACCGGTTGGGCGACGACACGAAGGAGCACCCCCGCCTCCTTTGCGGCTTTTCGAACTTCACGACAGCGGTGATGGAATTCCGACACGGCCATGATGGATTCATGCATGGCCAGGAAACAGGTATCGCCTCCATCGGCCCAGAGTATCGGCGCTCCCGTCGCCATATGTTCCACGCCATACCGACGGAGCATCGCCCCCATCAACGCCACCTCTCTGCCGATCGATTTTCGTCCGAATACTTGCTCGATCATATCTACGATCGGCGTGGGGACACCGGAACGACAGACGGCCGCTCCCTTCTGCTGGACCACCCCGCTCATTTCCCAATATCCCACCACGGAATCTTTCCCTGCCGAGGCGAAAGCCAGACGCCCAAAGCACCCGCTCAGTTGCCCCATGGCTCGTACACCCTTGATTGGAGCAACATGCCCCAACCCCAGCATTTCTAAGTTCGGCAGACTGAGTCCCCCAACGGTCTCAGCAAGATGGACAAGGGTGTTCGCCTGAGCATCGCCGTAGTCTGCCGCATCCGGTAAGGCCCCGACCCCACATCCATCCATCACGAGAAGGATGACGCGTTGAATCATCCGTTCACCTCACCTACATTACGACACGTCAACATACAAATATATGGAACCATCACAAAGGCCTTGGGCAAGGCCAGAAACCAGGATTCTGGCAACAAGCCCCCTTAATCCATACTCTGCTAGAAGAACAAGCGAGTTGGCTCACCCTCGCCGTCGTCTGCGCATCCGGCAAGACTTCGGTCGCACACCCGTCCACGACGAAAAGGATGACGCGATTGATCGCCAGCTCACTCTACCAAATCACCGTGAGTCGCCATAGAGACGTATGGAACCATCAAGAGGATCCAAGAGGACGTAGGGAGAAAATTATTGAAATGGGTCAAGCCTAGCCCGCTGATTCTCTTGCATATTCAGCTACCGACAGATCGCAGATCTGTTTTCAATCTTGCAGTAGTTTCAAGAGGTGTTCGACGATACGCCGGCCAAACGGTCCGCAGAATTGCGAAGAGATTGCCCTTACTCTCTATGAGCCTATCCACCCTGGCCAAGCGATGTATGCCATTGTTGAAGAATCGTGAGGCTTGCACTCGTGCCGATCCGATCCGCACCGGCGTCGAGCATTGCCAGGGTTGTCGTCCAATCCCGGATCCCGCCTGAAGCCTTGACCTTGGCCTTCCCCGCTACGGTCTCTTTCAGTAAACGCACATCTGCCACAGTCGCTCCGGAAGCACCGAATCCCGTCGAGGTCTTCACATACTCTGCTCCCGCCTCAACCACGAGATGACAAGCGGTTCGCTTTTCTTCCTGGGTGAGATAACAGGTCTCGAGAATAACTTTATGTTCGACCCCTGGCGTCGCCTTCACAACTTCCGCGATATCCCTCCGCACATAGTCATGGTCACCGGATTTCAGTCGGCTGACGTTCAGCACCATATCCAACACCCGGGCCCCGCGAGAGACCGCATCGACCGCTTCAGCAACTTTGGTGCTCGTCGTATGCCCACCCAGCGGAAATCCGATCGGGATCCCAAGCCGGATGGTCGTGCCAACGATCGCCGCTGCCGCTTCATCGACGTAACAAGGCGGGACAAATATGACGGTAAACCCATGGGCCCTTGCCTCCTCACAGAGCCGAAGCACATCGCGCTTCGTCGCCTCCGGCCTCAGGACAGTATGGTCGATCAGTGCGGGAAGATTCCAACGTGACATGGGCTATGAGACTCCCTCTTCGTGATGGATTGGATGGCTCTTCGGGACCATGAATGTCTGCGAATGCCGTTCTTTTCGGAACGGACGTTTTTGGTACCGTTCCACCGCCTTGTTGTGTTCAACCAACGTGGCGGAAAATTGATGGGTCCCATCGTTTCGAGATACGAAATACAGGTACGCGGATGGAACAGGATACAGGGCCGCACGGATCGCGTCCGCTCCAGGACTGGCGATCGGACCAGGCGGCAACCCCGCCCACCGATACGTATTGTAAGGACTGGGATGGGAAAGGTCCTTCTTATGCAGATTCCCATCGAAGGTCGGCAACCCATAGATGACGGTTGGATCACTCTGGAGAGGAATATTTTTCTTCAATCGATTGTGAAAGACAGCTGAAATCTGTGGGCGTTCATTTCCTGCCCCAGTTTCTTTTTCAATCACCGAAGCGAGAGTCAAGACTTGATGGACCGTGAGGTTGATCTCTTTGGCCCGCACTTTCAACTCTTGCGTCATGACATGATCGAACTGTTCCACCATCGCCCTAATCACGTCCTTCGCCGCCGTGGGTTTGGCAAACCGGTAGGTGTCGGGATAGAGGTAGCCCTCCACTGAATCACCCTCCACTCCCAGCGTTTTCAGAAATGACTTGTCCGAAGCCAGGCTGAGAAATTCCTTGCGAGTGGTAATGTGATGTTCCTCGAGAACATCAGCGATCTGGCTCATGGCATAACCCTCAGGAATGGTGATGGGATGCAAGACGACGCGCCCGGCCAGAAACCTCGAGAGAATCTCGGCCGGCGGCATGGCGGCATGGAGCGCATATTCTCCAGGATGAATTTTGCGGTCCACCTCCTGGGATTTTCCCATGAGGAGAAAAGCGGATCGACTCCTGATCAATTGCTCCCGTTCAAGTAGAGTCGCCGCTTGGTTGAAGGTGGCCCCTTCCGGGATGACCACAATTTTCTCGGGAGGACGATCGGCCTCGGAGAGGACAGGCGCTTCAGCCCATCGAATCATTAGATAGCCGACCACCCCGGCGAGCACGACGAGAGTGACGGCGGTGATGAGGATCCCACGAACCATCATGCGATTGATCGATTGACGACGACTCTACCCACTCTTCTTCTGTCTCTTGTGCCGAGCGATGTTCCTCGCCAGAGCCTCCTGCAGCTGTCTTGGCTTCAAGATAGCCTTGCAAAAGAATGGCTGCGGCAACACGATCGACGACTCCTTTACGTTTTCTTCGACTGACATCGGCGGCAATCAGTAACTCTTCAGCCGATCGAGTCGTCATCCGCTCGTCCCACATGACGATGGGAACGGATAAGATCTCACCGAGCCGGTCGACGAACATATGGACCGCCTGAACCGCCGGTCCCTCTTCACCATTGAGTCGTAACGGGAGTCCAATCACAACCTCTCGGACATCGTGCGCATTCACCAGCTGTTGAATGTGTGCGAGATCCCGATCCAGCGTCCTCCGTTCCAACGTTTCCAGCGGTTGAGCCGTCCACCCAAGCTCATCGCTCAATGCCACTCCGATCCGCTTGGTACCGTAGTCAAGAGCTAAGATCCTGGTTGCCATGACAGTTTACCGCTGGAGCAGAGTTTCGACCAGGCTAAAAACCTTTTCGAGCGCCGCGTCAAGACGTGAGGCATCCTTCCCTCCCGCTTGAGCCATTTCCGGGCGGCCCCCGCCGGTGCCACCGACTTCGGCGGCCATCGGCTTGATGAGATCTCCCGCCTTGACTCGTCCGATGAGATCTTTTGTCACAACGACCAGCAATGAAACCTTTCCTTCATCCATGACCGCACCAAGCGCGATGACACCGCTCTTCATCTTGTCCCTCAACTGGTCGGCCAGCGCCCGCATGGCGTTCGCATCCAATCCATCAGTCCGCTGTACGTGGACCGACACACCGGCAATGCTCTTGATCGTTGAGGCAGCTGCCGCTCCCCCGGCCATCTTGAGCTTCACGTCCTCCAGCTCACGTTCTTTGTCCTTGAGCTGCGTCAGCAGCTTTCTCGTCCGTGCGACGATCTCCGACTGCCCCACTTTCAACAAGTCAGACAGCTGTCGAACTTCAGCCTCCAGTGTCTTGAGTTGATTGTACGCGCCGCTGCCGGTTTGAGCCTCAAGTCGTCGCACACCGGCGGCGACACCGGTCTCGGACACAATCCGAAAGAGTCCGATCTCACCGGTCTGTCGGCAATGCGTCCCTCCACAGAGCTCCTTACTAAAGGACTCAACGGACACCACACGAACCTGCTCGCCATACTTGTCACCAAAAAATGCCAACGCGCCTTTGGCCACCGCATCCTGAATACTCATCACCTCGGTGGACACCGACTCGTTCTTTCTGATTTCCTCGTTGACCGTCGATTCAATCTCGTCGATATCGCGAGAGGACAGTGGCCGGAAATGGGCAAAGTCGAACCGAAGCCGATTGGGCCCGACCAACGAACCATACTGTTTCACGTGTGGGCCGAGCAGATCGCGCAGGGCCGCATGGACCAGATGGGTTGCCGTATGATTGCGCGCCGCATCCTGGCGTGTCGAGGCATTGACCGTCAGGTGTAGACGCTCGCCTTCACGAATGCGTCCTTGGCGAACCGTTCCCTTGTGAAGAATCAGCGTCGGCGCAGGCCTTGTGGTCTCCGTGATCTCCACCAACCCCTCCGGCCCCGACAAGGTTCCTCGGTCTCCGACTTGTCCACCCCCCTCGGCATAAAACGGCGTGACATCGAGGGCCACTTCAATCTCGTCCCCGTCCCTCGCTTCCTTCACCAACTGCTCGCCCTTGAGAATCGCTCGGAGTAGTGCATCGCTCTCCAGTCGGTCATAGCCGATGAATTGTGTGGCACCAACCCGCTTCGCTAACTCGGCGACAGCGGGCCTGGCCGTATCTTGTTCAAACCCGCCGGTTTTCCTGGCTCGAGTCCGCTGTTCGTCGATCGCTGCATCAAACCCCACCTCATCGACGGTCATACTTTGTTCACGACAGGCCTCGGTCATGAGATCCATCGGAAACCCATAGGTATCATAGAGTTTGAAGACATCTCCGCCGGCCAACACCGTTCGCCCGGCAGATCGCGTCTTCTCGATCATCTCGTTCAAGATCGGCAACCCCTGATCGAGCGTCGCAATAAACCGTTCTTCTTCCCCACGGGTCGCCTCAGTGATCGTGTTGGCCGCGCGGGTAATCTCCGAATAGGCAGCGCCCATCTGGCTCACGACCGCCGCAGTCAATTCGTGGAGAAATGGTTCAACGATCCCCAGCAATCGGCCATGCCGAGCTGCACGGCGCAGGATTCTGCGCAAGACATACCCCCGCCCCTCATTCGACGGTAAGACTCCATCCGTCATTAAAAATGTCACGGCGCGCAAATGATCGGCGATGACTCGCATGGACCGATCCGACACCTCTTTCTTGCCGTACGCTGTGCCGGCTCGCTCGGCAATGGCCGTCAACAACGGCGTAAAGAGATCACTGTCATAATTGCTATGGACTCCCTGAGCCACCGCAGCCAACCGCTCCAACCCCATCCCGGTATCGATACTGGGCTTAGGCAAGGGGTGGAGGGTTCCGGACGTGTCGCGGTTGTACTGCATGAAGACCAGATTCCAAATCTCGATGACCCGGTCGCCCTCGCCGTTCGGTCGATCATCGCCTGGGACAATGGCTCCTTGATCAAAATGGATCTCAGAGCAGGGACCGCAGGGACCGGTGTCCGCCATCTGCCAGAAATTATCTTTCTCATCGCACCGCATAATACGCGAGGCAGGAACCCCGATCTTTCTCCACAAGCGATCCGCTTCGTCGTCCTCTCGAAAGGTCGTCACCCAAAGCCGATCTTTGGTGAGTCCGACTGTTTGCGTAAGGAATTCCCATCCGAACACAATCGCGTCTTCCTTGAAATAATCTCCGAACGAGAAGTTCCCCAACATCTCGAAGAAAGTGTGATGGCGCCTGGTATATCCGACATTCTCCAAATCGTTATGCTTCCCCCCCGCGCGCAAACACTTCTGAACCGACACGGCCCGCGTATAGGCGCGTGTGTCCTCCCCAAGAAACACCCGCTTGAACTGATTCATCCCGGCATTGGTAAAGAGCAAGGTGGGATCGGCTTGCGGCAGGAGGGAGGCACTCGGCACCGCCTGATGCCCGTGCTCTTCGAAATATCGGATAAAGGCCAGCCGCAGCTCGGTTGCACTATTCGTCTTCATGGACCACGTCCTCACTTCTCTTGAACTCCGTCATCATACGTTCAATCACCTCGTCACTGAAACCCCGCTGATGGAGGAACCGCGCCATGTAACCTGGGACCAATCGCGTCCCCTGATGGGGTATGGCCTGGAGGGCACGGCGGGCAACGATCTCCTCGCTATTACGCTGAAAAACCTCAGTGAGAACCAGGTCGGCCACACCATCGGAAATGCCCTTGGCCTGCAATTCGGCCTTCAGCCGTTCCGATCCCATCGGCTTGGTCGCCAGGCGCTTTTCCACCCATCGCTGGGCATAGGCAAGATCGTCGAGGTACCGGAAGTCCGTCAAGCGGCAAATGGCCTGTTCGATGTGGGGAGGGTCGACCCCTCGTGCGCGGAGAAACCGTTCGACCTGAGCAACCGTCCGATCTCGCTGTGCCAAAAAACGAACCGCGAGCCGGATTACTGCATCCAGGCTAGCGGGTGTCGCACGCGGGCGAGCCCTTGTCGTCCGTCCGTCACCGATGCGCCCGCTTTTCCTCACTTCGCGCAACCGGTTTGTCCTCTTTGGTCTCTTTCGCGTCCGCCTTCTTCTCACCACGTGCGGGAACGCCGGCCGCCTCCCGCAGTTTCTGTTCCACCTCGCGAGCGGCGGCGACATTCGTCTTGAGAAACTCTCGAGCCGCATCGCGTCCCTGACCGATCCGTTCACCTTTATAGGAATACCAGGCACCGGACTTTTCAATGATCTTTTTATCGACTCCCATATCCACCAGCTCGCCGGCTTTTGAAATCCCTTCGGCGAACATAATGTCGAACTCTGCCTGACGAAACGGGGGTGCCATCTTGTTCTTGACCACCTTCACACGGACCCGGCTCCCCATGACCTCCTGGCCTTCTTTAATGGATTCAACGCGTCGAATATCCAAACGGACGGAGGAATAAAACTTGAGCGCGTTCCCGCCGGTCGTGGTCTCTGGATTACCGAACATCACACCGAGCTTCATGCGGATTTGATTGATGAAGATCACCGTCGTCAATGATTTCGAGATCGCGCCTGTAAGCTTTCTCAAGGCCTGCGACATCAACCGTGCCTGAAGCCCCATATGGGCATCACCCATTTCACCTTCGATCTCGGCACGTGGTGTCAGGGCCGCCACCGAGTCGATGACGATCAGATCGATCGCTCCGCTCCGCACCAATGTTTCGGCGATCTCCAAGGCCTGTTCACCAGTATCGGGCTGCGACACAAGGAGATCATCGGCTTGCACCCCCAACTTCTTGGCATACGTCAGGTCCAACGCATGTTCGGCATCGATAAACGCGGCGACCCCTCCCACCTTCTGTGCCTCGGCAATACAATGCAGCGTCATCGTCGTCTTCCCTGACGCCTCTGGCCCAAAGATCTCAATCACCCGTCCACGAGGAAGCCCACCGACTCCGAGGGCAATGTCGAGACCGAGCGAACCGGTGGAAATGGCCGGGACATCGACCTTCTCCTCGGCGCCCAGCTTCATGATCGCCCCCTTCCCATACTGCTTCTCGATCTGGGACAGGGCCAAGTCTAGTGCGCGCTTCTTGTCGTCTTTTTCGGACATACGAATCTCCTCCCAGGGTGAACGGGATGTATCGGGGGATTATACCGAAGCGGCCAGGGGAAACCTAGTCTGATCTCACCGGAGGGATGTCATTCATGATCTTTAAGGGAGCAAATAAAGCTGATGAGTAAGGAGTGTGAGATCGATAGTGGAAATCCGTCTGAAGGTGAATCATTGAATTATGGGGAGTCGTGCCCGTGACAGGATGTCTGATGCGCAGTTATGAACCACATCAACAAGGGCAGCACGACCTCCCTCTCGTCTTCTATAGACATAACAAATGCCAACATTTGCGATGCAGCCTACAACTTGGTTTTGGACAGCGTGTCTGCTAGACTTGTTTCCATGGGACAGCCCCTTACAATAGATATCCCTTTGGAATTGTTGCAGGTCATCGGAACAGAAGCCGAGGCGCGCCAAGAAGCCAAGACCGCCCTTATCTTGGACCTGGTCCGCCGAGGAAAAGTGTCTCGAGCTCGTGCAGCGGAGTTTCTCCAGATCTCGTTAGCTGATTTCCCAACCTTCCTCGCGCAGTATCAAATCCCCTGGTTTGATTGTTCCACAGATACTCTTCACGAAGATCTGCGGACCTTAGCGTCTCAACCACCCACACCTTCCGCGTGATTCTCGTCCTTGATGCCAGTCCTTTGATTACGCTGGGACGGATCGGCTCGCTCGACCTACTGCCGCAACTGGCTGATCAAGTCATCATTCCCGAGGCCGTCTATGCAGAAACCGTGCGCCTTGCGGAAGGTCGTCCCGGAAGTATTGAGATTGCTCAGGCCGACTGGATCATACATCGGAAAGTCGTCAATCGAGCACGGGTCGAACAACTGCACACTCGAATCGGCTTGGGAGAAGCCGAAGCCATCATCCTCACACAGGAGATCGGACGAGATACCATTGTGATACTCGATGATGCCACGGCCAGACAGATCGCCGCACAAGAAGGATGCCACGTTGTGGGATTACTCGGTTTACTCGTGGCGGCAAAACAACGTGGCCTGCTGTCGGCGATCAGACCACTCCTTGATGCGATGCGGAACAGCGGCTTCTTTGTCAGTGACGAGCTCTATGCGATCATCCTCCGACAAGCCGCCGAGGAATAGTCCATCTTGCCGTATGGATCCTTCATGCGCTGTTGCAGGGGATGGGCAGCGCGTTCCTGACGTTACGAACCGGCTATCTCACGCATGCCAGTTCTTGAACCTCGTCTCCATTCAAGGTCTCACAGAAACAGCCACCCGGCCCTATTGTGTTGCATCTCCGGTGAGACCGGCATGTACTTGAACCGCGCCCTAAATCATGCGCTCGTTGATATTGCCCCCGGCACCATGAAGCCAGATCCATCGAGTCACGGCCTCAATAGACCGGAAAAGACTCAACCAGGTAGAATATTGCCGTTACACTTCCGTGAAAGGATTTGATGGACTTCATCTCTCATGGGCTCTGGGGTTCGATTACGTTTGGTCGCAAGAGCCGATGGAGTTTTGGGCTGGCATTCGCCATCGGTATGGCGCCGGATCTTTTTTCATTCGGAGTGCTGTACATCGCAGCCGCGTTTGGCTTCTCGCCGAAGCCCGACTTCAGTCATGGCACTCCTCCGGAATCGACGATTCCGCAATACGTCCATCAGCTCTACAATTTTACCCATAGTTTCGTCGTCTTTCTGATCGTCCTTGTCTTCCTGTGGCTCTTCCTGAAACGACCGGTCTGGGAACTCGGAGCATGGGGACTGCATATCTTGGCCGACGTGCCCTTGCATACGTACGCCTTTTTCCCGACCCCGGTGCTGTGGCCCTTCTCAAACTGGAAATTCGATGGGTGGCAATGGATGACGCCCGGCGTCCTCATTCCCAACTTTGTGCTCCTGTTGTTGCTCTACGCCTGGTATATCCGGCATCTCTACGTGGCCAACAAGAAAGAGCAAACTTTGCAGAAAGCAATTTCCACCCACCCGCCAACGGAAAACAAATAACGAAGCCTTGACCGTGCCTGTCGTCACGATCGAAGAAACCATTACCGATTATGGCGTTCCCCCATCGAGCCCCGTCGACACTGCCCCCCTTTCATCGCAATCGCACACCTTTACATCTTCTTCCCTGGCCGCACTACCTTGCCCCTCTGGCTCAGATGGTCCTCGTTCTGCCGATCCGGACGTGCAAGACGAGCCAGCCCTCTCACCGAAGCATATGTTCTTCGCGGGGCACAGACCTTTGATCATCGACGTGAACACCAATCAGCCAATCGCCGTGCAGCGAAAGAACTCCTCGGCGTCTTCCTGGCCACCGCCAATCACCCCCCCGCCTCCATGCGCACATTCATGAACGCCGTCACTTCTCCGACGAACTGGTGCAGAACGCATAATGAAGACGTGAGAACAAGCGGGTGAGCCATGAAGTGATCGTCACAAAACCTTTTACAAAATAAAACGGAAAGGCCTTCTTTTAAAGACGTATTTGATGAACCTCTCTCGCCAGTCAAGAAACGACGCACGGTCTGATCTCCTTCCGACCAGACATCCCTCAACATGTCGCGGTCGTCATCCGCACACTCCATCCCGATCTCAAGCAATTGATCAAGTCCGCCATCCGTACCATCGTGGCACATCCCGAATGTGGAGAAACGCTCAATAGAGAACTCGACGGGTTACACGAGCATCGCATTCGCCCTTTTCGCATCATTTATGCGGCTTATCACAAGGGACGAGTTATCCGCCTCATGGCCGTGGGACATCGTCGTTTTGCGTATCGAAGATCTGACCGAGCAACTTCGCCGGAAGACTTGAGCGTAGTCAATGCTCGGTTGACTCCTTCCCCCTCTCACTTATAACTTCTACTCAAGCCGATTTACCTTTGACTCAAAGGAATGTCCCATGCCCACATTGTTCACCCCGCTCCAAGTTGGAAAACTCCTTTTACCCAACCGTATCGTCATGGCTCCCCTCACCCGTGCACGAGCAGGTACTAGCCACATTCCCAACGACATGATGGTGGACTACTACTCCCAGCGCGCGTCAAGTGGCCTGATGATGACGGAATGCACAATGGTGGATGCCCATGCCTGCGCCTTCATGGGTGAAGGTGGTATTTACAGCCCGGCTCACGTAGCCGGATGGAAACGCGTGACGGATGCAGTTCATGCCAAGGGTGGCCGCATCTTCATGCAGATCTGGCATCCTGGTCGCGCCGCGCATTCGTTGTTGAACGAGGGCGAGCAGCCGGTTTCCAGCAGCGCCAAGGCTATTCCTAATGAGATGACCCATACCCCTCAAGGTGACAAGCCCTACGAAGTCCCTCGCGCCCTCCGCACCGAGGAAATCCCACGCTATGTAGAGATGTTCAGAGTTGCCGCCACGAACGCACAGTTAGCCGGATTTGACGGGGTACAAATCCACGGCGCCCACGGCTATTTGATTGATAACTTTCTCCGCGACGGCGCGAATGCACGGACGGATGCCTATGGAGGTTCTATTCCTAACCGTGCTCGATTCTTGCTGGAGGTAACGGATGCGGCCATCAGTGTCTGGGGTACTGGACGTGTTGCGGTACGGATCTCGCCCCTGGTCCCGTTTAATGCCATGGCCGACAGCCAACCAGAAGCCCTCGTGACCTATGTGGCGCAAGAATTAAGCCGCCGAGCGATTGCATTCCTTGAAATTCGGCATGAAAACCATGCGCTGCCCAACGAGCAGACCATGCTACAGATTGCTCGTCGCGAATTCCGTGGTGTGTTGATGAGCAATGGAAGCTATACGCATGCAAGCGGTGAATCGACAGTTATACAAGGAGCTGCTGACGCCATCGTCTATGGACGGCCCTATATCGCCAATCCAGATCTCGTCGAACGCTTTGCGAAGCGCGCTCCCCTCAACGAGGTGAATTTCGATCGACTCTATGGAGGTGGAGCGGACGGCTACAGCGACTATCCCGCGCTAGCCTCGTGACATCCAGCCCATCCCATTGAGCCTGGTTTGTGGACCCACGCGGCCAGCTCTAGGAGTTTGCTGAACAACGCGGTTTCGCTTCGCACATCGTTGCACGATGAGAGAAGGAACTATGGCACTCTACATATCAGAAGGCTTTAAAAGGCCGTCCAGCAAGGCCGCAGCGAGCGAAGAGGCGAGGCGTACGCTTCGGGACGTCGAGCCTCTGAGTGATGCGAGAACGCCGCTGGAGGATTCTTTCAGCATTCTGCTAGGCGGTGCCATCGAGGGGCTGGAAGGAAGCAAGCAAGTTGGGTCATAATCCCCTCCCTCTACTCGCATCAATTTGGAGACCGACATGATCTCGCAACGGATAAGACTTTGCGCCCTCTGTACCCTGCTCCCGCTGCTCTTGGCCATGCGCCCAGTGGATGAGACCCTGCTGACGGCCGCCATGGATGGACAGCTCCCCCAGATCAAGAAACTCGTTGAGGAAGGAGCGGATGTCCACGCGGCCAATGCGCAGGGGACGACCGCCCTGCACGCGGCAGCCTGGAATGGGCACCGCGACGTCGTCTCGTTCTTGCTGCGAAAAGCCGCGCCGGTGAATCACGTGACCAGCGACGGAGCCACCCCACTCTACATTGCGGCGCAGAATGGTCATCCGGAAGTAGCCGCCCTGTTGCTCAATAACGGAGCGACAGCGAATCTTGCTACCACCACAGGAGTGACGCCGCTTTTTATCGCGGCACAGAACGGCTATCGAGACATTGTGGCGCTCTTGCTCCGACATAAGGCCGACGCGAATCACGCCGCGGAAGATGGTGTGACGCCACTCTTCATCGCGGCACAACGAGGCCAGCACACGGTCGTGGAGCTGCTGCTGCAACATGGAACCACCGCGAATACGACCTTGGCTGACGGATCGACGCCTCTGTTCGTCGCCGCCCAGAACGGCCATCTCCCAACCGTGACGCTGCTCCTGGAACAGGGTGCAGCCGTGAACCAGGCCATGACGGATGGCGCGACCCCGCTGCTTGTCGCAGCCCAAAACGGACATCGCGCCATCGTGGAACTCTTGCTCGAACGTGGCGCACTCGTGAACCAATCGGTCCAGAACGGTGTGACCCCGCTCCACGTTGCCGCACAGAACGGTCATCGGGAGGTGGTGACTCTGCTGCTGAAAAAGAAAGCAGCCATCAATCAACAGGCACGAAACCGCGCGACCCCGCTCTTCCTTGCCGTACAAAATAACCACCGCGAGGTCGCAACACTCCTCTTGGAAAAGGGCGCCTTGGTGAATCAAGCCACGCCTGATGGCGCCACCCCTCTCCACATCGCGACCGCAGCAGGCTATCGCGAGATGGCCGCTCTCCTTCTGAAAAAAGGGGCCTCGATCAACGCGAAGACTGCGGACGGAAAAACCCCGCTGCATCTGGGTGCCTATCACGGCAATCGAGCAATCGTGTCGCTCTTGCTCAAACACGGGGGAAACAAACAGGCAAAAACCCTATCAGGCGAGCGTCCGCTCGATCTTGCTCGTCAACAAGGCCACCGCACGCTGTTTGCCATCCTGAAGCAGTAGGAGCCTGCATGCACCTACACTTCGTGAGGCCACGACACGGGCCACAGAACCATCAATCCCTCTAACAAATCCATGATCCACCTCTGCCTGAGGATTCGACCGACCGTCGACCTATAAGGCCTCGATCATGAACGAGCACCACCTGCACCCATTACGAAAAATCTCACTCCCTTCAATCGGGCCAATAGAACAAGGAGCGGATGACATGAAACCGGTCGCGCCGCATTGGAAACGAGCCCTCTGTTCACTCGTCGTCCTATTCATCAGTGGTTGTGTTACCACACCGGAGGAGCAACTACGCCTAGCCGCAGCAGACGGGAATCTGCTCCGAGTGGAGACCTTTCTTGGGCAGGGGGTCAACATCCACGCGTCCGATGCGCGTGGAATCACAGCACTCCACCTCGCAACCAAGCACGGGCATCGAAACGTGGCCGCTCTTTTACTGAAACAAGGTGCAGCAGTGAATCCAGCAAGTCAGGACGGCGTCACGCCGCTTTCTGTTGCGGTCCAAGGGGGGCGGCAAGAGATAGTGGCGTTACTCTTAGCGAACGGTGCAAGGGTAAATGAACAGGCGCAGATCGGTGGCACGACGCTCTTGCACGTCGCAGCCTACCGAGGGGATCTGGAGATCGTGAGCCTTTTGCTGCAGCATGGCGCGGATAAGCAGGCAAGAATGACATCTGGCGAACGCCCTGTAGATTTAGCTCAGCAACAAGGCCACACAGCATTGATCCCGCTCCTTGAGCCATAACATGCAGGATCAAAATACTCTGAAGGGAGACGCCGATTGGCCAACCGTCGCGTGAAACAAGAATTGTCGGTCGTTTCCACTACGACACCGTTCCCCTTACTCTTCTGATCGGTGCCTCTTCGTCTATGAAACGCTGGCGTCATCGGCTGTCGATCCTCCTCCTCATCATCATGTCGTCGACCCACATGTCCGATGCTCAAGCACAAGCTCCCGCCCATCTGCATGGCGCAACTGACACAAGCGTTGCGACTGTTTCTCCACAAGGGCATATCAGTGGCCGGGAGGAAGAATCCTCCGAAGGAACGGATTTCTCAGAGTTTCACCATCACGTCGCTGGTTTTTTTATTGTCGTGTTCGGCCTGGTCGAGCTAGGCCATGCGCTCCGGTATCCTCTGCCATTGTGGACCCGGTTCATGCTCCCTGGTGCGCTCACGGCGATCGGTCTGTTGGTGCTGTTCGGGAATGACCATGGTGCATGGCCGATTCGTTCACTTGATGTGCTCAGCACCGTGCAGAGCCAAGACCAGGAACTGATTGAACATAAACTCTACGGAGTCCTTGCCCTTGTCATCGCATTTTTTGAGTCACTCCGTCGAAGCGAGAGGGCCTGGCAGCCTCTGTCGGCAGCTCCACTCGTCCTATTGACCCTGACCGGTTCGTTATGGCTGTTCGTCCATTCACACGGGGAGCACCCCGCTTTTGCCAAGATCCAGTTTCAGCATTCCTTGTTGGGGATAGTTGGGATCGGCGCCGCCTTGTCGAAGGGCTTCGCATCCTGGCTGCCCAGTGCGTCCCCCCATGTGACGACACGATGGGAAATCGCCTGGGCGGGATCCGAGATCCTTTTTGGTGTACTGCTCCTCGTCTACTCAGAATAGAGTAGGTCTTGAGTATGGCGGAATTCGACTGCGTTGAGACCGCAGCCTGACTTCCTGAGTCTCGAAGGGGAAATACGAGGCAGCAAACGGTTCCTGAAAGAACCAGACAGTCATTCTAGACACTCTCGCGTTTCCCCTTCAGACATCTGCCAACTCAACTACCAATATCGTCCTCAAACGAGCTATTTCCACCTCTCACCCCACTGCATCGCAAACCGAACGAGTAAAGGTGTCCGCCCCCATACTCTTTTCTCTTCTGAAGCTCAAGACTCACTTAGCAGGATGCACGAAACAAGACTTGACCCCATTTTGGCTTCGCATCAATTAGCCCCTGCATTGATGTTCATGTAGTGTTGGGCGGCGGCCTGTTCGAGGCGCGAGGACAAAGACGGATCGTTGTTCGCACGGTCGAGAAACAACTCAACCGCACTGAGTAATGCAGTAAGAAGGTCATCGTAGTGCAGAGCGACGTACTCCGATTTGCCGCTCTGACGAATTGCCGTATCGAGTATCTCTATCTTGCCGGTACCCCAGGCGTACAGAATCTTCCTGGCGTGACCGGAGACGCTCAGATCAGACTCGCCCGTGAGCGTGTGCAGCACGGCACAGCGCGCGCCATAGAGATCAGTGGCAGTGACCGACATAGCAAGCGGAGCAAGCTTAGGAATCAGCCAAGTGCTAGCCCAAGACTCAAAACGTTGGCGAACTCCCTCTTTGCTCCCAAATGAGGCGGCCCACGCCAGACTGTCAATGAGGGTATACATAAGCACCAGCGCGGGCAGATGCTGGCGGACTTGAAGACAGCGCTGCGAGGCGGCGAGCATGTCCCCTATGTTCTTGTGGAACGGGTCAAGGTCACCCATGGGTTGTGCGACGCCGAATTATATCGAGGCGAATTCGTATAGCATGCTTGTCAACAGCATCATAGGCACAAACCTCTCCCCCCTCACACCACTTCCCAGAGCTTCGTATAGACTGGTCCGGTCGGACGCAGCTGGCTTTTTATTAGCACAACCGGCCCGACTGTCATCGTTCCTAGCGAGACGCTACGCTCATATACGCCACTTTGAGCCAACAGCGGCCCGACCTGTCGTTCCCCAGTTTTAATCCTCGCCACAGTCAGATGGGGACTGAAGGGTTTCTCATCAGACGCAAACCCGAAGGAGTGGCAGCAAGATTCTATCTCCTGATGCAACTCCACCAATCGCTTGGCTGGTTCACTCTGAAGCCACGACTCAGATGGTCCCACCCACAGCACCCTCGGTTTCAGGGCATTGGGGAACGCCTGGAGCCGATCGATCGGGATCTGAATGGTCGGATGAGCGTGCCTGACGCGCGCTATCGCTTCGCGTAGTGGGTCGATGAGCTGTTTCTCTATCTCGCCGAGAAACCTCATCGTGAGGTGAAATGAATTCCGCTGCCCCCAGGCGATGCGGATCTCCTTGGAGAGATGAGCCGTGAGCCGTTCCTTGATGTCCTGCTGGACCTGGACGATTGCTGTTCTCACCTCGTCACTAATCTCGACGGCCAAAAAAGCCCGGATCATACTTGTCTCCTCTCAAGAAGCCACCGGCGCAAGAGGTCTAGCGCTGCCTGTGAAGACCGCTGCTTGATGACTGATCTGTCGCCATGGAACCGGAATTCCTTTGTGATTGACTCTCCCCCTCCTCCGTCGAGCCCCACATACACCAAGCCGACCGGCTTCGTTTCGGTGGCTCCTCCTGGTCCGGCAATACCGGTGACGCTCAACCCAACCGACGCACCGGCACGCTCACGAATCCCGGTGGCCATGGCTTGGGCAACCTCTCGACTGACTGCCCCGTATTGTTCAATGAGACTCACCGGCACACCCAACATCTCCGTTTTGGCTTGGTTGCTATAACAAATCGCGCCACGATCGACATAGGCAGAGGATCCTGGCACCATGGTGAGCCGATGGCCGATCAACCCGCCGGTACAGGACTCGGCAACCGCAATCGTGCGGTGCTGTTCAACCAATAATCGCCCGACGACCTCTTCCATCGTGTCCTGTCCTTCAGTATAGATCCACTCCGCCAAGCGCCGACGCACCTCTTCGATTTTTGAGGTGAGTACATGAGCTTTGATCGAACGATGCCCGCTCGTCGTCAACGACACCAGCACCCCATTTGGCGAAGCCAGTAACCCCAGTGCGATCGGTTCCCGCTTGGAAATCACCCCGTGCAATGCGGTATCCACGTCAGCCTCCGATAATCCCCAGGTCTGAAAGATCACCCGGCTAATAGGGTGGGGTTGTGCGTGCTTCGATTGTTTCAGTCGGTCTACGATCAAGGGGATGACCGTCTCCTGCATCATGGCTCGCATTTCACTCGGGACACCCGGTAGCGCCGCAATGTACGTCCCCTTCCAGGTGAGGGCAAATCCCGGCGCAGACCCGACTGGATTGGACAAGACCATGGCGTTGGCGGGAATCAGCGCTTGTCGCAACTGCCCTCGATTCGGCACCCTCCCCCACTGAGCCAATCGAGCCTTCATCGCCTCGAACGCTTCTTTGCGATGAGCAAGGCGGGACCCAGTCACCGCAGCAACGGCCTCCCTGGTGCAATCATCGACCGTAGGACCGAGCCCTCCCGTCATGATCACCACACCAGCCCGCTGCCGGGCAATGTTGAGCACGTGCCCGATCTCACCCTCATCATCACCGACAATCGATTTGAACCGGACTTCTACACCAACAGCGGCAAGGGCCTCCGTAATGAATAGTGAGTTACTATCGGCCCGCCCCCCGACCAGCAACTCCGAACCAATCGCAATGGTTTCCGCAAGGCACGTACGAGCTGATGACGCAGACATTGGCATAGGCCGATTGAACCTCTATTCAATATGAGCAAAATCAACCAAGAAACGTACCTCTCCTCCGCCGGCAGGAAAGATCATGATTGTCGTTTTGGCGTTCGGATCGAAATCGGCATAACGGAACATCGCAACGATTTTGGCCTGAAATTTCTGCGACTCTGGCCACATAGCCGAGCGATCAGCTCGGCCATCGGCTCGCACCGTGAGCGGTGTGATCGTTCTCCCCCCTTGATCGAGGGTCATGTAACTGTTCACGGCAAAGTCTGGACGCTCTCCGACAATCGTCGCGCTCACGAGCATGGTGGAGGCCTCGATGACGTGGGCAACATCGGCGGCACTCGGTTCAAGTCCGCGTAACGCCATATGGGCGGCCATCACCGACAGGTTCCCAAGCTTCGTGAGGACAATGCCTTCGGCCTGTCCGGAATCAACGCCACTGAATCGATGGTACAAGGTTTCAGGCGAGTGGTGTTGTGCCGCCGCTTGTTGTCCTCGATCGAGTGCGAGTTGAATTTGGGTCGGCGTCGGGTTCACCTCGATCGCAGCCGCACGGCCGAAGAAACTCAGCAGGCAGACGACAGTCTGTCCAAGCACGGCATGAGTCCAACCCCTCATCTGTCAGCGGGTAACAGAACGATTCAACCTTGTCAATGGATGCCTCCTCGCCTCGTCCTCCGGTTGACAACACGGAAGGGGAAATGATAAACGAAAGAAAACTACAAAGAGTACTGCCTCTCAATTTACTAAAGGAGCTTTGTAATGTCGACTCCGGAGACCCCCCCTTCTACGCCGGCACCTCGGCGCCAGTTCGTCAATTTTGCATTCTACAAAGTGGACCCGGCATGGCGGCGTCTCCCAGAAGATGTGCGCACCCAGGGTAAACAGGAGTTCTTGCGCGCTGTTGAAGATTTTACGGGCAAAGTGTTGGTCATCCCCTATTCCACTGTCGGAATCCGAGGGGACTGTGACTTTATGCTGTGGCGAATCAGCTACGATCTTGATCTGTTTCAGGATATGAGCGCCAAGATGCTTGCCTCCGGTCTTGGGCAGTATCTCTCGACTCCCTATTCGTATTTAGCCATGACCAAACGGTCCATCTATGTCGACAACCATTCGCATGCGGGACAGGAAGGGAAGCGGCTCACGGTCGTGCCAGGGAAGAGCAAGTACATCTTTGTCTATCCCTTTCTTAAAACACGGGAGTGGTTCCTCCTGACGAAGGCGGCTCGCCAGGGGATGATGGACGAGCATATCGAAGTGGGTCATCGGTTTCCATCAGTGAAGCTGAATACCACCTATTCGTTTGGATTGGATGATCAGGAATGGGTTGTTGCGTTTGAAAGCGACAAACCAGAAGATTTCCTTGACCTGGTGATGGCCCTACGGGAGACGGAAGGATCACGATATACCTTGCGAGATACCCCGATCTTCACCTGCGTCCGCAGAAGTCTTAAGGAAACGCTTGATACTCTTGGCGGCTAAGCGTTGAGGATATCAGTACGGACTAGGGCCTTCGGTCATCCGACCGAAGGCCTTTTGTTTTTCGGCGATGACCTCTCGTTGTCGTACAGAGATGGTCCTCACGTTGCTATTCACCCAGCTGGAATAGACGTTAGGCCCTAGTTTTGACAGTTCGACAAACGCTATGGTACCTGTACAGATAGCACTATCAAGAAAGTGAGTGGCCATGGCTGACACGACCTCCCTCTATGCCTTGCGTTTCCCCGATGGCTCGGTCAGTCTCTACATCGATGAACAGTATGCCCAGGATAAAGGGATCGATCCATCCAAGCTCGTCCGGGTGGAAATTCCACGCGAGATGTTCATTAGCGGGACGATCCAGGATGTTCGGGAATATGTCGCGCGTCAGCTGGAGCACGCCTCTCGGCAGAAGGCCGGTACGGCATAACCGACATCGCCACAGATCAACTCAACGGATTAGAAAAGGACATTGCACGAAGAGATCACACCTCTTTCTGTATGAGTGAAGCGGAACACCATGACACCAACACTCGCATCCTCTCCCCTTACTGTCGACATCATTGAGGACGCTATTGCCAACCTGCCGATTCAGGGACGCATTATCCTCCGTCTGCTGCTCCTGCAATATCTCGACGTCACACAGGATGAAATTCTGTTTATGGTGGCAGATCGACCAGACCCTCGCTGCGTCTCGGGCAAGAAACCCATCACGACCATGACCCAAGAATCCATCATCGCCATGGTCAACCGCCGAGATGAATACCGCCGACGAGCCAGACTGCGCCGGGAACGAACCTGGTTGCAATGTATGGCCCTCGAACATTTGATCAAGACAGCCGACGCATTGGCCACTCGTGCCGCTGTCCTTCTCGCTGATCGAGGTGTCTCGGCTGACACCATCGCGACGCTTAGCGCACAGGCTCGTTCTGCAGTCCCGTCCACGACATTACGAATCCTGGAACAACAGTGGGAGAAGGACGAAATCAGCTCCGAGGAGTACCAGAAGCATCGTTTGGTCGTTGAAATGCAGACACAGCTGCGTTTTGTTGAACGATTCAAAAAACGTCTGACCTTGGCAGATCGCGAACGTCGAACCTCCGACTCTACAACGCTGCAGGACCATGAAATCGGCCACATCTGGGGCATCCCAGCCGGGACCCTCGCTGCACGCAAGGTCAAATTTCTCTCCCAGTATCTACTGGCAACCCAGGCTAGATGTACAGATTCTCCAGGGAGCGGATCGTCCGTTCCGTCACCCGAGATGTGGCAAGCCACCCTGCGGGCACTCTCCCAGACTCCGATTGAGCGGTCGATTGCCACGTACGATGGGTTGGAAGGCACCGAGTCCGCACTGATCGAAAAATTGGGAAGCTATGCGATGATGGGGATATCGGAAGCGACGGAGACCAAGTTCTGGAACTCTCTCGTGTATGGGGCCAGTTCCAACGCCATCCATACCGAAACAACCCGAACCTTATTCGGACTTCAACGGCTGGTCTCCATTCAAAAGGATCTGGACACCAGTACCGCCACGTTGGATGAGGAGCTACTGAAACGGTCGATGCCCACACCTAAGGCCGGCGAGCTTCCATCTCCAGCACCAGAGTCCGGTCAGGGGGAACTCACAGACTTCCAACGACATATTCTCCATAACTTTATCGGAGAGGATGTGACCGGTCGGCCATCCGACAAATGGTGAACTTTCGCTATTGCCAATCAGAGGCGGTTCGGTATAATTACCTCCAGCCATGACGACGCAGGCCATCAGTCGACCATCATTTGTCACCTCTCTAGGACCGTTTCTTTTCTTCATCATGTTGTGTGTAGGTGCGCCTGACTCACCTAGTACGACATCAGCTCTCGCGAACGGTCTGATTGAGATAGCGGAATTGTTGGCGCACCCAGAGCAGTACGATCATCAGGACGTCGTCGTCACGGGAAAGGTCATGAATGTCCAGCTGGCGACCAATCGCCAAGGACAGCCAGCCTACGGATTTCTCCTCCAAGATCAAGCCGGCACCCTCAAGGTCGTGAGCCTTGGCCAGCTTGAGGTTCATGAAGGTGATCAAGTGATCGTGGAAGGTGTCTTCAGTCGTCTCCGCCAAGTTGGCCGCACCATTGTCTATAACGAGATTAAGGCCATCTCGGTCAAGCCCATGACACGCCTCAACCCAGATTTGGTAGGCTGACCCCTTCAATCGTTTTTCACACCTTTGGTACTTTGTTTCGAGTACATCCTGAAAGTAGTTGCTTTCTCATTGCTCTCAGCCAACAATGACTACCATGATGCTGCAGAGCCTCCTTGCATTGATGCTAGGACTCACCATGCAGGTATCGCTGGCAAGTTGCAGCGCCCCTGCACATGTTGGTGAGTACCCCAATCAACAACGCATGGTTGGGAAATCAACGTCAGCGATCCTTGCCTGTGCAGGGACACCCAAAAAAGAAACCTCCGACAGTGAGCGGATCCTTCTGCGCTACTACCGTGAAGCGCCAATACTGGAAGAATCTCGGCCGGTTGGGAAAGGCAGCTTTGCGACAATTCGTCATGGCTGTTGGGCCACCGTTGTGCTGGTCAATGACCGTGTTGTCGATGTTCAATATCGTTTCGTCCCTCCAACATTTGATGCATCCAACGACTGCGAAGAGATTTTTGATTCCTGTCAGTAGCGGCGGCTTCCGGCTCCTGCACCACTGTCATGGCTCCTCGATCTCGTTCAGCGTTCGTACATTGAGACTCCTCATCCTGGGCCTCTTCCTCAGCTATCTTTCGAGTGGTACCCCCTCTGCATTGGCCCTCGAAAAGTACGGACGCCCACTTCCCTCCATGAACGATTCAAACGGACGTGAGGCGGAGGAATCCCTCTTCGCCGGCTATTTCCTCACCGGTGTATTTGCCTCGAACCCCTCTTTTGCTGCCAGACCTGACAATACAGGTCTCGTGGGTCTGCGTCATATGCTTCATCTTGAAACCGATCTCTACAAGCAGTATCTCACCTTCTATACAGATCAGAATTTTTTCTCGGATCGCACGAATGGATGGATTGAACTAAGCGAGTGGGACGGCACCTATGCGTTCACCGGTGTGCTGGGCCACGTCAACTGGCGCCTCCAGTATGAACGTGACGCGCCAATTGACCGAAAGGGTGTGATGCAAGAGTATGCCGACGGGCTGGTGACAGCGAAATTTCAGGCCGTGCAAGATTTCTCCTGGTGGCAACACCGGTTCCCCCATCAAAATTTGACGGCCTATGCTGGGGCTGGCTGGCTTTTTCATAACAGAAATTACTTCGCCAGGCCCGACAATACCGGCCGAGCGCTCTTCCGGTACGTCGCCCATGCCGACCTCGATCTCTACAAAAATAAGATCGTGCTCTATGGCGACGTGAATATGTTTACGGATCGGGATGCAGGAAACCAGGCCAGCCCGACCGAACTGGATTGGATCATCGGACTCGCCGTACGCTGGCGCAACATGGAATTCGCAGTCTATCACGAACAAGATCAACCGCTGGATCGAGCGGGACTTGTGCAAAAATATCTCGCGATCCAACTCCGCTTTTCATTCGATATTTCAAAGCAAGATCTTGGGATTGGACTTGCTCAACCAACTGCAGGGGATCAGTGAGGGAGTTTGAGGACAGCCGTAAGAAGGCGGTCCATGATCCGGTCCGGAAGAATCTGCCCGATAAACGCACGGACCTTTGCATCCGTACCGACCAGGTAGCGAGTCTTGGGAACCGGAGCCGTCAAGGCCTGCTCAACTGCCTTCGCGACGACGTCTGCCGGAACGGCTCGTTTCGCTGCCTCCTCCACCACTTTTCGCACCGCCGCCACAGTCGGCTCATACAGTCGGCGAAGCTCCGTTCCCATTGCGGCCTCTCGCCCGGCGGCATCGTCAGCAGACTTCGTCCAGATTGGGGTTGTGATCGCACCAGGCTCAATAATTGAGACCTGGATACCCCATTGTTGCACCTCCAACCGCAAGGCATCGGTCATCGCCTCCAGTGCGAACTTCGACGCCGAGTAGGCCCCCATCATAGGAATCGTTGAACGTCCCGCGATCGAGCCCATGTTCACAATGCGACCACGTGCCAGGCGGATCAGCGGAAGAAACGCTTGCGTGACGGCAAGCTGTCCAATCACATTGACTTCAAGCTGCCGCCGAAAGTCAGGAAGAGGGATCGCTTCGAGCGGTGCCGGCACCGCAATTCCGGCATTATTCACGAGCCCATACAGCCCACTCGCTCCACATCGCTCGGACACGATTGCAAGAGAACGTTGAATGGATGGCAAATCAGTCACATCGAGCAGGGTCGGGATGAGTCGATCGGAACTGGTCTTTTGAAGCGCTTGACCATCTTCTGGTTTCCGAACTCCAGCAAAAACCGTGAAGCCTAATCGATCAAGATGAAGCGCACAGGCCGCCCCAATGCCCGTGGACGCACCCGTGATGACGACTGCACGCTTCTCTCCGATCAACATCTTTCCCCTGATAGAGTTTAGCCGAAGAACCATAACAGGTTTTGGGCGACGTCTTCCAGACAGGCCTATCCCACGCCTATGAGGTAGACACTGCCCGCACTCTTCAGTTATTATCGCGATTCCTTTTCGTGGCGGTGTAGCTCAGTTGGTAGAGCAGCGGACTCATAAGCCGCGGGTCACCCGTTCAATCCGGGTCACCGCCACCAAACCAAGTTTGCTCGTACCGACCGCTCGCTGTCGCTTTGGCGTAATCGTTACTATCAGCAATCCCTTTTCGTCTTTCCTGCCCTGACTACCAACCTTCAATCGGGCCAATCACTTCAATGCCGGTCTAGCTTCCGAGCTTCACATCTCGTACAGTATGAAAATCATCTTCGTCGGAAGATACCCCATGCATCCTGAACTTCGAGGGGCTTATAAGGCAGAAATGACAACAGCAGCCAGACTGTATGATGCTGGCGATCTCCAGCTCGCATTTGCCCACCTTGAGCGCGCACACATCTTAGGACAATCGTTTTCGATTGCCCATGCGAGAACTCATTGGTGGATGTTGAAGGTTGGCGTAAGGAATCGAGATATCGTAGAAATTACTGGTCAGATTCCACGGATCCTAGGCGCGTTGTTCTTCTCGAGAATCTGGGTTCCAATCGGCAATACCGGAGGCGCTCGAGTGCCTCCATTTAAGCCGATGCCCATCCCACACGAACTTCAAGTATTACTTGATCAGTATCGACGTAAAGCTAATCAATAGATGATTTCATGAACATCATGTGAAGATTTCACTTATTCGACTATCGTAGGCAAATCCATCTCAAAATCTATTCGTCCCTCAACCCCTCCACAACCGGTTGCCGAGCGGCCCATCGGGCAGGAAAGTAGCCAGCGACCAATGTTGCCAATACGGCAAGGGCCACGGCTTGAAGGAGCGAGCCGATCGGAATGATCATTTGAATGCTCCATCCAAACGACTGCTTATTGATCACTTTGATCAGCAACAGCGACAGTAGACCTCCTCCAATAAGTCCCAGCACAATCCCTATCGCACCAAGATAGATGGCCTCCCAGAGTACCAGCTGTTGGATTTGCCCCGAGCTGCCACCGATGGCTCGGAGAGTGGCGAACTCCCGACGTCGTTCGAGCACGGAGGTAATGAGTGTGTTGACAATCCCCAGCATCGCAATGACGACGGCGATAGCCTCTAAGACATAGGTCAGGAGAAAGGTCCGATCGAAAATCTCAAGGATTTCTTTCCGCAGTTCGGTATTACTGATGACTAATGGGGGAAGTCCTCCTTTGGTTACAACGCTCAATTGTTCAGTAATCCGAGCTCGTACACGATCCAGACTGGCTCGCTCATGCAAATATACAGGGAAGACGGTCACGAACTCGTCGTGCCACAGGGACTGATAGAGGGTCCGATCCATGAGGAGCTTACCCCCGTCCGTTGAATAGTCATAAAACACTGCGACGATGGGAAACCGCCTCACCCCACTTGGCGTCATGATGTCAAGGACGGACCCTTCCCGCACACCCAAGCGATCGGCCAACACTTCGGAAACGAGCAGGCCACCGATCTCAGCCGCCCGATTGAGCTGTTCTGACGAATCACCGTTGCGGACCAGATACTGGCTCCACTGCGCATGTAAGCGCAAATCTCTCGAAACAACGGCCACCCGATGACCTTGTACCGTAATACGTACATCGCGGTAGGTATCCACTGCCGCCACCTCAGGAATCGAGGATAGTATCGTCGTCCACGCCGGCGGCAGGCTCCGCCCGACGGTCCCGATCTCCGTGCCACGCAACCAGAGTGATGGCGCCACGACCACATCGGCTAAAACCGTATCGGCAACCCAGACCTCCACGGTATGCCGAAAGCTGCGCACCATCACCAGCACCCCGATCATAATCGCCAGCCCCACCATAAACGCTGAGACCGTAACACCGTTTCGACCGGGATTTCTCGACGCGTGCTCCACCGCAATCGTTCTCATCACCCCTGGCAATCCGGTTGTTGGACCGATCGATCGGTGATGACCACTTCCTCTCGTGACACATAATGGAGCCAGACAAGCCAACCCAGCTAAGAGACAGAGCGTGGCCATGTAGCCCAAGACCGGAACCCCTTGAATCGGCCCTGGCCAGCTCAGGAATCCTGCCAGGCCAAGCAGTGCACATCCCATGAGAGCGAGACGACCCACTCGCAGCTGCTGACTCGCTTCATAATCTCCAGGAGCAAGAGCACGAACGGTCGCCGTCCGGCTGGCATCCACACTGGGACCGATTGCACCGATCATGGACACCGCACAGCCGATGAGCACGCCTTCCACCCCCATCGTGAACCATGGTCCGGCCCATAATGATTCTGATCCACCGGCACTCACCGGAACGTAGAGATCTGAGATGGTTCGGCTCAGCAGTGCGACCAGCTGCTGCGCCAACACCATTCCCGCGAGACTTCCGACAACACCGCCCAAGATACCGAACAGCCCAGCCTCAATGAGAAACAACAGCGCCACCCGCCCTTGAGTCATCCCCACCGCTCGATAGATACCAATTTCCCGCCGTCTTTGTGCAACGGCGAAGGCCATGGTGTTATAAATTAAAAACATCCCCACCAACAGACCGACCCAGCTAAGCACCGTGAGATTCAAGCGGAACGCACTGATCATTTGCTCGACCTGACTCGTCCGGTTCACCGGCCGCTCGACCGCCACATGTGGCGGCAAGACCGTTCGTACGTTCTCTGCCACCTCATCAACAGACCGGTTTGGATCGGTCACAAGATCAATCCGATCGACCAGACCAACCATGCCAAAAGTCACCTGAGCGGCAGCAATATCCATGACCGCCAGACGCTCCCAGGACGAACGTTGATCGGATTCGCCGTGAAGAATTCCTGCGACTCGGCAACGACAGCTGCCGGTCCCAATGAGAAGATGAACCTCATCCCCTACCGACAGGTTCCATTCGGTCGCTAGCTTTTGCCCGATAAACACCGAGTCTGGATGGATCATGTCAAGCATCTGGCGTTCGGTAGTCGGCTGACTCACACGAAACCCTCTCGTATTGAATTCAGCCAAGAGATCCAGACCAAGCACTTGAATCGCCTGTTCAGGTTGATCCCTTCTCATTTGAACGGCTGTTTGAAGAATGACGGGAGATACTGTGGTCACGCCGGGAACAGTACGTAGGTGCGTGATCAGTCGCTCATCAAGACCTGCCTCACCTCCTGCCACCTCCAAGGTGGTCGGACCGGCCACGGTCAGCACCGCTTGCTCAAATGAGCTCAGCACATCCACATTGGCCGTACGCACAGCCACGGATGCTGAAACTCCAAGGGCCACACCGCCGATCGTCAGTGCGGTCCGCAATGGCCATTGTCGCAGGTGGGAGAGAAGGATCAGAAGAACGACTTTAATAAAGGACAGCATGAAGGTAGAAGAAGCGGAACCACGAGGGACACGCACCAGAGATTGACCACCCGAAGCTGACCGTCCCAACCTGTTTCTGCAAATTCTTTGAGTTTCGTTTACACGCTGAGGACCGTTTGCTAGACTGACGCGTACTTATACAGAAGGAGCACCAATGGCAAGACACTCTCGCACAGCAGCAAAAGCATCCAAACATCTCGTACGAACCACCCGCCCCCCTAAGTCTGCAGTGTCCATCACCCCCAGGCAACGTGAAATCTTGCGACTCGTCGCACTCGGCCATACAAATCGTGAAATCGCCGGATCGTTGGGGATCAGTGTCAGGACGGTTGAGGTCCACCGCTTCAACTTGATGCGGCGGCTGAACGTTCGCAACGTGGCCCAGCTACTACGCCAAGCATTGCAGCAAAATCTCTTGCCGCGCAACTTCGGCACCAAATGAGCTAGAGCTCCTTGAGACGTCCGCGGCACTCCTGAATCGATCGGTATCCCTTTCGGGTTAATACCGCCCCGAGTTCTGTCTCTAAACGACGGAAGGCGTCCAACCCCTCCTCCACCAATACTGTTCCAACCTGCACCGCCGATGCTCCACAGAGAATATGTTCAAACGCATCACCGCCATCCATCACTCCACCCGTGCCAATGATGGGCATCTTCTCTCCAAAGATCTTATAGAAGGCACGGACATTCGCCAACGCCACGGGTTTGATCAGGCGTCCGCCTAATCCACCAAATCCACCTTTCGGCTTGATCACGACCGTTTCCCGCTCCGAATCAACCACGAGTCCATTGCCGACTGAATTGATCAGGTTCAGAAAGTCCACTCCACATCGCCCTAGCATGGTCCCCATCGCATGATGATGGGCTGGATCAAAGTAGGGCGGCAGCTTGACCCCCATGGGAACAGTGATCTTTGGACGCACCTTCTTGAGTACTCGTTCAGAGGCATCCGGGTCATACCCGATCTGCGGTTTCCCAGGGATATTGGGACAGGATAGATTTACCTCAATAAGATCCGGTTGTACGGCATTGATCATTTCGGCAATCGTCGGAAAATCGTCCTCCGTCAGTCCGGCTACACTGGCAATGACGGGCTTGCCAAATCGTTTGAGCTGCGGAATTAATTCAGCATATGCTCGATAACCAAGATTTGGCAATCCCATGGAGTTGATGGAGCCTCCCGGAAACCCATAATATCTCGGTTCTGGATTCCCATGACGCGGCTCAATCGTCATCGACTTTGTGACGATCGCCCCTGCGGCGGACCCTCCGAGGGCCTCCAATTCTTCTCGTGTGACACAAAGCGCACCGGCTGCATTCATAAAACAGCTGGGGAACATCACGCCTGCAATCGTCGTCGAGAGGTTCATGATGGGCAAACCGATTGAGTAACAGGGGTCGTGCGTGAAACCAGTCTACCGTCACGCATCGCCCACGTATAGTCAGCCGCGAACGCAGCCTGTGTGCTATGAGTCACCAACAGCACCGTCTGTCCCCCAGACTGGGCGAGCCCACGGATCAGCGTCATGATTTCTGCACCTTGATGCGAATCCACGTTACCGGTCGGTTCATCAGCCAATAGAAGCCGTGGTTGGTGGACTAATGCCCGCGCAATCGCCACTCGTTGCTGCTCGCCACCCGAGAGCTCACCTGGACGATGGCGGCGCCGATGACTCATACCAACCCGATGCAACAGATCATCAACCCGTGCAGCAATATCACGTCCTTGGTCTCCCCGCAACATCAACGGGAGTGCGATATTCTCTTCAGCCGTCAGTCCATGAACAAGATGGAAGGCTTGAAACACAATTCCGATTGTTTCACGCCGCATCGTCGTCCAGTCCTGACTGTTCAGCGTGCTCGTGGACCGTCCATCAATCACAACTTCACCCGAAGTGGGGTGATCCAGCCCAGCGACAAGATTGAGAAGGGTACTCTTCCCACACCCACTAGGACCGACAAACGCACAGAATTCGCCCTGCCGAATTTCAAGATCCACCTCGTGCAAGGCGGTCACCATGGCCTCACCGCGTGAGTACGTCTTGGAAAGCCCTCTGATCGTAACCACCGACTCCACATGCTCCTGAACGACACAGTCCTAGATCTTCTGAAACGCGTACTCCTATAACACACCCCTTCGGAACAGGACAACCTTGACAGGAGCTGCCGCTTCGCCATAATGAAACAAGCGCAAGGATTCATCTCTGGCTGCCATGGCTGCCTTTCCTCTACTTTCAACATTCCTACGTCGTGTCACGCGCTTTTTCTTCCCAATTCAGTGTGTCGTGTGTGGTGCACCCTTGGCAGATGACCTCATCCCTCATTTTTGTACCGGCTGCTGGAGCGCGCTTCAGTCGATGCCCCCAGCTCGATGTGCACGATGTGATCGACCATTTGTTTCTGGAGTGGCGACTGCCTATAGCCCGCAGCACCTGTGCTACGCCTGCGTTGAACGTCCACCTTCCTACACACGAGCCTGGACACTATATCCCTACACCCCTCCCCTCCAAGATGCGATCCGCCTGTTGAAGTACCAGGGCAAGGTTTCCCTCGTGACACCCCTTGCCAACTTGATGCTCACCACACTTCCACAGCTGGATACCATCGACCTGATCATACCGGTTCCATTGCACCACGCGCGGCTCTGCCAGCGAGAGTTCAATCAGGCACTGCTGCTGGCTGATCAGATCGGACGACATCTGAATATTTCCATTTCGTACACCAATCTGGTCCGTACCACCTGCACCGCACCTCAGACCTCCCTCTCCCGTAAAAGCCGGCTCAAAAATCTTCGCCACGCATTTGCGGTACGGGATCCTACTCAGCTCATGAACAAACGTATTTTATTGATTGACGATGTCTTCACAACCGGCACGACTGTCAACGAATGTGCCAGAACTTTGCGCCGATCCGGTTCAGCCGACGTCTTCGTCCTCACCTTGGCGCGAACCATCGACCAGAATCTGATCCCTGATCGAACGCAATCTCCAGCACCCTATCCATTTTCAAGTCATTGAATTGAAAGGTCAACTTTATGCCCATCTATGAGTACCTGTGCCAAGACTGCACGAAACGCGATGCGATCCTGATATTGACCCCCCACCGAGTCGATCCGGTGCAATGCCGCCACTGTGGAAGCTCAAGGATGAATCGCCTCCTCTCACGATTTTCCGCTCCCAAGTCGGAGGAGGCCAGGCTCGAGTCACTTGCCGATCCCACCACCCTCGGCGGACTCGATGAATCGGATCCCCGGAGCGTCGCCCGACTCATGAAGAAAATGGGACAGGAGTTGGGTGAAGACGTCAGTGACGTCGAAGCCATGTTGGACGAACCCGGTGGAGACGACTCAAGCATCGACCACGCCGACGACATCTAAGATGTTTCTCACATATTTTCGCTTGACTTTCTTACAACGACCTCTAGAATACCTCCATAGTGGGGGTGTTATGCGGCATGTGCGCTCTATGACGAAGTGGAGTAATGGGCCAGACTCCCAAGAGCGAGCTGATGACAGTCATGGACACCCACCGCTTCCTCAAGATTACACAGCATACACGCTATCGATATTTTCAGCGCCGAGACAGCCCCGCGTTCAAGCTTGGCAACGAGTGGCAATTCGTTCGTTCGGATCTCGAACGGTGGATGCAAGACACCCAAACCAGATATCTGGGCAATTCCAAGGCTAAGGGATTATAATGTTCGCCGGTGAATATCTTTGCAAAGTGGATGAAAAAGGGAGGTTTATCGTCCCTTCTCCGATCCGCGAGCAGATTGAAGCCGAGGGCCAGGCTGTGATGTTCTTGAAAGGTCCAGAACAGTCTCTTTTGCTCTATTCCATGAAGGAATGGGAAAAGGTCCTAGACCGAACAAAGTCGTCCTTGGATGAAGACCAAAGTCGGCTGTTCATGCACTTTGTCGTGTCGGAAGCCGGTTCATCGGACGTGGATAAGACCGGACGGATTTTAATCCCTGGCCGTTTACGAAAGCTGGTCCCGGTGGATGAGGATCAGGAGATCATACTGGTTGGACTCTATCACCGCATGGAACTCTGGAACCCAAGTGACTGGCGTCGGTATATTGCCCGCACGGAAGACCGCTACGAACAGAACATGACGAAGATCACAAACCTCCTCTAGTCGGCCCTATGCCATCACGCCAGCGACGAGGTATCGTGTTCGCTTCCAGTACCCTCCTCGCAAAAACAATTCCATCTCGAAAGACGCGATCTCGACCAGGGTTCATTCCCTCCGGTTTAGTGAAGGCCTCTTCCGGTTCTGTGAGGTCCATTCGGTCAAACGCCAAGGCCACCGACCACAGTCCATCCCACCCACCTATAGTCACGGCTGACAGCCTAACGATGACGTTGCCGGTTCCTCCAAGCATCAATCATCAATATGCCACGGTGAATGGACGTCGATTGCTCTCATCGACCGGCCGCTCATACAAAGCGCAGGTCGGTCAGCAGGTGTGGGTAACCTTGGCTCAGTCACCTGAGGCGCCATCCTTTCGCGACCGCCTCCGGTCTGGCCCACTTGCCCTCTCGATCCGATTCTTTTTTGCTACATCATTACGACGAGATTTGGACGGAGGGCTGAAGATCGCCCAGGACGCAATCTGTGAAGGTCTCGACGTCAATGACAATCGGATCATTGAAACTCATCTCTACAAGCACGTCGACAAACTCAACCCCCGCATTGAACTCTCCCTTTCGTGCTTATCGCCTTCAACCCACGAGTCCTGACAATAGACTTTCTCCTTCCCGCAGCTACAGTTCTGTCCATCTTCTGCCGATAGGTTAAGAAGCCATCGACTTCGGAACTTTCTCGATGGTATTTTTTCTATCTCGACCATGCGCGTACCCATCAGCCAACTTCAGATCGGAATGTACGTCGCAGGTCTGGATCTCCCATGGTTTCGCTCCCCCTTCCTTCGTCATTCCTTCAAGGTCGAACGACCAGCGCAAATCGAGAAGTTGCTTCGCGCCGGAGTCAAGACAGTGACTATCGATCTTGACCGGGGGATCAGCCCTCACCCTGAGCAAGATACGATAGACCGACAACCCCCGACACCCCACACCCCGGCGATTCAGGACAAAAAGCCGATCAAAACACTTGCCCAACTCAACGAAGAATATGCTCAAGCTGCGCTAGCAAAGCAGCAGTTGACACAGTCTGTTCAGACTGTCTTCACAAGGATTGCGAGTACCGGAACGGTCAATGCGCAACAAGCAGCCGATGCCGTTCACGAGATCACGATTGTGACCAGAACGCTCACCCCCTCATCCGTCTTCATGGCCTTGAGCCAGAATAGAGCCGGCGATCCAATGCTGAGCCAGCATGCCCTCACAACCTGTACCTTGGCATTGATCCTCGGACAGACATTTCAGTTCAACCCATTGGAGCTGCAAGAACTGGCCACGGCCGCGCTCCTGCATGACATCGGACTGCTGCAGATAGCCCCCGCACTCGTTCGTCATGCGCATGCCGACCAACGTCTTTCCCCTGCTCAACAACGAGAGTTTGAGACTCATCCACGTATCGGCGTGCGAACATTGCAACAAGCAGGCAGCAGCGAGACGGCCATCCTCCATCTCATCGCCAACCATCATGCCTATCTCGATGACAGCGGATATCCGAAAGAAGCTCGAGGAGAATTTACCTCGGACCGAACCAGAATTCTTATGATCGTTGATCGGTACGATGAACTGTTAAGTGGATTCGGAGGGGCCACACCGCTGCCTTCGCACCGAACGTTTCAACGGCTCTACCAAGAAGCTCGACAGAATAAGCTCGATCAGCAGCTTCTATCATCATTTATTGGGTTAGTGGGCATTTATCCGGTGCATAGCCAGGTACGGCTGAATACGAAGGAACGAGGGGTGGTAACGACGTTGAATCAAGAGACATTGCACCAGCCGATCATCACCATCACTCACCAGCCAGAAGGCACGACCTATCCGGACCCGTTCACCGTCAATCTGGCGGATCAACCCGATGGGCCGCAGACTCGTGCCATAGAAGCGGTCATCACGTAATGAAGCTGACGAGCAGTGCACGCGACCGACCAGCATACCTATTCGTAGCGCAAGGCCTCGATCGGATTCAGCCGGGCGGCTTTATTGGCGGGATAGAGTCCAAAAAATAGGCCAACCACCAGAGAAAAACCGAATGCAGTCACAATCGTCTTTCCTGAGATGATGGTCGGCCAACCGGCAATAATGGACGTCAGCTTGGCCGCGGTCACACCCAAGAGCACACCGATCCCTCCCCCAACCATACTGAGCGTCATGGCCTCAATGAGAAATTGCATCATGATGTGGAGCCGTTTGGCGCCGACCGCCATACGTATTCCGATCTCTCTCGTGCGTTCAGTGACCGACACGAGCAAGATATTCATAATGCCGATGCCTCCGACAAGAAGGGAGACGGATGCAATGACAAGCAACATGCCCGTCAAGGTCTCACTGGTCCCTTCTTGAATCTTTGCAACATCGATCTGGGTACGAATCAGGAAATCATCCGGTCGATCCCCTTGTAATCGATGGCGTGATCTCAATACCTCCCGTATTTGTTCAATCGCATCAAATATATCTTCCGTCCGATCTGTAGAAACATGGACGCCACTGACGGACCCAAGAAACGATGTCCCCAACACCTTTCGCTCAGCAGTGGTGAAAGGAATAATCACCACATCATCCTGATCATAGCCAGAAGGGCTCTGCCCTTTCGGACTCAAGACACCGATAACCCGGATCGGAACATTTTTCACACGAATAACCGCCCCAACCGGCTCCTCTCCCGACTCAAAGAGGTTGTCCACCACCGTCTGACCAATCAGTGCCACACGGGCGGCGGTATCCATGTCCGTTTGGGTAAATGGGCCTCCGCTGCTGTAGGCCCAGTCTCTGATCGTCAGCACACTCGGCGAAGCCCCTATCACCGTCGTACTCCAGTTGCGGCCTCCACTCATCACTTGCATCGAGCCCGATCGAGACCAGCCTGCTTCAGCCAAAAGCGGAATCTTCTTTTTTAAGTCGATCGCATCAGCCACTGTCAAGGTAACCACGGCACCTTGCCCCCCACGCACACCGCTGATTACCGAATAATTTGGCCAAATGAGAATACTATTCACCCCCATGGAGGCGATCTGTTTCTGCACGGCTAGTTTTGCCCCCTCCCCGATACTCACCATGGCAATAACTGCACCGACTCCGATGATAATCCCCAACATCGTCAATCCAGCACGCAGGCGATTTCGTTGCAAAATTCGCAGCGCAGTCACAACTGTCAGCCACACAAACGTCGGCATCAGCACCCCTTGCTAATGAGCCCGATCCTGAATGGCACGATCACTCAGGACTTGGCCGTCCTTGATCACAATTTCACGCGCAGCAAAGGCGGCAATATCGACTTCATGCGTCACAAGAATGACCGTAATTCCATCACGATTCAATCCCTCAAGAATCGCCATGATTTCATAGCTCGACCCTGTATCAAGATTTCCCGTCGGTTCGTCGGCAAGTAACAAAGATGGCGAGGTCACCAGTGCCCGAGCGATGGCCACCCGTTGCTGTTGACCACCTGATAATTGCGTGGGGGTATGATGCTCCCGGCCCTTCAGTCCGACCCGTTCGAGTGCTGTAGAGGCACAGGCTCGCTGCTCCTTTAAGGACAGTCCTCGGTACAGAAGCGGCAATTGAGCGTTTTCCAATGCGCTGGTTCTCGGAATGAGATTGAAACTTTGAAAGACAAAACCGATTTTCTGATTCCGAATCTCTGCCAACTGATCCGGTTGCAATCCCTCCACCTCAACACCGCCTAACCGATAGTGCCCCTTGCTCGGCTGATCCAGGCAACCAAGAATATTCATCAGCGTGGACTTCCCTGAGCCGCTTGTCCCCATAATGGCGACAAACTCGCCATCGTTGATTGTCACGTTGAGGCCCCTCAATGCCTGCACCTCAATGTCACCGACTCGGTACACTTTCCAGAGATCTTCGCAGACGATGAGCGGAACCATATCCCTAGACAACTCTACAATAATATTGGTAGGAGGTTAGAAACACGGACGCCCTCAGATGTGTCACGATCTCGTGCCTTATCCAGTAGCTACGGACTTCCTCGCCACCTTCTGACATGTTGGCGCGGCCTCAGCGATTTCGAGGACGGGGCGAACTGCCGAACCCTGGAGGAAGCCCGTTGCCCTCCTTTTTCTCGTCGAACGATTGGTCAATCCCGATGACGATCACGTCCCCCTCTGAAAGTCCCTCGGAAATGATCTCCGTTGAAGAGCCGTCGGAAATTCCGGTCTGTACCGGCAGCGGAACAAGGTCTCCATTCTCCCCCTGTTTCCAGACGATTTTTGGCGCCACCATGGGTCGCCATTCAGTCGTAACAGGACGAGCGGCTTCTCCCTTGCTTGATCGTCCACCGACATCTCGTGGACTCCCTTCACCTTTTGGTGGCACAAATCTAAGCGCGGCATTGGGAACTTTAATGACCTGGTCCTTCTGCGCAACTACAATCGAGACATTCGCGGTCATGCCTGGCTTGAGTCGCAAATCGGCATTATCCACACTGACCACCACATTGTACGTCACCACGTTCTGTACGCTGATCGGCGCAAGACGAACCTGCTTCACGATGCCCGTAAACGAGATCCCTGGGTAAGCGTCGACGGTAAAGACCGCTTCCTTTCCCTCCGACATCCCTCCGATATCCGATTCGCTCACATTGGTGTCGACTTGCATTTTGGTCAAGTCCAGTGCGATGAGAAAAAGGTTGGGCGTGGCGAAGCTGGACGCAACCGTCTGTCCGACCTCGATATTCCGCGCGACCACAATCCCTTCGACAGGCGAACGAATCACCGTATATTTCAGCTCAAGATCCGCGGCATTCACCGCCGCCTCAGCCTGCTTGACCTGTGCCTCAGTGACTCGGACCTGTGCCTCGGCACTGTGGTAATTCGTGATGGCCACATCAGCGTCATTTTGGGAGACAAACTGCTCCGGCAACAGCACTTCAACGCGGCTGAGTTCTCGTTTTCGTTGGGCCAAATCGGCTCGCGCACGCGCGACGCTCGCCCGTGCCATATCCAAGTTACTCGCGGCCTGTTCCCGACGAGCCTTGAACGGCTCCGGGTCAATGACCGCCACAATTTCCCCGGCTTTGACCTGTGAATTGAAATCGGCATGAAGACTCTTGACCATGCCCGACACTTGCGTACCCACTTGGACGGATACCACGGGATTGATCGTCCCGGTTGCACTGACGACGGAAATAACCTGCCCGCGCTCAACCGGAGCCGTTCGGTATCGAACAGGGGCCTTCCGCTCCCCGTTGAAAAACACATAGCCTCCGATGCCGAGGCCGACAGCTAGGACGCTAAGAATTAATCCAATTCGTCGCATATGTTGCACATACTCGCATTAGAGCTAATGTTCCATCCTATCAGGAAGACTGCCAAGAATCACGCTTCCCCAATCCCGAGACATATGATCTTTCTGGCATACCCATCCCTCTCGAGGAGCATGTGGGCTGCACGAGGCTAAGAGACTGAACGCACGGCCAGAGGAAAATTCGAACACGGGAGGATCAGGAAGGAACGATCACACGCTACCTTGCCAAGAAATGCTCCAAGAATGTGGTAGAGACATGGCCTTTTTGAAAATCAGAGTCTTCAAGGATTCGGCGGTGAAGCGGTATCGTCGTCTTGATCCCCTCGATAACAAATTCACCCAAGGCTCGCCTCATCCGTGCCATCGACTCCTGTCGATCACGACCATGCGTAATCAACTTTGCAATCATCGAATCGTAATGCGGCACAACGATCGAACCTGACTCCATCGCAGAATCCACTCGCACACCGAATCCTCCCGGGGGGCTGTATTTGGTAATGGTTCCGGGGGATGGGGTAAACTTCTCAGGATCTTCGGCATTGATGCGGCACTCCAGACTGTGGCCGGCCAGCACCACGTCCTGTTGGCGTAGCGAGAGCGGATGTCCGGCCGCAAGCCGAATCTGTTCCTTGATCAAATCGATACCCGTCACCATTTCAGTAATTGGATGCTCCACTTGAATACGGGTGTTGACCTCCATGAAATAAAAGTTGCGATCCTTATCAAGAAGAAACTCCACGGTCCCCACATTGCGATAGTGCGCAGCTTTGACGGCCTCCACTGCCACTCGTCCGATCTCTCGACGAAGCTTGTCGTCGACGACCGGGGACGGGGTCTCCTCGACCAGCTTCTGATGCCGCCGTTGAATGGAGCAGTCACGTTCTCCAAGATGAATCACGCGGCCATGCTGATCAGCCAAGACCTGCACTTCGATATGGCGCGGCTCCAAGAAATAGCGTTCAAGATAGACACCGTCGTTCCCAAATGTCGATTTGGCTTCAGCTTGAGCGGCTTGGAAGGCGCGTCCCAAGTCTTCGGCTCGATTGACGACGCGCATCCCACGGCCTCCCCCACCCGCCGTTGCTTTGATGATGACCGGAAACCCGATCTTCTGTGCAGCCTGTAACGCGTCTTCCTCACTCCGCACCTCACCGGGGCTCCCTGGAGTGACGGGAAGACCTCGTTTGGCTACGATCTCTCGTGCTTTCGCCTTGTCCCCCATCATGGCGATATTTTCTGAGCTGGGGCCGATGAACTTGATCCCGATCGATTCACACACTTCGGCAAAATGGGCGTTCTCGGAGAGGAAGCCATACCCGGGGTGAATCGCATCGACTCCGGTAATCTCCGCTGCGCTCAGGACATTGGGAATGTTGCGATAACTGAGCGCGGAATCAGCTGGTCCGACACAGACCTTTTCATCAGCCGCCCGTACATGCATCGCCAGCGCATCAGCCTCGGAATGGATCGCGACGGTCTGAATGCCTAGCTCCTTGCAGGCGCGAATGACTCGCAGCGCAATTTCTCCACGATTGGCAATCAGAACTTTTTTAAACACGTCTTGGCTCCGACACGATGGAGAGAATCACCGTGAGAATAACCTATGGGGTGGCTTTAGGATCGATGAGGAACAGGGCTTGACCATATTCAACGGACTTGGTGTTCTCCACTAAGATTTTCACAATCCGACCATCTATTTCAGACTCAATCTCATTCATGAGCTTCATCGCCTCAACGATGCAGAGGACTTGGCCCTTCTTGACAAAGTCGCCTTCATCTACGTATGAATCCGCATCTGGAGAAGGGGATCGATAAAACGTTCCGACAATCGGTGAGGTCACCGTCACAAACCCGGCCGTGCCTTCCATTACCGGCATTGCAGAGGATACCGTATGCGGCGGTTGCTGAAGAGTGGTCGGAGCTGACTCCTGATGAACCGCCACAGAAGTCTTTGCCGTAAGCTCGTGCCTCAGCCGTATCCGAACACCCTGGTGCTCAATCTCCAGCTCGGTCAGGTTATTACGCCGAAGAAGATCGATAAGTTCCTGGAGATGTTTGTTGGAACCGATGGTGAGCGTGGCTTGGCCAAGCGGTGGCCCCGGCCTTTCCGACAACACAATACGACGCGCTTTTGGCTTTGACCGACGACTTCTCACCGAACACGCTCCACATAGGATCGCGTACGAGTATCGATTCGAATCACCGTCCCAACCTCCAGATACAGCGGCACCTTAATGGTGGCTCCTGTTTCCACGATGACCGGTTTTGTTCCTCCGGATGCTGTGTCTCCCCGCACACCCGGCTCTCCATCGACGACCTTAAGCTCAATAAAGTTCGGCAGTTCCACCGCGATTGGGCGATGTTCATAGATGAGGATCTTGACGACCATGTTTTCTTTTAGCAGATCGGCATTCTCTCCCAATTGACGTTTCTCAAACGTCAATTGCTCATAGCTCTCCGTATCCATGAGCGTATAAGCCTCGCCGGCTGCATAGAGAAACTGCATATCACGCTCTTCAAGATCCGGCTCTTCAAATCGTTCTCCAGATCGAAATGTGCGATCCAGTACATTCCCTGAGAGGTAGCTCTTCAGCTTGGTACGGACAAATGCACCACCTTTGCCAGGCTTGACGTGTTGAAATTCAACGATATAGAAAGGTTCCCCTTCAACCATCAAACGGACACCACCACGAAAATCAACCGTGGAAATCACTCTAAACCCCCTTCGATGAGAAGAAACACTCCTAGCCTACAACCAGGCTCATGTCAGGCCGGTCCTGCCTCTCTCTGCAGGCGAGAGCGCTGGTTCGGAACCTGTCGACATGGACTTCGTGACATACTCGCATAGTCCACGCAGAGCCAACAAATAGCCGGATGGACCAAACCCAGAAACCTGCGCGACAGCAACTCCAGACACATAGGACTGTTGCCGAAAGGTTTCCCGCCGGTAAATATTTGACAGATGAACCTCGACCGTAGGGAGGTCGACCGCCGCCAACGCATCGCGTATCGCGATGCTGGTGTGAGTATAGGCTGCCGGATTAATGATGATCCCCTGACAATCTCGGCGGGCTTCCTGAATCCAAGTCACCAACTCTCCCTCATGATTGGATTGTCGAATGACAAGCTCAGCTCCAAGTTCATCTCCCAATTTGTGGAGAGACGAGTCAATCGTTTCAAGAGACGTAGTCCCATAAATAGACTGCTCGCGATTACCAAGCAGATTCAGATTGGGACCATGCAAAACCAAGACACGGAGCACGGCGCGTATCCCCCTTCCACACCAAAAGAAGACCACCCACGTACCGGAGGCGGCATTCTAGCAGTCTGCTTTCAGAGGGTCAAACCGTTGACGTCACACAGACGTCTTCTGGACAGGTTGCGGTGGGCCAGAAACATCACGGCGGCGCACTTGGATCAAATGAAGCCACTGCTCAAGTCGTGCAACGACCGATCTATCCGTTTCCTGAAGACTCAAAGATGGACCAGCAGCTACTGGCTCGGCGCATTCAGCTAAGCCAGGTCGGATCGGAGCCAAATGATTGTCACTATCATTCTCTAGTACCTGAGCCGCCCCTCCCACAACTGATGCCATGGGTGCTCCACCAAGACCATCAGACTGAGGCTTCTCAAAATCCACGGCTGGTTGGTAAGGAGCCGGAACATGTTCCTTGACCACTACGTGGTCAAGACTTGCCCGCAGGGCCAACGCTTCTTGATCCTGTGAGTTCACCGCCAAGATAGCGTTACAAGAACGGATGGCGGCATCCTTGGCCCCTTGAGTCGCATAGAGCTTGGCCAATGTTCGATGCGCACGCAGATTATCAGGGCTTACTTTTATGGCCTCTTCAAGAATGGCTTTGGCCTTCACTGGCTGGTTCACCTGCTCATACGCACGCCCTAACGCCACCATGGCCGTAATGAAACCGGGATAGGTCTTCAGGCCATCCTCCAGCACAACGACGGCCTCCTCCCACCGGCCAGCTTTCCCATACTCTTCAGCCAGAGGGATAAAGACTTTTGATCCTGGCTCTTTGGCGAACGCCATGGCCAATCGATCAATTTCGGCAGCGTTGTCCGTCTTCTTGGAAGCAGAAGCCATAAACAGGATTACTCCACGAGTGACTCACCGCGCGGTGCCACCAAATACAAATCACGCACCGCATTCAGAATCTCATCTGCCAACCGCCGCTTGGGCATCAGGCTGAATACTCTCTGCTCTCCTGTCGCTGATAGAATGACCGCCGCATTCTCATCACTGCCGAACCCGCCACCTGTTTGCGTCACGTCATTGGCGACAATTAGATCCAAACCTTTTCCCTTCAGCTTGTCCCTGGCATGAGCTAGCACCTGTTCCGTTTCTGCTGCAAACCCGACAACAACCTGTGATGTACGCCTTGCTGAGAGCATCGCAAGAATGTCCGGAGTTGCTTCGAGTGCCAGCTCCATCTCAGATTTTCCCTGTTTTTTCAGTTTCCCTAATGCTGTCACCCGTGGACGAAAATCGGCAACGGCAGCCGCCATGATCAGGACTGTGCAGGAAGAAAAGTGCCGAGACAAGGCATCGGCCATCTCACTCGCAGTCTTCACGTGAACCGTGGTGACCCCCGAAGGAGGTGTCAATGCAGAAGGTCCCGTGACCAAGACCACTTCCCCTCCACGAGCACGCACCGCTTCTGCAATGGCATACCCCATTTTCCCTGACGAACGATTGGAAATAAACCGCACCGGATCGAGAGGCTCTTGAGTTGGCCCGGCAGATACCAATACCCGTTGGCCTCGCCAATCGCTCTGACGAAACACCGCAGCATGAACTGTGTCCAGAATTGTTGCCTCTGTTGGGAGCCTCCCCTGAGCGACCCGACCTGATGCAAGTGGGCCTACTTCAGGGTCAAGCACGACCACCCCACGCGATCGAAGCGCATCCACATGTTGAGCAACTGTTGGATGCGTCCACATATCGCCGTCCATAGCGGGGGCAACAATGACAGGGCATCGAACATTCAGCAGCATCGTGGTCAAGACATCATCCGCAAGGCCAATCGCCGCCTTCGCCAGAAAATGCGCCGTCGCCGGTGCCACAAGAACCGCATCGGCACCCTCGGCCATGGTCAAATGCGGCATGGTTTCATGAGCCTCAAAGAGATCGGTGATGACGCGATGACCTGAGAGTACCTCGAACGTCAGAGGCGTCATAAATTTTGTCGCCCCCCGAGTCATGACAACCGATACGGACGCCCCTTGATCTCTCACTGCGCGAAGCACACCGACGGCCTTATAGGCGGCAATACTTCCTGTCACCCCTAACACAAGGTGTTTACCACCAAGAGTCATGGTGGACCTCGCTTCGTCCACCAGCTACTCCTCGGTTTGGACTACCGCCGGCTGAGCCGTATCATCTACATAGACACTGAGCTCTTTCTTGATCTCTCGCGCATCTTCCCCGGTCATCATCGCAATACGCTCTGTCTCGCCTTCTTTCCCACGCTTTGCCTCTTTCATCGCATCACGTGCTTCCTTACCGATCAGATACTTCACTTGCCCCTTCAACACCTCATCAAGCGCAACGGTGGTTTCCTTCGTAAACCGAGAGGGTCCACCAGGCCTGGCACCCTGGGTCAAATGTTTAGCCCTCTGCGAGGCGACAATCACCAATCGGTGTCTGGAGTCGAATTCATTGGAGGTATACTGCGGCAACAAATTCAGCATATCGATCATAATATAGCTCTCTCCCTATACGATAAAATGTAAATAAAGGCTCTTAATCTGCCGGTACTGCGTTCGACCCATCGGTAAAACTCCGCTCAAGCCACTGCAGGTCCATCCGCTGAGTCTTCAGACGTTCAGCATGAAAAATGCTCTGTAACTCGCGAAGAGACTGCTCAAGATCATCATTTCGAACGATGTAGGAGTATTCACGAACACGCCAGACTTCATCCTTCACCTTGCGGAGTCGGCTGAGGATTTCCTCCTGAGAGTCCGAAGCTCGACTCTGAAGTCTAGCACGGAGAACATCCATTGATGGCGGTAGGATGAAGATAGAAACCGCATCGACAAACCCCTTCTTGATCTGCAGGGCGCCCTGAACGTCAATTTCAAGCAAGACGTCAACGCCGTGCTGAATCTTGTCCATAAGGGGCCCCCGAGGAGTTCCATACCAGTGGCCATAGACATGGGCATATTCCAAAAATTCGTCACGCTTCACCATGTCGTGAAAGAGTTGTTCCTCAATGAAAAAATACTCTCGTTCATGCTCTTCTCCGGAACGAGGTTTTCTCGTGGTCGCGGATACGGAATGCCACACCCCTGATATCGAGGCCACAATCTGTTTGCACAACGTCGTCTTTCCTGCCCCTGAAGGGGCTGAAACAATAAACAGGATCCCTTGACGCCCTGGCGCAGGTTGCCCGTCAGCCGGCCCGGAAGACAGATGGCGTGTGGTCGCTGGACTACTCATTGAACGTTCTGTACCTGCTCACGTAACCGTTCCAACTCTGCTTTCATTCGAACAACCTCTGCGGCAATCGCCGAATCATTCGCCTTTGAGCCAATGGTATTCACTTCTCGCCCCATCTCCTGCAGTAGAAAGTCCAACGTCTTCCCAACAGGCTCGCTGTGCTGAACAGCCTGTTCAAACTGTACCATATGCGCATCCAGTCTGACCAATTCTTCCGTAATGTCACATCGATCGGCATAGATGGCCAGCTCCTGGTTGAGTCGCGGAAGGTCCGGAATGGCATCTCCGACAAGTTTTTCTACACGCAGCTTCATCCGATCAAATGCGTCCTGTGTCACAGATGAAGCACGGCAGGAAACCACCGTCTTGCAGGTCCGTACACACGCTAGTCGACAAAGAATGTCCTTCGCAAGCAGCCCCCCCTCCTTCTTGCGCATGGCGACCATATCACGTACCGCTTTTGCTCCCAACTGTTCGACAAGCTTGAAGAGCTTTGGATCATCGGTTGATTGCTCAGACAGCACGATGACATCGCGAAACCCAGCCATCATGGCGAGGTCAATCGATCCTTTCAGCTTCAACGTGCGTTGGAGGACCCGAAGAGCTTGATGGTAGTGCTTTGCTAAATTCTCGTCAAGTTGAGGCACTCGCCCATTCCCCCGCGCTCCCTGGATCACGACCGTCATATCCACACGTCCACGGGCGCAATGCTGCTGGATGGTCTTCTTAAGGACGTCCTCCAGCCCTCCCATTGATTTTGGCAGACGAATAGATGTTTCCAGAAAACGATGGTTGACGGATCGCACCTCGATCGTGACGGTCGCTTCTCCAGAGGTTCCCTGGCGGCGACCAAAACCGGTCATACTCGTGATCATCTGGTCAGTTTCCCTTCCCACTTACAAACATCGGAGAGCAAGCAAGCACGACAACGGGGCTTCCGTGCAAGACACACGTATCGCCCATGAAGCAACAGACGCTGTGAAACATCCGTCCACTCAGCTTGTGGGTAGAGAGCCTTAAGATCACGCTCGATCTGCTCAGGGTTTTGCGATCGGCTCAAGGCTAAGCGGTTCGCCATACGTTTCACATGGGTATCAACGACGACTCCCGGTTTTCCAAACACCCCCCCAAGAATCACGTTCGCAGTCTTTCGCCCAACACCGGGGATTGACGTCAGTTCGTCCATCGTATTCGGTACGTGACCACCAAAACGGGTCGACACAGCCTGCGCACAGCCGACCAGATTCTTTGCCTTGCTCTTGTAGAAGCCCGTCGGTTTGATCAGCGACTCAAGATCGGCCTGCTCCGACATCGCCATCGACTGTGGAGTTGGATATCGTTGGAATAAAGCCGGTGTCACCTGATTCACCCGCCGATCCGTACATTGTGCGGAAAGCATCGTGGCAACCAAGAGCTCCCAGGGAGACCGGTGTGCTAACTCTATCCTCACCTCCGGTATGGATTGACGTAGGTGTAATGCGATTTTCGCTGCACGACCGGAGGGAGAGCCGGCCTTTCTACGATTGATCGGTATCATAGACGCCCGATTGTGCAGCGCCTACTCGTAAGTTGCAAGAGCAACCGCACCATTCCCGTGAGACACCTCGGCCGTTTGATCATCAACAGGCAACAATGCTTTCACGTGCGACTCCAGTCGAGTCAGCAGAGGACGCAGCGTGGGCGGCTGGAGCGCAGAGATCCCGACGGCTTCGTACCGTCGGCAGAGCCGTTCAACTTGTTGCGGCAATGCCCGGTCACATTTATTGAATACCAACACTCTAGGAATCGTAGTCAGCTGAAGCTCGGCCAAGATGGTTTCCACCGCGGTGATCTGCACGTCAATATCGACGGCACTGATATCGACGACGTGGAGCAGGAGATCCGCCTCGCGAAGCTCGTCAAGTGTCGTCCGAAACGCGCCAACTAATTCTGGCGGAAGATCGCGAATAAAACCCACGGTGTCCGTAATAATGACTTCACGGTCCTCGGGAAATCGCAACCGTCGGCTTGTTGTATCAAGTGTTTCAAATAGCCGGTTTTGAGCTGAAACCTGACTCTTGGTCAAGACGTTGAGCAGGGTAGACTTCCCAGCATTGGTATACCCTACCAACGAAATCACAGGAAGCCCAAATCGCCCTCGTCGGGACCGTCGCCGGTCTTGATGCCGCGCAAACCGCGCCAATTCACGCTCTAAATGCGTGATCCGCTCGCGAGCTCGTCGTCGATCCGTCTCGAGTTTCGATTCACCAGGCCCCCGCGTCCCGATGCCTCCACCCAAACGGGATAGCTGATTGCCACGCCCCGACAATCGTGGCAACAGGTAGCGGAGTTGTGCCAATTCGACCTGAATTTTTCCCTCACGACTATGCGCACGCCGAGCAAAAATATCCAGAATCAGTTGTGTGCGATCAATGACTTTGATATCCGTCATTTCCGAAATGGCCCGGAGCTGGGCCGGCGAGAGCGTCTGGTCAAAGATGACCATGTCGGCTCCACGGTGAAGGGTTTGAATCAAGACGTCTTTCATTTTGCCGCTTCCCAACAGATAGCGCTGATGTCCATCCGATGTTCGTTGGGCCATGCGATCGACAACCGTCACATCAGACGAGACCGCCAACTCCGCCAATTCAGTTAAGCGTTCCTCCTGCTCTGCTCGGCTTTTCGCGGACGCGCTCACAAGAATTGCTGCCTCCTTTCCATGTGCAACCGAGTACTGCGCACAAGCCTGTTGAAGTTCCGTTTCGAGCCCCTGAATAAACTCGTCGAACGCAACCCTGATGCTGTGAAAGGGAGTCGACTGCCACACCTTGAACAATTGGCCTCCGGCGTTCGGAGACAGCAAACTCGCCATGTACATGTGACCCAGTTGACCATCTGCGGCGACACTGAGGACGCCAATGAGATCAAGTCGTAAGAAGGCAAGATCGGTGAGCACTTCCTGGTTCAGCGGCTGATCATGCAATTGCGTCCGAATAAATCGCAACCCACGAAGCGCCCGACTGCCGACACGGAACAAGGTGAGTGTCGCAGAAGAGAGCGTCAACTCCGTCCCCACGATGACTTCCTGAACCTGTCCTCGCCTGGTCAGCAGCACACCGATTGGTCGACGTAGCTCGAGCGTGAGCTGGCCCATCACCTTGGCCAGATCCGGCGACATGATTATGTCAGTCGCCACGCGACGACGATACAGCCGTTCAAGCGCGAGGAGCTGGCTCGCGCGAAGCCCAGCAATATGACCACGGATGCTAGAGATGGTCGTTCTCCTTCTACTTTGGGAAGCCCGTCGTGGCCAAGCGCCTCTCAGTCAACGTCATGGACCCCTCCATCGGAGAAATGTCCAGATCTGAAGAGCAGGGCTCTCCACGCATCAACCGTTGACGCCCCGCCGACGCAATCATAGCTGCATTGTCCGTACAGAACTCCAATGGAGGAAGCGAAAGTTGGAACTGCCCAGGCTCCGCGCGTTCGTTCAATAGCGCACGTAGCCGCGAGTTCGCTGACACGCCCCCTACCACCGCAAGCGCAGATAGTTTCGACTGCTTCAAAGCCGCCAAAGACTTCATCACCAAAACCTGTACGATGGCCTCTTGATAACCAGCCGCAAGATCGGCGACCTGCTCAGGCCTGAGCGGAACGGTCCTTCCGCGTAGCTTATAGAGTAACGAGGTCTTAAGACCACTGAAGCTAAATTCAAGACTACCCCTTGCCCCATGATACCGAGGAAATGGAATGGCCTGTCGATCTCCGGCCCGAGCAATTTGGTCAATGGCCGGTCCTCCAGGATAGCTTAGCCCGAGCATTTGGGCTCCTTTATCAAAAGCCTCGCCGGCTGCATCGTCACGAGTGCGTCCAAGCAGAACACACTCACCATTCACCTCACGGCGATAAAGATGCGTATGTCCTCCGGATACAACCAGAACAATGCAAGGAAGAGGAAATGTCGGATCGGCTAACCATGCGGAAGCAATATGACCCTGCAAATGATTGACTCCGATAAGAGGAATGCGTAGTCCGTAACTCAGGGCTTTAGCATAGTTCACCCCGACAAGTAATGCCCCAGCTAATCCCGGCCCTTGAGTGACTGCCAGAGCCTGAAGATGACGTTTCTCAACCTGAGCCTGTTCCAATGCGCGCATTACCACCATATCAATCTTTCCAAGATGGGCCCGGGCTGCCAATTCTGGAACCACTCCACCGAATTTTTCATGGACGGAGTGCTGCGACGCCACAACATTGGAAAGCACCGCTCCATTGGAACCAAGGACCGCAGCGGCGGTTTCATCACACGAAGATTCGATACCGAGGATCGGTCCCGATTTCCAGACCATCTAGCGAGGATCTTCCTCTGCTCAAATCCCGACAGCCATCATGGCTGACGAGGCCACCAAACCTTCTTGAAACAAAACGGCCTCTGTAGCCAGATGCTACAGAGGCCATGTCCATCGTATTGAATCGCTGAACAACCACAGACGGGCATTACACCTCAGCCATCGCCTCCTGCTCAATAAAGGCCGGAGCCCCATCTCGTAAGACCACCTTCACCTTACGGCTTTCCTTAAAGCGCCCTCTGATCAGTTCATCAGAGAGGGGATCGCCGATGGCACGTTGGATGGCCCTCCGCATCGGCCGTGCCCCATAGAGCGGCTCATAACCTTCTTTAATGAGCCACTGTTTGACTTCATCATCGACCTCAATTTCAATCCCTTTGTCAACCAGCCTCAGATTCAACTCATGGAGAAGGATGTCCAAGATATTGTAGAGTTGTTCCTTCTCGAGCTGATGGAAAATAACGATTTCATCAATACGATTCAAAAACTCTGGGCTGAATGACTTGCGAAGCTCTCCGAGCACCTCTTCCTTTTTCCGACGTGCGGCTTCGCCTTCCGTACTCTGGAACCCTAGCGACACACCCTTCTGGATCATCTTCGTCCCGATGTTGGACGTCATAATGACCACAGTATTCTTAAAATCGACTTTTCGGCCGAGGCTGTCGGTCAGAACCCCGTCATCTAACACTTGGAGCAGCACATTAAACACGTCGGGATGCGCTTTCTCAATTTCATCAAACAGGACAACGGAGTAAGGTCGACGACGAACCTTTTCCGTCAGCTGGCCTCCCTCCTCATACCCCACGTAGCCCGGAGGGGCACCGAAAAGCCGAGAGCTGGTGAATTTCTCCTGATATTCTGACATATCAACGCGAATCAACGCATCCTCGCTGTTGAACAGAAATTCCGCCAGAGTCCTGGCAAGCTCTGTCTTGCCGACCCCTGTCGGCCCAAGGAAAATAAAGGAGCCAATTGGTTTCTTTGTCTCTTTTAGACCAGCTCGAGAACGCCGAATGGCTCGGGCAACGGCTGAAATCGCCTCGTTCTGGCCGACCACCCGCTTGTGAAGAAATTCTTCCATTCTCAGGAGCTTATTTGATTCTTCCTCTTCCAGCTTGAAGAGTGGAATACCCGTCATTTTTGAAACAACGTAAGCGACATCTTCCTTGCCGATCACGGGCTTGTTTTTTTCCTGGTTCTTTTTCCACTCTCGCTTAGATTCATCAAGGAGCTTGCGTAACCGCTCTTCTTCTTCACGGTGCCGAACCGCTTCCTCAAAATTTTGCGTAGAAATTGAGAGCTCTTTCTCACGGGCAACTTTCTTCAGTTCTTGCTCCATGGCCTTCAATTCTGAAGGAAGTGCGTAGGTCTGCAGCTTAGCGCGTGATCCGGTTTCATCAATCAGGTCGATCGCCTTATCAGGCAAGAACCGATCAGTAATGTACCGATCGGACAACTTGACGGCCTCCACGATCGCATCCTCTGTAATCTCCACTCCATGGTGTTCTTCATAGCGATCTCGAAGTCCTTGAATAATACGGACGGTTTCATCCATATTCGGTGGCTGGACATAAATCGGTTGGAATCTCCGCTTCAATGCCCCATCTTTTTCGATATGCTTCCGGTACTCATCTAATGTCGTCGCGCCGATACACTGAATTTCTCCTCGCGAAAGCGCTGGTTTCAACATATTCGATGCATCAATGGACCCCTCAGCCGCTCCAGCACCCACCAGGGTATGAAGTTCGTCAATAAATATAATGATGTTGCCGGCCTGAACTATTTCCTTCATCACAACTTTGAGACGCTCTTCAAACTGTCCACGGTATTTTGTCCCTGCCACAAGAGACCCTAAATCTAACGCGATGACTCGACGTGAAAGCAGGTTGTCTGGCACTTCTGATTGGATGATTCTTTGAGCAAGCCCTTCGACTATGGCTGTTTTCCCGACACCCGACTCTCCAATGAGCACTGGGTTGTTCTTGCTTCGCCGGCTAAGAATCTGCAAGACGCGCTCGATTTCGTCTGCCCGACCAATCACTGGATCCAATTGACCTTCTTGGGCCAACTGGGTCAGGTCTCGACCGAATTCATCCAACGCCGGAGTATTGCTTTTTCGATCACGTTCACGAGGAGCAGATTTCCGCAAAAAGGTCACGGTTAACTGACGTGCGGTCAATAAGTTTGCCCCCAGGCTTCGAAGGATTTTCCCACCGATCCCTTCCTCTTCACGCAGCAGCCCGAGGAGAAGATGCTCGCTCCCAATGTGATTATGGCCCAGTAACCGAGCCTCCTCAACCCCATATTCAATGACCTTCTTGACCCGCGGGCTAAAGGGGATTTCCCCAAACGTCATCGTTGTACCCCCGCCGGGCAGGTTACGTTCGATTTCCAGTCGAATCTGCTCAGTCGACAATCCCATCTTCTTCAGGATCATGAGAGCAATCCCATCGGACTCACGAAGGATCGCCAAGACCAGATGTTCGGTGCCCAGATAGTCGTTCTGGTGTCGCTCAGCCTCCTCACGCGCAAGGATGATGATCTTTCGACCCTTATCCGTAAATCGTTCGAACATCCTGCCTCCTTCTCGGTGAGTGAAACCCCGGCCGCATTCAAGCAAACCCTTGAAAAACCTTGCTCTGATTCTAACCACAGTACGTTTGAGAGTCAAGATTGAGTAGAGAACGAGACTGAGAAGCAAGGTTCTGGTTTATGAATTCCGTGGCCTCCTGTACAAGTAGATTGCAGGAAAGCTCGATTGCCCTCCAGTCATAGATTCAATAGACGCATCCGTTCCTGCTAGGCTGTGGTCCAGTGGGTCGCTACGGATTGCACGCTGGCAGAACAAAAAAGTTGCTCAAACACTCCTTACAGAGACAACACGAAAAACCCAACAGCCTTTCCGTTGACATAAAATTACGCATCCCGATACAATAACTATTCCCATCCGCCCACCCACATGCTTGGCATTCATGAAAAGTAAAAGTGTTGGGATTCTGACGAAGCCGAAGTTCCCTGAGGTAAAGACCACGCTGCTCGGCGTAGTAGCGTGGCTTCGTGAGCATCACATCGATGTCTTACTTGACACGACCTCCGCACTGTTATTGAACGAACTAGGAGGAGTCCCTAAAACTCAACTCGCGCAACAAGCCGATGTGCTGCTGGTACTGGGAGGGGACGGAACCATTCTCAGCGCAGCACGACTTTCAGCTGAACGAAGTATTCCGATCCTGGGAGTCAATATGGGGGGGCTCGGATTCCTGACGGAGGTCCGACTCGACAACCTCTATCCATCGCTCGAACGAGTCTTCGCCAACGATTTCGCCCTTGATGAACGGCTGATGCTTACCACGCATATCCACCGGCATGGAGAAACAGTCGCGCAAGGCGTCGTGCTTAACGATGTGGTGATCAGCAAAGGCACCTTGGCTCGCATGATTGAACTACATGTTGCAATTGGCGGCCAATTCGTAACGAATCTTCGTGGAGATGGCCTCATTATCGGAACCCCCACAGGCTCTACCGCTTATTCACTCTCGGCCGGGGGCCCGATCATGAATCCCGGCCTCCAGGCGCTCATCCTGACACCAATCTGTCCGCACACCTTAACTCACCGACCCTTGATCGTGCCCAACAATGCCGTCATTGAAGTCACACTGACAAGTAAAGATGATGGATCGATGGCAACGCTAGATGGGCAAGTCGGCGTGGCCATGACACAGGGCGACACCGCCGTTATCCAAGCTTCAGAGAGCCGGACCAGGCTCATCAGGTTTCCGGAAAGCCACTATTATGAAGTGTTACGGGAAAAGCTAAAGTGGGGACATAGTTAAGGACGGGATAACGATCTAGCGGCTTCAAGTACTCGTTTGTTCGATATACTTCAGCATGTCCTGATTCGCCGAAAACTTGAACTCGCCGATACAGTCGGTCTTCTCGGAGAATGAACGTTCAGCCGCATCTAGAGCCCGCAACCCATTCACATCAACCGGATGACTCTGCCGTTGCTTTAACCTCGTGTGCAGGCGGTCCAGCACGATGTTCACGCCTCCCCCGCCAGTCTTAGCGCCCAAATACCGTTCAACCACCTCCGCGCACCAATCTCCATCACGTTTTGCAACACCAACGAGGCCTTCACTGGCTTTTCGAGCCCAACCCGCCAAGAACACCCCCTCTATGACCTTACCAGTCGATTCATCGTAAGCCTGAAACAGGGCATCATCAGGATCATTCCCAGTCTTGTTTGGATTAGTGGTAAACACTCCGTTCTTATAGGGAAGACCGACTGTCTCATCGACCCTATCGCCGACAGCAAACACCACTGAATCGCAAGGAAACTCATAGTACGCTTTTAGGCCGACAGCGACCGTATCCTCTCCTTTGGGATCGAGCCGATTGTCTTCCATTTCAAGTCCGCGAACACGATTGTTGGAATCAATGAGAATCCGTTTTGGAGAGGCCAGGAAACGAAAGCCCATCTTTGTCTCAGACACCTTGGGTTCGCACTTGGTAAACTCGCCGGTAAATGCCTTCAGGACTTCATCAGGGTTTTGGCCGACCTTGGTGAGACGGTCCTTGATGCGAGTAAACTCAGCGCTGATCCCCTCAAGGTCCATATTGGCACAGATACTCCGAATCTCCTTGGGATTGTATTTTCGTTCGACCGGCCCACGTCTCACGATCGCCGTAACCCGTTCGACCTGTTTATAGCGGGTTAACCAGTGAGCGATATCCACCATCACATCACCAGCCCCGATCACCGCAACATGTTTTCCCATATCAAACGGGCGATCCCCAAAGCCAGGGAGTCGGTTAAAGTGATAGACGACGTCCTTTGCGTGGAACACGCCTTGTGCAGAATCTCCTTCCACACCAATGGCTTTGGTTCCCTGAGCACCGATCGTAAAGACAACCGCGCTCGCTCCCACCCCACACACCTCTTCAACTGTGAGGTCCTTGCCGTTCCCAATCGTGACATTCCCCAAATAGTGGACGTTCTTCTGTTGAAGGAGATCCCAGTACTGTTTTTTAAGACCACCGCGAAGCTTCAACTTGGATGGGAAGATCCCATATTCCGCCAACCCACCAAATTTTATGTCACGGTTTAGGATGATCACCTCATGCCCGACCTTTGAGAGAGCAGCCGCTACCGCCATACCAGCCGGCCCTGCTCCTGCCACAATAACGACATGTGTCTGCAATCCACTCATGTTCAATCGCCCTTCAGGATGTACGTAGAAAAGCCTTGATTATCAACGATCGGCGGACTGTAGCATAGCGATTCCCGCACTGTCAAAATGGACAGAGTATTGGTTACTAAAGGGAAAGGCCACCCATATGCCTCTACTTGCACAGTTCTTGCCGGTCGTCTACAATCCACACGCGTCGACAGGAGGTGGGCGAATCACACGCAATATGCGTTTCGGCCTTACTTCCTAAATATCCAGAACTTCCAATGCCTATCTTGTTCTAGATTAGGCAGATCCATCACAACCAGTGAGACTCGGCAAGGTTCTTCATGTCCTCGCATCGGGCGACTGCCTCATCAGACGCTGGGCCCCAAGCCACTTCGATTCACTTCCATCCGGCTTGCAAGGATGGTCAGCCTGTCTCTCCCAAGCGATTGCGCCGAGACGAAGCATACCTTGTACCGGATTTTGACCAAGCCGAAGCACTCATTGCTCAAGGCGTTAATAGCGCTCGCGTGGCAATTAGCGATAGAGCCTCGGTGAACGATCATGATCCGGGATACTCTCAAGTGGCGGGAGAGCTGCAGCTCGTGCCTACCTCACCATTCACCTTTGACGAATCTATCCTTGTGGTTCTTCCGACCTATAATGAACGTGCCAATCTAGAGGCACTCGTTACGGCAATCGGCCAATATCTCGTAACCGATATTGTAATAGTGGATGATAATTCACCGGATGGAACCGGTGAACTGGCTGATCAGCTCAGCACCCGACACCCTCATGTCCATGTGCTCCATCGGCCAAGAAAGGAAGGGCTCGGGCCGGCCTACATCGCGGGCTTCCAGTGGGCCCTCCAGCGACCGTATGATCGAATCATTGAGATGGATTGCGACTTCAGTCATGCCCCGTGGGATCTTCCCCGCTTAGTTCACCGCAGCCACACAGCCGACTTGGTCATTGGCAGTCGCTATGTTCCTGGTGGTGGAACGGAAAACTGGAACGCCCGCCGACGCCTCGTGTCCCGATGCGGCAATAGCTATGTGAGCCTCTTTCTAGGCTCGATCATTCAAGACTGGACTGGAGGCTTTCGGTGTTATCGTCGGGGACTGCTGGAGAGAATGGCCTTGTCGACCGTGCAAGCCAAGGGATACATTTTTCAAGTGGAGTTAGCCTGGCGAGCTGTGCAGCTTGGAGCGACGGTCAGTGAACTCCCCATTCGATTTAGCGACCGTATCTTAGGTCAGAGCAAGCTGGGGTGGCCATCGATCATCGAAGGGCTGATGGAAGTGCCCAAGATGTGCTTTAGAGGATCAACGAGTCAATAAAGCCTCTCTCCCCTCCGGACTTGTAGGCAGTCTTGCTCGTCGCCTTCCACTAGCCCCAGAGAAGGGATCAGCTGGGTTTCCGTGAACAGAGGGCCTGGCGATTCATACAGGGTCCTATGAGCAATGTGACCGGCTCAGAAGATTCAAGTTTGGTTAAATCGATAACCAGCTCATCTTTAGCGTTGGCAAAGACCCCATCAAGCAAGCTGCTTTGCAGGGGAATCATCGCCTCAACCGGCTCAAACAGCAGATCAAAACCCTTGGCCGCAGTCGGCCTCATAGGATAGCGGCGGTCGTAGATCATGCCATAGGCCGGAATCCCGTAAATGATCCGCCAATTACCCAGCAAAAAATGCAACTCCGCGCCATGGATATACAATCCACCCGTCGTAATAATGCGCCGAGCAAATGTTTGCGGTTGGCTGAGATAAAACGTGACACGCTCGTTATAGGCGGCTTCTGCCAACGCTTCCGCCAGTTGGGCCGACAAGAGCGTCATCTCCTCATCCGTGAAAGCCTGAACCAATGGAGACTCCCCAAGAAGCCACCGTTGCAGTACGGTCCGGTGTTCCTGCACCTTCATTCCCGTCAAGATTGTACGTATGGTGCCAGCTTCTATGAGAAAAGGATGGGTATGGTGGGTTGGTGGCCATTCAGCGAGCACATCGGCATCTTCTTCGAGCCGCACATAGTTCACAGGATCTTCGTACACAATCCGTGACGGAATGTGCGGCACCGCGCAACCGATCAACAATATGATGGGGGAAAGAGTCAGAAACACGATGAGCATCGACATCACCGTGTTGAGTTTTCGAGCGTGCGACTTCCGATATCTCACCCCTCCTTCCCCCTTTTTCACCCCTCGCTGATCGTGACGGTTAGCTCAGCACGCTCCAATGGATTGTCCCTGCCATCACGCTTCATACCGACAATCTTGTCGGCAACGTCCATACCGCTCACCACCTCTCCAAAGACCGTATATTGCCAATCGAGGAAGTTTGCGTCGGCGACACAGATAAAGAACTGCGACCCGGCACTATCCGGATCATTGGCTCGAGCCATCGAGACGATCCCTCGCTTATGCGGAGTGCTGTTGAACTCCGCCTTCACTTTGTACCCAGGCCCACCCATACCATGTGAGGAACGATCTGGGCTCTTACTATTCGGGTCCCCTCCCTGAATCATGAATCCAGGGATCACTCGGTGGAACGTTGTCCCGTCGTAGAATCCATCTTTGGACAGCTTGATGAAGTTCGCGACATGACCGGGTGCCACATCGGAAAAAAACTTGAGCACAATGTCACCGATCGGTTGCCCCTTGCTCGTTACAGCAATCGTCGCTTGGACTTTGTCATTTTTCTCAGCCATTCGATGTATCCTTTCTCACATTATCGAAAGAGAAACGGCGGTGGCGCAACTCCAGCCTCCAACCCCTCATTCACGGCAATCCATGAACTCCCGTCGTCGCTCCGAAACACTCCGGAACTTGTTCCGGCATAGAGTCCTGTCTCTTTAGATCCGATCAACACCTGGATAGCCTGGTTCGTCAATCCCTTATTCACCGGAGTCCATTGCTTCCCCTGATCCACCGTCTTAAAAATTCCATTCCCCGTCGCCACGACCAATGTCCGATCGCTCGACACAATACCCCGGATAGAATCATTGGGCAATGCCCGACTGATCGGTCGCCAGGTCATTCCAGCATCAGCACTGCGGAAGACACCGCCATCGAACGTTCCGGCGACAATGCTCTGGTCGTGATCAATGACGAGGACGCGGATGAAGTTTTCGATCAGCCCCTCATGGTCTTTCAAGCCATGATGCAGCCGCACCCACCCTGATGAACGAGGGCTGAAGCGAAAGAGGCCTTTTCCCGATGTTCCGGCGAATAACGTCCCATCAGCCGAGCGAGCCAAGGCATGAACCAAAATATCGTCCAATCCAGTCGTGACGGGAATCCAATGATCGTCCGAGTGCCGCAGACGATAGACACCATCACCCGTTCCAGCAAAGACTTCCTGATCAACTGCCAGGAGGGCCTTCACCTCCATCTGTTTGAGCCCGGTGCTCAACGGTTGCCACGAGCGGCCGTCGTCACGCGAACGAAACACCCCCCGACGAAACGTACCGGCATAGACCGCACCATCCTTGGTGGAGGAGAGGCTCAAAATAAACGGATCGGTTACTCCCCCCCCCACTCGAACCCATGTTGACCCGCGATCGGCGCTACGAAAGATGCCATGTCCAAATGACCCGGCATAAATCGTCCCATGGCCGTCCATGACAAGCGCTTGCACGCTCGCGACAGATTGTTCAAAAGGGCCAGGCGATGATGAAGGATCTGCCACAGGGGTGGGGATCGGAGACGACACGAGATGCGCCTGAAAGGTCTCACCCTCTACCAAATACTGAAAACCAGCCGCCATGAGCAGAGTCACCGTAAGAAGAGCGATCCGACAAACCTTCACAAGCCGAGCCGTCATCGCACCCTCGTTCCCGCAGTATCGATCGGCAGATCCGGATCAAGCGGCAAATCAACGTCGCTATGTGTCGGATTCCGTCCGAACAAACGCGCGCCAAGAATTCCGACCTCATACAGCGCCATGAGAGGAACAGCCATGAGAAGCATCGTAAATAGTGTGGCGTCTGGCGTGACGACCGCCGAGACGATGAGACAGAGCAAGATGGCATGCTTACGGTAATGGGCGAACTGGTGTGCAGAAACGAATCCCGTCATCGCCGCAAGGGTCATGGCCAACGGCAATTCGAACGCACACCCAAAGATCAGCAAGAACTTTACATTGAAATCAATATAGGTCCCCACGCTGAGTTGTGGGGTCACGTCACGGTCCAACCCAAAACTCACAAACCACTCGATCACGAGCGGCAGGATCACCACATTGCAAAACACCAATCCTAATGCGAACAACCCGCCGGCAATCATAAACAGCGGGATGGCCCAGCGTTGTTCGGTCGGCAACAACGCTGGTTCAATGAACTTCCAACACTGGTAGAAAATGACCGGCAGACTCAGGATCACTGCCGCCAACAACGAGACCTTGATCGAAGCGAAGAGCGCCTCCGTCGGCCCATAAAATGCCAGCTGGTTTGGGAATGGGCGATTCAGCCAGGCCACCATTTCCGACGAAAATGTGAACGTGAGCACCAGTGAGCCCACCACCGTCGCCCCGATGATGAGCAATCGGCGCTTGACGGCTTGAATGTGAAGGGCAAGCGGATGAACGACGTGCTGCATAAAACTGGCTAAGAGTTCTAAATTTGTATGGCAAGTAGCTGATTACCGTGCTGGCTCCAGCTGTTGGTCCCGATACAGACGAATGAATTCTGCCAGCTTGTCTTTCTTGACCAACTTCTCTTTTTGAATCCGCTTTTTCTCGATCTCTTCGTTTGGCGTCAGCACATGACGTCTTTGCAGCTCATTGAGTTCAAGGTCCAGGCGATGGTGAGACTCTTCCAGCTCTCGAAATTCCGTGTTGGTGTGGCGAAGTTGTAACATGATCGCATCTTCATTCAACATACGACACCTCCTCTGGTTAGAGTGAATCTGACAACAGTGAATCACCTCCTGAGCGGCATGTTCGATCTCGCTGCCGCTCACCTGGCAGTACAAGCGGATTCATTTCCATTAAGAGCGCGTCTTCGGTGGGATGGGTGTAATACTGCGGACGTTTGCCGACCTGAATAAACCCCATCTGCGTGTACAACGACCGTGCAGCATCGTTCGAGGCTCTGACTTCGAGGATCGCTCGAGTAGCGGCCTGTTCAAACCCCAAGCGGCAGGCCTCCATCACCAACGCCCTTCCCACTCCCTGCCTGCGCATCGTCCCTTGGACCGCCAAATTCATCAGCCGCAGCTCTTCAAATACAATCCAAAAGCAATGATAGCCGAGAATCACTGAGTTCGCTTCTCCCCCCGACCAATCCTGGCGGAGTGCGACAAGAAAATGCGCGAAGGGATTCCCCGTTAACTCAGCTTCCAGCATTTTGCGCGTCCAAGGCGCCGAGAAGCAAGCCTCTTCTAGCGAAACAATCTCGGGCAACATCTCCGCTGTCGCTGGAAGAATGTGCAGATCCAACATCGCTCTCCCACCGCACAGATGAATCACACTCTCGACCGTTTCCGGCCTCGCGCCAATCGCTCTGCCGTCTTCCGTTCAACCCTGCCTTGACGTCTCGCGACGGGTGACAGCCCTCCCGACCGTTCGTATTGGATGTCGGCCTCAGCCCGTTGGACATAGAGTGGAACCACAACCTCACCGGCAACCTCCCCCCGTTGAAACCGACTCATCCCAACACGCGCAACTGAGACGGCAGACGGCGTAAAGAGACGTTCCGGTCCGACCGTTACCGTACCCGCCTTTGCCAGGTGGTCGCGAGTCTCGGGGGCCATCGTCGTCCATCCCGCTCCAAATACCAATGTCGGTTCATGGAGACTCTGAACGAACGCATGTTCCGTCCCGACCTGCTCCCCTAACACACGCTCGACATGCCCATCCACGCCTCGGCGAAAGATCGCCCAATACACTTCTCCCCGACGGCTGGACAAGAGGGGACAAATCGGTATGGTGCTATCCACGTTCCAGGCCATAGCTTCCAATGTTGAGACAAGAACCAGGGGAAGTCCGGTTGCAGCCCGGAGTCCGAGGCCTGTGGCGAGACCGACTCGAATCCCTGTAAACGAACCAGGTCCAGCGGAACAGACCAGCCCGCTCAGCTCATGAAGTTTCACCTGCGATTGCGTCAGCAGGCGATCGATGGTCGGCAAAAGCAATGCGCCATGGGCCCCACCAGCCTCCTGCCCATGCTGGGCAAGCACGCCGGTTTCATCGAGAATCGCCACACTCTGCCACGTGGTGGCCGTTTCAATTGCGAGAATCTTCATCGCGGTTACAAAGCCTGTCCCAAGTCTTCCGCTGTGATTGTCTGATTCTGATGCAATTCATGGAAGGTGATTTGCACGGCTCCCTGCCCTCGCCCAGCCTCGAGAGAAATTTTGAACGGGCGTAGCAACCGAGCCTCTGTATCGGCGATGGCCTGCGACGACACGGCACCTCCCTCATCGAAAGCCCTAAAATCATCGTAGTGAATCGTGGCCTCAATCTCCCCATCCCCACCAAGCCGATCCTCCTGCACCACCAACAGCCGATGATCAAACCAAAGACGGCGGATGAGTGTCCGCGACGAATGGCCAACCCCACGTGCTGTCCCGTAGATATCAAGACGATACCGACTCCGCTCCAGTACAAGCTTGGCGGTTTCGTCTTTGGCAAGCGCGTTCGCTCCCAAAAGACCTCCGATGGCCCAAGCACTCAATTGGGAGAAGCGCGCAAGATTCCCCTGATCTTTTAGATCGGCTTGCGAACCGGTATAGACTTTCCCTTCCATCGGGAGCCGAAGCCTATACCACTCGTCAGCCTGCACGAATTCAAACAGCTCGCCTCCGAATGGAGTGAAGCCCTTGAGCCTCAGGGCATTCGGCCGTCGATAGTAGACCGTTCCCTCGACTCGGGAGAGAATCGGAATCAACCCACCACGCACCTTGGCGCTGAACAAGCCTTTCATGGAATGGACTGCGGTATCACGTTGGCGCAACAGGGTGGTGAGGTCCTCCACCGTAACTCGCTTGAGCGACAGCTCTTCCTTAGGACCAACCAGTGCGCAGCCCGTAAGCAAGACGAGCGGCCCAAGGAGAATGACGAAGAACAGACGCGTCATGATCATCTGTGATGAACTCTGCCTCTCTGCCAACAAACTACGCCAAGACCACGTCGAGCGCCTCTCTGACCTCGTGAATCCCAATCAACTCTATTCCCTCGATCGGATCCAGCTTCGACAAGTTTCGCTCTGGTAAGAGGCAGCGCTTGAACCCCATCTTTGCCGCTTCACGGATGCGCGCCTCAGCCTGACTGACCGCGCGGACCTCCCCGCCTAAGCCGATCTCGCCTAACATCAAAAACCCCGGTTCAACAGGGATCTCTCGCAGGCTCGATGCGACCGCCGCCACAATCCCCACATCAATCGCCGGCTCGTCGATGTGCATGCCACCGACGACATTCACATAGACGTCCTGTCCGGAGAGATGCACACCCAGCCGTTTTTCCATCACCGCGAGCAACAGGGAGACACGATTCAATTCCACCCCGTTCGCCATCCGCTTAGGCATAGCGTAGCTCGTCGATGACACCAGCGCCTGTAGCTCAACAAGGATCGGTCGTGTCCCTTCGAGACTCGACACCACCACCGATCCAGCACTCCGCTGGGAACGTTCAGCCAAGAACAACTCAGACGGGTTACTGACTTCTTCGAGCCCGGCGTCCTTCATCTCGAATACACCAATTTCATTCGTTGATCCGAATCGATTCTTAACGGCCCGGAGAATGCGATAGCTGTGGCCCTTGTCACCCTCGAAGTACAACACCGTATCGACGATGTGCTCCAACAACCGCGGCCCGGCGATCGCCCCTTCCTTCGTGACATGGCCGATGATGAAGACCGGGACGCCGGCGCGCTTCGCAAACCACATCAGTTGTCCGGCCACCTCTTGCACTTGACTGATACTGCCGGGAGCTGACGTGATCTGTTCCGTGTACACCGTCTGAATGGAATCGACGACCACTGCAACCGGTCGCACTTCCTGAACTGACTTCAAGATCAGTTCGAGAGACGTTTCAGCCAAAATCAACAGATGCGGATGTTCGATCCCCAACCGCTGCCCCCGCATTTTGATCTGCCGAGGCGATTCTTCCCCTGAGACATAGAGAACCGGGGCCTCCTTCGTCGCCAACCGTGGCAAGGCCTGGAGTAGCAACGTGGTCTTCCCGATGCCAGGATCACCACCGATCAAGATCACCGAACCGGGAATCACACCACCGCCCAAGACTCGATCAAACTCCCCGATGTGGGTCAACCGACGGTCCTCGCCCACCACCTCGATGTCGGCGATGGGTGTGGCCTTGGCTTGAGCTATTTTCAAGTCAGCAGGCCGGCCCTTGCCGGTCGCCGCTTGCCGCTCTTCTTTCATCGTATTCCAGCCGCCGCAGTCGGGACAGCGGCCGAGCCACCTTGGTGATTGATGGCCACACGCCTGGCAGGAAAAGGTCACTTTTGATTTCAACGATGGATCCTCACAGCGAACAATCGAGCTACCGGCTATCTTAATGGATGGTGAATGGGAAGGAAAGGACCAGCCCTGTATGCTGACACCGCGCTGTCGATGGGGTAAATCTCAAGATTTGCGATATCCCGGCCGATATCGCTTAGTGACAGCCTACAACGGCCTATGAAAAAGCACATCCGAATCGATGAATTAACGCTGGGCATGGTGGTCGACAAGCTCGACCGGTCTTGGTTGAGCACACCGTTTTTTTGTCACAGGATGACGATCACCTCCACCAAGCAGATCGCTCAGCTGAAAGCCTGTGGCGTGCAGACGCTGACCGTCCGCGTGGAGGCCGAAGAGGTCCCTGAAGAGGCACCGACACGATCGACTCCAGAGGACAGACCCATCGACTCGACAAATGAATTGCCGGATCCCGTCCCATCCTCCACTCCTACATATGTCCCTTTCGAGGAAGAGCTACCGGCGGCCAAGCAGGTCTATCAGGCCGCCAAGACGATCGTGCAAAACGCGATGCAAGACGTACGGCTGGGACGAGCGCTCAATGTCGATGCCGTGCAAACCGTCATTACCGACATGACCGAGAGTGTCTTTCGCAATCCTGACGCCCTCCCCAGTCTGTCACGGCTCAAACGATTCGACGAATACACCTTTTACCACTCCGTGAATACCGCCTTACTCGCGATGTCTCTGGGCCGGAGCCTTGGCTTCGATCGATCGATGATTCATCTCGCCGGCGTCGGCACACTCTTGCACGATATCGGAAAGATGAAGGTCCCTCTCGAACTCCTCAATAAACCTGGTCGGTTCGAGCCTCATGAAATGGAGATTGTGAAACAACATGTGCTCAGGGGTGTCGAAGTCCTTTCCAGCACGACCGGCCTGGGCGACACGTACATCCAGCCGGCACTAGAACATCATGAGCGAGTCAACGGCGACGGCTATCCGCATCGACGCGCTCATCAAGACATCAGTCAGGTCGGTCTGATCACCGCGATTGTCGATATCTATGACGCCATGACAAGCGACCGGGTCTACCATAAAGGCAAACCGGCCCATGAAGTCCTCCAATTGTTGTATCGGCTTTCGCTCGAAGGTCACCTCGACCCCACACTCGTGCAACGATTTATCCAGGTCGTCGGAGTCTATCCGGTCGGATCAGTGGTGGTGCTGAATACTGGTGAGACCGGCATCGTCAAACGGATCAACCATAATGCACCACTGGCACCGGTGGTGCTCTTCATAAAAACCGCCGGAAATACGCTCCTCTCACACCCGCGGGAAGAGGATCTCTCTCAGCAGACAGCGACACCCCCTCGGAGCATCAAAACGGTTCTTCATCCCCACCAGACCGGTATCGACCCAGCCGTCTACCTCGATAAGAAAGCAGCGTAGCCTCAGGCATAAGATCCTGCGTTTCTCTCGTCTATCACCACCACACCGGAACCGCTACGGCTCATTGCACCTCAAGATTTGCGAATAGTGGTCCGATATCACGTAGCGAAGGATCCGATTGACCGCACCATAACCATGAAAAAGCGCATTGGAATCGACGAACTAAAACCGGGGATGCTGGTTGAACAATTGGACCGGTCCTGGCTGGATACGCCGTTTTTTCGGCATAAGATGACCATCACTTCAACCGTCCAGATCGCACAGCTCAAAGCCTGCGGTGTGCAAACCCTGGTTGTGAGGACGAATGGAGAAGATGGAGAAGCAGTTGAAGCAGAACCGCTCTCTGAACCGGACATCGCCACAGATCCTGTACTCACCGCAGGAGGAGAGCCAGCACCGATTCCCCAAATTGTTCCGTTCGAAGAGGAACTCCCGGCGGCAAGGCAGATCTATCACGCCGCAAAAACAATCGTGCAGAATGCCATGCACGACACCAGGCTGGGACGAGCGATTAATATAGAGGAGGTCAACCGAGTCGTCTCCGACATGACGGACAGTGTACTCCGAAATCCCGATGCCCTCACAAGCCTGACGAGACTGAAACAGTTCGACGAATATACTTTCTACCACTCCGTGAATACCTCGCTGCTCGCCATGTCCCTCGGACGCCATCTTGAGTTCAACCGAACTGCCTTGCATCAGGTGGGAGTAGGCACCCTGCTCCATGATGTTGGAAAAACCAAGATCCCTTCAGAAATCCTGAATAAGCCTGGCCGGTTTGAACCGCACGAAATGGAGATTATGAAGCAACACGTGCTCCGCGGGGTGGAAGTGTTGTCCTCTACGACCGGATTGGGCGACTCCTACCTACGTCCTGCCTTGGAACATCATGAGCGGGTGGATGGTACGGGCTATCCGCACCGGCGAGTGAGACACGAGCTCAGCCAATTCGGCCTCATAGCCGCGGTTGTCGATATCTACGATGCCATCACGAGCGATCGATGCTACCACAAAGGCCGTGCGGCCCATGAAGCCCTCCAGTTTCTCTATCGGCTCGCGCTCGAAGGGCACCTGGATACCACGCTGGTGCAGCAATTTATCCATGTCGTGGGGATCTATCCCGTAGGATCAGTTGTGGAGCTGGATACGGGCGAGACCGGAATCGTCAAAGAAGTGCATCACCATGCGCCGTTGGCACCGGTGGTACTCCTCGTGAAAAGTTCTGGCAATGCCCTCCTCTCGAATCCCCGTGAGCTCGATCTCGTGGCACAGATTGAAACACCTCATAGAAAGATCAGCGCCATCCTCGATCCAAAACAGACGGGAATCGACCCGACCGACTATCTCGACAAGAAAGCGGCATAAGTTCCCCACCATACATAGCAAACTACTCCCCCAAGATGACCTCTCGGCTATCGATGCACGCTCTCAGTCTCACGTCCATTCCAAAATACACCATAAAGACTCCCGACCCCTATTTATTCATAAGTAATATGCTCATTACTTTTCCGGAACTACATTTTATAACTCACTTATAATAAGTCACTAGATTGACACTTTGGCCTCATGAAAGTGTCAAGACTTTGAAACCCTTCCACAGGTTTAACTACGTAATTCACCAATCATTGAAGAATTGAGCGGTACCGGTTTGGCGCGGCTCTTGCTTTACCTCGACAACAGTTGTGCACGTAACCACCTAAGGAGGGATCGATGGAATGTCCGAAGTGTAAGGGGACGATGATGTTGGAGCGGTTCTCGGATTTCTTTCTCGTCTTTTATGCCTGGAAATGTTTCAACTGCGGCGCCATTATCGACCGCACCATTGCCCAGAATCGTAGAAAGAGCCTGGAAGCCCAAGAGTCCCAAACCGTTGCCACTCGCTAAAGACATCCTGATCAGCTCGGGCTCGGATTCGAACCAGGTGGGGTCCAGTGACAGTCCAACCTGAGCACAAGGATCCTTATCAACGGATTGAGCAAAATCGTCGGCGTTAATCCGATGGGTCAGCTGTAGAATTCACGCCTATAACTGGTGCCGCAAGTCTCATATATTCGATTTTGAGGATCCGGTCTCTCTCGTGCAGGATCATTTTCTACAGAGTATCCAAACTACATTGGACCTTGATAATGTTCGGTCGATCCCCGATGCACAATCTCGTTCGGAGGATGCAGGTCGTGCGTTGCATCAATCCTTTGGCGATGGATTGATATTGACGTTTGACCCTTATTGTTGGGATCTCGAGGCAGAGGATCCGAGAGATGCTTCCGACAGAATGGCATCTCGTGATATTCCCGAGAGCACTATCAAACGATATGATGTCCGCTATATGGTCCGTGCAGCACTAATTCACATAGAGGAATCGAGGATCGTAACCATCCTCTGGAAAAGTACATGCATGGTGAACTTACCTATCAGGATGGACAACGGTCCCCTCCCCGCAAATTACAGATAGCTGATTATTCGACGCTGAAACCAGCACGAGACGTTGCAGCGACAAAATGCAGCGAGCAGTTGTTAAACAAGTTTCTTGGTAAATAAGTCGTTTCCACCAAGCCTGCTTTCCAATCAGGGCCTGCACGTTGCGGCCAGAGGCGTTACTGGACATGAACTAAACTGGCGCCCTACAACTTCTTCCTTACCTCCTTCCAATCCTTCGCTACTTTGGCTTTTCGTGGCACATCACCCTTCGCTGGTTCCGGCACGATGATCGCCTCAAGGCGGCGCTGCAAGAAGGCCTCCGCAAATGCCTTGGATCGGCCGACCCCGACCTTCACGGTCCTCCAGCCTGCTTCATGAAGTTCGTCAATTTTCACCCCTAGGGCATTTGCGTCGGCCGGTAATGTCACCACAGTGCCCGTCGGAAACTTGTGCCGCTTGAGCCAGTCTCTGGCTTCGGCGCTCGCCTGAAACCCATCCATCTTTGTGTGTGAGGTGACTACATAGATGACCTTGTAATAAAACTGCGTGAGCTTCCCGAGTTCATCGGCAGCTCCGGGCATCGGCTTTCGTTCTGATTCAAACGTGACTCCGATGGCAGGAACTCCGCTCGGTGCCGACCCTTCGAGCAGCGACGACAGTTCGATCATGAGAATAGGCTGCCGCTTTTCCCAGACCGCAAGATTGGCCTGGCCTTCTGCCTTCTCAACTCGCGGGCTGTTGCCAATGATGACCTTGACTGGCATGACACCTTGCACCTTGGTGGTGTAGGTCAGAAATGCCCGGCCGTCCCAGCCGGTCAACGCGCTGGCAACAACCTTTCCGTCTGCCACGAGTTCAAGTGGTTCTCCCCCGAGTGCAGCAATGAGCACCAGGTGTTTCGAAACGAGCTTGGCTTCGATGGTCGTCGGCTGACCGGGACCGGTCAGCGCATCTTTCACAAGGATCGTAGCGGAACTTTTCTCCGCAGCAAACAGCGGACTCGGTGAGGCAGCAACGAGAAGAGTGAGAAAAACACAGGCGCCGCGGATTTGGTTAATCATTGGCCGCATCGCCTTACTGGACAGGACAAGACGGATCCGGAACTCGTTGATGACCGTTATGCTTTTAACGCTGTCAGTACTTCATCCGCATGCCCATCGACTTTCACTTTCCGAAAGACTGCCTTCACGTTTCCTTCAGGATCGATGACAAACGTACTGCGCTCGATGCCCCAGTACTTCTTGCCGTACATATTCTTCTCTTTATAGACGCCATACGCCTTCGAGATAGCGGCATCTTCATCACTGAGCAGCGGAAACGGAAGTCCGAATTTCTTGATGAACTTCTGGTGTGACTCTTTTCCATCCAAACTCACGCCGACGATCGCCCCTCCAGCCCGAAGAATCTGCGATTCCACATCGCGAAAATCACAGGACTCTTTCGTACAGCCAGGCGTATCGTCTTTCGGATAGAAATAGAGGACGATCTGTTTCCCCTTAAAACTCTTGAGCATCACGGATTTTCCATGCTGATCTGGAATGCCCAACTCCGGTGCCTTGTCTCCGACCGCCAGTTCTTTGCTCATGGTTCCATCCTTCGTCTGAATTAATACCCACCAGGCATACCGCCACCGAACGATGACCGCCGAGGCGTATGGGGTCCCGGCATCTTCTTGTTCTTGTTCTCCGGATTGCCGTATGGCGAGAGTGCCGGTGAATCCCAAATAACCTTGTCTCCAGGGGAGAGATCCGCGGCTTCCAGAAAGTGCTTCCTGGCGACTTCTGCATCGCCGAGTGCATTCAGAGCCAGCGCATAGTTGTAGTGGGCCGGGCCTGAGCCGGGCGCTTCGGTGACAGCCTGTTCGAAATATCGCTTCGCATCCTCGAACTGTTGGGCTTGATAGGCCTGCGTACCTTGCTCTGTCAAGGCCATGGCCTGCGGCCGGGCTGCTGCCCCATCCAGGGTAAGCGGCACCAGCGGCTTCCGCTTCTGGAAACAGCCTGTACCGACGAGCAGCAGAACCATGAGTCCGAGAACCGTCACGCGCGAAAGGAGAGAAGTCATGGTCAACAGCACCTCGTTGTTCAGATCTTCACCTGTTTGCGGGTCTCTTCTTCGAAGGTCTTTCGATACAACACGTCCCATTCGGCACTCCCCTCAACAAGACCTCGCGAATACGAGGCTAACTTCGTCCTCACTGTCCGATCAATGTGCTGTTCCTGCGCAAGTTCGTCCGCCAACACCTTCTTGATTTCCTTCAAGACCTGCTCGTCACTGCGCTTGAGCCGAACACCGGGCGCGAGCTTCATGGCCTTGAGGATCACATGTGACAAGTGGCTGACCTTGTCTTCAGTCAACATACATCAACATTCGGTAAGGGGTTAGTCGTGAGGGGTAAGGGGAAATCATCGGTGGTTCTTCCCCTCACCGTTCACTCGTCACAGGACGATCCCTCGTTCGCGAACTATTTTTTGCTTCACCATCTGAAACATTTTCTGGTAATCCACTTGCCCCTGGTCAATCTGCTGTTGATACGCCTTCAGGAGTTGCCGCACCTCAGCATTCAGACGATCTTCGACTGAGAGCTCCTGTGTGATGGCGTGATCCAGCGCCTCGACCAAGACCTTGCGATCGCCCACCAACTCCAGATCATCGTGCCGTTGCAGATGCCCCGTCAGACTTTCTGCGAGATGACGCACCCGTTCTTTGGAGAGCCGCATCGTGCCTACCCCTGTTCAAGCACAATGGACGGCGCATGCATGACTTGCCGAAGCTGTGTGGCATCGCCGACGATCTTCCCGACGATATTCACCCGATCGGCCGGAACCGGGTCGGCGCCCATACTCATCGGCGTTCGCCCAAAAAAGATGGCCAGGACTTGCCCGACCCCCCAGAACGCGACATCACCGACTTTCACCTGCGTGGTCGCGGTTTCCCGATGGTCGCAAACTCCGGGAAGGGGGAAATAGAACTCCTCGCCCCACGTATTGATCGACGCCGTCACGGGAAGCGCCGCATAGACCTCGTCCGCCGTCTTGGTCTTTCTGAGTTCCGCCTCCAACCGAACGCCCCCGACGGTAATGCGGATTCGTTTTGCCGGCACAGTCATAGGATCCATCGGCAAATAGCTCCTGACTCGACACTACAGTTGTTCTTGATGCCGCGAACTCTAGCTTGTCTCCTACGCGAAATCAAGGCTACAATCCTTCGTGATGCTCACTTCCAGTTTCATCTTCTTGCCAGGCGTCGGCCCAGTCACGGAACGCCGCTGGTGGCAGGACGGTGTACTGAACTGGAACCAGTTCCTCGCTCTTCCTGCAATCCCCGGACTCTCGATGGCTCGGAAACGTTGGTATGACGACGAGCTCCGAGCGGCACAATCGGCCACAGAACAGGGCCAGTTTCATCAATTGGCTTCGCGCTTCCCACGACGCGAACATTGGCGGCTCTACGAAACATGCCGTTCCCGCGCAGGCTATCTGGACATCGAGACCACAGGGACCTCACCACAGGAGGGCGACGTGACGGTCGTTGGACTCCATCGCCACGGACAGACGATGAGTCTGGTGCGAGGGGAAACCCTCACGGCAGAACGATTACAGGCTGAACTCGACCACTGTGACCTCCTGGTCACATTTTTTGGATCCGTATTTGATATTCCCTATCTCTGTGCTAAGTTTCCCGGGCTTCGTCTGCCTCCATGGCACTTTGATCTGTGTTTTGCCGCACGTCGACTTGCATTACAGGGCGGACTCAAGCACATTGAACAAACACTGGGGATCGAGCGGAGCGAGTCCATTCGGGGACTAGATGGATGGGATGCAGTTCGCCTCTGGTCTCAGTGGAGTCATGGGGACCTGGTCGCTCGTGACCAGCTTTTGGCCTATAACCGAGCAGATACTGAACACCTCGTGCTCCTGGCAGATCGATTCGCGGAGGATTTAATGACTCAATTGGGCCCATCTTCGGTCGTGTTGTCTACCCCTCACCCATCCTACACCCGATGAGTACCTGGATCGGTATTGGCCGAAGCGAAACAGGTCTGGTGCGGGCGTCAAACCAGGACGCCTTTGCCGTAATGGACACCACAGGAATGTGGGCCGTCGCCGACGGGATGGGCGGTCACGTGGGCGGCGCGGTCGCAGCCCAGACGGCCATCTCGACGGTGCAAGCCCAAGCTGCGTTCTCACAGGAGCAGCTCCGCAGCGGATCCGCCTCACCGATTGATGTGTTGACCACACTGATCAGCCGCGCGCATGACGCCATTCTGGCGCAGGCCCGCTCCCAACCGAAGCTCAAGGGGATGGGAACCACCCTCGTGTTGCTGACCGTCGTCCCTGATCAAACCTCCATGGCCTACGTCGCTCACATCGGTGATAGTCGTGCCTACCGGTTTCGCGCCGGGGCGCTGACTCCCCTCACCAGAGATCACTCATTGATCGAAAAATACCTCGAGCGCGGCATTCTCACTCCGGAAACAGCCAAAACCCATCCCGAGCGACATGTCCTGACTCGCGCCCTTGGCGTCTCGTCAACAGTAGCTCCCACGATCGCCGGCTGCGCCATGCAGGAAGACGATCTCGTGATTCTCTGCTCAGATGGCCTGACAAAAATGTTGGAGGATCAGGATATTCAACGTGTGCTGGGCAATGACGACCCCAGTCCGGCCGGTGCCTGTGATCGTCTGATCGCTGCAGCACTCGATCGTGGCGGGGAAGACAACGTGACAGTCGTCGTCGTCGCTTATCGGTAAGCCGTTGACGACTTCGGTGTTGACAAGACCCACTAGGGCGTGTACGTTCCCTCATCACCTGTGCACACACGTCATATACCGAGGGAGTCCTGAACATGCGCCAACGGGCGTCGTTTATACTCGTCAGTCTTGCCTTGCTTCTCCCCTATACCACCAATTCCTTGGCAGCAGATCCCCCCGATCCTGAGACAGCCATTCGATTGATGATTCGCGCAAACGCCGAGAAAGATCTCCCTACACTGTCACGCCTCATGGCGCATGATGCCGACATCGTCAGTTATACCGTTGGGGGTCGCAAATACATTGGCTGGCCGGACTTTGAGCGCGAAATGCGTGATGAGTTCGCCAACACGCAGAAAATCGAAATCCCGATCACGGAACTGAAAGTCTGGACCAAGGGAGACCTAGCTTGGTTCACCATGGAAGTCGACTATATCCGCTATGTCGGAGAGGGATCATCCGTCAAACGAACCGTCCTCCCTTTACGAGAAACCGGTGTCCTCGAGCGTCGTACCGGACGCTGGCAACTGCTGTCATGGCATGAGTCCTTTCGATCCGCTCAACTTGGTGGGCCACTTGCGTCGCCCCCTGCGGCAGCAGGATCACAAAAGCTCGTTAGCACTGCGTCCATGCCTGATGTCAGCGGAGAGTGGGACATTCTCGAAGTCGAGGATGAAAAACGCTACAAGGCCACCCTCGATAAGAGTGGAAACGGCCCTTACACGCAACAAGGCGGACGGTTCGTCACCACCAAGATCGAGAACCACCTGTGGCAGGGCACATGGCATCAGCCGGGCAATGATCGCGAAGGTGGTTTCGAGGTGCTCCTTTCAGAAGACGGGAAGGAAGCCAAGGGAATCTGGTGGTACACACGAGTCGATACAAGAAAAAACATCCCGCCTAAGGAACATGGAGGCACCTATCATTGGAAGAAAGCGGCATCATCGCCGGCCAGCAACCAATGAGTCAACGTGCTTCCTCTACGGCATCTCGACAAATCGGAGTCCGGTTCAACATCATCGCTTCACTGCCTCAGGGAGGTCTTATGTACAGATCCCTCATGCTGTTTTTTGCAACCATGTTCATGATTTCATCGGCCTATGCGGATGGAGGGCATGATCACCATGCCGTTCCCACACTGAAAAAACAAGTCGGTTCAAAGATCGTCTATGGGGAGAACACAGCGACTCTCACCTTCGGACCCATTGATCTTCCGGCCGGGCATACCGAGGGCGACATGGGCGATTCCATGCCTCGGTTTAACTTCCAGTTGCCTGAGGACAAGTACTTGATCGGCTTTAAGTCCGCCTTATCCACGGCCGATGGAAAAGAATTGCCGAGAAATTATCTGCATCACATCTTGATGATCAACAACAGCCAACCCAGCATCTCCTGCCCCGGAGAACCCCTCTTCTTCGGCGGGGCTGGGTTGGAGATGGCCGAAACTCAATTCCCCGATGGATACGGAGTCAAACTTGAGAAGAATGACAAACTGATGACGGTCGTTGCCTTCTATCATGGTGCTCCACCAACCAAGAACGTCATTGCCACCTTCACCATGTATTTTGCTCCCAAGGCCAAACCTATCCAGGCAATGAATATCTATCAGGTCGGTGTCAATATCGTCTGCTTTACCAAGTTTGGGGATCGTCCGTCCGATCAGACCGACGAGGGAATCGAGATTCGGCATGGCGTTCAGGTCCATACGGCACCGCTAAAGTTTTCAACAAGCGGATGCGTCAAGTTCGCCTACCCACACGGTCACGATGAGCTGCTCATGATCGCGCTGGAGAACAAAACCAAGAAACAAACGCTTCTTCGGACGGTACCGGATGTTGAAGGAGACGGAACGCTCCGTGAATTCCTCCCCCATCAAGTCTATAGAGATCCCCAGGGATTTCCAATCAGTAAGGATGATGATTACGAAATGGTAATGGTCCATCATCACCCTCTTCAGAAAACTGAACTCCAGCATGGGATGGGGAACTACTTGCTATACATGACGCCCGGATCTTGCCCAGCCAAGAGTGCCTCTGTCACCCAGTAGCGCGAACACACCCTGACCAGTCGGCTCATCATGGCCGGCTGGTCCGGGTTTCAATGTGCAGCTCCACGCCCACTCGTTTCGTCTCTATTCCCTCTTCGAGATAGAATATCCTCATCTGGCACGCCCTCAACTGAACTTCTGTTAAAAAATCCAAATCCTTTGGTAGAACCGGCACCGTGCTTGTATACTGAGTGAACTTAGGTTTCATACGTACTACATTTCACCAAACACGACAGCACGGTCATGTACCTCAACGTTGCCCGGTGATGATAGCCGCCACATCGTCCCAAGCCAATTCTGCCTCCGCCGGTCATGAGTCGATCCAGACGCTGACACGGTTTCTGCAAGCGATCGGACACCCGACAAGTCTGACGCGCCTTGCCGACCAAATTCTCTTGAGCCTCTCTGAAATCGCCCGCTATCCAGATGGTTCACTTTTCCTATTCGAACGAGAACATGGCCACTACCGTCAGATACATTCGTTCGGACAGATCAAGACCGTTGCACCTCCTTCGGTCATGAATGTTGACCATCCTCTAGTCCAAGCTCTCATCGCGGACCAACACATCGTGGACAGGCTGGAATCAACTCTTATCCCGCACTCCGAACTTTTCGATGACAGAACACATACCCTTCCAGGATCCCATGTCCTTGCCGTTCCGCTCCTCACACATGAAACCCTGATTGCATTCACACTACTCCACTCTCCGACCACACCGGCAGCACTCTCACCCGTCACCATGGCAATCCTGACAGCGATGGCCCAGAGTGCCGCAAATGCACTTGATTCGCTCTTGGTTTATGAAGATCTCCGCCAATCCCAGTCCCTCATGCGCCGAACCGACAGGCTGCGTTCACTGGAAATCATCGCCGGCGGGTTTGCCCATGAAATCCGTAACCCGTTAACGTCCATTAAGACCTTTATTCAGCTGGCTCCCGAGCGGAAAGACGACAGCCAATTTATCGTTGAATTCAGCCGCATTGTCCTTGAAGACGTCAATCGGATTGAGCGATTGATTCAAGAAATCCTTGATTACGCCCGTTACATGGAACCGCAGACGACCGACGAGGACCTGAATGACCTCGTCACATCCTGCCTGTACTTCATCCAAGTCAAGGCAGACGGGCGAGGGATCAAGATTGAAAAACAGTTGGCGCCGGAGACTCCTCGTGGCATGCTGGACCGGCAGCAAATCAAACAGGTACTTTTGAATCTCCTCTTGAATGCCCTCGACGCGATGGGTGAGGGACCTGGGACCCTCCGGGTACGGACGCATCAATTCCAGAAGCCAGAGGGCACGGTCTTCATGCAGATCGATATTGAAGATACCGGACATGGAATCGCGCAGGAGAATCTTGAGCACATCTTCGATCCATTCTTCACAACGAAACATTCCAGCACGATGAACGCCGGAACCGGGCTGGGATTAACCATCGCACACCAGATCATTCAGGAACATCACGGCACTATTCACGTAGCCAGCACGGTAGGCCAAGGAACGACATTCCGCATTACTCTTCCCGCGCTTTATCAGTAGTACCCAAGGAGCCCTTGTGGAAAGCGTCATTGCAAAAAAACGACTGTTGTTGATCGACGACGAAGCCAGGGTCCGTGCCTCGCTGAAAATGGTGCTGGAGCCACTTTACGATATCGCCCAAGCAAGTGACGGCCCTGAAGGCCTCGACATTTTCCGCAAAGAAGTCCCTGATCTGGTTCTGCTCGACATCGTCCTGCCTGGCACCGACGGTCTCGCCGTGCTTCAGACGCTCAGAACGGAGCGCAAATCCACTCCGGTCATCATGCTCACCGGCACCAAATCCGTGAAAACCGCCGTGGATGCGATGAAGTTGGGGGCGGCCGACTATCTCTCAAAACCCTTCGACGTCGACGAGCTTCGGATCGTGATCGACCGTGCCCTGAACTCCTCGGAGTTGGAACAAGAAGTCACCCAATTACGGGCACAAGTCGTCAAACGATACGCGTTTCACAATCTGATCGGGAAAAGCCAGGGAATGCAGGAGATTTACGCAAAAATTGAACAGGTTGCCGACAGCCGAACTACGGTGCTCATCACCGGAGAAAGTGGAACCGGCAAAGAGTTGGTCGCCAAAGCCTTACATTACAACAGTTCCCGCCGAGAGCGTCCGTTTGTCGCACTCAACTGCGCCGCATTGCCTGAGACTCTGATTGAAAGCGAACTCTTTGGCCACGAAAAAGGGTCCTTTACGGACGCCACAGCCAGACGTGTCGGGCAGTTTGAACTGGCGAATACTGGAACCTTATTCCTCGACGAAATCGGCGATCTCAGCCCGATCACACAAGCCAAGCTATTGCGTGTCATTCAAGAACGAGAATTTACGAGAATCGGCGGAGTGCAGCCGATTAAGGTCGATGTCCGCATCGTCGCTGCCACCAACAAAAACCTCGATGACCTTGTGCGAAAAGGGCTATTCCGAGAAGATCTCTACTATCGCATCAATGTGATCGCACTCTATCTGCCTCCTCTTCGTGAACGGGTTGAAGATATTCCCCTCATCGCCAACCATTTTTTGGAGAAACGACTGGAGGAAGCACAACGTCCCCCTATTGAATTTGGGAAAGAGGCGCTGGAACTCCTGACCCGTTATCCTTGGCCGGGTAATGTGCGTGAGCTTGAAAACTTTATTGAGCAGGCGTTCATCTGGTCCCAACATGCCACGGAAATCACCCCGGAGCATTTACCAACATCGATGAAGAGCACCTCGCGTTCGCCATCGCTCCGCGACGACACCCTTGCCGGTCGGATGTCACTTGAGAAGGCCGTGATGGAATTTGAGCGGGAAATCATTCTCGACGCCTTGAAGCGAACCAATTATGTCCAGACCCATGCGGCGCACCTACTGGGGATCAGCCGACGAATGCTCAAGTATCGGATGGATACACTCGGTATCGGGCGACCAGACAATTCAACTACGCAGGATTCCGAACATCACACGCAAGAATGACACACACACGGGCAAGAATGCCACACTTCTGCACATGTCACCATCATTGAGACATGAGCAATATTTCATAGACTTACCGCATGTTCATATATGTAGCATTCACGACAATATGAGATACTACATATGCACATTTACCGTAAGGCGTTGATAAGGAATGCTTTTTGCTTGTTTTTTGTCACAACTCATCTAGTATGGATCGCATGACGACTTCTAGCCAATCTTCCGCACGACCCACTGTTCTCATTATTGATGATGAGGTAGGCCCACGAGACGCATTGAAAGTTGTGCTTGGTCCATTTTGCACCATCCACTGTGCTGAGAATGCCAGGATAGCACTGGAGCTTCTCAGAACGAAGTCGATAGACCTAATTACCCTCGATCAGAAACTTGCAGATCGCCCAGGCCTAGAGCTCCTCCAAGAAATCAAGCTCGAGTATCCCCACATAGAGGTCGTGATTATCACGGGATACGGAAGCCTCAAATCCGCCATGGAAGGTATTCGTCACGGTGCGGCAGGTTACCTACTGAAACCGTTCAATACACACGAACTGACCACGCTCATTCAGCAGACAATCGAGAAAAAACGTCGATTAGATTTTCTTCGGCGATACCTCCGCGACTCACCGGAACTTTGGGGATCTCTGGAACAAAGCACCCAAGCGTGGAAAATCCTCCAAACCGAATACTTTTCTCTGTCTCCAAACAATGAGTCAGCGACAGCAATACCCTCGCAAGACGATATGACACTGCTTCCGCTGCTCTCTGACATCCTTGAGGCGACAGACCGTCAGCTATTGAATCATTCGAGTCGTGTGAGTTTTTATGCCACATTAATGGCTGCTCGACTCAACCTTTCTCTTACGGACCAAAAGGCCTTGGCTCTAGGAGCCTTTCTCCATGACATTGGCAAAACGAACCTGCCTCACTATCGATTTTCTGATGATCAAGTTCTTCCGTCACGGGAACCTGTGTTGTGCCGAGAACATCCCGGCAACGGGGCTCGCATGATCGCACCCTTAGGGCTACCAGCTGAAGTAGGGCAAATTATCGCCGCGCACCATGAGCGATGGGATGGACAAGGATATCCCCGTGGACTGCACGGTACCGAGACTCCGCTGTTGGCTCGCATTGTGGGTATGGCTCAGTTGTTTGACCATTTGACTGCAGATGCTCCAGGACGCTCTCCCCTTTCCGTCGAACAAGCCATTCAACAGATCACCAACCCGTCTCTGATGCAGTTCGACCCACAGCTTCTGGAACTGTTCATCGATGTCGTCAAAGAATCGACCGCCTCAATCCCGACTTTGAGTGCCGCTCCCGCTGCCTAAGCTACTCTTGTGCTCCAGCAATTCCGCAGCTGTTGCCCGCGTCTTTTGAGTCACTCGCTCACCACCGAGCATGCGTGCGATTTCACTCTCTCGACTGGCGCCTACCAAGGCCCGCACCTTGGCCACCGTGCGTCCTTTGACCTCGGACTTTTCCACGCAGAAATGGTGCTCGGCCTGGGAAGCAACTTGCGGAAGATGAGTGATACATAACACCTGATGATATTGCCCCAGGGCTCGCAAGCGCTTGCCGATCGTGGCTGCGACAGCTCCTCCGACCCCTGTATCGATCTCGTCAAAAATGAGCACAGGAACCTGATCCACGTCCGCAAGGACAGACTTCAATGCCAACATGACCCGAGAAAGCTCCCCTCCTGAGGCCACACGGGCCATAGGTTTGAGGGGCTCACCACTATTTGTGGATAACAGAAACTCAACCCGATCAACCCCATCCGGACCATACTCATCGCCTAACTCTGCTGGCTCCACCTGCACAAGAAATCTCACTGGTCCCATCTTTAACGCCTCGAGATCTTTTCCGACCAGTTTCGTCAACGAGATCGCAGCCTTGGTCCGCTTTTCCGAAAGCTGGCGCGCCAACTTGGCAACGGCCTGCTGTTGTTCAAGGATCAGACGATCACACTGCTCGAGCTCACTGCCTGAGCGGCTGAGTCGCTCCAATTCCTCCTTCACCCGACTCTGCGTAGCAAGCACGGCTTCAATCGTCCCTCCATATTTCTTTTTCATTCTGTGGATGACCGCTAAGCGATCCTCGATCGTTGTTAACCGTGATGGATCGGCATCCAGTCCTTCGACGTACCCGCGAAGCCCATCCGAGACTTCCTTCAAGAGGACTCTGGATTCCGAGGCAAGCCCCGCAGTACCCTTCATCTCAGGATCAAGCTGAGCCAGTTCTCCTACCGCCCGCTCGACCAACGCTAAACTGGCCAAAATCCCCTGCCTATCCGTCTGAAGTTGTGCTTGGGCCTCCGATGCCAGTTCCGTCAGACGACGAGACGAGGCTAACCGTTGCCGCTCAGCTTGGAGCCCTTCCTCCTCCCCAAGACGGCAGGCTGCTTGATCTAATTCTTGTTGCTGAAAGCTCAGCACATCGTGCTGCTGCATCCGCTGATCGTTCGCAGCGGCCAACTCAGCACGCGTATGACGGGCACTGGTCCATTCTCGATGACTCGAGCGATATTGGTTCCGTAGATCTTGCAGCCGGCCAAATGCATCCAACACTTCCAGTTGAGCTGAGTTGGAGAGCAACGACTGCTGATCATGTTGACCATGGATATCGATGAGCGTGCCGGCAAACTCTTCCAAGGCGTGAGCCGGGCTGAGCACTCCGTTCAGATAGACTCGGTTTCTCCCTGATCGGGCGATCGTCCGTCGGATGATGAGTTCGAAATCGTTCGGACCAATAAGCCCTTGGGCCCGGAGCTGAGGCAGGATCGGGTGAGTGGGTGGTATCTCGAAGACCGCTTCGAGCTGCGCTTCATCCTCACCAAAGCGGACTTGGTCACTTGAGACGCGACCACCAATAAGAAGCGCCACCGCATCGATCAACAGGGACTTCCCAGTCCCAGTCTCTCCGGTCAATACGGTAAACCCTGAGTCGATTTCCAGACTCAGTCGCTCAATGACGGCAAAATTCGTAATGCGCAGCTCAGTGAGCATGGCTGCGGCGAGACGCCCTAGGCAGTCCCAGCATGTTGAGCAAGAAGTGAATCAATCATTTCCTTGAATTGACGCTTTGGCCTGGCCCCAACCAGCTTCTCTACTTGTTGGCCGTTCTTAAAGAATAGAATAGTCGGAATACTCATCACCTGGTACCGACCAGCGACCTCAGGATTCTCATCCGTGTTCAACTTCCGAACCTTTAATTTCCCGTCGTATTCTTTTGCCAATTCATCGATGATCGGAGCAACCATTTGGCAGGGTCCACACCAGACGGCCCAAAAATCGACCATCACCAGCTCCGAAGCCTTCATAACTTCTGCGTCCCATGTAGAATCTTCTACTTTCAAGGCATCACCAGCCACGTCTTCCCCTCCTTACAGAGTTAACATCACGCACATGTCACGAGGCGGTTATCGTACCCTACCACTGATTTTAGAGTCAAATACGGATCAGCGCCCGGCTTGAACGCGAGGTGGAGTCCCGTTGGGCTCGGAAACCTGTGGCGGCAATCCATAGGGTCCCCCAGGAGCCGGCCATGGCAGGCCGCGTTCTCCATATACCAGCGGATTCAGCAACGTCCGCATGAGGACAGCTTCCGCATTGCCCACACCGCCGATACCTGTGAAATTCAACATGAACCCGTACTGCTCACGATCGGGAAATTTGATGTAATGGAGCCCCAATGACCAACACTTGCATGGATTTTGATACAAGGCCACAACGTCCAGTTCAGGACTTCTCCCCTGCTTCACGTCATAATAGGCCTTGGCCCCAAAGGTCCACCCCCAGGGAGTACGTACCCCACCCCCCATCGTCACGAATTGAATCTCTTTTGTCGGAGCAAACACTTCATTGAAGGAGATGGGGTTCCAAATATCGCCTCGCCTGACCCGATTGCCATCCCTCGTATAACGCTGCCCCACTTCAACATACCAATTAGTTCCCTCCTGAAAACGCAGATCCGCGTTGAATTGGCTCACGGTCAGCTGATACGGATCAACAAATGCGTCCATGGTCACGTACCGATTGATGGGAGGCCGCAGCGCCCAGGCTTGAGCGCCCTGACCAAAAATTGGAGTATCCAGCTGTGACATACTGCCAAGCGGCGGGAGATTATTCCCTATCACGGCTCGTATCCAGATATCAGAGAACCTCTTGCCTTGAATAGGGACCGTCGCCGGCTGGATCGGCTGAGTGAACGAGCCAAGGAAAGGGGCGACGCCAGGCGTAAACTCGCGCGCCAACGTCTGCACGCCTCCGACATGGTAACTCTGAGCGACCGTGAGATCCAGCCAATTGAAGGCCGTCCGTGTACCTGATTCCAGTACACGACTCCGGAGCATATAGGTCACGAGATTCTTCTTGGGTAGATCGTCGGCCTGATCGATTTGTGTCAACGCCGATTGTCTGGTGCCGGGGACATACTCATAGGTTACCGTCGGTTCCATCGTATGCAAGAGACTGTTACCATCAGCCAACGAAAAGCGGCGTGTGAGTTTCGATGTCGCATCGACCCCCAGCCAAAACGTTTCTCGATGTTGAGCATCCTCCGACTGCGCACCTCTCGTGTAATACACCTCCCGAAACTTCGCCTGAGGACGAATCCCTACGATATGTCCAAGCTGAATCAGCTCCGTGGCAAGACCAGGAACAAGATTGAATCGGTTGAGAGAAAACCCGTCCTCTCGGTAAAAGTTGACGTAGTTTCCTTCCATGCCATACCGAACAGGTGAATTGAACAGAGGCACATAGGGCAAGTTGTACCCGGCTTCGGGAAGGCGCTGGAAGGTATCTTTCCCACCGGCCTGTAACGGCTGCAGATACAAACCTAAGAGATAGAGACTGCCGTAGGGAAGACGTTGGGAAAGTAAAAGATTCGATTCGGCACTCGGCAAGGCTCGGAGGACACCCGAGTTGCTCAACTGCTGATAAAAGTTCGGGTCAGTGACCAAATTGGCATTGGCCCGCAGCAAAAGCGTATCCGTCAGATACTGCGTATGACTCCCGGTCACTGTTGCACGGGCTTGTTGCGCATCGCTGTTGGTCGCGATACCGCCGGCGTCCGGTAGCTGAGTCTGCTGCAAATAACTCAGATACCATTTGCCGCGCGATCGACGGTCCAATATGTAGCGATACTCAAAATCAGACCCGTATCCCAATCGATTGTAGTAGGACGGTGAGATCGTCACATCCTGACTCGGACTGATCGCCCAGAAAAAGTGGGCCTGCGCACCAAATCCAAACCGACTGTTGTACTTCGGAGTAGGAATCAGAAATCCGGTTTGTCGTCTCGCCATCGGATACGAGAAGGTAGGAAGAGGAATCGTCGGCACGTCCAAGATGCAGAACCATCCGCCTTTAAAGGCCAACGTATCACTAATCGTCATGTCCACATCGTTGGCACGGAACCGCCAAGCCGGCACTTCTCCTTCTTGGGCATCACAGTTGGTAAAGCTGCCATCTTTCACACGATAGTGGTATTCGGACAATCGCTGTAGATATTGACCCGACACGAGCGCATTTCGGGAAGGAATAAAAAGCTCCGCATGCGTGGCAATACCGGCCTCGGTATTGACGTTCAACTCCAATCGCTCGGCTGTCACATCAGCTTGTACGTCGGTTAAATGAACATGACCGACAGCCGTAAGAATCCCGGGTAGAGCTTGAATGGTGGCGTGGTCAGCGGTCAGCGTGATCCCTCCCTGACGAATGACCACGGCCCCGTTCGCTTCGTAGATTTCCTGTTCTTGTTGATAGTCGATCCGCTCCGCCGTGATGTCCAGAGGAGTAGAAGCCGAAGAAGATCCGGCATTTCCCCCTGGATGATCAGCGGCGGAGACCGAAAGGGGTGAGAGCAGAAGCGTGAGGAGAGTGAGCAGACCTCCTTGGCGAAGCCACGCGAGAGGATCCCCCATGCTAGCCGCGAATCGGAGACAGATCACAGCCACGTATTGCCGCTTTGATATCCCCCAGGAGCATCAGCGAGCCGGTGATGCAGAGAAGATCCTGCGGCATCGCCCGACTTCTGGCAAGGGCCACCGCATCCGTCGGAAGCATCGCCTCTTGCACCGGTCCCGACCATTCATCCAGCACCGCACGGAGCTCGTGAACCCTGGCGGATCGCGCAAGAGCCGCTTGCGTTAAGACAATCTCTGAGACTACCGGCAGGAGTGGGGTGATAAATCCCCTATGATCCTTGTCCCGCATCATGCCCCAGACGAGGATAATCCGTGAATCCGGGTGCTGGGCGGAATAATCCGTGAGATATCGAGCAAGCACCTCGGCCGCAGCTGGGTTATGTGCCCCATCGAGCACCACATGGGGTGTCTCGTCGATCGTTTCCAAGCGCCCTTCCCAAGAGACCGTCCGCAAACCTTCCAGGACCGCCCTCTCGTCCAGGAGCATTCCTCGTTGATCGGCTGCCTCCAGGAGCGCCAATGTGCAGGCGGCATTATCCCATTGGTGGCGACCGAGCAAGCCGCACTCCACCCCCTCGATCACATGCGTGTCCCCTCGGTAGACCAGTCTCCCGTCGCGAGCCCGCTCAAGAGAGAATTCTCGACCAAGACGCCAGAGTGGTGCGGAGCGATCCTTGGCGAGGCGGGACAAGACTTGTTCTGCCTCCGGCCCCATTTGACCGATCACAACCGGCACGCCGGGCTTAATGATCCCACCTTTTTCAAAGGCAATGGCCTCTTCCGTCGTTCCCAAATACTCTTGATGGTCCATGCCGATCGTCGTAATCGCACAGGCCAGCGGCTGCTCGACCACATTGGTTGCATCAAACCGTCCCCCCAACCCAACCTCAAGAACGGCAACATCCACCGCTGATTCGGCAAAATGCAGAAAGGCGAGAGCCGTGGTCATCTCAAAAAACGTCGGATGCAGATCATCCGTCAGCACCGCACGCAATCGCGCGAGGAGCGCCTCGACCCGCTCCCCCGGAATCATCGCACCGTTGACGCGAATCCGTTCCCGAAAGTCGACAAGGTGAGGGGACGTATAGAGCCCGACACGCCGACCGGCACAGTGAAGGACCGCCGCCGCCATCGAAGCCGTGGACCCTTTGCCGTTCGTGCCCCCGATATGGAGGACCTGAAGCGACGACTGCGGATGACCCACTCGATCCAGTAACAGACGCATCGTCTCCAGACCCAGCTTGATGCCGTGTTTCTGGAGACCATAGAGATATTCAATCACTGAGGAATAGCGCATCAACAAGCCGGGGGGATACAGGAACCTAAAAATGATTCACGAGGGTACCGACCGTCTCCTTCAAACGCCGACGTTCAACGATCATGTCGATCATGCCGTGTTCGAGCAGAAACTCGGCGCGCTGAAACTGGTCGGGCAATTGCTGCTTAATCGTTTGCTCGATCACGCGAGGGCCTGCAAATCCGATCAAGGCTTTGGGTTCCGCAATAATGACATCACCTAACATCGCCACACTGGCCGTGACGCCGCCGAATGTCGGGTCGGAAAGAATGGTAATGAAGGGCAGTTTGGCTTCACCGAGCTTCGCGACGGCCGTCGACGTCTTGGCCATCTGCATCAACGAGAGAATCCCCTCCTGCATCCGAGCCCCACCAGAAGCGGTCACCAAGATCACGGGCAATTTCAAGTCCAACGCACGATCGACCGCGCGACAGAGTTTCTCACCGACGACCGAACCCATACTCCCACCCATGAAACCAAAGTCGAACACACACAACACCACACGGCTCCCATTTACCAACCCTTCTCCGATCACCAGCGCATCCTTGCGCCCGGTCTTCTCCTGGTGAGCCTTCACACGATCACGATAAGGTTTGGTATCCTGAAAGACCAAGGGATCCTGTGCTTCCAATCCCGCGTCCCATTCTTTGAACGTACCAAGATCGATGAGTAAGCCGATCCGCTCCGTGACAGAAATCGGAAAATGATACTCACACTTCGGGCAGACCTTGTTGTTGCGGTCGACTTCTTTCCGATAAACGATTTCACGACAATGGTTGCACTTGAGCCACATTCCCTCGCTGCCTTTTGAGCGCGGAGGAGGAACGGAATCGTTGGGCTTATCTTTTTTAAACCAGGCCATCACACCCTCTCCTATCGAAATCGGTACGGGAAGAAACCCACGTGAGACCACGCCCCAGCCAGAGACCGATTCTCGTTACACCGTCAGTCCGCTCAACATCATCGCAACGATCCAGCCGATGCCGTGCAGCAGGATCAAGACCCGCCCAGCCTCATAGCACCAGGATCTCGCCAATACCCCACGAAAAAACCACAGCACTCAAGACAAGGAGCCAGACCCGTCATGATGCAGTCCGAAAAACTCAGCTCCTCGTAGAAATATCCACCCCGTCTCTGGAGTCATGATTGAGGAAACCCGACCCATCAGATGATCGATTGTTGAACGATGGACTGCCATCACCCCACTGAGAATGGGGCCCATTGTAGCAAATCCGTTGGATAGAATCTCATCCGCCTCGCGCGTGCATTTCCAAGTGTGGATCTTCCCGAAGCTGGTCAATACCAATCAACCCTCTGGATCGCAGCCCGAGCCGCTCCAGCGCCTTCCGCTCCTCAGCTCCACGGTCATGACGGGCCGTCCACACTGATCGAACCAGCTCTCGCATCTCTGCGGAACTGGCACCCAGCCGAAGCGGTTTCCGTAGATCCACACCCGACGCAGCATATAAGCACAAATACCAAATCCCATCGGCGGTCACACGACTACGGTCGCAATGGGCACAGAAGGGCTGAGTCGTCGAAGGAATAATCCCAAAGATCGTGCCATCCGGCAAGCGAAATCGTTGCGCTGGAGCTGTGCCACGCTCAGGAACAGGGATGATCTGGCCATACCGCCGACCTAACAGGTCGAGTATCTGATCCTGGGACAAGACCTTATCTGGATTCCACTCATTCGCCCCACCGACATCCATGTACTCAATAAACCGCACCTCAGCCTGGTAATGCTTGGCAAACTCAATCAAGGGGATCAGCTCATCGTCATTGAATCCGCGAATCGTCACCGTATCGAGCTTCAGATTTGAGAATCCCACCTGCCCGACCGATTCAATGCCCTCGACAACACGGGAAAATTCATCCCGTCTGGTCAATTGCCGGAATCGCTCTGGTCGAAGAGTATCGAGACTAACGGTGACCCGATCAAGTCCCGCTTCATAGAGTTCTTGGGCCTGCTCTGCCAAGAGAATGCCATTCGTCGTCAAGGCGACTTCGGTGATTCGACGATTCTGCCGCAGTAACCGAACCAATCGCGCAAGGTCTCTCCGCAACAGAGGTTCTCCACCTGTCAACCGGACCTTGTCGACACCCAAATCGGTGAAATAGCCGACCAGCGTCGCCATTTCTTCAAGGCTTAAGATGTCCTCTCGCGGCAGCCAGAGATACTCCGGCTCCGGCATACAGTAGCTGCAGCGGAGATTACAGCGATCCGTCACGGACAAGCGTAGGCTGCCAAGAGGGCGACCATGCGTATCCACGACAGATGGAAGGTCCGCACTGATTGGTCCCGGCTTCACAGGCTTCCTTTTCCTGCCGAACACCATTTACCGTTCACCCTTCTCTCCCCTCACACCTTCCCCATCCCTAAGGATGTTCCTCGACCCAGACTTCCCCTTCCGGCGTATGTTCCAGCTTCCAGATCGGCGTGATTTGCTTCAGTTCGTCGATAGCCCATCGACAGGCGGTGAAGGCCTCGGCGCGGTGCTCCGCCCCGGCGATGATGAGCACAATATTCTCCCCGATCGTGATGGCTCCATACCGATGAATAATCAGCAATTCGAGAATGCCGAATTCTTTGAGGGCTCGCTCACGAATCTCGCGCAGCTTCTTCTGTGCCATCCCTTCATAGTGCTCAAACGTAATCCCGTCGACATCTCGCCCGCGGGACCGATCCCGCGCGATGCCCAAGAAGGTGGCAATCCCTCCAATCCGTTTCGACCGGCTCTTGACGCGATCAAGCTCCTGATCAATAGAAAAATTCTCCCGCTGCACACGGACAAACTGGCTGTCGTCCAGCTCAGCATTCATTGAACTCCCTCCGGCAAAGGGCGGCAGCAACGCGATTTCGTCACCCTCACTGATCATCGTGTCTTCGTGCGCAATGTCCTGATTCACCGACACCAACACCTTCTTCTTCTGAACGAGTTCTCCGACAGCAGGGTGGCTAATCTCGATGGCACGGACTAAGTCCTTGACCAGCCGACCGTTCGCCACATTCAACGACAGAGAACCCTGATTTCCCGCCAGCAGTTTTGTCATACCGAATAACTTGATCGTCACCATCATAGCGTAGCCTTGACCTCAGCCTTCCCTCGTATAGGTCCCCGATTTCCCGCCTGACTTCGACAGGAGACAGATCTCACTAAAAGTCATTCCCCGATCGACCGCCTTACACATGTCATAAACGGTCAGCGCCGCGACCGTCGCGGCCGTCATGGCTTCCATTTCGACTCCCGTCGGTCCTGTCGTCTTGGCCGTGGCTGTAATGGTAATCGAACAGCGGCCTGCTGGATCCGGCTGCGGTTCTTCTTTAAAGGCAATGTCGACGCTAGTGAGCGAAATTGGATGACACATGGGAATCAGGTCCGGCGTCTTCTTTGCACCCATGACACCCGCGACCTGAGCGACGGCCAAGACATCGCCCTTGGCGATCTTGCCACGTTGAATCTTTTCAAGGGTTTCAGGAAGTAAGAAAACTGTAGCTTGAGCCGTAGCTACCCGTTCAGTCGACTCCTTGGCACTGATGTCGACCATCCGAGCCCGACCAGATTCGTTGAAGTGGGTGAATTCAGCCATTTTTCTCGTTGAATCAGTATGTTGCAGTCAATAGCTGGCGGAATTATAGGTGCCGCCAAAGAGGAAGGTCAAGGAAGGGAAAGTGCAACACGGCTGTCCGCTACCCTTATGGTAAGGGTTGGGGCCGAATACGTGTCGCCTCGATGGTGCCTGGACCAGAGAAAACGATGTTGCCCGCAGCATCGTGAATCTCTACCAAAATAGTTCCTTGCAGTTGTTCGCCGCCGCGGATCAATTGAAACTGATACCGCACCTGTTCCCGACCAATCACAACACCCGGTGAAGTGGGGTGATCAGAAGCGCCTTGGTAGAGCAGCACGATCGTGGCCTCAAATCTGTCATTTTTCGAACGACGCCACTCCCCATGACCGGCGGTGGCGAGCACGGGGCCAAGCGGAGACTGCGGGAGATAGAGTCGGCGTGACTCGACGAGATTGCCGTCTGCACCGAACGTCAAGAGGGTGGTCAACGGGGAAAGCGGTATCGTGGTTGACTGGGCAACCCCTTCCCACGAGCCTGTTGGCGTTCGATCTTCATGGGCAAATGCAGGGACTCCGACTAGCCCGACCATCAGAAGCCCAATCGCACACACCATCCTTTTCACGTGATGCAGCTTCATAGTGACCTTCCTGGCTAACGAAAATTCGGCATTCTTAGCCACCCAGTTCTGGTTCGTCAAGTCAGTACCCGATCAGGGTTGTTCTGACCGGGCATTGTTGGTCGGAGAGAGATACATCAGGCACACTCGCTGACTCAGTTTGAAGTAACCCGTCATAGAGCAGCGCTCAATAACGACCTCGATAGACTCCTGAACTCGCCTTGCTATACTTCAAAAAGGTCAAGATCCATGAAGAAATCCCTAATGAGCATCGCGGGACTTGGAGTCGTCGCCATAGCTGGAAGCCTCTGGTGGCTGAACAACTCACTGGATGCTCAGGTCGCTTCCGCTATCCGCCGATCTGGGCCTGAGATCACCGGTGTGTCCATCAGTCTCTCAAACGCCACCATCAATCCTCTCGACGGCAAGGCGGCTTTGTATGGCCTGGTGGTCGGCAATCCTGCCGGCTTCAAGACCAAACAGGCGCTGTCGCTTGACGAAATCAGCATGACGCTCGATATCAGGTCGCTAACGACCGACGTGATTCGGATCAAAGAACTCACCCTTCTCAAGCCGGAAATCACATACGAGTATGCCGCCGGCAACAGTAACCTTGATGTACTACAACGCAACATCGAACGCGCCATTGGCCATCACAAGCAGAAGACTCAGCCCTCGGAGTCAGGGAAGAAACTCATCATCGAACATCTGTACGTGAAATCCGCAAGAGCCCACGTGAGTGCCGAGCTGCTCAATGGCGAAGCCGTCTCGGTGCCGATCCCCGACGTGCACCTCCAAGACATCGGCAAGAAATCGGACGGAGTCACCGCGGGTGAAGTTACCAAACAGATCCTCGGCTCGATCGTACAGCAGGTCAGCACGGCCATGACAGCAGCTGGGATATATACCGCCACCAATACCATTCAGAAAGCGGTAGACTCCGCGACCCAGGCCATCAAGGGTCTCTTCAGGTAGGGGGGTGCTGGTCCCATTTCGACTGATCCTTAGCCGGCATCCCCCTCTTTTTGCAGTCTAGAAAAACAGTACTCATTTCAGTACACTCTCACGTAAACTTCACGATCTTACCGCGAGGATATCAATGGGATTTCTCAGCAAACTGCTCGATATGCCGTCGTTCAATGGCGCAACCAACGCGCTCCTCGTAGAGTTGGCCTTGCTCGAATTCACCGAGTCAGAACGGACCCACCTGAAAGGCCGTGTGATTGAGCTCTACCGGACGCATCGCACTGCAGAGGGAACAGAGGAAGTGGCGTTGGTTGAACTGAATCAAACGCCCCGCTTCTTTCAATTGAACCTGGTAGCCCTCGCGATGAAGGACCTTGGATATAAGCCTCCACTCAAAAAGGAAAAATTGAAGAAAGTTCGTGATCCGTTTGATCCCAATCACGCGGATGCACGAGCACTGAACGCAGTTGCGCGACGATTGAAATGGCAACACGGGATCGAAATCTGGATTCGCGAAGAGCCCATCAGTTTTGATTCCTGGTAACCGGTCATTCGCTTGACAGACCAATTGATCCACGGTTATTCTGCCGACGCTCCCTCGTTTTAGATACCAAATACAGGAGACGCCATGTTTATTTCTGCTGTTCGAGCACTGTTCCTTGCCATACTGTTTGTTTCCACACCCCTCTTTTGGGCCTCATTCAGCCAGGCTGCCGAATTCAAGATGGGGGTCGTAGATCCGCAATCGGTATTGGAAAAATCTAAAGCAGGGAAGCGCGCGCTCGACGAACTCAAGGAACATATTCTGGGCAAGCAGAAACTACTTGGCAAAGATGAAGAAGAGCTCCGCAATACCGACAAACAATTGAAGGAACAGGCCCCCAAATGGACCGAGACGGAAAAGAAAGAGAAGGAGGGGCAGTTCCGAACGAAAGTCCAGGACTTCCAGAAACGGGCGCAAGAATTCAACATGGAGATCCAGAAAAAGCAGAAGGAATTGGTCGATGAGTATATGAAGAAAATCTCCGCCGCGACACAAACGGTCGCTGAAAAAGGCGGAGTGGCCCTCGTGGTCGATAAAGGCAGCGAGCAGACCGTCAAGATCGTGATCTACCACAAAAACACGATTGATCTCACAGAACAGGTCATCAAGGAGTTCGATCGAGTCAATAAGTAAGATTTAGAAGATGATTGAAAACGCTCACTGCCTCGCCCGCCCAACCCCTGCGTGACGAGACGCGCCTTTCACCGAGCAAGGGGCCGAGACGTACGCGGTTGGTACGTTGATGTCTTGAACGATGCAAAAACGAGGCTGGAGGGGGTTTGAAGGATCCTCAATCCAGGGGGAAACCAGCTTCCCGCCACGCGCGAATCCCTCCATCCATTGAGAGCACATTCTCGTACCCCATCTGTTGCAGTGCATCAGCCGCCAAGGCTGATCGATAACCTCCCCCGCAATACAGCACGATGGAATCTTGCTTATCGGGAACCACCGACTCGATATCCCGTTCGATAATTCCCTTCCCAAGATGTATAGCGCCTTTGGCATGGTCCTTGGCAAATTCATGGTCCTCACGGATATCGATGAAATGAAACCGCTCCCCCCGGTCGAGACGCGTCTTCACCTCAACTACGCGACATTCCTTCACTCGTTGCTTCGCTTGGTCGACGAGTTTCAAAAAACCTGGGTTATGCTTCATGTTTCATGTCTCCCAATCAGCCCACAGTATCATGACGGTTCGTGGCGAAATGGCCTGTACGTTTCATGTTTCGAGTTTCAGGTTTCAAGTGTGTAGGCACCATGAGACCCGCGCTTCACGCTTCACGAGGCCCACATCACCGTTCGGCCGTTCGACAAGCTCTCTGGCCTGAGTAACATCGATGGGCAAGCTCACGGCCCTGAGTGTTATCGAAGGGCGACCAACGAGCGCCGTAGCCTATTGCCTCGACATATCGACGGTTGCAGGAGAAGCCTTCATGAATCATGCGGGCTAAAACAGCGATAGCTGTCTCTGACCTGGCCGGCAAAATGTTTCCGAAATGGGACTCATACCATCGTCTGGAAATCCTGCCTTTCGCTTCGCAAGCTCAAAGAGCTGTGTGATCAAATTCCAATAGGGCCCCTGTCCGTCCTGTCGCTTGAAAAATTGGCCCTCCGTCAACGTCCCACCTCTCACTTCCCGGAGGCGATTGGTGATTTTCCCGATCCGTTCCGGAAATGCCTCCGTCAGCCGATCAACAAACACCGACTCCACAGCCCCAGACAACCTTAATAAACTATAGGTGGCGGTACAGGCCCCGGCATGGACACTCCGCTCCAGCAAATCCGGAATATCCTCTTCATTCACCGCGGGAATGATCGGGGCAATCGAGAGGCCGGTCGGAATACCGGCTGCCGCCAGTGTGCTCATGGCAGCAAACCGCTTGGTAATCGATGGAGCTTGTGGTTCGATCTTGCGGGCCACCTCGTCGGACGAAAAGGGAATACTGAAGTACACCAGCACCCAGGCCTCTCGTTGCAATCGACGAAGCACATCAAGATCGCGCAGGACCAGCGCTCCTTTCGTGATGATTGCGACAGGATTTCGATACTCAGCACACACTTCCAGACAGGCGCGGGTTAATCCATGACTCGCTTCGAGCGGTTGATAGCAGTCCGTGTTTCCGGAAAAGACAATCAGCTCTCCCTTCCACGAGGGCTTCTCGAAGGCTTGCCGAAGCAGCCGCGGCGCATCCTGCTTGACGACAAGCTTGCTCTCAAAATCGGTTCCTGAGCCAAATCCCCAATATTCATGAGAAGGTCGGGCATAGCAATAGGCACAGGCATGAAAGCAGCCGCGATAAGGATTGACACTCCAGCGAAACGGCAAATCAGGACTGTCGTTACGACTGAGAATCTCCCGGCTATCGTCGGTATAGAGCGTCAGCTTGGCGACACCCGCCGGCTCAAGGAGATCACGATGCCGAGACTCGAAGGGGTTGGGGGGATTTGAGATCCGACGCATCGCGCCTATCCTCTCCCTCATGCCCGATTGATGTCAAACTTCTTCCCCTGGCGCAAAGAGCCTGATGCACTCGCCTAGTCGTTTCGTTGACTCTCGGAAACCTAGCCCGTATTATTCACGAGTCTTCGTAGCCCTTCGATTTGTTCAGGGTCCCGAACCTAGTCGAGGAATGTAATGGCCTGTACGGTTCATACTTTCGAGTTTCAGGTTTCAAGTTTTTAGGCAATGTGAGACTCGCGCTTCACGAACGACGAGCTTTGAAAGGATAGCCTGTGCACGATCTGAAACAGCTCCGCGACAATCTTGACCACATTCGCACTACTCTGGGACGACGCGGGAACGACGTCCAGTGGAATGACATCCAACAGTTAAGCGAGCAACGACGAACGATCACCACGCAGGTTGAGCAACTCCGATTCGAGCTCAATAAAGGTTCTGAAGAAGTCGCCCGTCTACGCCGAGCCAAAGAACCGGCTGAAGCAGCCATGGCCGCCATGAAGCAGGTGGGAGACCGCATCAAAGAGGCCGAAGGAACCTTGCGAACGGTCGAGGAGGCCCTGAGCGACGTCGCCCTCCGTATCCCCAACCTCCCCCATAGCTCTGTTCCGGTCGGGGCTGATGCAGCTGAGAACGTTGAAGTTCGTCGATGGGGAACGATCCCATCGTTTTCTTATTCTCCCAAACCCCATTGGGACATCGGGGAACACCTGGGCATCTTAGATTTTGATCGAGCCGCAAAGATTGCCGGAGCCAGATTTTCCGTCATGAGTGGCGCCGGCGCCAGACTCGAGCGCGCATTGATCAACTACATGCTTGATCGACACACGACTCACCATGGATACCGTGAGGTAATCACGCCTCTCATGGTGAATCGATCGACGATGACGGGCACCGGTCAGCTTCCCAAATTCGAGGAGGATCTTTTTCGTCTGAAAGACGAAGACTACTTCCTCATCCCCACGGCAGAAGTACCGGTCACCAATTTGCACCGTGAAGAGATCCTGAGCGCAGACCGTTTACCATTGCGGTATACCGCCTATACACCCTGCTTTAGACGAGAGGCGGGGTCCTATGGAAAAGACACTAGAGGCCTCATCCGACTCCACCAATTCAACAAGGTGGAACTGGTCTCGTTCACTACACCTGATCGGTCCTATGAGGAGCTTGAGCGCCTGACTGGGCATGCAGAATCGATCTTGCAGGACTTGCATCTTCCCTATCGTGTGATGGCACTCTGCTCCGGAGACATGGGATTTTCTGCCGCTAAGACCTATGACCTTGAAGTGTGGCTCCCGTCGCAACAACAGTATCGCGAGATTTCGTCCTGCAGCAATTTCGAATCGTTTCAGGCCAGACGCGCAAGCATCAAATATCGACCGACCGGCGGGAAAAAAGACGCGAAGGCCGACTTTGTCCATACGCTGAACGGTTCTGGCCTAGCCGTTGGACGAACGGTGGTGGCCATCTTGGAAAATTTTCAACAGCCTGATGGGTCGGTTGAAATTCCACCAGTGTTGCGGCCATTCATGGGAGGGGTAGAAAGAATCACAAAAGAATGAAATCTCTCCCCGCCGCGTTCCTATTAGATTCCCTGGAGTCTGCCGCTACCACCCTAACCTTTTCGGAAATAGCTTCAATTCTCCTCCCTTGAATTGGGCGTCCAACTCGTGTACAACCGCCCTCCGCGAAGAGACCCTCGCGGAACAAACACAGTTACAACAAAGGAGCCGAAATGGGAGCACAGTGGTCCCTGAGTCAAGAAGAAGAAGACATGCATCGCCAGAGTTTGTTCCGAAAGGCGAGAAAGGGCGATGAGAAAGCCAAGCAGGAATTACAAGAAGTCTATGGCGTGCGACTCTGGTCAGAGCAGGAACGTGCGGAGTTGACGTATGAAAACCCTCGGTTTGCCAAGCGCGGGAAGCAGAAGGCTTGAACATCCCGATAGGCGCAACCGCAAACTCAGAGAGAATCTAATAGACACCTCGTAAACACTAGCGATTCACCATCGCACGAATCGGCTTTTACGAAACTTGCAGGGAGGTCGTAGACTGCGCGACCCCATCGTATCCGTTAACAACGGTATCCGACCCCTTACCTTTACACATTGTCCTTGAATTCTAATTCGAAGTGCAACGCAGGTCGCGACGAAGGGATTTGGATGGTGCGGTTCGGTAGACTGGGGCAGCCATTTCACCTCCAGCGAAGAGGAGTCTGCCCTGCCCTACCAACACCTGACCCTAGAAGAACGGCCGATGATTGCCCCGATGCGGATCCTCGGCTGGTCCCTCCGGTCCATTGCGAGCCAACTCGGGCGGGCTCCGAGTACCATCGGCAGGGAACTGCGGCGGAACGGTGATGGACGTGGTGCCTATGCTGGATACTGGGCCCATCGCGATGCCCAGCGCCGTCGCCGTGCGATTCGACGATCATGCCGGACGAGTAGTGGGCCCGCAACCTACGGACAAGAAAAACTGCAGTGTCGCTGGTCGCCCGAACAGATTGCCCACCGGGTACGGCTCGACTATCCTCACGCCACTCAGATGCGAATCAGCCATCACACGATCTCTACGTGGTTGGCGGCTGATCCCCGCATGGGAGGAGCCTGGTCTCGCTCCCTCCGCCACCATCGTCGGCGTCGAAAATGCTATGGCATTGGGCCACGTGCCTCGTACATTCCCGGACGGGTACCCTTTGCCGACCAACCGGCCATCGCCCAGCGCCGAGGGCGTCTAGGAGATGGGGAAGGGGACCTTGTGGTCGGTCGCGGGCAGAGTGGTTTCGTGGCTACGCACGTGGACCGGCGCAGTTGCGTCGGACTGCTACCGAGGTCACGGTGGCCACGCAGAAACTCCTGCACCCGCTTCCAGCGCATGTGCGGTGGACCCTCACCGTGGATAGCGGGAGTGGATGAGCGTCGTTTCGCTGTCTTCAACGGACCCTGGGGCTCCAGGTCTACTGTGCCGCTCCCTATGGGGCATGGGAACGTGGGACGAATGAGAACACCAACGGCTTATTACGCGACTATTTTCCCAAACCAACGAACTGCTCACGGATCACGGCGCACCGGCTTGCGTCGGTCGTGAAAGAATTGACCCATGGTCCCCGGAAATGCCTCGCCTATCGGACCCCGGCCGAGGTCTTCGCTCGGGCCGCAGGTGTTGCGCTTCAAGTTTGAATTCATCCTTGACGGACGTACGTCCAACCGCCTGTACTGGGAAAACCGGCCCACACAACCTGCTGCTGCGTAGGCCTCAACTCTCAGGCACCACGCATGACAGCCAAAGGTTGTCCAACCAACCGAAGCCACCTCATCCACCCTGCATGACTAGGCAGTGGCTAGCGTTGAGGAGGGATCAAACCGCTCAGGGAACCTTGGAGCTCTCAAGCATCCAGCGTTAGTTACCTGCCGTCATGAAGGCGAATACAATTAGAGCGACGACTGCAACGGCAATCGTGATCAGGAGAAGAGGAGGGTTATCACCAAACATTCCAGGCATGATCGACCTCCCGGTTAAAGTTTGTTGGGCTCAGCATAGCTGAGTTGATGTCGGTGGTCCACTGTGAGGATCCACGGCTGGCTGAAGCCTGTTATCAGCAGCGCCACCCGTCTCATCTATCGGTTCGACAGGTGTTTCATGCGCTGACAGACGTTCCTCCCCGTACACCACGATCGAGCCGTTTCACGGTTCAGTGCGTTTAACCTGCCGCACCAGCAACCCTGCCCGCATATCAAAGCTGACCTACAGCTGATGAAGACTAAAGATCAGGACGGCCCCTTCATATATGGTGGGCCAGGCCAGATTGCCGACCACGAGACAGAAAATCGGACAGCAACTTACTCTTTCGTGAAATCTATTACATCGCGGATCGTGCGGATCGGCATGATTGTCGTGCTTTACGTTGATGTGATAAGGAAAAGTGTGTGTCGGGGAGGTGCATCATGGCTGTGCAAAAACTCAGCACTAAGAATCAAATTGTTATCCCGAAGGAAGCCCGGCAAGCGATGGGCGTCAAGGGTGGCGATGAATTGCTGGTGGTCGTGAAGAACGACCTGATGCTGATCATGCCACAGCCGAAGCAGTATGCTAAGGCCTTGCAGGGGATGGCCAAGGGGATCTATCCCACCGAGTATCTCAAGCGAGAGCGACGATCGTGGTAGAAGAATATTAGGGGGCCACGCCAGATTTATATCAGCCTCAGTCAGACGGCTAACCAAGCCCGCTTCGAGAGCGCCTCTCGTCAATGCCTCATAGATGGCGTTGAGAAGTCTTCAAATACCGACGCAACCCTTACCCTACTCCGACCTTGTCAAGATGAAGCGCGCCATCCATCGTGTCCACCAATTTGGCGGGTGTCCCCAATGGCGATAGAAGTTCTTCTGTGTAATCCCTGATTGAGCCATCTCACGGTTCGATGCGTCTACCCTCCTGCACCAGCAACCCTGTCCGTATATCGCTACCCACCAGCAGATCGTGACGTGATGAAGAGAGCGGACGCCACTTATGACAGACAGGACCAACTGTCCTAAAACCCTGAGAGCGACTTCGCCTGATGCATTTATTTGCAGACAAAAAGAGAGGTCTGTTTTAGCATCCTTATCATCATGAACACACTTTTATCCGTTGGTATTCTAGTTCTTACCCTCCTCACGCTACTCATTTTCTTGGCATCTTGTGTGATCACCCTTACTGATGGACAGGGCGCCCTGGTGTTCGTGTTATCTATCCCCACCATGTCGACATTGCTGTTCTGCGCATTGCTGTTAAGTCGAAGAATAAAAGCATCCACTCACTCAACGTGGCGCATGGACTATTTCCCAAAAATTGTTTCGGCGTTACTGATGGCATTCTTCATTTCCTTACTTGTACCAGGCCTCCAAAAGCTCCCTGATACCTTCATGGACCTCGTTGGAACAACTTTTACGTATGCTACTGGAGCGACCCCTTATGCGTTTTTCAAGGAACGCGCGTCATTCCCGAACAAGCTTTCCGCACAGTTAAAAACGGAAAACCAAAAGGCAATTATCTTCGCTGATCTTGGCGTCACCTTTGCCTGGGATAGGGTCTGTATTTTTGGGCCTTACACCAATAATGAAAAAGCCCAATCGGTACTACACATGAATTGGAATATTGAGGAACGTAGTGAGATACATTTTTCAGATTCCGTCAATGCGCTCGTGTTTTTATATCAAGGAAGCGTCAATCAAGTGGTCGACCTTAAGCGTGGCATTGCGGATTTCAAAGATCTTGATATTTGCCTGACCCGAAACCAAGCGAATTTCGAACTCAGAACCGATGCGAATGGACTCACGATACTCATACTAGAAAAATCAGATTCTTGGAAACACCAATAGAGCAAGACCTGTGGTTGGACCACCACGCACATGATTGAATTTCCCAAGACTTCAGAATTTGCAACGCCTGGCTGCGAGAGAAGCTCTTCCGTGTAATCCACGATTGAGCCGTCTCAGGGTTCAATGCGTTTGCCCTGCCGCACCAACAACCCTGTCCGCGTATCAATGCTGACCAGCAACTCATGAAGACTAAAGAGCAGGATGGCCCCTTCACACATAATGCGCCAGACCAGATTGCCCATCACAAGGGCTGCAACCCCCCCAAGGCGAGTGAAAATCGGACCAGCCGCATACTCATCCAGCGCATCAGGCGACAGGATCGACAACAGCCCAGCAGCGGTAATGAAGCACGCTCCAATAAAGTAGATGACTTTAATGAGCTGCGGCGTCACTAATTCCCGAAAGGCAAAATATTCCGCATAGAAGCTCATGTATTTCACCGATTTTGCTCGCGGTGCGTTCAAGGCCTGCTCACACACGGAGCACTTTGTGGCCGAGGCGTCGTTTTCCATAAAACATTGTGGGCACTTCATAGACACTCCCTCCGGTCGGTGGTTCAAGGATAGACAACGCTGCTTCCTGCAGCTTATCCAACTTCCGGCTCAGAGGCGAGAGCCGAATTCACAGACGGATCATGGGCCGTGTGAGTCGTCAGAATCGATTCCGAAAGAAAACGAAGGAAGGTGTTTACCAACCCCATCGGAACACCGTATACTGCGCCATCTCATACCTGCCTAAACCGCAAGGCCGGAGGGGTGACGGAGCGGCCGAACGTGCCGGTCTTGAAAACAGATTTAGACCCTCAAGAACCTCCGAAAACCGCATAAACAGCGGCTTCTGATTGGACAGGATGGGTCATCTGTGGCTCATCCTGTGTTCATTTCCGCGCCCCAAGTGGACCCCGTTAACGACGTACATTCTTACCTGCTGATCCTACCTTCCCTACCTCTCTTCCTCTAACACCGATACCCCCGCCTCACAACCGGCACACCCCCCACCGGGTTAGGCAATGGGTCCCCTTTAGGCTTTGCAGTACAGGGACAAAAGAGGCCTTAGAAACGCTTACAAACGGGATTCCCCCAATTAACGCTGACGGGTCAGGAGTCCATGCCGATCGGTGTGGGAGAAGAGTCCAGCCAGTGTATCTGTTCGGGCAGGTCCGCTAAGCCTGGAATACTAGTCCGAGTTTGAACTATTTAGCACTTCTTGAGCTGCCCCGTTAGCTCATCAATACATTTGTGAAGCCCTGGAATGTGGCCATGCGGAAAGTGCGATTTTTTTTCTTCACCTTGGACAAATCCAGATTTGTCGCCTTCGTTGCAAGGTACGCCCAGATTTCTACACGGTCGGCTTCCGCCTTGTCCGTGAGACGAAGGGTCAGAGTTTGGCTAATAATTTCCTCCCTCGCGCCATAATTTTTCTCGGATCAACGTCGGTGACGCGCCCAGCGGCAAGATCCACCACGAGACACGTCTCTTGACAGATCCACGAAAGCATGTGACATTATGTCACATGCGGCCGGGATCGTTACGGGAACTTCGAAAGACCCTGGGTATGACACAACAAACCCTCGCTCAGACCCTTCACTGCACCCGACGATCGATTATCCGGTATGAGGATGGCAGCTTTCCGATTCCCATGACGGTGGAACTTGCCCTCATGCAACTCAGCTCTGCACAGATTCCGCTGGCAGGGGTGGTCGCGGCAGGGGCGCCCATTGAACCGATTCCTCAAATGGAACGCGTCGAGGTGCCGAAGAGCATGGTGGGCCGTGGTGAGACCTTCGCCCTTCGAGTGAAAGGCACGTCCATGCAGAATGAAGGGATCTGTCCGGGTGACATCGTCGTGGTGCAGAAGCACGCCACGGCTCGCAATGGACAGACGGTCATTGCTCTGGTGAATGGCGAGGCGACGATCAAGACCTATTACCGCAAAGCCGGTACTGTAGAACTGCATCCCGCGAACGATGCCATGCAGCCCATCATCATTCGTCCATCAGACAATCTCCAGATCGAAGGCATTGTCGTGGGCGTCATCCGTCATCTGCGAAAGTGAGGCGCAGGCTGTTGGCACCATGGAGCGTCAGATTGTCTGCGTTGGCATTCCCTCCTTCGAAGTCGCGATTGCGCGGCTCCATGATCCGGCTCTGAGTACCCGACCCGTTGCGATTGCCTCGTTGACCTCGTCTCGTGCTCTGCTCCGTGAAGTGTCAGCAGAGGCTGAACAGGCTGGGCTTACTGCCGGAATGTCCGTCGATCATGCACGGCGGGTCTGTCCGTCACTCCAGGTGCTGGCCCCGAATCCAGCTCAAGTCCGCACCGCCGACGAATCTCTGCTGCGCGTGGTCGCCCGCTATGCCCCGGTGTGGGAGCTGTCACAACCTGGCTCGTTCCTGATGGATGTGACCGGGACCGGACGACTCTTCGGACCGGCCTATGATGTCGCGGCGAAGGTGCAGCAGGAGATTCTGGAACAGTATCGATTCGATGGAGTGGCGGGAGTCGGGAGCAACAAACTGATTGCACAAACCGCTGCGGCATTGATCGTGCCCTCGGAACTATATGATGTCCGACCAGGATCTGAGGCCGTCTTCATGGCTCCTCTCTCCATCCGCACGCTGCCGGGGTTGCAACGACCCTGTATGCGACAGGTCGTCCAGCTCCTCGACGATCTCAACCTCTGCACCTTAGGAGAGGTAGCCGAGAGTCCGCTCGATGCGCTAGAAGTGGCCCTCGGCGACTATGCCGGACAACTCTCTCGCTGGGCTCAGGGGATCGACTCCCTGCCGGTGCTACCTCCAGCGGTTCAACCAAGTCTAGAAGAAACGATTCTCTTTGAACCGGATGAGATCGATGATCCGATCCTCATCGGACGAGCCCTCGACGCCCTCCAACGACTCTGTCGGACACTCCGCAGCCAGCGTCGAGTCTGTGGGAGTCTCTCACTCACGATTCGCTATAGCGATCAGATTGAGGTCACCAAACGAGCACGATGTGATCTCGACACCTGTTGGGAATATGATCTGTCACCGATTGTCACGTCTCTTTTCTACCAATGCATGCGCCGACGGATTCGACTCAGGGCCATGACACTGAGTCTGACCGGTCTCACGGCTTATGCGGAGCAAGGCCTCCTCTTCGATGAACGACCACTCGACGACCAACGACGGCGCGATCGAGCCACGAAGCTTGCGATCGCCGTCGACACGCTGAAGACACGATTTGGAGATCAGGTCATTCGGTACGGGAGACCTCATTGAGTGGCTTTGTGCATCTCCACACCCATTCATCCTATTCCGCCATTTCAGGGGTCCCCACCCTGGAGGCGCTGTGCCAAGCCGCACATGCACAGGGTGCGGACCGTTTTGCACTGACCGATACCAATGGATTGTATGGCGCGATTCGGTTTCTGGAGGTCGCGCGTGAACAGGGACTGAAGCCGATCATCGGCGCGGAATTGGTGCACAATTCTCACCGTGCCGTACTCCTCGCCAAGACCATCACCGGCTACGGAAATCTTTGCCGGATTCTCTCTGCTCGGCACAGTGATGCGTCCTTCGACTTCATCGCAACGGTCGCCCAATATCGAGCCGGGCTGGTGATTCTCTCTGATGACCGCTGTGCGCTCAGCATGTGGCTGGCCGATTCGAAGGAAGATCTCTACGTGGAGCTGACACCAGGCCTACACCTCCACGAGGCCGTGGCCTTCAGCCGAGCCCAGCAGCTTCCCCCTGTCGCTACCACCCGCGCCCAGTTCCTCTCTCCCGCCGACTATCAGGCTCATCGGCTCCTCCGTGCCATCGCCGAGAACACGACCCTCTCTCGATTACGAGCAGACCAGTGTGCTCTGCCGTCACAGTGGCTCATGCCGGAACCCGTGTTCGCTCGACATCTGCCCCACGTGCCGGAAGCCCTCACGAACACGCGACGGATTGCCGAATCGTGCCACACCGACTGGGACTTTAAACAGACCATCTTTCCGTCCTTCCGTCATCTGTCATCAGACCAAGCTTATGAGGCATTGCGGGAGCAGACCTATCAGGGCGCCCGCTGGCGCTATGGCGCCCTGTCACCAGCCGTCCTTCAACGGATCGAAAAGGAACTGACGGTCATTCGCGAGAAAGGTTACGCCGACTATTTTCTCGTCGTCGATGAAATCGTTCGGCAAGCGCCGCGTACCTGTGGGCGCGGCTCGGCAGCGGCTTCGATTGTCTCTTACTGCTTTGGAATTACCCATGTCGATCCGATCAAGCATCACCTGATGTTTGAGCGGTTTCTCAATCCGGGACGGCACGATCCCCCGGACATTGACATTGATTTTCCATGGGACGAACGTCCAGTCATCCTTGAATGGTTCTTTAAGCATTATGGGTACCAGCAGGCGGCGATGGTGGCGAATCAGAACACACTCGCCACGCGGGCGGCGTTACGCGAGATCGCCAAGGTCTATGGACTGCCGGCTGATGAGATCGGCCAGGCGTTGAACTTCTTCCAACGCCGAGCGGACTTCGTTGAGGCTCAGCCAGGGATGAATGTGAAGCGCTGGGCGACAGAAGTCTGCTCCACCCTGAAGCTCAGGGCTCCATGGCCGGAGATTCTCTATTGGTCGGTCCAACTCGACGGCCACTTCCGGAATCTCGGTTTACATCCCGGTGGCGTGGTGCTCGTGCCGGATGAGATTCGGCGCTATGTGCCGGTCGAAATCTCCTCCTCCGGCTGGCCGGTGCTGCAATGGGAGAAAGACCAGACCGAAGACGCTGGACTAGTGAAGATTGATCTTCTTGGCAATCGTTCACTGGCCGTGATTCGGGATGCCCTCGCCGCGATTGCCCAGAACACTGGTCGCGTCATCGACTATGCGACCTGGGACCCGATCAGCGATCCAGCTACGAATGAGCTGATTCGACGGGGTGAGACGATGGGCTGCTTCTATGTGGAGTCTCCCGCGACGAGACTGTTACTCAAGAAGCTCTGGGCCGAGATGCCACCGGCACGACAGGCGGTGGCCGATGTCTTCGAATATCTCGTGGTCGTGTCGTCCCTTATCCGGCCCGCCGCAAATACCTTCGTGGACAACTTCATCCGACGGGCCCACGGGGAGCCATATACCTCCCCTCATCCCGTCCTAGATGAGATCCTGGCTGAAACCTACGGCATCATGGTCTATCAGGAAGATGTCATGAAAGTCGCGGTGGCCTTGGGCGGCTTCTCAGTCGAAGATGGGGATCACCTCAGAAAAGTCCTAAGTAAGAAGCACAAGGCTCGCCGGCTTCGGGACTATCAGGTGCAGTTCTACAAGGGTGCCATGAGTCGTGGAGTAGAACGTTCGGTCATCGATGCCATCTGGAACATGATCATGAGCTTCGCCGGCTATAGCTTCTGTAAGCCGCACAGTGCCAGCTATGCCCAAGTGAGTTTCAAATCGGCCTATCTACGCGCTCACTATCCAGCGGAGTTCATCGCCGCAGTCGTCAGCAATCAAGGCGGATACTACACCGCGTTTGCCTACCTGTCGGAAGGCAGACGGATGGGGTTGACGATTCTGCCACTGGACATCAACGCGAGTGTCTGGGCCTACACCGGATCGGGGAAGACGGTGCGTGTCGGGTTCATGCAGATCAAGTCCTTGCAGGAAGAAGTAGCCAAGAAACTAATTGCTGAGCGACAGGCGAACGGTCCCTATCGATCGCTCGCTGATTTTGTGACTCGGGTGAAGCCGGATCTTGCCCAAGCCAAGTTGTTTATCAAGGCAGGCTGTTTTGATTCGATCGCCGGAGATCTGACGAGACCGGCGTTGCTCTGGCGACTCTTGGCGTCCCAGGCGACAAAGCCGCCGAGCGCCATACCCATTCCAGCGGACTACTCGTTTCAGAAGTCCTTATCACACGAGCTCGCCCTCTTTGGGTTTCCGTTGTGTTGCCATCCGCTAGATCTTTTCAAGGAGGCATACCAGGACCTTCCCATCATCTTCGCGAAGGACCTAGGACAGCATATCGGAGAAGAGGTGACGCTCATTGGCTGGCTGCTCACAGAAAAGATTGTGTCGACCAAGAAGGGTGAACCGATGGAGTTTATGACCTTGGAAGATCAGACAGGGATGTATGATGCGACCCTGTTTCCTGACACCTATCGGCAATATTGCCATCTACTGGCCATGAATCAGGCATATGTGGTCACGGGGCTGGTCGAAACACACTTCTCAACCGCCACGGTGACGGTGACGACCCTTCGACTACTGAGTACACGCGAAGTGCCAACACCTGTTGAGGAGATGAGCGCCTAACGGCTACACTCCTGCTCCCATGGCGCTTTCCCCTTTGATTCGATTCGGCACCTCTACCTGGACCTATGAAGGCTGGCAAGGCCAGGTCTATCTCAAGAAGTACGCAAAGACCGTGTTTGCTCGGGAATGTCTCGGCGAGTATTGTCAGTATCTCTACAACGGTGAACCACTCTTCCGCACCGTCGGCAATGACTCCACATTCTACCGACCACCAACCGCGAACCAGCTTCGGCATTACCTCAATCAGATTCCCGAAGACTTTGAGATGTGTTTCAAGGTCTGGGAAGAACTCACCGTCCCGCAGTGGGCGAAGCAGCCACGGTATGGAGTTAAGGCGGGACAACCGAATCCACGGTTTCTTGATGCGAAGTTGTTCAATGACCTGGTGCTGACTCCCTACCGAGACGCGAATTTCGAACCACACACCGGCCCCTTTCTCTTCGAGTTCCAACGGCACGGGATGTCCAGCGAGGAATTCTGCTCGCGATTGGATACCTTCTTTGGCCAACTCCCCAAGGATTTCCGCTACGCGGTTGAGATTCGCAACGCGGGGTTACTGAGCCCGGAGTATCGGAAGGTCTTGGAACAACATGGCGTGGCACATGTCTACAACCATTGGTCCTATATGCTGCCATTGGTTGAGCAGCATCAGCGAATGGAACGTTTCACAGCCCCATTCACAGTCCTGCGATTGTTGACTCCGCTTAAGATGACGTATGAAGCCGCAAAGAAACGAGCGGAGCAATACACGAAGATTGTAGAAGAACTTCCAGAGATGCGGCGAGACACGGTGGAGCTGGTCAAGAAAGCGGTAGGAGAGAAGCGAAAGGCGTATATTTTAGTCAACAACCGTAGCGAAGGGAATGCGCCCCTGACGATTCAAGCCCTATGGAATGCGCTGCAGACGAATAATGATGCTGGTGGGAACGACGAAATAAGTCTATAGACTCAATGGAAGAAGACGCGTACCGCGCTACTTGCCAGATGAAGGAGGCGAAATGACAGAGGAGGAGAAGGCCTTTCTGGAAAGGGAAATCAATCGCCAGTACCAATGGTACAACAGGGGGTCGAAACTATGGAGCGCTATTCACCATTGGTCGCTCGCGGTATCAGCATTGTTGAGCGCTCTTGCGACTTTGGTGTTGAAGTCAGAATGGATTAAAACGTTAGTCGTAACCTGTCGGGACGACGTTGCAGCTGGTTTAGCGGCCACTGCGACACTCGTCACGACCCTCGCGGCCTCCGGTGGTTTTGGGAGAAAGTGGCAAGCCAACAGACGAAGCCGTGGGCGAATGGACCAAGTCAAAATCGATTTTGCAAGCCCCAAAGCCGACCCTCAGAAAATCCGCGAGGACCTAAAGGATATCATCAGGGAACATGATGACTCGATCATTGGAACATTTACCAAGTAGTACAGCAACTATGAACAACCCTGCTACGAGTCTGGCTAGAAATGGGACCAACGTCACTAAAGGTTAGCTGGTCAGCCATGATCGTAAGCGATATTAAATTATTCAACCGGTAGCCTACATCGCATAACAATAACGAGGCAACGTACAGGACCAGACTGTTCTACCATTCAGAATAATTGTCAAAAATTGCTGTCTTTAACGAGGCTAGTAAGTGGTCTATCTATGGCCCCTTGAAAACTTGGACCGTTCCCCGCACAAGTTTAAGTGGTCCAGTACCCCCTTCAACTCCTATAGACTTTGATGGGCCAGTATAGATATCCGCTTTCCCACCTACCCCAACATGAGCGGCAAAAGTAAAGATCATACCGCTCGCAACTCCTATCGAACCTGTCCGATGATTTCCGATACCTTCCAACTGATCAACTTGTACAGGTTTGGTGGTAGTAAATACCTCACTCCAATCTGATTCACCAGTTTCTGAAAACGGAGGAATGCCGATACTCTGAATAAGTGCCGGGTAAGTATATTCGGCTGCACGATGATTGTCGACATCCCAAAATAATAGCGTGTAAAATGAAAGTCCACCTACGCCACCACTGGCCCCGACGCCATCCAATACTTTCAGCTTAAAGTGTTGGCCGGCTGGAATGTCATTAATGTCTGCCGAGGGATTATGCGGTATCGGATCTGGGCTAATCGGCCGTAGTAAACATCGCGACCATCGAAAGACCACACGGCGATTCTGCCGCATCTCTGCTTCATTGGCTGGAGATTTTATTTTAAGTTCCGTAGCACCTGCGCCAATTGGATCCTGTATGACGGAGGCCCAACCCGAACCATTTGGAAATGCACCTAAACTGCTCACGAGTTGTTCCTTGGCATGTTTTGCGCGTTGCTCACTGACTTCCTGTTCTTTGGCAGCACGTTGTTGTGGCTGCACTCTCAGTGCTCTATCCGCATGTCCAATGACTTTTACAGCGAGAATAGGGGTTCCAGATTCATGACTTCTAACAATTGCAGCTGCGATGTTTCGCAAGCGTACAAGCTGCCCGCTATCGAGTATTGAACCGTATTCAGGGTAGTTGTTAATTTCTCTCTGTTCATCCATACACCAGTCGGGCTCGGCATGGCTGGCAGAAACTATGGTGGTTATTCCTAACAGCACCAATGCCGTTCGTAGCAGTATGTGTCCTAACAATCTCTTCATTTTGGGGCCTCCTCAGCGTATATGACACCCGCATTTTTGTCGCAAGGCAACTTACTGGTTAAGGAGAGGATCTGGGTCGAGAGGGCTATAGCTGCTCTCAGATAGTTTTCTAAGAATAGGATCAGCCGAGATTAAGGACGACAGCTTAAGAAATCCATTTTGTCGAGTAAATGGAAAGAACCAGTTCGTGGGAGGTAGATCAATGGAGCAGAAACCCAAAGAATTGAGACCAACTAGCAGCCCACTTTGATCAAATACCGGACCGCCTGAAGATCCCTTTGCTACAAAAATATTGGAAGAGGTAAAAAAACGGAAGGAATTAAAGTCGAATGGATTCACGCCTGGCAAATTAAGTTCCGCATTAGGATTAAGTACGTTACCGCTACTAATATGCTTCTGTGTATTCCCGGGATGATGAATGCTAAAAATCCGTTCACCGAAAAGCAAGGGTTCCCTCCTAGCAATTGGCACAAAGCCAAACATATCTCCCGGTCTCCCTGCCAATTTCAGGATTGCATAGTCATGAGAGTTGCGAACAACTGGGCTTGCACCTGCCTTGATAACCTTTTCAATCTTGAAGTGAGATGGTGTGATGCTCTTCCCATTCTGTAGCTGGAAGTTGAAGGTGACATATTTATTCAGAATTCGACTATCAAATAGACAATGGGCCGCAGTGAGGAAATAGCTAGGGGTGATCAATGTTCCTGAACAGCTCTTTATTGATTCTACAGTGGCGTCCTCCGAGATCGCGCCCACACTTGCTGCAACTTGTAATAGTGTTTTCTCTTCAGGAAACCTTGGGCCTCCGGATGAGGTGGTGCCAATATAAAAATGGGGATTCATTGCCGGGCAGTGCGGCCCGATAAATACGTCTTCCTGCTGTGCAATTGAGAGAGGTGTCATGTAGGTCCAGGCAAAAACAGCGAATGCCAGAAGCCTCAACCTTGAACGGAGTTGGTGTCTTGGCTTCACGTCATCGCCCCAGGATTTGAACATAGCCATGTTGCCTCCAGTGCGTCTCGGTGGCGAACTATTGACAGCTCTACAGATTTAGTCCGATTTATGTTCAATGTAACGAATGAATTTTTAATACGAGTGCTTCACCAGTAGTTCAGAAGACCATTTGGCTATAACAGCGCTTACGGATAAAAACCAGACGGTAGTGGAATGTACGCAAATGCGGTGTGCAACTCGGGCACTCCATCTATATGCAGCCCTTCCTTGTATTCCCATTGATCACTTCCATCACGCCACCCTACATGTCGATAAAATGTCAAGTATCCTTGGATATCCACCTTATAGATGATTCCATTTCCCGCCCCAAATATTTGAGCCACATCACGTAAGTCCGCATGCACTGGCCGTGGTTCTTCCCACAAAGTCTCTCCCGTGGACCAATTCTGGTGTTTCTGCCAATATAAGATTCCCTTTTGGTCTAAGCCATAGATGACACCGTCCCCACCGGAAAAGACTTGTACATATTTTGTCAAGTCACTTTTTACCTTTCGCGGGCCATCCCAACGGGTATCATCTATTTTCTTACACCCATCTTTTACTTCTATAAATCGATGCCTGTACCACCACAGATCGCCATTGTCGTCTACGGCATAAATCACACCCAACATCCAGGCATTCTGTGTATAGCTTCCCATCGGGAAAACAAATTTGAACCGGTCTCGATCACTAATGCCAGCGTTTGGACCAGCCCAACGTTTGAATCCATCAGGCTTGCCACTTCCCTCTCCTTGATACCACACAAGTTCATGGGCCTTGGTAACTGCATATATTCTTCCATTGAGTGAGAAAAGGTGTTGGAAGGTATTCCACCCAGGGCGGCCTTCTGTAAGTGGTCCTATAGCAAAGATCTTATTTCCTGTATCAGCGGGTGAGAATGGAACGTCATTTGTACCCGGCACAGGCTCCTTTGCACGAGTCTGGTGTATTCGCCGCTGAAGCGTCCCATCTTGAAGTGCCGTGTATATCCATACATCCTCTGGCGAGGGAGGGGAACTGATTTTATTGACGCCAATTAGATTCCCACATTTATCTCTCAGCGGTGGGCCAAGTTTGTTAGTCAGCTGTTTAACAGAAGCATCACCCGCAAAAATCGACGCTGGTAGGAATACCGCGATACTTAAAGCTGTAAGACGTACTTTCCAAACATCGATCATTGTTGACTCCTATAGTTTGCCACCTCATCACCTGAGTACCATAGCCTGGGCATAGACCAATCTTCGTTTGCTGGGATCAATCTTGCTCTCTCCGGGCAGCATGAACTCTTCGAACTCTTTGATGACAACCCGGTATTCCTGTCGTCGGTGACGAATGACCTTGATAGAACCGGACCACCCATCATCGGACGAAGTGCGATGAAGCAGGTTAACTGGATATCGACCTGCGCTGATCCATCCCAACTCATCCGATCGGTCGGAAGGTCTCTCTTCCACATGTGCTTCCATCTTGATTGTGCGGCCTTGTTGGTAGACGGACGGCGCGGAGCCTAATACCATCACGGAATATTCACCTTCGTTTCGACCACGAGTAAGTGTAATGCTACGATTTGGCAATAATTGAGCAAAGTCTGCAAGGGTCGGGCGTGAGAGATGGGCATTTTTCAACGAACACGGTTGATATCGTGCCAGAACGAGTCGTACAAATGGGAAGTAGGTGGCCCCTGGATCCAGTGTGAGGTCGCAATACCACAACTGACGAGTGGGATCAGGGTGGACATTGAAGGTGCAAATTGTCGCTGGTTTCGGTTGTACCTTCCCGTTTACCGATAGTTCGACAGTTAGATCTCTGCGAGTATCAATCTTATCCAAAAATTGATTAGGTGTTGGTTGGCTCCAGCCGGGGGTAGAGTCTGCCTTGGTAGGACGATCACCACTAACCCATAACGGATCTTGCCCCCACATGGTATAGACATTCTGGAGTTCGCCAGCGGTCTCTCCGGAAAAGTTCGGGCCTAACAGAACGGCCAATTGCTCGCCATCCCCTGATGAACACCACCCTCGATCGAGATAAATGCGCAACCCGCCACCCCTTCGGCCAGCTTCATTGGATGAGGAAGTCCATTCGAATGTTGGAACGATATACAACACGCGAGGGGGCAAGGGAGGTGCAGAGTTGGGAATGACCTTTGTGATTGGTGGCGTAGTCTTCCTAAAATCGGAAGTGGATTCTTGCTTTTTTGTGGCACGAAAGAATTCTTCATAGCGACTGATTGCCGACCCCACGTAGGTCACACAACGAAACTTGGTATCCCCAAACTTGTGCGCCCCGAAAGTGAGAGAGACGATCTCACCATTCCCCTGCGGCTGATCTCCCGGCGGAATGGTACTAGGTTGTTTGCATTTGCAGTGCTTAGCAATCTCGAGGACATCTAGGACTGCTGCCTTTGACGTCGTATCGGCGAAACTATGAGCAGAGAGCTCAAACCCGTCAGGCGGTACATCAGCCCGTTGAGGCGGAGTGGGCTTCCCATCTGGTGGAATCTGGCTCTTGGCTTGATCATCTGCTCCAACCAGATTTACGAGAGTTTTGGTAACGGGCATGCTCCTCTTGTGATAGAGCCACTCCTCCCTGTTCTCTGTCATCACCCCCTCGTCGATGCATTCGACCCATTCCGCGTGTAACGCGATGAATTCCGTGCTTTGCCGATGCAGCTTAATCTTAGCGTACAAGACGGATTGGGAATCTAAGTAGTTCCGCTCGACCAGAAACGTTTCCCAATGCGGGGTCATAACTGGCTCTTCAGTAGCGTGGATCAGCCGTACTTCCCGATAGGGAGTGACCATCACGTTGCGACCCTGCACAAGTTCTTTCCTTCTAGTCTCTCGCTCTTCGCCGTCGGTGCGTTCGTCAATCGCTCTCCAGACATCGAATACCTTTTCACCGTGTGATGGCAATAAGGAACTGACGCGGAGCGTAGCCTGTTCTCCAGGCGGCAGAAAAACGGTGCATAAATTCTTCTCCACCTGGGGCGCTTTTTGTCCGGTTTGCAAGCGAAGTATCAAGGACTGTTGGTCCGGCCACGAACCAGCAAACTTGTGTTGAGTGATAGGATGGTCCACGCTCGTTGGATCAGAGCCAGGAGCGAGATATTGGTAGGAAACGCCATTCGCCATCGGATCTGCTAGATAGGGAACGACGAATGATCCATTCGTATGGATATCTCCATCCCGAATGTGCATCGTTTCGTCTTGATGCTCTTTTTCGATCAAAACACGATAAGCGTGGTCTGCCTGCAGACTTCCCGATTTATCGTCCAGCATTCCATGGGCTTCGACCATAGCGAGGTGTGTCTTCGGTGGCAAAACATGGCGCTCGTCCCTCTGAATTGATGCTGACGGGGAAGCACTCCCCGAACCACTATTGAATGTGCGGATGACCAGACAATCGATCGCTTCAGAGGTAGGTCTACGGCTTTCACCTGAAACCTGGCTCGCCACAGTGACTTTTTTCGTGAAAAGAAGAATAGGTGATCCGACCGGATCGTAACGGTCATAGTAACCGTCATTCTCGTCCGTAACATAGTCCGGCTCAGGAGTATCGTCGGTTCTAAACGGAAGGCTATTTCCCGCAAGATCCACTACCCTCGCGCGAAATTGATACTGTCTTCCAAATCTCAATTTGGGCAGGGTACCGGGTATGGCTGAAAACGTTACTTTAAATGGAATCTTCGTCGAAACACTCACGTCTGATTGTTTGGGCTCCTGCGGTAACTTACCCGGCTTGGGGACACAGAGTCCCCACCCTGGCCAGCGGAACAGTTCCTCGTGAAGCAACAGAGCTCGTCCAAGTTTTTTGCCTTTATCCGCTCCGTCTTCATCGTCCTTGAATTGACTTCCCTCCGTCACGGCCAAGGAAATCCACCCTTCATCCCTGTGGTCAATCTTCAGAGAAGGAGCATTCACAATTTCATACTCCCCATTGCGTCCGCACAGTGGGCGCCATGGTCCAACGGCGACACCGGAAGACTCTCTTCGAATCTCTCTGACATCGATGCGAAACCCTCGTATCACATCCTCGGTCTTCAGCTGCAATGTCTTGCCTCTCACTCCCTGAGTGACCTGTTCATTCACCAAATTCTCCTTGAAAGCTTTGCGGCGGAGCATCAGTTCTTGAAGCCAACCATCCCGCTCTCGATGCACGATGGCCAGACCAGCCGCCCGCCTGGTGGGCAGGCTGATGAGAGACGAATCGGACATCTTGTCCCCTCTCTCCTCCATGAGCCTATAAAGCTTACCGGCAGTACCGAGGATATCGCCCGGAACGACATCAAACTTCAGAACGACCTGATTGGTAACAGGGTCTCGAGCAGGTTTCGACGAGTTGCCATTTTTTTCGAGGAGTGGCTGTCCGAGGAGCAACATACCGCTCTGAATTTCTGGATCCCCCATATCATCAGCACGAACCATGAAAGTGTGCTTATTAAAAGCAACACGGGGGCAAATCCAATGAGATAACTTAATACCGTCGTCCACCGGTTCGATCCATCCCCAACCCTCATCGGGAATACCTGGATCGTCAATGAGAAAGTCCCAGACTAGTCCCAAGCGACGCATGAGTACGGGATAGTCGCCAACAGTTGCCACGATGGAATGAAACTCGGTGGCCATATCCATCAACTCGGTCGATTTTGGCGTTGGCGTTTCGGTGGGCTGGTCGGATTTCTGGGCTTGCGCAAACATTTGATACCCGAGAAACACATTGGCTCTTATTTCCTGGAGCGGTGTTAACCCCGTGGTAAAGTCAGTCGGTAAGCGTGATGGTTTACGGCTGGGGAAGAATTGGCGTATCTTCGGTCGCTCCTGCAATGCAGCACCCTGCATCTCTTTAGAACTGAGACTGAACTGCTGTTTCAGCGCCCGAGTGATCACATGCTGCCTTGATTGGGGAGTCGCGGACACTATCCGATTTGCGGTCGTCTGCGATGTACCACTTCTCGTTTCTCCTGAGCGTGGAGTCATAAGCCCCAATTGCTGTAAGCGAGTATTTATGGTGCTGCGAAGGGCAAGTCCTCCCTTCGTGTCGCGTATATATTCTTTGTACAAAGGGTCCAGAATGTTTCGTTTTAAGTCGCTGGATGGCGGGGTGATAATGGTGTAGGCATCTTTTTTGAGGTATCCCTGTGCATCAAATTCGTATCCTCGTATTGTTGTGTTGGGGGGGAAAATGGCTTTCCATAATCGTGAATCCACTGCCGAAGGGCCAACACGATCAATAGAGACTGTGCGTGGTGTAGCCCCACGATCCACCTCAGCGGATCCTGCCTGACAACAGAAACGCCATTTCATGCTTTGAAGTATGCGTGGCCAATCGGCAAAACTGTTTGCGTATTGTCCGAGCGTCCCACTGCACTTCAAGCGCGGCGCCAGATGGACGCTCCCTGCAAGCTTACGTCCACGCCAACCATTCGGCAGAAATGTTAGAATAACTTCATAGTCTTCACATTCAAAAGCTTGTGGCGGCATGCTTGACTCCCTAAAACCGCATAATCGAACTTCCTTCTACATCCAAGACCCCGTTGCAAATGCGTTGGCATAGTCTTGCCAATCTTTCGACGAGAACAGATCAGAAAACAATGACTTTGGGTGGTTCTTGGTCGTGTTTCGCTTGGATTGCTTACGGCGTGTACCTAAACGTGAGACAAGATGCACGAAGGGAGGTTGGTCATCTACCGAGTCATTTTGCACCAAATCAGGTGGGTCAAATGGCAGGTGTTTTCTGGCCGCATCCAGCAAGGTATCGACATCGAGTTCCATCGAGACTTCGACCCTCAGGGTCTCGCTATATAACAACAGATCAAGTCTGAGCACGGCCCAGCCAGTACCCACGAGACGGTTTTTATCAAAGTCATATGCCAGACCTAGACCAATCTCGATAGACACCGAAATAAATTGCACAAGCTGAACAAAAGCACAGACCCGCCAATAGCCTCCAAGCTTTGGTTTGGGGCCTTGGTTTGCATCAGAAAAATCAAGATCTACGTAGAAGCCAGCCAATATCTCAGCCTTTGCAGCCACAATGTATAAATTGATGGAAACCACTCCACCGAACTCCAGAGCACCTTTGAATTTTTCTAATCCTCTGGTACTGGCAGCAATTTCCAAGTAGCCCCCTCCTCCTAAGAGGCTGGCTGCAAGCTGGAACGGATCTTCCGGGGAGGAGAACCCAAAATATAAAAAGAGAGGACGGCCCGCGAAGGATATCTCTAGCGCGGATCGTAGCTTAACATTCTCAAAGCTCCAAAATCCTGTCGCGATAGGTGGCAATCCGACGGCAAGGCCGACTCGTATCCCATCTTGGATAACCTCCACAATAGCGTTACCAAGGCCGGCACCCTTTAGTATTTTGCTGAGCATCCCAAAAGGGCCAAGCTTTTGCCCCAATTCGATGGGATCATCGCTGTAGAGACTTACCGAGACATCGAACTTGCTTCTCTGTGTACTATGGAAGCGCAACTTCTCGAAGTTGATCCGGATAAAATCTGCAAAATTCAACTGAAAGTCAGTAAGAGTACCTTCCACCAGCGTGCCTGAGCTCTGCTTCTGTATGTGGCTCTGCTTAACGGTACTCACTAGTTCCAATCGTGTCTTACCGTCTTTGTTTCGACGAAACAAACCAATGCTTTTGAATCTCGTCACTTCAAAATGGTACTGAGTCGTAACGATCTCTGGAGTGGCAGGCGGGGGGGGATCCACTTTCGTTGTTAGGCGAGGAATTTCTGCCTCTTCTATAATGTCCTTAAGAGAGATCGCCCCCAAGAGTGTGGCATTGAACAACTCTCCTCCCTCACCAACGCCCTGACTAGTAAAGAAGTCTTCTGCTGCAACGGCATTCATGCCTTTGGTCTGCTGCAATTGCGTTGCGGCCATGAGCTGCGTGAGTATCTCGTCACTCCGGGATGGATTGGTCCCTGGACCACCAACAGGACCGTTACATCGCGATAACCCAATAATGTCGATATCAGGCTTGGCTAGCCCCCCCACCTTGTCTGAGGAAAAACGCAGGGGAACAGGCGTGACAAGCTTGGCAAAAATTTCACCGGGATTTTTAGTATTGTCGAACCCTACCTTGAGGAACTGATCGAGATACGTAATGCGGATAGGGGCATCGGCAACCGATGCCGGGGTTCCAGATGTGCTCGCTTTGAGAAGTGTCTCAATACTTGGGACTCGTATGCTCCACTCGGAAATCACCGGAAGAAAATAATTTGAGCCTGTTGAAGAGAACGTTCTGGCCTCGCCAACTATGGCGCCGCGAGTTCCTTTTTCCTTTGAAAACTTCTCCAGCTTAAATTGTTTCCCCCTTCCCTCGCTTTTTGGTTGCAAGGGAAACATGTTCGGATTTAAAGGATATTTCCGAAATTCTGAACGACCCAGATGATCTTCTGAACTGGGGACCGATCCTACAACCTCGGCACCACACCGCATGGTTAAAACCCGATACTTATTCGCACCCTTCCTGGAGTATGGAACGAGCGCAACCTCTTGTCCGTTGAGCTGAACCTCATTTCGTTTCAATGGATCGTCTTGATACTTGGAAGTAATCTTCTTCATCACCTGGCTGTCGCTGCAGGCAGTACTCATGACAAAAACGAGCGCCTGAAACCATTCTTTCTTCACATTGCCATCTGAATCCCTGGCTACAATGTAGAAGAGATACGGCGAACCTTGGACGTTGATCCAGAAAGCATTTGCCATTAGGATTTCGCTATCATCAATTTTCGGGGTGACCACAGGGGTGATTTCGATAGATTGAAAAGGGAACTGCAGATCGGTCTCTGTGGAATAAGTCTTAATGGGCTCACGGACCTCAATCCACTCACTTTTTTCCAATACTGTACACATTCGGCCTTGATACTTAAGGGGTGTTCTCTTCGTTTCTGTCACCAATGAAGCCCGATGCCCAAAAGGGAATAAACAGCCGTCCTCTGTCACACGACTATATTCATCTCGACCCATAACTACTTTGTGCTTCCAAGCAGATAGATCAGCCTTTTCACATTCCGATTCTGGAGATTCATAACTTAGGTCCAGCCAGCTTCCTAACGCAGTTAGCATCAGCTGATTGACCTCGATATTTGACCCCTTCTCTTTTCCCGGAGAACAGGTTTGTAGCTGGACGAGCTCGGAGCGGTTCTTAGGGGTAAGCGAACTTTGGAACGGAGTAGAGTCTTGTTTGGAGTCCGGGGTGAAGATCGCACGCACAGTTGGTTTTTGGTCGAGTTCGTTACTTGACTGCAGGTCGATCGGTCGCTTTACGCTGAGTCGGGTATGCCACAGCTCGTATCGTCCGTTGAGCGATTTGGCCTTTGCGGAGTGGAGCCACGTCGCTAGTTCATTGGGCGAAATAATAAGGCGGGAAGGAGCTTCAATTGACGTGACGGTTGCGAGTAATTTCGGCGAGATGTCACTTCCGCCTCCTTTGAATTGCGAGGACGCAGTAGGAGCAATGACAGGTTCAAATGCGCTCCAGTCTAAGAGCCTTTCAACTTGATAAGGAATTTCTTTTATAGAGTCCGGGATTTCAAAGACAAGGTGACTCCAATTCGAGGGAATGGCTCGGAGCTGATCTAACGAGGCACCATATTCTTTTACCTCTTCAGCAATATGTTGAGGGGGAAGATAGACCACCATGATCGGTTTTCTCGACCCAGGTAGAAGCGCCTTGGCGCTTCGAATCAATTTCGGTTTTGCAATTTCGCTTAGTTTAAGCTCAAAGCCATAGATCCGCAGCTTTAGTACAAGAAGGTCATCTGGACGTACTATTTTCAACAACAAGCCACCTGGCAGGTCTGGATCCAGAGCCGCACGAAAATCTATATCTACATTACGGTTGCTCACTCGGAACACGTGTGCAGCAATACGCCCATTAATCGCTAAATCTTGTTCCAATTGCTGCCAGCCCGGCTGCGGCCCACGTAATTGGATTTCATGGACGTGCTGCTCGCCTAGACTCAGGGGCAAGCGAGTTCCAAAACTAACCTGGATGGGTTCGACGATACACCCCTCCAACGGAACGGACACTTGGCTAATGATGGGTGAGCAGGTAAATTCAACTTGGTCCTCTTGGCGACGAATCTCGAAATGCGGCTGCTCTGGAGGACCACAGACCTCAAACCCATAGCCTAGATGTGTAAGGTGAAGTGAACTGGAGGAAAGGTTAGCCCAGAAACGTTGCTCCGGAATTCCATAGGTTGGCGCGACGGATGCATATAGTGAACCGGCTAATGTGACACCTTGAGACAACCACCCCCCTTCGGTAGCGGGATCAGGGTTACCGAACCAGGTAGTGTCAATCGCATCAATTCTTGCCTCCGCCAGGAAAGCGTAACCGACCTTCTCGCGGTCTTCCCAGAGCTCAACCTGTAGCGCATCAAACGCTGTCGACTGACACACGAGGCATCCTGGGGTGAGGTTGCCTAATGGCGGGGTGTAGTTCCAAGCTTCGCCACCTCGAGCTACTTCCACGACTGTTCGACTAAGGAGATCGGAATGAACGGCAACTCCCTGCCAGTCGTTATTCACAAGGGATATTGTGGTCTCACTAGCATTTAAATCAGAATGGTAATTTCTGAGTTCGGTGATTCCAGTGCCCGAGACCTGCAGCGTCCACGATGGAGCAAACGCCAATGTGCCATGTCCCTTGAAAGAGAGACCTCCGTCAAGTGCGAGGCTTGCCACTCTATTGTCTAGAAGGACCGGTGCCTCCGCGGGCTGCTTTCCTGTAAGCCACTCTTCAAACGGAACTCGGCAATGGAACCCTCCCAAGGCAAGGGAAAGATCCATAATCCATTTGTGTTGGATCTCTCTTAGCTCGCAGGATAGGTCCGCTGGCAACTGCGTTCCCGGATATCTTGCATTGATGAGTTGCACTCGAACATATCCCTGTCTTCGCTGGGTGATCAGGCGCGGAGATCCCGCAAATCGGGTTGTGTCAATTTTCCAGCGTTCTACGCCGTCGCACAAAACCGTAACTGCGCTCTCGGTGATTTTGAATTCAACTCCCGGATTCAAAAGTTGCGATAGTTGGCTGATACCTCCGGTGATCGCGGAATAGTTAAGAACAGCCAGCCCTGACGTACGCAGGAAGCCTCTTCGCGTCGTTTCGAGATGCATGGGTAGTTGTCGATCAACAAATTGGAGGGTAGGACCCTGTGCGCGTGCAACGTTCGGCTTTCTTTTGTTTCTTAGATATTCAAGATTGAGCCGTGTCATTTCGTATGCACCTTGGCACCTTCAGGAGATGTGTACAATCCTTCATTTGTGCTTCGGATGATCTGTAGCAACGAAAGGGTGCGAGCAAGACAAAACAGACCGTTGCCGTTACCTGAATTGTAGAACACCGATAGACGGGAACCAAAACCAGAGCCGCTCGGCGATGCCGCAATCGGGGACGAGCAAGTACCTGTCATCTGATTGGCGGTGAACTTCTCCCCGATTCCTCGAATCGCGCCGCCGCCTTTGGGAAGTGAGTTCGAAGGAGCAGCTATCTGAAAAGACCTTTCTTGAGATGTTTGGGTGGATGACGTTGCTGACTGACCGGAACCTGAGGAGTGGTTTGGCTGGAACGGCTGTTTCCCTACCTGCTCGCTCATCCACTCCTCCAAGTCAGCGTTAACTGGATCCTCCCGAGAGAAGAAACCTTGAGGGGAAAGATATGGAACTACTTACCAGAACTCCAGCACCACATACAGAAAATTATTTCTGAATCGGTCGATACAACCCTGCTATCGGAACAGCAAAATTCATACTGTAGCCGATATATACGTAACTTGCTGATATGTAATTAGTTACGAGGGAGCGAGTGGAATGTGATGACCCGAGGTGTATCCAATTGCGATCTACTTGAATTGAAAAAGATTCACCTCATCGCAATACTGGACGGCAGATGTCTATAGGTTTGATGTGGCTTGGAAATATTTTTCACACATCCCCTATACAGCATATAGTAGCATTAGTGGGAAGCCATCACGCTCGGTCCATCGTCCCCATCTTCTGGGGATAACCTTGTGAACAAACGAGCTTGAGCGCACGAGTTAAAGCGCCTCATGGCCCGTTCAGCATGTTGCCTATTTCTTAGGCGTCCGCTGTGTCAGAAGCAAACCACCACTCGTGGTAGGGACCTGGGATCTTCCGAATGTGTCAACATGCGTCATCTGTTCAGAAGGATAGTCAGCGGGAGGTGTGACAGGACTATCGCGATCGCCTCACAGCGGCCAGCCTTGATCTGCAAAACTATAGAGACAGTCGTCACCGAGAATGAGATGGTCGAGCAGCCTGATGCCCAGTAAGTCTCCAGCTTCCCGCAGCCGCGTGGTGAGCGTCCGATCCTCCGGGCTCGGTGTGGGATCTCCGGACGGGTGATTGTGCACGGCAATGATCGCACAGGCGTTGAGGAGGATCGCCGCTTTGAAGACTTCACGAGGGTGCACAATGCTGAGGGTGAGCGACCCGATCGAGACAACATTGACACCGATGATTCCATGTTTGGCATCGAGACAACAGACGAGGAACTGCTCGCGATCGAGCCCATCAAAGCATGGGCGCAGCGCCTCGGCTGCGGCAGCGGAGTCACGAAGAAGACCACAGGGAGCAGTATGACCTCCCTCGGACACGAGTGTGACCCTGTAGCGCGGAATGAACTGTGGAGCGGGAAGTCGGTTGACGGATTGTTTGGCCATGGTGGCACCTCCTGCATGTTGAACGAACTGGCGCTTTCGCAGAAACCGAAGCGCCAGGCAGGACAACGGAGGTGACAGGGTGAGGACTGCCGAAGCAGCACGGGCGGATGAGCACTCAGCGGCGACCGTGACAGATCTCTGCTGGCGCGGACGCTGCCTCAGACGATCCGTGCGCGGCAGGCCATCGGCCTCACATGGCAGAACAATTCCAATCGACCGACGACAACAGATGAACGCGCCTGTTTCAGACCGATTAGATCTTGACGGAGCGGCGGAATCGGTAGAGCAGAAAAGAAGGCCCCCATCATGGCGATCGTGTGTTGCTCCTGACATGGCGCGTCGCAGTTATTCTCTCGGTTCACGATCAGTCCACTACTCTCTACCCTGCTCTCTTCAGTCTTCATATCTGCCAACTACGTAGTGGCCACAGGCTTGCACTAAAAACTGAACCTCACTACATGTCATCCCCGTTTGGCGAGTATTGCGAGCACAGAAGGCTCTGCAAACTGGCTACAGAGGCCACTTCACAGAAAGGAAGGGAAGATGGAAGAGGTGATGACGGGAACGGATGTGACACAGAAACGTACGTCAGGGATAGGGGCCTTGAGAGAGTGCAGCCGAGGGAATGGGCGTCTGATCGCGGCCGCTTCATGGCTCCTTGGGGTAGCGGTCCTGTTGGAATCGGACCCGGCCTGGGCCCAGATCACCAAGGTCAATACCGTGATGCAGAACGTGCAAACCGTGCTGGTTAGTGTGGCGGTGACGCTCTTTACCATCGCCATCATGTGGGCGGGGTTCAAGATGGCCTTCAGCCATGCCCAATGGTCCGATGTGAGTAACGTCGTGATTGGCGGAATCTTGGTGGGCGGAGCGGCGGGGATCGCGGCCTGGTTGATCAACTAACATGGACGGATTTAGGGATCCCATCTTCACTGGTTGCACGAGGCCTGCGATGTTAGGCGGCGTACCGATCATGCCGTTGCTTGTGATCGGCGGCCTGACCCTCTTATTGGCAGTCTGGCTGTACTACCTCGTGAGCGGCTACGTCTCGCTTGGGATCGTGTTGATCACAATCCCCATCGTGCTCTGGATGCGCCACACGACAAAGACGGACGATCAGCGTTTGCGCCAAGTGATGATGCGAGCGCGAATGCGACTCCGACATGGACCAAGTCGCGCGACATGGGGGGCCATTTCCTATGGCCCCCTCTCGTGGAAAACGCGACGATCATAGTGAAACGGTTAAACGGTTGAGTATTCCAATGAACCGATGACATGAGACCCAGATCCGTCCTCACAAAAACCGCCGCCGCTCAGATTCCCGCGAGTGACTATATCCCGCTGGGCACGGCAATCACGCCTACCGTCATCACATTGACCGGTGGCGAGTACTTGGCTTGTTGGAAACTGGACGGGATCACGTTCGAAACGGCGGACCGATCTGAGGTTCTGCTGCGCAAAGAAGCGCTGCACCAATTTCTCCGATCCTTGGGCGGCGGTTCTTTCGCCGTCTGGTCCCATAAAATTCGCCGGGTCGTTACCGAGCGGTTGAAAGGCATCTCGCCTAATCCGTTCTGCCAAACCCTGACCAATCGGTACTATCAATCGTTTGAACAGCATCGGCAAATGGCAACGGAATTATATCTCTCCGTTTTGTACCGACCCTTTCCTTCCAAGGTCGCGAACTTCTTCACGCGCATGAGTACACGCACGTTGGCCCAACGACGAGAACACGAGACCGGACAGTTGACCATCCTGGAAGACATGGGCAAACAACTCGAAGCCAGTCTTAGTCGGTATGGGCTGACTCGCCTGGGCACTTATACGAAACAGGACATCGTGTTCTCCGACCAGCTGGCTTTTCTCAGCTACTTGATCAATGGAGTCTGGGAGGAAATCCCCCTGCGCCGGGCGCCGCTCGCCTTGTACCTCCCCTCTTCACGCCTGCACTTCGGTGACCGGACAGGCATGATGGAAATCTGGCACCCGCGCGCGCGGAAATTCGCCGGGTTTCTCGACATGCAGGAGTACCCGCAGTTCTCCGAGCCCGGCATGAACAACGGCCTGCTCTATAGCGACGCCGAGTACATCGAGACCCAAAGCTTTTCGTGTCTGAACAAGCGCGCGGCCCTGAAGTCCCTCGCCACCCAGAAAGGGCACTTGATCGCCTCCGAAGACGCTGCAACACGCGAGATCGAGCAGATGGACCAGGCTGCGGATGATCTGCAGAGCGGACTCATTGATTTGGGGCAGTACCATTACAGCCTGGCAATCTTTGGCACGTCCATGGAATCGGTGAGTACCGCACTCGCCGATGCCCGAGCCGTCTTTCAAGATGGGCCGGGGTTCAAGATGGCACGAGTCGATGTGATTCCCGAATGTGCATGGTTCGCGCAGATCCCGGGCAACTGGAGTCTGCGGCCCCGCGAGGCCGTGATCACGAGCAGGAACTTTGTTTGCCTCAGTCCCTTTCACAACTTTGCCCCCGGCAAACCATCCGGCAATCCTTGGGGGGAAGCCCTGGCTCTCTTCAAGACGCCGAGCGGACAACCCTATTACTTCAATTTCCACGTATCACCGGAGGACCGAGATTCGCGCGATGAAAAGTACCCTGGCAATACGTTTATCTGCGGAAGCACGGGCGTGGGCAAGACCGCGCTGGAATTAAGCCTCTTAGCTTTTGCGACCAAGTACCAGGGACTCCGCTGCGTGGTCTTCGACAAAGATCGCGGCGCGGAGATCGGAATCCGCGCTATGGGCGGGAAATATCAGTCCCTGAAGCGAGGCATGCCGACCGGCTTCAATCCCTTGCAGGCAGAACCGAATCCCCACAACTGGCAATTCTGCGAACAGCTCGTCGCCCAACTCGTGAAGCAGCCCGGTGACGAAACTCCCCGGCTTACCGCGAAGGAACAGACTGAGATCAGTCATGCGGTGCGAACGGTGATGAGTGAGGCGGTCTCTCCGCACCTACGCTGCCTGTCTCTCCTCCGTCAGAACTTGCCGGCCACCGGCGACCAGAGTGTACGGGCACGCCTGAACCGTTGGATGCGCGGACAACCTCTAGGCTGGGCCTTCGACAATCCGCAGGAGACCCATGACATCAGCGACGCACAATTATACGGATACGACTATACGGACTTTCTGGACGATCCTGAGGTCCGAACTCCGATCATGGCGTATCTGCTCCATCTCACCGAACGGTTGATCACCGGTCAGCCCTTCATCTATGTCATGGAGGAATTTTGGAAGCCGCTCCAAGATCCGATGTTCTCGGACTTCGCCTTCAACAAGCAAAAGACCATCCGCAAACAATCCGGCCTCGGCGTCTTTGTCACTCAATCGCCCTCGGACGTACTTGGACATCCTATCGGGAAGACGATGGTCGAACAGAGCGTGACACAGATCTTCTTACCCAATCCTCGCGCCGACCATGAGGACTATGTGCAGGGGTTCAAAGTCACGGAGGCGGAATTCCACATTATCAAGAATCTCGGGGAAACGAGCCGTCTATTTCTGGTGAAGCAGGGCCACAGCTCGGCGATCGTGCAATTCGACCTTGGAAGCATGACGGATCTCTTACACGTCCTCTCTGGCTCGATGGACAACGTGGCGATGCTGGATCAGATCAGGGCCGAAGTGGGTGACGACCCCACAGCCTGGCTGCCGCTGTTCCATGAACACATCGCGGCACGAAAACAACTGCGACGCGAGAACGGCAGAGGAATAGCGTAGAGAACCCCATGGGCATGGCGACCTACATCGAACAGTCGGTGAACAACGCATTGGACCACTATGTCGTGACCTCCAGCGATGCCGTCATCGGAGTGCTCATGCCAGTCGCCATCACCGCGATGACACTGTATGTGATGTGGACCGGGTTTCAGGTAATCCGCGGCGACGTGCAGGAACCGATCACCTCACTCGTTTGGCGGTGGTTTCGCGTGGCGCTCATCACCGGGCTGACGCTGAATGGCCCACAGTATCGGAGTCTCGTGAAGGACGGGATGGACGGCATTCAAGAAGCCTTTGCCTCAGCTTTTGGCGGGGTGCTTTCGATGGGAGGCACGATCGATCAGATGGCCGACCCCTTCGCAACCCTGATGGAAACCCTCTTCACGGAAGCCAGTTCGGGATTGGTGCCGCAATTCTCCCTGTTCATCGCGGGAGCCCTCTGTGCCACCGCGTCGATTGTGATGGCCTTTGTCGCCATGGGCCTCTTTCTCGTCGCGAAAGTGAGTCTCGCCCTGCTGCTCTCGGTGGGGCCGGCATTCATTTTCTGCGCGATGTTTCCGATGACGCAGCGCTATGCGGAAAATTGGCTGTCCAGCGCCCTGGTCGCCGTCTTCACCAACGTCCTCATCATGGCGGTCATCACGTTTCTCGCAAGCCTCCTGCGGAACGCCTGTCAGCATGTGCTGAGTGCCTATTCCACCTCCTCCATTCTGGCAGATGTCGTCGGCCTGCTGTTTCTTTCCGTCACGGCCGCCTATGTCTTACTCCATGTCGCGTCACTGGGGGCGAGTTTGGCTGGAGGACTCGCGTTAGGAAACCCCGGCGGGGATGCGACCAGGAGTGGAATGCTGCTCTTGCACAGTGTCACGTCCGGTTTGAGTAGGTTTTTACCGTTGGCCCTGGCAACCACCGGAGGCTCCTTGACTGGTCCGCGAACCGGGACGACTCGCGCCTTGCCGAGCGCGCTGCCTGGCGCGAAGCCTCAGCCCGGTAGTGACCTCTATCAGCGGGCCTCATTAGAACGACTACGCAACGGAATCTCGCAAAAGGAGTAAAGCATGTTTCGTATGAAACGGACAATGATCGCGATGGGTATTGCCTTGATGGTCGGCCTCGGTCCGGAGCCTAAAACCCAAGCTGCAGGAATCCCCGTCATTGACACGGCCAATCTCGTGCAATCAATCGTGCAAGCCCTGGCGTGGATACAGCAGTTCCAACAGATGCAGCAACAAATCCTCCAAGCCGACCAGCAAATCCGTGCGGTCGTGGGCTCCAGAAACATGGGCAGTCTCTTGAACAACCTCACCCTGGCCGGAGTGGTCCCCTCCGATGTCAATGCCGTGTATCAGGCCATTCGGTCCGGCGGGGTGTATGGCTTGACCGCAGCGGCTCAGATCATCCGTCACAACCGCATGATCTATAACTGCGAGGGCAAAACCGGCGATGCCTTGCGGATCTGTCAAAACATGTTGAACCAGACGCCACAAAGTCAGGCCTACTACGCCAACACCTATCAAATGTTGCTCGGACGAATGCAGCAAATTCGGGCTCTGACGACTCGCATCAATCAGACCGAGGACGAAAAAGGGATTCTGGAACTCAATGGCCGGATCGCCGCCGAGCAGGCCCAAGTCAGCAACGACACGAATCGAATTCTGACGATGAAATCCATGATTGAGGCAGAAGAAAAAGCCGCGCAACAGGAACAGCAAGAACGCGTGCTGAAGATGTTGGCCCCCGGCACATCTCGGACGTTCGACCATATGGCTCCGTGGACACCGTAGTGGTGCTCACCAGATACAGACAGGAGACTCACAAGAATGACGGAACAGACGACGGACTCCTCACTCGTGCATATCGCGGAGCAAACGCAGTTCTACGATCAAGGCCGCGACTGGGATACCGACTGGCGACTCAGGCTGGAGGCGTCGGAACGCACGGCGTGGTGGGTCGCGAGTACTGCATGCGCCCTGGCAGTAATACTTGGAGCAGGACTTGCTTGTCTGGCTCCGTTCAAGACCACCGTACCCTACGTCTTTTCGATTGATCGTGCGACCGGCAACGTGGAGCTTGTGAGTGCGGCGGATGATCGCACGGTGGTCGGATATCAAGAATTGCTCGATAAGCATTGGACACAAAAATACGTGCTCGCGCGAGAATCTTACTCATACCGGCTGCTCCAAGCAGACTACGACCAGGTCTTGGCGATGAGTACGGACGAGATCGGTCGCGAGTATGCGAGCCTCTTTGACGGTGTGCATGCTCGCGATAAGCAGTTGGGGACCGGCATCGAATGGCGCGTGAATGTGTTGAGCGTGACCGTGCAGACCGATGCGATCGGTCCGAAGGCCACCGTGCGATTTGAGAAGTCGGTGAAGCGGACTGACTCTCACAGCCTTGAGCCACCGCAGTATTTCATTGCGACGGTTTCCTACGAGTACCGCCACACGATGAAGGGTCAGGAAAAGGATCTGATCCAGAACCCGCTTGGCTACAAAGTGACGGGCTATCGGGTGGACGCAGAAATCGGGACGATCACGCCGCCGGCGTCGGTCCTGTCGATGGTCGAGAAAAACTAGGAAGGTGCATGGTCATGGATGGCATGAAACGACACAGACGGTCGATCACGGCATGGTTCATCGTTGTCCTACTTTGTTCCGGAGCGTCATCGGAGGCAGCGGAGGTACCGGAGCCGAGCGACGGAGATCAACGAGTCCGTTATATCACCTATCAGCGGGATGAAGTGACCCGCGTGACCGTGCGTCGCGGTGTCGTCACGCGCATTGTGCTGGGAGACGACGAACGCATCGCCATCGCCGGCAGCGGCTTTCTCGGGGACTGTGCGAAAGAGGAAGCAGAATGGTGCATCAGAGCCGATGTCGGGACGAATCAAGTCTGGATCAAGCCCAAAGACCATGCGACGCACAATAATCTGGAAATCCGCACAGACAAGCGGGACTACAGTCTGGAGTTCACCGTCGTAGGAGACCATCGCCTCGGACGGAAGCAGAACGCCGCACAAGGGCAACGCAGAAAAGACGAGCCGATGTACCGCGTGATCTTCCGTTATCCGCTGGTGCCCGCAAACCCTGCCGCCCTGACGGCGACGCACGTCTCGGCCCACCGCGCAAGGCAAGCACGCGAGAAGGCCGACCTCCTCGCGGAGCGACTGAACGCGTTTACACCCGAACCGCGCAATTGGTCCTATTCCATGGAAGTGCTTCCGGGAGGAGAGGATGTCTCACCCGCTCTGGTATTCGATGACGGCCGCTTCACCTATTTTCTGTTCCCACCCAATCGCGAGGTACCCGCCATCTTCTACATCTCGCCGTTGGGCGAAGAAACCCGCATCAATTTCCACATGGAGAAGGACCTCGCGGTGGTGCAGCGGATGGGGCGGCAGTTTGTGTTGCGCTTGGGCGATGCGGTGGTGGGAATCTGGAATGATGCCTACGACAAGACAGGGGTGCCCGCTATCGAGGGTACAACGATCTCCGGAATTACTCGAACGCTACGTTGAGAAACGAACATGGATCAACCACAAAAGTCACGAGAACGAGCTGAGGAGAATACACCCGCTGCGAATGGAATCGTATCGGTCAACCGTCACGCCAGTGGGAGGAACGAGATAGCGATGCGCATGGTGTTTCTGGTCGTGATGGTCATCGTGGTCGTGATAGGGCTCGTGTTCGCGGCCAATACCTGGAGTGCAAAGCGGAAGGCAGGCGCCACACAAGAGGAACGGGCGGCGAAGATTGAGAACAAGCCGGCGCAAGTTGGACTGAAGCGGGTCTTCGAAGCCGATCCCCTTCCACTTCAACCCACCACAGCATTCGTGCAGTCGACCAGCAAGTCCCCCCTCGCGTCCACAGGCCGCGCGACGCAGTCGCCCCTCGACCGCGACATTTATGACGGGAACCGACCAATAGCACTCGCTCCTGACACGATACAAGGCAACCCATCACGTAACAGACGCGCTCCCAGTCGGTTCGGTGGAGAGGTGATTGTGACGAACACCCTTGCCTCGGACAATCCCAGAACTCAACAAGGGGGAGCCGGACCAGATGCAGCGATCTCTTTGGTACGCGATCTTCTCAATGGCGTCAGACAGGGCGACTCAATGGGGGCTGGGAGCATGGCGGGCAGCCCAGCGATTCCTGTGGGCACGGCGGTAGACACAAGTAACTTATCGCCATCGTCGGTTGGGTACATGGGTGGACCCAGCGGTCCTTCGATTGGAGTGACAAACGTCGGTCTCGCGGCTCCACCCAGTCCTGCGGCGAGCGGAGCCGGTCCCATTGGTGGGCTCCTGACACCATCCGATACACCGAAAGTCCAAGCCGGGCTCTTGGGAGATCGGAACTTGATCTTGCCGAAGGGACGCACCATCGACTGTGCCTTAACGGTGCGAGTGATCAATGAAGTCGCCGGTATGGCGACCTGTATCTTGAACAGCGATGTGTACAGCGACAACGGTCGCGTCGTCCTTTTAGAACGAGGATCGGAAGCGGTCGGCGAATATGCCGCCACGATGGCCCAAGGGCAGCGCCGTCTCTTTCTCCTCTGGACGAGAGTCAAGACTCCGATGGGAGTCGTCATCAATCTCAATTCTCCGGCAGCCGATGCACTCGGCACCTCAGGACTAACAGGAATCATTGATAACCATTGGTGGGATCGGCTGGGCGCAGCCTTTCTCCTCTCGCTCGTGCAAGACGGGATCGGATTAGCTACCGCGACGCAGGCCGGTGGTGGAGGCGCTCAGAGCCTCGGGATTTATCAACATTCCGCCACGACAGGGAACCGCATGGCGGAACTGATCCTCCAGTCAACCATCAACATCAAACCCACGCTCTACAAGAATCAGGGCGATCGCGGGACCATTTTTGTCGCGCGTGATCTGGATTTCAGTACCGTCTATGAACTGCATCCCCACTGACCTGCTCGCGCACGATACGATGGTGCGCGAGTTGTTGCGGCCCTTGCTTCGGTACCTCGCACTGCCCGGCGCGACGGAGATCGTGGTCAATCGACCACAGGAAGTCTATATCGAGATCGGTGCCACCTGGCAGCATCACCTCGCCCCGGACCTGACTCTGGATCGACTCACCGCGCTCGCCACGGCAATCGCGACTGCGACTGAGCAGGAAATCGGACCACACCACCCCATTCTCTCGGCCATGTTGCCCGATGGGGAACGGGTGCAAATTGTGCTGCCGCCTGCGGTGGAACTAGGAACCGTATCGATCTCGATCCGGCGACCTAGCGCATGGATCAAGACCCTCGACGAGTACGACGCGGAAGGAGCCTTCAACCGCTATGTGTGGGCCAAGGCAGTGACGTTGGATGATCGCGCCGCCGAGCTCGATCCAGTCGAACATCAGTTGGCGGACTATCTGTCCACTCGCCAATTGAGCTCATTCATCCGGACAGCGGTGCGGGCTAAGAAAAACATTGCTGTCGTGGGGGATACAGGTTCGGGGAAAACCACGCTCATGAAATCGATCTGTCAGGCGGTTCCGGAACAGGAACGGCTGATCACGATCGAAGATGTGCGCGAATTGTTGCTGCCCAAGCACGGCAACCGGGTGCATCTTTTATACGCGAAAGGGGGACAGGGGGCTGCAACGGTGACTCCTGCAGAGTTGATCGCTTCCACACTCCGGATGAAGCCTGATCGAGTCTTACTCGCCGAGTTGCGCGGGGGAGAAGCGTTCGACTTCCTGAAGCTCCTCACCACCGGCCACAGTGGATCGATCACCTCCTATCACGCGGAGTCCTGCGCCCTCGCGGCCGAACGCTATGTCTTCATGTGCAAAGAGCACGAACAGGCGGCGACCTACGATGTGCCAACCCTCAAGCGCCTGGTGGCCTTGACCATCGACGTGATTCTCCATGTGGTCGCACAGAATCACTATGACGAGGATGGTCGGCCTATCGGTAAAGATCGTTACGTGGCGGAAGTGCACTATGACCCGATCGCGAAACTCGAGGCGCGATTCGGAGAAGCCACCCTAATGAAGGCGTAGAGGAACCCATGTCACGCCGTCATTTGCGGATAGTCGCGGTGTTGCTGATGTATGTCCCGCTTGGGCTCTGCGGAGCAGATGCCGTCGCCGGTGCCATCTTCACGCTCGCCAACAAACACATGCCAGAAGATCTCTCCCTAAGCAGCTGGCCAGCCTCCTGGCGAGCCTATGCAAAGGATCCAATTCAGCGGAAGCGGCTGCAATTCTCCGCCGCAGTCGGAGGATTCGTGGGATTCGGCTTCCCCGCCTTACTCGTATTGTCTGTGACCAATCGGCGCAAACCACTCCATGGCGAGGCGCGGTTCGCATCGAATGATGAGATTCAACAGGCCGGGCTCTATGGAGAGCGTGGTGTGATCGTTGGGAAGGTGGGGAGGCAATACTTGGTCTACGGGGGTCAGGAATTCGTGTTGCTAGCGGCGCCGACTCGATCGGGGAAAGGTGTGAGCATCGTGCTCCCGAACCTGCTCCACTACGATGAGTCGGTCGTGGTCTTGGACATTAAAATGGAGAACTTCGCCTACACGTCCAAATTCCGACAGGCGCACGGACAGCATGTCTACCTCTTCAATCCTTTTGGCGCGGACGGCCAGACCCATCGCTGGAACCCACTGGATGCGGTCGATCGCGATCCGAATCGGCGCGTGGGGGAAATACAAGCCATCGGGCAAGTGCTCTATCCGACGGAGCAGATCAAGGAGGCGTTTTGGAACGAATCCGCCCGGAATCTCTTCCTCGGACTGACACTCTACGTGATGGAAACCCCGTCCTTACCCTGCAGTCTCGGTGAAGTGCTTCGGCAGGCCTCCGGCAAGGGTCAGCCGATCAATGACTATTTGCATGATCTCATCAACACTCGGGCCAAGAGCGACGCCCCATTGAGCGACGACTGTACGGCGGCGCTATACCGGTTCTGTGCTACTAGCGAAAATACCATGGCGGGGATTCTCGCAACCCTGACCGCTCCGCTCACAATCTTTAGCAATCCCATCCTCGATGCGGCAACGAGTGCAACGGACTTTGACTTAAAACAAGTGCGCGCGCAGCGCATGTCGATCTATGTGGGCATTCCGGCCAATCGCCTCAGCGACGCGGCGTTACTGGTGAACCTGTTTTTCTCACAACTGGTTCATTACAACACCGTCGACTTACCCGCGACGAACTCCCGGTTGAAGCATCAATGTCTCGTGATCCTGGATGAGTTCCCTGCCCTCGGGCGGGTCAACATTCTGGCCAAGGCCGTCGGCTTCATGGCCGGTTACAATCTGCGTCTACTCCCTATCATTCAAAGTCTGTCGCAGCTCGAGTCGGTCTATGGTGATAAGGATGCGCGGACCTTCGTAACGAACCATGCTTGTCAGATCCTGTTTGCGCCTCGCGAACAGAGAGACGCGCAGCATTATTCCCAGATGCTCGGCACCTATACGGCCGACGCCATCTCAACCGGGACGAGCCGACCACTCGCCTGGGGCAATGGCAAGCACGCATCATCCAGCTCCACCCGCTCGGAACAGGCGCGGCCTCTTTTATTGCCTCAGGAGGTGAAGGAACTCGCAGTCGAGCGGGCAATCATCAACTTGATGCATACGAAACCGATCCTCTGCGACAAGGCTCGATTTTATGCCGATCCGGTCTTCATCGATCGATTGAAGCGCATCAGTCCGTTTCTTGCTTCCATCGGGAAACGGCTGCCGACCCAGATTGAACTCGAAGAAGCAGCCTTCATACACCGGGAGCTATCCGTAGAGATTCCCACGCTCGATTTGGAACTCCATCGTGCCAAAGTCGAACGGCGAGTACGGCCCCTACAACCGAATGAGCCGATTGACGTGTCGAAGCTCGCTATTGATCTGACCGCACTGCCGCCGGTCGTGCCGCACGACCCACCGACGCTCGAAGAAGTGAACAATTTGGTTGATGCCTTTGTGGTTCAGCTGCAATGGACCGACAAGGCCCAGACGAATGCCAGTGGTGCGGAACGTGAACACGGTGCAATGACTGTCGAGCAGGAGCTGCGACTGGGAGCAACGAGCCAATGTTCGGGAAAGGCGAGTGCCATGAGCGAAGAAAGAGAAGCTCATAGAATAGAAAAAATGAACGATAAACTTGCTCGATCTTTAGTGGATCGAGACAGGGAAGAGAGAGATGTATGACGACATTCGTGAAACGCCCGGCACGATTTCAGATTTTTGTAATTCTTCTCGCCTGCTCCGCGACGCTGGCGTGTGCGCAGAAGTCTGTGGTGCCTTCCGGTACATCTCGCGTGCCCATCAACAGTGACGAGATTATTCAGCAGTATCGCGAACGGATGAAGAGCGACCAGCGTGAGAAACAGGAGCGAAGTCTTCTGACGAGGCAGCTGGAAAGTCTCACCCAGCAGGTCCATGAGCTAAGTACCTCGCTAACGCTCATGCAACTGCAACATCAAGAGATGGCGAAAGGCAAATCCCAATCTGGCTCAAAAGTCACGGCGTCCGCTCTCACGACCAATCCCCTTTCGTCAGCATGGAAAGATCCACTGACAAGTACTCCTACATCGTCCAAGGGCGATACGTCCCCAACTGCGTCTGATCAGATCTTGTCCCAGACCAGGACGGCGCAAAGTGAAGACGAGCGATCGACAGTAACAGGACCAGCTTGCAGAATCGGGCCATCAAGAGCGCCTTCCCCTTCCCTTCCACCTCAGAATGTAGACGAGCAGACCGACTCGTGGAGACCACGCGTCATTGAATTGAGTGAGCGGGAACAGGTCGAATTGCATCGCGACAGTATCATTTTCCGTGTGTCGGAACGGGTCGGACGGTCTGAGTTTCTTCCCAGTAAGCAGCTGCAATCCCACTTGAAACACATCCTAAAGCGTGGCCCTTGCTTACACGTGCGTGGATATACGGACGGAGACAAGGATCGGTGGATTGAACGTGAGACGGCGAAGCAGCGGGCATATAAGGCCCGTGCCTATCTCGCCGCACACGGTTATGCCCCAAACATCATCGAGATCACCATCGTCCCGATCGGACAACATGTCGCGGACAATGCAACGAAGAAAGGTCGAGCGAAGAACCGACGGGTGGAGATTGAAGTGAAGGAACCCAATCCGGCGTCCATCTGGCCGCAATGGTATGGCTAGGAGAGAGGAAGGAACACCATGAATGAAATAGGCGTGAGTGAAGAGCAGGCAGCCAAGCGGACTGACGAGACGAAGCCTACGGACTCAACTCAAGACCAGGGCGCTGAACAACTCCGATTCTATCAGCGGCGTGACGCCGCCGAATCCTTGCGAAAGCGATTTATCGAAGCCGGCGAGCAGTTTTATTACCGTACCGCACTCGGCGAGCCGACAAAGATTGCCTTTACTGATCAGGGGAGGCGCTTGGTCACGGAACATGACGACCCAAGTGTGATTCAAGGAATGATACTTCGTGCGAAAGCTAAGGGCTGGACCACTATGCGGCTGAACGGCACCGTCGAGTTCAAAACGGAAGCATGGGTGCAAGCAACAATCGCCGGACTTGATGTGGACGGTTATACGCCGCGTGGAATCGACCTAGCGCGAGCACAAGACCGCACGGATCTTCGCCCGCTTCGTGACAAGACAGTAGACAACCAGGTCGATCGCACTGCCCTCCATGACCGGACAGTGGAGGATCATGTCAAAACACCGGATAAGGTCTTGAACGCCAGTCAACAGGTTGCGGTGGCAACACTCGAAGCCATCCTGCGCGCTCGTGGAGATTCACCAACTATGATCGCTGCAGCTATCGAGGAAGCAAAGGAGCGCTTCCAGGGTGAGCGAGTCGTGGTAGGTACGGTTGTTGACCACGGAATCGACCATTACGACCATGATGCTCGGAATACCAAGAGCTATTTTGTGAAGGTCAGGACAGACCGTGGAGAACGAGAGATCTGGGGCATCAACCTAGGCCGCTCGTTTGAACAGGGGAAGGTGCAACGGGGTGATGCGGTCGCACTGGTACAACAGGCACATGAGCAAGTGCTAGTGAAGGCTCCAATAAGGGATGGTTCAGGCACATCAATCGGAATGGCTTCACAACCAGCGACTCGCAATCAATGGGATGTCCTGAGACTCGACTCTTTCGGAGTTCGTGAACAGCAGCAACTGAGCGAGGCGGTGAGTGCCGCCATGCAGGAACCGGTTGTGCCTCGCTTCGATCATACAGTCGCGCGGACCGCTAGCACACAGAATGTCACGCGGAGCCCTGCCTTGGAGCGGACGCGAGCTGGCCGTTGATTTAAGGCATCGAGAACATTCAATCGGAGCATACGGAGGAAAGCCACATGCATTGGTGGAAGAGACGCAAATGGATCATGATCCTTGTGGGAGTGAGTATCCTCGCCATCACCCATGAGGCGCAAGCACAAACTTCGCCTAAACCGTCCTTCTTGGAAGGCGATGCCAAGCTAGCCTGTGAATGTCTCCTGTGCTTGTCGGCAGGACCGCAGGCGCCGAGTGAATGCCAAAGTGCCTTGATGAAATTCTACTTGATACAAGGGACGAGTCCGTTCCAAACGTTAGTGAAGCGGCGCAACTTCTTGCAGCTTTGCCCGAAGAATTAAGCTCTCCGCAGCATGTCAGGCTTGAGCGATGGCACAGTGCATGTGGACATGATACGCCAGATTTGTTCTCATTAACAACAAACTTCTCTCCCCAGATGCTTAGTTCTTGCTCACTATGATGCGGAACATAAGTTAAATATAATATTATTTATACTACATTAGTATAACTATACTAAGTCTCTCCCCACTTGTGTACAGCCTCTCCTACCTCAAGGGAATAGTTTTAAGAGCTGACCTTCCTCATAACTACCACCGCGCCACTCGCTTCCTGCGTCTCCTGTCTGGGCAACCACATGGAGCATAGGGCCGCTCATGTGGCTTGAGGACTTTCAAATTAACACGGACCAGATGAAAGGAAGGACGGACCACTATGCAAAAGGATCGATTGGCGACGCTCACAATGGACATTGTTGTAAACCATCCGGCGAAATACACAGCACTCGACGCCGTCTGTTCAAGACTGAGTCCCTGGGCACGCTCCGAGTGGGACCAAGCACGCAAAGGTGTGTCCATAACAAAACGAGCGGCACGGCTCGGTCACTCAATTCGCGAGCAACGTCGCTGCGACGAAAGTCTCATCGAACACATCTTCGCTGCTCTTGATGGACGGTCCGGTGTAGTGCTCGATGCAACCTATTGCTTCATGACACAGCGGATGCTTGATCGGAAGACGGGACGCCGCCTCCCTTCTGATGAAGTGCGGCGGTTTGCGTCACAACCCATCGCAAGTCTGTTGCTCAGCACTCGCGCGCAGCAGGATCTGAAACAGCGAGGAGTCGACACGATCGGCGACCTTCTCCCCCATGCCTATGAATGGTTATCACCAAAGCGGTTAGCACCAGGCAAACCGGTGATGAACGTGCGGCGTTCTGTCCGACGTTGCCTACGAATCCTTGGCTTGGAGATCGTCTTTCCTGAGATCAGACATGGGGAGATCTATTGCCCCTGCTGTGCGCACACTGAAACGGATGTCATGAAGATTGTGGCGTTGGTGGGTGTGTGATCTAGAAGAAAGGCTATGATCCAAGGAATCATGGCCCTTGAACGAAAAAACGAATTAGAGTCATACCATGCGTTGCATCCGGGTGGGCCGGAAGGCGCGCCCGGCTGGAGAAAGTTCGAACCCAGCGACGCCTTTAGATACCGAAAATTTATTTAAAACGCTAGAGGAATGGAACCACCATCTTAATGCCCAGGCCTCCCTTTCCCAGACACCCTATGCATGAGCGGTATAAAGGACTTACAGGCGGGTCCGCCGCTGTCCGGGGTGTTCCAGATGGGTGCAAGACCAGGCCGATCACAGCCCAATTCAGACAAACGACCCCCGCCATTCTCCCTCCGTCTCACCTTCGAGGAGCGGGCAAGGCTGGAACGAGACGCCGGAGACATGCCGCTTGGAGCCTATATCCGATCCAGGCTGTTCGATGAACCTGCCCCTCACCGGGCTGCAAGGAGAGCCAAGCGCCCTGTTAAGGATCATCAGGCACTCGCCAGCGTCCTAGCAGAACTCGGTAAAAGCCGGATCGCCAATAACCTGAACCAACTCGCCAAGGCCGCGAACAGCGGCTCCCTCCCTCTCACGCTGGAGACCGAGAAATCGTTGCAGGAAGCCTGTGCCGGGGTTCAATGGCTGCGGATGGCCCTCATGCAAGCGCTCGGCTTACATCCATGATCCTAAAAGGCAACCAACGCGGTGGTGGAAAGCAGCCCGCGGCTCACCTGATGAAGGTAGAGGATAACGAGCATGTCCATATCCATGAGCTGCGTGGTTTCATGTCCGACAATTTACATTCTGCGTTGCATGAAGCCTATGCGGTCAGCCGTGGTACACGCGCGACGCAATTCCTGTTTTCGTTGAGCCTGAATCCGCCGCCAAACGAGAAAGTCTCGGTCGATGAGTTTGAGGCGGCTATAACAACCATCGAACAGAAACTTGGCCTCGATAACCAACCCCGAGCCATCGTGTTCCATGAAAAGTAAGGCCGACGACACGCGCATGTCGTGTGGTCCAGGATCGATTGCGAGGAGATGAAGGCCATCAATCTCCCCTTCTACAAAATAAAGCTGCGCGATGTGTCGCGCGAGTTGTTCTACGAACATGGCTGGAAGATGCCGCAAAGTCTGCTTGATAGCAATAACCGTGACCCGCTGAATTATTCACTGCGTGAATGGCAGCAAGCGAAACGCCAGGGCGAAGACCCCAAAGCACTTCAATCGATGTTTCACAACTGCTGGGCGGTATCGGATAACCGGTCATCGTTCGAGCAAGCCTTGCAGCATTATGGCCTGCATCTGGCCAAAGGGGATCGGCGCGGTTATGTGGCCATCGATTATCGCGGAGAAGTGTATTCCTTATCCCGTTGGCTAAAAGTCAAAACCAAAGCGCTACAAGAACGCCTAGGCCCTGCGGAAGTCCTTCCCGGCACTCATGAGATCAAAGCGAGGATTGCCGAGCGCATGACCGACAGATTGAAGACCTATATCCAGGAGAATCAAATCTGTCTAAAAAAACAGATTCAACCCTTCATCCAAAAGAAGCGTAGCCTGCAGCATCAGCATCAAAACGAGCGAAGCCAGTTACAGCAGAAGCAGGAAAATCGTTGGCAACAAGAATCCCTTGAACGTTCGCAAAAATTACCGAAGGGCTTCAAGGGGATTTGGTTTCGGATAACCGGGAAGTACTCAAAAATCCGGGAACATAATGAACGCGAAACGGAAAACTGCCGTGTTCGAGACAAAGGCGAAATGCAATCGCTTATTGATCAACAGCTTACTCATCGTCAAAGGCTGCAACAGCAAATTCAGCCAGTGATAGAAGATCATAAACAGAAAGTTCATGAGCTCAGGAAAGAGATCGCCAAGTACGTAGAGATGGGTGGAACACCTCCCAAATCGCCTCATGAAACATTTACGCCACGTCAAAAGCATCGCGATATCGATTACACACCAGAACTCTAGCGTGCAACTTCTATGTCCACGTTGATGCGAATAGCCTCAGGGCTGATCGCCATACCTAAGTCAAACCATCCTCCTCATTTCCCATTTTCCATCCGCTTTTTATCGACCACCGACCATCCAGACCTTTCGCCTTTGATGTTCTGTGTCCGGAGCCAGAAAGGCTCCGGTGGTCGGGGCCTCCTACAAACGGAGGAAACGATGAAACTCATCACCCAATTTGAACTGACAAAGCTCAGCACAAATCAACTGCACTCGCTATACCGCGACACATTCAACGCGCTTTGCGGTTGCAAGCCGCACAGTGCCGAGCAGCGAACCTGCCTTGCATCGCTCAAGAACCTCGAAGACGAGATTAATTCGCGAATGCCTTGATGCAAAACCAACGGTGCAGCCGCTGTCAATCGGCTGCACCTGTCTGGTCTCAACACTATGTATAGATGAGAACGTGCCAACCGTGTTAGTTGCGAAATTTGGCATCCCGAATCATAATAGCAGTACCTTACCAAGGGATTAATTGCGCACGATCTTGATGGGCACAGGCTGCAGAAAGGATCCTGAATTCAATTAAAAGAGTATTTCAAAGCAATACCGAGTATCGGTTGACACACTTAGTACCAGATTGATGCGGTAGTATGTCGACGGCTGGGAATGTTCGGCGTCCATGATCAGTAGAGACCTCCTAGTTCTCCCAGCTCTTTTGTTGAAATCAAAGTCAGCATGGATGGGGATTACCAAAAGCCCGCTAACCAACTTCCATAATTACCGCGCTGTAAAATATTTAGTTGTTGTTATTTTTCTAAAATCGAAAGGTTAACAAAGTGCAATATGCAGAACTCTTCAGAGGATACATTGCATTCCATTGTTTATATGTTGGAATAAAAACAGAGATCTTTAAGCACATGAGCAAATCCCAAGAAGCTGGCATCTGCATAACGCGTCTATCAGATGAGTTAAAATTGAAATCCAGCTATGTACAGACATGGGCTGATACGGCTCAAGCCTTTGACATTATTACTTGTCAAAACGGCATGTATCGACTAACTCCAGGATTTAGTGATTTGTTAGCCAACGATTCCAACACCCAATATCAAGGAGAAATGATCCAGATTCTTGTTGACCATTTATCCAGAGACATGAAACTTCAAGCTGAGTATATGAAAACTGGAGCATCATTAACTTTTTCAGATCATGACCCTGAAATGGTCCGTCTAATTTCTCAAAGAGGTGCTCTTAGAGCTAAAAGTTTTACTGAGAACTATCTTAGGAAAAACCAAGAATACGAGAGGTTATTTCATGAGTGTGATTTGCATATTTGTGATATTGGCTGTGGCTCTGGAGCGTTCATAAAGGCACTTAGTCGATCTTTTCCAAAATTAAAATTTACAGGAATTGATGCTGATAAAAACTCTATCGATCTTGCTACATCGGACCAAGAACTTGGCAATGTAGACTTTATTTTTCAGCACATTGAAAAAGTGGATTGCGCTTCAAAGTTTGACATCATTTTTATGATTCTCACGTTACATGAGATCGCCCCTGAGAGCCGTACCCAAGTACTCTCTAATTGTCATAAATGGCTTCGAACTGGGGGAAAAATCTTTGTAATGGAGTTCCCTTTCCCAGAAAATGAAAAGGAAGTTTCCGATTCTAGATTTCAAATGGGCATTATAGACCAATATTTCGAAATGATTTGGGGCAGTAAACATATCGGGTGGTCCACACAGAGAACCCTGCTTCATGAAGCAGGGTTTATGAATATTGAAAGAACATTTCTATCAGATAATACGTATATGGTAATTTCTGGTGATAAAACCTGAGGTGACTAACCATGAGCTCTTTCATTGTTTATCTGGAGCAAAGGCTTGAGGGGAGAAGAAGACCAGGCCCCGATTGGTTCCCAGAGTCAGGCCTGACAAAATTGGATTTTGACTTTGACTATTTCACTCCCCGTGACATACAGGAAAAACCTATTCGTCATGCGCTTTTAACAAGAGGATTCCACATTATAGAAGGACAAAGCGCTTCAGGCAAAACTTCACTCCTAGAAAAACTTGGACACGATATCCATAAAAAGGGGCATTATCATGTGATGGTCCTAGATGCAGGCGTAGTTACTCACTCTAATAAGAAACAGATAATAAGCGAGCTTGATAATTTGCACGGATCGTACGGAGAACGGCTAATCCTATTGTTTGACGATATGCATAGATCCTTTGAGCCAGCAAACGAGATCGCTCATCTTATTATAGAAAGACGCATAAGGACCATCTTTGCTACGCGACCATCTTTTCGAATGTATTCCGATGTCAAAATAAGAAATATTCTTCTTCAACTAGAGCAAACGGTTCCGGGCTGTGTAACTAAGATAACCGGGGATAACATTCAAACCCAGATAGCTGACTCTGCCCTGAAAGACTACGGCATACCCGCAACAAATGACCAGATGAAAGAGATCGCGTCTATTGCCTCAGGAGACCTATGGGTATTGAAATACGTATTAGAAACATATAGGAAAACCAAAACGATCAGTGCAGAAAAAGTTTACCAGAGCATCCGTGAACGAATTATCGAGCTAGAAAGTAAATCCGGTACCTCTCTTATTGAGGCCACATACTTGTTAGGGTTAGCGGGGATACATGAAATTCCTCTCAAGATTGACAGCGTCCAGGCATTAGTAGGGCCTAAATCGGTTGAAATCTTACTGCAAGAGTCTCTGTTGGTAAAGCATGGCGAAAGAGTGGCTTTCTACCACACATCCCTAGGAAAATTATTTGTGGAGGCTATCAGACCACAACAATCCAAGCAGAACCGAGTCAATGACCTAGCGCAGTTTCTTGAGAAGTACATTGCTATGCACTCTGATGAAATAACGCTAATATTCAAACGACTGTGCCTAGACACAAATATGCTGGAAGCTCTTCTGTCCAGTAAGAGTGGTCACCAGGCTATTTTTTATTTGCTTTCGAACCAGTCTAAATCTCTTTCTGATATTGCAGATTTTATTACGGATGCATGTCGTCAAGGCACGAATAAGATTGCGGAACAGATCAATCATATAATTAATTCTTCAGTATCTGATTTGGTTAAAAAAATAGATGAAGAAGACAGCTTATCGGAGATTAATTTTTTCTTGGGAAGCATGCCATGGATTGTTCCCGATGACATGGTTGATAAAGCGATTTCCATTAACGCTCTCATGGAAAAGCGGCAAAAGGATGGCGACCTAGGTGAAAATCAATGCGTGTATCACCTCCACATAGATGAACAAAAGACGCATTTTGAAACTGTTGGGGAAATACTCGGTCGAGATATCAAGCTAGAACAAGCCATAAAAAGCGGTATGGGATGTTCCCGTTACCAAAATATCAACAAAGCTCACCTGTGTCTGAAGAGTATCATTAGTAACTCTAGCGCTGTTTCGAAGAAGGTGCTTAATGCTCTAGACATGCTCAGATTAATACAAAAGATCGAGTCTGCCAAGGATACGTATCTTAGTATCAAACTAATTCACTCAATTAACTGGATTGACAGGGACTGGTTCGGAAAAACTTCGCTCCAGAATAGCTCTGTTTTTGAAAAAATCAGTTCCATCGAGGATCCAACACAAAGGCACTACTGTGAACAAGTTCGAAATATGTTACTCACACCATGGATGTTCGCAGGAAAAGTCTAAAGGTACCTAAAGATGAACACCATGTTCAATTTGGATGGACTACTAAATACATACTTCAGATCGGTCTTAACATGCTTTCCTGCATTAGCTTACTGGACAAATAATGGAGCCAATCGACAGGACAGTTCGGTTGATCACTTTAGCATGTTCTTGCTAGAGAACATTACGACTGCTCTATCCTTTCTGAATAAACCGCACGATGATGTCGATCTCAAAAGATTAAGCCAGAAAACTGTTAATGAGGCATTACAATCATTGCCCATCATTAAAGAATTCCTTGAGAAGGACGTGCAACTAGCATTTGATAATGACCCTTCAGCGATTTCCACTAAGGAAATTGAAACAACCTATCCTTTTATTTATGCTATCTCAATACATCGCCTCGCACATGTCCTCCACAAACTGAAGGTGCCAATATTGCCACGTGTACTTTCAGAGGAAGCAGATTCTAAAACAGCCATCGACATACATCCTGGTGCAACTATTTCTTCTCCTTTTTTTATAGATCATGGTACAGGAGTTGTAATTGGTGAAACCGTTGAAATTGGAAAGAACGTCCAAATGTACCACGGTGTCACATTAGGATCATTGAGCTTTAAACGTGACAAAGAAGGTAACATTATAAGAGGTAAAAAGCGGCACCCTACAATAAAGGATAATGTGATTTTATATTCAGGATGCGTCGTGTTGGGAGGAGATACGGTTATCGGAGAAAATTCGGTAATTGGTGCGAATGTCTGGGTAATCAATAGTGTACCAGCAAATACCGCTGTAACATTTGAGGAGCATTCAATGAACAGGAAAGCGAGATAGGCAGTATGTTCTCTCCACCTTCAAAGTCTTCCGCATATAGCCATACCGGACAACCCATAACCTCCATCTAACAGCCCCCTCCCAGTAAAGCTCGCGGATCGCATATCCTGCTCTCCTCGAATTCAAACGACCAACAAAACATGGCCCTAAGCGGACCGCGGAGGGGTGATGTTTCACTCTTCTGGCTGTAAGTCAAGAGCCACGATTATTTTATTGTAACCGGTGTACATTTCCATCACCGTTAGAATTTCAAGTATATCTTCTTCTGAAAAACCGAAGGTCTTTAGTTTACTGAAATCACTGCTGGAGAGATTTTGAGGTTCTTTGGTAGCTGTGCTAACAAAATCAAGGACGGTACTGAGTTTAGGGTCATCTGTTTTTCCATTTTCAATCGCATCAATTGTTTTGGCGTCGACACCGAGTTTTCCAAGGTTTGCTCGATGAATTAAAAGACAAAAATGACACCCATTAACTTTTGAGACCCGCGTGGCAATAGCTTCTTTGGTCTCCAAAGGCAAGTTACCCTCGCTAAGAATATTCCTAGTTTTATTCCAATTTGCTTGAAGAATATGATAGTGCCTAGCAAAGGCCCGATAAGCCGCAGGCACAAACCCAACTCTCCCCTTGATTTCGTTAAATATTTCTTGAGTTTGTGGATCGTTATCCATCTCATTTTTTAAAGCAATTCTGGCCATGTTCTATATCTCGTAATTTCTCATGATTTATACTTTGTTAAAAAATGGAGGCTGACATTTCACGCCCCTTTTGAACCTACCTCATCGCATTTTGAGAATCCAGCCGGTTACTAAGCATTGTTCATCTTTCTTCGCTCCATTAGCAGCAATCTCTTATGACCCAAGTTTTCTGATCGACGAGGATTGTAACCATGCGCGGCGGAACGCGGTGGCCCCAGAATCCTCAAAGCAAAAATCAGAGCTTGAGTAGATTGGTAATCCTGTGCGTCATTGACTGTGCACTGACACCGTACTTGTCAGCAAGTTCACGTATCTGATAATCATCCTCGACATCGATGTGGCGGGTTGCCAAATCGGCGAAGATGATATCATAAGGCATGAGAAGCTCGGCGGCGAATCTGTTTGCCTCGATTTCGTCGGGGTCAGTCGCAAGCGATGACACTTCATCCCGGCGATTGACTTAAAGCCGTCGGTCAACATGAAACTCGCCTTTGTGGAGCAATAAATGTCCGCACTCATGAGCGATTGTAAACCGCTGTCGGTTGAGAGGATGGAGAGAGTTAACGCCGATAACAATTTGGCCATCGCCACGGACAAGCATGCCCGCAAGTTCACCCTCAAAAGGTGAATAACGCACAGCTGCAACTGAACAATCTCGAATATTAGGCACAGATGCAGAAATTCATTCCTATAACTTATTTATTGCGGAGCGCTGATGATGGCTGACCAGGATATTAAGAATATGGTCAATGGTATAGATATGAAGCGATCTCGTGTTATATACGACCAGATTAAAATGGGAGGTGACAGTGATATTGCCAAACCTCACTATGAGGCAACAGTCGTATGGGATAGTGGTTATCACACAACTTCGAATGTGAGTGACAGCCAGGTCATTGGTGATGAACCGGTACGTTATGGTGGAGAAGGCATGGGCGTCACACCCCAAGGCCTTTTACTGACTGCAGTCGGTCATTGTCTTGCGGCCACTTATATTGGCGGACTGTCTGCTGCCCGGATCAATGTGGAATCACTTCGTTTGCATGTTTCGGGACATGTCAATTTCCGGGCAGCTTATGCAATAGAGCCTGGTAACCCTGGATTTGAAGATATAAAAGTTATCGTAGAGATACAAACTGATGCGCCACAGGAAGAAGTAATCCTTCTTCTGAAGAAGTTGGAACGGACAGCGCCCATACCAGATACCATCGTACGTCCGGTCCCAGTCAATGTGGAGATTCATCATCATACAGAGCAGGCAACACATGTCTCATGACTGATAGCCAGTCGTAACCAGAAAAAGAGTGAGAAATGGAAGCCAGTGATATCCATGATGTAACAGTAATCGGTGCCGGCCCGGCAGGTTTATCAACTGCCTATGAGCTGAAAAAAGCAGGGCTAATACCATTAGTATTGGAACGTACGCCTGCTGTTGGGGATGTCTGGCGTAATCATTACGATGGTTTGCGCCTGAACACGGGTCGTTTCTTTTCAGCTCTGCCAGGCAGTGTATTTCCACGATCTGCTGGGGCATGGCCTGCGCGTGATGAGGTCGTGCGTCTGCTTGAAACCTTTCCTGCTCAAGGTGATTTCATTGTGCAAACCGGGATCGATATCGAGAAAGTCAACTATGACCATGATCGTGATATCTGGTTGGCTACAAGCAGCAACGGGAATCAATTTAAATCCCGTGCTGTTGTCATGGCAATCGGAACTTGCCGTATTCCGAAGATTCCTGAATGGGAAGGAAGAGAAACTTTTCCAGGGAAAATAATTCATTCTTCAACATTCAAACGTGCACAAGATTACGTGGGAAAACGCGTGCTCGTGATCGGTAGCGGTAATTCTGCAGCTGAAATCGCCTGCAGACTGACTGAATATGCAAACTCAGTAACGATGTCGATTAGAACACCACCGTACATTTTGCCCAAAAGCATTTGTGGTATCCCGTTTGTAGGCTGGGGAATATGGCTGAAACATTTACCCAATAATTTGATAGATATGTTGCTGAGCCTTGTGCAACGCAGAATGATAGGCGATTTGACAGCATATGGTCTTCCATTTCCATCCATGCCTCTCACCGAACAATATGCAACCAATAATGTAGTACCGATTTTGTATGGTCCTTTCGCTGGTAATGTTCGCAGTGCCCGAATCAAGATCGTTGGTCCGATACAGAAAATATCGGGTCGGGCCGTACATGTGTTACGTGCTGTCGGAGTCACGCGGAACGATGATAATGCAATGATAACCTTGGAACCTGAAGTCATCGTTGCTGGAACCGGTTTCCGTACCGGGATTCCTGAGCTGGTTCAGATACCAAACATTACTGACGAGAAAGGCAGACCGGAAATTTCTGGGGATCAGGGATTTGATGGAGCACCTCGTCTTTATTTTATTGGACAAATCAATCCACTCAGTGGCCAGTTACGGGAAATTCGTATTGAAGCTGGCAAAATCGCCAAAAGAATCAGGAGACAACTTGGAACGAAATAGAGTACATGTATTTTTATTTCAATAGCCTAGCTGAAGACCAAGGATCATCTAAATATGAAGACCAATATCGGTATGTCGGATTAGCTTAACGATAATGCCCAGGAAAATATCAGTAGAGCAAAAACTACTGCGGACGGCCCGTCGTTTGTTCTGCCAGGTAGGTATTCATGCAACAGGGATTGCTAGGATTATTGAAGAATCCGGTGTATCCCGGCGCAGTCTCTATACCCACTATGGTTCGAAAGAGAACTTACTCAAGGCTGTATTTGAGGAGGAAGCAGGTATATGGTATCGCTGGTTCAACTACGATCTGCCGGCTATGGAATGCTCATCGGTCGACCGTGTTCTGGCACTGTTTGATTTGATGCGAGTCTGGCTCGATAGTGATGGTTTTTATGGCTGTGTGTTTATTAATGCTGTGGCAGAACATGAAAAGAGCAATAGCTGGATACAGGAAGTCGCCAACCATCACAGAGAGAAAATTAGCGCCAAGCTTCAGGCAATGGTGGCGGAAAGTGGTGTAAGGGACCCGGGGATGGTAACGAAGAAACTGAATCTGCTGATCGACGGGGCTATCGTGACGGCAATGATTACCGGTAGTAGCAAAATAGCACGTATAGGCCAGCTAGCTGCTCAGGATATTTTACAAAAAACACAATAAATCTGTATTGCCGAGGTGCTCTGGTAATAGTGTAAATCGTCTTGAGCTGGACGCCATGCTACTACGCCTATTAATAGCGCCTACTGATGAATTCCAAGCCTTAATCGATTCCAGACATCCAGAATCGATTCTGACAGCAACCGTTTAAGTTGGACATTCTCTGATTCCAGTTTTTTCAAGCGCTTCATCGAGCATTCCCATCCCGCTAGACTTCGCTCAAGATGATGGAAAAAGGTGGTCGGCCCCCGGATTTTTGAACCACATTAACGGAGAGTTTCCGGCATAATTCAGCCCCTTGAGGGGGGGCAGGTCACTCATCCACCGAGTACTTGCTAGGAACGTGGACTATGCCGTTTTTCGAATGCGTTTGAGATGCCATCGCTCTCCCCCTCCACGCCAATGATCCGTAGCTGGCTAGCGCACATCGGGTCTCGGGTCACGAATAAAACCGTTCCGGTTCGGCATCTGCACCTTTGGGAGCGTTTGTGCGTCGATCACCGCCTCTTCCGCGATGATCTGATTCTGAAACAGAAGCCAGGCAATCACCGAGTAGACTTCATCCGGCGTGAGAGACTGTGGTGCGGGAAAGGGCATAGCCCTATAGATGTAGTCATATAAGGTCGTCGCATAGGGCCAGTAACTGCCGATGGTCTTGATCGGCTGGGGAGTCGCAAGCGTGTTCTGACCGCCGACCAGCTTATCTTTCGGCCCCTCCACTCCGGTCGGACCATGACAGGCTGCGCATTTAGCGGCGAACACCTGAGATCCCTGCTTCACCGTTCCTTTTCCCGGAGGCAATCCTTCCCCTGTGGGAGACACATCAATATTCCACGCTCGGATGTCTTCTTCGGTCGCCAAACGGCCGATCCCCTGCGTGCCCACATCCTCAGCGGACCAACCGGGAATCATGTAACCGAGAACAAGGGCCACGAGGCCCAGGCTAAGCCCGAGGCGCTTATGCATAGATATTCCGAACCAATCCATCGCGCTCTACCTTCCAGCTTTGAATCGCGTTGTAGTGATAGAACGAATTGGTTCCGCGCACCTTCACGAGATCCTGTCGTGATGGTTGGACATACCCCGTCTCATCGACACACCGACTTTGCAAGATCGCCTCTTGGCCGGTCCATCGCCAGGGAAAACGGAATCGGGTGTGACATTTCGGGAGCACCGGCTCCTGGAGCTGAGCAGTTTGCCAAGCTCGTCCGCCATCCACGCTGATCTCGACTTTCGCCACGTGTCCCCGCCCGCTCCAGGCCAGACCGCTGATTTCATGAAAACCGGGATGAATGTGTTGTCGGCCTGACGGATAGGTGATGACCGACTTGGCATCCATCACCAGCGTAAATTGATAGGCCTTCCCATCCGGCATTAGCTCAGTATACTTAGCCGTTTCCCAGCGCGTCATGAACGGCGCGGTTCCCAGTTTCAGCCGGCGGAGCCACTTCACGTTGATGTTGCCTTCGAACCCCGGCAGGAAAAGCCGCAGCGGATATCCCTGCTCAGGCCGTAATGCCTCGCCATTCTGGCCGTAGCAAATCATCGCCTCCTGCAGGACTTCCTCTGTGAGAGGAACGCTGCGATCTAGACCGGCTGCATCGCTGCCTTCCGCCAGCATCCACTGGGCATTACGACGCATGCCGGCCGCCTCGAGGAGGGTCGAGAGTTTGACGCCGGTCCATTCGCTGGTGCTGGTCATTCCGTGAGTGTCCTGGACCGTCACGTCCTGCGCCTCCCGCCATCCACGCCAGGTATTCCCGGAACATTCCAGGAATGCGATCCGTGAGACGGCAGGCAAACGGTGCAGGTCCTCGAGGGTGAAGTTCAACGGCTTGTCCACCAGCCCATGAATCAACAAACGATGGCGGGTTGGATCGATGGCAGGGACGCCGTTATGGTGCCGTTCGAAATGTAGCGAGGACGGTGTCATGATCCCATGGAGGTCTTGAAGCGGTGTCATTGAGTAGAAGTTGTTCGGGGCATTGGCGCCCCATCCGTGAGGTACTCCCAGCCCGGCTCCGCCCAAACGCTGCTGTTTCTCAAAGGGCGATCGTTCACCATAGGGGCGAGGTAATGCCCCAGGTACCCGCATGGGGTCATCCGATGGCATGGGCTCTTCGGCATGCACGGAAGGCATGACAAGACCGGCTGCTGCCAATCCCATGAAACCCGCGCTTTGCCGCAAGAACCTTCGTCGGTTTATTTTCTTTAGACCTTCATTCATAAAAGCTTCCTTTCGGACATCCTTCTTGAAGGGCGCTAGATTTTGGGATCATCCGGTCACAACCGTTGCCTTAGGTCTTTACGCTTTCAGAGCTCGAATTGTGCATCGAGTGATCTACGTACAAAGAGCAACTTTCATGAATAATCGAGCACTATGTAAACCCAGTTACCGCGCTTACTTTATAGCCCTCTTAGTCAGCCGCGGACCACTTGCAGCGCCAGTAGTTATTTTGCCGGACAGCGATGTAACTAGCTTTAGACAACGCGCGTCTGACTGTGATGGAAATGGCAGCATAATTCCCCGATCAGACACAAACAGACAAGCCTGATGAAATTTGCGAAAATTGTTAAAGTTTCAGCTACTTTGTAGCTACGGCTGGCTGGAATCCTCCTGCAACTGTCGGTATTGCTGCTCATAATAACGAGCTTTAACCTGATTGCCTGCTTCTTTGGCTGCCTGGATCGCTTGCAAAATTGCATTGCGGCGATTGGGCGTGAGTTTCAGCGATGCTTCCAGTTCTTCCAATGCGGCTTCTGGTTGTTTCAGCATCAGCAACATTTCGCCGAGCAGTTCCCGTGCCGGAATGATGACACCGGGAGTGACGTTGTCTTTCTCGGTCGCGTTTTCCAGATCAGCTGATGCACGCATCAGTTGCAATGCCTCATCGATCCGATTCTTGGCTGCTGCGATCCAGGCGGCAACGGCCAGGCGCTGGATTTCAATTTGTTCGGCGTAGTAGTCCTGATGCGCTGTCCGATCAAGATCACGTAGTACCTCAAGTCGTTTCAGGTGTTTGTCTGCTTTCGCAATATTACCGGTTCTCGCAGCGCCGATACCTTTGGCAAAATGAGTCAACGCTTCACACCAGCCAAATTGCTGCCATGGAAAATCTGTCGGATAAATCTGGAGGTTTGCAGCTTCCTGCCAGTTACTGCGCTCGACAGCATAGCGTGCCGGAATGGCAGCATAGGCATAGGCTGTAACAGTATTTTGCGGCTGTATGTTATCGGTAGCTAATACCTGTTGCACAATGGCGTGAGCTTTTTCTGTTTCACCCAGCTGCAGGTAAGCGTAAAGCAGATAGTCCACAAAGTGGATACGCTCATTCCAGTAGTCGGCGGATGTGCCATGCTGTCGGTCATGATCCAGCGCAATCTGATAGGCTGCCAGATCGGATTTGATCGCTTCCTGCCACAAACCCAGCCGAATGAAAATGTGGGATGGCATGTGCAGTGCATGCGGTACGGCGGGAGCGATTCTGGCATAAGTTCGTGCGGCATCCAGCCCAAGATGCGCGAGTCCTGGGTAATCAGTATTGTGAATGATGTAGTGAATTACACCGGGATGTTGTGGCTCATTTTTCATGACCTGTTGCAGTAACCGCAGGGCTTGCTTCTGTTTGGTAAAGCTTTTGTCATTGTAGGAAACACCGGAAAGCAGTGATAGTGCATAAAAAACAGTGGCTTCATTATCCGGATACTGTTGGTAGATTCGCTCCATAGCCTGCCGATAGGCTTGTCTCCGGGTGTGGTAGCTATTGTCGTTGTTACTAGCTGGATATAAGGTGGCGATTGCATCCAGGTAAGCCTGTTCCCGGGCGGATTTGATCGTCAGACTTCGTGCCTTTTCGACAGCAGCGCGTCCTCTTTGTGCTTCATCTGGTGTTGGTGTGGTTGCCCATATCTGTTGGTAAAGACTCATTGCAATACCCCAATAACCCATGGCGCAGTCGGGATCGGTAACTGTAACCTGATGAAAAGCTTTTTCCGCTTCGCTATACCAGAATGAATGCAGCATTGCGACTGCCTGATCGAATTGTGCTTGCGCAGCAGGGGTGCAGGAGATCGGGAAATGGACAGATCCCAATTGTTTCTGATCATGTGTCCTCATGTGATGAGAATTGCTATCTGCAAGTGCCAAACTGGTAGGCAGAGAGAAAAGCAGTGCGCAGATATAAATGCGTATTGATCTCATTACCATGTGCCTCCTGGTTATGTCGTTTGATTTCTGAACTGTTTCAGATGATCCATGCGGGACTAAGCCAGAGCGGTCTTCCCTGATTTTTTAATACTTGGCTAGAAAATACAGATTTACTGAGGACACCCGGCTGGCTGTAGTTGAAATTAATCAGGCTGTCAGAAACGATGATCGGACAATGCGCTTCCGCAATCGGGGTATTGATACTGGGAAGTTCCGGAACATCGTTCCACTTTTTGGCCGACTGCCATCCACCTTTCACTTTCTGAACGACATAAAGATCACCTGGCAGCAGATTACCCGGTTCATATCGTGTGAAATAGATGACATTACCATCATCTGAAAAACTGGGTTCCAGCTCCCAGGCTGCTGTATTGATATTGGGTCTTACGGTCGGATCCATATCAGAACCGAGATGAGCCGGTTCCTGCCATACACCATCCACCTTGTGCGCCATCCAGATATCGAAATTGAAGGGAGTGCCGGATGATTCGATACTGCCCTTGCCGGTTGACACGAAAATGGCTGTGTTGCCATCTGCGCTGTAGGTGATTTCTATTTCTGAGCCGGGCAAATTGATCGGTGCTCCCATATCTTTCGATGCAGCCGGTGGCTCAGTCGCTTTACGGCCTTCGGTTCCGTGCATACTCGGCATGGCGTGAGACAGATCACTTGTCAACAATAAAACTGGTAATAATGTGGAACACAATTTCATAACAGAGCTGGCTTTCATTCTGTTTCTCCACTTTCTTAGATAAAAGTAGACCGATCGTTCTCTTTTATATAATGGGAAGGTACACGATGAATTACCAGCATGTCAAGCTGAAACAATTGAGAGGTGATGTAAAACCTTACAGGACTCTCTCCGTAATCCCTTAAGGGAGCTAAGCTGACGAGGTTATAAAACTAATTGAGAAGGCCGGGATGCGGGTTTTCTGTGAGGTGGCATTTCTTATCGCGAGCGTGATGCGAATCTATAACTTGCCGTGATTGCCACTGTTCGTGGCTACCGTTTACTGCCAACAAGCTTATCAATGCTGAGTACCATGCTGACCTGCCCCCTGTGGTTGTACTATTCCCTATGTGGCTAGGCGCACCGTTGGTCGGCCCTCGATTTCTGTACCAAAGTTAAGGAGAGTCTCCAGCGGTGATGACAGGGTCACGGAGCAGATTCTCCGCGGCCCGCTTGGCAAATTCGGCTGGGGTCTGATCCTGGAGTGCCCGGTGTGGGCGACTCTCATTGTATTCCCACCGCCAGGCTTCAATCCGTGCTTGGGCTTCATCAAGCGACTCGAACCAGTGTACGTTGAGACATTCCCGTCGAAACGTCGCATTGAAGGATTCTACATGGGCGTTGTCCGTGGGCTGTCCGGGTCGTGAGCAATCGATGTGCATGTGGTGCTGATAGGCCCAAAGATCGACCAGTTGACTGCAAAATTCGCTGCCATGATCGCAGAAGAGCCGCCTGGGCTTCTCCGGCTAATCGTCAGCGGGAAGGCGCTCAGTTTTAGGGTTTTTCCGAGTATTGGCCAAGTTCTGTATCCGATAGGGTATGAATCGAACGGGGCAGTGGAAATATTTTGAACGGGTGGCGGAAACGCTATCAGGAACAGAATATAAAAACTGCGGTGTTCAACTAAGCTCCGCCCTCGGAAGAGGACGGGGCTTTCTTTTTGTCGCTGACCAAAGGAGGGGCCGATGGCTAAGAATGATCGCTTCGTCGTCAAGCATCATGAGGGCTGAGCGGTGAAAAAAACTAAGGCGGGACGATCAAGCTCCTTTCACTCTACGCAGAAAGAAGCTGAGAAGCGGGCCAAGGAGATTGTTGATAATCTAGGAGGAGGCGAAGTCCGTATTCAAGGTAGAGGTGGCTCTTTCAGGGATTCCGACACGATGGGCCGGGGCAATGATCCCAACCCACCGCGTGATCGTAAACACTGATCGAGGAAAGAAGAACATCCTGCCATTGCCACTATCGCCATGCTGTGCGAATTTCCTCCTGTTTCATATTGGTCATTTGCTATTGGCGGCCTTCTCTTTGCCGGAGGCTAGCAGATTTGGTGGTGGTCCAATCGGCTCGAAATTCCTCAGCAGAGGCACATCATCTTTGCGAACTGACATAATATCGTGATTAAAGGAACCGTAGGGTCCATGACTGCCGACAAATGTTTTCCCATCAGGCGTAAAGGTCCAACACATGTCCTCACCGGCTGTGTTAAGGGTATCACCAAGATTCAACGGCTCCTGCCATGTGCCTTGTGAATTCTGATAAGAAATCCACATATCATGCCCTCCCCGCGAACCCATGTCAGTGCGCGTACTGGTCACGATGAGGCTCTTCCCATCTTTTGACAAACCGGTCCAGTGCATGTGGTCACGGTAAGGGGAATTAATTCGTGGTCCAAGGCTCTCTGGCTTCTGCCATACACCATTCTTCTTTTCGACTTTCCAGATATCACTGTCTTGCGTGACTCCCGGTTGCTGATAGTTGAAGTAAATTAGACTGTCGGAGGCAATAATCGGGCAGTGCTCCTCCCCGGTTGGAGTATTGAGGTGGGGAAGTTCCGGGACATCATTCCAGTTCTTCGCCGGTTGCCAGACACCATTGAGTTTCTGAGTTACATAGAGGTCGCCGGTCGAGAGGTTGCCCGGTTCATATCTCGTGAAATAAATAACATTCCCGTCCTCCGAGAGACTTGGTTCCAACTCCCACGCAGACGTATTGATGTTTGGCCCAACGGTGGGATCAATATTCGATCCCAAATGAACCGGGGCCTGCCAGATCCCGTCCATCTTGTGAGACATCCAAATGTCGAAGCTATAAGGACTTCCTGGTGAGGGAATACTTCCCTGACGCCCAGAGACAAAGATGACGGTATTCCCATCGGCGCTATAAGTCATCTCAACTTCAGCTTCCGATGAGTTGATTGGCTCCCCTACACTTTTTTGAAGTGAGGAGGACATTTGCCCACTTTCTCCATGGGACATCTCCATGCCTGACATCGCATGGGTAAGGCTAGGAGAAAGCAGCACTGTGAGCGCTACCAAACCTAAATAAAAAAGATGTACATTCGTTTTCATGTGACTCCCCATTGTGATATCGCAACTTAAAATGTGGAACACAATTTCATAACAGAGCTGGCTTTCATTCTGTTTCTCCACTTTCTTAGATAAAAGTAGACCGATCGTTCTCTTTTATATAATGGGAAGGTACACGATGAATTACCAGCATGTCAAGCTGAAACAATTGAGAGGTGATGTAAAACCTTACAGGACTCTCTCCGTAATCCCTTAAGGGAGCTAAGCTGACGAGGTTATAAAACTAATTGAGAAGGCCGGGATGCGGGTTTTCTGTGAGGTGGCATTTCTTATCGCGAGCGTGATGCGAATCTATAACTTGCCGTGATTGCCACTGTTCGTGGCTACCGTTTACTGCCAACAAGCTTATCAATGCTGAGTACCATGCTGACCTGTGACGTCCTCCCGAAAAACTGGACCAGCGACAACTGGAAAACTTGGCTACTCTGCAGCCCTTTCACCAAGGAGGGCGCGCGATGAAAAAGAGTCGATTTTCGGAAGAGCAGATTGCCACGACCTTGCGGCAAGTGGATGCGGGGGTCCCGGTTGCGGAGGTGACCCGCGCCTTGGGGGTCAGTGAGCAAACGTACTATCTCTGGCGAAAAAAGTATGGGCAGATGGCGATGGCCGAAATTCGGCGGCTGCGGCAGCTGGAGGAAGAGAATCGGAAATTGAAACAATTGGTGGCCGATTTGACGCTTGATAAAGTCATGCTGCAGGAGGTGCTCATAAAAAAGCTGTAACGCCTGCACGCCAACGGGAACGGGTGCGGCACTTGATTGGCACCTTCCCGATCAGTGAGCGAGCCGCGTGCAGGCTCGTGCGATGCAATCGATCGACCTGGCTCTACCGGGCCCATCGGCGCGAGGATACCGCCCTTCGCCAGCGGTTGCGAGAGTTGGCCCAAGCTCGTCCACGCTTTGGGTATGCCCGGCTCCATGTGTTGCTCCGACGGGAGGGTTGGATAGTGAATAAAAAACGGGTACATCGCATCTATCGCGAAGAAGGGCTGGCCGTACGATTGACTCGGCGGCGGAAGCGAGCCAGCCACTTGCGGGTGGTCCCGCCATCCCCCAGTCAGAAGAATGAGCGGTGGAGTATGGATTTTGTCGCCGACACATTGCTCGATGGGCGGCGGTTTCGTGCCTTGACCGTCGTGGATAACTGGAGTCGCCATAGTCAATGAATTGAGGTGGATTTCACCCTCACGGGAACCAAGGTCGTGATGGCCTTGGAGCGCATCACCAAACGGAGCGGGTACCCTCACATGATCACCGTCGACAACGGCAGTGAATTCGCCTCGAAGGCGCTCGATGCCTGGGCCTATGCCCACGGTGTGAAGCTGGATTTCATTCGGCCCGGCAAACCCGTGGAGAACGCGGTGATTGAGAGTTTCAACGGGCGCTTCCGCGACGAGTGTTTGAACACTCATGTGTTTGTCTCACTGCATGATGCCCGACAGAAGATTGAAGCATGGCGGATCGACTACAATGAGCATCGGCCGCATGGCTCTCTGGGGGATCTCACGCCCCGAGAATTTGCTGAGCAAGCGGTCAAAACCGGGTTGCAGGAGGTACCGAATTTCCAGCTCCCCGCGGTCTAGTTTTTGGGGAGGGGTCAAGCGCCAGCCAGCCTAACGCTCTCCCTGGCCTACTTTTCGGGTTTTGGGTCACCTAGTCACATAGGGAATGGCACAACCACAGGGGGCAGGTCACATTCGCCACTGACAGTGGAGTCATTGGCTGAAAGAAGAGTCATTAACATTCGCGGTCTACGAACATCCTTAGATGTAATACTTAAAAGGCAGGGGCGGGAGCTCTCCCAATGGACCAGCCGTCAGTATCTCGCCGACTGAATCAGCAAATTTGAGGGTGACCGGCTCACCATCTGCAAAGATGCAGGCATTGTAATTTAGTTTCGTCAGCGCCATGATGTCATTAAGTACGGTTTCAATTGCGACTTTCCCGCGACAGACATCGACCAGAAGTGGCTTGGGAACCTCTCTCCCCGGGTAAGTCTGTAGCCTTGGCGTGAAGCCTTTTGTCCAAACGAAAGCTGTTCGATCATCTCGGACAAAGGCCACGCCACGCAAAACAGGATGCTTGCCCTTTCTGAACAGTTTGATGTCACCGGTGTCGCGGATTCTCACTCCAACTAAATTGGTTGCTGATCCAACCCCGCTTTCAAAACCCTCCCACTCTTCATCGTTAAATCGCACCTTGCCGTGCAGAAAGAGTTCTTTGGGAGGGGCTCCTTGTTTCTGAGCATATGAGTTGACAGCGAGTTGTATTAGCTCACGTGCTGCTTCTTTCTTAAGATGAAAGCCCCCTTTGCCTGGACGGTGCCAAGGTCCAACAGCCCCTTTAAAAACCACGCCATCTCCAGAATCCAAAAACATCTGCGCGGCACAGCACGATGAGCCAGGCTCTGCGTTCTTGTCATCCTGCTTAAAGACTAGACCGACGTAGCAAACACCATCCCGAATACTTCCAATCTTCCACGGACGCCCTCCAGCTTTGTAAAAAGCGGTGGTCGCAATATTCCATGCAATGGCTGACTCGAGTTCTTCTAGGTTGCGATTGGGAACACCAAACTTATTAAGGAATTCCCGATGCGCAATCGTGCTTTCTTGCAGAATTTGAATTGGTGCATCATATTCAAGCAATCTGGCTTTCAATTGATTATGAAAGTTAACCTCGTATGCATACGGCACGGCAGCAATGTTGTGTTCCTCAAACAAAGAAGGGAATGACTGGAGTGACTTGGCATATGCTACCGGCAGTTTTGATTGGGCCACAATTTGAAGCCCAGTTTCCACAGACGACATGGGACGACAATACCGTTTAACTTCATCCGGAATCACAACAAACCAAAGATCAACCTTGGTATCCTCCTGCCGAATCGCTTCGATAATTCGTCGGGCATAGACATCCACCGTTTTAAAAACCCGCTGATACTTATCGTCAAGATAAAGAGACGCTTTCAGCTCCACCTCAGAAATTTCGATAGCTATCTGGGGTTCAGGCACCCAGGGGATCCGAAATGCTGCTTCGATCCCGGGGAAAGGAGGACGTGCAGTTCGTCCTTTGGACGAGGCGATGGGTCCCTGGATCTTCCGGACCCAATTCTTGTATCGCTTAATCCCATCTTTTGTTCCAATTACTCCGGCGCGAATCCCATAGGGCTTACCTTCGTCAAGAGGTCCAAATAGACTCAGACCATCTCTTGGATCCTCCATTGATTGCCCATACTTGAAGAGAAGCCCAGGCTCATTGATTTTAATAAGATCCATTAATTCGATTCCTGATCTGAATTCTTTGGCTGATCCTCGGTTAAAAGAGAATCGTTATCAGCATCCTCTTCCTCGTCGGCCATCTCATCAAGCGCTTCAAGTTCAGTATCAGGATCCTGATAAGACACAGGACTATTGAACCCTATTGGTTCCGTCGCAATTGCCATAAATGAGTCAGATCCTACAGAAATACTAATTTCTGAATTACCAGAACTAAGCCAAGCCATAGCTGCAAGCATTCTGTCCCGCCAGTCGTCATTCCACCAGTCCTTGCATTGGCTCCGTCGAGCGCTATGAAGCACCCGCTTGTTCTCCAGAACTAAGGATCCATCCTTGGTGAACACCACGTGTGCTTTTATTGCGAACGCTGGAGTAGGATGAACAAGAGGAGCAGCTGACAGTCCAAAATGCCATAGCCTTCTGTATTCATCCTCACTGGCAGTAGCCTTAACCGTTTTATAGCCTATGAGATTTCTCGACGCCTTTTTCCCCGACATGCCTGTAAACGACACAACTCCGTCACCAAGTTGCACTTTAGTTGGATAGATACACTTCGACCCATTTGCAAGGAGGTAAAAGGATAGTCCATTATCTCTAATGCATTTCTCCCACGATTGGGACAGTAGTCGTGACACAAAGCTTTTTATGTCCCTGGTGCTACAAAACCCCAGGGATTCCCGACCGCTCAGTACGCCTTCAATTGAATAAGACTTGCTCTCCGTAATGACAATAGAGTCTCCCAGCCGCCCGATGAAATCCTTAGCTGGAGCAAACGACATCAGGATATGCTCGTGCTGAAATCCTGGATAAGGAAGTTCTGATTGAATTTCAATCTTTCCCATTTGAGTTCGAGATAGGTAATGGCAAAAGAGAATTGAGGGACGAATCTGTATGGGGAACCAATTTGAAAGGTACTGCTCGCACTCATTTTGCACACTTTGCGATGCACCAAAATGCTCGCGCCACCAAGTGGCAACAGCAGAGGGAGAGAAGTTTGAACTATGCGCCACCCCATCACGATCCAGTTTTCCTAGAAGGTCTTTGAGCCCACCTGCCCATCCTTTATTGAAGGGGATAGCATTAAGCCGAGCTAACTGAATGCTGAATTCTCGAGGAGGCAACTCATCAATAAGAACTGGAATGATGAAATCCTGAAACTTTTTATCCCGTGAAACATTGGCCGCGACCTGCAGCTCTTGAAGAGGACCATCTTTTGCATTCGATGTCTTAGAGAGCACGTACACAAACTTTACCGTTCTTTCTCGTATCGCCTGTTCAATGTCCTTCCAAAAGTCCTCCCCACCTAGCAGTTTGGTAAGATCGCACCAGACAGGAAATCCGGCCTTTGCTACTTGCAGTGCAAGCCAAAGCGTGAAGTCATTGTCCTCAGCATTTGCATGGCTGATAAACACCATGTCACGCATACACTTTAACTCCGGCTCCGACGCTCGCTAATCCAAGGCCTATAAAAATTCCAGAATGAGTTCGCCAAAACGGGATCGCTGACCATTATCCGGTAGGTGCAATTGGTCCGTTCCTCCACTAGGCGAAGACTCCCGCTGTTATCCCTTTCGATTCTAAGTGCCAACCTGTTTGTCACAATCTGCCTCATGATATGAGCACATTCTGTCAAAGTGCGAACAACCAACACCCCATTTGCCACTCCTGTATCGAGGTTGACCTGTATACCAAGTGGATGCTTTTCTTTGAGGAGACCTGCTTTCCGTTCAAATTGTTCCCCATCGAGCCTAACCAACTCATCTTGCAGACGACTACGATCCCATTCTTTCATGGCTTCACCTTCGCCAATCAGGCTCTTCGCATGACGTTCCACCAGCTTGGATCTGTAATAATCTTCCTCGGAACAGGCATGAATTACGCTGTGGATTCGGGCCACATCCTGACACAATTCATGATAACGCGATTCGTTATCCTTTATTTGCGGCACATAGACGATTACTGGTTTACCTTGAGCCAGTGTGACCGCAAGCTCAGAGTCCTTCCCCAGGGTTTCTGTAGTTTGGGCACAATAGACCGTGCATTTGGCTCGACGAAGCATCAGACTTTCGACCAGCCCTTTTTCTATGCGATCCTCACAAAACGACTGGGTAGGGTCAAAATATCTAAGTTTCAAATCAGCCAACTCTGGCTTTTCGAAAAGCCGTTTGGTGACGGTGCCGACAAAATAGAAGTCTTCGATGTCCCTCATGGAAGTCGCAACATACACGTCCATTTCATCGCTACAGAGGTAGACGTGAAGATTATCCCGCCCTACCTCCCGCACCTGCTTCATGCGAGTTTTTCTGTCTTCGTCATGCCCCTTTTCGATGGCGTCTCCAGTTACATGCCCAAGAAAATAGGTTTCTTTCGGATCAATCGAGGCTACTGAACGCAACGGCTGTGGCCGTTGATTGAAAAGGGTTTCATCAATTGGACTCAGGTCTTTCAACTCTTGTTCAAGCTCGCTTGTTCTCATCTGGCACAAGGCTTTGAAGCCAAACTTGATATTTCCGTATTTAAGTAATGCCACTTTTTGAAAACTTTCAATGCCAAGCTCAAACTCTTCCCGCGTCACTCCCTTTGCAGCAGCCCCTGCAGAAAAGAATCGATCAAAGAAATCGCTCGTCACAGTCTCATATGCGAAAGCAAGAAGGATTTCATTTAGTTGGCTTACTCCGATCTTGTGTCTTGCCCAAAAATCATTTTGATCGAGATCGTCAAGAAAGCATCTGGGGGCGGAGCTGTCGTGCCCGGTGAGCTTTGCAATGAGCGTCCTCATATGTATGCCCCTCCACTTATCCTTCGCTTATGTTTTCTACCAATCGAACAAAATTGATATTGGTCATCAGAATACTTCCACTCCCAAACGAAGTCACCTTCTGTTTAATTACCAGAGTTTATCTAGAAGACGCATCCAGAATCTCCGCTTTTTCACCGCCTCCGGTGTATGTGGGATATGTTGCCTCGCCCATTTGATAGAAAGTTCACAAGGAGAATAAGCTGTCTTCTTGCAAGACAGGTATTGGAGAGGCTAGCCCTTCAGATTCCAGCTGAGCAGCGGGCGAAGGCGAGATGACCGGCTTTTGTTTATATGACGTTGAGCTCGAGAACGATCCAGATAGCAGTCCGCTTTCGGAATGTTAAGGTACACGAGGCATGGATGTAGTGCTGGAGTCCCCAGCACCTTATGATGACCGGTCTCGCTCTGGCGAACGATCCTTCGAGACACCCCGCAACCGCTCACTCAAGTAGCGGACCAAATCTGCAGCCAGTTGCCGATCCTCTCCACGCTCTGACCGAGCTAAAGCTCTCATCACTTGCTCATAATTCCGCATAACTTCCTGAGCTTGTCCATTTCGACGCGTGGCGCGTTTCATCCGCTCCAGCACGCTCTCTCTCGTAGGTCCATCATACAAATGGCGCACTGTCCACCTTTCATGCGCGGTGCGATGAATACGGCTTGTGGTCGTGGCTTCAATCCCATGGTCGCGTAAAGCCTCCGCAAACCCCTCGCGCCAACGTTGGAGATCCGCCTTTCTCGGATTCAAGCGAACCCCATCGAGCCCAGCGGCCTTCACCGTCAAGTGGACATGAGGATGCGGAGATGGGTGCGGGTCTGGATCAGTCTCAGACGTGTGAAGCACCATCGCATACTGAAACCCCGAAAACTCCCGCTTGGCGAAGTCCCGTGCCGCCCGTTGGACCGACAGCGGATCAGTGCGTGTCGGCATGGAGAGGACGAGATGAAAGGCATCGCGCATGGTCGAGTCGGCGGCGATTGGCATGCCGCCATCTCGCCATTCGGTTTTCAAATCCGCCACCGCCTCCTTCCCCTTGATCACCTGGCCATCTTGATCCTCGATTTCGAGAAGCCCATCGCGCGAAATGTAGGTAAGGTTATTCGAGATCCCCTTCATCCCTTTCGGTGCCCTGACGAGTTTCACCATCACTTGCGGTGCGCGGCGGACCATCGCCTGTAGTGTCTGCCGCACATAGGTGGTCCGAGCCTGTGGCGTGCTGAGCCGTCCGCCGGCACTCACAGGCTTGGGGGAACCAAGAGGCGTGCGCTTGCTACGACGCGGTCGTGATGGGGTATCTCGTGAAACATTGAACAGCCGACTCCCCCACTCGTCCAATCGCTCATCGAGCTTGACGCGTGCAGCACTCATCGAAGCTGCCAACGCTCCACGGTCCCGCGCAACACATCCGAAACCTTGTCGGTATGGGCGCGGATCACGCGAGAGAGTTCGGTGATGACCTTCACGTGGAATGCACTCCGGTTCTCCGGGGAAGTATTCAAGACTTTTGCAATCTGGTTCAGGTTCCTCCCCAAGGCGAGTAGTTGTTGATTCGAGCGAGTCAATCGTTCCAACTCCGGCTGTCCGACATGCGGTTGCCCGGTCAACCTGGTGCGAATCATCGCGACCAGCCATTTTGTCGGGAGATAGCCTTCGTGTCCGGCCATCTTCTTCAAGGCGGCGAGCTCTGAGGACGTCAGATTGAGCTCCATCCGGGCCGTGGCTCGTTCTCTCCTCGGGCTCACGCGGATCCGAGGAGGAGCTTCTGTCGTCTTCCCATCCATGGCCTGCCGAATGGCATTCCGCAGGGCATGGCTCGGCGTGATTCTGTGGTCCTGACACCAGGCCTGCCAGGGGGCCTTCAGCTCACCCAGATCCACCGTGACTGTGGTCGTCCGTTTGGCCCTCTGCCCCATCAGTTCACCTGTACCAAACCCACTCGAAACGTCCCACCCCCCTACCGACAGGTGTCGGACTCTGGTGCCTGGAGGCGGTGATCGGAGGGTCAAAGAACATAGCGCGCAATGATACAAGATACCCATAATGTAAGACAACTACGGGCAAGAGCCATATCCTGCAACCTCTTAAAATCGGTCTTCCACCAACCTATGCCGACACGGATCCAAGCTCACAGAGCAATCTTCCAGACAGTGCACAGGACGCCAGAAACGGGCTCGGATCGGCCAGTCGGTGGAGCCTCCGGCAAGCTGGGCATGCCGGCATTGCCAGTCGGCTGATCCGGTTTTCTCATAATTCGGGATTCCCCATTTGAAGGGGATGATCTTCTTGTTATCCTGTGACACAGGGCACCTCCTGTTGTTGAGGTGACAACCATGCGCCTGACCTGGACGGACAGTCTTCGATGCCTTTTGGCCATCTGCTTGATGAGTGGGCTCGTGGCCTGTGGCAGCTTCGCCAACTGCTTCAATAGTGGGTTCGCTCCCGCCGCCTGTGGCGGGGCATATAGCGAGAGCAACGCTTCTTCTCCACCGCAGCCCACGGCCACCTCGACGGAAGGTCGCTGGACAGGCGTGACTCACTCCGGTCGCACCGTCGATGGACTGGTCCTCGAGGACGGCTCGTATTGGCTATTCTATACGGCAAGAGACACTCCCAACATCCTGGTTGGACTGGTTCACGGAACGAGCACGTCACACTCCGGCTCCTTCGAGTCCTTAAACACCAGGGATTTTAATCTGGAAGGCACGGGAATTCGCGCGGCGACGATGAGTGGCACCTATGTCCCGAAAGAGAGCTTTCGCGGGACGATTGCCTACTTTAATGGAGACACAGAGAGCTTCACCAGTACGTACGATGGGGACTTTGAGTTAACCACGAACCTGAATCTGGTCGCTGGGACCTATGTGGGGCTCCGTGCTGATGATCAAACGGTAACGGTGACCGTGAATTCAGCCGGGACGCTGTCCGGTCATTCATCGGATGGATGCACCGCTGCGGGTACCTTGTCCCCCCGTCCCAAGGGCAGTGTGTTTCATACTTCGGTGACATTCAGAGGGGGCGCCTGTCGCCAGGGAACCGAGACGGTCACTGGGGTGGCCTTGTACGATGCCGCAACCAACCGACTGTACGGTGCGGCCCTCAACAATTCCCGGACCATCAGCTATCTCTTTCTCGGCACGAAGCGGTAAGCCTCACCGGTTCAATGTTCTGTAAGAGTTTCCTTTTTGACGAGAGCAAGATCGCAACACATCATGCCCCGTCAATGGATCGACGAGATCACGGGGAAAGGATCTGTCGAACAGCGGTGGGTGCAAAGAATCCCTGGTCCTTCAGATTGGCAAACCAGGTCTGGGCAAACTCTTTCAAATCCTGTTTCAGTGCTGGCACGACGTGGGTACGCCTGCCCGCCTCGTCATGCCGATAGACTTCTTGCACGATCCCCAAATAGTCGTTCCGATAGGACACCGGTTCGGCTACCGCGCCGTCTGGCAAATCGGTGAACATGAACACAACATCGGGATCGCGCATGAGATCGCCGTTCTGTTCACCATACTGACACAGGGATACCAATCGGTGTCCGTCTTCACTGCATCCAATCTGTTCAACCGACAGTGGCATGAAGCCGGAGACCGTGATGCGGACGGCCTGGACCCCGCCAAGCAGTTGATTGAGATGCGTTGCAAATTCCTGATACTGCCTCATCATCATGTTCCTTTCGTGAGGTAAAGGAAGCCCCCGGCGCAAGGGCCGGAGGCTTCCCGTGACGTTCAGCGACCTGAACGCTCCGTGATCCAGATCTTCGCCTGTTGAGCGACGACCAGGAGCGCTTCAAGGTCCGCCAGGCCGAAGGACTCGGAATCCTTCATGGTCCCATCGGACGCTTTGTACGAGCGGGCCACGGTCACGTTGTAGAACGGGCCTTTCATGCCTTCGTTCTTCCAGATGCTCGCTTTGATGCTGCTGCATCGAAACGCGGTGACCGGCTTGGGTTTCTTGTCTTGAGGTGCCATGGTGTTGTCTCCTTTAGTTAGAGTTGATGTGTTGGCCTCTCACCAAGCGTGGAGGCCACACAGCGACGACAAAGGAGACAGAGAGGACGCCGCCACCTAGCGGGCCGGCGGGCGCGATGCGGAGGAATGCGCGCAAAAAGGAGCCGCCTCCAAGGCGGCGCGCGGGCATGATCGACGCAGCCCGTCGGTGGAAAGCCAGGGCGACGGCCGGATGCGCACAGGCACCGGAGCTGAAACCACAAGCTGGTCCCCGCTCATCACCAGCACGGCATCGCAGAGCAGATTCAACGGACGAGGCGAGAAAGTCCTGTTCACATAGACCGAAGAGACCAAGCCCGTTCGCCAAGGTGAAAGAGGGTCAATGAGTTGGCTTCGATGCGGTCTTGAGTCGGGCGTCGGCCAACAGGCGACCGAGCCCATGTCAACGGAGTCGCTGACCGTAGTGGAACGCTGAACGGCTCTCGCGAGGTTGCCGGGGGAGCTTCACCACTGTCGTGAAAAAAGGGATCAGCATCAGAGACGAGCGGCGTCCGAAACGATCGGACGATCCTGGCAACTCCTAAACCAGACTGAGTTTGAAGGGACGGATGGACTGGATGGCGAGAACGTCCCGTTGATTCTGCGTGACGACGGTCCTCAGTGTGCAACTAGTCGACGGAGAGGTTCGTATGAAGACTGAGGCGCCGCATCTCATCGAAAGACTCTTCGCAGCTGCAGGCGTCCCTTCGCCCGCTTCAAGGGTCGGTCGAGCGTGTGCTCCTCCACCACGAGCGCAAGGGCGCGTTCGATGGCTTCGGTCTCCGTTTTGGCACCAAGCACGGCCTTCGCGCGCGTGAGTTTCCCTTGATGGAGTTGGAGATGCTTGTGTCGAATCGCGGCGCGGTGTCTCATGGACTCTCTCCCCTCGATTATGGTGACTCTCTGCACTCTGGATGCTGAGGACGCACTACCGGCGCGCGCCGGCGACCTTCAGTCGTGTTGGAACGAGATGGCAGGCATCCGCTGTTAGTTCCAATTTGCCACCAAGCACGCCGAGAAGCTTTTGCAGGGTTGGAAACGCGGGGAAATGGGCCCCGCTTTCCAAACGGGCAATCTGCGGCTGTTTCATACCGGTAAGTTTCGCGAGCTCGGTCTGACTGAGCCCGCGTCGTTCCCGCAGCCTCGCCAGCTCCACGGCAATCCCCACTTCTTGCTCCGCCTTCGCAAAAGCCTCGGCGAATTTCGGCTCCTTCTTGATCTGTTCGTTAATGTACTGTCTATGCGTTTTCATCGTGGCTCCTTTGCTTGACCTCCTCATATCGTTGCTCCGCGAGGGCGATGTCTCGTTCTCGCAGTTTCTGCCGCTTCTTCTGGATCGCATGCAGGATGATGAACCGTTGTCCTACGAGTGCGGCATAAAAGAACCGGTGTTCCATCCCAGACCATTCCGGACGCAGCTCCCAGATCTTCCCTCGGACGTGTGCTGCAATCGACGCGGGAAGACGCGGGCCATCAACTTCTAGGCGACTGATATAGGCCAGACATTTGGCTCGCGCCCCATGGGACAAGGCGTCGAGAAATGCCTCAATCGGTTTATCTCCTTGCGCTGTCTCATAGTAGACTACTGTCCAGGCCATGTGGGGCAAATATAACACTTGTGTTATAACTCGTCAAGGGAGGGATCGTGCGGGCGAAGGGCTCCCACCGCTTCGATTCCTCTGCGACGTCACTGATCAACCACGTGCCTGTGACAGCGAAGAGCCGGACCGATCATGAAGGGCCCCACACAGCGGACTCGCACACCGACCTCCTTTCAACACATTGTTGCGCCCCTCACCCAGGCCGGGGCGCAACAGCATCTCCCCAGTCTGTGGCCACGCGCGAGTGCACCCGTGACACCGTCCGCGGTGGCGCGGTTGCCACGGGCGTGCCACACCCCCTGACGGGCGACGGGTATTGTCTCGGCACGGTCGAGTCGCATCGTGCGACACGACGGTGCCAGACTTCACCCGGCACGGCGTCTCGAGACGCGGTGCCTCAGCAGACATTCGTGCGCCACTCCGCCGCTCTGCAAACCTTGGTGAGTGCCTCCCGGAACGCGGCCGGAACCAACACCGGAGTCCCTTCGCTTCTGTGGCCACCCCTACTTTTTCGGTATGGTTATAAAATCTGAACCTTCTCATAAGTGCTTGAGAGAGTAATGACTGAACAGTGAATCACTGTTAGGAAAGCGTTTGGAGACGATTCACTGAGTAGGGCACATCGGCAGGGGTGCTGAGCGTTAACTAATTGGTCGCTGAATGATGGAGCGTCCAGGATTTCTCCCGTTGAAGGAAGCAGCTGTCTGGGCGGGCGTTTCTGCCCGTACGGTCAAGCGTTGGCTCGCTGATGGCTTACCGTGCTATCAAGCTGGCCATAGGACCAAGGTGCTTATTCGTCCGACGGACATTGACCAGTTCTTGACCAGGCGGCAGGTCACAAAAGTCGATATCGATGCTCTGGTTGAAAATACTCTACGAGAGATGCAAGAGGCGCGGCACAGGACGGATGTAGCCTAATACCCCATCATAGGTTTATCCTTTGACCTTGTACTTCTTGAGAAGGTCACGAAGGGCTTCCTCCACGATGGCATGTGGTCGCCGTTTTTGCTGAATGGCCAGGATCTTCGTCTGCATCGCTAACCGAGAATCGATGCAGAGATTAAACTGCTCCTTGGACGAGGTATCCTATTCCATTGTTCACATCCTACTGTGCCCTGCTATGGGCGTCAATAGCGTTGTTGCAGTGCCATTAGATATTATGCCAGCATTACAGTATTACGCCACGTGTGGATGGATGACTGAGAGCAGGACGATAGATGGTGACAACATGTCAACCAATCATGCTGTAGGCAGAAACGTCTAATCCAAGGAGGATGAATTGGGAGTCAAAGTTACACAACGAACTGGAAAGTCTGGCTGGTGGGTTTCCATCATCCACAATAACAGCCGCAAGAGGAAGCGGTTCTCTGACAAGAAAGTAGCCTTAGAGTTTGCCAAGAAGATTGAAGCAAAGATCAGATGGGCCGAGGCCAATGGCAGTCCTGTAGTCTTTTCACAACCCGAACAGAACATGCCAACCCTGAAAGGGTACATGGAGAATTGGCTCAGTGCCTACGTGGATAACAACTGCAAATTCTCAACAGCCTCAGGCTATCGGCAGGTTTGTAAGAAGCACCTCTACCCTGCCCTAGGCGCTCGCACCTTGGATCACGTGACCAGAAAGGATGTGAAAGACTTGGTCGCCACCTGGAACAGCCAGGGGCTCAAGAAGCGGACGATTTTGAATATCCTGACTCCGCTGCGAGAAATGTTCAACCATGCCATTGACGATGGCACCGTTACCGCAAATCCTGTGTCCAAAGTTGGGATGATCGTGAAGGGATGTAAGGCCTCAAGCGCCCATATCGAACCGCTGACCGCAATTGAAGTCAAGGCTTTACTTGCCACCACTAAGGAGCGGTATTCGTTTCTCTATCCGCTTTTCCTTTGTGCCGTACGGACAGGCATGAGAGAGGGAGAATTGATCGGCCTCCAATGGGAAGACATTGACTTCCTGGGATCCTTCATTGAAGTCCGGCATAATGTTGTCAGGCGGCAAGAGACATCCACCAAAACCAACCGGATTCGGCGCGTAGATCTCTCTCCCCAGTTACAAGCCGAGTTGCTCAAGTTGAAAGAAAATCTTCAGCTTGAAAGCTCGATGAAGGGATACGCTTTCCCGAAATGGGTATTCTTGACGCCACATGGCAACCGTATGACGAATGAGGTCCTCAGGAAAGGCTTCTACGCCTGTCTCGAAGCGGCTGGGCTGCGTCGGGTACGATTCCATGACCTGCGGCACACCTTCGCCAGCCTGTTGATTCAACAGAATGCGAACGTAAAATATATCCAACAACAACTCGGTCACAGTAGCATCAACATCACGTTGGATGTATACTCGCATCTCTTTGAGGGAGACCATCGGCACCAGGTCCAGCGTCTGGACGATGAGCTATTGGAGACAAGTCCGAGGAGGTTAACTAACCCAGAAAACGCGCCCCAGCCGGACCCTCACCGAGAAGGGGCTCAGACGCCTACCAACGAAACAATTGAATTTAAAGCGAATATCAGACACGGAGGGGTGACGGAGTGGCCGAACGTGCCGGTCTTGAAAACCGGAGATGGGGTAACTCATCCGCGAGTTCAAATCTCGCCCCCTCCGCCATATTTCAACAGGTTGTGAACTTTCATCCGAACTACCTTTCCGCTCGACTCTCCCAGGTATCGATGTGCCGGTTGAGCCACTTCGCGGCCTTACGAAGTTCATCCTCACGCGTGAGGTTATACCGGTCAAAGACCAGTCGGGTCTTACGAACGAAGAATCTACACGCTCGACTCCCTGAAACCACGCCCCCATCGCTGTCCGTGATAGCTCAGACCAAAGAAAAAGTCGTGAATCACATTCTCGAGGGCTTGAATCAGAACGGGATGGACTCCAAGCAGTCGGTGGAGTTGTTGGAGCACATTGGACGGATTATTGAGATGGGCATGAAGATGACTCGGGGAACGACATATTAACTAGAACGGACAGTAGTCCTGGGTCTGCCTCGCCTAATAGAATACGCAACAGGAAGGATAACAGATGGTTCTGTCGCTTATTGTTGCTCTCTTGCTCGGGGGAATCTGGACACAGGAGGTATCAGCTAACCCCGCCCATGGCCGTATACAGCAGATGACATCGGGAGACCGGAACACGCTCTTTGCCAAGTTTCTTCAAGGCAGTGGACAACGCTGTGACTCCGTGACACGAAGCTTCTTCCAGGGGTCAACGAAATCGGATGATGCCGTTTGGAATGTGACCTGTCGTGACGGCCAGATGTTTGCCGTCCTGATCTATAACGACGCCAAAGGGTCCTCCAAGATCATCAGCTGTGCAATGTTGAAGGCTATCAACGCAGGTGACTGTTTTAAAAAAGTTCTAAGGGAATGACTTGGTACACGGTAGAGCCACGCTTGCCACCTCTGTTCTTCTGATCATGACGAGCGAGGCCTGTGCTGACTTCACAGGGCCGGTGATCTCAGTCCTCAATGGTGACATTGTTTTGGTCTTGCCTCATAAAAAAGCCGAACATATCCGCCTGCAGGGGATGGACTGCCAGGAGAAAGCCCAGGCGTTCTGGCAGAGGACGGAGCAAGCAACATCGAGCATGAGTTTTTCAAAGACCATCACAGTCGAAGCCTACTGTTAGGACAAGTACAAGCGAGAGAGAAGGGAAACTGAATTGGAAGGATCCGATCGGGCTTGATGCCACGAGTTTTGATCGAGGATACCGGTCAACTGGCTCCAGGAGCCATTAATCTCCTCTTTACAGGCTTATCCACCAAGCGTAGCCTTATGACCGTACGATCCAGCCCACCCCTTGTGAGAAGAGAGGTGACCTATGGCAGTCTCTCTCAATCTATTTCAAAACTCACTCCAGTGGCTTCACAATCCTCTTGTGAGAGCAGCCGTGCTGTGCATTATGGGAATCCTGTGTGTCCTTGCCTTTAGCTATTTCGCGACACGGCAATGGCTTTAAATACGCGGAGACGACCCATCGTTGTACCGAAATGCCTTCCTGACCTGACAACAGGCAGGCAGCCACAGAGACTGCCTTTCGGTGCGGATAGTTGGTAGCGCCTGCCATTTTTGTCCTAGTGCTGTATACCTCAGAAGAGCCTAAACCCACGACCGGAGCTCTACTTCAGTTCTCATCAAAACTGTCTCATACGGATACAGTGGCTTGTTGACAGTACCGGCCTCAGATCCTGAAGCACCAGTACCCGTCTTCTCTTTGCATTTCTTTGAACAGGATGGGCTCCCCATGGCAGATCAAGACAACCGTGCCATCCCGTCTAACACCCACCAGGTCACCGCCGACACCCCCATTTGATGGGTCTTGCCACCTACGAGGGTAGTAGTCGCATTTCCGTTCTCGTATTACCGTGCAATGACCATCGAGACTTCTCAAGGAGGCGTAATGATGATGCCCCAGGCAATGGTCTCAAAGATCGCAATCGACTGCATCCTGTCGGAAGGAAGCGAAGGGTTACAGGGCGAAGGATGTATTTATGCACTCTCCTCTTCCCCTCCTTCGATCACAGGCCCTGAACAGTTGCACCTTGGTGACTATGTCAAATTACGCCTGTGGTTACCCAACGATGAGGGTTCAGCTATCCAGATAGACCTCGCCGAGGTTCAGTGGGTCAAACACCAGTGGGTCAAGCTCGACCTGCTCCTCACCTCGTCCAAAGATCAAGCCCGGCTCAGGCAGTTCATCGCACCGGCAAACCAGGCGCAGCCGGTTCCCCACCGAATGTGGGAACATATTGTGATTCGCGCATGAAGGTCGAGCGGTCGGTCGGAAAACATGGATAGCGTGATGCACCGGCATAGGAGGGCGTACAGAACACGTGAGTGAAGGATGTTGTGTGCGGATACCCACCCGCAGACGACGACGGTTTCTTCTCCCTCCCGAAGAAACCTCCCTTCACTCATATTCCTGTGAATGTTCCATACAGAACCTCAGGGTGAGCAGGAGAACCACACGTGGAAAAACAACCGAATTCTAGAGGAGCTATTCGACGGGAACTACGTGGGAAGGCCTGTCTTTTCTGCGGAGGGACGACGTATCACCTGGTGCTTCGCACGACAGGCATTGCAGACCAGTCAGTCCTCTCTGCTCGATGCCGTCACTGTGGTCACCCCAAAAGTCTCGAGACGGACTTCAAGCACATCTTGTGGATCTGAGCGCATGTAACCGCCGCCGGATAACATGATCGATCACCGAGGAGGGTACACAATGGCAATTACCAGACTCAAAATGTATCTTGGCCGTACCGAACGGAAACGTAAAGCGCTTCACATGCTGATGCTCAGCGGAGTGGTGCGGCCCAGCCACACTGAACTACGATATACGACGCTTCTCTCACAGGCTGAAGAGGAGAGCGATGGTTCCCATAATAACGCGCTTTCTCCTACTCACGCATCAGACTATCTCCATCAATTCCTCCAATCACTACAGAGACGGATCACACAGCTGGTCCCGCTAGAACCAACGCACTGGAAGCACAGCCTATTCAAGCCTCGCCGTGTGGCAACCTCGAGAATGTGCTTGCGCACTTTAGCCAAGTCCGAATGCGAATCATCCCTTGTGCCTCTCCCTTGAGCTGAGGTAAGATGCCTCCGCGTCGGTGATGCTTCGCCCTGGCGATAATTTCCGCTGTGGATGCGGCCCGATCCCTACAGTCGTGACGTGGAGAGGTGGCCGAGTGGCCGAAGGCAGCGGTTTGCTAAACCGCCGTAGGGACAAAATCTCTACCGAGGGTTCAAATCCCTCCCTCTCCGCCACTATTGCTATCATGAATTTTCTCGGGTAACCCATCGCTTTTAGCCAAGCCCTCCAATCTCCACCCTGTGAAATATGTGTTGTAGGACCAAGATGCGTGTCGTATGCTTACAAGCTTCTTTGGCCTCTTATAAGAAAGGACCCGATAATCTATGCGAACCCGTATACTGACTCTTGCGGCAGGGCTTTTCCTTCTTGCGGCCCCTTTATGGGCAGCATCGGACCCAGCCAACGATGACCAAAAAACCTTGTATGCCCTTGGCTTGGCTCTCAGCCAATCAATCGGGACATTCTCCCTGACCGAGGCTGAACTGGACATGGTCAAGAACGGGATGACCGATGGCGTGCTCAAGCGCTCGCCCAAAGTCGACCTCCAGACCTTCGGGCCAAAGATCCAGCAACTTCAGCAAGCCCGTTTGGCCCTTGTCGCCGAGGGTGAGAAAAAAGCTGGAGCCGCATTCACCGCCAAAGCAGCGACAGAAAAGGGCTCCATCAAGACTGAGTCCGGTATTGTGATCACCCCGATCAAGCCCGGAACCGGCGCAACTCCGAAGGCAACCGATACCGTCAAGGTCCACTATCACGGCACCCTCACCGATGGGACCGTATTCGACAGTTCCGTCAAGCGTGGAGAGCCGGCCACGTTCCCCCTCGACAAGGTCATCAAGTGTTGGACGGAAGGGGTTCAACAGATTAAAGTCGGTGGCAAGAGTCGGCTGATCTGTCCGTCTAATCTGGCATATGGGGATGCAAGCCCGCCTGGTTCGCCCATCAAGCCAGGATCCACCTTAATATTTGAAGTGGAACTGCTCGAGATCGTGCCTGCAAAATAACAGCGAGAGTGCCGCCTCCGCGCAGGAGGCGGCACTCCATTCAGCCTTCTATCCACTGACCAATTGTGCAAACCAGCCCCACTGAACACCACCCCTCAAGACTGTCGTGAGTGACAGGGTCTCTCTTCCTCGCACCGAATCGACCTCGCCCTCACCAGTGCGTTGGCTCATCCTCGGCTTACTCTTCTCCATCAGCGTCGTCACCTACATCGATCGGGTCAACATTTCCGTCACTGCTCGTCAGATGATGCCCGCTCTGGGACTGACCGACCAGGAAATGGGCTGGATTTTCTCCGCGTTTGTCGTGGGGTACGCCTTCTTCCAAATTCCTGGGGGATGGCTAAGCGACCGCTGGGGAGTGCGTATCATCCTCACTATCGCCCTCATCTGGTGGTCCTGCTTTACGGCCTGGACGGCTGTGGCAGCGACATCGTTCCTCGCCGGACCATTGGGAATCGTGAGCGCACTTGCCTTGATTCGCTTCTTGCTTGGGGTTGGAGAAGCAGCAGCCTTGCCGACCTTTAATCGAGCGGTCACGGACTGGCTTCCACGCCACGAACGAGGACTTGGTATCGGCATCGCCATTGGAGGAATCGGGGTCGGTGCGGCCATCACCCCTCCAATCACCGCTTGGATCATGGTCAACTATGGATGGCAGACGGCATTCTATCTTTCAAGCGGTCTTGGCCTAGGTCTGGCCGTCGTCTGGTGGCTGCTTGCCACTGACCGACCCACGAGTCACCCCGGGCTCACTCCTTTCGTAGACCCGATCGCCACGGCACCCACGCCGACACCCAAGGCTTCGATGCCCTGGGGTCAGCTCCGACACACCTCCACGGTCTGGTGGCTCATGCTGAGTTACGGATGCCTTGGTTATGTCGCTTATGTCTATATGTCCTGGTTCTATTTGTACCTCGTCAATGAACGAGGCTTCAGCATCTTACGCGGTGGACTCTTCGCCGCCGCTCCATTCCTGGCCATTCTCCTGTCATGCCCCCTTGGCGGATGGGTCACGGATCGACTGGCGGCCCGACATGGCGTCACGCGAGGGCGTCGGATCGTCGGCATGGCCGGTATGGGTCTGGCCGCTCTGTCCATTGCCATTGGCGCCTTGGTCGAATCACCCTACCTCGCCATTACCTGTCTCTCATTAGGAGCAGGATGGCTCTATTTCACCATCGGCGCCTATTGGTCCTCTATCAGCGACTTGTCTCCGGCCCATGCCGGGAGCCTGTCCGGCTTGATGAACATGGGAGCCAATCTTGGTGGGGCAATCTCCCCGACCCTCACGCCATGGATCGCACAGCAGTGGGGATGGCCCACTTCGCTCGGCCTGGCAGCGTTCATGGCACTGCTCGGCGGATGCATGTGGCTCCGTATCGATTCGGAAGAACGGCTCACGGAAGATCGTGTTGAGTGCTGAGACCTAAGTGCTCAGCCATCTCAGAGTTCAGCGTTTAGAACTCGGCACTGCAGTACTCCTTGTCACCAAGAGGATGGCCTTGTTACAGTCAGCACCATGACGCTCCAATTTCAGAAAAAGGATCCTCGGATCACCATTACCACTCAGCTAGGGGAGATCAAGATCCGCCTGTACCCTGATGCTGCACCTCGGCATGTCGAAAACATCATCAACCTGGTGAAGATGGGGTTCTACGACGGCACCACATTCCATCGGGTGGTACCTGGGTTTCTCATCCAAGGTGGTGATCCCTTGAGCAAGCAGCCGGATCGTAGGCTCCATGGCACCGGTGGCCCCGGGTACTTTCTCTCTCCTGAACCGAACGATTATCCCCACAAGCGGGGTGCACTCTCCATGGCCAAGATGCCGCGCGAGAGTAACAGCACACGCGACTTTAACGATAACGGCTCACAATTTTTCATCTGTGTGGACGACAACAGTGGATTGGATCGACGCTATACGGTGTTTGGAGAGGTCTTTCGCGGGATCGACGTGGTCGACAAGATCGTCGCGGCGCCACGAGATCAATATGACAATCCCCTCGATCCAATCAGAATGACCATGACCGTCAAAGAATAGCCGGTCGACAGGAACAAAGCCTCGTTCAATACCACCATCAAGCCGGTGAACGCTCAAACCCTTCCAGCCTCAGATCCAGAATCCATTCGCCTGGCCGGCAACACTATCCGGCGAGGGGGACTCGTGGCCTTTCCAACCGAAACGGTCTATGGACTCGGCTGTGACGCGTTAAATCCTGATGCAGCGGCGAAAGTATTTGAAGCCAAACAACGGCCGCAATTCGATCCGCTCATCGTCCATATTGCCGATCGGAGGCAACTGGACCACGTGGTGAGAGCTCTTACAACAACAGCCAGGCAGCTCATCGATCAGTTTTGGCCTGGACCACTGACGTTGGTCTTGCCGAAACAGCCGACTATTCCGGATCTCGTCACCGCCGGCCTGGATACCGTCGCCGTCAGAATGCCGAACCATCCGGTAGCACAGGCACTGATTCAAGAGGCAGGCACACCGATTGCCGCACCGAGTGCCAATCCCTTTGGCTACGTCAGTCCAACAACGGCTCAACATGTGGCAGACGGGCTCGGGCATGCGATCGATCTCATCCTCGACGGAGGACCTTGTCCCGTCGGCGTTGAGTCGACCATCGTCTCACTGATAGGCCCCCAGGCTGAATTGTTGCGACCTGGGAGTATCACACTTGAACAACTCAGCGCCGTGATTGGCCCACTCAGCCGATCGTCTTCCGTGGTTGATCAGCCGACCGCCCCAGGGCAACTGGCTCGCCATTACGCAACCCAAACTCCCGTCACAATCCTGACCTCTACCAAGACACGACCGACACCCACCAAAAACGAACGGGCTGGATTGTTGATCTTCTCGGAAGCCAGGGCAGCGGACGAGCGTTTTGCAGCGGTTGAGGCCCTCTCGACAACCGGCGATCTTCGAGAAGCCGCACGCCATCTCTTTGCGGCTCTTCGGCGGCTGGACGCGCAAGGTTTGGATCGAATCTATGTGGAACCTTGTCAGGAAGAAGGGCTGGGAATGGCGATCATGGACCGTCTGCGCCGCTGCGCCGCCTTATGAGGCTCGCATCGTCCACCAGACTGATCAGCTAAAATAGACGACAGAACAATGAACAACTGTGTTGTGACTGTCTGTAAGGAACTCACACCTGGTGGGTAAAAACGGATGGCGCTAGAGGAACCGTACACCTTTGACCGCTTTGGCGACAACGTACATCCGAATATTGTTACTTCGATCGTCCGCCGGAAAGAGGAAGAAGCCGGGCCGAGTTGAATCGTAGCCAGTGGTCGTGCCCACTAAGAGTTCGCCGTCCTGGAACGTGACCTCTACTTTTCGCCCGGACAAGGGCTTGCCCGGAACGAATGACTTGCCCTCCTTGTAACTCCCATTTCCCACAAAGTCGCGCACGAAGAACACCGCCTTCAGCTCCTGCATGATCACGCGCGTGAGCGGGGCCGATGTCTTGGCTCCCTCTGCCTTCACGTGAAAATATTGGGCCCCAGGAGAGAAGTCCTGGGCATAGCCCTTCAACATTGATCCATTCTGATACCGCACAACGATCTTGGCTGGACCGGTCATACACCCTCCCTCATTCACAAAGGCCTGACGTTCTGCTTTCGCAGTATCGCCGTGGCGGGCGTTATTCCCAAGAAAAATGTGATTCCTGAGGGGACTGAGCCCGGATTCCGCAGTAGAGATGGGTTAGGGGGACGCCCCGGTCCTCTGGAGCATCGGACTAACGGTGGGCCCGGTCGCATTCGGGGCGCGAGTGGAAGCATGATCCACGTCATCAGCCTCGCTCAGATCCCAGTCCAACTGCGCCGCAATCGGCAACCCCCCCGAAAGCGTCCGGAGCCGTTCGAGAAACTCGGCCCGCTCCTCTGGAGGCACGGCGAATCGGACCCGCAGTCGTCGAGCTTGGGGAATCAGATCGGCTCCGACCAGAAAGACCAGATCCCGTATCGCCCGCAGCCGCCGTTCAAACCAACACACGGGCAGGACCGTCTCCCGGAACCCCATCAGTAAGTTGTAGAGGACGCAGCCCGTTCGGAATGCGGCATCGGTTGCGTCAAACGACTGGAGACAGAAGGTGTCCAGGCTCAGATCTTCTTTCAGCTCCTTGATCCGATTCTCACTGTCCGCCCGTCCCGCGTACATCCGGGTGACCAGTTCGGCGGCAAACGGCACACTGGTGACCAAGACGCGATAGGTGTAGCCCGGACACTCGATCAGTCGCCGTCCGCTGGCGTCGGGCCGCTCCGTCAGAGTCTGGCGTAAACAGACGAACCGCCGTACTTGCCCGTGCCACGCTGGCAAGGAGACCATCCTGTCAGCAACGGCAACCCCTCGTGCGACAGATCGCCAGTCGGCCTCTGGAATGCGATGGATCACCAGTTTCCGCACGAGTGGGGTGAGCCGTGCCACGATGATGTACGGGAGCTCCCGCGCGTCCAAGCCCGCCAGGAATGCCGTCACAAAGAACCCCGAGTCCGCTCGCACGAGGCCGATCTGATGCCCCGGCGGCAGCATCGTCAGCGCTTGCGCCAGAAACTCCCGCGCACCGTTGGCCGTCCCGGCATGACCGGCCCGGAGCGTGGCCCACAACAGTCGGCGGCGCTCGCTTAACCACGCGACCAACGGATGATGGGAGGGCCGGCCGTGTTTGATCGGATTGTGCCCCTTCAGACTCCCAGCCTGCTCGCCATACCGACAGAAGACGGTCGAGTCCAAATCCAGCGTATGGCCCAGCACAATCGGCCGCATCGCCCCCAACGACATCCGCATCAGCGCTTCCGTTACCTCAGTGGTCCGTCGGTACGTGAAGCTCTGAAAGAACCGTCGCAGCGTATCGGGTGAGGGAAACCGAGGCAGGCCCAGCAGTCGAGGTAATAGTGGATCACGGCGATAACGAGTCATGTGCTCGACCCGTTCGGCGCCCAAGGCAAGCCCATACCACCAGGCCAGCAGCACGTCCACGGCAGGAATCTGATTGTTGGAGGTCTTCGTGAACGGGACGAGCCACGGAGTCAGTGTCGCGCGCAGCCCGATGAGCTCGAAGTACAGCCGAAGCAGAATAGCCCCGGCCCAGACCGTGATCGGATGGTCCGTAAATGTGAAGCGAATCTTCGGGTAGAGCGGTGACGTGAGAGCCTGACGGGGGCGCATGCCAAACCTCCTATCCCTCCAGGAGAATTTGGCCACCTACTCTACATCAAAACCAATCAACTGCGGAATCCGGGCTGAGCGGATCTACCCTGATTATGTCGTGAGGACCTCCCGCCACATCACGGCAAGATCGCGAAGAGCGGTACTTCCATCGCCGACATAGACTGAACCGTGCATCGTAGCGAGCCGTTTCGGCTGGAGTGCCGCCAGTCGGTTCAGAGTCACCTCTGTCAAGGAGCAATAGGGCACATAGTTCGCCAGAGGACCATGCTGATACCCCACCAACGTGTCTCGACATCGGCCGATGACATCCGATTCCGTCATTGGTTCAACATCCCCGTCTTGATGAAAAAGGTCCGAGCAGAGGAGCGTTCGTTGGGTCTCCTCGAACAGCAGTCCTGCTTCCCAGCAGTGCGGCACGTGCGGCGTGGCAAGAAAACGGAAGCGGTATCGTCCGGTCTCGAGCACTTCACCATCGACCATCCCTTTGGCAGGACGCAGCGCCAGACAATCGTCGACGCTCACTATCTTGCTGACCACACTGCACAACACTTCCGACTGTGGAGCCAGCTGCTGCCACTCCGGCACCGTTGCACACTCGTCAGACTCGAAATGGCTGAACCCGATCCAGCGCAAAGTCTGCGGATCAATAAGCGACGCCACAGCAGATTTGACCTCCTGAAAGAGTGCCCGCGGGCCGGTATGGAACAGCAGCGGCTGATCGTCACGGACCAAAAACTGACTGAACTGAATATTGAACGGTTCAACGAACGTCGTGATTCGGAAGAAATCAGGAGCGATCTCGGTAATCTTGGCCATGAAGCCTCCTCAAGAATTCGAGGATGCGATCATACGCATGGCATGGTGGAGGTTCAACACAGGCCCAGCAGGAGGAGGGTAATACAGCGAAGGGGATACGCGTCCGTCCAACAGTTCTTTCACACACAGATGTCCCGCCCTACTCCATCATTCAGCTTTGATCTCACGATTCACTACACGCAGAGAGTCGGCAAGGCCTTGCTGAGACCAGAAATTCTTAGGGAATCGCTTCAAATCTTCACAAAATACTTGCTCGGCCTCCTCCGGACGCCCTGCCTTGAGCAGCATCACACCGAGCTCCTCTCTCACTGGCACCGTCCACTCGGGTGGTTCCCCGTAGGCGAGCGCATCTTCTCGCCGCACGGCCTCCCGGAGATGAGTAATCGCGCCAGGCAAATCACCTTTCGCCTCGTCGATGTGGCCGGCAAGCACTTCAACGGCAATATCCAGCACGAGGCCGGAGCTGTTGAATTCAAGCCGCAGAGGCCTCACCTGACGATCCTGAGCGATGGCGCGCAACCGCACCAACGTGGCATCGGCCGCTTTGAGGTGACCACGTGCCGCCAACGCTCGCCCATGCGCGTACAGCCATATAGCACGGCCATGTGGCAGATCCTCAGCTGGCCCCTCTGCACTCAATAGCTCGTCCCATCGACCGAAACGCACGCGCATCTGCAACTTGCGCGTCTGGTGATGCTGAAGAAAAGCCATCCCGGGCTCGTGTAACAATTCCTGGGGAACTAAGGCCGCAACCTTGTCTGCCGCAGCGATGGCCTGCGCCTCACGGCCGATCATGCTCGCGGCAAACGCGAGAAAGTCGTAATTGTGGGGGTAATATCCCAGCACGTAGATCCCGACGGCTGGATTGTGATCACGAATGTAGGTTTCATCCGCGTGCACGGCATGTTCATTAGCCTTGATGGCATCCTCGTACCGACCAACTCGGATGTAGATATGACCCGGCATGTGCACCAGGTGGCCGGCGCCAGGCATCAAGCCCGCGAGGCGCTCGGCGGTCGCGAGTGCACGTTCCGGTTGCACCGCCTCAACCGCATGAATGTAGAAGTGGTTCGCACCCGGATGATCCGGCTCGGCGGCCAAAACCTGTTCAAGCTGTGACAAGAGCGTGGTTGTATTGGGCTTGGGTTTACCGTCGGCAGCCCAGTAGGCCCAGGGGCTCAAGTCCATCAGCGACTCTGCATGTAGCGTCTTAGCTTCCGGGTCATCTTCAAAACGCTGCGCCACATCGGCCATCGCGCGTGAATAGGCGGTATCTAATTCTGCACGATCAGCCGGCGGCTCGGCTGTGTACCGTGTCGCAAGAGCTCGGATCAGGGCTTGCTCACGATTACTCACCCTGTTCACATGCTGACCGGCCTGCTGAATGGCGGCATAGGCAAAACGACCACTCGCGGCATCCATCGGCGCATTGATATTGGGACCGTAGGCGAGCGCAATACCCCAGTAGCACATGGCGCAGTCCGGATCGAGCCGGGCACCTTCTTGAAAGGACCGAATAGCCTCCTGGTGGTTGAACGCGTAGTACAGGCGTAATCCCTGGTCGAAGTACCGCTGGGCGAGCGGCACCGCGGTGGTGATTGGATAGTGAAGCGTACCCAGGTTGTCATAGAGCGGCACCTGAGCCGACTCGGGTGCCTGAATCTGAGAGCCAGGATCCCCATACGTGGTCTGCACCCCAGCAAACCCTAACAGGAATACAGCGAGGAGCATGGTTAGATGGCGCATCAGCTTCCACCCGATGTTGCTTGGAACCAACTGCGTATCTCCACACGTTAGTAGCGCACCGTGATTGACACGGAGGCGAGTACTCTCATCGTGCTTTTTTGCCGCCGACTGTCCCATTGCGAGACGTGAGCCTACTGTTGGATTCTCTGATAGACCAGACATGAAAGGAGACCGGCTAATGCCCCAACTCCTCCAATGATTGCCGATACTACAAAGGCATCGATGACGTTCCCGGGCAGGGCGGGCTCTATCCACTCGGCAAGAGGTGCATATGCCTCGGTTACAAATGATGCAAGTACCACTGCGGCTGACACGATGACGAAAACCAAACGATGCGGGACAATTAGCTGGCCTAGCCCCAAGACAAGGGCAGATACCGCTACAGAAGAACCGATCGCGAGAATCCCGCCAAGCGCGAGCATCAGTATGAATTGGTCAATTACGGAATGCGCAAGCTTCCCATCTACGTGACCAAGAATAAATGCGTCGATGGCAGCATACGTGATGGTGCCAGACATTACTAAGCAAAGAAACATTGCGATAACGAGGAGCCGTGCCTTCATTCGATGCCGAACAATGTTTACACTGATCCTCAAAGCCAGATCTTCTAGTTCCTATCCCTAAGAACAATACGCCGGATCTATTGTCAGCTCGATGACTTGACCTCGGCACGACAATCGTTAGAGCAACAGTTCAGGCAGCGTCGGCTTCAATCTTCCCGGGGAGCTTTCTGAGGATCCGCTCTTGCGGTATTTAGCATCCGATCAATCTGGCGCTACGCGACGTGTTGCATCTTGTTGGCAAAATCCCGCCCTGAGGTGGAGGGAGGTAGCGGTTTGCCATCTTTTTGATAAAGAGCGATCGCTTCTTCGACGATCTCACACAACTCCTCGAACACTGCCTTCTCATCCTTGCCATGGCAACCGCCGAGCACCAGACTAGGAGCGCTTCCAATGTAACACTGATCCTCGTCAGACCATTCAACGATTTTCGCGTACTTGGCGCTCTCTTTCACTCTTCCCTATTTCCCCTGCCCCGCCCGAGCGATTAACTCCTTCAGCCCATTCAAATCCAACCACCCTGGCACTAGTTCGTTCCCCACGATGAAGCCTGGCGTCCCTGAGATGCCGAGTTCGCGGGCAAGAGCCCGGTTCTTTGCAATGACAGACTGCCACTTGGGATTGGCCATGTCAGCTTCCAAACGTTTCGTATCGAGACCAACCCTCGCTGCGATCTTTAAGAGCGACTCTTTCGTCATGTCAGCGTGCGACTCGAGCAACGCCTCATGAAAGGCCTGGTGCTTCCCTTGCGCATATGAGGCGAGGGCAGCCTTCGCCGCAAGCTCAGACGGTTCACCCAGAATGGGGAAATCTTTATAGACGACCCGCACTCGCGGATCGACTTTCTGTAGTTCCGTAACGGCTGATGCCGCCTTCTTGCAGAACCCACATCGGTAATCGTAAAACTCGACTAGGGTGATTTCGCCTTTTGGGTTGCCGCTGATCGGTGACAGAGGATCGTGCAGCAACTCATCCTGCTTCGTTTTAAGAGCCACCTTTTGACGTTCCTTCTGTTCCGCTTCTCGTTTGGCTTCCATCGCCTGCAGTGATTGTTCTATCACCTCGGGATGGGCACGGATATAGCGCTCAATCGCAGCATCAGCGACATCCGGAGAAGCAGTTGACCCACTCTTGGTATCCTTCGCCGTCGTAGAACATCCGGACACGAACAAGGCCAGACCGAGAAAGATGCTCGGTGACAAAGAAAAACATTTCTGGACACTGAAAATGTTCATGAAAAATTACTCCTCTACTAGGGGGGGCCCAAAGAAGGCCGCGGATAATAATGGAACGCGAGTTCCCTACAGCGTCCGGGCACAGAGCACTTCGTCCTGACGAAGCGCTTCAAGTGCAGTTGCAGGAACGGTCGTCACGGTAAGCGTACTTCCGAGGGCAGTAAAGACTTCGATCGAGTAGCCTTCAGTCCCATCCGGTGCCACATGATGCTCAACAAGCTTGACGATATCACCCCGACGGAGCTTATGCGCTGGTAGGTCGCAGGCTAATGCTACATCGGTATAGAGATCAAACCTCACACCACCCTCCGATTATCAGGAATCAGTGTAATAAACTTTGTTATTCCCGACAAGTGTTCCGTCATCCAGATTGTTCGAACCGAGAGGAGACTCCCATTGGGGCCCGTCAATGCGCCCTTAATTTCGTAATACTGTCCAAATTGGTTCTTCTCCAGAGCCACAGCATCTAACGAAAGAATTTGTTCGCGTAGGTCATGTAAGAGACGAACAACATTACCCAACTCATAACCGGCTTGACGTAAAAACGCCGACTTATCGCCTCGAAGCTGTGGCACCAGAAGATATCGTACCAACTTGTCCTCAGAAATGACTGTTTCAGCAGGCAATTTCATGAGAGTGTCTGGCCTAGATCCTCACCGCCAATTTTCCCCGCTGGTACCGCCGCCGAAGCCGCCCCAATTTCCGCCGAAGCCACCTTGGCCTGTTCCCCAATACTCGCCCTGCTGAATCCGCCGATAGGGATGCCGCAGATCAGGACGGCTGAGCCACCAGAAAAATCCAACAACCGCAATGGTCGTACCGAGAGTAATCCAAATCCCGAGTCCTTTGATGCGACGGCGTGACGGAGTGTCAAGCCTCACTTCTTGCGCCGGTGTCGCCAGAGCCACCGCAGTGCGGTACAGCCCCTCACCGAAATGGCCCCGTTCGATCGCAGGCTGAAGATACTGACGACTCACTTCATGCCGAATTTCCGGAGTGACCGCCGGCAGCATTTGTCGCCCCAAGGTCATCGCCGCCTGGCGCTCTTGCACCGCGACCAACACCATCAACCCATGTTCCTGCTGCGTCGAGCCGATCTGCCATTTGGCGTACAGGGCATCTGCATATTCCTTGGCGGAGGGATAGGGCTTGATGCTCGGCACCGTGACGATCACCATCTCCACACCACTCTTCTTTTCGAGATCAGTGCAGACGGATCGAATGCGGTCTTTCCACTCCCCCTCGACAACCTGCGCATGGTCGCTGACATAACCGATTGGGCTCGGAAGCGGAACCCGCTCCTTCGGTCGATCATATAAGGAGGCCTGCGAAATGGCTGCCGACGACAGGAAGAGTAAGCTGATCAACCCAGCTGTCATCAGGTGCTTGGTGAATGCGGTCACCATCACCTAATGCGGGCCTCTGCGGCTGAGACAAGCCTGGTCAGGCCATCAAGGTACCGATCCATGAGCCGAGGAGTCTCCTTCTGGCCCGGAGAAATCTGCCCCCGTTTGAGAAGTAGGGCATCGTGGAGACCAGTCAAATCCACCGCGAGAGCTGCCTCAAGATCTTTCAACAGCGGCTCCGCGTGGCCGACAACCGGTCGGTCGAGCAACCGCTGCAGGCCGCGCAGGGCCGGAAGGAGTGCGGTAAGCGAGAGTGCTAAGAGAATGGTGATGGCCTCTTCCGTACTTCGACCTTCGACCAGTCGCTGTCGGAGCCGAAGCAGATTTCCACGCAAGGCCTGGAGCACTTCAGCGGCCAAGTAACGAGTATCGATCTTGAGCCCCACGAAGGGATCTTGCCCCCACAGCAACCGCCGGCAATCATGGATGTCTTGGTACTCCAGTGGGAACGCCATGGAGGCGGATTGAATATCGTCGACCGTTAAGAATAAGGGCACGATCACATGGTCCTTGCTCCAACGCTTGTGCAGACTGTCATACTTTTTTAACGTAGCAAGGTCGTAGGACGACATGATCAAAACGAGATTGAAATTAGAGCGGCCAGGTAAAAACTCCCCTCGCACCGCGCTGCCGTAGAGGATGATGCCTTCCAGTTCAGATCCATAAACCTTGGTGACATCCTTCACATAGGTCCGCAAGAGCTTTTGCGTCTCTTCCGGCAATCCATCGATGGTCCAATCAACCGACTGCATATCCTTACCGGATGCCTCCCACCGCCATATCGCGAGCCGAAGGATCCGGTAGAAATCCTGCCGCCATCAGGCGGTCCAGCAGGCCGAACGGAGGGTCCTTACGAAGCCCCGCTGTCGTCGATAAGACTCGATAGCGGAGGCGCGCGTTGCGATCCAAGGTGCTGAAGACCCGGTCCCGAAGAAAACCAATGAGAGGATTGGCCGTGTTCCAAAAGAGCACCTGCTCGTCTGCCAGTTTTTGCAGCATCGCAACGTGAGGTCGTCGTGATTCTTCATAGCGCTTGAGTGTGGCGGCGGAATAGTCGTTCGTCGCGAGACATTCCGGTAACAGATCGGCCAGCGTCATAGCATCCACCATTGCCTGCATGCGTCCCTGAGACGCGTGCGGGTTCATGGCATGCGCGGCATCGCCGACTAGCACTGCCCCATCAGTGACCCAGGTCGGAGTACGAACCCGCCCGGTCGGTAAAAAGGCCGTCTGCTTCCAATCGATCAAGGTCCGGAATATCGGCTCGCTCGATGGATCGATCGCGATCCACGCGTTCTGCAGACTGGAGAGGCCTTGCGCTTTGACCTGGTCATACGAACCGGTCTTGATCATGTAGAACGCATAGACCTTGTCTCCAGCGGCAGGAAACAAACCAAGAATCGTTCGCTTGCCGACAAAATACTTCGCCTCACCCATGGGAATCGCCGCGTCCAACAGCGCGATCAAGTACCCCTGCGGGTAGAGGTAGAGATCAGCGGGAATCTGCAACGCCTCACGGACTTTCGAGAAGGCTCCATCGGCCCCCACCACTACCTTCGCCTTGATCGTCCGCTCCTGGTCTCCCTGCTTGGCAGTCAAGCCAACCACACGTCCCTTTTCGCGAAGCAATCCGGTAAAGGTCGCTCGATACCGTAGGGAGACGGAAGGTTCTCGTTCGACTGCGTCCACAATGGCATGATGCGCGACATTCGGCAGCGTCACCACCGCCTGATTATACGGAGGCGGCAAGTCGCGATAGTCTATGGTGCAGAGCCGTTGCCCCCCAACTCGGCAAAAATGAAACTTGTGCACCGTCCGCGTGGACGATCCCGGCAGCTTATTCAACAGGCCCAAACGATCGAGTACGTGTTGTCCGTTCGGCTGGAGAATCTCTCCCCGTAATCCCTGTGGCGGGCCCGGCGCCTGTTCCAGAACAATCGTCTTGATCCCCTTCTGCGCCAGCGCAAGAGCCAGCACGGCTCCACCGCCACCGGCTCCCACAACCGCGATGTCGGTTTCTTCGACCATAGTTCCTCAACGATACAGGTACGGAGCCACCTTACCGCCAACGTTCCTGCTATTTCCACTCCCGGAATCGGTCCTGGTCTTTCCACAAAGAAAGAAACTTTTCCCGGGCCTTCACGGTGATGGCATGGTCTCTGATGACATCAAGCCGTTCGTCGTTGTACTGATTGCCACTGGTCGTCTGATTCATCGAACCGCTCGTATTGACCTCATCATCGACTACGACTTGCTTCAGATGCATGAGGCTGTCGTGTTGATTGATCCTGATGGGGATCCCGGCCTCACGCAACGCTGAGAGGGCCGCTCGTTGCTTCGGATCGTTGAGACGTTCTCGATCCGTCAAGATTCGAACTTCTACACCCCGTCTGGTGGCCTCGACCAATGCCTTCACCGAGAGCGGCGACGTGAACCCATAACTCGCGACATAGATATAGCGTTTGGCACGATCATACACTCGGACAAGATGTTCAAGTGGCCTATCCTCTGGGCCATACCAGACGTCTACCGTTGCGGCTGAAACCGTTCTCCCTGGCCCAAACAGAACCGCGGCCAGTAGCCCGACGGAGACCAACCGGCAGGACCACGTGAATACAGGAAACGGTGACGGCCGGATCATTCCAGCTCAAAGAGATCGCGAAAGTGATCGTCTGCTGACTCCCAGGCCTGTGGGGCTTGAACCTGGAGCCATTGGCGAAGAAACTGTTTTTGGTCCGGCGTGAGCAATTGTTTGATCTGATGGGAGCGCCCTTGAAGCGGCTGCAAAAGACTGATGTGTTTCTTCACATCCAGCATCGCGGTTCGCACATAGAGGCTCGTATAGGCCGACGGCTGCTCCTCGGTCCCATCACCCTGGACCCACACAGAGAGGAACTTGTCCAGAACCAGTCCGGCGCTGTCCAGGGCTGGTTCCGTATCGTGGAACAGCTCGTTCTCAGACTCGGCGAGCGGCGTTGACTCTGCGGCACGAAACAGAAAATTCTTTTTCCACATCCCAGCCGTCCTAATCCCTCGGCATAGTGGCGATGAGGCGGATCTAAAGTCAAGCAATCTGCTCAGGATGATCGCTTGTTTCACACCAGCCTATGGGAAGCGATGGCATCCTGCGTGGACGGGTGAATCCTTTTGCTGGTTCCGGTCGCTCCTCTGCATGACGCAGCCTTGACAAGCAGCGCCTGCCTTTGTTACTTTCGAAATTCTTTAATCTCTAAGCCAACTTGGGAGAATCCGTGCAGGTCAAAATCAATGGAAAGCCTGAAGAGGTCACAGGCGGAACCGTCCTCGATTTACTCAAGACCAAAAACATCGAACCGCAGATGGTTGCCGTCGAAGTGAACGACAAAGTGTTGGACCGTGACCATTTGGCCACGACCCACCTCAATGAAGGGGATCATGTTGAGTTCCTTTTCTACATGGGAGGCGGTCGGTGAGCACGACCTTACACCACGATATCACGGAACTAATCGGCAAGACTCCGCTCGTGCGACTGAACCGTCTCTCGAAAGAGGGTTCCGCCACGATCTACGGGAAAGTCGAATTTTTCAACCCCGGGGGTAGCGTCAAGGACCGGATCTGCCTCAACATGATCAATGAGGCGGAACGGCAAGGGAAACTCAAGCCTGGCGGAACCATCGTAGAGCCGACCAGCGGCAACACAGGGATCGGACTGGCCCTTGTCGCAGCAGTGCGCGGGTACAAGTTGATCCTTGTCATGCCGGAAAGCATGAGCATGGAGCGGGCTAGCTTATTGTCGTCGTATGGCGCACAGCTTGTCCTGACACCGGCCTGGGAAGGGATGAAGGGATCTATCAAGGAAGCGGAAAGCATCTTGGCTCAAAATCCGTCGTACTTCATGCCGGATCAATTCTCGAATCCAGCCAACCCGGCGATGCACAAGATGACGACGGCGGTGGAGATCTGGGACGCACTCGGAGGAAAGATCGACGCCTTCGTCGCCGCAGTCGGCACCGGCGGGACTATTACGGGATGTGGCGAATCCTTCAAAGAGAAAAACCCACAGGTCAAAATCATTGCCGTGGAACCGGCGACGTCACCAGTGTTGTCCGGCGGCGATCCAGGACCGCATAAGATTCAAGGGATCGGAGCCGGCTTTGTACCCAAGGTGCTCAATCGAAAGATTCTGGACCGCGTGGTCACCGTCACGGATGACGAGGCCTATCAGACCGCGAAACAGCTCTCAAAGAAAGAGGGCCTGCTGGTGGGCATCTCGGCTGGCGCCAATGTCTTCGCGGCACAGAAGATCGCCGAGGAACTAGGACCAGGTAAGAACGTCGTCACCATCCTGTGTGACACCGGCGAGCGATATATCAGCATTGAGAAGTATTTCAATATATAAGAACGCTGATTAAGATGGAATTTACTGACGAGCAAATAAATCGTTACAGCCGGCACATTCTCCTGCCCGAGGTCGGGGGCAAGGGACAGAAGAAGATCGCCAAGTCCCGCATTCTTCTCGTCGGTGCCGGAGGTCTGGGCTCACCGGCTGCATTGTATTTGGCTGCCGCCGGCGTCGGGACGATCGGACTGATCGACAGCGATGTCGTGGACCTCACCAACCTGCAGCGCCAGGTGCTGCACTATACTCCCGACGTAGGACGCCCCAAGGTGCTCTCCGGTAAGGAAAAGATCCAGGCATTGAATCCTGATGTGTCCGTCTCGATGTATGAAGAGCGCCTCACTGCCGGCAACGCGCTCAAAATCTTCAACGACTACGATGTCGTCATTGACGGCGTGGATAATTTCCCGGCCAAGTTTCTGATCAATGATGCCTGTTTCTTCGCGAACAAACCATTGGTCCATGGCGGCATTCTCCGATTCGACGGACGTGTCACGACCATCATCCCGAAGAAGTCGGCCTGCTATCGCTGCGTGTTCAAAGCGCCTCCGCCGCCGGGCCTTGTCGCCTCCTGCCAGGAAGCCGGCGTGATTGGTGTCTTGGCGGGCATCATCGGGACGATCCAGGCTACGGAAGCCTTGAAGCTGGTCCTCGGCATTGGACGGCCTTTGACCGACCGTATGCTGGACTTTGATGCCAAGAAGACGCAGTTCCGAGAAATCAAAGTTCGCCGCAATCCGAATTGTGCTCTCTGCGGAGAACATCCGACGATTACCGAGCTGTTTGACGATGGGGATCCCTATGCGGGATGTGCCGTGCGTCCCTCTGCATAAGATTTGAGAAGGTGGTACCACGATGAGCAAGATGAAAGCGCTAGTGTGCCGCGAATGTGGGAAGGAATATCCGACCAAGGCGATCCACGTCTGCGAAATGTGCTTCGGTCCACTCGAAGTGAAGTACAACTATGACGAGATCAAGCAGGCGACTTCGCGTAAGAAGATCGAGGATGGACCGGACAGCATGTGGCGCTACCTCGACCTGTTACCGGTCGAAGGCACCAACTTCGTGGGTCCGCATGCGGGATTCACTCCATTGGTCCGAGCGAAAAACCTAGGCGCATATCTCGGCATCGACGAACTCTACATTAAAAACGACACCGTCAATCATCCGACGCTGTCATTTAAAGATCGCGTCGTGGCCGTCGCCCTGACTAGGGCGCGCGAGCTCGGCTTTGAAACCGTGGCCTGTGCCTCGACCGGCAACTTAGCCAACTCCGTGTCGGCCCATGCCGCCTCCGCGAATCTACATTGCTACGTGTTCATTCCCGGTGACCTGGAAGCCGCCAAAGTGCTCGGCAACCTGATCTATAAGCCGCACGTTGTTGAGGTGGAAGGGAACTATGACGACGTCAACCGGCTGTGCAGTGAGATCGCGGGCGAACATGGCTGGGCGTTTGTAAATATCAATATCCGTCCTTATTATGCCGAAGGTTCCAAGACTCTGGCCTTTGAGACAGTCGAACAATTGGGATGGAAGACTCCAGATCAAGTCGTCATTCCCATGGCTTCAGGTTCATTGCTGACGAAAATCTGGAAGGGCCTGCATGAAATGAAGTATGTGGGGTTGATCGACGACGTACGCACCAAGATCAACGGCGCCCAGGCCGAAGGTTGTTCACCGATCTCGACAGCCTTTAAGGCTGGCCGTGACTTCTTCAAGCCGGTCAAGCCGAAGACGATCGCCAAATCGCTCGCGATCGGCAACCCGGCGGATGGCTACTACGCGCTCAAGGCTACGGCTGAGAGTAAAGGGTCCATGGACATGGTGACGGATGAAGAAGTCGTGGAAGGTATCCAGCTGTTGGCCCAGACCGAGGGCATCTTCGCAGAAACAGCCGGTGGGGTCACGATCGGCGTACTCAAGAAGCTGGTCAAGCAAGGGCTCATCAAGAAAAATGAGGTGACGGTCGCCTATATTACGGGAAATGGGCTCAAGACGCAGGAAGCGGTGATCGATGCCGTTGGTCGGCCGACCCGTATTCAACCCAGTCTCGTCGCCTTTGAGAAAAACTTCAAACTCGGGAAAAATGGTGGTGGTGAGTCATGATTAAAGTCCGTATTCCAACTCCGCTGAGACCGTTGACCAAGAACCAGGGAGAAGTCGACGTCGCAGCCGGTTCAATTACTGATCTGGTCAATACACTGGAAGCCTCTTATCCTGGCATTAAGTCCCGCCTCTGCGACGACAGCGGAGAGCTGCGCCGGTTCGTCAACATCTACGTCAACGAGGAAGACATCCGTTTCCTCAAAGGCAAGGATACGGCCTTAAAAACCGGAGACGAAGTCTCGATCGTACCGGCAATCGCGGGAGGGTAATCATGGCGCACTTGCGATTCCATATTCGCTTTCCTGAAGAGGGCATTCGACAGCCGATCATCTATCAGATTGGCCGTGAGTACAACGTCGTCACCGACGTCCGACGGGCCGATGTGCGCGACACGACAGGCTGGGCGGATGTCGAGTTTTCAGGTGACACCGCAGAGATCGAGCGCGCACTCGAAGGCCTGCGTAAAAAAGGCTGCAGCGTCGATCCGATTGAATTGAATGTCGTCGAATAGCAGATGGCAAAATGTGAGAAGCAAGAAGTAAACGATAACGTTCGGACGTCGATAGCACCTTTCACAAAATGATCATGGAACTCTCTGAATTAGAAATTCAACGCTACAGCCGACACATTATTCTTCAAGATGTGGGTGGCAAGGGCCAACTCAAGCTCAAGCGAGCGAAGGTCCTCTTGATTGGTGCTGGTGGCCTGGGGTCTCCAGCTGGTCTGTATCTCGCTGCGGCTGGTATTGGAACCATCGGTCTCGTCGATGGAGATGTCGTTGATCTTTCGAATCTTCAACGGCAAATCATGCACTCAACGGCCACGCTCGGAAAACCGAAAGTTGAGTCCGGCAAGCAGACGCTCTCAGCCATCAATCCGGAAATTACCATTAACGCGTATCACCAATTAGTCGATGCCGACAATATTATCCCGCTCATCTCGCAATACGATATCGTGCTCGATGGCTCGGATAATTTCACCACCCGCTTTCTGGTGAATGACGCCTGTTTCTTCGCCAAAAAGACCCTGATCTCCGCCAGCATGTTCCGGTTCGAGGGACAGCTCACGGCAATCAAGCCACACCAAGGCTATCCGTGCTACCGCTGCCTCTATCCAGAACCTCCACCAGCCGGACTCGTGCCAAATTGTCAGGAGGCCGGCGTACTTGGTGTCCTAGCCGGCACGATGGGAATCTTGCAAGCGTCGGAAGCGATCAAGGAGATCCTTGGCATCGGCGAAACGATCGCGGATAAGCTGGTGATCTACGACGCGCTCGAGATGAAGTTCCGCAAGGTCGGCCGACCCAAAGATCCGGCCTGTCCACTGTGCGGGCCAAATCCTTCCATCACTGATCTGGGCGGTGATTACGCCGTCACTTGCACTATTTAATGTAGCACCAGACAAGTTTTATCAGAATCCGTTCGCCCTGAGCCTGTCGAAGGGCGTGTTACCTCAGGCAGTTCGTTCATGGTTCGACGAGCTCACCACGAACGTATTTACAAAACTCTACACTAGTGGGCTATCATGGCAGACCTTGTTATTCCCAAAGCAATTCTCGACGACATCATCGCCCATGCGAAGGAGCTGACTCCGTACGAATGTTGCGGGCTGCTGGCTGGAACTAACGGCGTGGTGAACAAGCTCTATCGCATCAAGAACATCGTCGCGATGGAGGGCGCGCAGAACCTCTCATCGTTCGACTCCGCTAAAGCGGCACATCTAGAGCGGCTCTCTCCCGAAGAACGGGCAGAGATTGCCTTTGTGATGGATATGCAGGACTTCTCGTCGGCGAAAAAAGATATGCGGAATAATGGTCTCGATCTCCAAGTGGTCTATCACTCCCATCCACACGATCCGGCCCGTCCCTCGATCACCGACACTAAAATCGCGACCGACTACGAGGAGATTTGGCCTAAGATTAATCTCCCCTTGCCCGCTTATCTCATCGTCTCGCTCATGAATGCGGAACCAGATACGAAGACCTATTGGATCAAGTCCGGTCACGTCACCCCTGCTGACATCGTCATCCGCTAAGCCTACTTTTCTGGTTCACATTCCACTTCGAAATATACTAATGTTCCTCAAGCATCTAGACGAGGAGCATCGCTCATGAAGCTATTGAACTTCAGCCACTCGCTGTTCTTACTGACCATAGCGGTTGTACCTGCCTTTGCCGAGGACCGTAGCTTTTACAGCCCGGTGATCTACATCGATAAGGAAAAGAGCCAGATCCTTATCTCAACCAGTGCCACGGTGTTCTATATTGAAGTCCCGGATGCCGCGAAACCGCATATGGACAAGCTTCCCATTTCCAGTCTCGTAGATTTTGTCGTTGAGATGCGAGGCGAGGACAAACCGCCGTTGATCAAAACCTGGAAAGTGAAATCAGGTGAGTCGACATGTATGTACTTCAATGGGACGGAGTGCAAATAGAGGGTATGATTTTCTGGAGCTATGCACTACCGAGTTGAAGCGTCCTTCTTCCGTTCCGGTTGTTCACAAATATTTTCCCAATATTCCTCACGTACGTCCGCATCGATCTCGATTGGGACAGGCTCACCGTAGAGACGATCCTCCCCGTTTCGTTTCGGATATGAGATCCAGTATTCCTCTTTTGAATGTACGTCGAAGGAGTTGGACTTGAACCCCTTTCCTTTCAAACTTTGAAAAGTCCGCCCCCCGCAATAAAGCGTCTTGCCTGTTTTCGATAGCGTTACCCTTCCAATCCATGCCGGTCCAGTTAATCCATTGCTCTTGTTCTCGATATACATGATACGAGTTTTCACGCCCTAGCTCCGCATGTTGGCAATTACTAGAACAATTCCTCTAGCCCAACCGATCATCAACCGGACACTACTTTCTGTCTATGGATGAGCTCCGTCCAGAAATGCAATGTGTCCAGAAGTGTGCGATCATGAGTGAACACTATGTCCCGTTGCTGGCCATGTCGGCGATGAGGGAGGGGTTAATTTTGAGATACCTCTGATAGTGCCACGGGGGCTTGAGGTTGTCCCGTTCTGACATGCATATGATACAAAGAAAAGAAGCGAGCCTCCCGACTAGTCAGAAAGTCTTCGATGGATTCACATTCCAGTTCCGTGCTCGCATTCAGCGAATGCTGAGCTCGGCAGGCATGAAACAGGAGTATACAGATGCGCGTTACCAGATTGACTCGACCCTTCTGCGTGCTGGTCCTGTGCATGACCGTCGGATGTACCACCGTGCCGCGGAAATATCTGAGTGAGGCTGTCCCAAATCTCACATTCTCAACACTGGCTGCCGCGCCGCAGCTGTATCACAGCCGACTGGTTGTCTTAGGGGCTGTCATTGTGAGGGAAGAGCTACGAGAGGGGGGCCTTTGGTTGCACGTCAAGAATCGCCCACTCAATAAGGATTACCGCCCTCAGCTTCCACCCACTCCGTACGATCCTAAAGCCGGGTCCTACTGGATCGTCGTCGAGAACCCTCAAACCTTACCCAATTCCTATCGTCATTGGGGCGACATGACTGTTGTCGGCCGTGTCATCGGCCAGGGACCCGACAATGAGCCGCTCCTGAAAATGGTCTACGTCCGAGGATGGGGAGTCACTTCCACTCACAATGGGGTATGGGAGCACGTGGTGGATATGAACTATGTTCCATCGATGCCAGCGGCAGTCCGCGGTGAACTCGGCCAACAATAAGAGGTCAGATGGAAACGTCGGTGTGTGCAGTATCCGTGCACGCACCGACGATACCAGCACCTGGCCTGCCCTCGCTGCGAACACATGATCCGGAGGAGCCGTGTGACTGACACGACCGTCACCGTGTGCGCGTGGTACTTCTCCGACCGTACAGCTCTATTGGCAACAGCCGATTATTGATCTCACACCCCGCACTATTGGATGATTGGCTCAGTAATGAGCGAACAGTGAGCAGAACAATATAAAGACAATGCGTATTTGGTTACACAATGATGAATGCCCTGACATTGTTGTACTGCTCATGTTGGAAATTATCAGGCTCCCGATCCCTACTGAAACCCTGCCACTATTTGTCGGCCATGTGAGTTTCAAAAACACACGACCGTTGCCTCTCTCCCTGTCAATCGCCTTGTTGGGCAGCTCCTTTGGAATCACGATCAGCTACGGGCTCGGCCATCTCTTAAGATCGCGCGTCCCCATGACACTTAGACCATGGCCCCCCATCAGTCCGACACACGTTCTTACCGCACAACGGTGGATAAGCCAATGGGGAAAGTATGAATGAGGCATAGCAGCAACGAGGGTTCCATGGACCGTAACCCTGTGGACATGACTCATCCGACGCAGAAAGGCACTCGAACGCTGTTGGTACTGAGTTGCTGCTCTATTCCACGCGCCCACAGGAAGGTTGATTAATGCTTGAACGTCTGACTCAGGTTTCACTTGAGAAAATGGTGGCGATGGGTTTTGGGGCCGTACTCGTCCTCCTCTTCGGAATTGGGTTCGTCTCGTATTGGAATACAACCGACCTCATCGGTCGTGAAGTCCGGGTTGTGCACACCCATCAGGTACGAGAGGCGATCGAACACCTGCTGCATCTGATGGAGGATGCTGAAGACAGACAGAGATTTGATCTTCTGATCGGCGAAGACCAGTATCAGCGCTCGTATCGTGAGGCGAGACGGAATATCGACGCCAAGATACAACACCTTGCGGATCTCACATCCGATGACGAGGCCCAGCAGGCACACCTGCTCGCCTTGCGTCAGTTGATCGGTCTGAGATTAGCACAGCTCAAAGAAACCATCGAGATACGGAATGCCGGACGGCTTGGACCAGCTGAACAGCGAGCCCATCTGAATGCCGGCAAAGCGCTCATGGACGAAATCCTCATGGTATTTAGTACGATGCGGGAGGAGGAGCAGCGTCAGCTGATGACCTGGTCGAGGCAAGCCGATCAGGCAGCGGCGTTCACGCTCACGTTCATCGTCATTGGAACCTTCTTGACGATTGGGCTCGCCATTGGTGGGGGAGCATTGATCTATTACGACCTGTCGAAGCGCCGCCAGGCTGAACAGGCTGCGATGATGGGCCATGTGCAACAAACCTTGATTTTGCGCAGTCTCCCCGTTGTGCTGTACTCCGCGAAAGGTTCCAGAGACTATGGCGCCTTGTGGGTGAGCGAGAACATTGAGAAGGTGGCAGGGTTTCCTGCACAAAACTTTCTGGATGACTCATCACTGTGGGCATCGCGGCTTCATCCTGACGACCGAGACAAAACCTTCAGGACGTTCGACACGCTCTCACAAACCAACACACTGGCGACAGAGTACCGGTGGCAGAGACGTGACGGCGAGTACCGCTGGTTTCGTAACCAAGCCATGCTGATCCGACAGTCAGACGGATCTCCACAGGAACTCATCGGTCTCTTGGCCGACATCACCGAAGAACGGCAGGCGAACGACCTGATTCGCCGACAGGCTGACATCATCAATCAAATCCAAGAATCGGTGATCACGGTTGATATGAATGGCTACGTCACGAGCTGGAATCACGGAGCAGAGCTGCTGCTTGGCTATATGGCAATAGAGGCGCTCGGCAAGCACATCTCATTCGTGTACCCGGAAGAGGACCGTGAGTTTCTGGAACGGCATGTCCTGGCTCCCGTGAGAGTCAAAGGCACTCACCAGATCGAAATCAGGAGGCGCACCAAGTCCGGGGCACTCAGGTACGCTCACCTCTCGCTGACCTTGCTCCGGAACGACCGGGGTGATCCCACCGACATCGTCGGTTATTCCATGGACATCACCGATCGGAAGCGAGGCGAAGAGGCATTACTCAAATCTCGCAACCAACTGGCCGCGCTTGCCGTTCGCTTGGAGACGGTGCGAGAAGAAGAACGAGGAAGAATCGCCCTCGAAGTTCATGACGTCTTGGGACAAGCCTTGACTGGCCTCAAGCTGGATGTGTCATGGGTCTACAAGCAAATACTCGAATCCAAGGGCTCGCTCGAGCCATCTCCTGTCCTTTCAAGACTGGCGAGGTCACAGGAGCTCCTTGACACTACCATTCGATCGGTGAGGGAGATCGCAACGACCTTACGGCCCAGTGTGTTGGATCAACTCGGCCTGGAAGCGGCCATTGAATGGCAGGCACAAGAGTTTAGCCATCGGACTGGAATTGCCTGTACGACTAGTATTTCACCGGATCACATTCATGTGGACGCACAGCAGTCGACGGCGCTCTTTCGCATCCTCCAAGAGGTCTTGACGAACGTGGTACGCCACGCCCATGCTACTAACGTGAACATCAGGCTGGAAGAAACCTGTGAGCATGTCATGATGCAAGTCAGAGATAACGGCACAGGCATCACCGCTGTTGAACAGTCCGGACCTCAAGCTTTCGGCCTCCTAGGGATGCGCCTCCGTGCCCAACAGCAGGGCGGGACATTCGACATTCAGGGCACATCAGGAAAAGGAACAACGGTGACAGTCAAGATCCCGCTCGTGCACATACACAATGATTAACATTTTACTCGCAGACGACCATCCGTACCTTCGCCGAGGTCTCAGCCAGATCCTCACCGATGAATTTCCAGGAGTCGTGATTGGTGAGGCATCGAATGTCCCTGAGTTGCTGGAGCAGGCACAGAAACACCGGTGGGATGTGGTGGTATTGGATCTCACGATGCCGGGAAGAGGCGGATTGGAGGGGTTGCATGAGCTGAAACGGCTCCTCCCACACCTTCCCGTTTTAGTCTTGAGCGTGCACCCGGAAGACCAGTTTGCCGTGCGTGTGTTGCGTGCCGGTGGTGCGGGGTATCTGACAAAGGAAAGCGCTCCGCAGGAATTGGTGCAGGCTATTAAAGTGATCTTGAGAGGGGGGAAATATATCACACCCAAAGCGGCTGAGCTGCTGGCATCGCACCTTCAGCAACACGGCGATCACGACCAACCGCTCCACAGTTTGTTGTCCGATCGAGAGGATCAGGTATTCCGTTTAATCGCCGGCGGCAGCACGATCACGGAGATTGCCGACCAGCTGTCCCTCAGCATCAAAACCGTCAGTACCTATCGAGCCCGCATCTTGGAGAAGCTGAATCTCAAGACCAATGCAGACCTGGCACGCTATGCGGTCCAGTATCACCTCGTGGAATAATCACGATCGCTGCCCCTTCCCTATTCTTCCCAACATAGTTCCTCGCTCCTGACCGATCACCCATTGATCCCTCTCCGCTACCGTGCCCCATCCCTATCGGACGATTCCTACAGACCACACCGGACAACTCCCACAGGAACGAGCGCCCCAGTCCTATCCTCCAGAATACGTGGATGGGGTTTACTTTGGCCTGCACGCTCTGGACGAGGATGACCGCATGGCAGACCATGCAAGGCAACCCTGTCCAGATACCAAAACCGGAAGAAGGGACAAATACAATGGGTTGTCGCCGTTGCGGAGGAATGTTAGCGGCCGAGCTTGTTACCGCAATGTACCAATTGGTGTGTGAGAAGAGAGTCATGACGGGTCCCTACTGTCATTGCCACGACATTGACGGTTCAATGTGGGCCTCTTTGTTGCCAGATGAGAAGGACCCAGCTGTGGAGCCGCCGAATGACGGCAGGACATCGGAATGGAAACAACCATGACCGACGTTGAAACATGTAGGCTGCTTCTGACGGTCGTACAGAGACACGGCTCCAAAGCGACCGCGAGAGGCCGGACGAGTGTACCTTACGAAACATATACAAGGGAGCCTCCAGCATAGGTACGCCTCACGCCGTCGATAACCCATTATTCAGAGAGCTCATACGAGGGCACTGCTTACGGAGGAGGGAATCGTGAAGGGGACCACCATAGTGAATCACACCGCTACGACCGTGCCACAAGGACCACACAGAAGCGCACTGCTCCAAGGGCTTCTCGACCGGACGGATGTTCCGAGCGAATCTCGTCGGATACAACAAGAGATGAACCACCATGTACGTGCCGGAGAATCCAACCTCAACACTGAGATCGTGATCAGGTTGCTGAATGAGGCCCTGGGTATGGCCGTTATCTCCATTCTTCGCTACAAGCGCCGTTACTTCATGACTGCCGAAATCAGGTCTCGTCGGGTGGAGACGATGTTGGTCCAACATGTCGCTGATGTGCAGGCGTATGCCGATCAATTGGCTGAGCATATCGAGCAGCTGGGCGGTCAGGCGCTTTTGCCATTTGAACGGCTGCTGAACCGGAGCCACGCAGAGCAGGTCGAAGTGAATTCGTTAGCAGAGATGATCATGGCCGATCTGTTCTCCGAACAGGGTGCGATCCATAACTATCGAAAGCTCATCGCCTCTATCGGCAACGATGATCAGAGGACCAGGCAAGTATTGGAGAGGATTCTGGCGCAGGAAGAAGCGCACGCGGAGAGTCTGGCCGGTCTCTTGAGGGATAGACCGTCACAGTCTTGCTGTGACGATGCAATTGCACCACATGGAGCACAGAAGGAGAAGTTATGATGTGTCACCGCTGTCGAGGGTTCCTGGTATACCATACCTTCTATGGTTTGAATCTCAAGGCAGACGCTCGCCACACCACTACACGTTGCATCAATTGTGGGCACGTCGAAGATGCTGTCGTTCGTGCCAATCGGGTCCGCGCTTCGGTGAGTACACCGGCAACGCCGCACGAAAGGGTCCCGACGGGCGACGTGGAACGCATCAAGATGCACTCGAAAGAGCCGGCATCGATCGGATGAGCAGGTATTGCTGACACTTGGGCTCCTCTCCCAATCACTCATGGCAGGGGAGCCTGAGTACCTATGTTGAGTTGTCGTTCTAATCCTAGGTCGAGAGGTGCGATGATAAGCGAAAGCATCAGGCGACATCACCCGATATCACAGCGGCAGCTCGGACAGCCGCCGGTCGACGAAGTAAGCCCTCTGAATGACTCGGCGCGCTACCGGTCCGGCATTCTGCTGTTCTCTCACCGAAAGAAATTGCTGCATGCGGATCGCCGAGCTTTGGAACTGATAGCCCATCCCGATCAACTTCTGTGTGATCCAGGCTGCGGAATCCATGTGGGGCCAGCGTGCGAACTCTTGAACGCCGTTCAAGCAGCCTTGGACCATCGCAGAGCGGCCAGTATCTGGGAGCCCTTTGAACTGAAGCATGTCATCTTTGAGCAAAGGCGCAAACTTGTGATGCGCGGTCTTGGACTCATAGATCGGGAGTCCCACGATGACTCACGTATTATGATCCTCCTGGAGGAGGTTCACCTTCGACAAGAGCACTGTGAGTCCCAGGAACAGGCAATCAGAATATTTCCTGGGAAAAGCGGCACAGGAATTCTGGGATCAGCGTACCTCGGGTCTGCTCACGGAGTGTTTGATAGGGGCAGTGATGGAGCGCCTTGACCATGCGTCCGACAGGAACTGACCATGCATCGGATACCAGCGGAGGGATCAACAATGAAGCTCTGGAAGCATGACGTACCAGGTTCATCACAAATTTCGTCGAGCATCATCGAAGATGAGCGCCGTCAGAAGCCTGTTCACAAGAAGCGGGTCGGTCTATCGATGAGAGTGCGGGGAATCGATTGTATGCTGGCGGATATCGAGATGCAGATTCGGAAGCTTCGGCAGGAGAGGATCCATCTCAGTCTGGTGCGAGAAGGATTGACTAACAGGCTCTCAGGGGTACGCCGGAATGTAGATGTTGCATGAGATGCCTGAGTGCACACAGAAACCATTGATTGCTCTCCGACATCTGTGAGGTTCTGAAAAGCGAGCGGCCCTGTATCCGCAAGATAGACATCCTGGTCTCAGAGGGGGAACATATGATTGAGATCTTGAACGGATTTCCTCCAACAGTCATGGGGTTTGCCTGCAAAAACCACGTGACCAAAGAAGATTACGAACATGTTTTGACTCCCACCCTCGCACAAGCTCTTGCAGACTACCAGAAGGTCCGCCTGTATTTTCAGATAGACCCCAACTTTGCCGGGGTGGAACCGAGCGCGTTGTGGGAGGACTGCAAACTAGGAATGAAGCATCTCTTTCGCTGGGACCGCATCGCCGTCGTGACCGATGTAGAGTGGATTCGGCATATATTCAAAGCCTTCAGCCCTATGATTCCCTGCACGGCAAGGGTGTTTCGGCTCGACGAGATATCGATAGCAAAAGACTGGGTGATTGAGGGGGCAGCGGAACAAGAGCCGGCCACACTTACGAATAGGAGAGAGAACTTCCTGATTGCAGTGGAGGACTCTGCAGCATCGCTCAAGGCGGTCTCCTACGTCAGTCAGATCATTCGGGGACGCACGGATATCCACGTGCGTCTCCTGCATGTACTCCCCCCCATTCCACCAGGACTTCTGGAGTTCGGAGGGGCTGAACAACCTCAACTCGAGCAGCGTCTCAGCGGCGAACTTCGTCAAGACCAAGCACGATGGATTGAAACGGCGAAGCACAACGCCCAGGCATCGCTCGATAAAGCTCTGGCTATCCTCCTCCAGGGTGGATTGTCCCCAAACACAGTCAGTACAAGTTTTTCTTCCCCCATTCACCGTCCTGATGTCGCCCAGGAGATCCTTCAGGTGGCCCAGACTTGGAAATGTGGGACGCTGGTTGTTGGCCGACACACCCGTTCGTGGATCAAGGAAATTCGTTCCACGCATGTCGGCGAGGATCTCGTCCGGAAGGGACAAGGATTTGCCATTTGGGTGGTCGAGTAGCCTGTGCCGGGTGTATGACGAAGCACAAAACTTTCGCTGTTCTTGCTCACGATAGAGGGAGCATATCTCGTTTGCTCATCATCGGCTGCTCTACACGGCAGGTACTCTTATCCTGACAGCCTCCTTGGAACACATGGAGATGAACGTTCATGATCATGCAGTTGCCTCGCCGACTCATGGACGCGGTCAGGCCATACTGGCGGACCTAATCTTGATAGGCCTGGGCACAATACTGGGCGCCACGATCGGAGTGGTGGATCAGTCCCGGGTGTGGGCGTTTCGCCCCCACTGCCATGATCAGCGCCTGACTCACCGAGTCCGTCGTCATTCGGCTCTCCATCGCATGACCGACCACCTCACAGGTAAAGAGATCCTTGACCTCGGCCACATACAACCACCCTTCCTCCTTGTGGGCATAGATGAGGGCGGTCACCCAGGTCTCGTTCGGGCGTGTCGCGACAAACATTTGGGCCAAGACATTCTCCGCCACCGGCTGAGCAAGGGTGAAATTCAGGATATTCATTCATACCTTCGTTGGGAATAGCCATCAGGCACCCACTTATTTTTCCGAGGAGTCTTACCGTGACAAGCTAAGACATTTCCTTTTCCACTAGGCCAGAGACCGCTGAGTCCAGAGTCACACCAGAAAGGAGTCGCGATATGCGGATGTGGCTGATACTTGGACTCTTGGCGTGGCATCTTTCGCTCGTTCCCGCCGCGAGCGCGGACGATCAGATCCAGATCCTTGAAGAGCGCGTGAAGAAGCTTGAACAGCGCCTCAAAGAGCAGGACCACCGCGAACAGGAAGGCCTTCCACTTGGGGTTGAACGACCTGAAATGATGAAGCCCCCGGGCTCCTCGGCTGAGCCTGGCCTGGGCCCCTTACCCGAAGTAGGGCGCGACCAGCGCACTCCTCAGGCCAGCCCGTTGTCCTTCGGAACGACAGGCTCGGGACGTCTCATCTATGCCAAACCGTTTGTCTCTTCGCCTAAAGCCATTGTCGGCGGCTACATGGATTTCTTTTATACGATGACGCAAAAGGGGCCCGTGACCCCGCAGGGGAGTATCAGCAATGGCGCCGTCGGGAATCCAGGCTTGGGCCAACTCAGTAACTCCTTCGATCAACAGCGGTTTGTCCCCTTCATCTATGCCGATATTTCCGAGCATCTAAAAATGGCGGCGGAAGTCGAGTTCGAGCATGGTATTCGCGAGACGTCCGAGCACGAACTCGAGGTGGGAGTCGAATTTGCCACGCTCGATTATCTCATCCATGAGCGGATCAATTTTCGTGGTGGGATCATCTTATTACCGGTGGGAAAATTCAATTTACTCCATGACTCTCCGCTCAACGATCTCGGGCCGCGCCCTCTCATGAGCACCTTCGTCATTCCCACCACGATGTCGGAGACCGGCGCCGGCTTCTATGGAACCTTCTATCCCGGGAGGACTTCCAAGCTCGATTATGAGCTCTATCTAACAACCGGCTCAAACGGATATGAGGCCGATGGCGCGCCGCTGATCACAGAGCTGGCTGGTCTGAGCAGCACGCGCCAACGAGCCTCGTCTGCCTCGGACGGCCTCTCGAACCACAATGGGAAAACGGTCGTCGGACGCTTAGCCTACAGTCCGATGCTGGGAATCGAAATTGCCGGCTCGGGCTACCATGGGAGCTACGGTCCACAGGGTGACCAGAAATTGTCCATTATGGCCGTGGACTGGACGTTGCAGCGTGGGCCGTTTGAGCTGATTGGAGAAGCAGCGTGGACCTATGCCCAGGGGAACTCAAAATTGCTGGATGGCACCCCAAATATCGATCCGGTGACCGGGCGGTTGGCCCCGCAGCGGAGTGCCGGCTACTATATACAGGGCAATTACCATTTTATGCCGCCGCTCTTCACGAATTTCTCCAAGAAGCACTTTGGGGAAGGTTCGATCTTTACGGCAGTGGTGCGGTACGACCGGGTGAACACCAATTTGGATCACCCTGGAGGCTTGGGAGATTTGGAGACGCTCACCATGGGCCTCAATTTCAGACCGTTGGAGGACGCGGTCTTTCGGCTCGCCTATCAATTTAACATGCGCGCCACCAATGCCTATACGAGCACGCCAATCACGGGGGATAATGCCTTGATTCTCTCCATGGCCACGTACTTTTAAGCTCTGTCGCAATGCGGGTATTCCGTACCATGATACCACCAACTCCTGCTCATGCGTTGTTCTTTCTGATGACCCGCACCATTCTAGTGCGGGTCATCAGAAAGCCTCATGATCCCACTGCATGCAGCTCACGATCGAGTCAGGGGATTGAGGTTGAAATAACTGCGCGACACACACCACCCGGCTACACAATCAGAGTGCCATCCTTGACGACAGACTGTCTCGAGAGAAGGGTGCGTGGCGCTTCTGAGATCAGCTCAAACCAATCCTGTTCTCGCCGCACAACGCAAAAGCTGTGCTCACAATTCTTGAACGGGATGCCTTTTTCATCACCGAGAAATTGTGCGGCATCGTCACTGGAACAAATGAAGAGTCATGTGACGCCCCCTCACCTACTGTAGCTGGTTGCTTTCTTGTCAGATACTTCCTACAGACCGCATCAGCCAATTCCCACAAGCATGAAGGCCCCTGTCCGATCCCCTTGAATGGGGGAATCAGGTGTACTTCATGCAACAGTAGTGGATGTCGAACAGGTGTTGGGCCAGCCGACCTCCGGCCAATTGCTCGACACTGGACAACGACGCTTCCTGTGTCACCAGGATAGCGGGAGGACAGGATGATAGGAGAAAGCACATGTGTGCTAGTCGTCGACAATGAGGCAACGGTGCGCCATCTCATTATTGAGCATCTTGAGCGGCACTCGATTGCCGCGGTGGCAGTGGAAGATGGATTGCAGGCCTTGAGACTACTCCACGAACGTCCGTTCGACGCTGTGATTACCGATCTCTCTGTGCCGTATTTTGATGGCTTTGATCTCCTCTGCCAATGTCACCTTGTGTGGCCACAGTTACCCGTGATTCTCATGTCCGTGAGTCTGGCTGATGAGATCCTTCAACTGGCGATAATGGAGGGAGCTGCCGCATGTCTACCGAAGCCAGTGAATACGGGCAAGCTGATCGATGTTCTTCGGGAAGTTATCATATATCCTGTCTCGTCAATGGAGGCCACAACGATCCCACGTTCGCCATGAATGGTCTCGAACTGCGATCGCCGACGGGAGCTCCCTCCTATCTTTGAAAGAAAGGAGTGTCACCCATGCGTATCATTGGATTGATCGCGATAAGTCTGTGGTTGGGTGCGTGCTCAGGTACTCCGATGTTTCCCCCCGAAGTGACGAAAGATGTCGAGGCTAACAGCTTTGACGCCAAGGCCTGGGAGCAGGAAGCCTATCAGGCCTCACACACCACCTTTGTTCCACACAAGGTAGAGTTAGCCGGTGAGATCATACGAGTCATTCAGAAATCAGATCGACTGGTCATTCTGGCCGAAGAGAGACCACTCGATACCCATCTTGCATCGAGATCAACGAACGATCAACAGAACGGCGCACCCTGGTTTGCCGTCACCTTCGAAGGGTCCGTGGAGCCGAGATTATTACAAACGGGGAATCGGCTTTTTATAATCGGCACAACGTACCGAGCCGGCCCAGAAATGTTCGGCGGCGCACCACGGGTGCTGCCGCATCTGAAGGCGCAATGCCTCCACATTTGGGATACTGAGGGGGTAAAAAACAAGTACTGGGTTTCCGATTCCGGCTCGGTCCAATATAAGCCGGAAGAACGCACGATCTGTCTTGAGAACAAGCCAGCGGGATCCTCGTCCATGAATAGCGACCGTTATGTGAAGTATGCTCTTGATGGCTCATAGCACAGGCCCGTTTGTGATGCGACGGCTCGCACCCTAATGCTGGTAACCAGGGGAACCTATGTACGGATGCCACGGAACGATTCAGGCGCATGTCATCGGACAGATGCCGGAGATGCAACGAGATGTGTCCCTACCCATTCATCGATTCAAGGGGACAGGATGACCAGAGTTATTGTCATCCATCAAGTTCATATTGAACCGGTTTTTTGCGTGCCGCAACAACAGGGAACGTGGTACCAGGGCGAAAGGGATGGGACAGCTCTGCCTGGATCTCACCTTATGATCAGGTGATCATCCCGGTCAGTCACCTCACCCCAAGCAGACAGGTGTGCCGAACTGTGGGTGGCAACAGATCATATTGGATCAAGGTGTAGGCCCTCGGCAAGAGACAGCGTGCATTGCAATGCTCATTGGGTATCTCACACGCATGGGAGCATCGTTGCTTCTTATATGATGGTGGACTCCTAACTTTTCGTCGGCATCGTCCACTATCACTCCATCGAAGACATCGGAAGTAACTTCATGAGACTCTCTGCCCTCAGTTCCCTCCTACTCGGCGTCCTCCTCCAAGTAAGCTGCGGCGCCACACCTACCCCTCCGCTGGAGATGACGACGCTCCATCCAGGAGGCGATCATGAGACAATCGCGTACCACTACCGCCATGAAGCGATGCTCGCACGTCAACAAGCCGAGGAGTTGGCCGCCCAGGCCGTCGTGTATGCACAACTTTTTGGACTAAAGTCCGACTGGGTATCCGGCACCACGCTCTTAGTCCAGTTCTATCAAGAAATAGCACAAGAACAAGACCGACTTGCCGAACAGCACCTGAAACTCGTGAACGGTCGGTCTTTTCATGAACCGGCCGATCCCAAGCTCGTTAACTTGCCACACTAAGAGTGGCGCTATGGGGAGGAAACTATGGCACGCACATCCCTGACCTGTTTTATCGCCGCGCTCTTGTTGTTGATCACAGCGTGCGGTACCACCATCCATCCAGGTCAACGAGGGCTGTTCTGGCATCCGCTCGGCCAGGGACTTTCCCAAATGCCTCTAAAAGATGGTTTTTACTGGCGTGCGCCATGGAACAATGTCTATGTCTACGACGTCCGCTGGCAAAGCCATACCGAGGAGATTGACGCCTTAAGCGCAGATGATCTCCAAGTACTCATCAAAGCGGCAATTATCCTCCGGCCGATCGCGGACGAGCTGTATTTCCTGAATCAAGAACTCGGCAATGATTACTACACCCGTGTGGTCAGACCCCAGTTCATGGCCGCAGTAAGAAGCGTCGTGTCCGGCTATAACATGGTCTCGGTGCCGGAAAAGAGTACGGAGATCGCTGCTAAAGTGAGAGCGGTCGTGGTGGATAATCTGAAAGGTCGGCACTTAGAAGTCCAAAACATCGCCGTCTCCGATGTCGACTTTCCGCAAATCGTACTGCGGGCTATTGAGCAGAAGCAGGCGAAGGAACAGGAGAAAGAACAAAAGGAATTTGAGCTCACCATCGCCGCAAAGGATGCTGACATTGCTCGTACCAGAGCGAAAGGTGAAGGCGATGCGATCCGGATTCGAGCTGAGGGTGAGGCCGAGGGACTCCGCATTCGGGCTGTGGGCCAGGCGCAGGCCCAGGAGACCATTACCAAAACACTGACGCCAGCCTATCTCCAATACAAGTTGTATGATAGTTCGAATGCGAAGATGGTCATTCTGCCGGAGCATATGAAGGTACCGCTCATCGTCAATCCCTGAAAATCATCGATGGATGAGACATGAGATCTCGCTGATGCGCAAACCGACACAACCCTTCACCTGCAGGTCACAGAGACGGTCGAATGATTGCGTGACCCACAGCACCCTGCTACACAATCGCGAGGCCAATCCTGACGACCGAGCTGGATCAGGGAGAGGTGGCGTGTCGATTCTGGTATCACGGCAAACTAATCGCGTTCTTGCCGCACGACACACAAACCCTGGTTGCACTTTTTGAACGGGATCCCTTTCGGGGGATTGGGCAGTTTCTCGACATCATTACGGGCTCAGTCAAAGATTTTGGTGACGCTCCCACATCGTAGATCGCAGAATACTGTTGTGCGGCTCTGGAATCCACATGTCATACGCCTGACCATCAATTCATCTCAATCCGATCTGGATGACACCCGCGGAGAAAAGCCGGGATGCCCTCATTGGAACCAGCCTAACATATCGACGAGAGAGGCAGAAACCGCCGCCCACGCGACAACAAACAAGCGAACTGCCTAGGGCACAAAGTCCGTTTCCATCGATGAGAGCTCCCGCTGGGGCCTGTCAAGGGCTGATGCGCCTTCCGGCGGGAATGAACTCCTACAGGGCTTGAGTCTGTTTGTGTCGGATACTTCCTGCAGACCGCATCAGCCAATTCCCACAAGTATGAAGGCCCCTGTCCTATCCTCTTGAATGGGGAAATGAGTTTTACTGCCCTACAGAGATGATCGATGGGATGGACCTCCTGCACTGGCTGATGAACCACATGAGGAACCCTCCGCACGTGATGAGTTCGAAAAGAGGGGAACAGTTGGATGAGCTGTCCGCGTTGTGGAGGAATGTCAGCAACCGAGCTGGCCGAAGCGGTGGACGCATTGGTTTGTGAAAAGACAATTTTTGAAGGCTCCTACTGCCATTGTGACGACATCGAGGGTTCAAGTCCGACAGGTTCTCGGCCAGAAGAGAAGACCAATCCTCTGGAGCAAACGAATGACCCCATAACATCGGAAAGGAGAGCACCATGATCGGCTATGGCAAACGTGTATTGTTGTTCAATGATACGAGAGCACGAGGGGTTTCACTCGTCACGATGCTTGAGCACGAGGGATTTATTGTTGTGCATGCACAGGATGAAGCTCAGGCACGCTTCGAGATGCAGTGCCGTCATTTTGATGCGGTCGTCGCCGATTATCCCCTCCCTGATCTCGCTGGGCTCGACATCCTAAGACAACTGCAGATGGCGTGGCCGGAGATACCGGTCATTCTCTTTTCGGAAGTCGACTGGAGTAAATGTGATATGGATATGTATCTAGGAACATTTTCATGGATTCGGAAATCACCAGCTCCGGACATTCTGCTGAGTATGCTGGCCTGTGCGATGGACCAGAAGATAGCCGGCAAAGACGTACAGGTACCAGAACTGGTCGGCAGATAGCCTCGAAGAGGGCAAATCATGGCCATGAGACATCGTGAGACGGAACAAATCATCCTGAAGATGCTTCAACAATATAGAGTCATGACGATGGACGACATTTTGGCTATCGGGAAACCAGCCATCACATGGAGCAAACTGTTTTTCGCCGTCGATCGCCTGAGTCGCAAGCGGCTGATCGCACTCTCTCGAATAGGTAGCACCTATCAACTCACCTTCGATATCCGGGAACGATCGTGAAGCTCGGACCTCAGTCCGCGGGGCCCTGGACATACCTGGATTCACCGACCGTCACTCAGACACTACGCTCATGCGACTACGGAGGTCCGGAGCAAATCGATATCAGTAAGGCAGATCAAGTAGTCCGGTTGCAAGACATGTCAGAACATCTTCGCTCGGCTGATTTTCGACAGGTTCCCCATCCCAGACATGGCACCCTGCATGGCACGATGACGAGCGGCAACCCGAAGTACTTCAGCGGTGAGTACCTCTTGCCATTTAAATGTTCCAACCGGAGAGGTTGGATTCTTTGCGAGATAAGACGCGGACCACAGCTAGCAACAGCGTTGTACCTTCCCCTACTTCTCGAACCGTCTCTGATTTCAATGAGGATACATGCCTGACAAGAGACCGTGAGTACTGATTGTAGGCGGTGGATTCGGCGGGATGTATGCGGCGTTAGAATTTGAACGTGCGTTGGCGCGGGGAGCCGACCAGGACGTCACCCTTATCAACCATGATAATCGTTTCTTTTTACTCCGATGCTGCACGAGGTCGCCGCAACCGACCTCGATAGTACCAATATCGTCAGTCCGATTCGTCGACTGCTCCGTCGGATAACCTTTTTTCATGGCGAGAGCGACGCCATTGATCTCGAGCAGTGACGGGTTGAGGTATCGCACGGGCATGAAAACCATTCCCATGCATCGCCCTACGACTACCTCGTGCTGGCCCTTGAGTCAACCACAACCTTCTACAATATCCCCTGCTTGGCCGACCGCGCGCTCACGATGAACTCGCTGAGCGACGCGATTGAGTTGCGCAACCATCTCATTGCGAATCTGGAGGAAGCTGACTATGCGTGTGGGACTCCCCGGGCACCCCTTCTGAATTTCGAGGTAGCCGGAGGTGGGTTTGCGGGAGTTGAAACCATCGCGGCCATGAATGACTTTCTGCGGGAGGCGGTGCCGTTCTTCCCACATATTCGAAACAACATGCTTCGGCTCATCCTGGTCAAATCGGGAAAGGCAATCTTGCCTGAATTCAGAGAGAAGCTTGGGACCTATGCGCAGCGAAAGCTCACGGAACAGAAGTTGGAAATCCATTCTAACTGTCAAGTCACCGCCGTGACGACCAATACGCTGGTCTGGACTGCCGGAATCAGCCCACACGCACTCTTGGACACACGACCGTGCCAGAAAGTGCGGGGCCGGATCCCTGTCAACGAGTACCTGGAAGTTCCTGAGTGGCCTGACGTCTGGGCCTTAATCGACTGTGCGGTCATGCCTGATCTCAAGACGGGGACATCCCGCCCTCCGACCACGCAACACGAGCGACCTGAAGGAAAGGTAGCAGCAACAAATACCCTAGTCAGCGTGAGAGGCGGTCGGATGAAACCGTTCCTCTACTCGACGATTGGGCTCCTGGCGCCCATCGGGAAACGAACCGGCGTCGCGAATATTCTCGGCGTAAACTTTTCAGGCTTCATTGCCTGGTGGTTGTGGCGGACGATCTATTTGTTGAAACTCCCTCAATTTAAAAAGAAAGCCTAGCCCGCATTATTCATGACGGTTCGTCACGAAACCGACAAGACGCCTTGCGAGACGGGCACGCGGAGGCCCGAGGGACCAAGGCGTACTTGAACAGTACGTCGAGGTCGCGAGGGACGAGCCTGCCCGCCGCACACGCGCAACCAGGCTTGTCGCAGCAGCGTCTTGGCGGTTGGAGTAGAAGTGTTCATGAATAATGCGGGCTAGTGGCCTTGGACTGGCCCTTGGATGTGCTCTTTTCGAAAGACCTAGTCCACTTTAGAACGATTCGCCCTCATACCCCGCCACCGGTGGGCGAATTGATAAAGCTTGGACCAATACCAGACTCAGGTGAATCCCCAGAACAATGTGCCAAGCTCACAAGTCAGGCCGCTCCTTCTCGACCGATCCTCCACGGCACGAGACAATCCATTTCGGCGAGACACACCTCCCGTCGCTTTCTCTTCGGGACCCACCCAATCGTCTACACAGTCATCCTTCCTGCTGACCCCGTACTCTTCTGATCCCAGAACTTTTCAAGACATGTAGGCTCTATCCTACACCATGCTTGATGAATATCTGATCTCAAGATTGGGCACCCTCTGATCCTGTCCTGTGCAGCCATAGCATGTAATGCCACCATGCGATCAGAAATAGAAGGAGGATCTCATGATGACTCACGGCGCTCAGGCAAGACCGCACATGAAGCCATTGTGGTTCTCACCTCTGGTGGGCTGTCTGTTGATCACAACGGTCGTCATGGCAACTCTGCAACCCACAAGTCTAGTACGCGCAGCAGGGTGCCTCGTCAATGAAGAGACTGTGACATTCGAAGATCGGCCACATTGGGAAATAATCGTCTCACCCATTCATGAACTCCGTCCTACACTGGCGTGGAATTGCTTCTGTGGGTATGCCCTAGACATGAATAGCGTTCAATATGGTTTGGGGAAAACGGGTATCCGTGGAATCAGCACACTCACGACTTGTCCCAGTCTGAATGGTGTGAAGATGGCACGTGTCGATCGCACCACGCTCACCCCTATCGGTAAGGCCAACTCGAAAAGGCAGACCCTGGGAGTGGCGACACTCCCTTACACCGGCATGAAATCAGTGCTCGTAAGACGAACGTCTCCTCTGGAGAGCAAGCGCTCAACATACTCTACTCCCTATACACCAACTGCCACCATTGGACCAGTTCAGGAATTCCAGAGCTCTTCTCTCTCCAGTGAGCGCAACCTAATCCAAACAATCCCAGTGGTACCTCTTAGAGACACGTCTTCTGTCCTATTCGGAGATCATCGTTGGAATCTCTTAACCCAATTCCAGGGACTTCAGCAACTGCCGAACGGCGAATCTCATCGCATGAACATGACGACGACGTTGGCATTACATGGCAGAGACTGTGTGAGCGGCTGTCCCTAAGAGAACAGGGAAAGCCAGGCACAACATACTGACACCTGACCCTTCAGGGATTGAGGTCGCACATGGCTCATCGAAAAGTAGACGCTCCTCTCACCCAGGCAACTCACACAAATAGCTATGCCATTTCTCCCAGCCATGCGGAGTCTACGCTCAGAGACTTTTCAAAATGCGTCGTGGCATTGCGTATCATCTTTTACCAAGACCGACTCCTAACGAGGAGATGAAGTCCTGTTCATGGAAAAACATATGCGGGTCTTACAAATGGCCTATCTGCGTTCGAAACGGAAACATGTTCGCTCCATGATCCACATGACTGTATCGGACACCATGGCCAGGCCGGGCTCCAAGATTGTGGAAGGTGACGTGCTGAAAACCGAGAGGGAGTACGACATCGTTCGCCAAAGGTCTCGTCAGGACGCGCGCTTGCAGGTCGACGAAACAGCACACTTGGAGGGTGGTGCCTTCCGAGTCAGAGATAAGCTCGAGGCCTACGTGACGGATAAAGGCCATGTGCGATACCGATATCACTATCGCACACGTGTAGACGCAGATGGCCCAGGGGTACCCCATCGCAACAACACAAGGAGTGTGATGAATGCCGCAGTTCTATGACTTCGATCTGATAAGTCTCGGAAGTGGTCCGGCCGGCCAACGCGCGGCAATTCAAGCTGCAAAACTCGGAAAACAAGCAGCAATAGTAGAACGCAGGCAGACTGTGGGAGGAGTCTGTGTTGCGACGGGCACAATTCCCAGCAAAACATTCCGGGAAGCCGTGTTGTCATTCATGACGCAAGGCAGCTTGCTCGACGGAAATCTTGACCATCAATTCAAAGGCCGTCCGACTGCCGAACAATTACTTCGGCGTGTGAACAGTGTCATTCAGCGTGAGGCGCAAGTCGTGCAAGACCAGCTCTGGCGCAATGATGTTCAGTTGCTACGAGGAGAGGCCTCGTTCATCGATCCCCATACGCTGATAGTAGCGTCCCCAGAGGGGTCAAGGAGAGTCACGGCCGATAAGATTGTAATCGCGGTGGGCACCCAACCGGCAGTACCCCCCGGTATAAATGTGGACGGAGAGCTCATCTTGACCAGCGCTCAGATATTGCACATCAAGCACTTGCCTCGAAAGATGGCGGTAGTGGGAGCTGGTGTGATCGGTATTGAGTACGCCTCCATGTTTGCCGCGTTAGAACTCGACGTGACGGTCATCGATAAACGAGCACACCCGCTCGAATTTGTGGATGAAGAAATCGTTGAAGAACTCATGCACCAAATGCGCAATCATGGAGTAACATTCCGACTTGGCGAAGCCGTAGAGAGCGTGGAAGTCGCCGAGGGTTCCCGGCCTCAAGTCATCATTCACTTGGAATCCGGCAAACTGATTGTTTCTGATCTTGTCCTCTTTTCTGCCGGACGCACCGGAGCGACCGCGCAGTTGAATCTCGAGGCGGCAGGACTGAGTGTAAATCCTCGCGGCCTGCTGACCGTCGATCCGCAGCTTCACACCCAAGTGCCGCATATCTTCGCGGCCGGGGATGTCATTGGCTATCCCAGCTTAGCGGCGACCTCTGCGGAGCAAGGCCGTCTGGCCGCCTGCTCAGCATTCGGAGTGGAGTCCAAGCCCATGGGCACCCATTTCCCGGTGGGGATCTATTCAATTCCAGAAATCTCGACGGTAGGAGATCGTGAGCATGAATTGACGGCCAAAACAATTCCGTACGAGACAGGGATCGCCCGGTATCGGGAAATTGCTCGCGGTCAAATTCTGGGAGACAACAGCGGACTGGTCAAGCTTTTATTTCACCGCGACGACCATCGGTTACTGGGTGTTCACGCCATCGGCACGAGCGCGACCGAACTGATTCATATCGGCCAGGCAGTCCTGGCGCTCAATGGAGGCCTCGATTACTTTCTCAACACGGTATTCAACTATCCCACCTTTGCGGAATGTTACAAGGTGGCAGCGTTGAACGCGTCGAATAAGATGACGCGCGTGACTGGTTGATACGATGAACGGTTCCTGGCATCGAGTGTTCTCGCTAAAACCAACCAATACATGACCGAATGGAAGATGTATCGACCGACTAGGCTGCCGTACACAGGAATGGGATCTATGTGATTTCTAGAATTGCGATGTCAAGGCAGAAGGCACATTAACCCACATAAGGAGGCTCTGCGTGAAAAAGCGCGCCACCACACCGACTCGAACGAACACCGTTAGAAACGATCCTGCCCACGCTCCGGATGCGTTGACCACGAAAGACTGGAACCGCATTGCGATGAAGGCCTATGAGTTGTACGAACAACGAGGGTGCCTCGATGGACACGCCTTGGAGGATTGGTTGAAGGCGGAAACTATCATTAAGGGCACAGCCGAGTGAGGCGGTTGCTGATGATTTCCGACAACTCCCCCCTGATGAAGAGGATACGCATATGGCCATAACAACAGAGCCGACGGAAACCCGCCGTTCGTTTTTTGCCTGGATGACCGGCTTAGCTACGAGTTTAATCGGTCTAGACTTAGCCGTTCCCTTCACAGGCTATGTGATTGCCCCGGCACTGAAACGGCGGGAGTCATCCTGGGCTACAGTAGGAACGATCGACCGTTTACGCACGAACGAACCGACAGAGCTTGACTATGCCGGCACTGTCAAGGACGGATGGCGAACAGTTACGGCCCAAAAAGCGATTTGGGCGGTCAAGCAGCCGACTGGCGCAGTGGTCGTGTTCTCTCCCATCTGTCCGCATTTAGGTTGCGGCTTTCGATGGGATTCAGTCGAGCGTGCGTTCAAGTGTCCATGCCACGGCAGCGTCTATGACGTAACGGGCAAAGTAGTTGCCGGGCCAGCACCGCGCTCCCTGGATATATTGCCGTCCAAAGTCGAACAGGGAAACCTGTTAGTTATGTATAAGGAATTCAAGTCAGGCCTCGACCATCCTGTAGAATTATGACCGGCAGGCGCGTGGGCTTCGCTTGTCTATGTGCATGCCGTCAGGCGACCTCCGAGGGTGTATCACAAAGGAATCAAGATGATGGCTGAGAAACTCTACACGTGGCTTGATGCAAGACTGAAGCTCACGTCCTTGAGCCACACGCTTCTGGATGAACCGATCCCCGGCGGCGTGAGTTGGATTTACGTGTTCGGATCGGCCACTCTTTTTCTCTTTTGTCTCCAGGCCACGACGGGCATGTTTCTCGCCCTCTACTACGTTCCCTCGCCGGACACCGCCTATGACACGGTCCAATTCATTCAGCATGAGGTGCTGTTCGGATGGTTTGTCCGAGGACTGCATCATTGGGGCGCATCAGCGGTGATGGTGGCGATCGGACTTCATCTGCTGCAAGTCTATCTATTCGGAGCGTACAAACGCCCGCGTGAGCTTCTCTGGATGGTCGGAGTCTGCTTGTTGCTTATAATGATGGGGTTTGGGTTTACTGGCTACCTCTTACCCTGGGATCAGAACGCCTACTGGGCAACGCAGGTAGGCACGAACATGGTGGCCTCGGTCCCGCTGGTCGGCGATGTACTCGTGCGTGTGCTGCGAGGTGGAGACACCCTGGGAGCCTTGACCCTCTCGCGATTTTTTGCTGTCCATACGTTATTCTTGCCAGCTCTCATTGTGTTCGGCATCGCCGTTCATCTCTTTCTTTTGCGTCGGGTTGGCCCAGCCGGTCCATGGAGCCTCGAGCAAGCGCGGCAACGGAGCGAGCCATTTTATCCGCGCCAGGTTTACATGGATGCCATGGTCATGCTGGGCGTATTTCTCTTGGTTGCCACACTGGCTTGGACGGTGGAGTTCCCACTGGCTGATCGTGCCGATCCCGCCGACCACACGTTCACCCCTGTTCCCGAGTGGTATTTTCTATTTTTCTATCAGTTTCTGAAGTACATGTCGGGCCCGCTGGAACCATTGGCGACATGGGTGCTTCCGGGACTCTTCATCTTAGGACTGCTGCTGTGGCCCTTGATCGACCACAATCCAGAACGACGGCCAAGTTCCCGCCCGATAGCCCTGGCCGCAGGGGGAGCCTTCTTACTCGTCGTGTTCGCACTGCTGGGAGTCTCGCTATGGAATCTGCACACGCTACCCAAAACAGATCCCTCGGTGGCACGCGGAAAGGCCATCTTTGCTCAGCATCAGTGCGTGGCCTGTCACCGCATTCACGGAGACGGTGGCATGGTCGGACCTGACCTTTCCTATGTGGCTGATCGGCGGCCTGACCGCCAGTGGCACATCAAGCACTTGCGCAATCCTCAATCCGTATCTCCAGGTTCCATCATGCCGTCGTTCCCCTTGAACGAGAAGGATCTGAACGACCTGACCAGTTACTTATTGAACCTGAAGAGCGAGTCTCACAAAAGTTAGGAACATCGTCATACAGACCCTACCATGTGCGGGAAGGGGAAGAGAGGTAGCCCATCACGCAGCCTCGGCATTTTCAGAATACAGATACGTCCCCAGCCCCACCCTATGGCACAAATCTAGCACATATACGTACATAAATTTAGAGACACCGCCTAGCCGTCAAGTCCGACTTGATGATCTTATGGAGCGATCGGCCAGAAGGAACCTACTCCCCGCTGCCGGCCATGTCATCGATGAGAGGACGGTTGATGTCTGTGCATCCGCAACAGATGGTATCGAAGAGCGTGTCCGCGTCTGCGACAAAATTCTTTTCGTCCGTGAGTTTATCCGCAATGACCTGGGCATAGCAGATGTCGCAGAGCATCATCAAGCCACGCGATACTCCAACGGTTTTTCGTCCTGTACTTGAAGCCATGAGGTCTATACCGATCCTTTCTGGAGAGCCATAAAGAAATCTTCTGCTTCGAGGTCGATCCCGCATTGCTGACATTCATGCGGGCGATCTTCGGGAGGCACTTCTAACGGCGTTCGATCGATGCGCCCTCGGCAGACATGGTAAAACCGCCCACGAGCATGCTCGTCATCCAGCGGATCACTCTCGTATACCAGCACCATAAATCTTCCCCATTCCCTTGTTCTTCTTCGGAAGTATAACGACTCTTGATTTCTGGCCGCAACCACAGAGGTCACGACCAGTTCACACCCGCGCGTACTCCGACCAAGCAGACACTATCCTCAACGGGTTCTTATACGAGACGCTGGAAGATCTTGACACTCCAGAGAAGCCTCACAGGATGCTCAAAAAGACCGTCTGACAAGGCTGCAGCAAGCAAAAGGCCGAGGCATACGCGGTTGGTATGTGAGGCCTTGAGCGAAGGGAGAACGATGGCGGCGGACTTTTTCAGCATCCGGTCACACTTGGAACTGGGCTTCATAAAGACCTGCATACACCCCGCCTCGGGTCAGCAATTCTTCATGCCGACCATCTTCAACTAACTGACCATGGTCGAGCACGAGAATCCTATCCACATCGTGTAATGTTGATAAGCGATGGGCAATGATGAAGGTGGTGCGTCCGGCGGTCAGTTCGTTCAAGGCCTCTCGGATCTTGACCTCCGTCTCTGTATCGATATTGGATGTCGCCTCATCGAAAATAACAATGGGCGGATCTTTGAGCAAGACCCGGGCGATCGAGACTCGCTGTTTTTGCCCAACGGAGAGTTTCACACCCCGTTCCCCGATCCAGGTCTCATAGCCTTCCGGCAACGCAGTGATAAACTCGTGCGCCCGAGCGGCTCGTGCCGCCGTCTCCAGTCGATTCTGATCTGCTTGGAGATCGCCGTAGAGCAGGTTGTCCCGAACGGTGCCATTGAATAGGAATGGTTCCTGTTGGACAAACCCAATCTGCTGCCGCAGATACGCAATCGGTAGATCGCGGACATCCGTCCCATCGATACAGACCGCCCCCTCTGTGACGTCATAGAACCGCATCAACAACTTCACAAGCGTGCTCTTCCCTGCTCCACTCATTCCAACCAAGGCCACACGCTCTCCCGCTGGGACCTTGGCTGAGAATCCTTTAAGGACCGGCACATCCGACCGATAGTGGAACCGCACGTGCTCGAATCGCACGTCGCCCTGTGCGCGATGACCTGGAGCAAGTACACCTGAACGATCGGCCACGTCGGGAACCGTATCCAACACATCGAACACCCGCTCGCTCGCGGCCAAGGCATGCTGCAACATGTGATTGACGGAGTGGATCTGATTAATGGGCACATAGAACATCGCTAAATATGACAGAAACAGTACCAACTCGCCGAGCGTCAATCGCCCATCCATCACTTCACCGGCCCCATGCCAGAGGATCAAGACCGTCCCGAAGGCCCCAACCAAGATCATTGCAGGTGAGTAGATCGACCACAGCACCATGGCCTGAAGATTCTTGTCACTATAAACTTGGCTGAGTCGGTCGAAGCGAGCCTGCTCATAACCCTGACGCCCAAATCCCATCGTTTCCCGGATACCAGACAAGGCATCTTGCAGGTAGCCGTTCAGCTCTGCCGCGCTCTGACGAGTCTCCCGGTAGTAGCCATGCACTTTGGAGGTGAACCAGCTGGCCGACAGAGCGAGCAGCGGGATTGGGAGCAGCGCAAGTGCCGCCAGTTTCCAATTCAGCATGAACAAGAGTCCCGTGATGCCGACCAGGGTCAAGGAGGCCGTCATCATCCCCTCAAGTCCATCGATAAAAATCCGCTCGACATGTTCGGTATCATTCGTCACGCGAGACATAATTTCGCCTGTCGAGCGATTCTCAAAATAGGTGATCGACAGGCGTTGCAGAGCGGCGAAGATATGACGGCGAAGATCGTGCACCACCGTCTGCTCAAGTTGATTATTGAGCCGGATGCGCAACGAAGCAAAGAGGTTCTTGAGCAGATAAGCACCGACCAGAAGCCCGATCACCCCCGGTAATAACGAGGCCTGCTTCGCCTGAATCACATCGTCGATGATGATCTTGATGACCCAGGGCGGCACCAACTCCATCGCCGTCGCACCGGCGGCACAAAGCAAAGTCAGAACGGCAAGCGTACGATGGGGTCGAAGATATTGCAGGACACGAAGAAGGACTTTCACAAATGGTTCAACAAGGCGGGTCTCAAATTACGTTCGTGGGTTCTTTCTGCCAGTACTGAGAAAATTCGTCCAGCTGCGTGAGGGTGGACATGTCCGTCATACGATCGAGAAAGACCTTACCGATCAAGTGGTCGAGCTCGTGCTGGATACAGACTGCATATAATTCCGTCGCCTCAAAATCCAAGGGCTTGCCCTTCCGGTCCAACGCCTTGACTCGCACCAGTGACGGTCTGGTGACTTTCCCCCTCAACCCATCGACACTCAAACAGCCTTCCCAGTTTTCTACCTGTTCTGGTCCATAATAGACGATCGACGGATTGATGAGGACCGTTTCGGGGAAGCCGCCTTCCCCTTTGCAACCCATGACAACCAATTGAATAGACCGTGAGACTTGCGGCGCCGCCAACCCGATCCCAGGCTCATCATACATCGCCTCAAACATGTCATCGATCAAGCGCTGGATTTCAGACGACTTGATCTCTCGTGGATCGATTGGCGCCGAAATTTTCCGGAGGATCGGATTTCCGAGCTTCGCAATCTTCAGCATGGTTCCTGTCTTCAATTTCATAACGTATGCGATATTCGTAACATAGCCGTCTTCGCGCTCGCAACCTCCTCAGCGTCCCGTCACAGACGCCGTTTTGGTCGGCGAGGTTCCGGAATCTCAAAGGTCTCTTTGTTGATATCCCACCACTCGACCCATTCGCTCGACCAGGCCGCTCGATCCTGCTTTGTCGAGGTATCCCAATCATGAAACTCGGTTTCATGGCGAGTCAAAATCCAGAGCGATTGCAATGCCGACAGCGCCACGAATCGTTCGTCATCGCCCACCATGGAAATCAGGATCGGGATGACAGCCTTCTGACGGATATACCGCGCTTCGAACGCGGCTGCCTTTCTTACTGATGAATTGGGATCCTTGGCCATGACGTCGAGGGCTTCGGAGGCTTTGGCCGCATCCAGACGAACGGCCACCCGTAACGCATGTTCCCGCACGCGTGACAGTTCGCTCGGCTCCTTCGCTGTCTCGATGAGAGCAGGCACGCCCGCCACTCCCTTCATCATCAACAGCGTTTCAATTGCGTTGTACCGGATTCTAGGGCTGGGCATGGTCAAGGCCTTGATCAACACCGGAACCGACGATTCACCCAAATGCACGAATTCTCCCATCGCCCAGAACTCTTGTTTCCCTTCCAACAACGGCAGCAAGGTCTCGGCTCGCTTGAGCTCTTCCGGGCCGAGCGGTGTCGTATTGGGAGGAATCGAAACATCCGGCACATCTGGGTTGGCCGGTGGACCCTCATAGGGAACCTGAACGCTCCAAGCTCTACCCTGCTCCCCCCCTGCGGACAGAGGGTCTGCCCCACCCATCACAGCGAGCAACCCGATCACTCCCAGTCGAAACACATGCGATTGGTTCACGATAGTAACACTCCTCTTTCGCTTACCCGAGACATCCAATTATTCCGGCTCGTTCAGATTATCACGATGGTGGACGATTTCGTAGAGGACCGGCAAAACCACAAGAATCAAAAAAGCCGCCGTCAACATACCTCCAACGACGACTCGCGCCAGCGGCTTCTGCGCCTGAGATCCAATGCCTGTTGCGAGAGAAGCCGGCAGCAAGCCGATCGCCGCTCCTAAGGTCGCCATTAAGATAGGTCGCATCTGAACATCGGCACCACGTATGACAGCCTGCCGGAGCCCAAGCCCGGCCAATCGAAATTCTTCGATACGCGAGATGAGCAGCACGCCCCCCAGGATGGCCACCCCCAATGTCGAAATCATCCCCACCGCGGCCGAGATGCTGAAATGGGTCTGTGTAACGACCAGTGACAAGACCCCACCGACCAGTGCAAAGGGAACCGCAGCGAGGACGAGCAGGGCGTTCTTCAAGGAATCGAATGTGACATAGAGCAATAAGAGAATAATGGCCAAGCTCACCGGCACGATCTTCGCCAGCCGTTTCTGTTCCTCCTTAAGCTGATCATATTGCCCGGCCCACTCCATGCGATATCCCTCCGGCAACGCGACCCGTTGCGATAACTTCACTTGCGCTTCCTCGACCGTACCCTGAAGATCGCGATCGCGCACACTGAACTTGATCGGGATATACCGCTCGTTGTTCTCACGATAAATAATGAAGGCCCCGGTCTGCATCGTAATGGCCGCGAGCTGCTTGAGCGGAATACGGGCTCCATCCGGAGTGTTCACCAAGATATTGCCGATAGATTCCACATCCTGCCGATATTCCGGTAGAAACCGGACGACCAAATCGAATCGTTTTTCACCTTCATAGACCTGCGTCACCGCCTGACCTCCGATGGCGGCTTGCACTACGGCATTCACGTCGGAAACCCGTAAGCCATACCGAGCGCTGGCCTCGCGGTCGACCTGGATCACAAGATTTGGCTGCCCAAGGAGCCGGAAAATCCCCAAATCCTTCACACCGGGAACTGTATGCATGACCGATTCAATCTCAGCCGCCTTTCCTTCCATCAGTTTAAGATCCGCACCAAACAATTTGATCGAATTCTCTCCCTTCACGCCCGACATCGCTTCCTCAACATTGTCTTCGATGACTTGAGAAAAGTTAAAAATCACGCCGGGAATCGTTTTTAGGCGATGTTCGACTTCTTCGATCAACCCCTCTTTCGTCAATCCTCGACGCCATGCTGACGCCGGCTTGAGATTGGCCAAGAATTCAGCATTGAAAAAACTCGTCGGATCCGTTCCATCGTCCGGCCGTCCCAGTTGTGACACCACCGTCTCGACTTCCGGAGACTCTTTGAACATCCGACGGATGTCGTTCGTCAAGCGATCTGCTTGATCAAACGAAATATCGACCGGCATCGTGGCCCGTACCCATAAATTCCCCTCCTCCAACGCAGGCATGAATTCACCACCCAACAATTGCATGGCCAGGGCAGCGAGGACCACCAACCCCGTTGAAAACCCGACCACCAGAAGTCGGCGATCCAAGGCCCATTCCATCAGTCCCGAATAGGTGCGCCGCACAACCCGGATGATTGCCGTCTCACTGTCCTTGATCGGTGCCTGCAACAGAAATGAGCAGAGCACGGGTGCGAGGGTGAATGCCATCAACAGTGCCCCCACCAGGGCGAACCCATAGGTGATCGACATGGGAGCGAAGATCTTGCCGGGAACTCCCGTCATCGTGAACAGCGGCACAAAGGCCACGACGATGATCGCGGTCGAAAAAAAGATCGGTCGCCCGACTCGGCGGGCAGCCCGAATAATGTGTTGATGAACCGTCACCTGTGGTGTCTTACTGTTCGCCAGCTGAAAGAAGATGCTCTCAACCATGACCAACGTCGCATCCACGATGATCCCGAAATCGATCGCACCCAGGGAGATCAAGTTGGCAGACTGACCGACAAATACCATCATGGCGAAGGTGAAGAGCAGCGAAAGCGGGATGGTTAAGGCGACAATAAATGCCGCTCGGAGATGCCCAAGAAACACGAACAGAATGACGAACACCAACGCCATGCCGCTGAGTAAAATATCCGTGACCGTCTCCACCGTCGTATGAATGAGTGCTGTCCGGTCGTAGAACGTCTTGACCGTGATTCCGGATGGTAGTTTCCCGCTGTTCAGTTCCTGCACCTTCTCTCGCACCCGCTCAAGAACCGGTAATGCCTGGGCGCCGCGCTGGAGCAACACTACGCCCTCCACGACATCGTCTCGGTCATCGATCCCAACCTTGCCAAGACGCACGCGATGGCCCACGGTGACCTTTCCCAACGTTTTGATGAAAATGGGCGTCCCTTCCTTTTCCGCCACCACCACATTTTCGATATCATCCAGGTCGTTGATTAGCCCCAGTCCGCGAATATTGTAGCTCTGCGCTCCAATCGTTAAGTAGTTGCCGCCGACGTTCGCATTGCTGTTCGATAAGGCCGTCATCACTTGTGACAGATTCACGCTGTAGCTGATCAGTTTTCCCGGATCGATATCGACGTGATATTCTTTTGTGGTCCCTCCTAAGGTCGTCACGTCGACCACGCCCGGTATCCGCTTGAAGGCCCGTCGGACTTTCCAGTCTTGTATCGTTTTCAAATGAGTCAGACTCTCGTTCGGACCACTCAGTTCATACCGATAGATTTCGGCGATGGCCCACCAGGGGGAAAGGACGGGCTGCACGCCTTGCGGCAATTGGACTGCGTTGAGGCGATTCAAGATTTCTTGACGATCCCGAAAGATATCGCTGTCGAAGTCGAAATAGACCTTGATGTCGCTGAGGCCGAAGATTGAGAGCGAACGGATATCCGTAAGGCGTGGAGTCCCACTCAACGCCACCTCGATCGGAACCGTAATCTGTCGTTCGATTTCCTCAGCCGAATAGCCGGGAAGCTGGGTAATCAACTCCACCATCGGAGGAGCAGGATCGGGATAGGCGACAATGTCGAGCAGATGAAAGGCGTAGAGACCGCCGAAGAGGAGCAGAAGCCCGAGGGCACAGACCAGAAATCGTTGAACGAGCGACATCTCAACAATTTTTGTGATCATTGGCCCTCTTCGCGAGAACGGAGCGACCGATACTGGGGTCGACACACGGGAACGATCATGGGCCTAGCACCTCTTGCCCCTTGATCAGCACAGCCCCCTTCGTCACGATGCGTTCTCCCTGCTTGAGCCCTTCGACGACCCGCGTCTGATCGGGCGAAACCGCGGCAATCTTGATTTCTCGTTTGTGATAGCCGCGATCGCTCTCGACTACATACACAAACTGTTTGCCGTCGACCTCCAGCACCGCTTCGCGCGGCACCATTAAAAATTGTCGCGTATCCCCGACATCAAGTTGCAACCGTGCGAACATTTCCGGCTTAAGTTTGTGCGCCTGATTGTCGACACGTGCCCGAACTTTGATGGTTCTCGTTGCCGGATCCACGACATCCCCCACCGACGTGACCTGGGCAGGAAACTCCATACCGGGGTAGGCTTCGACCAGCACCACCGCGGACTGCCCTTCTCGCACCAATGCCAAATCATGCTCATACACATCGGCCACGACCTGCAAAACATCCAAGTCGGCCACGGTAAACAACACATGGTCGGGGTCTCCGGTAACGGACTGGCCCGGAGTCACAGTCCGCTCAACCACAATCCCACTCAGCGGGCTCTTCATCTCAAACCGCGACGTGATTTGTTGTTTATCCAGCGGTTTATTCAGCTCTTTCGGAGCGACCCGAAACGACAGCAATCGCTCCTTGGCCAGACGAAACTCCGCACGAGCTTTCACCAGTTCGTTCTCGGCTTGTTTGAGATCCTTCAGCGCCAGGGCTTTGTCCTCATACAGATCGTTAGCCAACTCATAGGCCCGCGTTGCATATTGCAAATCAGAGTCTTCCCTGACGTATTTTGAGTAGGCCTGCGCGATATCTGGGCTATCCACAACCAGTAACACGTCGCCCGCCTTCACTCGACCACCCAGATGAACCCTGACCTCAACGACTCGTCCTTGTAACGGCGAAGACACCCGTGAATACTTGTCCTCTCCATAGGCGATCTTGCCTGAAAGCGTCAGCCCTTGGCGGGACGAATTGAACTCGACGATCGCCGTTTCAACACGCGGCGACGATTCGATCGGAAGCGCCGCTCCATTCTTGTCGGACGGATGTGCGGCAGTCTGTGAATGAGGAGGCTGATCCTGCTGACCGCAGGCCGAGAGCGAGAGCACGATCACACTGATGACAATCGCCAAGAAACTCGAGGCAGAACCAAGGCAGGAAGACAATAGACAGTCTTTCATGGTTGGGCTTGAACCCCTAGCTCTAATTGACTCGCGGCATTATGACGTGATGTCCATCCCAACGGCACGTTCCAGTTGAATCATGTTCCGCTGATAATTGAACAAGGCCTCAATATAATTCTGTTGGATCGTCCTCGAGGTCCTGGCCGCATCCAGGAGATCGATCAGCGTAGCCCCACCCCGATCATAAGCCCGCTCGGTGATAGTAAAAGTCGATCGTGCATCATCGAGCACGCCTCCCAGAAAAGCCTCGACTAGCCGACGGCTTTCGAGCAAGTTTCGATATGCGACCTCCACTTGATTCTCCACCTGGTTGAGCGTCTTGCTGAGATCAGCTCCGGCCGCCTGCATCGAGGCCTCTGCCTGTATGATTTTCCCCTGATTGCGATTGAATAACGGCAGCGGCACGCCAAGACTAAACGCCATTTGATTCGGATTGTCCGGCCCATGGGAGCCCTGGACGGCGTACCCTGCCCCGACGGTCACATCCGGAATCCGGTACGCCTTGGCCAACCTTAATTCGGCCTCACGTTGTGACAACGTCCATCGTTTTGCGCGAACATCAGGGCGGGCATCCGATGCAAGCGCGCGCAGCTTGATGATGTCCGGATCCACTCGTTGGTATTCCAACTCCGTCGTCAACTCCACCGGAGCGACCGGGGAAAGCCTCAAGAGCTGGCGGAGATCGGAGCGGGCCGATTCCGATTCTTGAATTGCTTGAATGACTTGTGTTTGAAAATCGATCAACTGCAGTCGGATTCGGATCAAGTCGACTTCGGCGATATAACCTTTCTTGAACCGAATGGTATTGACCTCGAGAATACGCGAAAACCGATCCCGGTTGTCTTCCGCCAGTACCAGACGTCTACGGGCCAGTTGCGTACGGTAGTAGGCATCCTTTACAGCAAACCGCAACTGGCGAACGGCATCTTCAAAACCGGCTTCCGCAGACTGAAGTCCGGATTCGGCACTCTCGATCCGGTACCCTCGTTTGCCGGCCAGTTCAAACAGCTGTTGAACCTGCGACGTGAGTTGTCCGCTGTTCCCCAGCGTGCGCCCCTGTACCGGTGAGCTGACGGCTCCCAGCGAGGCCACGGGATTGGGAAACAATCGAGCGGTCATCTGCTCGCCCTTACTGGACTCAATCCCGTATTTCGCGATCAACAGATCAAGATTCTGCTGCAAAAAAAGAGTGATCGCCTCCTCCAGACTCAATCGTACCGTCGAGGCCGTATGATGCCCTACGCTCGGCGCCGAATCTGTCGTGGACGCTTCACTGGCAGGACTACCCGTGATGACACCGATGGTGCAGCACATACAGCACAGCATGTGCGTGAGGTAATTCATCTGATACATCGGTGAAGAGGCACCGCTCCGATGATATCGTTCACTCATCAGGCGCAAGGTGTTCATTGATAGGCCAAGGAGATGCGGATGACGGGACCCGTGCTGTGGTGAGATCCGGACCAGGAGGTGACGGTCTATGTGAGATCAGCGATCTGCGGCGACCTTACGAACTGAGTGCTCGAAGATGCTTCCGCACCCGGACCTTCTCATGATGTTTTCGAAGCAACTGCCGGCGAACCACATCCTGGTTCTCAGCCACAATCCGAACCAGTCGATCCATATCTTCCGCATGGTCACGCACCAGTTCAGACAACTTCTGGATCTGCTCCTCTAATTTCTCCAGTCGCCAGGCCATGTTCTCGAGTGAGTCGGAAGTTCCCTCCTCCAGCTTCGTGACTCGCCTTGAATCGACTCGCGGCAAAGCTGCGACTACGACATCTCGCTTCATGCGCACTCCTTTATTCATGGCCAATCGAACCGCATGGCTCAATCCGGCGTTCTGGTGGCTAGTATTATCCGCATGGCACGGGAAGTCAACGATTCCCTTTTCTTTCTATTTCAAGACGGTCCTGTTAGAATCCGCCTAATGAAGAATATTTTCACCATGGTCTTAGCCGGGGGAAAAGGTGAACGACTCAATCCCCTTACCGCACAACGGGCCAAACCCGCGGTGCCATTCGGTGGGAAATACCGCATCATCGACTTTACACTCAGTAACTGTTTGAACTCAGGGCTTCGCAAGATCGCCGTCCTCATCCAATATAAATCCCATTCGCTAGACCGTCATATTCGAGCGGGCTGGAACATTCTCAGCGCCGACCTCGACGAATACATCGCCTCAGTTCCTCCCCAGCAGCGCATCAGCGAAGATTGGTACCGCGGCACAGCCGACGCGGTCTATCAGAACATGTTCTTGATCGATGATGAACACCCTGAGTTCCTGCTGATTCTCGCAGGTGACCACATCTACAAGATGAACTACGCGGAGATGTATCACTGGCTCATCGCCACGAGCGCGGACGCGGTCGTGGGAGCCATCGACATCCCCATCCAAGAAGCCTCTCGCTTCGGCGTCATCGCCGTGAACGAAGACTACCGGATTACCCGATTCGATGAAAAACCGGCGCATCCCATTTCGCTGCCCAACGATCCGGACCATGCCTTTGCCTCGATGGGGATCTATCTCTTCCGCACCAAGGCGATCCGGGAATACCTACTGGCCGATGCGAAAGAAGGTAGCGCGCACGACTTCGGGAAAAACATCATCCCGAAAATGATCGCGGAGAAACGGGTGTATGCCTTCAAATTTCAAGATGCGAACAAGAAAGCGGTCAAGTATTGGCGTGATATCGGAACGCTTGATGCCTACTGGGAAGCGAATATGGATTTGGTCTCCGTGGACCCGCAGTTCAATTTCTACGATGCTGAGTGGCCGATCCGAACCTATCAGGGACAGTTTCCTCCGGCTAAGTTCGTCTTCGCCCAGGATTTTCAGGGAGGCCGCATGGGTGTCGCGCTTGACTCGATCGTGTGCGGCGGCTGCATCATCTCGGGCGGGAGGGTCCAGAATTCCGTCCTCTCCCCGAACGTGCACGTGCACGACCATGCCGATATCCGTGACTCTGTCGTCATGGAAAACGTCATCATCGGTGCACAGAGTCGCATCAGACGCGCCATCATCGACAAGGATGTGACGATCCCTCCTCAGACAGAGATCGGGTACAACCGAGAGACCGACGCGCAGCGGTTTACCGTGACAGAATCGGGCCTCGTGGTCATCTCAAAAGGAATGAAGCTGCATGCCTCCGTCGATCCATCCGGTTGATCTGATCTCCGCACTCCGTCAGAAACATCTTACGCCTGCGATCGTCTTTCTCACCTCACGGCGAGCCTGTGATGAAGCTATGGAAGCCTTCGACCACGCGAACTGTGTCTTGCCGACGACACGCCAAGAGGCAATTGCGAAGGCACTCGAGCAGGTCATGGCTCGCCACCCTAGCATTGCCGAGCACCCACTGATTTCCATCGTCCAACGAATCGGCGTGGCCGCCCATCATGCCGGGCATCTGCCGACCTGGAAAATCGCCATCGAAGAATTGATGCGACAAGGGCATCTCGATGCGGTCTTTGCCACGACGACCTTAGCAGCCGGCGTCGATTTTCCCGCACGTACGGTCGTGATCACGCAGTCCAGCATCCGAAAATCCCGCGACTTCACCGACCTGACGGCCGGCGAGGTACAGCAGATTGCGGGACGAGCCGGACGCCGAGGAAAGGATCACGTCGGATTTGCCGTGATTACCCCTTCGCCGTATATCGATCTGTCCGTGTTGACCAAAGGGCTGACCGGACAGCCGGAAGCCATCGACAGCCAGTTTACAATCAGCTATCCGATGGTCTTGAATCTCTTGAAAGCCCATCCTCATGAACACATCCAAGGAATCCTGGCTAAGAGTTTTGCTCAGTTTCAGTTGAATCAGCGAGCCGAAGTCCTCGAGCAGAAGCTCGATGCCCTCCACATCAAGATGGAACCATTCGGCCCTCGCGTCTGTACGGACTGGATCACCCAATGGCACACCTTCGACCATGCACGAAGACACCGCCATACGCGCCATCCGACCTATCGCGCTGAACCACCTGAAATTTCAGCACGACTGCCGTTTCTCACGCCAGGACGGGTTGTTGGGTTCAGTAGAGGACGAGGAATCGTGCTTCGCCAATATCGGAGCAAAGGCCAGAGGAATTCGATGCTCACCGTGTTGAGGCCGGAAAGCGCCGTCACGGAATGTCCGGTCACGAGCGTGAAAGAAGTCTACGACCGCACGTACGACTGCCCGGAAACATCAGCCTATCCCTGGTGTTCCACCGATACGTTCGATCGACTCAGTCACCAACTCGAAGAACTGCCGCTCCGGTTACCCCTGCTCCCCATTCTAGTATCCAGCAATAACGAGCCTCTTCCCGACGCCATCGTCCAATCGCTGGAAGATTTCTCTTGTCCGACCTGTCCATCACGATCCGCTTGCCAAAAGGACTTTCTCACAGCATCACGCCTCCGGCAGGAACAACAGCGGCATACCAAATCCATTCAGGCCCTGCGTACCAGTTTATGGCATCGATTCCAGGAGCGCGTCGAAGTCTTGCAGACATTCGGCTATCTCACCCTGACGACGCAACTGACGGCTGAGGGGGAATGGGCACGACTGATTCGCATCGACCATTCGCTGCTCATCACCGAACTCATTCGCGCGGAGGCCTTCACCGGCGCAGACCCGTCCCTCCTCGCCGGCATTCTGGCCAGTCTGGCTCACGATGATGATCGCCCCGGTGCATTTCCTCGCATCAGTCCAGGACTGAGTTCCTTGCTCGGGCAAGTTCGCAAACTCGCGGAAAGCTTATCGCCCTACGAAGATCCCCCGCTCCTCCGCGCGGATGTGGCGGCCCTTGTGGAGCGCTGGGTCGCCGACCAAACCCTCACTTGGATCGGACTCTGTCGGCTGACCACCATGGCTGAAGGCGACATCTATCGACTCCTGGCCAGGACCTTGGAGTATCTGTCGCAAGTGCAAACCCTCAAAGGAACCCACGCTGGCCTCGCCGAATCCGCATCCCAAGCGATCACGGCAATCCGACGCGGTGTATTGGAGGAATTGCCCTGAGCCCTGTAGGACTAACTAAGGAACGAGGCTTCAGGACTGAGTGTGGCTGCGACTTTACCCTCAGCACTTAGTCCTCAGCACTTCATAATATGACCACCGACGAACTCGAACAGCTCTTAGCGCAACAACCCGTGGCAGTACTGCATCGCTTGGCCCGTGGACGTGTCCAGCGCCACTTTCGCGCCGGAAAACGCCGCCTGATCGAGCTACTGCTCCAACATTCGAGCCAAAATCGTGCCGGCTTTGAGTCCGATCTGCTGACGCTGATCGGAGAACGTCAAGCCGGACTCACATCCGGATCACCACGTCGCCACGAGGCTCCCCCGATCGCTCATAAGAAAGCCGCAATCAGGTTGTCGGAATCAGAGCCGTCTGATCCTCCCGTCTCGCTCACAGAATGGCTGCAGGGACTCGGCGTACCGGCGCCCCAACCCTTCGTCCAGGATCCCTGGCAGATTGAAGCCCTGGCAGCGGTAAGTGAAACCGATGTGGTGATCAGCGTCCCGACCGGAAGTGGGAAGACCTATGTCGCGATTGAAGCGGCACGACGGGCCATGGAGGATAATCGCAGTGTTATTTACACCTCCCCACTCAAAGCCTTATCGAACACCAAGTACGCTGAGTTTTCGAAGATCTTTGGACCAGACAAGGTCGGCATTCTCACCGGGGATCGCCAGGAAAACGGGCAGGCCCCGTTACTCGTCATGACGACGGAGATTCTCCGCAATTTGCTCTACGATGCGGCGAGTGGTGAGATCGATGTCAGATTGGACACGCTCGGTTTGGTCATCCTGGATGAATCACAGTACCTAGCTGATCCTGAACGCGGTGTTGTGTGGGAAGAAACGATTATCTTCTGCCCCTCCCAGGCCAGACTCTTGTTACTCTCGGCCTCCATCGGCAATCCACAAGATATCGCCGATTGGCTCACGTCGATTCGCTCAACCCCCTGTCGACTGGTGCGGCACAGCAAGCGCACCGTGCCTCTGAGAGCCGGCTATCTGCACCCCAATGGGAAACTCACTCCCTTGTTTCGCACGCTGGGTATTCCACAGGGACATCCCGGCCACCTCCATCCCGAAGCGAAACACCTCTTCATGGAATACGAAGAAGAGACCTTGCCCTCCGGACGACCAAGACGGTAGTCGCTCCAGGACGCCCGACACCTAGCAGGCTGCGGAAAAACTCGTTTTGACCTCTGTCGCTGTCACAGATATCGAGGGGTGAGATGACTCTGAACAGCCCAGCAGGATGCGCAAAAAGGCTGTCCAGCAAGACCGCAGCGAGCGAAGAGGCCAATCGTACTCCGTGCCGTACGTTGAGCCTCGGACCGATGCAAGAACGCCGCTGGCTGACTTTTTCCGCATCCTGCTAGAATGAGGCCGTCAGCCCAGCCGTCAGGCCATGTCGGAGGGATTGAAACTCCGTCAGCGGAAAGGACGCAGACCGACCATCGGCAAGATGACTTTCCCATGTGCCATCGATCAAGCGATTCCACCAGACCCGGTAGCCGACCTGAGCTGCAAGCCACCGCGTGAGGTGCACCCTTACGCCAACGTCAGCATCTGCTCCGAACCCGATGCCGCGCATGGTAAAACTGGGGGCACTCAACTCACCACCCGCCACCCTCAAATGATGGGTATCTTCATTGGTAAAGAGGTTGATGGGTTTCAGCACGATCGACCCATAGAGGCTCAACCATCGTAGCAGGTGATACTCGCTTGTCGCACCGACTCGAAGCGAGTACCACGAGCTACTGTTGGAAATGACCAGCACATTCTGATTAAGGCCAGGATCACCTGGAACACATAACGGGTCTAATCCAGGGGTGCCCTCGTCCAAATCAGTCGAGGCCCCAGCTGCTGAACAACTGATCTGCTGGACTCCATAGGCGTTGTGCTTCTGACGCCAGTATTGAAAGCCAAGAAAGCCATCCAGATGACCACGACTATTGGGAAAGGTTATCAAGGCTCCACCTAGATCGGCATTCACAAACCACAGTCCGGATCCACTGATGTCGCTATGGGTTCGCAACGAGGGGTTTCCTCCGTCGGCTGCGAGAAAATCGTCGTCGGTTAGCCGACCGCCTCCGATATGAGCCCCTCCAACCTGGAGTCGACCGAAGAAATGAGGTCTGAGATAGACCTTGGCGGTCAGCTCTACAATATTCGTGGAATGATCGGCATAGGTCAGCCTCGAGGTCGGGTTGCCCAATAGTCCCTGCGACGATGCATTGTGGCTCCACCGAGTGTCTCCCACGCTGATCCAGGTCCCGAGCGTGAGATCCACTCGCTTCTGGAAAGCTAGAGGTGACTCTTGGGCAAATCCACTGCTCACCAGGACAAGTACTCCCACGACAAGAACCGCCAGGGAGATGCGCGACTTGGCAGATACGGATCCATTCATCATCGTACCCCTCTGCGTTGAAGATCTCACGTAACCCCAAACCGGCCATGCACACCACTAGTCCTTCCTTCATGGCTGTACATGGACCTGCGCCTCTCTGGCGACCCGAACTGTAGAGATACACTGTGCTGTTCACAAAGGGAGGGCTGCTACTTTCAAGATCTTACAGGAGTACAGGTTGACGGGGTAGCGTTTTCGAGTCTGGCCTCTCCACGTCGCATAAGGAAAATGGCTGGTCGTCTCATAATGCAGAAGGCCACCCCGACCTCAGATCAGAGTGGCCTTCCTGAAAACAGACGGCGAGAAAACTCTACGCCTGCATCCGCTTCCGTCCCCAGAGACCGAGGCCTAAGAGGCCAGATCCCAGAAGGAGCATGGAAGTAGGCTCTGGAACCGTATTGGTCGCAGAGAACGCTACGACTGTACTAGTCGGGGAGGTTCGATCCGCACTAAAACTCCAGTCAAATGGAGTAGGATCAAAACTAGGCCCTGTCAGGATACCAGAGCCCGCTAGATCAAGACCCGTAGAGGTCTGAGCTCCGACGACATGCACTGAAGTCAATTCGAATGCAAACCCCCCTGCGGTCCACAATGGGTTCACAGACCCACCAAATGGATTAAAGGTAAAATCCGTAAAGTTCGCCAGGGTACCTGAAGTGACTACAGATAAATCACCTAATGAACTAGTTACGAATGAGGGATTGTTAAAATCGACCGACGTAGTTGTAGCTAAATTTGTTGCAGGATTAATGGTACCACCGAACGAGATATCACCATTAATCGGGATGGCTTGAGCATTTGCTCCAACGCCCAACACCAAAGCTGCTGTCACTCCCAAGAATGTCTTCTTGAAGTTGCTCATCGCTTACTCACCTCCTTTGAATTTAATATTTTGAAATAAACAACCATCTACTGGGCTAAGGTAAAGCACACAACGTGCCTACTTATATGTCATTGAAAATACAATGTTTCAATTTAGACCAGGCAATACAACTGTAAAATATTATTACAGCTTCCATCTACTATTAGGCCTCTCGCAATCGGCTCGCCGTAGCCAAATTCCCCCATAAGTATAGCGAAAGATAGTGCATTTATTGGTTGGGCCAGAGTGGACAAGAAAACATCTTGCGCTGTAAATAAAATTTACACTGTCACTCAACGAAACCAGGGTGTAGCTTAGAATATCGAATTTTCAGCAACTGGCCCCTAATTCTCTTAAGTCACCCGGCCATCCATCGTGTACCCAAAATATCCAACCTAAATATTATTACGCTATAAGTACAAGTCAATTATGGAGAGATCCTACGGATTCCTGCATTCCACCACGTCGATTGCGCTAGCCGTCATTGACAGGAGAATCTTTCGCGACCGATAATGTCAATCTTACCGCTTCCCTCAGAAGCTATTCGATAGAGGCTCGATCACGAAAGAACGCTAATGACGATCCATCAGACCTGCATCATCAGAATATCCCTCTGCTTGATCCTTCTCCTCACATCATCCGGTTGCGACAGGTCCACACCCGAAGCCAAGAAGGCACAGCACCGTGAGCGCGCGGCCACCTTTGTAGAGAAAGGCCAATACCAAGAGGCAATCATTGAATATCGCAACGTCACACAGCTAGATCCACAAGATGCCGATGCCCACTACCGAATAGCTTTAGCCTATCTGAAGCTTGGGGGCCTCCCCAATCATCTCTACCAAGCTTTTACCGAGCTCAGACGAGCCGTAGAACTGGATAACACGAATCAGGACGCCCAGCTCAAACTGGGTGAACTCTACATCTTGGGGCACGAGCCAGCCAAAGCACGTGAGCGTGCCGAGATCGTCCTCGCGTCCTCTCCACAAAATACGGAGGGGCTCATTCTCCGGGGACGGAGTTTGATCAACGAGAAACAGTACAAAGACGGGATCGCCGAGTTGAAACGAGCGCTTGAGCACGATCCCAAGAATATCCAGACCTACCTTGACTTGGCACAAGTCTATTTCACGATGAATGATCGTCCCTCGGCCGAAGCGGTGCTCAACCGAGCCGTATCGGTTGATCCCCGTTCCCTTAAGGCTCTCCTTGCCTTAGCTGACTTTTACGATTTAACGGGGCAGCCGGAACGAGCCGATACCCGCTATAACCAGGCGTTGGAAGCAGAACCCGATAACGACGTGGTCTACCTCAAACTGGCAGCCCACTATCAACGTCACGCCAAGCCAGCCGACGCAGAAGCCATCCTGCAAAAGTTGGTGGCGCGCAAACCTCAGACTGACACACCATACATCCATCTGGGTGACTATTTCACTTTAATCGGTCAACCGGATAAGGCCCTTGCCAACTACCGACGCGCGACGGAAATTACTCCAGCTTCAACGACGGCTCGAGATAAGTTGATCGGCCACTATCTGGATACAGGAAAGATCGCGGAGGCCGAGCCGCTCGTGAACGCTCTCCGGGACAAAGACAAACACGACCTTATGGGGCGGTTCTTCGATGCGCGGCTGAAGCTTGCCCATGCAAAACCCGATGAAGCTCTCACGCTGCTCCAGGCTGTTCTGAAGGACAGTCCTCAATTTGCCGGAGCTCACCATTTTCTTGGGATAGCGTACCTGCAAAAGCAGCAACTCCCTCAAGCCAAAGCCGCGATTGCTGACGCCGTGAAGTTCAACCCCCAGCTGAGCGATGCCCGAACGGCGCTGGCACAGATTCACCTGGCGGAAGGATCCGTCGACTTGGCGCTTGAGCAAGCACAAGCCGCCATTCAGATCAACCCACGTAACGTGCAGGCTGCCATCGTCGCTGGTACCGCCTACCTCCGGAAAGGCGATCTGACGAAAAGCCGGAAGGTCTTTGAAGCCATCGCGCAAGCCGCCCCCAAAGAACCGATCGGCCCCTACAACCTCGGCTTAGTCGCCCGGGCGGAAAAGAATACGACAAAAGCCCTGGCCTATTTTGAAGAGGCCCTGGCCAAGCGCGCGACGGCTATCGAGCCGATTCTCCAAATCGTCGCCATCAAGAGCGTCCAGGGCAAGACGCAAGAGGCACGGGAACGAGTGATCAAGCAGTTGGAGACCGTACCGAACAGTCCCTTGCTCCATAATCTGGTCGGACAACTCTGGCTGAATGCCAAGGATCCTGCTCAGGCAGAGCAATCATTCAAGACCGCGATTGAAATCGACGGTTCAGCACTGGCTCCATATTTGAACTTGGCGCAACTCTACTACCAAACCGGAAAGGTGGATCAATCGATCATAGAATATGAAACCATCCTCGCCAAAACCCCCAACGCCCCTGCCGCGCTGATGATGTTGGGTATCATCCATGAAGGCCGCAAGGAGTACGACAAGGCCAAAGAACGATACGACCAGATCCTCAAACTCAATCCCCGCTTCGCGCCGGCCGCCAATAACCTGGCCTGGTTGATCGCTGAGCAGGGGGGGAATCTCGACGTGGCTCTCTCTCATGCCCAGACCGCCCGAGAGCAGAGACCGGAAGACCCCAATATTGCCGATACATTGGGATGGATTTACTATAAGAAAAACGCCTCCCTCCTCGCGGTGAGCCTGCTGAAAGAGGCTGCAGACAAATTACCAAATGAGCCGCTCGTTCACTACCATCTCGGAATGGCACAGGCCAAGAACGGTGAGGTTGCGGCAGCCAAAGATGCGCTGCAGACCGCATTGAAGCTCAACCAGCATTTTACCGGAGCTGAGGACGCGAAGAAGACTCTTTCAGGGCTGTAACGGAACGTGATCAGTCGAGTGGGGCAAATTGAAACTGCAACGATTCACCACGGTGACGTTTATGTTGGATTTCCATGAAGGTTTCCTGAAATGCAGCCAGGCGTTCCGTAGTGGTTGGATGAGTACGACTTATCTCATGCCCAGACGTGGATTGTGCCCGTTCGAGCTGCCGTAGCCGTTCCCATACCCGTCGAACCGCATCCAGATCATAGCCTGCCCGGGCCATGAGATACGCCCCGACATGATCGGCCTGCGCTTCGAGCATGCGAGCCTCTGGGTGAGGCGTATCTGGGGTCCCAGGCCCGACTGCCGCGTGGAGAAAAGCGTTCAGCATCACCCTCAACTGAGCATTCTGGGCATGATTGAGGATGTTGTGCGCAACCTCATGCGCCAGAATCCAGGCCAATTCGTCATCCCTGACAAATGCTCGCATCGCTCCCGTCGTCACCGCAATGACTCGGCCATTAGACACCCCGTTGATGAGGTCGCTTTCAATCAGTCTCAACGAGAATTTGCAGACCGGCAGCGCCCGCATCGTCACGGTTCGACGCGCGGACCCACGCTGGACTTCTAACTGCAAGGGTTGAATACGGGCCGCCGTCAGCCGAGACACCAGCTGCATGATTGTGTGCGCGTCGTGTGCTTCGACATTCGCCGTATTGACTTCAATGATATGATCCCCCAGAACAAGCCCAGCCTGGGCCGCAGGCAGGCGCGGATGCACATAGGAGACGATCGGACCTGTCACGCCTCGACTTGTGCCCCCTCCCTTTCTCGGATGGTTCTCAAGGAAGAACCCATAGGTCGCCTCCTGTTCGAACGGACACCAACCGACGGCTACGGCTAGGAGGGGCAAGCCGACATCATGCAGACGGCGTTGCAGTGCTTCCGGATCATTCGGGAGCGTGGGTTTTCGAACATCGTAGAGGCTGGAACAGGCGCCCAGGACACAGAGCGCGAGAAGCAGGAGCCCGATGGCTAGTTTTCTTGGAAGTATCATGCTCCGAGAGGTTCGGTCCAGCTGCATATGATCCGAAGAGAACACCTGCGTGAGGGAACAATCCATTGATCGTGATGCACAGGAGAGCATACCGGGAAAAAACAAAGGGCCGGCCCTCTGGTTGAGGACCGACCCCTCTTCACGGTTGTTCTTACTTGTGAACGCTACCGATTAGGACTTGCCAGAACTCCGTCTCCACAAGCCAAGGGCGACTAACCCTGAACCGAGCAACAGCATGGATGCCGGCTCGGGGACCGGATCATTTCCAATCCCAGGACTCTCTCGAGTATAGAGGCTAAAATGAGAAACATCCTTAGGATTGCCATTTTGAGCGAAGATACCGATATAAGGTGAGGTCCAGGAATAGGTCCCATTCGCATCTGCCTCATACAGATATCCCACAAGAGTACTACCCTGGCCATCTTTAATGATGACTAACGCATCCAGGTCCGCTGCCAAACCAGTAATGCTAAAGGTTCCGCTCTGCCCGCTCTGAGTGCCTGATAATAGTGAGGAGTTTCCCACCGACCCATTGAGAGTCCAGTCACTTGACCCAAAAAAACCTTGGTTATTTACCAAATTCTGTGAGTCGTTACCTGGACCGGTAAAAGGGGTCACATACTGGCAGCCATCGCTCCCAGAAAAGTTATCGGCCATGTCGGCGGTGCAAGCGACAAGAGTAGCTTGAGCTCCACCGACCCAACTCACTCCTGCCATCAAAACGGCTAAGGAGCACACCATTGATTTAATAATCGATAGTTTCACTCTGAACACCTTTCCTTTCCCCTGGTTATTCTGTGATCGACGACTCGTGTCGTCGATTATCTTCTATCTGCTTCAAGCATGGACATATCTGAGTCTAGGCATATGCCGTGCCAAATTATTGACGATTGCAAACTACATCTTTCATACACCGATTCACACTCTATCGAAGGCGATAGCGAAGCCAACTGTTAAGTTTATTTACACTCTAAAATCGATAACCATGCGCCATATTCATCAATAATTAATTAATTCAAAATCTTACGAGCACTTAACGGCTTGTAATAATTTTTAACACTGTAAACCGATCTAACAACGTTTTGACAGGCTATTTGGATTCATCGCGAAGTCGTGTTCAGGTGAGATTAAGCGTTTTCCGTTTGGCCTTCGGCCTTTGTCTTCTTCAACCCATAGCGGTCCAACAATTGATAGAGAGTGGGACGACTGATCCCCAACTCAGCAGCCGTCTTGGATACATTCCCCTCATGCTTATCCAAGGCTAACCGAACCAGATCCCTCTCGTGACGCTGGCGAGAGGTTTTTAAACTCAACGCTTCATCACCTCCCATAGCCAGGCCACAGAGTCCAAGATTTCCAGGGGTGATATAAGCCCCCTCAGCCATCAAAACCGCCCGATTCATTCGATTTTCCAATTCCCTCACATTCCCGGGCCACCCATACGCTTGTAATGCCGCCACCGCCTCTGGGGAAAAACCCTTCAGCTGTTTGCGTTGCTCGGCTGCAAATCGCATCATGAATCGGCGTGCGAGTAGAGCAATGTCGGCACCGCGTTCATTCAGCTGAGGCACCGCAATTTCGATCACGCAAAGACGATAGAACAGGTCTTCCCGAAACCGCCCCTCCTCAATGGCCTTGTGAAGGTCAGCATTGGTAGCCGCAAGGATCCGGACGTCGACGGAAATCGCATCCTTTCCACCAAGCCGCTGGACTTTATGATCCTGCAAAAACCGCAAGAGCTTGACCTGTAAGCCAAGGGGAATATCACCGATCTCATCCAAAAAGAGCGTGCCACCATCAGCATACTCAATTCGCCCTTTCTTTTGCTGAGCCGCTCCGGTAAAGGCGCCTTTTTCATAGCCGAACAGCTCGCTCTCCAGGAGGTTGTCGGGAATGGCACCGCAGTTGATCGCCACAAAAGGCTGTTCGCGGCGCGTACTCTGGCGATGAATCGCCTGTGCCACCAGCTCTTTGCCGGTGCCACTTTCCCCCATGATCAACACGGGCATGGCGGTTGGGCCAACCTGACGAATCGATTGAAAGACCTCCTGCATCGGCTCACTAACCCCCACAATCCCTTCAAACTCTTCCCCTTCCACCGACGCATAATGGGCGCGGCGGTCTTGCTCCACACCATAGCGATACAGCGCTCGCTGCAGCACGACCCGTAAGACATCGAGTTGAATCGGCTTCTCAATGAAATCATACGCGCCGCTTTCAATGGCCGTCACAGCATTCGTGCGGTCACTGTTACCGGTCACGACAATGACCTTGATGAACGGATTCAGCTGAATGACCTCTCGTAGGATGGCAAGCCCTTCAGAGGCGCCATCAATGTCAGGAGGCAAACCCAAATCCAGCACCACAAGAGATGGTGTCTCCCGCTTCACAGCAGCGAGGGCGGAGCGGCGATCCTCTGCCTCGATCACCGAGTACTCCGGCGTCAACGCCCATTTCATTTGGTCGCGAATATCAGGATCGTCATCCACAAGCAGCACGTGGATCACGGCTCGATCGTTGTCCTTATCCTGCATGAGGCATCTCCTCCTGCTGCTCTCCGACACTCGACCGTCGTTGCTGAGATTCACTCTCGACACCGGCTGTCCTTTCCTCCTCAACTCTCGCATTCGGTACCATCAACGCTCCATCGACTACTGGCAACGTCACACGGATCGTGGTTCCCTCTCCTACCCGGCTCAGAATGTGAATGGTGCCCTGATGTGACTCGACGATCCGTTTGCATTGGTACAATCCTATCCCTAATCCTCCCACCTTAGTCGTCTGAAACGGCAGAAACAGCGTCCGCAACCGGTCATGAGGAATCCCGGGTCCGTGATCGGCTACCTGCACCCGCACCATCCGGCCATCGCCTTCAACCTGAATCGATACAGTGCTGCACTCCCCTGCCGCCTGACAAGCATTGAGCAGAACATTCGTAAAGACTTGGTGGAGTTCCTCCGGGACAGCATGCACCAGACTCGACTGGCCATCCAACCGACTCAGGTCCATACAAACCTGAACCTTGACACCGGTTGCGGCGTCTCGAATGATGGCTGTGAGATCAACTGTCTGCCAAGACACTGCTCGGCTAGTCTTGAGCGAGAGTTTTTCCATTAGGGCATTCATCTTCCGTACTGTCCCCACTACCGTTTTCATCACGGACTGCTGAAATGCCGGATCCTGCCCATAAACGATAGCATTCTGAACCACCAGCGACAATCCTGCCGTCAAATTTTTCAAGTCATGGAGGCAGAAAGCGGAAAACCGGTGCAACGCCTCCAGCTCTACCGACGCACGGCGTTCTTCTGTCTGCTGCGACAGGGCCAACACCATTCCGAAATGGTGCGCCATTACACGAAGCAATTGACAATCGTCAGCGCGATATCGCTCACCGCGCTCATCACAACCCACAGCGATAAACCCAAGTAGCTGGCCGCCTGACTGGATCGGAACACAGACCTTGACGCGCGTAAACGATCGAAACCGGCGATCATCTGCAGTGTCTGCGAACACCATGTCCTCTACATTGAGCACCTCATCATGTCTCAGCAATTGGGTGACCACCGGATGATCGGACGGCAATGACGCCTCGCCTGCTTCAAGCACGGTTGACCGGACCATGTGAAATCGACCGTCGCTTTCAAAACCCATCCATAGGGAAATGCGTGGCGCGCCAAAAGTCCGGCTCAAGAGATCGAGAAACCGGTCCAGTACCGCGTCGGTTGTGTGGCAGTCATGAAAGGCATTGGTTACTTCAAGCCACTTCGCCCGATAGTCATACTTGGCCTGGTAAACAAGCTGAGCCATCCATCGGTTAGCTGTTGCACGAACGGAACGTGAGGCCGCCACGACCAAGAGCGCAATCACGGCCACCAGGATCACCAAACCCCTAAGCACTTCACGCAAAGGCAGACCAGAATAGCGGATCAGTTCACCAACGAGCCCCACCACAATTAGATACAGACCTACAACGACGAACGTCACCGATCCATATACGATTCCTGGCCTAATGTAGAGAGAGGCCTGGGTATCATGTAACCGAGACCGTACCAGTCCAACTCCGATCAGCCCCATCGCGAGCAACGATCCGAACCCGCTCAGCAGTACAGCCGAGCTCCCCTCTACCGACACGCTCAGCGACTGGCTCGCATGATAAATTTGCACCCCAGCCACGACGCCTACCCCAATCAACATATACTTGAGTTGGTACCGGAGCGGATCTCGCAGAAGCCGCAGCGACTGTTCAATGTAGGCCAAATCGAAGACAAAACCCATAATCAGAAAACTTGCCATGACGAGGTGAATAGTTGGAAAGTGATACTCCCCGGCGATGACACCGCCAGCATCAACTAGTCCCGCAAACTCCTGGACCATCCGTACGAACACCAGCGCTCCGCCGATCGCCGCCATCACGCGAGCTCGCCAACGAGCAGGACGGATCAATTCCAATTTCGACGGATCTATCAGCGACACACATAGGTAGAGCATCGCCGCAGGTAGGAATAGTTGACCGAGCACCACCTGAAGCTGCCAGAAACTACCGTGTCCAGAGTCCAGAAAAGTGAGTCCCCCGCAGGCCCCTATGATCCCGGTCAAACCGACGGCAGTCGCAAGGCTTCTAAAAAATGGACTGGTCCGTTTGAGAAACCACAACCCGATCGCAGTACCAAGGACGACAAGAGAAAGGTCCGTCAAAAGTACCAAACCATATGTGATAGCTAACTCATTCATGGAAAGACTTCATACTCTACCTCAAGCGTCCCCGCATCAGACAGTCGATAACCGCTCTTACCCCCAACAAGACTCCACCCAAAGGAATCTGATATAGGTACTCTATTGCTCGGGCTCTAAGCCTTTCCGTACTCTGATGTACGCCTGATGACAAGATTGTGCAGCCGTCATGGTTTTGGCGCCATGTAACCGGCAAGAACAGCGCAGAACCTAAAGATTTTCACAGGGGCTCGCGGAGGCATTCAAGTTGCGTGAGACGTAGAGGCCGATGCACGGACGAACAGAAAACCAGGAATTCATAGGCCCAGTGCCGATCCATACACCAGATAGCGTCGCTGGTCCATCAGCCGCTCGCGATCGGCAATAAGAGAGGGCTATGGGGTTATTGTGAATGAATTTGCGCTTGACTCATAAATCCATGTCATAGACGGATGAAGGAGCATCGATATGAAGACCCGGATCATTCGTGGCCTGATCTGTGCCGCCGCCGTGTTTGCATTCAGTTGTCTCGCAACTGACGCAGAAGCCACTGAGGCCTTTTGCCCTGGAGGCTCCTCCCCCGACGGCAGGATTGTCTGGTGCGCCGATGCCGATGTACTCAAGAACTGCCCGACCGGCACAGAGAAGCAATGCTGGCTAGACAATGGGTTTACTGGAGGCCAACTACCTTTCTACCTCGATTCTTCCTATCAGTGGCAAATCCGGCCATGCTCAGCCGCTGTAGGATCAGGTTGCTTCGTAGGCCCCACACGCCCAGATGGCTCCGGTCCAGGATACCACTTTCAGACTCTCCGATCTTCCCCTCCTTTTCATACCGAAGCTTCAATGAGGTTCTACATCCGCTGGTCAAACGGTCACGGAGCCCGGGCATCTCACGGCCCGGCGTTTAGCCTTAGTTGCGGAGCCATCGTCGCCATACAGCCTGATGTTGTAAATTGGAACTTTCTGGAGGAGCCAGGAGGGTGTAGTGCCACCCCTACCAGATTGTTTGCCAACCAGCCACCGTCGACGATTCCTTTGCTACGAGATAATAAGTGGCACATTATCGAAACCTACATAAAAATGGAAACGTCCTGGAACGATAACAATGCCAATGGCAAGGCTGACTACGGAGAATGTAACGGCATCATAAAGATGTGGACGGATGATGCATTGATCATGAGCTACAATCAGTTCTGTTTCAGTGGACTGGGGAGCCAGGCGGCAGGAATCAGAGGCATATATTTCCCAAGAGAGTACGGCCATCGATATCCGCCCTGGGGCGGAACAGTAGAAATGGACAATATGGTCGTGGGAGTTGGGCCCTACGCTGGCGCAGGACCTTATATTGGACGAGCGGCTCAGGAAAACCCGTTAGGAACCGAAGACCCCAACTCACCCTACTACCAGTACAACGCGGCCATGTATCATTTTGCATGCAAAAATGATTCAACTCATCAATCTTGCGCTGATGCGAAAGGAGCAAGAATTATTGGCGCTCTGGGAACACGAAAATCACAGAGTGACTGCAGTTTTTCGTCATCGCCATTCAGCACGCTGGCGAGCGGAATATGGCGAGGAAATGCTGGAGCGCTTGATGTGGAAATTCATGCACCGGGCGCCCCTGCCCCAAACGAAATCTTGTGTGCGGGCGCTAATATGAAGGCAGCGCCGATTCAAGAAGCTTCCCTTCGAGTATCTCTTGATCCATCCGTATGTGGTTCGAACTGTGGTGGAGGGCTTCAATATGACCGCACAAATGGCGCCTACCAGGAGAGAGGGAAAAATACTCCACCAGCCAGCCAAACATCGTGCAATGGTTTCGCATGTGGCCCATCATGGATAGCGGCGCAACAAGTCATCTATGGAAAAGTATATATACCCGCCTCCACGGCAAGTGTTGGTAAAGGTTGTACCAGTACAGAAAAGTCATGCATCGTTCTATCTGGGTTTCGAGGCTACGCCGGAACAAACTTTGGCCACTACATTGGGCTCACGATAACTGAAGCGGGTCATTGGGGGGTGATCCAACGTCACAATAATGACAACGGGAAGAAAACCTTATACGCCACCGGTAGAAAAGCAACCTACGACGAATGGCATGAGTTTGAATTAATTGTGTGGGGATCGGACAGAATTACCTTCATGATCGATCATCAACGGTTGCTCGATAAACAAGAGCTGACATACTCGGTTGCTACTACGAATCGAACAGGGTCAAACTGGCTCTTCTGCGGGGCAATTGATGGCCCATGTTTTCTCAATGGTGCCGTTGAAGGTATCATCGATCATCCCAACACCGGCCCTGCGACCGTCTACCATGATAATTTTGCTTATGGAACGATGTCATATTGGTCCTGTGATGGGTGGAGCGCGAAAAGCTGCCCATTTCCCGCCACCGGCGGCACCGACCTCACCCGATTAGAGCCACCTACCCTCTTGATTGATTAAGGAGATAGGCACATCTTCGCTCATGAGCTGGCGATATGGGCCCTCCCACCTTGTTGATGGGCAACGCTGAGAATATTTGCCAAACGCGCTGTCAAGGATCTGTAGTCGAACGCCAGAATCTTATCGTCCCCTGGAACGCAAAGCGCAGCATCTTCTTTCAGAAGACGACGGATAAGTTGTTTGATCGAATCAGGACGATTCGAACAGCACACCCCTAGGCCATGCCTCTGAATAAGATTGGCCGTGGCGCCCTCTCCTCCAAGAACGACCAGAGGTCGGCGCATGGCGATATACTCAAAGATCTTGGCTGGAATCTGCAGCGGTGCCTCCGGCTGAAGAATGAGCAGCGTTTCAGATTGCGCCATTCGACGAAGACTCTCATCCCGGCTTATTCGATCTGTCCGAGCAAGAACCCCGATGGCTTCAAGTTCCCGCGCTAGATTCTCACATCGGTCACTTTTTATATCCCAACCCCCTGTAAACTCAAGCACAAGCCGTGGTGCCAGAGACGAATCAGCCTGAATTAACTCCCGGATCGCTTCAAAAAGTAGTTCTGGACTTCGTTTACCATAGATTGTGCCAAAGTGCGAAAGTCGAAGACGACGTGGGATTGTCGTCTGACCAGAATGAGGTAGCGGAACCAAAATGGAACGATCAAATCCATTGGTGATAGTCACAAATCGCTCTGCCATCGTTGGATAGCGTTTCCGAAATGCCTCGGCAAGCTCTTCGGTATTCAGCACAACAGTTGTTGCCTTCTCGCACACCCGCTGCTCCAGCTCGCACGCCCGTTGAGACAGCTTCTGAGACCCAGCCACCCAATAGGGGTTATCCACCCAGGGATCCCTGAAGTCAGCAACAAAAGGGACCTTGAAAAGTTCCGCCAATCTCGCCCCAATAAGGAGACTTGTCCAAGGCCCTCCAGTTGCAAAAATGAGATCAGGGTACTGTTCTTGAGAAATTCCCCGAAAATGATGCATCACCGGACCCTGCCAAAATCGTTGCAGATCAGGGAAGAGGAGAAATTCTTCGAGTATCCTGTCTAGAACTTTTCGGACAACTGATCGCTTATTCTGACTGCTACCGGGGGATGGTTGGCCACTCGAAAGAGCCCTAGTGCCCTCAGAAGTCTCCCATTTGAGAAATGAGATTTGTCTTCTGAATCGCGCACGCATTCGCAGTAATGCTTCATTTGGGTTTGAATGCGGAATTCTTTTGACAATCAAGGACTTCGTAAATCCATCGGAGAGCCCGTGATCAACAGCAAGCGGGGGATCAAGCCGTTCGGCATCAGTCGTCACGACCTGTGGTTCCCAATTGAACTCAGGCAGATATTTACAGAATGCCGCTGGCCGAACCGATCCACTTACAGCAATAGGCGGGAAATAATAGGCAACCATTAATACTTTTTTCAAACCAGCAGGTGGGTACATTGCTTGATCTATTGCTCCCCTCTCACAGTCTGCTGGACAACTATTTCTCTGTTTTCCCCGCACAAGCAGGGACCTTGTTACGTGTCTATAACTTCCAGGTACTCGGATTTTTTCAGCAGACTGCTGAGGCTACAACAGCAACAATTGGGATAGCTTAATCTTCACTACCAAGAGGAAACACCTGAAACGTAACTGCCACGTACAGCAGTGCACTGAAAGAAGTGCAGCACGAAACCCTTCGTACTCAGCGTCAAGTATTAGCCAAGAACTTTTCGTTCAAACAAACAAATCAACCAGTAGAATACGGATTGTTTCTTGATCATTTGATCGATTCGAGCGGCGAGTGTTGCCAAGGCTCTCCTTGGATATCCCCCAACATACTGTGCAGCCCATCCACAACCTGGGCATACGGCATGTGCGTTGGTCGTCCAATATCCCCCAAGGTCTTGCATGAACCACAGGGCAAGTGCGCTTCGATACACATTCTCACGTCCACAATGCACATGGAATCGAAGGTCAAAATCAGGGAATAAGTTGCGTACGTCATTTACCGACTGAAAACTGCGAACATGGCCCCAGATATTGTAAGTCGTGCTGCACTTTCCGCATCGGGCTCGCTCCTGCTCAATACGTTCCTGATATGGAACCGAAACCATCACGTACTGCTCGGCGACACGACTCATCTCCCTTGCAGACGAAAATAGAATATCATCTGGCAGATGCTCGAAGATCTGATGGCACATCACCATAGAAAAAGCATGAGCCTTGAATGGGAGCGAGTCAGCCGACATCTGCACAAGTCTCTGTTGGCTTTTCTTGATCGCACTCCAACTTCTATCACCTCCCACTGTCCAATATTGCGGTGATAGATTTTCAAGAATCGCTCCATTTCCACAACCCACGTCTAAAATTGATGACACATCAGATGGGATTAATCCATTAATTAATTCTACTTTACGAAGATAATGTGCATCTTGGTACTTCTGTGATTCCCACAGTCCTGCTTGCTCATATAGCTGTTTATTATCAAGCATATGTTTCACGGGCTCCGCCACGATTATAGGGATTATTGGCAAGCGAACGATTGTGGCTGGTGACTTTGGTTACACCTCGGTAGCAGTGAAAGGTCTTCGGGCTGGAATTGAGTACGTGACAACAGCGCCTGGTGCCGCATAATCTGCCTTTTACTCAGGAGTGAAGAGTTGGAAAGAGAATGATTCTCCTGATTTTGAAAAACTAACTCGGTCGATACTCCTCAAACCACATCACCGTTGAAACCAAAGCAAACAGCTTTTCATCATGATTGGCTCTACCCTGCAGATGCTCGGCGAGTATGGCATCGACGTACATACGATTGAAGATTCCGAGTCGGTCAAGGTTCGTTGAGCTCAACAGATCCAACAGCGTGTCCTTCAGAGATCCCCTGAACCACACTGTCAATGGAGTGGAGAACCCTTGTTTCCTTCGATAGACGATTGACTTCGGCAGAACTCGTTCGGCGGCTTTCTTGAGAAGATATTTTTTCGTCAGGCCATTCAATTTGAGACGTGGAGGAACAGACCACAAATACTGGACGACCATGTGATCAAGAAATGGCACGCGCGCTTCGAGCGAATGGGCCATACTCATTCGGTCGGCCAGTGTCAATAAATCGTCGACGAGATAGGTACTGACATCGAATTCCAACAGCTTATTCAATGGGTTAACGGAGCGCAGATGACTCCAGTGATCAGCAAACATATCAGAACTCTGATCGAGCCTTGCCTCATCAAGCACATCAGCCGAGAATAATTGTCTTCGTTCACTTCTGCTAAACTTCGCGATGAGATCAAGATACCTGTCAGCCAGTGGAAGCGCCGCGCTCCTGACAAATCGCTTAGCTCGTTGTGGTAATGGATGGCCGGTTGTCGAATCTGGTAAGCACTCGACCAACGGCCGCAGTATTCCATCCCTGATCGCGGATGGTACTTGACGATAGACATCGGCCACACGACAACCAAGATACCGCTCGTACCCTGCACAGATTTCATCTCCCCCGAGGCCACTCAAGGCCACCGTAACATGTCGACGCACAAACTGACTGAGGTAGTAATTGGGGATGGCCGAAGAGTCGCCGACAGGTTCGTCATACTGCCGAATGATGTTGGGTAGACATTCCATCATGTTTGGCTTGACGACGAATTCATGGTGGTTGGTCTCACAATGTCGGGCCACTACTCTGGCATGCACCCGCTCATCGAATTCTGTCCCATCCCCTTCATACCCAATAGCAAATGTTTCGATGGGACGACTCGACAATTTTCTCATCGTCGCGACGACCAGACTGGAATCCACACCACCGCTAAGGAAAGCTCCTAACGGCACTTCGCTCAGCATATGCTGTTTCACCGCGTCAGTGAATATGTCAACAAATACATCAAGGTACTCCCGCTCATCTCGATATACCTGCACCGATTCTCTTAACTCCCAATAGGGAAACGTTAGAAAGCCCTCCCTCGTCACCACCCCCGCATGTCCGGGAAGGAGCTTGCGAATCGACTGAAACGGTGTCTGTGTGAACGGGAAATACCCGAAGGTAAAGAAAGAATTCAGGCCTTGTAAATCAAGCGTTCGCTGGACGCATTCGTGCAACAGCAGGCTCTTGATCTCTGATGCAAATAGAAAGGTGTGGTCGTCCCAGAAATAATAGAACGGCTTGATGCCAAAACGATCCCTAGCCACATACAACATCTGCCGCTCTCGGTCCCAGATGGCAAAGGCAAACATCCCTCGAAGTCGCTCCGGAGTCTTGTCGCCATAGTCTTCGTACAAGTGGAGGATGGCCTCTGTATCGGTATTGGTATAGAACCGATGGCCCTTCGCTTCTAACTCTGACCGTAGTTCTTGATAATTATAAATTTCCCCATTAAAGACGATCCAGAGCGACCTGTCTTCGTTATGAATAGGCTGATGTCCAGAGGCCACATCAAGAATGCTCAGGCGGCGCATCGCTATTCCAGCAGGTCCATCAATATAGACACCGCGATCATCTGGACCACGATGAACCTGTGCATCACACATCCGATCTAACACATCGCGCTGGGGCGGAACATGATGAGAGACCCACCCTGTGATACCGCACATAATGGTCAGCCCTTCTTAGCCCACAAAGCCTGCTGATATGTCTCAGAAAGCTTTTCTCCAACCTTAGTAAATGAGTAGTGTTCTTCAACAAACCGACGACCTGTGAGGCTAAGATGGCTGCAGAGAGCCTGATCGGATAACAATCGGTCGATCATCATCACATATTCTTGTGCCGTATCGGCGTACAAGACCTGCTCCCCATGCTTCATACCTAACCCCTCGCACGCCATCGTCGTCGCCACAATCGGAATCCCCTGCGCCATCGCATCAAGAATCTTTAATCGAGTTCCTCCGCCATCACGAATCGGACACACAAAAATATTTGCGCGTCGGACATAGGGCCTCACATCCGGCACATAGCCGTGTAGTCGCACACCTGGAGTGGTCTGCGTCAATCGAGTGAGGTCAGGGGAAGCGTTTCGCCCGATAATGTCCAAAGTGAGGTTCGGAAAACGTTGCCGCAAAGCCGGCCATATCTCGAGACACATAAACCGCACGGCGTCCGCATTGGGATACCAATCCAATCCTCCTGCAAAAATGAGCGACTTCGATTCCAAGGTACGTTCGACAAAGGAAAAATAGCGGCAATCCACCCCATTGGGGATCACGACCGACTGCACACGCGGAGTATGCCGACGCAAACTTATCTCATCCAATTCCGACACCATCACATTGAGATCGTATCGAGGACAGATACGATGCTCATAGCGACGTAATTTATTTGTCTCATGCGCATATGCCCAGCGCTTGAACGGATCCGACTCTTTTTCCGCACGCCGACCCATCATGTGCGACTCAACGTTATGATGGGTCAACGTCTTCAGTCGTACCGGCAATCTCTCGACGACGTCATCCATTAGGCCAAGTGTATCGACATGCAGCACATCGATCGATCGTGTCCGGACAAGCTCCTTGGCCCTCTGCATAAGATGCGCCGTTCGATACAACGCAACGGAGTGTGGCCTGCCGAACAAGACCGACTGAATTCCTGTTTTGACTTTCTGCGACTGCGAAAATGGAAGATAGATCAGCTCGACATGATCGCACACCCGTTCAAGGTCCAACCGTGCCATATCGACATCTGTCGTCGCCTGCAGATCGACGTCTCGGTAATACGACAGCAAGGTGACTCGATGCCGCTTCGAAAGTTCAATCAGCAGATTTCGGCTTCTCTGTAGTGCTCCAAACCCCGACTCAGGATACAGCAAAAAATGTGATACCCATAAGACATTCATCACCATCTTACAAAACTGCCGCTGCCAGTCGATGCATTCGTCCCGTGCACTTAGCTTTAACCAACGTATATTTCAACAACCCCTCATCGTTCGCCAGCGAGAACGGCACTCCAATACGATGCGCTAATCGCCTCGACATGCCTGTTCCGCAAGGCCGCATACTAGCCGACACAAACAGTTGATACCCCGCTTCTCCCGACAGATCTAAGGTCTCTTGATTGTAATTCCCATTTGGGAAGCTAATACAATCGACATAATTAACTTTTTGCGAGCGTAGCATTCGTCGAGATCCATGAATTTCTTCCTTCTGCTCCTCATACGACAAGTTCGGCAAAATTGAATGACTGATCCCGTGAGACCCAAATGTCACCCCTGCGGCTCCCATCCTTCGCACTTCATCCCAATCCATCAACTGTCTGTATGGAGAAATCGGCTGCGGACTTCCAAACGTCCGACCCTCTGCCTGCTTCAGTCGATATTCTATATCCCTGGGATGACGTGGCTTCATCGAATGAATGGCCTCATATACTAGTTTCGCTTCCGTCCCAACGTCGATCACCGTTTTTATATCAAAATACAACTGACACCATTTATGGGCCTCGGCAACACCATTTTCCATTACCCACTGACGCACGAGACGCTCTACCCGGTCATACCAAAACATTAGTGACGTGCCGATATATGCCGTCGGCAAAAACACCGTGGCCGGCACTCCTAATCGTTTCAGAATGGGAAAGGCCACTTCGTACGTATCAAGCCATCCGTCATCAAATGTAATCACGAACGAAGGCTTTTTCTGTTGCCGACCGACCATCACATCCGCTAACGACACGACAGCAAATCGCTTCAGAAGAAACCTTACGTTGGCCTCAAAGGCTTCCGGGGTAACCACGACATTGTCGTCCAGAGTACCCGTTACTGCCCCGTGTGGTAGGACCCGATGGTACATCAGAATGGGGCAGTCCCGAGCCTCCATGACAAGTCCGACGAAGGCGCCCATGGTAACTTTGAGTCCGTACTTCATGCCAGACGACTCGCACAGTGTTTTCAGGGAAGCTTCAGGCACACGGCATGATAGACAAATTCGGATAAACCGGAATAGCCCTTCAGGCGATCTTTCAGCAATTGCGAAGCAAGATCTTGTTCTTTGGCTTTTTGATAGTCATTGACAAACTCCTGCTTCACACGAAAGCCATGATCTTCCATAAATCGACGAATGCTGACCTTCGTAAAGGTGTATGGATGACCACGATCAATTCTCATTTTCGACAGAACCCTATGGAGAAGAGCTCCCCACGGCACATGGACGTTGACGGCCAAGTAAAAGATTCCTTCTGGTTCCAAAACACGATGAACTTCATCCAGGACACCAGTAGCATCCTGGACATGATCAAGCACATTGTCCAAAATTACATGCGAGAAGAACCCATCGCCAAACGGCAGACGTTCGCCGCTTCCGCTCCCATAGACAACTCCGGATCTTCGAAGAGCTGAGAGAGCCGGATTTAAACCGTAGTATTCTTCCAAGGGATCAATGGTGTAACGTTGTCCATATTCGAGAAAACTCACGATTCCGATGGGACCGCTTCCAACTTCCAAGATCTTTGACTGTGCCGTCAGATCCCTATTCAAGGCAGACACAAGGCGTTTCCGCATCTGGGCGGCTTTCCATGAATACCAGTCTAATTGTCCCGCACTGCCTGAGGCAATTCGCTCCGCCACATTCGCCCAATACGAACGTTCATAGCTTTGAGCATCTTGCCACCGTTTTCGTGTAACCATTGTCCAAATCCCTTCCTGAAAATGAATCTTCGATCACTCAGACCACTATTTCCTCGGAGCATGACCGATGATGCCCGCACCCGACAAATCAGTAGTATGCTCGTCAGGCAATGACATGGACCGCACACCACCGTGTGAACTCAGGCAGGCGATCACGCCTTACAAAGCATGTGGTGAACCATCGAGTAGTTATGTAAACCTCAGAAAGCTAAAGACTGGAGAGCAGAATACGTACTGGCGAGTAACTCCATTCACATCAAAACTCACATACGGGACATGGTTCGCTTGTAAAGTTTTCTCAAACGCTTTAATCGTCATGATTTCGCCATACCTTTCAGCGTCGTCAAATATCACGATAAAAGGATCCGCAAGGATTTGTGGCACCCATTCGAGCACTCCACCCCGTGAATACTGATTCGAGCCATTGGGTCCATCTACGAGAATCAGACCAAACGTGCGTCCCACTAGCTTACCATCGAAATCATACCAAGCTGTCTCGATCTGCGTCCGGGCACCAAGACTAAAAAATGAGGCTGGCTGCAGAGGTGCATGATGATAGTCGTGGCATCGACCATCATGTGTGATTGCCTGCCGAAGAGTTTCCACCCAACGCCCGTCGTGTTCTAACGTTAGGATCTCAACTGCTGGATTGTCACGATAATACAAGCCAAGAAGCTTCGTTGTTTGCCCTGATCCTAGCTCGAGAACAGATTGTGGGCGACACATGTGAAGGCACTTCCACAACAGTAACATCAACGATGGATTGGCTGCAGCGCCGTCAAAATAAAGATCCTCGATACGGTACCGCTTAGCGCGTAGATTCTCGTGCAGCGAAAGCTCGTAATGCAGATCATTTAATTTCGCGCTTGCACGAAGTTGCAAGAGTACGGACAGTACCAGGAGGGCGCTGACAAACGCACACACGACTCCCAGGGAGACCACTGGATATCCCAATACCACTGCTCCGATGGACAAGAGACAACCAAGGGCAAAGGAAGCGAGGAGACAGCTCTTCAAAAAACGTAATGGACCACTAATCGCTTCATAGTAGAACCTCATCATAAATCATGCCCTCGATGTATAGAGAAACGATTCTAATCGTGCGCGGGAAGTGACCGCCGCAGACTGGCGGGTGGAATCTTTATACGACAGGTTTGGGTTGTTCACTTTCTCCTGTAATTCCACGGTCCATGGTGCACCCATCTCACAGACTACTGATCGAATTATTTTGTTCAGTTGCTGCGTTGCCCAACGGCTTCCCGTATGCGTCAATGCCCACTGTCGCGGGGTATACTGCATACGATGATCCAAAACATGGAGAATCGACGAGCCAAGTTGTTCATACGATGACAACATCCCCGTTTCAGGCACAATTTTTGTTTGGGCGCCGCCAATGAATTTGTCATATACAATAGCGGGTACGTCACAAAACATCGCCTCCATCATAGCCTTGTTTGGACCTTCTTTTTTGGACAACAACACAAAAACCCGCGAGCGCCGCAGCCGGTCAGCAACCTGCGGGGATGACAACTGCTCCTCAATGAGCAGATCAACATGCTTGAGGGCAAATCGATTCGCTTCGGCCACAATATGTTCCTTGGTACGCCCTCCCCACTCAAACCCGATCAGCAGGACACGCAGCCGGCGATGTCGAATGGTGCTCAACGCTCGAAATAGTTCTTTATGACGCTTGTGTCGCCCCCAATTTGCGACCATCACCACATCAAACTCTTTCTCTTTCTGCAATCCTGGCCTAAATACATCCGCATCAACCCAGTCGGCCGAACCAATGGCCAACGGAACTAAATTGCTGTTCAGCGATTGAAGAAACCGATAATCACTGGGTTCAGGAGACTCAACAAAGACCGGATTGTGCTGCGACAAGAATAACAAGAGACTCGGATCACAATACCCTGCCCAGCTTGGCTCGAGAACGATATAATAGTGCTTCTGCACGGCGTCGAGGTCGAAGAAGGCCACACAGGCGTCAAACGTCGGCGTATACTTGATCACCACAACGCCCTTTTCTGAACCGGATGGCTCTTTGATCACGATCAGATCCCGAAAAATGTCTAGCGTCCCATTGCCCGACATGGCATAGAACTCTTTCGCTCGTACGGCTGATGAGCTCTTGAGAAACAATTCCCGCAGGGGATTGGAGGAACGTCGCTTAACGTCCCCTACCAATGACGACACATACCGACTTGCATACGACTCGAAGATGGGAACTCCGGAAACACGTCCTAACCAGCAAATATCGCAGGCTTCCTCGTAAGATCGTCCTAATAAGTGCTGAACACGACTTTTCCCCCAAAAGACGCCAGCGATCGCTGTCCGGAATGCAGGAAGATCAAAAAGACCCTCTTTGATAGGTCCCGACCAACTATCAAGAAACTTCATCGCTTACAACGTGTTCGTTCATCGACCGCATCAATTCATTTTGAGGCACTCGGAGCCTTCTCCGGAACGGATCGGCACCAGCTCCTCCACGAGGGCACGATACCGCTCAACAAACACTTCTTCAGACAAATTGCGGTGAACATAATCATATCCCTGCAAACCTATCCGCTTGGCGTAGACTTCATCACTCATGAGGATTCGGAGCTTATCTGCCAAATCAAAAGCACTACCTGACTCAAAGAGTAACCCAGTCTGACCGTGCTGCACATACGTTGGGATCCCGTCGACTCTTGACGCGACCACAGGCTTTTTTGCCGCCATGGCTTCCAACAACACCCGTCCCATGCCTTCCGATCGAGACGGCAAGACAAGCGCCCAGCATTCATTTACCAGCTTGATCGCTTGCTCATACCAGACCGGTCCGCATACCTCGATTGCTGGATGTTCTCCGATTAGACCATTGAAGTAGGCCCGTTCTTCTGGAAATTGATAGCCCACCAATTTGAGGCGGTATTGAGGATAATCCGCATACAGCTGTTTGAAGGCCTCGATCAACACATCGACGCCTTTTAATTTCCAAGGCGTCCCAAGAAACACGAGATAGCGCGATTCAACACATGCACCACCAAATTCTGCAATCGGAACAAAATCATGGATAACATGAGGCTCGCGCTGAAGCTGAATTCTTGGTTCAATGAATTGCAGTTGGGCAGGATATAACAACTTAACGGAGTCGGCCTGATTCAACACAACGGGAATCACCCTGCGGCAATACCACAACTTGACACGTTCAGATAACGACGGCTTGATGCTGCTCCATGTATCAGCCTTGGCATAGTTTCCATTCACTTCCACAATAAGTTTAATTCGTAGAAGCTTCGCGATGATTAGGGCAATAATCCCTGCACTAAATGGATCATGCGACACCACGACATCATATCGCCTCCGACAATAATGCCGAAATGAGCTAACCCCCACTGCATACAACACAAAATACCATTTTCGAACTATCGCGAACTGATGACGGAACCATCCTGGCACATACGGACCTATCGCGCAAAATTCTCCCATCACGACCATAGAGAACTCTTTCCGATGCACGGCTGACAACACGTCTCCGGAAAAAGCCTTTGAGAGCCAAGCAAATTTCGATTTAGCGATACCACCCGTAGGAATGAAATAGGGTGCACAGGTCACATACAAAATATGAGGTTTCATGAATCACCCCGATGTAGTGCCCATAATCGTTTCACAATAGATCTATCAAAAAGAATGAGGTACCCAATGTATAACAGCCCACCCAATGCGATTTCCTGCGCCACACGCAACGGTAGCTCTCTAAAGCTGGGAAACACGGCGCCAAATACCGCTTGTGAGCTCAGTACGCCGACAATCATAACCAGGCAGGCTAACAGCGGCGCGACGAATTGCTTCAAGTAAGACAACGGATCAATTCCCAAAGTGTTGAGCACTGAGCGAATCCATACCATGCACACGATCGGGAAAATCGTGACCCAGGGAACCACCACGAATTCAAACCCTGCTTGAGCCGCAATCAGAACCGACAACGGCATCAACACAGCCAAGATGCTATTGAAGGCCAACACGCGTTGAGGCACCCCCAAGGCAGTTTGAACCATCCCCGTTAACGTGGCCAGGGCCATAAACAACTGGGCCACACACAATACGCGAAACAATGGAATAACCGGCTCCCATTGGTTTCCCAGTGAGACTAAAATCAGCTCCTCTCCAAAAATGGCACCACCGACAAGGAGCGGGGCAACCATGAGCATCATGTATTGCGTCGCATGGAGAAACATCAATCGGCATTTGAGCGGATCGTCTTGATAATGAGCAAACACTGGATAGGCTATTTTCCGAATCAACACCACCACTTTTTCCGTTGGTAGACTGGCGAGTTGCAACGCCATCGAGTAATACCCAAGCACTTGCGCCGTGAAGAGCCGTCCCACGACAAACTGATCGGCTCTTTGAAAGACATAATAGGCCGTACCCGACCCAGTCACTTTCAGCCCAAAATCCAAAAATGGGCGGACATTCGCCCAATTGCATTTTCCACCTGGCCGCCAGCCGGAAACGTAATACGAGAGGACAACGAGTACAACTCGCTGCATCAGATATCCGCCAAGTAATGCCCAGACACCCCATCCCCACCACGCAAGTCCCAACGATGTCACACTCCCCAGACCCACCGCGCATAAGTGAATAATCCCGATTTCCTTAAACCGTACCTCTCGCATGAGAAGACTATGTGGAACAACAAGCAGTCCGCCAAGAACGAACTGGAGAGAAGCAAATTGTGTCAGCGGAACGATCCTTTGGTCGTCAAATACCCAGGCGGTCACAAACGCCAGAAGAACACCGAGTCCTGCAAACCCTATTCCGGTGCCAATCCCCAGCCAAAACACACCATTCAGATCTTCGTTCGTCACGGACGATCGTTGAACGATTGCCGATCCAATGCCCAGTTCACTGACGATTTCGACGTAACTGGTCAGCAGTGTTGCCATTGCGACCAGGCCATAATCTTCCGGCAATAATAGCCTGGCAATCAGAATCGTGACGGACCAGGACAACAGTTGGGTGACGAATTGAAATGCCGCAAGCCAGACGCTCGCCTGGAACGCTTTTTGGGCAAAAGACACCGCGTATGCTACCTTCCCAAGAGTGTTCGATAAAGTTGTTGGTACTGACCGACCATCACGCACAAACTGAACGCTTTTTCAACCCGCCGAATACCCTCTTGTCCAAAAAGCCGAGCCCGAGAAGTATCACATAAGAGTGCAAGAATCTTTTCAGCCAGTTCGTGCGAATCTTCCGGTGGAACAAGATATCCGGTGGTTCCATCAACGATGACTTCAGGAGTTCCCCCAACTCTTGTCGCAACCACCGGTTTACCGGTCGCCATCGCTTCTAACGCGGAAAATGGTAACCCCTCTGAGAGCGATGGCAACACGAACACATCAAAGCCCTGTAACAGCGTCGGTACATCATCTCGGTATCCCAAGAACCGGACGTGAGCCGATACTCCCAATGCATCCGCTTCAGCTTGTAACGCCTCACGCAGCTCACCTCGACCAGCAACCAATAAAACGGCAGTAGGACACGACCGTACAATGGTGGGCATGGCACGGATCAGAAAGCTCTGTCCTTTGATAGGATAGAGATTCCCTACTGTACCAATCACGAGAGTCGACGGAGAAAGGCTTAACTCTGCCCGTATGCGCAGCCGAACCGCATCATCTGGCTGATGTGCTCGCGGATCAATCCCATTGTAGATCATGCGGATTCGATCCGGCGAAAGGCCCACATTGCCTGAAACAAAGCTTCGCACGTTATCGGACACCGCAACCAAGGCACTCTGCCGGGCAACAAACTTGTAGGCCATCCGTCGTCGCCACTTTTTCCAGAAATAGTTCTTCCCATGCTGAGTTGCCACACAAGGCACCCCGGTCAATACCGACGCGAGACTCCCATAGGTATTCATGGCAAATTCATGTGCATGAATAATATCAACACCACGCTCAAGAATTTCCTGTCTGAAGCGTAAGAGTAAAGCCAAATCAAAGGTGTGGCGTGATGGAACGATAAACGTTTCACACCCTCTGGCTTCCAATTGTTCTCGTAACCATCCGGACTTGATCAAGCAGGCTTTTGATTGAAACTCCGATCGATCGAGTTGATCAATCAGACTCAGCAGCAGTTTCTCGGCTCCTCCAGGGCCGGAGGTCTCAATGGTGTGCAACACGGTGAGGGGCTTCACCGACGACCACCTTTCGCAAGGCCAACACAACGGCGACCAAAATCCAATAATTAGGATAGTACAGCGTTGTAATAAACACGCTACTCGCGAGAAACCCCACGAAGCTTCCTTCCAAGGCAAAGGTCAGATTTCTGATGGAATCATGATCTTCCTGCTCAACATCCTCCCCTGCTGGATTCAGGCTTCGCCGGATGGCCATCAATTCACGACGCGACTGATTCAACAGACTTACAAAGATGTAGATGCCAACGAGGCCAAGCTCCGGCATCAATGTAAAGTACAACGAGTGTGCAGCCCGCCCCGCACGTGATCGCCCATGCAGTCCTTCGGGATAACCAGCTTTGATCTCGTAGGTTCGAAATTCGAAAGGGAAGTTGCCCTGCCCAACACCAATGATTGGGTTATCAAGGAACATTTCCCATCCAATTTCCCATTGATAAACACGGTCCTCACCGGTTTCATTTTCTGTTCCCTTCGTAATGGTACTCATTTCGTCCCAGTAGGATTGTGGAGTGAAGATAAGCATGGCGCCGATCAATACCCCGATGACACCAAGTGCGGCGACCTTTCGAGGGGAGCGAATCCAGCAGTACACCCCAACGGCCAGCAAACCCAGAAATCCTCCTCGCGATGAAGTGGCCACAATTCCGATTAGGAGCACCCCGGTAGCAAGGACATACACAAACTTTCTTACGGCATTCTTTTCGCACAAGGCTAAAAAGAATGGAACGGGCACCATCATGTCCAATGTCATACACAAGTCATTCTCATCACCAAGGAATCCCCCCACGCCGCGTCCATGCAGAACCAAGGCATGCAGGGCCAGGTACACATGCACACATAGGAGAACCGTAAAAAGGCTTTTGATCCGCTCCATGGAATCAACAAATATGATGATTCCACCGTAGACAATCAGCTGCAACGTCATGCTCCACGTCACATTGAACGCATAGAACGTATTTGTGACCAACGGAACATGAAGGACCAAGAGCGCAAGAAGAACACTCAGTAGGATGCTTTGGCGGTCGCTTAAAGAAAACCGTCCGGATCTCAAGATCTGGACGGCTAATAGCGCAATAGCAATACCCGGCAAATGCAGAGCCGCCAGTCCTGGAATCACTTCTTGCGGTCTCCCAAATTCCAATACGATATAGGCCAACACCAATTTATACGGGAATGCCGACACCTGCGGAAGCGCGGCAACCCGGTTAGTTGATTCCAAGATTTGTGTCTGTGACATCATAAACACAGCTATTGCTGTAGCGCTGCTCTCACTGATCTCCCCACATCAAATAGATATCGATTGACCGACAATAGGGCTGCCAAGCCTGGTTTCAATTTTCGCTTTGCATCAATAGTCCACAATGGACCCTGTATCGAGAAGTTTCCCTGACGGAGTGCTTCCAGCACCGATGCATGACTCAGTTCGGCAGCACCGATGGACAGGCCGATATAATTATGCTTGGCAAGACGGTGTAGGTCTTGCCCACCAAAGCCGAGCAGCGATGGGTTTTGCTTTCGCAGATCCTGAAGAAGGCTCAGCGCATTGGTATCGGGAACAAAGCGCCCGTCATAACCGGCATTCCACACCTCAATCCCATCCAGTTCAGAGACCAGCTCTGGCGGAATCTGATAGCCATACCGCCGCGGATGCGCCACCACCGCTACACCACCCCTGTCGTGAATGAACCGACTGACTTCGACGGGATTGTCCGAAACAATGAACTCTCGAACACCAAACCCTAATAAATGCAACTTATCTTTACAGGTGAATTCGATGCCAGGGATGACCAAACAATCTGAACTTGAAACCCTGTTGCACGCTGCCACAAATTCGGCCACACGATCGCTATCGAGCGTATCCGAATGTTCCGACATCCCAAGAAACCGATATCCACGCCGCTTCGCTTCCTGCACGAGCGCATCAAGAGAATGTTGTCCATCATAGGAACAGGTTGAATGCACATGGACCATGCCAGTATACGTCATCATGAAGCCAACGCCGCGACATATCGTCGCGCCTCATACCAGAATGGTCCGATGTCATCCCAACGGTTCACGTCGTAATAGAGGTTGGGTCCATTCGGACGACAAAACTCCAGCAACATTCTCAGACGCGACCGCCACGTCATTCTTCGCAACTCATCGGCCTTGCAAAGCCCCATGTATAATCGATCGACGTCACCCAATAGCCAACGACTCCGAATCCCTGTCCGATAGGTGACGGGAGCCTCCGGTGTGCACCCGTCAGCCATCTGATACGCATACAAGGGAAAATCCATATTTGAATCAACCGCCAGTTGCAACGACCCCCAAAATCTCGCATTCACTTCAAGGAGACATGGCGGTCCCGACACAGGAATTTTCCACTCAGTCATGGCTAAGCCATGCCAGCCGACCTCAGCCAGCAACTGTTCCGTCATCCGACGAAGGTCCGGTGCAACAGGAATACTTTCGCTCAACACGCTCACACCTCCTGACGGTGGCTTTTCTCGGATCCGACGATGAGAGAACATCGCGACAGGCCGACCATGTTCGCAAAGTTGGAAGACTCCCCTTGCTTCACCTTCGACGAATTCCTGCACTAACACCGACCCATCATGCGCATCAAGGTATTGCTGAACCGCCTCGCGCAACTCAGCCCGACTCCAAACATACCTCACTTTGGGTACAGCCCATGTCTGATGTCGTGTATGCGGCACAGCGGGCTTCACAACAATCGGAAACCTCCAACCTATCGCAACACACTCTGTATCGCTGACAGACGACACGTGATTTGTACGCGGCATCCGTATTCCCAACGAGTTCGCACAATCATGTAATCGGACTTTATCCGTCAATGTTCGAAAGGCTTGAATATCACCGAATGGTATGGCTGTGTGCTGAAACCGGTCTCGATGCTGCAACATAAGCTCCAGCGTTCGATCCGTCATCGGCAACAGAACCCCTATCTGATCTTGAGCACATTTGGCTGCCACTGCATCGCAAAACGCACGGCTATCCCCGCTGGGAACAGGATACGCCCACCGAGCCTGACAATACTTGGATGCGCCGGCCAATGTGTTCAAATGCGCATCACCTACCGTCACTGAAATCCCCTTGCGGCCTAAGGAACGAGTCACGGCTAACGCACTTCGTTGGTTTCCATCGAGAATTAAGACCGACTTCATGGGAAATCACATACGTTCAGCTTGCGGCACCTGCTGGTTCGCGCCCCCGTGCTTGGATCCCATATAGGCCGCCTGACTCTCTAAATACGTCAGCATCTGTTCCCTGTCATGGCTCGAAATCCGATCAAGGTTGTAACGCTCATTGGGAAAACATTTGACCAGCGCAAGTTGCTCGATATGCTTATTCACAAACTCTTCGACACTGCAGAGTATTCGAGCTGGATTCCCTCCTAAGACCATGTGGGGAGGAGCCGTCTTTGTCACCACCGAACCGGAACCTATGATGGAATAGGGTCCGATTTCGACACCAGGGAGGATGATCGCTGAGTCTCCCACAAAAGAATGATCGTGAATGGTCACCCGTGCGATCTTTGTAACTCCAATCGATTTTTTCATGCTGGCATCGTGAGCAATCACCCTGACATTGGGAGCGAGCGTGCAATAATCCCCGATCGAGATCAAAAAACAATGGGCTGGATCAAGAAACACCCCATCCATGATATGAGTATGGGTTCCGACTCTAAGCCCTTTCGCAATAAGCCCCTTCATATATCGTTTAGCCCGCTCACGGCGAAACCATGACAACACAGGAACCATTACATTCCTCCCTTATCCCCCTCCACCCAACCAATCATACTGCCACCAGCGACCGATACAGTGCCTCGTACGAGTTTCCGACTATGGTTTCGCTAAAACGAGATTCAATCACTCCTCTTGCGTTGAGCCCCATTGTCCTCCGCAGCGCTCGATCACGCTCCAGCGTGCGAATCGCATCGGCAAATGCTTCTGGCTTGCGATCAGCCACTAACAACCCTGTTTCCCCGTGTGTGACAATTTCAGGAATTCCCCCCACCCACGGAGCAATAATGGGGACCGCACATCCCATAGCCTCAAGCACACTGCACGGAAGTCCTTCATGAATGGATGTATTGAGATAGAGATCAAGCGATCGATAGAAAGAAATAGGATCCTCTCTTGGCTCAAGAATATCTATTCGCTCTTGCAATCCAAGAAATTGTATTTTCCCTTCAAGATACGATCGCAAGGGCCCATCACCCAAGATTAAAAAATGCATGCGGGAACTTCGCCGAGTTACATCCTTGGCAATTTCCAGAAAGAGATCCAATCCCTTCACTGGAACCAGTCGACATACTGTTCCAATCCGAAAAGATTCCTTCTCACCGCTTGAGCCAAAACGGCTTGGCCCGATCATCGGCGGAGGCATTGCAATACCATTGTGGATGACACAGAGTTGTGAGGCGTCGCATAGCTTCGTTTGCGTGAGAAGCTTTTCAATGTCCCGAGAAACAGCAACGATTCGCCTAAATCCCCACCTGAGCACCGCTCGATTGATAGCATTGGCTACCAATTCCCTCCAATCCCCCCTTTGGGAGGTCGTAGGAACTTCCGGCATGCCATGCAACGTAGTGATGCAACAGGGTACGTTCAGGGCCTTACCTAATATCCAACCGATCAAGTTCTCTTTGTACCGGTGAGTATGAATAATGTGGATGGATTCCCCTCTCAAGTGCCGATACGCCAAGCGGACAATCCCCGCTATGGTATGCTCTGCTTCAGGAATCACGACCACTCTGAGACCTGCACCGCGCAGCTTGTTTACCAAGACACCTTCATTCATGGCTAATGCAAACACACGCATTGAAGACGTTTTAGCCAATTGCTGCAGCACGGTATAAATCACAACCTCAGCTCCAGCCCATAGATCACCAGAAAATATGTGCAGGACCGAAATCGGCAATCGGGATTCCACTGTGTTGCTTAATGATGGCCCCATTGTTACCGCTTGGACGGCTCCCAGAACACGATGCGCTGCCCTCGAAGATACCGCACCCATGCTGCCAGGATCGACAGATTCACCAGGACAAAGAATGAGGGCAGCTTCACCATGGCCGGCCACAGTACCTGCCGATAGACAATCCCGACTAACGCCGCACCATAGAACAGTACCTGACAAACAAATGCCATCTGATAGAAATGGGATTCGTGCTGCAAGAAACCATTGCTCACCAGCAATACAATGAGTGCAAAAGGTACAAGCCACCGGCACAGCTTGTGGCTAACTAATTGCCACGCGAACAGCCCATACCTGACCGGATTCACCAGGGCCATGCTTTGCATAAACACCGAAATACCACGGAGTACTGTTCGCACTTTCCGCTCATATTCCAGCCGCTCGTCAGAAATATTCTTGTAGTAGCCGACGCTCTCAGCATCGGAAACACCCCGTAATCCAAGCCGCACGGCATTGAGCACCGTATTAAAATCGCTCTGTAAATGAGGTCTCCAATCGGCACAGACCTCGCGCCGCGCCGCAAAGAACGATCCGCTCAATCCCACCAGTGTATTAACACGGCTCTCCAACCCACGCAGAAACATTTCATATCTGACATAGGCGCCTTCCCCACTTACGGCGCCATCGGAATCAATGAACCGATCGACACTGCTTACACAGCCGACTGTCGGATCGGCACAATTGGCAACAATGGTCCGCACGGCATTGGGATGAAGAATCGTCGCGACATCTGAGAAGATCAGGACCTCACCGGTCGCAAACTCAAGGGCTTGTTGTTGTGCATACTCTTTCCCTTTGCGCTCCTGCATACGGACCAGTCGCACTCCGTGAGAAACATACTTGGCGACGATCTCGTCCGTCCTGTCTGTCGAACAGTCGGAAGCCACGATGACTTGCAACTGACCAGCCGGATAATCCAAGGACAACGTGTTGTCTAATTTCTCTCTGATTCGAGTCTCTTCATTGAAGGCGGTAATGATGAATGTCGCCTGTGGTGTAATAGGTGCTTTGCGGACGGGTCGGTTTCGGAACTGCGACAAGAATGCGAGCCCGATCGGATAGCCCCAATAGGCATACACAATAAAGAAGAGCGATCCCCAAAACAGAACCCTACTCATAGTCCCCACAGACTTCTGCGAGTGTTACAGGACGCATGCCGTTCGAACTGACGTACTGAAACACCGCATCCATTCGCTGCCATAGCCGCGCTTCTTCTGCGGGTGTCTGAACAAAGGGGGTCATCCCTGCCATTAAGGAAGAACTATGGAGAACCATATTGAAACACGTATGCCCCTGCCCACGGAGTTGCCGAATCAGGCCGATCATCGAGGCATCGTCCGCAAGCTCTGGCGAGAGCCAGACCTTCCGCACGATCCCCAACCTGGCCAGCACACCGGGGCCTTTCAGGAACGCCAGATTCTCTCTCGAGATAGCTTTCCACACTTTTTCAGCCAATGGTCCGGAGCTTCCCAACAACCCGATTGTCGCTGGAATTTCGAGTAGCTTGCCGTTGGGAACAGGCATGTGAAGATCAGCCAAATTGAGCCGATATGGACGTAGCGGATAATCGGTAAAATCTGGCCCAGACCAACTCTTCCAATTTACGTAGGGCGTCACAGACGAATCGATTTTGTACCCCATCCCCAGCAGGTGCCTCGCTACTTCCGAACAGAAGGCCCATCGACCGGCACGAAATGAAACCGGTTTCACACCTAGTCGCCGTTGAATCGCATCATCCAACGTTTCGAGTTTTTTTAATTGAAGATCCGCAGATAAGTTACAGAGCATGCTGTTCACATCCGTCAGCTTCTCATCGAAAGGAGGGGTATTCCAAGGATGACAATGCGATCCAATCTCGCACGTTCCCTTTGCAATCAAGTCGCTGAAGATCCGTACCACTCGGTGATCTTGCGTCATTGGGTAGGTGAGCAGATAGGTCGGGCGAATGCCGTATCGATCGCACAACGCTTGGAAGGCCGGCAGCTGCAACGCATTGGTCACCGAACAGGTGGCCGACCGTCTGGCATTCCATTCATCTTCCTCCGCATCAATCGTGACGATGAACTTCATGCAATTGGCCTTTCGTTTCTGCGGGTACTAACGGTGAAGCGCGAATCATAGATTCTGCTCCCTCAATCATTCGTCCTGAGTGCCCTTACCAACTTGCGCTCATCGACAGATGACACCAAGTGGTGCGTCGGCAGCGTCACGAGGCGTTCTGCAATCATCGCTGCCCCTGGAAATGCCTCCGGATCATGCAGGCCTTCGAGATCAGAAATCATATTGATGCCTGACGGATACATACTCCCCAACCCCAAGGCCTGGCAGGCTCCCTTAAGACGTTGGCGATCCATTCGGGAACGGCACAAGACCGGCACACGCAACAACGGTAAGCCACCCCACGCAGCGGTTGCTCCTTGCAGTTGGCTGACGATTCGCTGAACATGGCGCTGTCTGATCGCATTCCCTTGACCCAGCGCCTGCTTCCATTCTTCCAACAAGCCTGCTTTCATGAGAGACAGTTTCTTAACGAGGAAACCTGGATCGAACACGGTTTGCCCCAGCTTCAAGAATGGCAGCTGCGCAGGAATCCAGTACAACCATGTGCGCAGAAACAACTGCATCACCGCTACAAGCCCCCATTCCATCACCGATTCCGTGAAAGATTCTTCCGGCAACGCTTCGTATAACGGATCAATAACACGGGCGATATCTGCTCGCCCGGTGACCACCAGTCCTCCGGATCCACAGGTCACCTGCTTGCCGCGCCCGAAGCTAAAGATCCCCACATCTCCGCCGGTTCCTAAATATCTCTCGCCTTGCTTCACCCCAAACGCCTGAGCTGCATCTTCAAGCACAAATACGCCGCATTTGGCTGCCAACGCTTTGATCCGTTCTGTATCGGCTGGGATTCCGAACAGATGCGTGGTGATGATACACAGTGTTTTGGGAGTGATCGCCTGTTCGAGCCGAACAAAGTCAAAATCGTATGACGTGGGATCGACATCACATGGCACCACACGCAGACCTGCTTTGACGATAGCCGATGGCACGGAGAAGCAGGTATAGGCCGGCACGACTACCTCGGTACCAGAAGCGCATTGTTGCAGTGCTTTCAGCGCAAGAAAGACCGCAGCTTTCCCTGAAGACACCGGGTACACATGCCGTATACCTAAGTAGGCCGAGAATTCCTTTCGTCGGCGCACACGCAGATCTGTACGAGCCCATAGACTAGAGAGCCCCCACCACAGCTGTTGCACAGACAGGGGGGCAGCGGACACTGGAGGAAGCGCTCGCAACACGTTCTCCGCTCTTCTCCTACCGACTCATAACCTTTGTGGTTTTCTTCATGCCATCAAAGGCAATCCATGAAACAGCGTGCATAGAGCGATTGTACCCTCGCAGGCTGAGACACCGCCGTAACCGATCCGCCCACACCGTCTTATAGTCGGCGGCACCTTGCAATAAATCGAACGTCGCTGCCCCAGCCGCTGCGGCCTCTTCAATACAATGAGCCAGCAGCAAGAATCCTGGACTGACTCTCGGTGCACGTTCCGGATTCATGGCCGGCAAATAGTATGAATGCGTCCCTCGATAGTTAAACCCATAGATCGCCGCGATCCGTTCCTCATTGAGCATCAAAAAATCCAAGGTGACACACCCACGTTTGGCTAATTCCCGGCTGATCTCTCTGTGAAACGCCTCGAAGCGCGAGCTCGAAAAAGCCCCGCCCTGGTTCTGCCACCTCATTTCATGCAACCCTACATATTCATCCCAATGCCGGATGATGGCATCTGAGTCAGTCAACCGCTCAAATACCACTCGTCCGAAAGCTTTTGCATATTTCATTTTGCGCGACAGGTTGTACCGAGCGGTCGGCCCGATCCGCCGATGAATGGCAGCCCACCCATGGGTGATATCAACCATGGGACATACGGAGAACCCAACCAGTTCAAGCACCTTCCCATCTTCGGCAAACAGCCGGTGCCACACATCGACCGATGGTGATTCACAGGGCACGTCCGTAAGCATCAATACGTCCCACCGATCAGCCGCCTCTTCGAATAAATAGCGATAGATCCGTACTACCACCTCTGCATGCCGGTCGGGCGCCACCAGGACGTCTATATAGGAGGAACAGACCTCCTCAGTCCCAAGAAATCGTAGTTCGCGGCATCGCAGAATCGGCAGGTACGAGGACTCTCGAATATAGAAAGGAGCCAGTCCTACCAGTTTCTGCCCATCAAAGACCATCAGAAGATGCAGTTGACCTGCTGTCAGGTAATGACGGGCCCACGTCACCTGCCAGTACCAGGTCAGAAAGATATTGCCGGGAGAGGAATCCTCTGCGAGACGATCCCAATCTTGTTCAAGCCGGTGCAGTTCATCGAGATCCTCAATACGCCGCACCGTCAAGGCTGTCTGGATCCGCCTCATGGAAGGTAGGCTTGAAGAATTGGATAGACCTTCTTAGCAAATTGCACGAGCTCTTGGCGGACCTCCATCCCATCTGTTTCTGACAGCACAGTCGCAGAGACGACCACTAAGGCTCCATTCGTCCGCCGATGGAACAGCCCATTGAGGAGCATCGAAAACTTCGCCAGCCGACGATCAGTATTGACCTGCCCATTATCCTCGTACCAAAAGACCACTTCTCGTGACTCGTGTTTGAGATTGACTCGCCCAATATTGACGATCTCAGTGCCGGTGTCTCCGATTGCAACTTGTGACAGATGTTGGTGCAACTGGCCGGTCTGATCATTGACGATTTCTTTTCCCTGACCTTGCTGCTCAACATACGCCACATACAATTGAAGTTTCCCTTTTCCAGGCACAGTCACATACTCATGCACCAGTTCAGCATCGGCCCCCTGCACCCGTACAAAGGCGCGATCACTCCCAACTCGCTCTCCACGCCAAGAGCCTACCTCACTCGGAAAGGAGGACAATTCTTGCCGCACGGACGTGGGAAGCGGAGCCATGCCGTACATCACACTCGCTAACGCAACTAGTACCACTGCCCCGATCCAACCTGCCTGTTGCACCCGCGATCGCTTGCCTTCTGATAACCGATATATCCCCCAAGCCTGATTACTCAACTCAGTAGAGATAGGCAGGTACTGTCGCGCTTCGAGGCGACATAAGACCCACAAGCCCACAAAGAGCCCGATGAAACCTATCCACGCCACAGACAGCCCCTGAAAGATATGCATCGGCCCATGAAACTCTTTCCCTCCCATATGGGCATACAGGCCGATGACTGTCACTCTTGCCCAATTGGCGACCACGGCAATCGCAAGGCCAAATACCAGCAACATCACCCGTGTCCACCACAGACGCAAGTTCAAATATGCGAGCGGAATCCCAATAGCCGCCACCGCAATGAAAAGCGACGCCCCGCTGCACTGAGTGGCAACTTCCATCGTCACTTCTGGAATCGCAATCGAGTTCCCCTCAAGAAAAGCCGGCACCCCAAACGCCTGGAGAGCCTTCGTACTCATCTCAGCCGTCAGCAGTTGAAAAGGCCAATGGAGTGGAGCAATCACAGAATCAAGAATCGGCACGCAAAACACGAGATAGACAATCGGAACAAGCAGCTGTTTGGTCCATTCGACACCGGCAAGTAACAAGACCACGCCAAAGACCATGCTTATTAGGGCCATCCCTCCTAGAGTGATCAAGCCTCCAAGTTGTGTAAGGAGAACCGCCAGTCCACTGAGACCCAAAACCACCGTTCCTATCCAGCAGGCTGGTTCAAGCGGTACCTTGAGCAATACCTCTCGTCTCGTCCAAGCCAGATAGCCGCTAATGAGAGGCACTAAATATCCATGAGAATAGTCATCTCGCCCAGACCAGAGTTCCAGCAGCCCAGCGATCGTCGGAGCCGTAACAGTGCCCATTAATGCAACAAGGAACACCATCGGCACGAGTGCCGTCGCATTCATCGACACCGAGTCCTCAGTGACCGAGACCTGACTATTAGATAGAAAAACCGGCTCTTGAGAAGGCTGCATACGTGCTAATCCATCGTTCACAGGCGATATCAAAAGATTTTCCGGCCATATTGGGAACAGAATGTAGGAGGCTCGCTAAGGAATATTGCGAATAATTGAAGGCCCCAGGGCCTTGCTTAGCCACACAGGCAATCGCTTCCACGCGGCAATTGCAAACTGATAGGCAGGATTTGTCGTCGTCACATCGGGAACGTTTTTGGGGTCCTTCAGCCAATAATTGAAATACATGGAGACGGCTTTTGCCCCCCATTGCTCCTTGAATCGATAGGTCCCGTCTCCAACCGTACTTCGCCCAAAATCGAACTGAGCACGCCCTGCCTTGATTGCGGTCTGGATAACGGCCCAATACATGAGGGTATTCGGGCAGAGGCTCCGGTAGTCACGTAACGAAGACGCAGACGGAACTTCAACGGACGTTTCGGACTCGAGGGCAATACAGGCCGCAATGACGGTATTGCCCAGACACACGCTGAACACATATGAAGTCTCCGGGAAGTATTCAAACATCTTTTCAAAAAACCGTCTCCCATAGACCGGGGTACCCAAATCCCGCATGTTTCTGGCAAAGACCTCATAAAACCCACTAAGGTCCTGCATCCTCCCCACACGCACGATGAGTCCGCTTCGCTCCGCCTTCCTGATTTGATTGCGCAGCTTCGCATCAAAACCCGTCCACTGAGCCTCGATTGAAGGTGCCAATTCCAGCACCATGGTCGCCTTGTGAATCTTGGTATGATCGGCTTGCCTATAGGCACTGAACTCCCTACTTTCTAGGGACGTCGCTCCCCAGTTTCTTGCTAGAGCGATTGCCGCATGCCATAAACAATCCCGCACCGTCTCATCATCAGCAAGAATCCCACCGCTCGTGAGGAACGGCAACGAGACAACGCAATTCCCAAACAGTACGGACTTTATATGGATCAGCGGAAAGATCCCTCGAATCCTGTCGCCTTCCCTCGCGACGAGTGGATAGACGCGATGCTCGAAGCTCTGCTCAACAATGGCCAACCACTCATAGCGGTGATACTGAGTTGCAGTAGGATGGCTAGACACATATCTGTTCCAGACATCACGATCTTTGCAAACTCCTGTCTCTAATCCTGCCATAACATTCTCACCCACGCGTGTTTTCTGACCCTTCGCGGGGAAAGGACCAGCATGGCGTAAGACTAATTCTCCACGATGCTAGAACATGATCACATCCCTGATTGGTCCGAACTTGAAATCCACGAGCAATTGCTGCAAGCGCCTCTCGGTTTTGTCCAGATTGAGATAGTGTCGGAATCTTGAGACCAACGACCCCTGCATTCGAGGTTGTGTGGGATCAAGCTCCCAAGGGTGCAGATACATGACCAGCGGCTCCGCTTCCGATGCTGCTCTTTTGAGCAACGTACGAAGTACCGGATAGGGAAAGAATCGGAAATACCCGCCCCCCGCCACAGGAAACCGAGCTCGGGCGATCTGGACTGTTGCAGGAGGAACTTCCCAAATTGAACCCATTGGGGTATCCAGCCGATGGCGATGGGCCCGGGCCCCAGGCATCCCATAACGATCATGCCTGATGGGGAAAATACTCGAATCGTAGCAATAACCCTCTTCCACAAGAAGCTGCAAGGCCCATTTGGTTTGCTCGACGATTGTAAAGCTTGGGGCACGATACCCCACGACCGGCACCCCGATGAGGTTCTCAAGAATTGCTTTGGATTTTCGGATATCCTCTCGGAACTGGTCAGGCGTCTGCGTCGTTACCATCCGGTGTTCATATCCATGCGAGGCGACCTCATGCCCAACCGAAGCTATTCTCCTTACAAGGTTTGGATGCCGCTCCGCAACCCAGCCAAGCACGAAAAACGTAGCCTTAATCTTCCTCGCCTCCAGTATCTCTAAGATCTTCTCCGTATTTCGCTGAACCCGACTCTCCAATCGATCCCACCGCTCCCGTTGGTCCGACGAATCAAACGCCGACACTTGGAAATGTTCTTCAATGTCAAACGTCAGGCAGTGCGTCGTCCGCATGAGAGAATCGTGCTGTGGCATAGTATGTTGTTTGACTCGCATCAGACTCGCTCTTTAATACCGCTCACTCTCTGCAGCACAAGTCTTTACAATTGATGTCAATTACCGAGCGCCTTCGCCACGAACTAGTACACCGACCGTCTTGACAAGCGTTTTCAGATCTAACCAAAACGACTGGTTCTTGATGTAATACAAATCGTACTGAAATTTGAGATGCGAGTCTTTGTGAGAGGCCGCATAGCCGAACATGACCTGAGCCCATCCCGTAATACCAGGCCTCACGGTATGTCGGATATCGTAATACGGGATCTGTGTACGCAATTCCTCAACGAATATTGGACGCTCAGGTCGAGGCCCGATGACGCTCATCTCTCCCTTCAGCACATTGATGAACTGTGGGATTTCATCGATCCTCGCCTTTCTCAACCATCGGCCCACGCGCGACACTCGATGATCGTTTTCCTGCGCCCAACGAGGTCCTGCCATCTCTGCGCCATCCACCATTGATCGAAATTTGATAATCATAAATGGACGGGAGTTGAAACCGACACGTTTTTGGCGATAAAAGACCGGCCCTGGAGAGTCCACCTTGATGAGCATGGCCACAATCAGCAAAAACGGAACCATCGTCAACAGACTCACTGAAGCAATCGTAATATCCACCACACGCTTCACCACCATGGTGGCTGCATGACGCTTAAACCCGGGAGAGAAAATCAGCGCACTTGGCCTGAGTGAATCAATCGAGAGACGGCCGGTCATTTTTTCAAATAAGCGATGGCCATCGATGACCTCAATCCCCGCGACTTTCAGATCAAGTAGAAGATCCACAGGAAGAGTGGCACGTCGATCATCCAGACAGACTACGATCAGCCCAACTTTATATCGCTCAACCAGCACAGGAAGGTCGGCAAAGGTTCCCAGCACCGGGTGGCCAGTGGGCTCACTTTCGGATTGATGTACAAAACCGATTACCCGTCCAGCCATGCGCGGTTCGCTCATGAGTACTTGCTGACAAGTCAGCGCAAATTCTCCCTGACCTAGAATTAATACCTGCCGCCTGCCTTTCAGCTCCTCTGCTGTGACTGGATGCAGTGTTTCCCGAGGTGCGGCCGATGGTCTGGTGTCAACAATCACATCCATCGTTCGTGCTCCTGCTTAAGCCGTTCAGCCATGAACCAACGTCGAATGTCAGACATCTGACGCCCCCCCCGACAGGTAGTGCTGCGGGACTGTTGAGTGACCAAGGTTCAAGAATTCCAAACAGGAACTTGAGTATGATTTGGCTATGACTCACCTACACAGGTCGTCAATACCTCAACGACAGCTGAGATGATCCCCTAATCCCTGTTGCCAGAAAATGACTCTCGTGAGGCGTTATTGCCTAGAAAGCACGGCAAGTGTTGTATTACAGGCCTGATGGGTTTGTGGGAAAATCAGGAGAGAGTCGACTCTACACATTGAAAAGACATCGATCCGACGCTGCGCTAGCCGTACACTCGCCAGAACATGCTAAGTATACACCGACCTAGACGCTACTTATCTCGATACCGTCTCTTCGACTGTATCACCACCATAAGGCATATTGTAACCGTACAAATAGTGAGGAAGACTGTGTTCGTCAACGCCGTTGAGTACCACATGTTTTTCTCCCGTCAAGCTCAGCATGGCAAATGCTTTCTGCACCACGTGCTGCGGAGATGACCCTGCCTTAACCACCATCACGACCTCATCAGCCATACTCGCTAGAATTCCCATGGTGGCACTCGCGAGCACTGGCGGCGTGTTAATAATCAGATACTGAAACTGCTGACGTAACTGAGGCAAGATCTCTTTCAGCTGCTCAATGCGTGCTAGTTCGTTCGATTCCCGTCCTGACCTCCCGATGGTCATGATTGAGCAAGGAACTTCGTCAATTGCTGACAAGCACTCCTCCACTGAAGCTTCACCATCTAACAATTCAAGCACCCCGGCCCGAGCCAATCTTCCCACATAGTAGTGAAGTGCCGGACGTCGAAAATCGCAGTCGAGTAATAAGGTCTGTCTTCCAAGATCTCGCGCAATTGTATATCCCAAATTTACAACCGTGGTTGTCTTGCCTTCGCTTTCCAACGCGCTGGTAATTTCAATGACGGTCGAGCGTCGTCCCTCGGTCGACAGAACCATCCTCGTGGCAGCCATACGATATTGCTCAGCCGCAATAGACCCTGGTTGCCACTTGGCGACAAGGCCTCTATGAATGACAGGCCTGACTCCTGACGACCGAGCTCTACCACCATTCACCATCAACCCATCAGAACTCCCCGACTCACTCGTTGTGCTACCCGGATCGGGAACCGTGACAAACCATGGGACCGTCGCTACAACTCTCACACCCGGCAGGCATTCAATTTCTTCCCGCCGTCTGAATGTTGGATTGACATGATCGAGGCCAAACACGAAAACGATTCCAACCCCGCATCCCCCTAGGAAACTTGCTGCCATAATCAGCAATTGATTGGGACTCTCCGGCTTTCCGGGAAGGTTCGCTGGGTCTAGGATCCGAAACTGTTCGCCCTTCTGTCGTTTTTCAAGATTGACGGCCACATGAGCATTGAGTCGCTTATCCAGCAGAGCCTGATAATTTTTCTTCATATTTTCATAGTCACGCACCAAAATCATCAGTTCCTGCTCCCGCGACGGTGTCTGCTCGACACGCCGTTCTGTTTCCTTGATCAGCTGCGAGAGCCTATCACGTCGATTCTTGAGTGACGAGAGCTCCGTCAACAGATCGTTGCGTTGCGCCTTGAGCTCTCTGAGGAACAGATCAGATGATGCATCTTTTCGTACGAGTCCTTGACTCTCCGTCTTCACAACACCGTCCTGATCCACGAATGGAGCTCCGTACTTATCACCAAGTTGTTCCTTCACACTCTGGATCTCTTGTTTCGTGTCCGAGATGTCAGGGTAGGTCTCCTTCCATTCGGCTCTGAGCGTAGTCAGTTTCTGTTCCAACTGGCGAAGTCTGGCAACAAGAGGGTCGACATCTCTTCGCGTCAACCTAGGGTCATCAGTTTCCCCACCAGCCGCGAGGCTAGCTTGATATTCGCTGATTGACCGATCGAGCGAGCTCACCTTGTCGGTTCGGCTGTAGAGCAAATCATTGGTCGTATTCATCTCCATTTGCAGGCGATCCAATGTTCTGAGATTCGCTTCCATTTGCTCCGGCAAAAGACCCACGTGTTTCGTCTTATAGAGACTGATGGCCTGCTCCTGTGTTTCCAGTGCCTTCTTTGCATCCTCTAATTCCTGCTCCAGAAACGTCGATACGCCCGTGACTCGCTGCTCGCGGTCCTTTAGATTTTCCTCGATATAGAGTGAGGCCAACTTTGCAGTGACTTTCATGGCCGTCATCGGTTCTTCGTGGGCAAATGAAATCGTGACCGCATCGACCGTTTTCTTTTTGGGCCCAGAACTTCCAGTAGGTCCAATGGTGTCGACCTTGATCGCCTTACGCAATTTCTCGATTGCTGAATCAACTCCATCACGCTGAACCAACCCTTCATAGAGCTTATATTCGTCCAAGATCTGACCAAGTAGCGAACGGCTCATCACCTGCTGTTGAATCATCATGAGCCGTTCATCAATGTTGCCTCCCGCAATGCCTTTGACGTATTCATCCGGAATTTTTTGATTCTCAATTAAGATCTGAGTGCTCGAGCGATAGCTCTTGGGGAGCACCACACAAAGCACCACACCGATGAGAATGCCCGTCAGCATGGAGGCAACCACGACCCACTTTTTCCGAACGATGGTCCCCCAATACTCCTGCACTTTCACGGACATCGGTTCTGCCTGTGCACCTGACTGCGCAGGCTGTATGGTCTTATTCACGCTTATCTCCATTCATACAGAAAGTTGAGCATGACCACGTTGCGGTTGAAATCAAGAGATTGCCCTACGAAGCTTCGCTGAAATCCGTTACGAGCATAGGACAGCGTCGCCCTGAGATTCGGCCCCATCTTGTACTGAATGGCTGGTGTCACTGAAAATGACTCAAAGCGCACGAGAGAGCTATCCGGAATGGATTGATTGATGGCATAATTCCCACTCACTGACAGAGAAAGATCCTCTGCTATCTGACGCGTTACAGATCCAGTCACATGCTGGCTTAACAATGCCGTAGCTGTGAACAAGAAACTCGGCGCAATCCCACGGGAATAGGACACCGTGATCGTGGTGGATTGTCCCCGCCACTCTAGCGAGCCCCCGCCCACGGGATACACACCGCCGCCACGACTCACCACAGAAAACCCGCCCTCAAGCATACCCTCGATTGACGGGGTTATAGCTCGGCTCCATCGAGCCATAACCCCTTGAGTAGAAAACCCTCGGCCCTCTCTGGCAGGCTCAGCAAAGGTGGCTTTCCTGTACTGATGTGAGAGAGAAATCGTATCAGCCGGTGAAGGCCTTCCCTCGAGCCCCGACGACAGTGTTTGGTAATTCGTATTGATGAATTCACCTGATGCTACAATTCCTGTCGGAGTAGAAACCCCTCTCCCAAATCGGATTCGGGTATCAGTATAGGTAGACGTAACGCCCATGTAGGGAGAGAAGAAATAGGAGGCCGCAACCCTGGCCTGATTCGAAATGGAATTCGCTCGTCTGGCTTGAAGACCTTGCACAATGGTTTCCGAAAGTTGGCTCCCAGCAGTGGGAGCAGCAAATGCAGGGGGTTGGGGGGTGTAACTAATGCTATCTGAGATCCGAAGCCCCAGCCCACGCACAAGCGTATTCATTGCACGCTCTAAGTTAAGATCCACAATTCCATTACCGCCCACGTAATTCAATCCTGGATTGTTCACATACACCTCGCCTGTCGCCCCGCCACCGACAATCCCTTCAACCCACTGATTTCTGTGGTTGACTCTGACTTGAGGCGAAACGGTTGTCACATAATCTTCAAAATTCACTCCTGGGGAGAAAAAGACGTTACTGTCATACCGCTCAGCCAACCGAAGCGACGGAATAATTGTCGTCGCTGATTCACCTGTGGCTATTCCCTCAGACTCTCCTACAGCTTGCACCTCTGATGTCGGTGAAGAGGAGTACTGTGCATGTCCCTGAGAGAGACTCTGCATCGTCACTCCACAGACAGCAACCAAAGTGAGGCAACTTTTGAGCGCGTCTCGTGTCCATCCCATGCCTCGTTACCACGCTCTGGTCGGTACCACCACAAGGTCTCCCGTCTTTAGAACAAAGTCTTTGATGGCTGCATTTCCCGACATCAAGTCATCATACCGGGCAGGAATCGTGAAATCTTTGGAGACATTATCCTGACCAACGACCGTGCGCCGGACTTGCATCTTGTTCTTTGCTGCATAGAGTGTGAACCCCCCTGCCATTGCGAGAGCCTGCAACACAGTTGCCTGAGATTTCAGTTGATACTTACCCGGCTTTGCCACATCTCCCAGGACATATACATAGTAGCTATTGACCTCCCGAACCTTTACCGAGACTGACGGATTTTCTTTGAACTTTTTGAGCAGCCCAGCAATATGACTCGCAAGCTCATCGGCCGTTCGACCGCTGGCATCCACATCTCCAATCAGGGGAATGCCAATCTTCCCATCTGGCCTCACAACCACTTCTTTTTGGGTCAGCTCCTCACTTTTCCACACCGCAATTTCAAGGATATCCTCAGGCCCCAGGAGAAATTGTTTCATGGTCGCACTATTGGCTTCAGCAACAACATCAGGCGATGGCAGTGATGCGGCACAAGCACTAAGCCCCAAGACCGTCACAAGGACCACCAAATGTCCGACAACCTTCATAACTCCCACGGCGTTTCCTTGCATGCGAGACATCCCATCCGCAGTTTTCATACGCTAACAGTCTCCTTTGACATCTTTCATCAATGCCGCCCTGAGCGTGGCGTAATCGAGCGTCAGTTCGGCAAATCGCTGTCGTAATCGTCGATGTTCGATTTCCAGGGTCCGCAACCGCTCATTACCATCGACGCGTTGCCGGTTCCGCATCACATTCGCACGCCACCGATACAGCGTCCGCACGGATACCCCATGCTCACGAGAGACATCTCTGGCCTTGCACCCGGCATCAAGCTTGAGTAGTGCTGTCTTCTTCTGCTGCTCTCGAGTCAATGCGCACTTGGCCATCTCGGCCACCACCAGGGTCTGCTCTGCTGCTAGTTAACAGTTCACTACGGGGGGAAGAAACTCACCGCATCGGCACAACCTCATCAGCTTCTATGTGAATCAGCGCAGCTTGCTGAATGAGTGTGGCGCGAATCACCAACCCATGAGGCTTATTTGGTCTGACAAATTGGCCACGAAGTCCGGTGAGTGGCCCTCGCACAACTTCTACCCATGCACCTTCCATCAGGTAATCACAGGGTTCCACCACCCGATCGACACAGGAGAGCCGCTGGAACGCGGCAATTTCCTCGTCGGGGATAGGCTCTGGTTTTGTGGGTCCAACTATTCTGGCCACACCGGGAATCTGAAGGACGTTCCGAATCCTGGCTACTGAAAAATTTGCAAAACAGTACCCGCCGAAGAGCGGCACGGTCGTCAACATTTTCCGATCAGACCACTGACGGTATTGCCGACTCAACGGTAGCAATGGCGCCATCCCAGCTGCCGCCAACCGGTCGCGAACCTGCTTTTCATGACGAGAACGTGTTTGAATGGCGTACCAGAGAGACTCCGCCATCGATATACTATTTTCTTCATCCTGCACAATTTTCAGTAACGGATTGCGTGCAGACACAGCTTCGCCCCGTGAGTCCCGTCCACCCCCAACCAACTTGACAGCTATACAGGGGCATCTGCCTCAGGACCATCGGACATATGTCTGGTTTATGTGCGCTCACATACTTCTCGCTAGCACGTTTATGCTATAAGCCTAATGTCTAGCTGAGGGGGGGGGAGGAATAACTACTACTCATGGGATGGAGGACATCTCTTCATCTGCTCACTCGACTCTCTGAACCTCAAAAACAAGGACTTCTATCACCTGAATTGAATGAGAACGTGATTGCTATACGTCAATAAGTGTTTCATCATGAAACACTTTTAACCCGTGCCACTCTCGACTTCTGATATTGCCGATCGTCTTCATTGGAATATTTTAGTTTTTAAATTCAAATACTTATCAAATAAATATTTAATTAGATCCGTCTGTACGTAACTTAGATCTTGGTTATCTAGTAATTTAGATCTAGCTATCTGGCACTTTGGATCTGGCCATCTGGCAGTCATTATGATAAAACACCAACTGCTGATCGCTAGCTCCGGGTGACAAAGTAAGAAGCGCGCATGAGGGTTGGATTAGCTGCAGATCACGCGCAATACAAATCAACGATCACAGGGTTTTCAGCTCGCTTCACCGGTAAATGCTTCATATATTGCAGCTCTACGAACGTACAGAGCGAGACTGTTCTTAGCTAGTTTCTCACGTTTTCTCGACAACTTGTTAATATCGACCAGCAGCTAATGCTATGGGCGGGATTTTTTACAACATTAACATACGTATTTAATCTAGATCTGTATGGCAATAATCACGCGCTTGAATTAAGATCGGAAGAAACATACATCATGCCCGTGAACACTGGTACATTGACGAAGATCGCCATTATCAGCGGCCAGTCTCTTATCTGGATAGGCTTGCAGGCCATTCTCGAGAGCACCCGCACCTTCCGGATCGTCAGCTCACCCATTCAACGCCTCGCCGCCCCTGAAGCCATTGCCGATTGTCAGCCTGATGTCATCATCATCGATACAGAAACCGAGCGAGATGCCGTAGATGGGATCAAACAACTTCGGGACTCCACCCCACACAGCAAGATAATGCTATTGAGCGGGTTTGAACAAAAGGATCCGGTACGCGAGGCACTTGAATACGGCATCGACGGAGTGATCCTCAAGATTCACCCCCCTGCAGTCATCATTGCCGCGATCCAGGCGCTCTGCCCTTTATCACACCGTTCTCCAGGCACTGGAGACTATACAGTAACCTATCACGAGCTCCCAATGCCTTTCGAGGCGCCGACAGAACCGATCCTACGGCAAACAGGTTGGCCTGATGCACTGACCGAGCGCGAACGAGAAGTGATCGGACTTGTTAAACAAGGTCTATCTAACAAGGATATTGCCCACCAGTTATCTATTTCAGACAGCACCGTCCGACACCATCTGACGAACATTTTTGACAAGGTGGGTGTCCCAAATCGCCAGAAACTCATGGCACACGCTCATCAGCTTCACGTCACTCCCATCTAACAGCCCACTGGCACTCCATCAGTCCGTTCAACAGGGTCTTGCTCGTAACACCAGACTGTATTCAGCTGTAGCAGCGCCTTGCCAGCCTGAACATGATGGCTTACAAAAGATGTGGAAGTCCGGGGTGTGACCTTGGTATGATGCCCTCGCGTTCGTTATCTGTACCGTGCCGAGGTAGCTCAGTTGGCAGAGCACAGCCCTGAAAAGGCTGGTGTCGACAGTTCGATTCTGTCCCTCGGCACCACATTTCGCATAGTTAGAGGATTCACGTTTTGAACAACTGGCACCCAAGTGGCACTAACTGGCACCTGAACGTCATTTTCCCCATTTAGAACTGCCTTCGTAAACGTTTCCAGCCTGGTCACGGCATCCCGCAATCGCGCATTCCAATTGTGAATGTAGTACTTCGCCGAACCAGGCAGCGGCTCACCCTTTAATGTCTGGATCACGGCGTAATCCACGCCACATTGTGTGAGCCAGGTCGTGAAGGTATGGCGAAGATCGTGGAAGTGCAGATCGTGCACCCCTGCCCGTTCACACGTTCGCATCCAGGTGTGCTTGAAGGAATTCCCGTCTTTCCAGTGATGGAAAAAGCGACCACCGATTCTTGGAGTTTTTCCGAACAACGCCTCGTATGCCAGACTGTTAAGAGGAACCATTTTGGGCACCCCTTTGATTTTTGTCTGGCCTGGCGAAGGAACCACCCACCAGCCGTCTCCCCGCTGCATCAGCCACTCTTCATGGATCTCAATCAACTTGTTTTCTCGAAGGCCGATCTGCAGCGCGGCCATCGCAATCCGCCACACGTTCGGTGAGGCAGCATCACGGATTTTGAGCAGCTCCCAGCCTTCGACAATCCGTTCGCGCTTCACATATTCAGGCACAGGCAAACGTTTGAGCCGATTCTTGTCCAGATGGTCCATATCAACGGCTAAATTCAGCACCGCCATAAGAGTGGCACACTCTCGCTCAATCGTCCCTGGTGCCACATGTCGTTTCTTATCCTCTGGGCCGATTAAGACAGAGCGCCGCTTTTCCAGATACGCCAATCCATCTTCAAGTCGGATATCCGAGAGCTTCTTGTGGCCAAAATGTGGAAGAAGATGGTGTGTCAGAACGGTTTGATTCCGCCCATCGTTCTTCGGTCGCTTGGCTTTAAGATATTGAAGGTACATCGGGACAAACTCAGCAAACGTCAGGATTGCAGGCTGCCCCGTCATAGCGAGAGGAGCTTGCTGTATGTCGTGCTCGGACCAATTCGCATGAATCGCAGTCATGATTTCGAGAGCACTCTCTCGTTCACGATCGAGCGTCAGGTTATACCCAAGGACCGGTCGATAGCGTTTTCCACGATACCAATAGGTCAGAATCGATCGTGTTCCCTTGGGAGTATTGATACGCTGAATATTCATCGCAGACCCTTATGATGAGACAACACAAACAAAGGGTTCCGATGGTAGACCTTGCCAGGTCTGCCGTCAACGGGCTTCGGCAGTACTCCTTGCTCATCGAGGTCTTTCACCACACAGCCCTCACATAAGCTTCTGACCCAACTTTCAAGATCTTCTTTGACAAACATGACACGATGCCCATAGCGAACCCGAGGGATATCGACTCGCTGATAGAGGGTCCGTTTTGTAAGCCTCAAAAACTTCGCTGCCTCAAAAATTGTTAAGAGTGTCATGGATTCCCCCACCTAGTTCTCGCCCATTGAACATACGTGCTTCGCGATCCCTTAGTTATCGGAGCACTCTTACGAGTGGCACTTATGAGAGGGTTCAGAATTATCCACCATACCGAAAAGGTAGGGGGCCACAGAAAGGATAAGGACTCCTCCAAAGTGACCGTCACGGTCCATACTCTTTGACTACTGAGTACCCCTGACCGCGAGACATCTGCAGAATCGATAGAAGCAGTCAGCACGTACCAGTACACTCCGATGACAAGCACGTGATGCAAGATTGTCAGTTACCGCGAGGGGAAACTTATGAGGACGAGATGATAACAAGAACACTGCCCGACAAGCTCATGGATGAAATTCGCACGCCAGAGGGAGCGTACCCGGTGACGGTTGGCGCCCATGACGTTCCGTTCACGAAATATGACTGGATCACTGCGAAAGTGCTCGTTGTCCTGTCCTTCTCATTCTCAGAAACGGGCGGGGGGATCGTATCGAATGTTGGCTCAGATGTCTGGATCAAGACAAAGTCTGTGATAGAAAATCTTCAACAGTCGGCAGGCTCTCACGACAGGCTGGAAGAGGTTCTGCCGTCCTCACGCCACTTGAGATGACCGAAGAACCCGCGAAGAAATGAGTGGAACCGTCAAATAAGACTGTGGAGGATTTTTTTGGCATCAACATTATTTCAGCCCCTATAGGGTTCGCTCGAATCCGCGGAAGCGTGAGCTCGCCTCGTTCCATTTCAACTGGATTTCTCCAACCTAAAACTAGAGAGCTATCACAGGACGAAGCCCTACCACAGCCGGCCAGTTATTGCACAGTGTCAAAATGTGAATCAATAAAAGCAGTGTTTAACTGAGCATACGAAATCAATGATGTTCAGTTAGAGCAAGTACCGGGGCTTCTTCGGCCTGACACTCCCAGAAGCTCCAGGAATAGTCCATTGAGATCACTTGATACTCGGTTCGTTTGATGAACCCCGCGTATTCCTCGAGCATCAATTCCTCAACCGGGCAGGAATATGCAATGAGGACACGATGTCCGCTGACCGCTTGGAAGCGACGCAGATTCTCAGCGACGTGCTTGAACACTGGCCCGAGAAACGGGCGGTACATGTAAATGAGAAGATTCGTGTCCGGAAACACGAAATCCGCCGCATTGACACAACATATCCGGATATTTCTGCAGAGCACCGGTTGCGTTCCATCGGACAAATACCGCTCAACGTTGGTTTCCGCTACCTCACAATGCAATGGAGACAACTCCACCCCGATCACTTCTTTAAAGGGGAGTTGAGCCGCCACAATCAAGGTGCGACCTTTCCCACAGCCCAGGTCCACAAACGAATACTCATTGAGATCGAGCCCCTTCGTCGTGTTGTTCAAAATATGCCGGATTACAACCTCTCTGGTTGGGACATAGCCCACCGCCAGGCTCCGGGCTGTCTCATCTGCAATACCTGCATCGGACGACTCCGTGACACCGGACGTCACGACCCCATATTTTTTGTCGAAGTCATCGTGCGGTTTTTGGCTCAAGAGATACAGAATAACTTCTTTGAGGGTCTCCCACAATCCGAACACCCGATAGGTGTTGATCACAATCTTGAACTTGCCGTTGGTATCGGGATCGTACTGCATGTGACTCCTTTCATGCGCCCGCTGCGCAATCGTGTATTTCGGCCTTGGCTGCTGTTACCCAGTGGACCGACCGTCAACAACTCTGCGCGACCCGCTCGGACCTCGCTAGAATTTCAGCGATATACTGATGAGCTTGAATGCTCCGAACCGCGTCCGTGTGTTCGCCAAGAATCGTTCCGGTTTCTACAGGACCGTTCGTACACTTGGTCCAGTCGACTGGCGCTCCTGCGCACTTGCTGAGGGTCGCGCTGGTCCACCAGGCATGAATCGGCGCCCGTAAGGGATTCTGCGTTGCATCGCGCAGAATTTTCGCCGTTTCACGGTCCAAGGCATAAGCAACCTTCAAGGAAGCGACGGACGCATCGGACTCCTCACGAGACAGGAGGTTACGGTCTTGCGCCCATTGAATCGCATATTCGATCTGGTCTTCCTCGCTCAGCTGAGCGAGTTCATCTTTCAGTGCTTGCCGCTCCGCATCGGGCAAGGCCAGGAAGGCTTCCTTTCGGTCACCCTGTATATAATGGTTCAGCTCCTCACCGACCGAAGCAGTAGACTCCGATGTCGCCTGAGGCTGTGTATCCAGAATACCTAGAAATGCGAGCGACTCCCCCTGCCGCTCAAGCAGGCGTGCCACAGCCAGAGCGATAGCCCCCCCGTTGGACCATCCGAGCAGATGATACGGCCCATGCGGTTGGCGCTCGCGTATGATGGCGGTGTAGCGTGCCGCGATCAGATCCATCGACAGGACATTCCACGGTTCCGAGAAGATCCAGCTCAAAGCCAATCCATAGACGGGCCGGTCATCACCCAACGCATAGGCGAGTGATTGATAGGCGGTCACGTGTGTCCCGGTCGGATCGAAACAAAAAAGCGGCGCGCCCTCTCGTCCGGCCTGAAGCACCACGAATGGAGAAGACGCCGCCTCGGCTTGGCCGGAGATCCGTTCCACCAAACCCGCCACCGTCGGGGCCTGAAAGAGGTCAAGCAGCGCGATCGGATTTCCGATTATCCTCTGGACGCGCGATACGAGCTGCACCGCCGTCAACGAATGACCTCCGAGATCGAAGAAGTTGTCGTGAATTCCTACTTGCGGCAGGCCAAGCACCTCCGCCCACTCGCGCGCCAACCTCGTTTCCATGTCCGTGCGGGGTGCAACGAACGTCTGTAGCGAACCCCGGAAGTCGGGTTCGGGTAATGATCGCCTGTCGACTTTACCATTAGCATTGCGAGGCAACGACTCCAGCGCAATGATGACGGACGGCACCATATAATCGGGCAGTCGCTCTCGCAAAAACTCACGAAGCACCTCACCGGAGACGCATCCCGCTGCATACGCGACGAGCTGTTTGTCGCCTCTGGGATCTTTCCTGGTGACGACTGCGGCCTCCTGCACGTCCGGATGTTCGAGGAGTTGAGACTCGATTTCTCCCAGTTCGATCCTGAAGCCCCGTACCTTTACTTGATGATCCATGCGGCCAAGGAACCGAATTACGCCGTCCGGCAGATACTGAGCCATGTCGCCCGTCCGATACAGGCGTGCGCCTGGTTCGCAGGCGAATGGATGGGGAATAAAGACCTCTGCCGTCTTGGCCGGATTGCACAGATACCCTCGTCCGACACCGACTCCGGCCACGCACAATTCCCCCACGACTCCGATCGGCAGAGGCTTCAGCGATGAAGAGAGTACGTAGAGTTCAATATTGGGCACCGGCCTGCCTACCGGCATGGAGGTCACATGTTCCTCCGGGATCTGCGTGACAGGATGCAACGCCACATCGTCCGCGCATTCCGCCGGGCCATAGGCATTGACAAGCGGAATCGACGGATAGCGGCCAAGCCAGCGTCGGCACAGTTGCGCAGGCAGCGCTTCTCCGGTCGGCAGAATCATCCGGAGCCGTTTGAGATCGGGTCCTGGCTCATCTGCATCATCTGTCATATCAAGCATGCTCTGCAGCAGCGCTGGTACCGTTTCGAGAACCGTGATGCCCGCCGCCTCTACGTGATGCAGCAACCGCGCCGGGTCATGGGCGATTTCGTCGGGTACGATGCAGACTTGTCCACCGCACAAGAGCGGAGCCAGAAACTGCCAGACGGAAATGTCGAAGGACTGGGATGCGGTCTGAGCAATCACGTCGGCGGCGGTCAACTCAAGCGTCCACACTTTTCCCCACAGATGATTGAGCATCCCTCGATGTTCGACGATCGCTCCCTTGGGCGCTCCGGTGGAGCCGGACGTATAGATCACGTAGGCGGCTTCCGCTGCGTGCCGGGGCCTGTCGGGATTACCGTCGTACTTCACCGACGACTGAATCTCTTCCATCGTCAATAGAATTGGCCTCGCGTTCTCGGCGAGCCCTTCACACAACAGCTTCACACGCTGCCGGTAGGTCTCCGTGGTCAGCAGCACTCGCGTGCGACTCTCGCCGAGCATATGGGCCAGCCGATGATCCGGATGTTCCGCGTCGAGCGGCAGATAGATGCCCCCGGCCTTAAAAATTCCCAGTAGCATCGCGAGAAAGTCCGGGTCTCGGTCACCTAAAAGTGACACGACCGTTTCAGGCTTTACTTCCTTGAGCAGTAATGCGTGGGCGATCCGATTGGCCCGGCGATTCAATTCGTCATAGGTCATGCGCCAATTGGACCAGACGACTGCCACACGATCCGGCGTCGCCGACGCCTGCGCTTCGAACAGCTGCGAAAAAGACCGGTCCGGCAATGATAGTCGTGGTCCCACGTTCCAGTCATTCAGCAAACGTTGCTCTTCCTTGTCGGTCAACAGCCGCAACTCCTCAATCGTGGTATCGGGCTGCGCGGCCATGCCTTGAAGGATCAATTCATAGTGCCGGAGCATGCGCATGACACTGTCGGCAGAAAACAGATCGCTGTTGTATTCCATCGACGCCGTCAGCCCGCCTTCGGTTTCGCACAGAGACAACGTCAGATCGAACTTGGCCGTCCGCGGCTCCACATCCACCGTGGCAATCTGGAGTCCCGGAACGGCCAACTCGGAAGTGGGCGCATTTTGTAGTTCAAACATGACTTGAAATATCGGCGAGTAACTGACGTCACGCACAGGCTGCAGCACCTCGACCAGTTTTTCAAACGGCACGTCCTGATGCGTGTAGGCGCCGAGACAAACTTGTCGAACCAGGGCCAAGAGTTCGCGGACCGTTTGATTTCCGGAGAGGTCGGCCCGCAGCGCCAGCGTATTCACGAAGAAACCGATCAGCCCTTCGATCTCGCTGCGGGTGCGGTTGGCAATCGGAGATCCGACGATCAGGTCCGGCCGCCCCGTATACCTGAACAGCAACGCATAGAACCCGGCCAGCAAGGTCATGAACAATGTGACGCCCTCGCGTCGGCTGAGCTCGGTCATCGCTGAGGACAGTTCGGGAGACAACGAGACAGTGAGCGATGCTCCGTTGGAGGTTTGGACCGGAGGTCGCGGATGATCCATCGGAAGGTTCAGCGGCTCGAGCGCATCTGCCAATCGCTCCTTCCAATAGTCGAGTTGGCGATCCAAGTGCGCACCCGACAGCCATTGTCGCTGCCAGATGGCGAAATCCGCGTATTGAACCGGCAGTTCGGACAGTGCCGCCGGTCTGCCTTGGACCTGAGCGACGTACAGCTCAGTCATCTCCCGCACGAGAATATGTGAAGACCAGGCATCGGACACGATGTGGTGCATCGTCAGTAGAAGAACGTGTTCCTCCACGCCGAGCCTCAGCAGTGTGACACGGAGCATGGGACCATAAGCCAACTCGAACGGACGTTGCGCTTCAGCCGTCGCAAGCCGTAAGACGGACGCCTCCTGCTCGGATTCATCTCCATGATGATCGAGCGTGACAACGGGAAGTGGAATCGCCGTTACGGACGCCACGATTTGTATTGGTTGTCCGTCCGACAACACCACCGTGGTGCGCAATACTTCGTGTCGACGGACCAATTCATTGACGCTCCGCTCCAAGGCCGCTGCGTCAAGCGCTCCCGACAGTCGTAGCGCAATCGGAAGATTATAGGAGGCTCCATTTGGTTCCAATTGCGTCAAGACCCATAGACGCTGCTGGGAAAAGGACAGCGGGATCGGACCGTCACGCTCCACCCGCGAAACGGGCGGCATGCCCGTGTCTCCAGCCTGAAGGCGGGCCGACTCTATGGCCTCTGCTAGTTCGGCCACCGTCGTTGCCTCGAAGAGTGTCCGCAGCGGGAGCTCGACATGAAAGACGGAGCGCACCCGCGCCATCACCTGCGTCGCGAGCAACGAATGTCCGCCGAGATCGAAAAAATTGTCATGAATCCCGATCCGATCCCGCTTGAGGATGGTGGCCCAGATGCCTGTCAGCATCTCTTCCGACGGATTGCGAGGCGCAGCGTAACGGCGGTTCGACGCCAGATACGCCTCAGGATCCGGCAGGAGCGCCCGATCGACTTTTCCGTTCTGATTCAATGGGAGCGCCGGCAGACAGACCAGGGCGGTGGGAATCATGTAGTCCGGCAGACGTTCCTTCAAAAACTCACGCCACCTCGCCGGCTCACCGGTGGAGTCGCGGGACACGATGTACGCAGCCAGATATTTCTCGCCTACTTGGCTCGCTCGCGCTGTCACGACCGCTTGTTGAATGCCGGAATGTTCGGTAAGACACGCCTCGATTTCGCCTAATTCAATGCGGTACCCCCGGAGCTTGATCTGGAAATCGGTTCTTCCGAGGAACTCCACTGAACCGTTCGGCAGCATACGCGCCAGATCACCGGTCTTGTAGAGACGGCTTCCCGGTTGGGATGCAAAAGGATGAGGCACAAACCGTTGGGCTGTGAGATCGGGCCGTCCAAGATACCCACGCGCCAGTCCCGCCCCACCGAGATAGAGTTCTCCCGGTACACCGACGGGCACCTGATCGAGCCGCTCGTCCAGAATATAGGCTTCTGCATTGTCGATCGGGCTGCCGATCGGCACGGTAGCGGAAAGCCGTTCAGTGTCACGGTGGGATTCGACCGGAAAGGTCAGACACCCGATCGTGGTCTCCGTCGGCCCATAATGGTTCAACAAACGACAGCGCCCGGATGCCGTTACTTGGTCGGCAAGTCCATGAACCGACACATCCCCTCCAAGGACGAGCAGCCGCCGGGGCAGCACCTCGGCACCATCCGCCGTCGCAAGCAACGATTGGAAATGAGCCGGCACTATCTTCAGCACGTCGATCGGATGATTGGCACAATACTCTCCGAACTTCCGTCCATCCGTAGCCGTGTCGTACCCGATCACATGCAGGCATCCGCCGGAGGCGAGCGATGCAAAGATCACAGTGTTTCCGAGATCGGCGCTGAGGGTTGAGACGGTCGCATAACTCAGGCCGGCCTCGGCACGTAGCGCGCGGCAGATGAAGCCCGTGTAGTTCACCACTCCGAGGTGGGTGACGGCGACGCCTTTCGGGACACCGGTAGATCCCGAGGTATAGATCACGTAGGCCAGTTCCATCGGATGAACCATCCGATTCGGATTGCCGGACGGCTCCTCCGCAAACGCCCAGTCTTGGAAATCCAGGCCACGCGACGTCGTCCCGGTGGCAGGTAGCCGCTGCTGCCATTTTTCCTGCGTCAGCACGACGGCGATCCCCGCTTGCGAGATCTCGTACGTCAGGCGCGCCGCAGAATTCTCGGGATCGAGCGGTACATAGGCGGCGCCGGCTTTGAGCACGCCCAACAATCCGGCCACCATTTCGACCGAGCGCTCGACACACAATCCCACGAGAGCGCCTTGCCCCACGCCCATCCTGTTCAGTCCATGCGCAATCTGGTTGGCTCTGGCATTCAATTCAGCGTAGGTCAGACGGCGGTCGTCGCAGACGACGGCGGTCGCATCAGGCCGCGCTTCGGCTTGATGTTCGAACAGAGTCACGAGAGATTGTGCGGTCTGGAGCGGATGCACGGCACCCTGGCCTGTCTGCAGCAATCGGCTCCGCTGGGATTCGCTCAGCAAGGGCAGCAGCCCGACAGTGGTCTCCGGCTGCGCCGCCGCACCGATGAGCACAGCAGTCAAAGTTTCCCTCAGGATCGAAAGCGCCGCAGTATGAACCAGTCTCGGATCGGCCTGCAGTCGCAACTGGATCGACCGGCTTCGTCTCGTACAGGTCAAGGTCAGCTTGAGTGGCTCGAATCGGACAGCCGACGGCTCGAACGAGAAGACGATATCTCTGGTCTGCGCGAGCGATCCCACTGTTTGAAACTCAAATCCCACTAGTTCCGTCGTTGTAAAGTCGATTCCTTCGGCCCTGCCGTCCCACAGGAAGTACTCCTGCCACTCTCGTACATGCTGCTGGTCGGACCAGACTGCAGCCGCCAGCTCTCGAAATGGTGTGTCCAGGTCGATCCGGCACCGCAGAGGCACCCACTTGGCGAAGAGTCCCATTCCCGACTCCAGCTCGTCGTATTTTCTCCCGTCGCCGAGCAGAGCCATGAGATATTCCGGGCGGTCACCGACTCGGCCCAGCACGACCTGCCAGGCAGCCAACAGCAACGCTTCCACCGGCGTCTCACGCCGTTCGGATAGAGCCAGCAACGATGCAACAACTTCTGCACCCAAGTCCCAGACAAGCGTCTCAGTCAGCCAGCTGCCGGTCTCTTCTCCCGTACGCTCGAACGGTAACGTCATCGAAGCTTGATCGGCCAGCACGTCTCGCCAGAACCGCCGGCCATTGGCAGCATCCTGGTCCGCGAGCAACTCGTTCTGCCATTCGGCAAACTGGGTATACTGCACAGGCTCCTCATGACCCTCATGCCCGACGGGGCCGTAACCGGCGGCGATCTCACCGGCCAAGTTATGAAGCGTCCTGGCATCTGCACACATGGCTGGTATGTTGATGAGAAGCCAATGCTCGCGATCCGACAGCCGGCACAGAGTGCAGCGGACCAGCGGCCCCTGTTCCCAATCGATCGTCTGACGACGATGCTCCTCCAACAGCTCATCCCGTTTCGTTGCCCGCATCGCCGCGTCTCTTGACTGTATATCAACAGTCTCCCAGGCTGGCCTGCAGTCCTCAGCAATGACTTGTAACGGCACCTTTACGCCTGGTTCCCTGCAGAATATCGTTCGAAACGCTTCGTGCTTGGCCACCGCCGCGTGCACAGCCCGCTCCAGGCGGACGCGGTCCAGTACCCCCTGGATGATCAGCGTCCCCTGAGTCCATGCGGCTCCGAACGTTTGTTGAAGCGCCCACAGGCGTTTTTGTTGAGGAGAAAGCCGGAACCCTTGTACCGCTATAGTCGGTTGCATGATGCCTCTATACAGTCACCGCGTGAACATCTCGTTGATTGATCATCTCTCCCATGGCCACGACGATCTTCCGCGGCCCGACGAACGGCAATCGGGCGTGGGCTACCAGCATGTTGTCGAGCATAAGCAGGTCTCCGTTTTGCCAGGGAAACCGGACCGACGTCCGTTCGTAGAGTTCGCCGATTTCGGCCGCCGTGTCATCCTCGATCGAAGAGCCGTCGCCGAAGTACACGTTGCGCGGTACCCGCTCGATGCCCAGCACATCAACCAGAGAACTTCGGACCGCCGGCTCAAGGTACGAGATGTGATGCAGTTGAATCTGGTTGAAGAACACCCAGTCGCCGGTTCTTGGGTGCTTGATGATCGCCGGACAGATCTGTCTGGTGCGCAGCCCTCCGTCGGACGTCCAATCCCATTCGACCCCGTGCTGTCGACAGGTCTGTTCGACGACGGCCTTGTCCTCTGTATGAAAGAAATCCTGCCAGCTGACGTCGAAACCGGGAGTGAAATTCCTCACGTACATCAGCGCCAGTTCCTGAAATTTCTCTCGCAGCGCCGGTCGCAAACGTTCACACATTTTTCGACAATCCACGATGGGCGTCTCTCCACCCTGCTGCGCCGCTTGCACGCAGAAGAATGACTGTTTCAACGGCCATCGGTGCAAATGTGAGCTTTCGTTGTGAAAGAGAATGGCTCGGTCGGCCGGATAGGGCGTGGATCCGTACAGATGGCGCCCGGCTTTCTCCCGCGGCAGATCCCCGTATTCGCCGAACAGCGTGGGGCATAGCGCCTGAGCGACCTGCTCAAAATCCTCCGCTCCCTTGAGCGAAAATCCACGAAACAGGATGGCTCCGTGCGCGAGTAACTCCTGCTCAACCTTCTCCCGATTATCCTGTCCCCACGCGGCCAGATCTACGTCCTCGACTGCCGGTTGTATGAGCAGAGGCAGCATCTGATCCACCTCGAGATATCGACGATCGACCAGCGTCCGCTGAGCGAGCGGCACCGCCTTCGGCTGAATGTTCTTGAACCGTTTGAACTTATTTTCCGCTCGTTGTTTGGCTTCGATCATGGCGGACTCCTTTTCTGTATGCGATAGGATCTCGAGGGCGGACAATCTGGCCTCCGGATGGACGGCGATGCTCGCAAGCAGCGTCACAAACCGTTCAGACAAGACGGCGATCGCGGAGGCGTCGAAGAGGTCCGTGCTGTATTTCCACAGACCGGTCATGCCCTCTTCAGCATCTTCCATGAACAGGCCCAGGTCGAACCGTGCAACCTCGCTTTCAAACTCGAGCGCCCCGACTTCCAGTCCCGGCAATTCCATCAACGGCGGCGGCACGTTTTGCAACACAAGGAGCGCCTGAACCAGCGGATTGCCACCTAATTCACGCTTGAGCTTCAGGGCTTCCACGATTTTTTCAAACGGCAGATCCTGATGCGCATAGGCCTCCAACGCCGTCCGTCGCACCTGCGCCAGCAACTCCAGGAACGTGGGATTACCGCCGAGGTCGGTACGGAGCGGCAGGAGGTTGACGAAGAACCCGATCAATCCTTCCGTCTCTTCACGGTTGCGGTTGGCCACGTCGGTGCCGATCAAAATATCTTCCTGTCCCGTCGTACGCAAAAGCAGCGTGTTGAATGCCGCTAGAAGCGTCATGAACAGAGTCACACCTTGTTTGCGGCTCAGCTCGCGCAGCCGTTCGGCCTGCTCCGCGGGGACCGTGAAGAGGTGGCGGGCGCCACGAAAGGTCTGCACGGCGGGACGCGGCCGGTCCGTCGGCAGCTTCAAAACCGGCGGATTGACGCCCAAGCGCTGTTTCCAATAACTCAGATGCGCGTCCAACACCGGTCCCTGCAGCCACTGTCGTTGCCAGTGAGCAAAATCCGCATACTGGACCGGCAACGGCATCAATGAGTCGGTGATGTCGGATGATTGTCCCAACCGCTCCTGATAGAAGACCGCTACCTCGTTGGCCAACAGCGTCATAGACCAGGCATCCGCGGCAATATGATGGAGCGTAACGAGCAGGACGTGTTCTTCCTGACCCAAACGGAGCAACCTGGCGCGAATGGGCCTGTCCTGATCCAACCGGAACGGCCGCCGGACCTCCACTGAGGCGGCTTCACGTACGGCTTCTTCCCGCCGGCTGTCAGGCAATCCGCTCAGATCATCGAGCGGCAAGACGAATTCCCCAGCTGAACCGATGACTTGCACCGGTTTGCCGTCGATCTCGCGAAACGTCGTTCTCAGCGTTTCGTGTCTGGCGATCACCTGCTCGAAACTCTTCGACAAGGCATCGGCATCGAGCGTGCCGGTGAGCCGTAGAGCAAAGGGGAGATTATACGACCAGCCATCCGGTTCCATCTGCGACAGGAACCACAAGCGTTGCTGGGCGAACGACAGTGCGAGCGGTCCGCCCCGTTCGGTCGGCGCAAGCGGCGTCAACGGTGCTTCTTCACGACCGGAACCGGCCCGCTCAATGACGGCGCTCAGCGCCTCGACCGTCGGCGCTTCAAAAAGGTTTCGAAGCGGCAGCTCGATTTGGAACGAGGTCCGGATGCGGGAAACGACCTGTGTCGCGAGCAGCGAATGACCGCCCAGTTCGAAGAAGTTGTCGTGAACGCCGACATGCTTCACCCCAAGGATCTCGGCCCAGATCCCGGCCAGAATTTCTTCAACCGCGGTGCGCGGAGCACCGCCGCAGGGTGACAGGTCGGTATCCTCCGGCATGGGAAGAGCCTTTCGGTCGATCTTCCCGTTCGGCGTCAACGGCAGGGAATCCAGGAACATCACCACGGCAGGGACCATGTAGTCCGGCAACGTTTCGGCCACGAACGATCGAATCATCGAGGCATCGCGCGCGGTGCTTTCGCTCACAACATACGCAACCAGCCTCTTGTTTCCCGGCCGATCTTCCTTGACCGCCACGACGGCTTCGCGCACGTGTGGATGCTGAACCACTCGCGCTTCGATCTCTCCCAATTCGATGCGATACCCTCGGATCTTGACCTGATGGTCTCGCCGTCCTAAAAATTCCAGCGTGCCGTCGAAGCGAAACCGTACCAGATCGCCGCTGCGGTAGAGCCGCAGGCCCGGTTCGGTTGCGAACGGATCCGGAACGAAGGCTGAGGCGGTCTTCACGGGATCGTTGAGATAGCCACGTCCGACGCCCAGCCCACCGATGTAAAGCTCGCCTGCCACATCGAATGGAACCGGCTCTCCGCTCCCATCCAACCCATAGAGCCGGAGATGAGGAATCGGTCGGCCGATGGACACATGGGTCGCTCCCTCGGGAGGCGAATCAGCCACCGCGTGCACGGCGACGTCGTCCGAACACTCCGCCGGTCCGTACGCGTTCATCAGGGGAATCGACGGATAACGGTTGAACCAGAGTCGGCATAATTCCGGAGTCACCGCCTCCCCTGTCGCCAGCAGCCACCGCAAGGAAGACAACGGGACAACCGGCCCGTCGAGTCCAGCGACAAGGAGCGACGGTACCGCTTCCCAGACCGTAATCTTTGATTGCTCGATTTCACGGAGGAGCCGCTGTGGATCGCGCACAAGTTCGTCGGGCAGGATCCGGATGCAGGCGCCGCAGAGTAGTCCGGTCAGGAACTGCCAGACCGAAATATCGAAACATTGTGACGCGGTCTGAGCGATGACGTCCGATTCAGACAAACTCAGCGCGGGGATCTTGCTGAGCAAGTGGTTGACCATCCCTCGCTCTTCCACCATCGCACCCTTCGGAGTGCCGGTTGAGCCGGAGGTGAAGATGACATAGGCCAGTTTCGCGGAAGTGCCCTGGTTCTGCGGATCCTCGTGAGTACCGGCCTCATCCGTCAGCAGGTCCAGCATGACAAGTTGCGTCGCAGCCTCCGGAACAGCACCGACGGTGGCTTCGGCCGAAACTGCATGCGCTCGTACCGTCAGCAGCAGCGACGCACGGCTCGTCGACAGAATTTGTGCCGCTCGGGCAGGCGGATGTTGAGGATCCAACGGCAGGTAGGCCCCGCCTGCCTTCAAGACGCCGAGGATCATGATTAACAAGTCGATGCAGCGGGTATGCAGCAGAGCCACGATCTGATCCGGTCCGACGCCGCGCCGACGCAACGCGTGAGCGACTCGATTGGCGGCGTGATTCAAGTCTTGATAGGTGATCCTCCGCTCATCGTCGATTGCCGCGATTGCCTCCGGAGTCCGCCTCACCTGGGCTTCGAACAATTCGGTGAATCCTTTCTGCTCCGGCCGCTCCGCAGACGTCTTGTTCCATTCCACCAGGAGTTGCGTCCGCTCTTCAGCGCTCAGAAGAGACAGGTCGCAGAGGCGCGTGTCCGGCTGCATCGCCATAGCCTCGAGCAGATGGCTGAGGTGTCCCACCATTCGACGCACCATCTCCGGCTCAAACAAGCGCCTGTCGTAGGACAGTCGCATGCCTAAGCGCGGACCGGGATAGGCGACCACCGTCATGGGGTAATTCGTGTGGACACGGTCATGGTCGAACTCCAGACTTACGTCTCCGACTTGCTCACCAAGCCGAGGATCCACCGGCGCGTTTTCGAAGACGACCAGGCTTTTGAACAACGCCTGTCCTTTGGGAATCTCGCTCCATTGCTGGATCTGCACGAGCGGCGGATATTCGTATTGCCGGATACGGTAGTTGTCGGCCAATAGACTCTTGAGCCATGCAAGCACTGGAACACTCGGATTGATCCGAACCCGCAGCGGCAGACTATTGATGAACAGTCCCACGATGAATTCCACGCCTTCGAGCTCCGTCGGACGTCCGGCGACCGTCACACCCATCACGATATCGTCGGAGCCGCTGTAGCGGCTGAGCAACAGCGCCCAGGCACCCTGCAGGAATGTGTTCGGCGTCAACCCCTGCTGCTGAGCGAGCGTCGTCAGCCGCTCAGTGGCCTGTTCCGACAATTCCCCGAACTCATCGCCGACTTCGGAGACCGCTTCCCGGCTCGGCGACGACAGGCGTTCGACGCCGAGAGAGGTCGGAGCACTGAAGCCTTCCAACTCTTTGCGCCAGAAGGACTCGGCTGCGCCGAGATCTTGGCGCTGGAGCCAGGCGATGTAGTCGCGGTAGGGGCGCGGCGACGGCAAATCGATCGAGCGGCCTTCCAGCAGTGCCTCGTAGTACGACAGCACTTCCATCATGAGAATCGAGAAGCACCAGTCGTCGGTCAAGATATGATGGAAGCTTCTGACGATGTGAAAGGACTCCTCGCCCGTCCGTATCAGCCGAATGCGCATCAGCGGCGCGCGGCTCATGTCGAATCCCTCGGACAATTCTGTCTCAAGCGTGCGGATGAGGCGATCTTTTTGCTCGGTAGCGGAAGAACCTCGCCAATCGAGTACTTGAACGGCTTCGGCAAGATCGATTCGGCGTTGCACGACCTGCAGCGGCCGCTTCAGATCCTTCCACATGTAGGCCGTACGCAAAATAGCATGCCGATCAATGACTCGCCCCCAGGCCTCGACCAGCCGGTCGAGGTTCAAAGGTCCGTTCCATGTGTAGTGCTGCTGCATGAGATACATCCCGGAACCGGGATTCAGCAGTGTATGGAACAGCATGCCTTCCTGCATCGGCGTCAACGGATAAAGATCCTCGATCGCGCTCCTGTCCGGTAATAAGGCTTCGATCTCGGCCGAGTTGAGCCCGCTCAATGAAAAATCCTGCGTCGCGGACCCATCGGCAGCCTCAACAAGCGCAGTGGCCGCTACGGCCGCGACCGCCGCCACCGTGGGATGTTCGAATAAATGCTTCGGCGTCAGCTTGATGCCGGACTTGTGGGCGCGCGCAACGACCTGGAGACTGCGGATCGAATCGCCGCCGATCGTAAAGAAATTGTCGTGAATACTCACGCGATCCAGATGAAGAACCTCGGACCAAATTTGTGCGAGCATTGTCTCGGTTTCGTTCCGTGGCGCGACATAGGTGCCGCCCTGCGACTGCTGTGCCTGCTCCGGATCCGGAAGCGCCGCTCGGTCGATCTTGCCGTTCGCCGTCAGACGAAGCGCTTCCAGCACGGTAATGGTCGAGGGAATCATATAGTCCGGCAAATGGACCGCGAGGCGGGATTGCACGGAGTCAAGATCGAGATCGGCCGGGGCCGCGACATAGGCGGCCAGCTGCTTCATGCCGTCGGACGCGGTCCGCACGATCACCACAGCGTCCTTCACTCGGTCATGGCTCCGCAATTGTGCTTCGATCTCTCCCAATTCGATCCGAAATCCCCGGACCTTCACTTGATTGTCCACGCGGCCTTGGAATTCGACGATGCCGTCCGGTCGATATCGCGCCCGATCACCGGTACGGTAGAGACGCCCGCCGGACTTCCCACCGAATGGGTTCGGTACGAATCGTTCCGCAGTCAGGTCAGGCCTATTGAGATACCCTCTCGCCAGCCCATCACCTCCGATACACAGCTCGCCGGAGACCCCCACCGGCGCGGGTTCACCATCCTGGTTCAAAATGAACACTTGGCTGTTGGCCAGAGGTCGTCCGATAGGAATGGTGCTGCGCGTGTCCACTTCCGAGTCGATTGGATGGGTAAGGACTCCGATCGTCGTTTCCGTGGGCCCGTAGTGATTGATGATTCGGCAATCGGGTGCAAGGGTTCGGATCCGTTCGACAAGGTTGCTATGTACGGCTTCGCCGCCGAGAATCAAGCAACGCCGCGGAAGCACCTGTTCAGGCCGTCCTGCTTCCAGTAGGCCTGCCAGATGGCTCGGCACAATTTTCAGTACGTCGATCCGGTGGCCGGCCATGTAGTCCGCAACGGCGTCGGGATCGAACCCTCGATCGACCGACAGCACGTGAAGCGTGCGACCGGAACAGAGAGAACCAAAGATCGAGGTATTGCCGAGATCCGCCGCGACCGTGGATACGGTCGCGAAACTGGCCTTCTCCTCGATCGAGAGACGCTCCAAGAGTCCTGACACGTAGTTGACAACCTGTCGATGCTCGACGGCGACGCCCTTCGGTCGTCCGGTGGACCCCGACGTATAGATGACGTAGGCCAAATTCTCCGGTCGCACGTCTCGCTTCAACGGTTGATCAGCTCCAGCCAAGATGGCCGGCCAGTCGCGGTCCAGATAGACTTGTCGTAAATCCGTGGCGTGGAACAGGTCCCCGGATGCAGCCTGCATGAGCACCACCCGTGTGTCGCTGTCCGACAGCATAAAAGCCAACCGTTCTTTCGGAAGTTTCGGGTCGAGCGCTACATAGGCGCCACCCGATTTGAGTACTCCGAGCAATCCGACGATCAAGTCGAGCGATCGTTCCACACAGAGACCGACCCGCACGTCAGGACCTACTCCGAGAGTCTGCAAATACCGGGCAAGCTGATCCGCTTTGGCATTCAACTCTCCATAGGTCAAAGACCGTCCCTCATAGACGACTGCGGTGGTATCCGGCTGTTCCTGTGCCCGCTGCTCGATCCGTTCATGAATACATTCTTCGTCTACGAGAACCGTGGTATGGTTCCAGTCCGTCAGAAGCCGGCTTCGCTCTGCATCGTCGAGCGGAGACAGTTCCGCCAACCGAGCCTCCGGCCGCTCCGCCATTGTCATCAACAAGGTGCGGTAGTAACCGAGGAGCCGCTTGATGTCCTCGTGCGCAAACCGCTCACGCGCATAGGACAGAATCAACCGCACTTCTGCCGCCGGTTCGACCATCAGCGAGAGCGGATAGTTATTACGACCAGCCGTCAGAACATACTCGGCATCCTGTCGGGGAGGAGCCATGGGCGTGATTCTCAAACCGAGCTGACCCTGGTCGCTCTCATCTTCCGGGTAACTTTCAAAAACGAGGATGCTCTCGAACAACGGCCGGCCTCCCGGCACGTCGCTCCAGCGCTGAATTCTAGACAGGGGTGTCCACTCATACTGCCGCAGGAGGCTGTTCTGTTCTTGCAGCGAGGCAAGCCAATCCCCCACCTTTGCATCGGTAGAGATGCTGACCCGAACCGGCAACGTATTGATGAACAGTCCGACCATGACCTCCGAGCCGGGGAGCTCCGCCGGCCGCCCCGAGACCGTCGCGCCGAACAGGACTTCGCGTTCTCCGGTACAGCGGTGCAACAGGATCGACCACGCTCCTTGCGCCAATGTGTTGAAGGTGAGCCGGCGTCGTTTGGCGGAAGTGGTCAACGTTTCGACTTCGGTCTTTGAGAGGCGCAGTTCCTGTTCCGCGTATGGCAGGGATTTCAGTTCCTCCGAAGTCACGTGTTGAGGCGTCTGCAGCGGCAACGCCGTCGGTGTCTCAAACCCTGCCAGATCGGTCCGCCAAAACGCCTCGGCAGCCTGCAAGTCGCGGCTCCGCAACCAGGTGAGATACTCGGCATAGGGTCTCACGGGCGGCAGCACCGGTTGCCGCCCCTGCGCGAGCGCGTCGTAACAGATCAGAACCTCACGCAACAACAATGCGACGCTCCAACCATCCAATAAAATATGGTGATGGCTGTTGATGAAATACCAGCGACTATCCTCGATTTTGATCAGTGTGAGCCGCATCATGGGCGGCAGAAGCAGATTGAAGGGCTTTCGACGATCCTCGCGCAGAAGGACCGCCAGCGATTCGTCCCAGGATTCACTGTGGTGGGCACGCCAATCGAGGATTTGAAGTGGAACCCGCACATCGCGCCGCGCGACCTGCATCGGCTGCTTGACGCCCTCCCAGACGAAGCCGGTGCGCAAGATGGGATGACGCTCCATCACCGTGTGCCAGGCCTCCTCAAATGATTTGAGGTCCAGCTCTCCGTCAATGACGAAGCCGGTCTGCGTGAAATAGGGATCCGCGGCCGCGTCGGACACGGCATGGAAGAGTAATCCTTCCTGAAGAGGAGAGAGATAGTGAATTGATTCGATGTCTTTTTTCTTACTCATGTCAGTCCCAAGTACATTAGTTCATTTGTTCCAAGATCGCGTCCAGCGCGTCTTGCTCCAGTTCCACATTCGGAAAATCCGACGGTGTGTACCCGCCGGCGTCGGCAGACAAACAATGGGCGATCAACGTCTGCAGGGCTTTGAGGTACGCCGCCGCGAGAGACGTGATCGTGCCGGGACGGTAGCGCTCGCGACTGTATGTCCACATGACTTCCAGGCATCCGTTCACGACCGACGCATTGATATCGAGTTCGTATTCCATGGGATTGTCCGGATCATGCTCCTTGCCGACCGATTCGGAGGACAGAACGAAGGGCGACTCGTCCGTGGCGACGGCGTCGAACTGTCCGAGATAGTTGAAACTCACCGGAACCCCTGCCTCGGTATGATCTTTGGCGGCCCCGAGACCATCCTTCGTCAAATACCGAGCGATGCCGTAGCCGATACCGCGGCTCGGAATCCGCCGCAGTTGTTCCTTCACAGTCTTGAGCGATTCTCCGGGAGATAGGGAAGGCGTCGCATCTAACGTGACGGGAAATACACTGGTGAACCATCCGACCGTGCGTGAGACATCCAGATCAGGGAACAGATCCTCTCGCCCATGCCCTTCCAGATCGATCGTCACCCGATCAAGACCGGTCCACTTGCCGAGGGTCTGCGCCAATGCCGTCAACAGCACATCATTGATCTGCGTTCCATATGCGGCAGATACTCGATGTAACAACGCTTCCGTGTTCTCTTCGTCCAATGACACGGTCAGTGTCTCTGCCGCCGCCTCTCGATCGCTGCCGGTTGGATTATCGACAGGCAGCACGATTGATTCTCGCTCTTGCACCGTCAGCCAAACGGCGGAAGAGGAATCCTTCATCACTTCCGCTTCGGCATATCGCTGTAACCGTTCGGCCCACTGGCGGAACGAAGTCGTTTTAGGTGGTAGTTGTACCAGCCGGTTTTCAACCGCCTGCCGGTATACAGTTTGCAAATCCTCTAAGAGGATTCTCCAGGAAACCCCGTCCACCGCCAGATGATGCAGCACAATCAGCAGTCGATCAGGCAAACCTTTCCCCATTTCGAACCAGACTACCTGCAAGAGCGGCCCTTCCGAGATGTTCAAACTCCCTTGCCACCGCGTGGCCTGCGCTTCGAACGATGCCTGGCGTTCCGGATCGGATAGCGCCGCCAAATTCACCCGATGAACGAATGGGCCCGACGGAATCGGCGCATGCAATTGACGCCACCCCTCGTCCGTCTGTACGAATCGAAGCCGCAGCGCGTCATGATGGGCGATGAGCGCCGCCACAGCGGTCTCCAAAGCGGACTCCACGATCGGCTCTTTCGCTTCCAGCAGAACCGATTGATTCCAGTGATGTGGATTGACCAGCGGCAACTCGAAAAACGCGCATTGAATTGGTGTCAACGCCGCTTCACCAGTGATCGCTCCCTGCTCCGCCTCCAACGCAACCACCGCTTCTCGTCCGGCCACCGCCGCAAGCTCGGCCACCGTCTGGTGTTGGAAGATCTGACGGGGGCTCAGCATCAGCCCGATCTGTTTCGCTCGGGCAATCACTTGCAAACTCACGATAGAGTCGCCGCCCAGTTCAAAGAAGTTCTCCTGCGTGCCGACCTGCGGCAATCCCAACACTTCTTCCCAGATTTTCGCGAGTGCCGCCTCTGCCGGCGTGGCAGGAGGCCGGTAGGAATGTTCCGTCTGTCCCCCCATGTCAGGCGCGGGTAGTGCGCGACGGTCAATTTTTCCGTTCGAGCTCCGTGGTAATGCATTCAGAACAACGATGGAACTCGGAACCATATAGTCCGGCAACGTATCTTGCAGCCGATACCGCACTTCTTGAACATCCAACGTTTCCGGAGCATCAGGCGTCACGTAGGCCACCAACCGTCGCTGCCCAGGCTGGTCTTCACGGGCCATCACCACGGCTTCCAGAATCCCTGGTTGCTCCAGCAGTCTGGCCTCGATTTCGCCCGGCTCGATGCGATAACCACGGATCTTTATCTGGTGATCCGTGCGCCCAACAAACTCGATGGTGCCGTCCGTTCGATAGCGAGCAAGGTCACCGGTGCGATACAGTCGTGCTCCGGCGTCCGGGCCAAAGGGATCCGGCACAAAGGCCGCCGCAGTCCGCTCGGGATCACGGAGATAGCCGCGGCCCACTCCTGTTCCTCCGATACAGAGTTCGCCGGCTGTGCCGATGGGCACGGGAGTCAAATGGCGATTCAAAATGTAGAGGCGGAGGCCAGGTACGGGCCGTCCGATCGGTACCGGACGATCTCCGTCCTCCGGAAGAGCACGCATCACATGTGTGGCGACGTCATCCGAACATTCAGCCGGTCCGTACGCGTTCATCAACGGAATAGTTGGGTAACGCGCAAACCATCGACGACAGAGGGCCGCCGGCAAGGCCTCGCCCGTCGGCAGCACCCACCGTAGCTTGACCAGAGCGGGTACGCGGCTCTCGACAGCCAGAATGCCCTGCAGCACCGCCGGAACCGGCTCCACTATGGTGATGCCGGCTTCGTCCAAATGGTGCAACAGTGCCGTTGGATCATGGGCCACGTCGTCCGGAACGATGTGCACCGTCGCCCCGCACAACAGGGCAGCGAGAAACTGCCAGACGGAAATATCAAAACATTGCGAGGCGGTCTGCGCGACGACATCGCCGGCTGTCATGTTCAGACTATCGAGCTTGGACAGGATATTGTTCAGCATGCCGTTCTGCTCGACCATTACACCTTTGGGTGCGCCGGTCGAACCGGATGTATAGATCAGATAGGCCAAGCGTCCTGCCGGACGGATCGGCCTTGGACCGATGGGATCGATGTGCTGCTCCGTCACCTGTTCGATGATCAATACCCGCGGCAGCTTGTCAGGGGGCAGTATGCGCAATACGTCTGCAGCCCGAGCTTCCCATTCCCGCGTCACCAACAGAACGCAGGGGCGACTCAGCGCCATAATCTGCGCCATACGCTGTTGAGGATGCCGAGGATCCAACGGCAGATAGGCTCCGCCCGCTTCCAAGACGCCGAGCATCATCGCCAGCAGTTCGGGGCTCCGTTCTCCAAGCACAGCGACGACCGAGTCCGGACCGACTCCAGCTTCCGCTAGCGCATCCGCCGTCTTGCTCATTAGTTGATGAAGCTCCCGATAGGTCCAACTCCGCTCCCGACAAACAACCGCCGGTGATTCGGGCGTGCGTTCGACCTGCTCCGTGAACCGTGTGACATAGTCAGGGGTCAAATGAGGACCAGGAACATTGTTCCACTCGACGAGTTGCCGATGACGCTCGCGTCCCGGCATGGGAAGCGTATCGTGTAGTCGTCTTTCCGGCTTGGCGACCATGGAAGCCAGAATATTCAGAAAGCCGTCCGCGAACCGCCGAACCGTGCTCTCGTCGAAAAGGTCTCGGTTGTATTCGAACGATCCGGACAGCCGGTCGGTCTCAACCACCATGTCCAGCGACAAGTCGAACAGCGCCGTGCCCGGATCGATCTCGATGTTTTCCACCTGCAGTCCGGGTGTCTCCATCGATTGTTCCGCCGGCGTCTGCAAGGTGAACATGATCTGAAAGAGCGGAGAATGGCTCAAGTTTCGTTCCGGCTGCAGCGCGTCTACCAGATGCTCGAAGGGGAGATCTTGATGCGTCTGGGCGCCCAGGACTTCATGTCTCACCCGATCCAACAGATCGATCCAGCGCGGGTTGTCCGGAATATCCGTTCGCAACACCAGCGTATTGACGAACAATCCGATCATCTCTTCCACTTCGACCCGGAGCCGGTTCGCGACAGGGCTGCCGACCAGAATGCTGGTTCGACCGCTGTAATGGTGAAGCAACGCCGTGAAGGCTGTGAGCAGCGTCATGTACAACGTGAGACTGTGCCGACGGCTGAAGGCCGTCGTTTCCATCAGTAACTCCTTGGGCACGATAAACTCACAGCATGCGCCACGATAGGTCTGCACGGTCGGACGAGGCCGATCGGTCGGCAACTCCAATGACGCCGGCGCATCTCCCAAACGGTCCTTCCAATAGGCAAGCTGATTCTCCAGAACAGCCCCCTGCATCCAGTCGCGCTGCCAGACTGCATAGTCGGCGTACTGTATGGGCAACGGAGGCAACGCGGCCGGTTGCCCTGAAAAACCGGCCTGGTAGTACGTCACCAATTCCCTAATCAAGACGTCCATCGCCCAACCGTCGGAGACGATGTGATGCAGGGTCATCAGCAGCACATACTCTTCTTCCTCCACGCGCCAGGCTTGCGCGCGTACCAGCGGGCCACGGGTCAGGTCGAAAATCCGCTGTGCCTCGAATTCGGTCTGCTTGATCAACTCTGCCTGCTGCTTTTCCGCGGGGATCCCGCGAAGATCGACCAAGGGAATGTCGATCATCACCGAAGGCAGCACGACCTGCGTCGGTTGCCCGTCGATTTCCTGGAATAGAGTCCGCAATGCTTCGTGCCTCGCGATCACCTGATTGAGGCCGGTCGTCAAGAGATTCAGATCCAACTTGCCCCGCAGGCGGAACCCCGCGGGTAAATTGTAGAAGGGGCTGTCCGGCTCCAACTGCGCAAGGAACCAGAGACGCTGTTGGGCGAAGGACGCGGGCAGCGGACCGGTGCGGGCCACCGGTACCAACTGTGGCGCCTGAACTACCGCGTCGTTTTCCCTGGCGCGATCCACAGCTGCGGCCAGAGCCGCGATGGTGGTGGATTCGAACACGGTCCGCAGCGAAAGCTCGACGTGGAATGTGCTGCGGAGCCTTGACATGATCTGCGTCGCCAGCAACGAATGGCCGCCCAACTCGAAGAAATCGTCGTGAACACCGACCCGCTCGACCCCCAACACGTCGGACCAGATGCCTGCCAGAATTTCCTCTGTCGCCGTGTGCGGCGCCGCATAGGACCTGACGAACTGATCACCTAGATCCCATGCCGCCAGAGCGAGGCGATCGATCTTACCGTTCGGCGTGCGCGGCAGCACGGGCAAGGGCACAAACGCCGTCGGCACCATGTACTCAGGAAGTTGCGCCTGCAAGAGCTCACGCACTGCCGGCACGTCCAGGCCTCTCTCCTCGTGTCCGACAAGACAGGCTGCCAATCGTGTTTCGCCCCGCGCGTCCGTATGCAGCAGCACGGCGGCTTCGCGGATGAGCGGATTCGACAACAGATGTGTTTCGATCTCACCCAATTCGATCCGAAACCCGCGCAGCTTGATCTGTTGATCGATGCGTCCGACGAATTCTATGGCACCGTCCCGCCGATAGCGGGCCAGATCACCGGTCCGATACATCCGCGCGCCCGGTTCGGACCCAAACCAGTCCGGCAAAAACACTTCGGCGGTGCGAGCCGGATCTTGCAAATAGCCACGGCCCACGCCGACTCCCGCTACATATAGTTCCCCGGCAACTCCGGGCGGTACCGGCTCCAGCCAAGTGTTCAGAACATGCAGCCGAATTCCTTCGATCGGACGGCCGATCGGCATGTGCGTCTGGTCGGTAGCAGGTGGCTCATGAATAGGATGAACGGCCACGTCGTCCGCACATTCCGCCGGTCCATACGCATTCAACAATGGAACGGCAGGATAGCGGGTAAGCCACTGGCGGCACACCGACGGCGGCAAGGCTTCGCCCGTGGGCAGGACCCAGCGGAGCTTCTGAAGCTTCGGCACGGCGTCGGACCCAGATTCCGACGCCGCATCCAGCAATCCCTGAAGCAGTGCGGGCACCGTTTCGAGAATCGTGATGCCGGTTCGTTCGAGATGCGTGAGCAATTGAAACGGATCGCGGGAGATCTCGTCTGGAACAATGCTGGTCCTGGCTCCGCACGTCAGCGCCGTCAGAAATTGCCAGACGGAAATGTCGAAACATTGGGAGGCGGTCTGTGCGATAACATCCGTCGTGCTAAGCTCCAAGCCCGATACCTTGCTGCGAATGTTATTGAGCATGCCGCGTCTCGTGACCATCGCCCCTTTCGGGACACCGGTGGATCCGGACGTGTAAATGACGTAGGCCAAGTGATCAGAATGTCCTCGATCGCTTGGATTCTTTTCACCGCCGGTTTCAGTCAGCATCTGATCGATGGGCATGAGCTGAGGGCGCGCCACCTCATCGATCTGTGCGACCGCTTCCTGCAACCGCCCCAAATAGGCCTGCGAAGCGAGCACGATCGGGGGGCGGCTGAGCTTGAGAATCTGCGTCAGGCGCGAAACGGGATGGTGTGGGTCGAGCGGTAGATACGCGCCGTCGGCCTTGAAAACTCCCACTATCATGGTCAAGAGATCGATGCCACGGTCATCCAGCAGCGCCACGATGGTATCCGGTGTCGTGCCTGCTTCGGCCAACACCTCGGCCACCCGATTGGCTCGGCGATTCAATTCGCGATAGGTGAGGTGCGCTCCGAGGCACTCGACGGCCACTACATCCGGAGTGCGTTCGACCTGCTGCTCGAACAGGCGAGACAAACTGCCGGTCTCTTGCACATCGCCCGTGTTTTCAACGGGGTTCCAACGAGTCAGCAGTTGCCGCCGTTCGTCCTGCTTGAGCGGAGAGAGATCAGCGAGCCGAGCCGTCGGCCGTTCCGCCATGGCTTCAAGCAACGCTTTGAGATGCCGGATCATACGTTCCGTCGTGTCGGCGTCGAACAACCGTTTGTCGTAAGAGATCTTGAGTCCCAATTGTCTGCCCGGCCATCCCATGACGGTCAGTGGATAGTTCGTGTGGACTCGGTACTGCTCCTCTTCGCCCTTGAAAATGATCCGCCCCTCGTAGAGCTCCCGATCTACCGGAGCATTCTCGAATACGAACAGGCTGTGGAAGAGTGCCTCTCCGCGCGGGATCTCACTCCACCGCTGCATCTGGACGAGCGGCGCATAGTCGTACTGCCGCACTCGGACGTTCTCGGCCAGCAGATCTTTGAGCCAGTCCATCAGGAGACGGTCCGGTTGTATGGAAATTCGAAGCGGCAGGGTGTTGATGAATAGGCCCAGGATAGACTCGACTCCGGACAACTCAGTGGGTCGGCCGGCAACCGTCACGCCGAACAGGACCTCCCGTTCACTGCTATAGTAACTGAGCAAGAGCGCCCAAGCGCCCTGAAAGAACGTATTCACCGTTAAACGATGCCGCTGTGCCAGATCCGTCAACATGGCCGATGTCTCGGCGCTCAGGTATAAACAGTGATCGGCTGCGTCTTCATTCTGGTCGGCAAGGCCTTCGGGCAATCGGTCGTACGGCAACGGTGTGGGCGTGGGAAATTCTTTGAGGTACCCACGCCAGAACGATTCCGCCACCTTGATATCTTGTCTCTGCAACCAGGCGATGTAGTCGCGATAGGGGCGCGGTTTCTCCCACGTAAGCTGTTCGCCGCGCACGAGCGCCCCGTAATGACCGAGGAAATCCATCAAGAGGAGGGAAATACACCACTCATCGAGCAAGATATGATGGAAACTGTTGACGAACTGGTACCGGTCTTCCGCCAACCGGATCAGCCACAAGCGCATGAGCGGGGCCTTGGCAAAATCGAATCCCTCGCGGAGTTCGGTGTCCAGTTCGGCGTCCAGCCGCATGATTTGTTCGCCACGTGTCTGTCCTCTCCAATCCAGCGACACGATCGGAACGTCCACCTGCTTGTGCACCGCCTGTAGGGGACGTTTCTGACTTTTCCAGACGAAAGAGGTTCGCAGCACCGGATGCCGGTCGAATACCAGATCCCACGCGCGTACGAATGCCTCATAGTTCAAGTCACCCTCCAGCAAATACCGGTTCTGCATCAGATAAATCCCAGTGCCGGGATTCATCAGCGTGTGGAACAGCATTCCCTCCTGCATCGGCGAGAGAGGATAAATTGATTCGATATGATCAGGAATCTCGGGCTTTGCCACTCCGTCTCCTATTTCAATTCTTCCAGCAGATTGCTCATGTCCTCGTCGGACAACTCGATGTCCACGCGCGTTCCTACTTCCGTTTCCTCCGCGTGCGATGTTTCTTCGGCGACCACCTCGATCGGTACCGCAACCGCAGCAGCGGCCGCGACCGTGGGATGCTCGAATAATTGTTTTGGCGTCAATTTCACGCCCCGCTGATGGGCACGGGCCAATACTTGAAGGGTATTAATGGAATCACCGCCGAGTTCGAAGAAATTGTCGAGTCGACCCACTCGGGGCTGGCCGAGCACTTCAGCCCAGATGGCAGCCAGGATGTGCTCCGACTCCGTCACCGGCTCTTCATAGGACTGCGTCCGACTAGTCTGCATATCCGGCAACGGCAGCGCCTTGCGATCGACTTTGCCGTGGGGCGTCAGCGGCAGCGCTGCCAACGACAGCACGAGGCTCGGAATCAACGCCTCCGGTAGCCGGGCTCCCACCCATTGCCGAATCGCCTCACCCTCCGTCTCCTGTCCCCTCCGAAACACCACGTACCCGACCAGTCGCTTACTCCCCGCCGATGACTCCTGCGCCACGACCACAGCCTCCTGCACGGCCGGATGCTGGTGGAGGCAGCTTTCGATCTCGCCCAGTTCGATGCGTACTCCTCTGATCTTCACCTGATGATCCAATCGACCCAGATATTCGATGGCGCCATCCGCCCGATATCTTGCGAGATCGCCCGTCCTGTACAATCGTCGACCCGGTTCTGCGCTGAATGGATCCGGGACAAATTTCTCTGCCGTCAGCGCCGGTCGCTTGTGATAGCCCCGCGCCACATTCACGCCGCCGATGTACAGCTCACCAGGGACACCGATCGGGACCGGCTCGTCTCGATTATCCAAAAGATAGATCTGCGTATTAGCGATCGGCCGCCCGATCGGGACAGGATCGGCCGGAGCTTTCTGATCGCACGACCACACCGTGACGTCGATCGCGGCTTCCGTCGGCCCATAGAGATTGTGGAGCTCGACTCCCGGTAGCTTCGTCCAACACTGCTGCTGCACCGTCGCCATCAGCGCTTCACCGCTGCAGATCACTCGCCGCAACGTCCCGGCGCAGGCTTGCACACCCGGTGTTTCCAGAAATGCCTGCAACATCGGCGGCACGAAGTGCAGCGTCGTGATCTTCTGCTTGACGATCCGCTCTTTGAGCCGCACCCCGTCTTTGTGTTCATCCGGTTGGGCCAACACCAATTCCGCTCCCGTCATCAGAGGCCAGAACAACTCCCACACCGAAACGTCAAAACCAAACGGCGTTTTCTGCAATACACGGTCTGCCCGCGTCAGGCTGAAATACTCCTGCATCCATTGCAGCCGGTTGAGCAGTCCGCCGTGCGTGTTCCCCGCGCCTTTCGGCCGCCCCGTTGAGCCGGACGTATAGATCGTATACGCCAGATGTTGGAGCCGTACCGGCGTTGGCGGGAGTACCGGTGTTTGAGCTACCGGAGCTGCGGCGGATAGTTCCAGATACAGGCCGGCGAACGGCGGAAGCTGTTCCCGCAGCGCCGGTTGCATCAGTAAGATCGGCGGAGCCGCATCGGCCAACATGTAGCTGATTCGATCGACCGGATACTTGGGGTCGATCGGCACATAGGCGCCCCCTGCCTGCCAAATACCCAATAGACCGACGATTAATTCCAGCGACCGTTCGGTGCAGATCCCTACCAGTACATCGGGTCCCACCCCATGCCGGCGCAGTTCCGACGCCAATGCTTGGCTTCTGGTCCATAGTTCTCGATAACTCAGTGCCTGCTCGTCGAACCGTACTGCCGTCGCTTCCGGCGCGCGCATGACATTCTCGTAGATCAGTTCCGGCACCGTTGCGTCCATCGAATATTTCTGCCGAGTGGCGTTCCACCCCTCCAAGACCAGCCGTCGTTCATCCGCTCCCAGCACCTCAATCGCTGAGAGACGTGTCTCAGATGGCTCGACCAACTGACCCAACACCATGTCCAGATGTTCGGCTATACGCCCCACTTGCTCTGGAGAGAACTGTTTCTGTTGATAGGAGAGGAGAAAACAGAGCGAATCACCCGGTACGACGTTGACGGTCAACGGATAATTGGTTTGCCCCTGCAAAGAGACATCGTGAGCGGTCAAGCCGGCACCGCCATCATCCAGCGTTTGGTCGGTGGGATGATTATCGAAGACCAGCAGGCTGTTGAAGAGCCGGCCGCCACGCGGAATCTGACTCCAGCTCTGGATCTGAGCTAGCGATGTATGTTCGTATTGGCGCAACTCAGCATTCTGCTGCAGCAATCCTCGTAACCAGGTCTGCAAAATGGCATCTCGCGGCACGGCAACCCGAAGCGGCAGCGTGTTGATAAAGAGTCCGAGCATCGCCTCGATGCCGGGAACATCAGCCGATCTTCCTGATACCGTCGTGCCGAACAACACATCGTCTTCACCACTGTAACGGCTCAGCAACAATGCCCAAGCTCCCTGTACCAAGGTATTGACCGTGATGCGTTCCTTGGAAGCATAAGCCTGAAGAGCAGAGGTCCTGGCGGCGGAGATCGCCAGTCGATGCATGCCGTACCCAGTTGCCGGCTGTACATCATTCTGAGCGAGGTCCGTCGGAAGCGGTGTGGGAGCAGTCATGCCCGCGAGAGTCTTGCGCCAGTACTGTTCCGCCACCGTCTGATCTTGAGAGAGTATCCATTCGACATAATCCCGATAGGGTTGCGACTGCAGCTTGCCCGGATCCGGGCCGCCTGTGGAGCAGGCGTAGCATGCGAACAGATCACACAGAATAATGGGTAGGCACCAGCCGTCGAGTACGATGTGATGATGCGTCCAAATTAAGTAGCGTGCGTCATCCGCAATGCGGATCAATGCAAGGCGCATGAGCGGGGGGCGCGTGAGATCAAAGTCAGTCAGTCGATCTTCTTGGAGAAATTCCTGGAGTCGTTGGCGCTGCTCGGATTCGGGCAGGTCACGCCAATCCAGCTCGATAATGGGGGGTGCCTCGCCCGGCAACACAACCTGCATGGGGTTGTCGAGTTCCTGCCACATGAAGGCGGTACGAAGCGGCGTCGAACGGCCGATTACCATCCGCCACGCATCGATAAATGCGGCATGGTCCAAATGGCCGCGAAGCAGGCAGCTCAGCTGTTCGATATAGACGCCGGACTGCGGTTCGTACAGGCTGTGAAACAGGAGTCCCTGCTGCAAGGGTGTGAGCGGATAGACGTCTTCGGCTTCGGCATACAATCGGCGCGCCGTTTCGAGCCGGACCGAATCAGTCGGTCTCTGAGCTCGTATGCCGGGCTTCGACTGAGAATCGCCCGTTTCAATTCTGTTGCCTGTCGCTTCTGCTAATTCGGCGACCGTCTGATGTTGGAACAGATCCCTCGGCGTCAGCGGCAGACCCTGCGCCTTCGCGCGGGAAATCACCTGCAAGCTGAGGATCGAATCTCCACCCAGCTCGAAGAAATTGTCATGGACACCCACGCGTTCCAGACCCAGCACCTCGGCCCAAACCGCCGCCAATTGCGATTCGGTCGGCGTGCGAGGTGCTGTCCATTCTCTGGCGGCTACCTGGTCCGGTTGGGGCAAAGCCCGCCGATCGATCTTGCCGTTGACGCTACGAGGGAGCATCTCAAGTCTGACGATCGCAGAAGGGACCATCGGCTCAGGCAATTGCTCCCGCAACGATCGGATGAGGACATCCGAATCATACGAGGTCCCGTCGCGCGGTACCACATAGGCAAGCAACCGTTTCTGCCCCGGATGGTCCTGGCGTACCACGGCGGCCGCTTCGCGGACATCTGGGAAAGCCTGCAGACGCGATTCGATTTCACCCAACTCAATGCGCACGCCACGGATTTTGACTTGATGGTCGCGACGTCCGAGAAATTCCATCGTGCCGTCCGAACGATGACGAACCCGGTCGCCGGTTCGATATAGACGAGAGCCCAATTCACCTGAAAAGGGATCCGGCACAAACGCCTCAGCGGTTCTGGCCGGATCATACAGATAGCCGCGGCCCACGCCCGCTCCCGCCACGCATAGTTCGCCCACGGCTCCGCTCGGCACCGGTTCCAACCAGTCGTCCACCACATACAGACGGAGATTGACGATGGGTTTGCCGATCGGAGAATGGGCATAGGTGTCATCCGGGGGCGCCATAATCGTCGCCATTGCCACATCGTCTGCGCATTCAGCCGGCCCATAGGCGTTGATCAACGGCACATGCCGGTATCGCTCAAACCATCGGCGAACGAGGGCAGGCGGCAGCGTTTCGCCGGTGGGCAATAACCACCGCAACCGAGCCAACCTGGGCGCCTCGTTTCCGGTCGCGGCCGCGCTATCGAGCATGCCTCGCAGCAACGCCGGCACTGTTTCGAGGACGGTCACTTCTTGTGTGTCGGCATAGCGGAGCAATTGCTCAGGATCGCGAGCCGTTTCGTCGGGCACGATGAGCGTGCGGGCCCCGCAGAGCAGCGCCGCCGTGAGCTGCCAGACTGAAATATCGAATCCCTGGGAGGCGGTCTGCGCGACGACATCGCTCTGACCCAACCGGAGCATGGAAACCTTGCTCCGAAGATGATTGATCAGACCGCCCTCCGTCACCATTGCTCCCTTCGGAATACCGGTCGATCCGCTCGTATAGATGACATAAGCCAGTTTCGAGGACGGCCAAGCCATTCCATCACCAGACGGAGCCGGATTTTCGGAGAGACAGGCTTCGACTGTGAGTATTCCCGGTCGACCAGCTTCAGGCAGTCTGGCGATCGCGTCATTTGTCCTGGAGGCCCAGGCTTCCGTCGTCAAGACCATCGAAGCCTGGCTCGTTTCGAGGATGGACGTCCACCGTGACGGCGGATGTCCGGGGTCGAGCGGCAAGTAGACTCCGCCGCGTTTCCATAGAGCGATCATGAGGGCCACATAGTTGATGCTCCGGTCGCCGAGTACCGCAACGATGGACTCACAACCGACCCCGGCGATCGAAAGCGCGCGAGCGATCCGATCAGCGCGATCGTTCAAGTCACGATAACTGAGAGCTTCCTCGCCACAGGAGACCGCTACCGCTTGTGGAGACCTCGCCACCTGCTCTTCGAAGAGGCGAGCTACCTGACCCTCCGTGGTTCCGGCGGCGGTGTCGTTCCATTCGGTCAGAATCTTCCGTCGCTCCTTCTCCGTCAGCATCGGGAGTTCATGAAGACGATCCTGTGGGTTGTCGACAATACCTTCCAGGAGTCGCTTCAGGTGGCTTGCCATCCTGGCTACGGTCACCTGATCAAAAAGATCCTGGTTGTACTCGAACGCGCAATCCAATCCGGTCTCGTCTTCCGTCATGTCGAGGGACAGATCGAACTTGGCGCCACCCGCATCCAACTCCATCGCTCTCACTTCCAACGATGTGATTGCCAGGCTTCTGGCCAGCGAGGTCTGTAGCGCAAACATCACCTGGAACAGCGGTGTATGACTGAGCGCACGGACCGGCTGCAGCGCGTCCACCAGTTGCTCGAACGGCAAATCTTGGTGAGCCTGCGCGCCCAGCACCGTTTCCTGCACCCGCGCCAGCAGATCGGTGAACGTCGGATTGCCCGAAAGATTCGCCCGCAGCACGAGCGTATTGGCGAAGAAGCCGATCAACGTCTCCGTTTCCCGCTTCGGCCGGTTTGCGACCGGAGTGCCGAGGCAAAAATCGTCGAGTCCGCTGTACCGCATCAGCAACACTTGAAAGGCGGCCAGGAGCGTCATGAACAGTGTCGCTCCCTGAGTGCGGCTCAACGTATGCAGCCGGTCAACCAAGTCGCGTGACACTGAAAATGGAAAACGCGCGCCCCGGTCGCTCTGGATGACCTGGCGCGGACGGTCCGACGGCAGGTCGAGCACCGGTAATTTCCCTTTTAATTTCTCTTTCCAATAGGCCAGCCGTTCCTCGATCACCGATCCCTGCAACCACCCACGCTGCCAGACCGCGTAATCCGCGTATTGAATCGGTAACGGAGGCAGCGATGACGGCAAGCCTGCATCGAACGCCTCGTAAAGCGCTCCGAATTCCCGCGCGAGAATCTGCGATGACCAGCCGTCGCAGACGATATGGTGCAATGTGAGAACCAATATGTGCTCTTGCGGCCTCAGTTTGAGCAGACGCACCCGCATCACGGGCCCCCCGCGAAGATCGAACGGCCGTCGTGCCTCCGCCTGCGCCGCGGCGGCTGCCAAAGCCTCGCGCTGGGACGGTGACTTGAGGCTAAAATCCACCACTGGCAAATCGATCGGACGATCCGCGGCAATGACTTGAACCAACTCTCCGTCTACTTCATCGAAGGTGGTTCGGAGGACTTCGTGTCTCCGAACGATTTCGTTGAGGCTCGATACCGTCGCTTCCCGGTTGAGAGCACCCCGTAGTCGCACCGCCAGCGCCGTGTTATACGAGGCACTGTCCGGCTCCAGCTGTGAAAGAAACCATAATCGTTTCTGCGCGAAGCTCGCAGGAAAGACATCCACGTTTGTTGAACTCGCAGCCGACGCCGGTGCGCCGATGATGCATGGATTGGTATGCGTCGGATTCATCGTCAGTCCTTGTTCGATTCGGCCATCGCCACCAGAATTTTTCTCGGTCCCTTGAACGGCGTGCGTCCATGCGCCACCAGCATATTGTCCAGCATCAACACATCTCCTTCGTGCCAAGGAAACTGGACCGCATGACAGCGGTAGGCATCACGGATTTCATCCAATACCGTCGTTTCGATCGGCGTCCCGTCTCCATAGAAGGCTTGCCGCGGGAGATCCTCTTCGTTGACAAAGGACAGCAGCGCATCTCTCACGGCCGGTTCCAGATTCGACACATGGAACAAATGCGCCTGATTGAACCAGACCGTTTGCAGAGTCCGGGGATGTATGGCGACGGCTTGGCAGACCTGACGTGTGCGTAGTTCTCCGTCGGCCTTCCATTCGTACCCGATGCCGGCCGACCGGCAATATTGTTCTACGACCCTGCGATCCATCGTGTTGAACACCCTGTTCCACGGTACGTCTAATCCGTTCCCGTAGTTGCGCACGTACATCACACCCTTCTCGATAAACCGTTCCCTGATGCGGGCCGGAATGTGTTGATACACCTCACGGCTGTCCGCGATCGGGGTGTAGCCTCCTTCCGAGGACGACTGAAAGCAATAGAACCAGATTTTCATCGGCCATTCGGTGGTATAGGCTTGTTCGTTGTGCAACGGAATGTGTTGATGCGGCGGGTATTCCGTAGACGTGTACACCTGGTTATGCACCTGGGAGCGAGGAGTCGATCCGAACTCATAGGACGCCAAGTCGGGCGAGATCATCCTGACGAACCTGTCGAAGTCGGTCACTGATTCGATCGGAAACCCCCTGAACAATACTCCACCAATGGTGGAAAGATACGTGCTTATCATTCGGCCGACGACGTCCCGGTATTCAGCCAACGACCGCGTCTCCACAGGACTGATCAGGACAGGAAGCAACGTGTCCTGTGACAAGTAACTCACACGGCAAAACACCTGACTGTTTGCTTCTTCGCAGGTTTCTACGGACATGGGTGCGGCATTGTTATGATCGGTGTGCATGATGGACCTCCCGTTCTCCGCAGCTCGTGTCTGATCCGGTCACCGGGATCGCTGATGAATCCCACCGCCATTGGAAACAACGGATCTTTGCAGCACGACCTTCCGTCACCAGTGCTCCGGCATACTCGGACCACAAGGGAAGGGTCAGCATGGCCCAATGAGGATCTCTGATATCACCGTCTGCCAGAGTCGCGACCTCCGACCCCGACCGACCGGCCACCTCAATTTGATTCAAGGGCAGAGTCAAACCGGCTCCGACAGCCTTGACGTAGGCTTCTTTCAGCGTCCACCAAGAATAAAACGTATCGACCTGCGCAGACTCCAGCAAGGAGGACAATATTGCCTGCTCCCGTTTCGAGCAGGTGTACGCAGCCACGTCGTGCCACGACAATTCACGATCGCGCCATTCAACATCGACCCCGACTTCACGATCGCGCGCGAAGGCACAGAGAACGAGAGCCCGCGCATGTGACAGACTGAAATGCATCGTCTCATTCTCCGATCGCAAACACGGCTTCCCGTGGCGCCCGATCATGAAGTGGATTGACGCCGGCGAACGGTCGAGATACCGCCCGAGCAAAATCCTCAGGAGGCCATGCGCGTGGACGTAGCGTCGGCGATCTTCTTCAAACGCAAAACGCGATGCGCGAGTCCGCTCTTCTTCGCTGAGCAACCCGTACAGAGCGGATTCCGGCCATCGTTCCCGCAAGTCGGCGCACCAGACATGTACGTCCCCGTCCTTGAGAGACGCCGGCGTCGGCCTCGTCGAACCACCGGACCGCTCTGCAGATGTGGCGTTCATCGTACGCTCCCTTGGATTGCCAACTCGGAAAACAACGTTTCGAGCATGGTTTCTTGCGCGCTCCTCAGGAAAAAGTGGTCTCCTTGAAATAGCCACAACTGAAATCGCTGGTTGGTATGCCGTCTCCAAGCCCGCGACATTAGACTGTCCACAAGGTGATCGCTCATCCCTCCGAATGCCGTGATGGGACAGGTCAACGGCGGCTCCTCCCCGTAGAGGTATCGGTCACGGAGCGAGAGGTCCGCACGAAGCGCGGGAAGCATCAATTGCATCAGTTCGGGATGGTTGAGCACTTCAGGCGGGGTGCCGTTGAATCCATGCAATCGTTCAAGGAATTCGTCGTCGGGCAGGTCAAAGATCCGTTCTGAACCAGGAAGATGAGGAGCCGGACAACCGGACGCGAAAAGATGGCGTGGTTGGACTCCCGCACTCCGGCGTAACTCGCGAGCCAGTTCGAAACTCACCAACGCGCCGATGCTATGACCAAAAAAAGCGAAGGGCCGCTCCAGGTAGGGCTCCAATTCCTCGCGCAACGTTTTTACCAGCTGTCTGATGTCACCGACAGGCGACTCGGTGATTCTGGCTTCTCGCCCAGGAAGCTGAACGGCACAGACTTCGATATCCGGTATGGATTCACTGCCGGCCCAACTCCGGAACATAGAAGCTCCTGCTCCTGCATATGGGAAGCAGATCAAGCGCAGCCCGGACTCGACCGATCGATGAGTCACGATCCATCGAGACGAGCGTGAGACCGTCAGCATGAGGGCGTCGCCTTTTGTGCGCTTGCTTGCTCGTCCATCCATTTCCTCAAACTCAACGGACGCATGTCGGTCCATACTTCCGCGATATGGGCCAGACATTCGGCCTTGAGCCCCGTTTTGCCCTCGTCCCTCCAGCCCAGAGGATTCTCGCGATAGGACGGCCAGATCGAGTATTGCTCTTCATGATTCACGACGACCTTATACACAGTCGTATCTTCGCGTTCCTCGCTGTTCATCGTTTCTCCTCCTGGTGTAGTTGATGTTCACCGGATATCCGTTTCTGTCCGGCAACCATCTGTGTGGTTTGTGAGTGGGGAACCAGGATCAGCGTATGGACCGGAGTTCCGGCCAAGAATGGGAGCGGCGTCCCATTGTTCCAGTGATGGTGCTGATCCCGATAGTGCGGCGATAATGGATGCCCGGACTGCCCGCCCGGCATATGAAGAATGCCTTCGTTCTGATGGGCGGGGGACACCACGAGTCTCTGGCTGGCCCCGAGGCCATCCTGCATCACCCGAACACATTGCCCGCATCCCGATGCGGGTTCATCCGGCATGTTGAGGATGTAATTCAGTCCCGGCACGAATCCGGCAAGAGGATGCTCGATCCTGACGCGATTCAGATGTCCCCACGTCAGCTCATCCACTCGCACAGAAGGATGTTCCGCTTCCAACTCCCTGACGCTTTGCGCCACCGCGTTCACAAGAAACTCCGACCAACTTGTAAAGTGGTTGGGATCCGGGTTCAGTTCAGGAATTTTTGTCGTCAGGAGATGCCGCAAGGGGGTATCCAGATCGCCGTCGTAGCTGAACTCCGCATCCCGATCCCGACAAGAGGACAAATAAGGAGCAAACACAGAGCGTGCGAGCACCTGTCGAAATCGGTGAATGAGCGCGAAACCCCGGCTGTCGGCATCGGCCTTCCCATTCCACGCCTCGAAAGCATGGCGAGCCTTCGCCAGATACGGTCGACGTTGGATCACGGCATCGGTCAACGACTCTTGAGCAAGCAGCCGGTAGAACTCATAGAATTGGCTCGTCGAATCCAATTGCAGGTCTAACAGGTCCCGCTCCTGGATTTGCGTCATGGTCTCCAATCGCTGCGCGATTCTGAACGCACGATACCCATTGGCAAAGGAGTGGCCGACCACGTAGGGATAAGAACCATCCAGCATGCGTTGATTGGCGCTGACGACAAATCCGGACTGGGGGTCGAAAACTTTCGGGATGGCATCCGAAGACACATATCCCGTCCACCCAACGCGCCCGTCCGCCCAAGAGACACTGACCGAGCCATCAAATCCCCGGCGCATTGGAATCTTTCCCGTGTAGGTCCAGGCGATATGACCGTTGCTGTCAGCGAGAATCACGTTATTTGCGGGACCTCCGGCGCGGTTCATTACCGTGATAGCCTCACTGACCGACCGAACCTGATCCATTGCGAGTTGTCCGAGATCGACAGCTTCGGGATCGAGGGCAGTCCAACGAACAGCCACTGGGTTCTCCAGCAACGAGTGCTGTGAGACCGGTCCCCAGATAGTCTCTTTGAATTCCGCCGCAAAATCAGGAGCATCTTTCACCTTGATGATTTCGCGCCTGCTCGCAAATCGTTTCCAGCCTCCCGGAGTCCTGTACTCGTTAGAATCGGCAGGATTGAGCTCCAGTCGTACAAGATCCAGAAAATCTCCCTCGACATTCGTCACGCCCCAAGCCACATGGCCGTTGGTGCCGGCAACGACAACCGGAATGCCGGGAACGACGACACCAGTGAGTTCGATCTGTTCATATCGAAGCTGGACTCGGTACCAGATATTGGGAACAGTCATGTCCAAGTGCATGTCGTTTGCGAGAACGGTGCGTCCATCGAGCGTTTTGGCTCCACGAACCGCCCACCCGTTCGAACCCAGTCCGCTCCTGCCGAAACGAACCATGGTCGTCCTGCGGGCTTGTATCTGATCGATCGGTCTCCGTAAGGCCGTCAGCGCCTGCACGGGAATCGGTGAATGAACGGACAGACGGGACTTCTTGTTCAACAATGCATCCGTATACGAATCCGTCTCGGGAATGAGAAATGAAACGACTTCGGAAGGCAACGTCTGCTCCATCACCGTCCGCATTCGCTCCTCTTCTTCGACACCGCTCAACATCTGGAAGATTCCCAACAAGATCAGAAGACTGTCTTCCACTTTCCAACGCTCAGGTTCATATCCAAGGAGCAAGAACTCGAACGGCGATGTTTTCATCTGCGTCAGATAATCGTTCACGCCCTCTGTAAAGGCCTCGAGGACTTCCCCTTGGTCTCGAGGCAGTCGAGCGGCAATCGCTCGAGCTGTCTCACTGAATCCAAAAGTTCGTTGCTTCACATCCGTTTCGCGCATCGTCTCACCAAGAACCTCGGCCAGCCGTCCGGCGCTGGCGCGACGCAGAAGATCCATTTGAAAAAGCCGGTCGCGCGCGGTGACATAGCCGAGTGCACGGGTCGCATCTGCTCGTGAATCTGCCGCAATGGTCGGGATACCGTACGCATCCGACGTGACCGTCACCGGCCTCTGCAGCCCGGTGACGGTCACTTTTCCTTCCAACACCGGCAACGAGGCTCGAATTATGACCACGACGTAGCCTAGACCGGCAGCGAGAATGAGGCCGACGATGATCACTGAGCGAAGAGCGCGTTTCATAAACGTGAATCTTGCTCCGCTGCCCGAGCGGCATCGCAGAAGATGGACGCAATTGTGTCCACTTCCTCGGCTGTGACGATAAGCGGCGAGAGAAATCGCACGACGCTGCCGTTACGTCCCCCCAATTCGAGGATCAGGCCGCGACCCAAGGCCTGCGATTGAATTTTTCGCGCAAGCTCCGGAGCTGCGGGAAAGGTTCCTCGGGCGTCGGGTTGTCCGTTGATATCGATGATTTCAACTCCGATCATCAAACCCCGCCCACGTATGTCTCCGAAACTGCGCAACGATGTCTGTGCGGTGCGCAAATGCGATAAGAGGCGCTCTCCCATGACCTGAGCGTGCTGATCGAGACGATGGGTCCTGACAAATTTGATGGTTGCCGCTCCCGCGGCCATGGCCATCTGGTTTCCGCGGAAAGTACCGGCATGCGCTCCCGGTTGCCATCGATCCAGTTCAGCTTGATACACCACTACGCTTAACGGCAGTCCGCCTCCGATTGCCTTGGACAACACCACCGCATCGGGTATGATCCCGGCGCGTTCGAACGCAAACAACGAACCGGTCCTCCCCAACCCCGTCTGGATCTCATCGACGATGAGGGGAATGCGACGATCTTTGGTAATCCGACGAATGTCTCGGAGCCAGGCATCCGGTGAAGGAATCACACCTCCTTCACCCTGAACCACTTCCAAAATCACACCGGCCGGCGATACGACACCGCTGTTCGGGTCATCGAGTAACCGCTCGATATAGGTACTGGACAGACGATGCCCCTCCTCGCCACCCACGCCGAAGGGACAACGATAATCATAGGGATAGGGAAGAAACTGTACGTCGGGCATCAGACCAGTGACGGCGGCTTTTGGTCCCAGATGACCGGTCAGCGCCAAACCGCCGTGCGTCATTCCGTGGTACGCACCGTGAAACGAGAGAAACGTTCGCCGGCCGGTCGCCGTCTTTACGAGTTTGACGGCGGCTTCCACTGCGTCGGCTCCGGAAGGTCCGCAAAACTGGATCCGCGCATCTTCCCCAAACGCTTTCGGCAGGGCGCCGAAGAGCGCATCGACAAAGCGGTCTTTGACTGGCGTCGTGAGATCCAGCGTCTGGAACGGAACGCCTTCCTGCAGCAATTGCTGGATGGCGTCCAATACCACCGCGTGGTTGTGTCCCAACGTCAACGCACCCGCACCGGCCAGGCAATCGATATAGGTGCGGCCGTCGGTATCCTGTACATAAATGCCCTTGGCTTTGCTGAGCGCCAAGGGGAGCCTTCTCGGATAACTGCGGGCGTTTGACTCCCGCTCTGCCTGACGCTTCAAGTAGGGATTATTTTCTCTTTCTTCCACCGCTTCGTACGTTTTCGTCGGGAACATCTTTCTCATTTCATCCATATCAACCGTCATGACGCGCTCCTTCCTTCACAAGTGCGGCAATTCCACGGCCATCGCACCGATTGCCGCAGGCTGACCGCAACACCGTTTACCGAAATGCGCCCACCCCTTCCGTCACCGTTGTGATCTTCCCCAAATCCATCCGCAGACATCGATCCGCGATCGAAAAGTATTGATCATCATGGGTAATGACGAGTGCCGTTTTTCCGCGAGCCTTCAAATCCGGCAGAAGCTCTTCATAGAACACCCGGCGAAAGACCGGGTCCTGATCCGCCGCCCACTCATCGAACACATAGAACGGACGGTCTTCAAGATAGGCAGTCAACAATGCCAACCGCTTACGCTGCCCCTGTGAAAGAGCCTGTGTGGAAAACTCTCCGTCTCTGATCCGGACTTTCTCGCGAAGCTGCAGCCGGTCCACGTACTCGCTCGCGCGCGCATCGAGGCCGTCCTGTTGCAATCCGAACAGCACGTCAAAAAGGTGGTAATCAGAGAAGACGGCAGAGAAAAGCTGTCGATAGCTCTCGCGATTGATTTCGTCGATCGGAACATCATCCAGGCGAATCGTTCCCGATTCCGGTGCATAGAGGCCCAATAGGAGCAGAGCCAGGGTTGTTTTTCCGCTGCCGTTGCCGCCGATGAGGAACACCAGCTCACCCGGGGTGAAACTGAGGTCGATCGGACCAAGATGAAAACTGCCTTCTTCCTGTTCTCGATAGTATCGGTGCGTTACACCGACTACTTCGAGCCGTTTCCACGTGACGTTGAAGATGGGCCTGCGTGGAACTTTTGCCCCTTTGTGGTCACGTCTCTCAATCTGGTCCTGTGTGGAAGCTGTTTCCAGCGAGAGTCCCAAGGCCTCCACTTTCTCCAGTGCGACATCCGCGCGGCCGACCGCCGGAAGGGTTTCAACGATTTGCGCGAACGGCCCCATCATATAGAGAAGCACGAGCGTCGAACCCGCAATAGATTGAGGGGTCAGCGCCAACCACTCAGGAACAATAAACAGCGCAAGCCCGATCACCGCGTAGAACAAGAACATGCCCCAGTTTGTGGCGATGGCATAGACCGTCATCCCCTTGACGAAGTCCCGTTTATAGGCCGTGACCGTCGGACGAAGAGCGGTGGCGAGAAATGCCTGGCGGCGTTCCCGATGAAGCTTGAGCTCCTTGATGCCTTCCAAGATCGATTGAAAATGGCGGAACAGTGCATCGTTGGTTTCTCGAGCTTGTTTGAACGACTGGAGGGCTCGCTGTTCCTGCGCTTGAAACGAAAGTGCCCCGAAAACCATGAAGCTAAGGACGATGGCCAGCATCGACCAGGAGAGCCACCCGAGATATGCGAGACATCCGACGACTGTCGCGCCGTTCACGCAGATCAACGGAATTTGGACATAGGCCTGAGCAATGACATCGGTGTCTTCATTCAGCGCCGCCAGCAATCGATGGCGACCAAGTTCCTGCACGTGTCGAAGAGGAGCACGAAGGATCTGCTCACTGAGGTGGAGACGCAGCTGCGCGATGATGTCCTGGCCTAATCTTGTCAGCACCACCTCTGAAAACGCCTTCGTGACCACCACGAGGACGACTCCTCCCAGAAAACTCAAGCCCAGGGCTACGGTGCGCTGGCTTTCCTCCAGAGCCGAGTTAATCAAAGCGATGATTCCCGCGCTTGCCAGCCCGCTGATCAGTCCAGCGACCATGGAGAGCATGACCAGTCGCCAGGAGTTACGGTACAAAAAGCGGATCAAACTCATTGTCGTGCATTCCTCATGGTTACGGTCTACCCGAGTCATCCGAGTGTATGGAACTCATCCGAGGGCGAGTTTTTCGAGGAAGCGGAACGATGTCCGGTACCGTCGTGATGCCGCCCTCTTTTTGACACCGAATCTGTTCCGAAAGTCCGGCGACTGTCGGACTTTCAAAAAACTTTTTGAGAGAGACCTCCATGCCGACAATTTCCTGCAGGCGGTTCAAGATCTGTAGCGCGGCCAGTGATTCTCCACCCAACATGAAAAAGTCGTCATGCAAACCGACGTGATCAACGCCGAGAATTTGCTTCCAGGCAAGCGTGATCTTTTCCTCAATCGTCGCATCTCCCATCAGTTCGGCTTTGCCGCGGATCGACTCTTTGTCCACATCTTTTCCATTGACGGTCATACCAACGACCTGCGACAGTCTGGTTTTGGCGCTCTGCTCCACTATGGAGGAGCAGTCACGAACGGACACGATGGCTTGTGAAGACGTCCATCCATGCAATATCCGGCCGAATGCATCCTGCGCCTGCGACGCCGACATGCCGTCGAATTCCGACGTATCGATCAGTAAGGCTTTCAGCCGGGCTTCGGCTTGTACCGCCATTCCCACCTGATTCCACCGATCGAAATTGACTGAGATGACACGCGATCCGCGCTTCGAGAACGCGTGAGCCATCGCGTCCAATGTGGCATTGGCGGCACAATAGCCGCTTTGCCCTACTCCACCGGTCAGCGCGTTCAAGGAGGAACAAAAACAGATAAAGTCCAGCGCTACATTGCGAAGGACATGATCCAGAACGAAGGCTCCGACTACCTTGGGAGCAAACTCTGTCTCCACAGCCTCCGTGGTTTTGAGGTCGATCAGTCCTCCACCCGCTATACCGGCTGCATGGATCACTCCGTGCACAGAGCCGAACCGTTCAAGAGCCTGCGCCAGCGCAACACGCATCTGATCCGCGCTTGCCACATCCGCCTGTATGGTGAGAATTTCTCCGCCCAGCTCTTCGAGTGTCTTCAACTGCAGCGTTTGTCCTTCCGTCGGCTTGGACCGACCGATTAGGACAAGGCGTGCCTTGACGGTTCGGACGAGATACTCGGCGAGCTGAAGACCCACTCCTCCAAGCCCTCCGGTAATGAGATAGACACCTTGAGTTCGAAGCAAAGACGGCTGCCCCTTCGGATGTTCCAGTTTCACCGGCTGGAATGTTTGAACCCACCGATGCGTTCCCCGATACGCAATGACGGGTTCATCCTTTCGAACGGTGTTTTCAGCCAAGAGTCTGTCGATCACGCTCGGCGACAACAGATTCGCTTCGTTCTTCGGTGCTTCGAGATCGACTACACGACAGGTGAGGTTGGTGTATTCCTGTGGAATGACCCGACAGACTCCAGCGGCCGACGCCGGTTCCGGACGCAACGTTTCTTCACCGGTCACATCATGGAGTCCTGATGTCAGAACACAGATGTCTGTCTGGTCCATTGAAATTCTGCTTCCCAAAGCCTGCGAGAGGAACAGAAGACTGTGAAAGCCTCGGCCTTGCGCGTGACGAAACGTTTCGAGCGACAACGAACCGTGAATGGATTGCAGGTTCCAGCAATGCATCACTCGATTCGGCCGGAGGTCCTGCTCCCGCAAATCCTGAATCAGTTTGTGATAATCTTCACGAACCGCCGGTCGGATCGAATACGTTGACTTTGTCAGCCGTTCGTATCGTTCACCGGCTGACACCGTCACGACCGGCCTTCCTTCAGATTCCAATTGCCGGACAATACCGGCCCCCTCATCTCGTTCACCGACAAAGACCAGCCACGTGTCCCCCTGGGCAGCGTCGGTCCGTGGAATCGTCGTCGATCGTCTCCACGACGGTTCATAGAACCAATCGCTGATATTCGGCTTCTTGGTCAGTTCTGTGCTCTGATCCGGCTCACCTGCCTGTTTGATGGGGTCTACCCAGAACCGTCGACGTTCAAATGGATAGGTTGGGAGGGGAAGTCGTCGGAGACGTTCGCCTCGATACAATGCCGACCAGTCGATTACCATGCCGATCGTCCAGAGATTCCCGACTGCTTCCAGAAAGTTCGAGTGTTCGGATGTAGCCGATGATCCGTTTCCTGGTTTGCCCAAAGAGGTTAGAGTCATCACCGGACGTCCATCAATCTGTCGCTGAGCCAAGGTACGCAAGGTCTGTCCCGGGCCCACTTCGAGAAGAATCCGCTCGGGCTTCCGACACACAGTCTCGATGCCGTCGGCGAAACGGACGGTCCGACGCAAGTGATTGGTCCAGTACGATGGATCCTGGGCTTGGTCGGCGGTAATCCAATCGCCGGTCAGGTTGGAAACCCAGGGAATGGTCGGCGCGTGACGCGCGATGCCGGCAACCTGTGCGTTGAAGGATTCCAGGATGGGGTCCATCATGTATGAATGGAACGCATGGGAAACTTGGAGTCGTACGCTCTGTATGCCTTTCTTCGCCAATGTTTCTTGCAGATTCGTGATCGTGGGCTGAGCCCCCGACAGAACACACTGATTTGATGCGTTGACTGCCGCCAGATCCACACCGGCGTGAAGCAGGGATGTTGTATCAGCTTCCGATATCGACACCGCCAGCATCGAACCGGGCGCCGTACTTTGCATGAGTCGGCCTCGAACCGCGACGAGTCGCAACGCATCCTCAAGCGAGAAGACCCCGGACAGACAGGCAGCGACGTATTCGCCGACGCTATGTCCGATCATGCCGGAAGGATGCACATTGAGACTCATCCAGAGCTTGGCAAGGGCATACCCCATGACAAACAAGGCCGGTTGCGTAAAGGCGGTACGGCTGAGTCTCTCAGGATTCGCCGTGGACTCATCAAACAGAATGGACTTGATATCCAACCCAATGTGGGGAGCGAGAGCGTCCGAGCATCGGTCCACCTGTTCACGAAAAACTGGTTCTTGCGCGTAGAGGTCGCGGCCCATCGTCCGATACTGCGCACCCTGCCCCGGGAACAGAAATACCACCGGCCTCGGTTCGCCGGCACGACTGCTCGTTTTCACGAAATCCGGCCGACTCAAGGCGCGCGCCGCAGCTTCGACAGTGTCGGCCACGACCCATCGCCGATGGAGAAATGCCTTTCGGCCGGTCTGCAAGGTGTAGGCGACATCCGCCAGCTCTATCGCGGTGCGTTGCTGAAGATGTGCCGCCAGTCTGACCGACATCTCATTCAATGCCGATTCAGATCTAGCGGACAGCACGATAAGTCGCCGACGGTGATCGACCCGGTGATTCTCGTGCTCAGAGACAGGCGCTTCTTCCATGACCACATGGGCGTTGGTGCCGCCGAGACCGAACGAGCTGACACCGGCACGACGAGGAGAGTCGTGTGAACTCCAGTCGGCCAGTTTCGTGTTGACGTAAAACGGCGTCTCTGCAAAATCGATTTCCGGATTTGGGGATGAGAAATGCAGGCTGGGAGGAATCTGTTTATGAGACAGAGCAAGGGCGGTTTTGATCAGCCCTGCGATTCCTGCCGCTGCATCGAGATGCCCGATGTTGGTCTTTACCGAGCCGATGGCACAAAAACTGTTTCTGTCGGTTCCGGTACGAAATGCCTGTGTGAGAGCCGCCACTTCTATCGGATCGCCCATGGGCGTCCCGGTTCCGTGAGCCTCGACATATCGTATCGACTCAGGCTCGATCCTGGACGCCACATGCGCCGCCCGGATTACCTTGGCCTGTCCTTCAACTCGCGGCGCGGTGTACCCGACCTTCTGCGCTCCGTCGTTATTGATCGCAGTGCCCTTGATGAGCGCCCAAATGTGGTCGCCGTCGGCCTCCGCATCCTCGAATCGCTTCAACAACACGATACCGATACCGCTTCCGCCGACCGTGCCGCGAGCATCCGCATCAAATGCCCGGCAGTGACCATCCGGTGAGGCAATCCCGCTCTTCTGATAGAGATAGCCGACCTTTTGTGGCACGTTGATGGACACTCCTCCGGCCAGCGCCATATCGCATTCGCCTGCGAGCAGGCCTTGACAGGCCAAGTGAACGGCGACCAAAGATGTGGAACAGGCGGTTTGCACCGCGATGCTCGGCCCCTCAAGGTTCAACTTGTAGGACACGCGGGTGGGGAGCGAATCTTTCTCCACGCCGAGAACACCCGCCATATCGGAAGCCGACTGCAACAGCACGCCCTGAGGGAAAAGATTGAACAGATAGCCGCTCGTGCTCGATCCCGCATAGACGCCGATCGATCCATCGAACCGCTCCGGGTCGTATCCTGCATGCTCGAACGTCTCCCATGCACATTCGAGAAACAGCCGATGTTGCGGATCCATGAGCTCGGCTTCCTTGGGTGTGATGCCGAAGAAATCGGCGTCGAACAGATCAATCCCGTCGATGATGCCTCGCATGCGGACATAGTTCGAATCCCGACGGAGACGTTCTTGGACACCGGCTGTTCGGAGATCTTCTTCGCTGAGAACGGTAATGGATTCCACGCCGTTGCGCAGGTTTGTCCAGAATGCCCTGCTGTCCGGGCTGCCGGGGAAGCGACAGGCCAGTCCGATGACGGCAATGTCCAATCCGTCGTGCTCGTTCGTCTGATCATTCGTAGTTCGATCCATCTTAGATTCCGCGCGTGATCGTCCGTCGTTGTTCTCGCTGCCGTTTCAACCTTTGTGCACCCGCTACTCGCCGTTCCTTTGCCTGTTCAGTCGATTCAGCCTGGTCGAACGATCTACGATTTTCGACCAAGGCATCATCGCCGGTGAGATATGCGGCAAGAGTTTGGACTGTGGGATACTTGAACAAATCCACCATCATCACCGGCCGCTTACTCAGTGAGCGAACTCGAGTCAGCACCTTGCCGAGGAGCAGGGAATGCCCTCCGAGATCAAAAAAATTGTCTTGCCGACCGACTGTATGGAGGCCGAGAACTTCTTTCCAAACTTCTGCAATGGCTCGCTCGGTATCGGTCTGGAGAGGGGCCGAAACCGATTCTCTCTCCTGGATCTGTCCGGTAAGACCCTTGAGAGCCTGACGATCCACCTTCCCACGCGAGGTCAGTGGAAAGGCATCAAGAAAGACCCAGGCGGACGGAATCATGTGTCCGGGCAGGTGATCTCCCAGGAAATGACGAAGATCCTGCGCAGTCACGGCCATCTCCGCCCGAGGCACGATATAACCGACCAATCGTGACTCTTCCGTTGTGCCAACCGGTGAGCCAGGTTGCTTGCTCAATTCTTGAAAGACGCGGGTATCTTTCACGGCTGGATGTTGCTTCATCCAAAACTCAATCTCAGCTGGCTCCACCCGAAATCCCCGAACCTTGACCTGGTCGTCATATCGACCGAGAAACTCCACGTTGCCATCCGCCAGTCGTCGAACCCTGTCGCCCGTCTTATACAATCGATGGCCCGGTTCTTGACTGAAACAGTGCGGGACAAACTTTTCGGCCGTCCGAGCCGGCTGACGATGATATCCCCTGGCTAAACCCATCCCACCGATGTAGAGCTCTCCTGTGACCCCGATCGGAACCGGCTGCAAGGCAGCATCGAGAACGTACAACTCGACGTTCGCAATGGGTCGGCCGATCGGCACGGTAGACATCGATCGCCAATTCGTCTGTGGTTCGGGAACAAAATAACTCGCCGTAATCGTGGCTTCGGTCGGTCCATACGAGTTGCACCAGGCGATGCGATCACCTGCGAGTCGTTGCCAGCGAGCCAGACTATCCGGCAGGGCTTTCTCACTTCCCACGATGACCAAGCGGATCGAATTCGGAGGAGCCGTTCCGCTCTGCTCACTCGTGTCAATCCACTCAGTCCAGTAAGGCGTCGGCAGGTTTAAGACGGTGAGACTGTGATCCTCGATAAACTGTCGCAAATCAGAAAACGCCGGCACCGGCTCATTGGGCCGCAACACGACCGTCGCGCCTGCCGCCCAGGTCGGGAAGCATTCCTCAGCCGCAACATCGAAACTGATCGAGGCGAATTGCAGCACACGATCACTCGGTTGAAGGCCGTAGTGCTTCGCCATGGCTATACTGTGATTGACCAATGCACCGTGTGTGATCTCGATCCCCTTGGGTTCACCGGTGGTCCCAGAGGTGTACAGAACATACGCCAGGCTCTGGGGAACGGTGTTCGAGGGAAAATCGGTGTCGGGTAAGGAAACCAGGGACGGCCAAATCGCATCCAACGCGATGACCGGGACCTTCCGACCTTGAAAATTTTCGGAAAATTGCGTTTGGGTGAGCAGCAATCGCGCGCCGCTGTCCCGAATCATCAAAGCCGATCGCTCCTGAGGATACAGCGGATCAATCGGTACATAGGCCGCTCCGGCTTTCAAGACTCCCAGCAGAGCCGTCACCATCTCCAGGGAACGTTCCATACAAAGCGCCACGCGGTTTTCCATCGTGATGCCCTGCGATCTGAGATACCGGGCAAGTTGATTGGCTCGCTTATTGAGAAATCGGTAGCTGTACGAAACGCCGTTCCACATCATCGCAACCGCATCCGGTGCGAGCTTCGTTTGTTGCTCGAACAGCTGATGGAGACAGCTTTCGCGCGGATAGTTGGACGCCGTATCGTTCCACTCCAGGAGCAATTGCCTTTTTTCATCCTTGGAAAGCATGGAGAACTCGCTTACGCAAGCTCCCGGGTTCATGATGATCTGACTCAGCAATTCCTGAAAGTGTCCGGCCATACGCGCGATGGTTTCGCCCGCGAACAGATCCGTGCTGTACTCAAACGTCGCCTCCAAAGCCCGATCTTTCATCGCGACCAGTTCAAGGGTAAGGTCGAAAACCGAAGTTTGCGTGTTCGTCTTCATCCGGCGGACATCCAGACCGTCGAGCTGGCAAAGATCGGACTGATCGTCCTCCAACGTCATCATGACCTGATACAGCGGCGTATGGCTGAGGCTGCGCGGCACATTCAGCGCATCGACCAATCGCTCGAAAGGAAGCTCTTGATGGGCCTGCGCTCCGAGCACGGTCTTCCGTACTTGAGCCAGCAACTCAAGAAAAGACGGATTACCCGACAGATCAGCGCGCAGTGCGACAGTGTTGACGAAGCAGCCGATCATCGAGTTGCATTCCGGCTGAGATCGGTTGGCGACAGGCGTGCCGACGCAAAACTCCGATTGTCCGCTATAACGGGCCAAGAGCACGTTGAACGCAGCGAGGAGAGTCATGAACAGAGTCGCTTGTTGCCCTCGACCTATTGCGTGAAGTCGTCTCTCGACCTCCGCGTCCATCGTCCAGACATATCGCTCGCCCCTTTGCCCTTGCACAGCAGGACGAGGACAATCGAACGGCAATGTGAGCACAGGCGGCACAGATTCCATGTGCCGACGCCAGTACATTTCCTGCCGCTTCCATTCCTCACTGTCCACACAGTCACGTTGATGCAGGACCGCATCCAGATATTGACTCGACAGAGCGGGCAAAAGAGGATCGAGCCCTTTTCTGAACGACTCGTACAGGCGCTCCAGCTCCTGGCCGAAAATACGCATCGACCAGCCGTCGGAGACGATGTGATGGATTGTGAGCAAGAGGACGTGTTCTGTTTGACTCAATCGAAGGAGCCGCGCCCGAATCAAAGGTCCCGTCTCCAAATTAAACGATTGATGAGCCTCATCGGACAGCAGCAGCTTGACCTGTTCTTCCACAGCTGGCCCGGAGAGGTCCGTGAGATCCTCGACCAGGAAAGGAAGCTCAAGGTGTGGGTCGATGATCTGACCAGGGCGACCATGATCGATGACAAATCTCGCGCGGAGGATGTCGTGGCGTCGGACGATTTCAGCGAGAGCACGATGAAGCGCCTTAACATCGAGTGCTCCTCTGACCACCAGCGCAACCGGAATATTGTTGAATGAACTGCCAGGCGCAAGTTGATCGAGAAACCAGAATCGCTCCTGTGAAAAAGACAAGGGTGCGACGCCGTTTCTGTTCGCCGGCTCCCGTCGTCTTGGCAAGAGTGTCGACGTAGATCGACATCCTGATTTGATCTGCGCCGCCAGACCCGCTGCCGTTGGAGCATCGAACAGAGACTCAAGAGGGAGATCGACTGCATAGATTTCCTGCAGCTTGACCAACAGTTGTGTTCCCCGCAGCGAGTCTCCGCCAAGCTCAAAGAAATTGTCGTGAGGCCCCACGTGAGGACGGCCAAGAACCTGAGCCCAGACTTCAGCCACTCGTGCAACCGTCTCATCATCGACATCAGCAGCAGCAACATCGGCCTCTCTTTCCACCTGCCCATCATGCAACGTGGTGTGAACGGCCTCCAGTTCATGGGCTAAAAACTTCGCGCGGCAGAGGTGCCGCTGAACTTTCCCGCTTGAGGTCTTGGGTAGCGTGCCGGGCTTGATCAGGACGACGGCATACACCTGAACTTCATGATGTTCCGTGACCGCTCGGCCGACTCCCGCAGCGACAGAATCGAGAGCGATCGACGAATGACCGCCCACTTCCTGTACCACCACCAATCGTTCCTCATCGTCGACCGGGATGGAGAACACCGCGCCGCAACCTGACCTGAGTGAAGAATGACTGTCCTGTACCGTCGCCTCGATATCGTGCGGATAATGGTTCCGGCCACGAATGATGACCAGATCCTTCAATCGGCCGACAATGAACAGTTCGTCATCGTGAATCACTCCGAGGTCGCCGGTTCTGAGAAATGGACCTTCTCCGGTATCCCCGAGCGTGGCGGCGAATGTCTGTGCCGTGGGTTCCTCGCGATTCCAGTATCCCTGCGCCACACTGGCGCCCTTGACCCAAATCTCTCCGACTTGACCCTGGAGACAGCGCAAGCAGGTATCCGGATTGACGATGATCATTTGCTGATCAACGGCGGTGCGACCACACCCGACCAGTCGAGTCGCGGAGCTGTCGACCCGGGAGGCCGCGATCACTTCGCCCCTCTCCAGCGCAGCCTTTTCAGCAAGCTTGAGAATGGGCGCCGCCCCATGCTCACCACCTGACACAAACAATGTTGCCTCAGCCAACCCGTAACAGGGATAAAAGGCTTCACGCCTGAACCCGCAGGAACCGAACATGTCCGCGAAGCGATCCAACGTTCCCGCGTGAATGGGTTCAGCTCCGTTGAACGCTACCGACCAGGAGCTGAGATCCAATTGTTCTCGTTCTTCCAGGGAAATCTGACGGACACAAAGGTCATAGGCGAAATTGGGCGCACCGCTTGTTGTGGCGTGATACCGGGAAATAGCGGAGAGCCATCGAAACGGCTTCTGCATGAAATGCACTGGTGACATCAACACGCAGGGTCTGCCGAGATAGAGCGGCTGCAAGACGTTCCCGATCAATCCCATATCGTGATAGAGCGGCAACCACCCAAGAACCGTTGTTTCCGCTGTATGGCCGAACGCTTCTTGGATCATCCGTTGGTTGTGCAACAGGTTTCCATGACTGACCATGACTCCTTTCGGAGATCCGGTCGAACCAGAGGTGTATTGGAGAAAGGCAAGCGTTTGGGCACTCACTGCGGGCGTCTGCCAGCTATTCTCGATACCCTGGGGCGGTGCATCGGTTTCGATCCATTGCACTTTCCCGAATGTGTCCATTCCGGAGTCTTGGCGAGAAAGCCGGTCGACGCCGGCGTGAACTTTCGCGGTCGTCAAGGCAAACTCCGCTCCCGAATCTGCGAGCACGGCTTTCAATCTTCCCAATGTTCGTTTTCGCTGCGGAGGATAGGCTGGGACGGCAATCACTTCCGCGTACAAACAACCGAAGAACGCCGAGATATAGTCAAGACCCGGCGGATAGAGGAGAATGGCCCGTCTCGCCTGCGCCCCTAGCGACTGGAGCCACGCGGCGATGGCCCGGGCCCGGCGATCCAATTCGCCGTACGTCAGCTCGCTGGCCTCCGTCTCACCGTCAGTTAAAAAGATGAAGGCGGGTTGCTCCGCGAGATCGTCGGCTCTCCGACGAAGAAGATCGACGAGTGTCGTGACGCCTGTACGCTCTTCGGATATCAATGCAGTCCCCCTCTGCGCTTCAGACACACCAGGAGCGTGAGATGTCGGTTATTCGTTCATCCCGAACCGCAGTGAACCTCTGTAGGGTTTCGCTCGTGTTCTCAGTCGGTGAGCTCGATGGCCATCTGCATTGAAGGGAACAGCTAGCGCGGTTTGGCAACCGCGCCCCTTCTCTGATGACTGAGTCGTTGTGTACTACTTAGACGGAATGCGAAATTATTTCCTCACCCCAGCTCCAAGATAGTCCTGGGCTGACAATTCCCAAGATTTCTACGAGCAGATTGAGTCCCGCAATCCGAGAGCCGCGCATGTCCTCGATTCTCACCAGAGGGGAGGCCTGCTGGAGATACGCTGCTGCGCCGACAGAGTTTGAGTTAGTGTTGGTCGGACAACACCAAGGACTTCGTTTCCGCTACCAGATCGGCGAGTGCGCTGGCCTGGGCGGCCAGTTCGTCCCGCCCCATTTCGATTCCTGGGTTGAGTATACGGCGTATCCTCTCGGATAGCCCTTGCGGTCTTAGGGACAGCTTGTCCATCGTCGAGACAAGCTGCTTTTCCCCGGGAAAGTATTCTCGATTCAGGGCGAACAGCACTTGGATGAGTGCCTGCAGCGTCTGTTAGACAATAGGTCTCCTGACGCAGCGTAACCTAACGAGGGAAATTGTTCCTGTCAAAGAATTGGGTCCTGGCGTATCTTCCTTCAGCACAATTCAAACACACGATCGTAACAGCGCCTCAAATCTATGTTGGGTGCGGCAGGAAAGGAGAGGCTTACGGATTTTCTCTATGGCGCTCAATCTGCCATCTAATTAGGTGGTAGCTGTCAATGTTGGAGCCTCCCATTCCCGAAGATTGTCAGAGGTGGCGGGTGCCCCAACCCATCGCTACGGGCCCTGCAAGTATAACCCTGAAGGCAACGGGTCGTGGACATAGATGGGTTCAATACACCTCTGTGATGTCGGAATACGGGTGTCTCAATCACTGGAACTCAAGTTTCACCGAGCCGATCACGGTGAACGGCGCCCCAACATCGACGACCTCTCTGATGTTGAGCGTGCCCGGAAAGTACCGTTGATCCAGCACATTGGTAAAATTCACGGCAGCGAGCAAATTGGTTCGAGTAAAGACATCCGGCCTGCGGTAGTACACGGCGGCATCCATACGGACAAATCCCGCCAGGTCGAACTGCCGACAGTCGTCGGGATTCTGGCATTGGAAGATCCCATTTCGCTTGCTCTGCGCATACATACCCAGGCCCGCACCGAGCCCTTTGAGCGGCCCTTCCTGCAGAAAGTAGGTCGTCCAGAGACTACCTTGATTCAACGCGGTATTGGGAACTCGGCTGCCTATCAGGAAGGAATTATCCCCGGTCACCCGTGTGTCGATGTAGGCATAGTTGGCGATAATGTCCCAACCGGGCAAAATTCTTCCCGCCACGTCGAACTCGATGCCTTCACTGCGCTGTTCACCCGTCGCCACGGAAAACGCGAAGCCGTTGACTGGGTCGGTCGTCAACACATTTTTTTTCTTGATGTGGAATGCCGCCACTTTTGCTCGCAATCGGTTCTCAAAGAATTGGAATTTCACGCCGCCCTCATAGGCCTTGCCACGTTCCGGCTCAAACAGCGTCCCGGCGAAGCTTCTGGTTCCCCCTGTTTGCGGCGCAAACGACTCCGTATAATTCGCAAAGAGTGCCATGGGCTTCCAGGGCTGGTAGGTCACCCCGACGGAAGGACTGAACGCCACCTTCGTTTGACTGTCCTCCGTCTGTGCCGGATCAAAGTCGGTTGGCCGATTGGTTAAATGCTGTTTAAAGTAGTCAAATCGTCCACCACCATGCACATGCAGATTCTCAAAAATCGTCACATGGTCGCCAAAATAGGCGCCCAGAATATTGTTGACCGTTTTCGTACTGCTTGATTTAAGCAGGGGCGTATTCAAGAACACCCGATCGGCTGGATTGAAAATATTAATATAGCTGAATGGAATGACGCCAGGATCAGAGGTGTCTCCGCCGAAATCACCCGATACGGAAGCGACATCGACTTCGCGGCCCAGTTCGACCCCAACGATTGTCCTATGCAGGATTGGACCAGTAGAAAACTTGCCGTGCAATTCGTTCTGCAAATAGTGACTTTGCGTAATGGTCGGAATGACAAACTGCGCCACATTCAGAATGCCATCGTTTTCGTCTCCAATGAAAAACCACGACTCACGGCTGGAGTACCGCGTGCGACTGACGGCCGATCGAAAGGCGGTTCGCCAGGAGAACAGATCATTGAACTCGTGCAACAGAGTGATGGTCGCTTTTCCATGGTTGGTTTCCATTTTGCGTGTCGGGTCGCCGAGGAAGCGGCTGATTGGGATGGGCGCTACGCCGTCGCCGAATGCCACCAATCCACGGTCGATGGGAGTGCGCGTATACATATACTCACCCTCAACCCGCAACGTGGTTCGAGGCACGATCTCCCACCCGATCGTCGGTGCCAAAAAGGTCCGTGTCGACTCAACACCATCACGAAAACTCCCGGCTGACTCAAACAAACCGTTGAACCTGAACGTCAGCGTCTTACTTTCATTTAATGGCCCACCAATGTCGAACTGCGGGCGATATAGGCCATAACTGCCAATAAGCATTTCCGCAGAGTAATAATGATGTTTCAACGGCGCTTTAGTGATTTGGTTGATGATGCCACCCGGATCAGACCGACCATACAGGTACGACGGCGGTCCCTTCACCACCTCGATACGCTCGAGGTTAATGATATCGCGCTGCGTTCGTGTCCCAAACACATCGTCGTCACGAAAACCATTCTTGAATGTGTTCAAGCCCGAGACAAATCCCCGGATCATAAACTGACCGCTCTGGCCACCTTGAAAATTCGATTGCGACACGCCACTCACATTTCGTAGGGCATCACTGAAGCGTATGACTTTTTGGTCTTCCAGCACTTGTTGCGTCACTACCTCGATGGAACGCGGGGTATCGTGTACCGGAACCGGCATTCTCGTTGCACTAGATGTCTCCTCGACGGTATACGCCTGGCTCTCTCGTCGTCTCGTCTCTTTCACCACAATTTCTGGCACCTTCACAGGCTTGGAATCAGCGATGGCCGGAGGTGCCTCGCTTCTCGGTTCCGCCAGTACCGGCTGGATTTCTGCGGGTGACGTTGAGACGCCACCCTGTACGAGCGTCACGGCATTCGTAGCCGTCAGGCGGTAGGTGAGGCCAGACCCTGCCAGCAGCGATTGGAGGGCCTCTTCAGGCTGGTGCCTTCCAGTCATACCGGACGACGTCTTGCCGGCGATCAACTCGGACGGCACACTGACCTGCCAGCCCGTAGCCTCAGCGAAGGCATTCAACGCACTACCAAGCGGTTGCGTAGGGATATTGAACTCGATGGGAGCGCTTGAGGCCACTGGGGACACAGTGTCTTGCGCGAAGGCCTCACCAGCTGCCGTCGTCACCAGCATGAAGAGAAGCAAACCCCAGTTGAGATACCACGGCCAAGGATGTGGCCGCCCTGCCGTACGTTCCATGTATCGTGAATCCTCTCTGTGGTCGCTCATGTTTGGTCATTCCATTCATTGGTTCATACTCTACTCGTAGGGCCTCATGGCCTTATCCTTTCCCCTGTAGACGGAACAACACGAACTCTTCCTCACCTGCTCGGGAGCCAGACGGCAATTTTGAGGATTGAAGATTAAAACAGAATGACAAGCCGATCAGCCAAGCTGATCGTTGAGACAGGGACTGTCTTCACGAGGACCGCGAGCGCACCAACGGGATCGTCTACGTTGTATGTTCCAGTTATCTTGATTTGGCCAACCTGCTGATTCAACAGTACGATGCTGCCAGGATGATACCGCTGCAATTCCCCGATCACCTGTGTAAATGGAACGTTCTGAACCACCAGCCTACCGCGCATCCATGAGGAGGCGGTCACGACATCAATGGCCTGCGGCCGGCCGAGATGATGTGGCTCTGCCTGAATCTGCGATCCCGCGGTCACAGCGACCGGAGCGTCTGTCTTGCCTTTCGATTCAACTTCGACAGCACCTTCGAGGACGGTGATACGATTCCCCTCTGGGTCGGCTCGTACGACAAATGTCGTTCCAACCGCTCGAACCGTGGTGTCCGTGCTCTCGACAAAAAACGGCCGCTCCGCGTCATGTCGGACATTGAGAAACACTTCGCCTTTGAGCAAACGAATTCGGCGAACCGTTGCGTCATACGAGAGCGCGAGGGCTGTCTGGGTATTGAGCGTGGCAATCGACCGATCGGGCAACTCAACGGTGCGCCGCTCTCCGGACCCCGTGTGATAGTCAGCCTGCCAGAGGATGGAAACATCAAAATGATCGACGAGAAGGACCACAAAGACAAGGCAGGCAGCAGCCAGGACGGGCCATCGCAGAGAAAACGTCGGCTTTGATTCAAGCCGGGACGGACCTGCCCCCGCCACGACAGAAGCAGCCGCAGTCAGCTCCGGACTATCCCATACTCTGGAAACCATGCGATAGATGAGGATATGTCGAGGACTCTGCGCCTGCCAAGCCTCAAATGCTCGCCGCTCTTCTTGCGTAACGCGGCTATTCTGTAAACGAATGACCCAAGCGACAGCTTCTTTCCTGAGTCGAAGGTCTTCCTCGGATTGCGCCATGTCGTATGAATCGTCCGGGCAATGCATGAATCAGTCCGGTCGGCCATGGTTCACCAAAACCGGGGCTAGTATACAGTGTGACGATTGAACGAACCAAGATCCTCACTCCTGGTGATCGATGGCCTCGAGTGCCTCACAGCTTTGATCCAGCGCTCGCATCAGTAACTTCTCTACCCCGCTCTCCGAAATACCCATCCGTACGGCAATTTCCTGATAGGAGTACCCATACACGCGGCACAGAACGAAGGCTTCACGGCTTCGGGGAGGAAGCTGTTCGATCGCCTGGAGGCACAAACGAAGCCGCTGCTTACCGAGCAACTCCCGTTCCGGCGACGGCGCCTGACTGGGGACCGCCGTTGCGGCATCCATGCCATCGAAGGCTTGGACGCTATTTTTTTCTTTCCGCAGATGGTCAATCGCCAAATTCGCTGCAATGCGATGGAGCAACGCACGCGGCTGCTCAACCACCTGCGCATCGCCGAGACGAAGCAACCGCACATAGGTATCCTGTACAAGGTCGGCAGCCGTTTCGTGCGACTTCACCATACCGACAAGCCGACGCGTCAATTCCTCACGGTACTGCTGAAACAGCGAGGCGATCTGTACATACGTGAGACGCAGGGCTGTCCCCATATCGGGGACATCGCGTGAACTCATGAGTTCTGCTCCAGCAAGGTTTGTACTTGGTATTATCATCGTCTATCTCCTTAATGATGCAGCGTGCGCAATAAAAAAAAGCCCAAGACGTCTTGTGACGTCTTGGGCTCCGGTCTTCAGAGACCTCTGGCCTCATCCTAATAGTGACTGCTAATTAGATACGCTTCACATCTAGGCCAAACCAATCTCGGATGGATCGTTTGGCCATAGAAGCATGGCAGCATATGGATCTCTCACTTTAGGCTCATCAACACCTCTATTTTCTTAGTTGATATAAGTTCTCAATATCATCTCTGTGTTACTTCTGTCAACCTCTATTTTTATCGGCCGCTGCATTGACTCAGAATTGGAGACTACCGCTGAAGATACGAAGCTTTGGAGGTATGAATGCGATGCTCAGATTCGCGTTTAGAGAATCGCCAATCCTCTTTCTGCATTAGCACTTGCCCATATCCACATGACGACAATAGCCGACAAGAGAATTCCGATCGCCGTAGCCAAACTGACGAATATGGCCAGATCATCTCTCGATTCAAGATAACGTTTACCCATCGTCGCTCCTCCTTCAAGGTTCAGTCCCAATTGCACCGGCTTCGTTCAGCCAACCGTTTGGCTAGTGACAGGCCGCACCTGGAGTCGGCTGTGCTGCCCTCAACGAGTGCTCTGTAGACGGACGTGCGACAATCACGGCTAAGCGCTGTACAGACTCGGAAAATACAAGAAATTCATCTCGAGTCAGATGGAGCGTGACCGCACCGCACGTCAGGTGCAGCTTCCCACATCCACATAATACAAGCTTCATCGGGCTTTCCTTACTGAATACCTTCTTCATGCGAGTAATCCTTTCCATTCATTAAGATTTACGTTATCCATGGAGCTGCTAGCGACCCCGTTTGGACACGGTGATGGCACGACTCTGAAATACGACGCTCTCTTCGCGATACCACCCGCAATTGATACATCTCCAAAGCCTTGCACGATAATAATCAGGATCTCGTTCACCGATGACATACCCTCCGCATCGCCTACAGCTCGTTTTCATCATGCCTCCAGAGTTGCTATTGGTCCGGATGGTTTTTGATCGAACATGAGAAACCAGGCTTCTTGTTATTGAACCCAGCGTCCGACCGAAAGCCTGCTATGGCCATCACCGATACGCTGGATCATGGTTTCCATATCGCCCTCGCATCGGCCGCAACAGGAGTCATCCAGCCCCATCGCCTGCTTCATCGCTTCCGGACAAGCTCCGTGACGTGATGCCAAAGTGGAAAACTCGGATTCCTTGATTCCCTTACAGATACAAATGAACATGCGCATCTCCTTGGCTAATCAAACACACCGACCACACTGCTCACAGCAGCTTCCCTACCAAAAATAAAGCCCAAGGCATCCTTCGACACCTTGGGCTCCGGTCTTCACGACCTCTGGCCTCGCAACTCCCCTCACAAACATATATTTGATATAGCTTCTCAATATCATTTAAATAGGCTGCGGTCAAGTTCCTTTATTATATTTAACCAAACTGATTTCACGTGTGTCTTGTGAAGGAACCCGTGGGGCTAAATCTCAACAAGTCGACAGTAAGGCTGGCTTCATTCTGTAAACAAGGATTGATTAAACAGTCAGCCTTCGGTTCAGTCGCCGATGGGCCTGTCGCTTGAGCCACCACATGCGAAGGGCGGTGACATAGAGGATGAGCGGAACGAATCCACAGACAAATACAATCCAGCGGCCGATCAACCCAAACGCTTCCCCATTATGCAGCGGAAAGAGCCAAGCCAGAAAGATCTCACCAGAGCTGAACCGATTCCAGTCCACAACACGAAGTACACTTCCGCTATACTGATCTAGCCAGACCTCACTTTGCCCACCACCTGATTTCCTCACCTCGCCTAACTGGCGAAACGTCAACTGATAAATATCAGTGTCGTCGTGAGGCAGGCCGATGTACCGTAACTCTCCATCGGGAAAGATTTGACGCCCTCGGGTGACAGCCTGTTCGACGGACAAGGCAGCCGTACCTGGAATAGGTATCGAATGCACCTCAGAGAACTCTTGGACCGGGGAAAAGAACTGGACAATCGGAATAAGGTATTCGCCGAATTCAAGATACACTCCTGTAAACGCCAGCGTCGCGAGTGCGATGGCGCTGTAAAGACCACTCACCTTGTGCCACTGATAGTGGTGACGGATAACTGTGCCACCTGATTTGAATGTGAAGGCCTCACGAATCCGACTAGGGCTTGGCCACCAGAGATACACACCCGTTCCGATCGATATGAGCAGAGCGATGGCCACGAAACCGACAATCGTCTCCCCAAGATGATCCAGAAGCAGTGACTGATGCAACTCATAGACGAACGAGACAAAGTACCCACCCCATTCTCGAGCTTGACTCAGCACTGTCCCGCTGTACGGATCGATGGTGACCTGATACTGCATGACCTGATCGAGTTTGGTTTTTGGTAGCTTGAACCAGGCGTGAAAAACGTCGCGCTCATGCGATGGCAACTCAAGGCTGTCCAACCAACCGCCGGGAGGCGCCGCGGCCTGCGCTGTCTCGACCACTTCATTCAACGACTTGTAGGGACCTGAGCCGCTTGTCGTCAACTGTGCTGGATTCATCCATTCATCGATGGCCTTATAAAACACCAGGACACTGCCGCTCAGACTCATCAAGACGAACAGCGCCCCTCCGAACAGTCCAAGGTACAGATGTGTGCGTAACCAGAACCGCCTGAGGGAGTACCGAGGAACGGCTTGAGCCGGAAGCGACACCCTACCCTCGTCCAACAGAATCATGACCGTTGGTGTGCTGGGTGCAGAGGGCATGGCGTTGTCGCGTTTCATCATAAACATGAGACGCATCGATCTAGTACAAACACACCGCGCACAGGCCACTGAACACACAGAGAGCCGTTGCATAGGTTGGAATTGCAAAAGGTGGGGTGGAGCCACTTACTGACGATCACTAGGAGTCATGTCGACAGGCGGCATCCCTTGGATGGCTGAGTGATGAATAGAAACGAAGCGCCCGCACCTGGTGCACTTGATCACGAGGTCGTCTCCCTGCCAGCGCGCCACGAGCTTACCGCACCGGCACCGGACATCGACACTCGACCTTGCAGAGCTCCCCCGCATTACACCTTCCTCGTTCCTGCTGACGTGTTCAGGCTCCACCGTGAGTTGGCAGACGCTGCAGGCTGCTAGGACTTCAATGCCCTCATCACAACCACCTATCCGTCGACTGCACACTGAGCTGAACGTCGTGCTCTCTATTTAAACGTCAGCTTCTTCAGTTCGGATGCCGCCAACTCCACTTCACCGAAATCTGACTGACCCTTGAAGCTTCCCGCAATGGCCAAGACAAAATCGCCGGTTTTGCCGTCCGCCAGCGTGATAGAGACATTGGGAAGCGAGCCGTTCCCTGATGGTTTGAGATCAATGAGCTTGATACTGTCGAACTTAATTTTAACCGTGGCCGTCCCCCGTTTGACCGGCACTTCCTTGAGTTCATGCGGCACGAAGGCCGTCTCACTGATTTTTTCTTCCCAGTAGAAGATGACGTTTTTCAGGTCCGTCTCGATGCCTTTTACATCTGTCGCAGAGGCGTGAAACATCTTGTCTGCTCGACCGTCCGGTTTGCTCTGGCCCCAGGCCGAGCTACTCGGCATCCAGAGTGCTCCGATGACGAGCGCGGCTTGAGCCACATAGATGGTCGTTCGAGTGATCGTCCAGCGATTCATAATCGATCTCCTTCTTCAATCTTCAATTCGAATTTACCCGTCCAAACGATAGCTGATAGGAATGAGTATGGTGATCTGGCGTTGACCGAGTGGGTGTTTGAGCCTCAAGGGCGACGCTTTTTTCATCACGGCCATGGCCTCCTCATCCAAAACTGCCCGGCCAGACGTTTCGGCAATCTGCACCCCCATTACCTCGCCATCATCGCGAATGATGGCCGACACCACGACCTTGCCCTCCCAATGATTCATCCTGGCCAGAGCCGGATACCGTTTCAGCTCTTCGATCCTTCCCCAGAGCGCATCCCTGAGCCAGCCGAAATCTGCACGCGTTTCCCGATGTTGTACCTGCCGATACTCCACCTGACGATACTCGGTGCGCGAGACGACCGATTCAATCGGCTCACGCGTCTCAGTCACGGGCTGCTCAGACGATTCGACCGGCGTCTCCACCACAGATGGCGCGATCACCGGTTCAGTTTCGGTCGCCGCCACGGCGGCATACTCCATGACCGGCTCGGCATTCGTGACCACGTCCGTCACCATCTGATTTCTGTCCACTGGAACAGTGACCTCCTGCTGCGCAGGCGCCTGTTGGGCGACCACCGGTTTGACCTGTCGGACGGGAGGACTCGGCTTGACGGTGGGGGGAGGCGGTTGCACGAGCGGTTCAGCCGGCTGTGCGTCAGGCTGTACCGGCGAGTCCACCATGGCAATGTCCCATTGGAACAGTGAAGGCGGAGCTGATTGCTCGATCGCCCCCATCACAAACAGCGCCGCGGTGATCCCGAGACCATGCACGATCACAGACGTCAGCCACCCTCTTGTTTGATCGGATGCTCCCCCTGTGCGGCCGCGATCAGAGGTCCAGGTGGTCATGATCGGAGCACCTCCAAACTCACCTGTCGAAATCCCATCCCCCTCACCTCATCGACAACACCCACGAATCGTTCCAACACCGTCACCCGATCAGCCCGAAGCACGACGGCAGACTCGCGCGGATGCCCATTCAAAATGGTTGACAGCCCGTTGTCCGGAATAGGTTGATCATTCACAAACAGCCGGCCATCGGCCGTCAAGGTGATCATCAGCGGGACATCCTTGTGATCGGTCACCTCCTTGGCCTTCGCCAATTCGACCGGCACCTGCCCGGTCGAAATGAACGTGGCTGTGGTCAGAACAATCACCAGTAGAACCAGCATCACATCCACGAGAGGAATGACATTGATCTGGTTCAGCTCACGCTCCATGCTGCACCCTGTACAACGTGATTAGCTCTGAGACACGGCGCCGGAGGATGTTATTCAGCACGACGCAGGGAATCGCCACCAGCAGCCCGATGGCTGTCGCCTTGAGCGCCAGGCTCAGCCCGACCATAATCGCACCGACCGCCATCGTTCCCGATGTCCCCATCGTATGAAACGTCAACATGATCCCTAACACGGTGCCAAGGAGCCCAATGTACGGCGCATTGGCAGCGATCGTGCCGATGACGACCAGTCGTTTCGTCAAGGCCATTTCCAATAGCTGAATGTTGTCGAACTGTTTCGGTGTCACGCGCCGATAATACAGCCACCGCTCTACTGCCACGGCGAATGCCCACAGGCTCAACACGACTAACAGTCCGATAATGCCGTAATCCACCAAGTTCTTGAGTGCATCCATCTTGTCATTCCCTATGTATGAAGCAACGAATACTCAGCCGGTGAGCCCCTGTTCAAGGTGCACCTATCAACTTTGCACACACGTCCCCATCCTGTATCGGTAAGTGGCCAATCAATACAGTTATGAATGAGACGAATCCGTCTCATTCATCCCTCACCCTCTCTCTGGACAATTTTGCGATCCTATGAAGGTCAGTGCTGCTGTTCCCTGTGAATAAGCTGAAGAGGCTACGACAATTCAAGATGATAGCGGTCAAGCGTCGTGGCTTTTTGACGCTCAAGATTGGAGAGGGACTTATTGTAATCCACAATCGCCCGCAGCTCATTCCCCTGCGCCGTGGCCAGGTCTCGCTGAAAATCAAGAACAAAGCGGGTCGTGCTCAGCCCGACGCGTAACCGTTCCTGCTCGGTTTGCAGTTGTTTCTCAGCTAACATGCGTGCCGAGCGGGTGGTTCCGATACGCTTGAAGTCTGTCTCCACCCGCCGCACCGCCTCACGCACCACGAGAATGATTTGATGACGGACACGTTCCAGGGAGGCTTCGGCATTCTTAGCCTCCAATTGGCGTTTGTTGTAGGCACTGATGGCGGAACGGTTGCCAAGCGGATAGCTGAACATCAACCCCGCCCCGTAGTTATAGAAATCGCCGCTGAAGTTTCTTGTAAACGAGTTACCAAAATCAGTCCCTAATCCTGAAAGTCCGACGGTTCCCTGCACAGAGAGTGTGGGCAGCAACTGGTTGCGGGCGAATTTCCTATTCAGCTCGCTGGACTCGATATTTTTTTTGGCTTGCGCAATTTCCGGCCGCTGTTCGATAGCAGTCTCAATGGCCTCTTCAAGACTGAGCGTTTCCATAAAGGTGATAGGCGCGTCAAGTGTTATGAGGCGGACCGTTTGCCGCAGCTCAACTTCACCCGGATTGAGCAGGGTTCGCAGTTGATCCTCCTCATCCCGAATGGCTTTTTCAGCCACCAAGACCTGCTCTACTCGGGATGCGACGGCGGCCTCAGCCTGAAGCACATCGACCACCGACATCACCCCAGCCTTGGCCTTGATCCTGTTCGTCGCCAGCAATTCCTCGGCAGCCTTCAACGCGGCTTGGGCGACCTTCACATTTTCGCGGGCATATACCAGTTCCCAATAATTTTGTTCCACGGACGCGATGACGGTCAGGACCTGATCTCGAAAGATGTGCTGCTCGACGACCGCATTATTTTGGGCGACCTTGATAAAGGTCTGGTTGACCCCGATCCCGGCATTCTTCAATACCGGCTGGGTTAGGCTGAACGAGAGGCCGCCGGTCCAGGCTGGATTAAACAAGAACCCCTCGGCAAGATCCTGATTCACACTGTTCCGTGCCGGATTATAGATCACCCCGACATTGCCGCCCGTCACGAGGTTGGTCGACGCATCGACGGTTACGGAATGGTTGCGCTGGTCGAACCTCTGGATCTGATTCAGGAGATTTCCTGTTGCACCGAACACGGGTCGCTCAAGAGGATCAACCGTCCGCAGATACCGCCCGTTCACACTCAACGTGGGATCAAACCTTGCTTGTTCGATCACGATATCGGCCAACCGGCTTTCTTTCGTGTGGCGACTGATGCTGATATCGAGATTATGCTGCAGGGCACGCACGGTTGCCTCTGCCAGCGAGATCTGTTCTGAGCGTTCCGAAGGCATCGGTTGGGTGACCTCCAGACCCCAACTTGAGGTTGGAACCAACCAGGCCCACAGACTGGCGATTATGATGGCTGCAAGCCGATGGCGAACGGTCACTCCACGAACCATCACATTCCCCTCATAGATCAAGTCCCGGTCACCAGCCGACCGACCCTGCCAAACCAAAAAAGACGCACTCGCCACCTCTGGACTCATCATTCATTCCTACCTAATAAGACGAAATAGCTTGGTCTTGTCCGCACATCCACTGGTAGTGTTGTTCCTGCTGAGCGTCGCGAATCGCGGAATGGAAGGACAAACTCGTAACGGGTTATGGACATCACTATGTATGCCCATGCCGGGAAGCCTATGCTCCTGCGCGTGGGACATCAGAAATCTTGCCGCGGCCCGATAAGATCGCATAGCCGGCTGGCACTAGGAAAAGCGTCACGAGAGTTGACACCACTAATCCACCGATGATCACGACTCCGATCTGACGACGGCCGACTGCTCCTGCACCGGTGGCAAAGGCAAGCGGCAAGGCTCCGATGATCGTCGCGCAGGTCGTCATCAGGATCGGGCGAAGGCGTACCGCGGCGGCTTCAATCACCGCCTGAGACACATCGACTCCCCGTTCACGAAGCTGATTGGCGAATTCCACGATAAGAATTGCATTCTTCGTGACCAGCCCGATCAGAATCACCAGTCCGATTTGACTATAAATCGTGAGGGTCCCATCGATCGCGGCCAAGGAGAGCACCGCTCCCGATACGGCTGGCGGTACGGCCAGTAGAATCGTCCATGGATGCCGGAAACTTTCGAACTGCGCCGCAAGAACCAGGAAGATGACCGCCAACGCCAATGCGAAGGTCAGAGACAAGTTTCGATTGCTTTCCGCGAAAGTCTTGGATTCTCCGGCATAGGTGGTCCGCATACCAGGCTTGATGATCCCCTTCGATGTTTCATCCAGATAGTTCAAAGCCTGTCCGATCGTGAACCCGTCGGCCAACCCCGCGCTGATCGTGACGGCGCGCATGCGATCGACATGGTTCAACGCTTCCGGGGCCGGCACTTCCTTGATCGTCACGATATTGTTGAGCTGGACCAATGCCCCGTCATTTCCCCGCACATAGAGCTGACTGATGTCGGATGGTTTCTCGCGATGCCGGTCGTCGACTTTCATGATCACTTTGTACTGTCGACCGGTCTGCATGAACGTATTCACCGGTCTTCCGCTGAGTAAGGTCTCCAACGTTCGCCCGATGGAGGCAACGGACACGCCGAGATCGGCGCTCTTGTCGCGATGCGTTTCCACGGTCAAGTGTGGCGTACTCAACGCCACATCCATTCCAGGCGCCACAAATCCCGGGTGGCTCGCCAATCGTGCCACCAGCTCATCGGCAACCTGCTGTAGTTCCTGATAGTCCAATCCCCCAAGGACGAACTGCACGGGAGACTTCTCCAACCAATCTCCGATAGAGGAGGGATTGAGGAGATAGGCCTTCACCCCGGTCAAGGTACCGAGTTTGTGATTCAGGTCTGCGACGATCTCTTGTTGACTCCTCGTGCGCTCGCTCCAATCTTTCAGCGTCACCCAACTCTCGGCACGGTTGACCCTCGTCGGACGGTCGCCGAGGGCCACCATCGTGTACGTGTGGGCAATCTCAGGAACCGTCTGGAGCAATGTTTCCAACTCTTTGGCGTAGGTGTCGGTGTAGCGAATCGTGGCGCCCTGTGGCGCGGTGAGAAAGCTGGAAAACCATCCCACGTCTTCGAGCGGCGCCAGTTCGGACGGAAGCCGATTAAAGAGGGAAAAACTCGCCACACTGGCTCCGACAGCCACGATCACAACCACCGTTCTCGCGTTGATGGCCCATGCAAGGGCACGGCGGTAGCGTTGGGTCACCGCATCTGCCAGCCTTGCGGCGAAGTGGAATGGAGTGAACCGTCCGCTGTCTTGGCGAAGCATACGCCCACACATCATCGGCGTGAGGGTCAGTGCCACGAAACCAGACAAGAGCACCGCTGATGCGATCGCAATGGCCAATTCCGCAAAGAGTTTCCCGATGACGTCGGTCAGAAAAGCGATTGGGATGAACACGGTAACCAGTGAAATCGTGGTTGCGATGACAGCAAAAGCGATTTCGTTGGTCCCCTCGACGGCGGCCCGCAGCGGCGGCATGCCGGCAACGATCCGTCGATGAATATTCTCAAGAACAATGACGGCATCATCCACTACCAGACCGACGGAAAGCACGAGTCCCAAAAGGGTCAGCACGTTCAGTGAGCACCCGGTCACTGCCATGATCGTGCACGTCCCGATAATCGAAGTCGGGATTGCGATCACCGGTATCCATGTCGCTCGCACGCTTCCCAGAAAACAAAAGATCACCAGCACGACAAGGAACAGCGACAAACCCAACGCTCCGTACACTTCCTCCAACGACCGTTCGATCGGAGTCGAACTGTCCCACGCCAGCGTCAGCTGCATCCCCTCCGGCAATCCCGCCGCAATGGAGGGGAGTTGCTCCCGGACGGCTCGCACGACTGCCAAGGTGTCCGCCTTCGACTGGCGGGACACGGAAATCCCCAGCGATGACTTGCCGTTGAATCGCACCAACTTTCGGGTATCCTCAGCGCCCAGTTCCACTCGGGCCACGTCCTCCAGACGAACCGGATACCCCTCTCGATAGGCCACAATGAGCGATTCGAACTGCTTGGGAGTATGCAGAGTTCCTTTGAGCGAGACGCTGAATTCCATCTGATTGCTTTCGATCCGCCCGGCCGGAATCGACGCATTCTGATTGCGGATTGCATCTTCCACCTGCTCAATTGTCAGACGACGAGCCACTAATCGATCGGGGTCCAGCCAAATCCGCATGGCATAGCGTCGTTCCCCGTCGAGATAGGTCGATGACACGCCGGGGATCATGGCCAACCGTGTTTTGATAAATCGATCGGCGATATCAGAGAGCTCTAGTTCAGAATGGTGGCTGCTGAACACCGCGAGCCATAAGACTTCGGTATTCTCCGCCGCAGCCTTTTCGACATGAGGCTCAAGAATTCCCAACGGCAGTACCGGGCGAACTTGAGACACCCGATCGCGGACATCGTTGGTGGCACCGTCTAGATCTCGCCCTAGCTCAAACTCCATCGTGATCGAGGAGACTTCTTCGCGGCTGGCAGAGCTGATCGTCCGAAGCCCCTGAATACCGCTGAGCGCATCCTCAAGCGGTGTCGTAACGTCAGCCTCCAGCACGGAGACACTGGCCCCAGGATAGACGGTTCGAACTGAAACGATCGGCGGTTTGATGTCCGGATACTCACGAACAGGCAATCGCAGGAAATTCAAGATCCCAAACAACGCCAGCAACAGCGTCATCACGATCGCGAATACCGGTCGCTGGATACAGGTCTCTGAAAGACGCATATCTACTCGTAATTTGACAAGGCAGGGGCACTCACGCCGGAGAAAGCTGCCGGCTGTTAATCAGATGACTCACTCGAGACAAGATCGCCATCATGGAGCTTGTGGGTACCAGTTCGAACCACGACATCGCCTTCCTTCAACCCTGCACGTACGTGGACCATCCCCCGTTCACGCACGCCGAGTGTCACTTCTTTCAGTCTGGCAGTCCGTCCCTCGACCTGAAAGACCAAGGTCTTTTCCTGGCGGATAAATCCCGCTTCCTCCGGAATGAGCAAGGCATGAGGATCTTCTCCGAGGGTCAACCGAACGGTCACAAAGAGGCCAGGTCTGAGGGTACCTGTTGGATTCGGAATCACCGCGCGGACCGCCACGGTCCTATTGACAGCATCGACTCTGGGATCTATGGCCGTCACGTGTCCCTCGAACACAGTATTCGGGAATGCCTCGGTCGTCACCATCAACTTCTGGTTCACGTGCAGACGGCTCAACCACACTTCCGCCACCTTGAAATCCACATGCAGCGTGTGTAGGTCTTCCAGATTGACGATGTTCTGCCCGGGCTGAAGATAATCGCCGACTGAGACGCGCCGCAGTCCTAACGTGCCGCTGAACGGGGCACGGATCACGGTTTTCTTCAGACGAGCCGCGTAGAGACGACTGTTCGCCGCTGCAGAATGCCACCCTATCCTGGCTTCATCCATCTGTTGCGCAGGAACAATGGCGGACTGTTCGTCGGTAATCTGTTTCAACCGCTCATAGGTCACCAGCGCCATTTTCTCCTCCGCCGACGCCTGATTGACTTGCGACTGAAGCTCTTCCGGATCCAATTCCAACAGCGGAGCCCCGCGTTCAATCACTTGTCCGTCCTGAAAGTGGATGTGACGAATGACCCCGGCAATCTCCGGTCTCACGGTGATCGAGGCAATCGCCTCCAGTGTGCCAACCGCCTGGATGAATTCTGTGATGGAACCGACTGCGACGGGGGCTACGTCAACCAAGATAAGTTTGTCGGGCGCAGCTGTCGTAGATGACTCACTGGGTGATTGATTTCCCAACCGAAATGTAATCAGGATAACCACGGCAACGACACCAACGATAACAATCCAACTTTTGACATGCATGTTCACGATTCGTTGTCGCCTCAGCCTTCACCCCTTCAGAGCAGAGTCGGGACATTACACCCCGTCGTATAGAAGACGAGTAATCAGATAGAAACCTCACCTACCGCACAATTAATCATGAAGAAATAGAATAGATTACAGTAGTCCAGGCCTTCGGAAGCGAAGTTGTGCCTGTTTGAACAGCGTACCCAGTCAGAAGAAGGGGGTACTGGAATGCATGGCTAGTGATGGATTCTGCTGCGGACTTGACATGTGGACCAGTTTACCTACCGTGCCAAAAACTAAGGCGGGAACTGAAGAGAATTTATCAGGTGTGGTTTATCAAACAATATCAGTATGGCGGCAATGAAAGGACACTATGAAGCAATGTATGCTTCCCAAGCAATCCGGCCTATGCCTTCAAGCGCAATGCGGTGTACTTCAAGAGCGAAACGCTCGTCCCCAAGCAGGGAGGACGAGACAGGAATAAGAAGAAACAGGAGCGACTGACAGGTGCCCGTACTGCATCACCTTTTGCGCCCGCGTCGGCGTCGATCATCTTTCCTGCAGTCTCCTTATTTTGTCTCTGGCCAACGACCTCATAGTTCACGATCTCTCTCTCCCTAGCTCCCTCAAGGTTTCCTGAGTACGGCCTTGCCCACTCAGATAGTGCACGAGGTCTGCGGCTAGTTGCCGATCCTCCCCACGACCTGACCGGGCTAACGTCCGCATCACCTGCTCATAATTCCGCATGACTTCCTGGGCTCTTCCATGTCGGCGCGTGGTCCGTTTCAGCCGCTCCAGTGTCTTCCCCTCTTTGCTCGGTTCCTGCAGATGCCGCACCGTCCAGCGTTCATGGGTGGTTCGATGAATCCGGCTCGTGGTGGTGGCCTCAATCCCATGCTCGCGTAAGGCCTCGGCAAACCCCTCCCGCCACCGTTGGAGATCAGCCTTTCTCGGATTCAAACGGATGCCATCGAGACCGGCGGCCTTCACCGTGAGATGCACATGTGGATGCGGAGACGGGTGTGGGTCGGGATCAGTCTCGAACGTGTGAAGGACCATCGCGTACTGAAAACCCGAGAACTCCCGCTTGGCGAAGTCCCGAGCCGCTCGTTGGACCGATAACGGGTCGGTGCGTGTCGGCATGGAGAGGGCGAGATGAAAGGCGTCGCGCATGGTGGAGTCCGCGGCGATCGGCATGCCGCCATCGCGCCATTCGGTCTTCAAATCGGCCACCGCCTCGTTCCCCTTGATCACCTGGCCATCTTGATCCTCGATCTCGAGTTGGCCATCCCGTGAAATGTAGGTGAGATTGTTCGAGATGCCCTTCATCCCCTTCGGTGCCCTGACGAGTTTCACCATGACTTGGGGCGCGCGGCGGACCATCGCCTGCAGGGTCTGCCGCACATAGGTGGTCCGAGTCTGTGGTGTGCTGAGCCGTCCACCGGCACGCATCGGCTTAGGGGAGCCAAGCGGCGTGCGTTTGCTGCGACGCGGTCGCGGGAGTGTCTCGGTTGAGACATTGAAGAGCCGACTCCCCCACTGATCCAATCGCTCATCGATCCTGACTCGTGATGAAGTCATTGGAGGTGCCAGCGCTCCACGGTCCCGCGCAAGACATCCGAGACCTTGTCAGTATGGGCGCGGATCACGCGGGAGAGTTCGGTGATGACTTCCACCCGGAATGCGGTCCGGTTCTGGGGCGAGGTGTTCAACACTTTCGCAATCTGGTTCAGGTTCCTCCCCAACGCAAGGAGTTGTTGGTTCGAGCGGGTCAGTCGTTCCAACTCTGGCTGTCCGACATGGGGTTGCCCGGTCAATTTGGTGCGGATCATGGCCACGACCCATTGCGTCGGTCGATAGCCTTCCTGGGCAGCCAGGGTGTTGAGTCCGGCGAGCTCCGAGGCCGTCAGGTGGAGTTTCATCCGTTGGGCCGCTTTCTCCCTTCGATTCTTCAGCACCCTGCGAGGCGTGGCTGACTGGGCGGAGGCACCGCTGATCGCACGCCCCAGAATCTGGCGCAGGGCCACGCTCGGCGTAACCTGATGGGCCTGACACCAGGCAAGCCAGGGGGTTTTCAGGTCGCCGAGGTCGGCACTGATGGTGGTGGTGCGGGACTTTGCCATGATTGTTTGGGGCGGTCAGGACCAGGAAACGGACCAGACTGCTACGGCGGGCAGTGTAAACCCAAACGCGCTTGTAATACAAGAAGGGCTCATAGCCATATCCTGCAACATAGAAAAGAGATAAGAAAAGAAGAAGAGAAGAAAGAAGAAAGAGCTCGCGACCCACCCCCACCCTCGGAGACACCGCCAGCCAAGCCCCCTCCCCGGTCGGTCTGAACCGAGCCCGATCACCCAGGCGAGACGCCTTCCCGTTCCCCGTGAGCCATCAGGGGCAGGAGACGCGTGGGAAGAGAAGAGGGGGAAAGGGAGCAACCCCTCCCCACCCGGTCATTCGTTCCTGATTGGTTGACCGGTCACCAGGCCGGTACACCCGCCTGCATTAGGTTGGCATTCACGAGACCAGACGGATGTGGGACGGGGGCATGATCTCATGAGATCATGCCCCCTGAATGGATCGAGGAGGTTACGGGGACAGGATTTCTCGCACTGCGGTCGAGGCAAAGAAACCTTGATCTCGGAGCGTGGCAAACCAAGCTCGGGCAAACTCCTTTAGCTCCTGTTTCAGCGCGGGCACGACGTGGGTACGCCTGCCAGCCTCGTCATACCGATACACGTCTTGCGAAAGTCCCAGGTAGTCGTTCCGGAAGGACACCGGTTCGGCTACCGCGCCGTCGGGTAGGTTGTGACATAGGAACACGATGTCGGGATCGCGCATGAGGTCGCCGTTCTGTTCCCCATAATGGCACAGCGACACCAATCGCTGTCCGTCATGACTGACGCCAATCTCCTCGACCGAGAGTGGCGTGAAGCCGGGCACCGTGATGCGGACGGCTCGGACACCGCCAAGCAGTTGATTGAGATGCTGTGCAAATTCCTGATAGTCCTTCATCATCATGATCCTTTCTTCGAATGCAGGAAGCCCCCGACCCGAGGGCCGGAGGCTTCCTATGACGGTCAGCGGTCCGACCGCTCCGCGATCCAGCGTGTCGCCTGTTGGGCGACGACGATCAACGCGTCAAGGTCTGCGACTCCGAAGGACTCGGAATTCTTCCAGACTCCATCCTGGCCCTTGTACGAGCGAGCCACGGTCACGTTGTAGAACGGACCGTTCATGCCCTCGTTCTTCCAGATGCTCGCCTTGATGCGGCTGCATCGAAGCGTGGTGACCGGCTTGGGTTTTTTGTCTTGAGGTGCCATGGTGTTGTCTCCTTTAGTTAGAGTTGATGTGTTGGCCTCTCACGAGGAAGTGGAGGCCACACAGCGACAACAAAGGAGACAGAGAGGCCGCCGCTACCTGGCGGGCCGGCGGGCGCGATGCGGAGGAATGCCCGCGGAAGACGACGCAGGTTTCTGCGGCGCGCGGGCATGATCGACGCAGCCCGACGGTGGAGAGCCAGGGCGACGGCCGGATGCGCACAGGCACCGGACCAGAAACCACAAGCCGGTCCCCGCGCATCATCAGCCAGGCATGACAGAGCGGATTCAACGAACGAGGCAAGACGGTCCTGTTCAGCTAGACGGAAGAGACCACGCCTGTTCGTCAAGGTGGAGAAAGATCACCGAGTCAGCTTCAAGACGGTCTGGGGCTTGACGCGGTGGTCGGCCAGCAGGCGATGATGCACCATCCAGATTGTCGCTGAACGTGGTGGAAGACTGAATGGCTCTCACGAGGTTGCCGGGGAAGCCCCATCATAGTTGTCGTGATAGAAGGGATGAGAATCAGAGACGAGCAGCATAGGGACGAAGCGCCGCTTTAGGGAAAATATCTGCCAGGCAGTTTATTCTGCTCCTGATAATGTTCGCACTCAATGTCAGTTAAACAGGTCGGCGTGCGTGCCTGTCCGTTCGAGAATGAGGATCGTGGCTTCAATTCTGTAGATGAGCAGCCAATCTGGTTGGATATGGCATTCTCGATGGTAGTTCCACTCACCGGTGAGTGTATGGTCCTTGTTCTTGGGAGGCAATGATTGTCGGGCCTGAAGAAGGTCAACGATGGCTTCGAGTTTGTCGAGATCGTAGCCCCGTTTTTTGGCAAGCTTGAGGTCTTTGAGAAAACGGCTGGTGGTTTTGAGGAGCAGCACGACTTAGGTGCCCGTACGGCTTCTGAGTGCGCGAAAATTCTTAAATGAGGAGAGCTTCTGGGGATGCTTCGCTTCTTCAAAGGCCTCCAGCGTGTGAGCGTTCGGAATCATGAGAGGAAAGGGGATACCCTGTTGGAGTTCAACCTGGGCATAAAAGAGACGGATGGCTTCGGCTTCGGTCAGACCAAGGCGGTCGAAGACTTTCACCGCCTTCTTTTTCAGACTCGTGTCGATACGAGTATTGATGCGGTCGGACATAGACATCTCTCCAGCTTTTCTCATGCTCGGATTGTACGCCATTTGTCGTGCAAATGAAAGATGATTCTCTGTCGGTGCTGAAGTCAGCAGCGTTGGCCGATGGTCAACATCATGGAGACATCTGCCGTGCCAGCCAACGTCGGTTGTCCCCTATCCTGACCCCACGTTTTCATCCGGACGTGCCCGCGAGGCGGCTTCGGCATGTACAGGCTTCTCTCTCGGTCCTCCTCCCCTACCGACGTCTTCGCTCATGACGAGAATCCGGGAGGCAACCGGTCGCATGATTGCCTTGCGTAGCACGACTCAAGCAGCTACAGTCGAACGTGCGCATGAGTGGGATGAAGCCAAGAACCGCAGCAATCTTCGTGGTGATGGCTCATGCCCCGCACGGGCACGAGGTGACGCGCATGATGCCCTTGAGAAAGGCGAACCAAAGTGAGCAGAACATCTATCAAAAGCGACGTGGCGAGACTTGACCGTCTGAAGGATCGGGATATCGACTACTCCGATATCCCGCCATTAGATGACGCATTTTTCAAGAAAGCCACGATGGTCGCCTGGCCGCCGGTGAAGCGGCAAGTGACTATACGTCTCGATGCGGATGTGCTCCGCTGGCTGAAGGCCTCCGGCAAGGGCTACCAGACACGGCTCAACTATATTCTCCGTGCGGCAATGGAGCATCAGGGGCCTCGGCGACCGCGCGCCACAAAGCGCCGGCGGTCGCGCGCGGCGTAACGAAAGAGCGGCTGCATGAAAAAACGAGTCCCTGAAGGAATCAAGGTCTATCGCGGGTCTGGCAATGTCTTCGCAGACTTGGAGCTGCCAGATGCTGAGATGCTCCAGATCAAGGCCGGGCTCGTGATCGAGATCCGGAAAGCACTTCGTCAACAAGGGCTGACTCAGCAAGCCGCCGCCACACGGATGGGGCTCACACAACCGAAGGTCTGCAGCATGCTGCGCGGGGACTTCTCCAATGTGTCCGAACGCAAACTGATGGAGTGCCTGAATCGGCTCGGCTACGATATTGAAATCAAAGTTCGGCCAACCTCTGCTCGCATCGGACATCTGATGCTCGCGCTGCCGTAAGCACGGAGCGTTCACTTGCAACGGTGCTCCCTCTCCTCAGAGATGAACCGCACTTTCCCTGTCATTCCTCAGAACCCGCTACTCCTCTCGTTTCTTGACGGATACTGACAATGCAGCACATCACGCCCCAAGGGGTCAGGGCATCCTGCTAATAGTATCCAGGCTGGCTCCGGCTATACGGATCACGTTGTGAAGCCGGCGGAGGTTCGTCGTAACGATGCTGTTGGCCAGGCTGCGACGATCCCATATGCACGTTGTCATAACCAGGCGCGGGTCGTTGCCGACCCGACAAAGAATCATCGGCACAGCCACCGATCATGGCACCCGCCAGAACGGCAAGAGGCAGCGCGCATAGCATACGAATCATACGAAACCTCCTTCGTCATTCGGAATGATTTCAATGCAGTTCTCATCCAACCGGTCTGCCGTACATACAGGAAACCGCTACCTGACAAGCCTTCTTCAACCTGCGAAGAGTCACCTGATCAGGTGAGCTCAACCAGCTGGGGAAGTAAATTGGCGTGCCCCTATTTGTTGCCACCCGTCGTCTCAATTTTGCCATGTATCCCACCCGGTGCACAAAGGTCGATGTGCGAACTCATTTTCGGAAAGAATAAATGCCACGAGAATTGGCCATTCACCACTTCGCACAAGAACGTCGCCGTACGCATACAGCACCGCCCTCTTTCTCACATGACACGGAGTTGCAGGACCACGCCACACTCTCCGTTCCTCTCCCCAACGATGCTGCCTCTCACTCTACTCCTCGATCACCCTCGATGAGCCGAGCGGAGCATGAACGGACTCAAACGTCGGACAGGCGCACCAACTCCTTTTCAACACATTGTTGCGCCCCTCACTTACATCGGGGCGCAACAGAATCTCCTAGTCTGTGGCCACGCGCGGCTGCAGGCGTGACACCGTCCACGGTGGCGCGGTTGCCACGGGCGTGCCACATCCCTTGATGGGCGACGGCTGTTCTCTTGGCACGGTCGAGTCGCGTCACGCGACACGACGGTGCCGGACTCCACCTGGCACGGCGTCTCCGGAGGCGGTGCCTCAGAGGCCTGCCTGGCGAAGACACTCGCCCAGGGTAGGTCAGTGCCCTCTCAGCAGACACTCGTCTGACACTTCGCTTTGAGGGTCCTTCGCGAGCTCGGTGTGGTAAGAGACAGTGAGTGGACGCCTCAAGAAGGCAGAGCATGGGAGGTCTGATTAAAAGACCTGTCTCTCAGACCGTTGGGAATATCGGGCGTATCTCACGCCTACTGTGAGTCTTTTACACCGCCACGTCGTATTGTCTTGCGTACGCATCGATGAGACCCCGTAACATGCGTTGATAGGGGACACGTGCACGCTTGGCTTGTTTTTTGAAAAACGCCAGACTGCTCTGAGTCAACTCAAGCGTGACTTTTGTGGTTGGCTCACGTTTGACTAAGGCCGACGGTGGCGGCAGAAAATCCGTGACACGTTTCCCCATGGCCAATCGCTCATCGGTGTATCTGATTTTCTTGCTCATAGCGTTTCCTCCCTTGCCTCCAGTAGCCCGCTCCATACATGCGTATGCGCTTTCTCCTATACGAAAATCGTACAGTTAATACGTTGCCCTCGACCACTCCGAGACAGAAGAACCGCTTCTCCCCTTTTTCATGATCGAGATCCCGAATAATGATGCGTTTGGGGTCGTCAAAGGCGGTTTGCGCGTCTTCAAACGACACGCCATGCTTTTTCTGATTGAGGAGGTTCTTTTCTTCATCCCACTCGAAGCTTGGTGTTGGCATTTCATACTACCATATAATTATATGGGACCATACAACACTGAAGCTCTCCTTGTAAATGTGCTGCCTGCTAGCTACCCAGTCGCAGCAATGCACGACAAGCCATTGGGCTTGATGATCAACTGCACGCTGATGCGTGAGAGGCTTGGCCACGTCATCAATCGATTCAGTCGAGGCCGCCACCTCCCCCAATGAACCCAGCTGTTCTATTCCCACGATCGGGCCGCATCGCGCGGGACGACGGTGCCGGAGCCCACCCGGCACAGCATCTCTCTACGCGGTGCCTCAGATATGTGGCTGCCCAAATCCCCTCCCAGCGAAAACTTTTGTGCAATTCCAAATGCGACAGGAAAAGTTTACAGAAGGATCTCTTTTAACAAGAATAGCTTGTTGTATGAGAACTGGAATAAACCGAGACGAGTTGCAGGCCGAACCGCTCTTGCCTATCGAGCGAGGAGGTCCAGGAGACAATCCTACGAGCGTCTTTCAGAAGCATCATCGTCAAAGAATCCCGGCTCGGTCAAGAAACGCTGCATACGGGGGTTGTCGCGAGTTGGAGCATCCAGAGCGGCTTGAAACTCAGCCCACTTGGACTGACTCAATAGGAACGTACGACGATCAGCCAGTACTTCATGAGCACGAGAGAAGGCACTGTCCCGGACAAACTCACTCACGGATCGATTAGATACAGAGGCAGCAGCTTCTAGTATCCGTTTATCTGCAGGACTTAATCGAAGGTCCAATGGTTCACGACCCACTGACCTAGTCCGCATCTTTGTATCTCCTGTTGAAGTCGGTTGGTTACGTCGAGCGATGCAACGCAGTTAAGCACGCTACTCTTCCCGTACATGGACCTTAGGCCGATACACGTGATTCCCTGCTTTGCTCAATGTGCTTTCTCACCTTGCTCGACATGGCTTCTTCTGCAAGGCGAAGCTCGTAGGTCTTCTGCAGGTTCATCCAGAATTCAGCGGTGGTGTCGAAAAATGCCGCTAGACGAACGGCGGTATCTCCCGTAATGCCTCGCTGTCCTTTGATAATTGCCGTAATCCGATTCGACGGCACAGCGAGTGCCTTTGCGAGCAGATTGGCATTGATCAGAGGGACTGCCGGCTTCATGAACGCCTCTAACAGAATTTCTCCAGGATGAACTGGCCGCATGCCATTTTTGATCATGGTGTTACCTCTCTCGGTGGGAATCGGCAATCTCAACATCATGGGGGCAATCAGGCATCCACACAAGACAGATCCGCCACTGATCGTTGATCCTGATGCTGTGGTGTCCCACACGACCTCCTTCAGATTCCCCAGCCGATTACCTGCCGGTGACCACAGGTCCTTGAGGTCGGAGGCGTTGTCGAGCATCGTCAGCTTCCGTTCGGTGCCTCGTCTAAAACTGGAAACTTCTTTTCCCGTTTCTTCTGAAAAGAAACCTTCACTCTTTTGTCTCGAAAGCCTCTTATCATCACCAGAATACCATCACAGGTTTATGCTTTCCGCAACCTGTGAATTTATATCCTGGCGAATTTTTGCGTATAAATAAGTAAGGTGACAGTAGTGGCACCTGCTCCTGTAACTCATTGATTTTCCATGACATGAAATGTCACTTTTTGCACTGCGTTTTCGTCGTATCTATTTGATCTTGCTCACTTTCTTCCAATCCTGAAAAGGCTGGTGTCGACAGTTCGATTCTGTCCCTCGGCACCACATTCCGCCTAGCCGCTAGAATCGTTTTTATTGGCATATCACAATCCATGTGGCGGCGGCACTTGTAGGAAACTGGCAGCCCCTCACCACGGCGCATGAATCTGAGGCGGTTGAAAGAACTCGTGTGCGCCGTACGGAAACTGCTTTGAGGATTATTTCTTCAGCGCCCGGATGTAAGCCAGGACCGCTCGACTCTCGTTCTCAGACAAGCGGCCTTTCCATGATGGCATATTAGGTTTGCCTTCATGGATTGTCTCCAGCAATAGCGCATCAGACTTGTTCTTGGTGGCAGGTCTCGTCAGATTGGCCGGGTCAGGCCCCAGCAACAGGTATCCGTCGCCTTTTCCCTCTGACCCATGGCAGCCGGCGCAATATTTCGAAAAAATCTGTTTCCCTTTGATTTGATCGACATTCGGCTGGCTCGTCTCCTTCGGCGCTGCTATCGCGAGCTGGCTGCCTACGATGATGGCTCCTACACCGACAACCATTTGAATGGGTATCTTCCACATAACAAGACCGACCTTTTCTGAATCAGTTATCCATCACGTCGATGGGATCTCGCCAGGACGGCGCGTGAATCGTGGTTCACCGTTTCCGTGATCCTGGTGACCAGCTGCATGGGACAGCTCACCTCCCGATCCGGTCGGTGGCCCTCCCGCCTGCCTAGGATCCTGCACACGACCTTCCAGCCACCGATAGAGAACTGGCAACATAATCAGCGTCAGGAGGGTTGAACTCACAAGTCCGCCGATAACGACGATCGCCAACGGCCGCTGCACCTCCGACCCAATTCCTCGAGCAAATGCGAGCGGGACAAGCCCCAGCAGCGCAACCAACGCGGTCATTAGAACAGGGCGCAACCGCAAAAGAGCTCCTGATGTCACCGCCTCGTCCAAGCTGTGCCCATCTTCTCGAAGCTTGTTCATGTACGAAACGAGCACAATACCATTTAATACCGCCACGCCGAATAGGTTGATGAACCCGACCGAGGCCGGCACGCTAAGATATTCTTTTGTCAGCCAGAGTGCCACGATCCCACCGATCAAGGCAAAGGGCAGATTGAGAATGATCAGAGTGGCTTGACGAAGCGAGTTGAAGGAGGAATACAATAAAAAGAAAATCAGTCCGATCGTGATCGGGACAATGACCTGCAACTTCGCCATAGCCCGTTCCATATTTTCAAATGATCCACCCCACGTTACCCTATAACCAGCCGGAAGCGCCACGCGCTCGTCAATTTTCTGCTGCGCTTCCTCAACCAGACTGCCGATGTCCCGTCCCAGCGTATTGAACCCGATGGATACATATCGTTGGAGTTGATCCCGGCTGATCCGACCTGGGCCCTCTTCCAACTGCACGGTGCCCAGATCCGCCAGAGGGATCAACGCGCCCGCCTGATCGCTCACTCTAATGTTGCTGATCGTTTCGATACTGTCTCTGTACAGTTTAGGAAACCGTACCACAAGCTCGAATCGCTGTTGCCCCTCATAAACACGTGTCGCGACTTCTCCCCCAATGGCGGTCGTAATAATCTCCCGGACATCGGCGACGTTGATTCCATGGCGGGCAATCTTGCTGCGATCGATATCTATCGTGAGGTATGGTTGTCCGAATAATTGCTCGACTTTGATATCGCGAACTCCGCGGACGGCCTCAAGCACTTCGGCAATTTCCTGAGCCTTATTCCGCAACATCTCCAAATCGTCGCCAAACAGTTTTACAGTGGCTTCCGTCCGAACACCCGAAATCAATTCATCGACTCGCTGTTGGATCGGCTGACTGATGAGGAATGTCGCCCCTGAAACGCCACTCAACCGTTCCCTGAACTTCTGCATCAGTTCCGGCATGGTCTTGGCCGTCGTCCATTGATCGAGCGGCTTCAACCGAACAACCGGATCGCTTTCGTTGGGCTCTTGTGGATCATTGCCCAATTCCGTCCGCCCGATCTTCGAGACGATCATTTCCACTTCCGGAAACTCCATCAAAGCCTGCTGCATCCGCTTTTCGATTTCGATGGAAGCCTGAAGCGACACACTCGGCAGCCGAATCGTTTGTGGGGCCACAGACCCTTCATTCAGAATCGGAATAAACTCAGTCCCTAATGACGGAACCAAGGCTAATGCGCCTATCAGGGAGAGTACAGCCATCGCCATGACCGTGTTCCGGTGCCCAAGAGCCCATCGAAGAGTCGGCGCATAGAGCCGCTTGGTTTGCCTGAGTATCCAGGGATCTTCCTCGCTCCCCTGTCTCAGCACCAAGGAACAGAGGACAGGCGACAACGTGAGTGACAACACAAGCGACACGAGCAGGGCAATCATGATGGTATAAGCAAGTGGCTTGAACATCTTGCCTTCCATGCCGGTAAGCGAGAGAAGGGGAAGAAAGACGATGATAATGATAAGAATGCCGAAGACGACCGGCTGCCCAACCTCTTTCACTGCGTGCGTCACGAGTTGTACTCTCGGAATAGCCGCTGCGGAGTGGTGCGATAAATGCCGGTAGACGTTCTCCACGACGACGACCGAACCATCCACAATCATTCCAATCGCAATCGCAAGACCTCCCAACGACATCAGATTGGCCGTCAGTCCAATTTGCCCCATCACGATAAAGGTGGCCAGCGGCGCCAGCACAAGCGTGCCCACGACAATCAGTGCGCTGCGAATATTTCCAAGAAAAAGGAACAGCACGATGACGACAAGTGCCACGCCTTCCCCCAGCGACTTATACACCGTGCGTAACGCTTCCGTGATCAGCTCAATGCGGTCGTAAAACGACACAATGCGCAATCCGTCCGGCAGCAGATGCTTGGCATGAATGTCTTCAATACGGGCCTTGATGCCCTCCACGACATCACGTGCATTGCCTCCCCGCAACATCAGCACGATGCCGCTGACCACTTCGCGATCTCCGTTCAGAACCGTTGCGCCGTGCCGCACCGCATGGTTGATCACCACCTGAGCCACGTCGGAAACATAGACAGGCGTTCCACCGGTTTCCTTGACGACAATGCGCTCGATATCCTGGAGTGAGCGTATCAGCCCAACCCCCCGCACGATGTATTTCTCCGCATGCTTTTCCAGGATATTGCCGCCGGCATTGGCATTATTCCTGGCGACTGCGTCGAACACGTCCTGCAACGCCAGGTTGTATTTGCGCAGCAGACCCGGCTCCACCAGAACCTGATACTGTTTGACATATCCACCCATTGAATTGATGTCGATGACCTCCGGGGTGCTCTTCAGAAGAGGACGGATCACCCAATCCTGGATCGTACGCTGGTCAATCAAACGTTGCTGTTCGGCCTCGCTATCGATGGCAGATGCATGCGGAGCCTCCAAGTAATATTGAAACACCTCACCCAGTCCCGTACTGTTCGGCACCAGCATCGGCTCAGCTCCTGGCGGAAGCTGTTCTTCAACCTCAAGCAATCGCTCCAGCACCAGTTGACGGGCCAGGTTGATGTCCATGGAGTCATCGAACACGATCGTAATGAGCGACAGACCTACCTTTGTCAGAGAACGCATCTCCGTGAGAGAGGGGACACCCGTGAGTTGCAGTTCGATCGGATAGGTTACGAGACGCTCGACTTCGGCCGGCGAAAGGCCTGGCGCCTTGGTCACGACCTGTACCAAAATACTGGTCACGTCAGGAAATGCATCGATCGGAATGGTCCGAAAGGCATAGACCCCTCCCGCTCCGAGCAAGACCGCACAAATAATGATGAGGAGGCGTTGACGGAGGGAAATGTCAAGGAGACGTGAGACCATCAGACGGGTTTCTTCAATAACTCGGACTTCAAGATAAAGGCGCCGTGGGTCACGACCGGATCACCTTCGTTCAGACCGCCGAGTATGGCAGTGAATGTTCCATTGGATTCACCAATGTGAACCTCACGCATTTCATACTCATTCGCGCCCCGCTGCACAAAAACGAAGGTTCGCCCTTGATCACGTTGCAGCGCGGCCTCCGGTATCGCCAACCGATCAGGCTGCGCTTCGGAGAACAGTCGAATCGTCGCGAACATTTCAGGCTTGAGCCGCCCGTCCCGATTGGGCAATTCGCTCCTGAGCTGCATCGTGCGCGTGACAGGATCCAGCACGTCCCCGACATAGGTGATCGTGCCTCCGAACACCTCTTTCGGATAGGCGTTGATACGCACCTCCACCTGAGTCCCGCCAGCTGCATGGACCGAATGGACGAAGGGAATGTCCTTCTCAGGGATATTCGCTTGCACCCAGACCTCCGAGAGATCCGCGATCACGAACAAGTTCTCCGTTGTCTCGACGACCTCACCACGTGTCAGCTTGCGCCCGATGATCCGACCGCCGAACGGCGCCACAATCGGAACGACCGAACGGATCTTCCGGCTACGATCAAGCCGGTTAAATTCTTCCTCGTTCATGCCGAGCAACTTGAGCCGGTCATGCGATTCGTTGGCCTCTGCTTGAGTGCTGAGCAGTTCCGCCTGCCGACGCTGTGCTTCGGCCTCGCCGATCACCTGCTCCTGCAAGAGGAATTGCGCCCGATTGAAGGCTTGCTCCGCAACATGGAGCTTGGCCTTGGCCTTGAGATACGCAGACTGCGCCAGCCCCAGCTCGCTGCTGTACAAGATCGCCAGCGGCGCGTTCGCTTTCACTTCCTGCCCGAGGTCAGCGTACACTTCGACCACTCGGCCACGGACCAAGGTGGTGATCTCCGCCATGTTCCGCTGATTAGGCTGCACGATCGCTGGAAAGTCTCGGTGTGTCCGGAAGTCACTGCGGACAACCGGCTGAACCACCACCCCCACCCGTGACGATTCTTCCGCTGACAACGTGATGCGCCCTGGCGTGGAAACGGCGGCCGGCGCTTTACTGGCCACCACATCACTCGGTGTCCCATCGCAACCTGCATCCAGTATCATCAGGCTGAACACCACACTCCATAGTCCCCGATTGAGATACGACGACCGAGGTTGGATAGCATGAAACCGAGCGTTCACAACGTTCCCCCTACAGCTTGTTCCAGCCTGGCCAACGAGACGGAAAGGTCATGTCGCGCCAGGGCATAGTCGAGTAAAATTTGTCGTTGGACGCGCTGAGCGTCAAGCACTTCCAAGAGACTTGAGGCCCCCTGTTGAAAACTAAACCGTGCGAGCCGCAAGGCTTCCTGTGCTTGCTTCAAGAGGCCCTTATCAAACACATCGATCAACTCGGCCGTCGTTTGGACATCTTGATAATGCTGATAGACGGCTCGCCCGAGCTCATTGCGCGTCCGAAGCAGCTCTGCCTCATCCCGACGTTTTGCTCCTAACGACGCGGCAATCTCTCCCTGACGCCGATACCACAGCGGCATCGGAATCGAGAGACCTCCTTGAAACGCTTCCCGGCCGATTTCACGCCAATAGCTCCCATTGACCGTGACGGTTGGTACCCGTGCCTGCCGTTCAAATTGAATCTTCCAATCCGATTGCTCGACAGACTTCAACAAGCGCTGGATCGTGGGATGTTGATCCATCATTCGAGTCATGAGACCTTCAATCTGCAACTCTCGAGGAATGTTTCTGAACTCGCCATAGACTGAATACGCCGGGCCGAGCACACCGCCGGTCAAGGTATCGAGAGCAACCCGGTTGATCCGAATGAAATTGTCAGCACGAGCGAGTTGTTGACGGGCCTTTAGGACTTCAACTTCTGCTTTGATGGATTCAAACTGTGGAGCTTCGCCCGATTTGACGCGTGCCTTGACGATTCGGGCCACCCCTTCGACGGTATCGAGATTCTGCCGCGCCAGATCGGCACCCTGTTGAGCCAACAACAAATCATAAAATGCCACCTTCACCTGCGAGGCTAAATTCAAAAGGGTCTCCAGCATACCGACGTTGGCTGTGGCCAATCCAAGATCCGCCACTCGCTGCCGCGCGGCTCTCAAACCCGGCCACTCGATCGGTTGTCCGACCGTCACGTTATATTCAGTGAGCGACTGAATATTCTCCGGGGGGCCCACGGTCGTGTCTCTAAGCCTCCCACGACCGCTATGGCCGGACACAGTCGGATTGGGATAAGCGCCGGCAGCCGTCTGCTGACCTTTTTGCTGTTCAATCGTACCTTCCGCGAAGGAGACCACCGGATTCTTCGTCAAAGCCAGATCGACAATTGTCTCAAGACCATACACCTGGTTCCCGGATTCCGCAGACACGGCAGTCTCGGCGAATCCGATATTCACCGCACACAGAATCATGAGAGTAAGCGCGACTGCTATTCTCGTTCCTTGTCTCAACATCCTCGACCTTCCCTCAACTATCCTAGGCCTACTGTATCTAATTTTCAAATCGCTATGCCAACTATGGCGGCCTTCCTCTCTATGCTCTGGAGTCGATCGACAATCCACTGAAGTAGAAGGCCGAGATCGCCACGGTCGCCGCCACGTTCAATGACTCGACCCCCTCGGCCAATGGAATAAAAAACCTGACCTGAGATGTCTTGATGACGTCCAATGACAGTCCCGCGCCCTCGTTGCCGACCGCGATCATGAGCCGGTTGGGTATGGTCCGTATATCTCTAATGGAGACCCTATCACCTGCCGACAAAACCGCCGAGTAGATTGCACATTCAGACGACACCACTGTCCGAAGATCCGCTGTCCGAAAGATGGGTAGTCCTATGAGCGTACCAGCTGTGGCACGGACAACCTTGGGGCTGAAATGATCGGCGGAGTCGTTGGTCAACCAGACGCCGGACAAATTCAGCGCAGCAGCGGTTCGGATAATCGCTCCGACGTTCGCCGGATCTCGTAACCGGTCTCCGTAAATCCCTAAGACTCTCGATCGTCCGAGTACTTGGCCTTCATCCCATTGTGGTTGTTGAACGACGGCCAAAATCCCTTGTGGAGTTTCCACATCGGTGACTTGCTCGAAAACGAGATCCGAACAGAGAAACTGTCGCGTCAGAAGTTCCGATCGTATCGCCCGATTGGCATCGGTTTCAACGCGGAGATAGCTGTGTGAGACAAGCAGGCTCTGTATCGCCTGCGGATGGTGGGAGATGAGATCGAAACAGTGGGCAGCCCCTTCAACAACGAAGGCCCCTTCTTTCGACCTCACTGTCTTCTCACGAAGTAGTTGTCGAATCAGGAAGCCCTGCGCGCGAGTCAGGGTCTGGAGCTGCTGCGTTGCTCCCACCTAACCGTCCAATTTCGTACCTAGAGGAAAGGGAATAACGACAGGACCGTCGCTCATCGACGCCTTCGTTCAGACGCCGCTTCCGCCGCACGAATACGCTGAGCCCTCGCCTTGGCACGCTTCAGAGCCGTGAGTTTTCCTCTGGTCCGAGTCTGCTCAAACTGAAGCTGTTCAAGCTGAGACTTCAGGTGTGCCTTCTCTTGTTTATGCAGGCTCGCGCATTCTGGTTTTGACAACTGTGTCCAATCCCCACTGTTCCTGGCTCGCTTGATTCGATCATCTAACGATTCTCGAAGCTGCCTGGCTCTCATCGTCATGAGTGATTTGAGCGCCTCTTGACGACGCTGCACCTCTTCCTCCTCAGCCATGATCCCGCGAATATCGGTTCCTAACATGGATCCAACCTCCTTACAGATACTCTGGAACTAGAGCGCGCATTATACCCGATCTCATAGCCAATCTGGAATGCCTTATAAATCATTGTTTTTAAACGCTAATCAATCCGTATCCTGAGCGCTTCCTTGAAGCGATTTGCTCGGTTGTGTATTATCACCCCATGCCGATTGGGCCATGCATTCAGGGTTGGAGACTCGAACGAAAACTGTCGATCGAATCTCTCGCAGACGCGGCCGGCATTTCTCCCTGCCTTCTGGAACAGATCGAAGCAGACCAAGCGGACCCGACGACCTGTACGATCGAAGCACTCGCCTGCGCCCTCCGTGTTCCCCCGTCCTGGCTATTTGACAGTCCCAGATCCTTTGAACACCTATTCACAGACCACGATGAGGGAGAGGAACCTGACCGTAGTCAGCGTGATCCGGTGACAGATCGAATCCTGTGTGGTTCACGAGCAGACCGGTCACTCTATGTTCTCCTCACGACGCTCATGCAATCAGGCGATCCCAAATTGTTGCGGGCGGCCGAAATGAGCCTCCGGAGTCTCGTCAAACAATCGCGGCAAGCTACCGTCCCCTGGCAACAACGCCCCTCGGGCCACTTCGAACCACCGAGCGACTAATCCGATTGGGCGGACAGATCAAGCCATCCCCACTCCACCCAGAGCCCAAGACGACACCGACTCTCAGACCTCGGAAAGAAATCCGATAGCCGAACCAGGCTCCATATCCATTTCGTGAAACAAACTGTTCCTATGCAATCCCTATTGATACACTCCAGCCATGACAGCACTGGTTAAACTTGGACATGATCCGGCATGAAGGATTTGATGCGTGGACTCTTCATACTGATCCTGCCGCTCTTCATGGTCGGATGCAGCAGCAATCAGATCTCCTCGTCTCTCCTTTCCCTGTCCACCTCCCCACCCGCCATCAGAGAGCTGGTGATTGATCGAGTTGGTCCTGTTGTCCAAGACCTCCTCCAATCCACATCTCGTGAGGCTCACCACACCATCACCGCCTCCCATCAAACGGTGGATGCACGATCAGCCAAGTACAAGCAGCAGGCGGTCACGGGCACGTTGAAAAACCCCTGGGAAGGCATGAGGCTCCTGGAACGCCATGGACTCCTCGTCGCGGAACTTGCAGCCACTAGTCCGCTTGACCTTCCAGCCCTTCTCGATAGGCTCGCGACCGGCATGAGTCAGCCCTCTGCACCTATGACACCGCTCCCCATCCCTACCGGCTCACATCGTCGCGACACAATGGAATTCATCCTGGAAACCTTTCACCAAGCCGCACTCCATCGGGAGCTCGCACTGGCTGAGCTTTCCGATCCGGAACGTGCCTTCCTCTTCGAGCACGGACGAACACTGGCAGAATCCTATACGCCGCAAATCTCTGTACTCTCTAACGTCACTATGCCTCAAGTCCTCGCGAACACTCGGTTTGCAGAGCTTTTGAAAGAGCGAGTGAAGTCCGAGCACCTCCTTGCCGCAGGCCAAATATTGGCACAGTTGACCAATGCGCGGTGGCTCGAACAACTGGCGGCAGCATTCTCGGAGCCGGTCTCTCCGACAGAGATTCCCCCTGGCATCACCGGCGACGTCAGATTGGTGCAGGATACATCCGAAGGGCTCATCGTCATTGGAGGCCCAGGTCCAAACAACTATCAATTGGAGGGGCCCGTTGCGCTCATTGTTGATCTTGGCGGGGACGATTCATATCGCGGTGTCATCGGTGCATCGTACGACGTCCGCTATGGAAATGCCGTGGTCATCGATCTTGCAGGCAATGACCGTTACACCGGATCTCCGTTGGGAATAGCCACAGGCCGACTCGGTGTCGGACTTCTATTCGACCAATCCGGTGACGACCGCTATGAACTTTCTCTAGGATCAGGTGGAGTGGGCTTGGGCGGACTAGGCATCTTGGTCGATATTAAGGGACATGACCAGTACCACGGCAACCGATTGACGCAGGGCGCAGCGATTGGGGGATTGGGACTCCTGATCGATACGGCAGGCAACGATCACTATAGAAGCCATGGGTTTGCCATCGGGTTTGGCGGGCCTCTTGGGCTCGGCGCCGTCATTGATACTGAAGGAGATGATCAGTACCAATGCGGTGACGCCATTCCCAGCGCCTACAACGCCCATGAGGCTCCGGAGTCGAAACCCGGCGATCCTGAATTCCAATACGACTGCTTTGGCCTTGGTGCAGGCGCCGGCTTGCGCGTTCTGACGGCATACCCTCAATGGGTCGACCAAAGCCTAGCCGGTGGCATGGGTCTGTTGGTGGATCTCAAAGGGCGTGATCGATATCAAAGTGCAAACTTCTCACAGGGAATAGGATATTTTTTTGGTGCAGGAATCTTGCTCGACCTTAATGACGAAGACGAGTATCAGGCCGCCCGCTACGGACATGGTGCCTCTGCCCATTATGGTGTGGCATTGTTCATCGACCAGCAGGGGAATGATCGATATGGATCCACAGGGCCCTATTACAATGCGGGAGTGGCCTGGGACCATGGCATCAGCCTGACTATCGACGCGGGAACCAGTCATGACGTCTATGCCTTCGATCGTACAAGCGGTCTTGGGAAAGCTGATCACAGCGGCTGGGCAGTATTTGTGGACGAAGGCGGGCGTGACACCTATAGAGTCACGTCAGGACTTGGTGAGGCCTCGGAACGAAGCCTTGCTGGTTTCATCGATCTCACTGGTGAGGACCAGTATAGCCTCCTGTCACCATTGTCCCATTTCCGTCCCACAAACAGTTTTTTTTTCTCTCATGGACCAGGCAGTCTTTTCCAGGACCAGTAGGACATCCGTAGACTCACCATCCACATCATCTCTGAACACCGCAGATGGTTTCCCCATCTCCACTAAACCTCCGGACCAAGCCGAGAGGAAGGGGGTTGTTTTTTCTCTTCCAGACGTGGAGAATACTGCCACTCTATCACTATAGGCCTAACCATCCACATTACTTATTAGAGAGGCATAACCGTGACTCTGCGTAATCTTGTACAGTTCGTGTTGGTCGTAAGTCTCAGTGGTATTGGGAGCCAGGTCTTCGCGTACGATGCCAGTCCGAATATCGGCACCGCAGAGGGCTCCTGTGCGGATGTGATCTTTTCTGCCTTTACGCCCGCCCCATACTCCTATGAGAAGGGTAACGAGGCGGCGCCAAATTCAGAGTTTTCATTCCTGGCCTCGAAGGCAACCCGTATTGACAGCCTGAAGGTCACCGTCAAGGACGAAAAAGTCCCAATCAAAATCACACCGCAAGGGAATGGATATCTGGTCAAAGGCAAACTGCCGGCCAGCGCAACGGGATCCTATGTCAGGGTCGACATTTATGCTGAGGGACTTACCCTCTGTCAGCGCGCGGACGGGTGGCTCTTAAAAGTTGGGAAGTAGTCTGACGGGGAGAACCGTGGGCAGGAAATTGTCCTGCCCACCGTCACTCTAGGCAGCTCTCCCTACGAATAACCTTACGGTTCCTCCTCTTCGACGGACTCGATCGCCTCCCGCAACTTCCCCACAAAGGCCTCCGGCTGACTGAGAGCACTCTCCGTCAATTGAAATTCACTGACGAACACACCGTCTTTATCGACGAGAACGAGACGATACCCCTGTTTCATGGAACACCTTTCTTCTGAATGGGTCAGATTAAAAGGACTTCTGGCAGAGAGCCGCCGACTTAGGGCTGGATCAAAATGGAAAGCGAATGCCGAGATGGACTTCGTTTGGGACGAGGTGCGGCCCAAACAGGCTTTTCACGCCTGTAGCGGTCGAGCTGGAAAGTGATGAGGCCGACGGTACGGTGTGGAGCGCGCGATCACGCTCCGTGCCATAGCCGCCGCCAAACCCTGCGGTGACATAGGGAAGCAGCGTCAGACCACTTACCGAAATTTCTGTCGAAAGGGCCGGGGTTGTTCGCAAGGCCATGCCACTCTCCGCTACCAGTGAAACGGATGGTGCCTGCCTCAATCCCACTTCTCCTGTCTTTGCAGGAGCAGATGGTCCCTCTAGACCAGCGTGCGCTGGTCCTATTGGAGTGGATCCGTGTTTCGTGGTGCCTGCATAGGAGAGCGCCCCCCACAGACTCAACGCGATCATGATGCCCACTCCAGAAGACGCTCTGATCAAACGAACCGGCAACATAAGCTTTACCATACAATCTGCCAGACCTTCATGCAAGAGGTCGGCAAGTCACACTGCAAGACCATGGATTGAGGCACCATCCCACCTGTTCATGATTACGGATCGCACCAATTGGGACAAGGTAACCCTGTCGCGAAACCTACGCTACTCCGTCTCGCAATCAGCCGATGGTGATTCATCAGCATCCTTCGCTCCCTCCCAGACACCCGCTAAAACCGTCAACGGCCTCTTGAGTTAACTTCGTAAAACGGTCGTTCAGGGGCAGGATTCATGCATCTTCTTTATTTTCTTGGCGGGAACAAGCGTCCACGATATCGTATCTGCAACAACCTTACGGAACTGATGCAGGTCCCTCTCTATGCGTTTCTATGACATGCTGGTCGTCGGCAGTGGACCAGCAGGCCAGAAAGCGGCAGTCCAGGCGGCAAAACTCTCCAAGCGCGTGGCCATCATTGAGAAGGCCCGGCAACTTGGTGGCGCCTCGCTCAATACCGGCACGTTACCCAGCAAAACCCTCAAAGATACCATTGAGTACATCCATGGCCTACATCGGCGAGAGCTGACCCAGTTGGGCACAGCACTCACCAGGCAACTGACCCTCCCCGACCTGATAACCCGCAAAGATCAGGTCATCGAGACCGAAGTCGTTGTGATCACTCATCAATTACAGCGCAACCATATCGACATCATTCCAGGCACAGCTGCTTTTCTCGACCCACATACCCTGAATGTGACGCGATCGGATGGATCTGTCGATCAGGTCCAGGCCTCTGCTATCGTACTGGCCACAGGCTCACGACCCCGTCGTCCCTTGGAAATTCCGTTTGACGATCTGATCATTTGCGACTCTGACTCCTTCCTCCGCACGACCATGAACCCAACCAGCATCATCGTGATCGGGGGGGGTGTCATCGGAACGGAGTACGCCTCAATGTTGGCTGCATTCGGGATCAACGTCACCCTGATCGATCGGCGGACGCAGATGTTGCGGTTCTTGGACCTGGAAATCACGCAGGTACTTGAGGCTCAGATGCAGCACAACGGGGTGACGATGCGACTCGGGCAGGAATACCTGGACATATCCGTCAACGCCAGCGGCAGCCCGACCGTCCACCTTCAAAATGGAGAGACCGTAACCGCCGACATGCTGCTTTACACGATGGGGCGGATCGGGAACACCGAAGCCCTGAATTTAGCGACAATCGGCCTGATGACAGACCAACAGGGGCAGCTATCCGTGAACACCCATTACCAAACAGCCATTCCGCACATCTATGCCGTGGGTGATGTCATTGGGTTCCCCGCCCTTGCCGCAACCGCAATGGAACAGGGGCGACTCGCAGCCTGCCATGCGTTTCAGCTCCCCGACACGCATAAACCCAAAGTGATTCCGTACGGCATCTACAGCATTCCTGAGGTTTCGATGGTGGGCCTGAATGAAGAAGAGCTCGCCACTGCCCATGTTCCGTACGCCACCGGGAGAGCCTTTTTCCGAGAAATGGCGCGTGGCCATATCAGCGGCGATCTCCATGGGCTCTTAAAGGTGATCTTTCACCGCGAGACGCATGCGTTGCTGGGCGTCCACATCATTGGAGCCGGGGCGACAGAGTTGATTCACATCGGGCAATCAGTCCTGACCTATGGCGGTACGGTCGAGTACTTTGTCCATAACGTCTTCAATTACCCCACCATGGCCGAGTGCTATCGTACCGCAGCCTTGGACGGGCTCAACCAACTACACCACCCACCATCTCATTAGAATTCAAACCAGGGCCGGAGACAATGGTATCCCACGAGACGGAATCGCCTGAGGAGAAGTTGGCGTAATCGGCCTACAGAGGATTTACTAAAAACGTTAAAAAGACTATACTCAGATTATACCTACCGGTCGTCATGAGCTACGTAGAGTCGTAGTCATGAAAATGATCCCGACTATCAGTTTTTCTCTTCCTGCAGTTTCCTCGTCCGTATTGTCTTGTCCACCAGCCGATTTCCTTCTGGAAATCGGCCACCACAGGAGGTATGGCCATGCCTATTCCACGCACCGTGAAGTCGCGCCTTGATCGCGAACATGTCCATTACGATATCTTGGCTCACTCTCACACAAATCGCGCGCGCGCAGTTGCCGAAAGCCTTCATCTCCCGGAACAATCCATGGCCAAGGTGGTCATCGTGAAAGTACAGGAGCGATTCGTCACCATGGTTCTGCCGGCCACGACGAAGATCGATTTTCAACGCCTGCGCGAGATGTTCGGAACCCACCGCGTCCGACTTGCGACCGAGGAAGAACTCGCCCAACTCTTTCCTGACTGCGAAGTCGGGGCCATGCCGCCGCTCGGGACACTCTATGGCCTTCCCGTCTATGTCGACCAATCGCTCATAGGGGACGAAGAAATTCTCTTCGAGGGAGGAACCCACTCCGAAGCGATCCGAATGCGCTACTGGGATTTTGCGGCACTCGTGTTTCCTACCGTCGCCGAGTTCCACCGGACGCCGACACCGAGTTGCTGAGATCCGGCGATCCCGAGATCGGGCGACTCACGAGCTGAATATCCGGTTTTCTTCTCGGAAAACTGCTAGGATAGGACCGTGTCTCTGAGCACGTGCCACCTTCTTGCGAAAGGATATCTATGCAAACCAGTTCAAAGCTTATCGCAGCCTGCATCATCGCCTCGCTTATCGGCCTACCGACCCTGTCATTTGCCAAGGCGCGAGGGGGAGGTGGAGGCTTTTCGAGCGGATCGCGTGGTGGAAATTCATCAATGGGTTTCGGAAGCCGTGGATCACGAACCTATCAGGAGAACGGCGCCAAGCCCATTGAGCAATCCACCGCCCCCAGACCTTCAGCGACACCGCCACCACAGACCGCGAACAGTCCGATGGCTCAACCCACCCCGGCTACATCCCCTTCGTGGTTCCAACGCAATCCTTTGCTTGCCGGGATCGCCGGCGGGCTAGCTGGAACCTGGCTCGGCCATATGCTCTTCGGCGCGACGGAGAGCAGCGCCAAGACCACGGATGCGGAATCAGGATCAGCATCAGCACCCACATCAGGGAACTCCTTTGGGTTCATACTCCTCCTGATGGCTCTTGGAGCAGGCGCATTTTATTTCTTCAGACGGTCCAGGCAGACGCCGGCACCGGTCTTTACCGGACTCTCACGTAGCACATCAGCCCGAGGAAGCCTCCTCGACGTTTCGGCCAACAGCACGACGAACGAGCCAGACACGAAGGCCTACAGCGTGACCACGGACGATAAGTCCACTTTCCAGCAACTCCTCACCAATATTCAATCCGCCTGGAGCTCACACGATTTGGCAGGGCTACAGCAGCGTGTGACGTCTGAAATGTTCAGCTATTTCAGCGAGGCACTGGCCGAGGATAATCGTCAAGGGGTCCGGAACCATGTGGAAGACGTCGTGTTACTCAAGGGAGACGTCCGCGAAGCCTGGTCGGAAGACACGACCGACTATGCCACGGTGGACCTCCGCTGGAATGCCCGTGACTACACCGTCTCCACAACAATCCCACGTGGAGAACCCGGCTATCTGGTTGAAGGGAGTGAAGACCGCGCGACGGAATCCGTCGAAGTCTGGACCTTCATGCGTGTGCGTAACGGCCAGTGGCTCTTGTCGGCCATTCAGCAGCAATAATCCGCTCAAGAAGGCGGCTGACTCGATGAGTCAGCCGCCGATCCACTTCCAGAGACACGGTGTCAGGACATAGGCTGCGGCAGAAACCAACACCCCGATCACCACACCCAGCAGCCCCGCCACATAGAGTCCCGCAAACGGCGCCGCCAACACGACTAAGAGCATGAACAAGGCGATCGAGGGATGGGCTTCATAAAACGCCCGGCGGGATTCGGCTGAAAACAGATTGGGACCTCCGGCGTTTGAACGGTCAACCATACACTCCTCACCCACTGTTTACTGATGGGATTTATGTACCGGGGAGTCTTCGCGGATCAAGCGTCTGTCCCGTTATTGCCCCTTCGACGCTTACGAGGTAGGCTTGCGCCACACGCGCAGCGGGCATGCCTTGTGTCGGATCCATTTTTCGCACAACAAGCGTTTCCGTCACCCATGGTGGACTCACGACATTGACTCGTATCCCACGCGGCAGCTCCAACGCGGCCGCTCGAACAAAGCCTTCCAGGCCAGCATTTACCATGCTGATAGAGGCACTCCCCCTAATTGGCTCCTGACTCAACACACCGGTCGTCAGTGTAAACGACCCGCCGTCGGCAATGAACTGTCGGCCGATCCGCACGAGATTGGCTTGTCCCATCAATTTGTTCGAGAAGCTGAACTGATAGTCAGCATCCGTCAGCTCATCAAGACTTCCAAACTTCGCCTGCCCCGCTGCACTGATTACCGCATCGAATGTTCCCACCGACTGAAACATCGCGCGAATCGACTCCGGCGAGGATAGATCCACATGCACAGTTCCTGATTTCCGCCCAACGACGATCACCTCATGCCGAGCCGACAACGCGGCCACCACGGCTGATCCAATCGTGCCGGCTCCTCCGACCACAATCACTCGCATCGCTCGTTCTCCTCCACCCAGCACTGAACCATTCGTATCCATCCTAAAGAGACCTGCTCCCCGCTTGCAAAGAAATGCGTGGTCCCGCAACCATGCTCCATATATATATGAATCTATCGTCAAGACATTGCAACGGGAAGAGAGTCTCGCCCGTTTCACGCGTTCCAATCACCTCTACTCTATCACTCCATCCCCGAGGATCTGCGCATAGTTAATGATCGAATGATCAAAGAGCCGATTGTCGTCAGTTTTCTTCGAATCTGAAATGCACCGTTCTTCACCATGATGTTCAAAGGAGAAAGGAGCCTGGGTCGGTACAATTGCCGTCACAGGATCACGGCCATTGACATAGCGAATGTGGGGGGTTGAGGCGGCGAGGCTATTCTTGCCGATGTGTCTTCCCACACGCGGCTCGCCAAAAGTCACAATACGGTTAAATTGGTGGGTCATCCCTGCAATAAGAGCCATGGCCGCCCCCAAGCTATGCCCCGTAACATAGAATTCCGCACAATCTGCGATTGGCGATGAACTCAGATCGGCTTCAATCTTCGGCCACAACTCTGTCGTCCCAGCAAGAAAGCCTCGGTGAACCTCGGCTCCCTTGTACGGAACTTGAGGGAAGTTCAGATCGTCAAGAATGTCCGTCGCCAAAAACGTATTGAACTTGTCTGGGAGTTGGATACCGACAGCATCAGCCACTCTTCGCAAAAACTCCGGAGTTCGAACGGCGAGCTGTTCCGACCCTTCTGTTCCACGAAATGACAAGACCGCAACCTTATCCCAATGTACCAATATCGCCTGTCGGCCTCTGATGATGCCGAAAGAATTTGGCCCACTTGCGTAGGACTTAACTGCCACCCCTAATTTTGCGAACCGTACCTGATTACCATCATCATCGACATATGCGGCATGCGCCATGTTCGCCAAGACATAATCGGGATGGTTTCGCCACACCGCTCGAAACTTGTCAGCATCACCAATACCAGGAAACGGCGCGTAGTGTTTTGGATTGAATAAGGCGTCGAAGGTTCGGCCTCGTTTTTCAATCTGGTTCATGTTCGGTCCCTTTTGAAAGATGAGGTGCGTGATCGAAACCCTATCGCAGAACCCTGAAAAATGGTACCCCTACTCCCTCCTGCAAGGAAATACCGTTCAGCTTCACCATCCACCACCTTACTCATGCCTGTTCCCCCAACGACAATGCGTTGCTGAATGATTCCTCCCAACAATAGCCGAGCTGCAATCTACCCCATCCCGCCTTCGTCACAATCCTCCTCAAACAGAAACGGGCAGAGGACTGCTCCCCTGCCCGTTCATCTCAACTCACCCTCACCGGATCGCGTGGAGGCTTACTTCGCCTCGTTCAAATGCGTCAGAGCTGCTTCGGCATGCTGCGTGGCAACGTCGGCATGACCAGCCTTTCCATGTTCGATGGCTTCACTCAGATGCTTGATCCCTTCGCCCAAATGGGGATTTTTCCCTCCCCGCTCGGCATGATTCCGTGACTTTTCTGCATGGGCCACTACGGCATCAGCGTGCCCCTGTTTGCCATGCTCCACCGCCTCCTTCGCGTGCGCAATGGAATCTAACACGTTCCCGGCTGGGGATGGCTGCGCATTGAGCACCGGAACACTCACCAACATCCCAAGCGCACCGAGCATAAGGACACCACGAGAGATTTTGCTGATCATCATCGTTCCCCCTCCTATAAGTTAGGCCTGCGTGACCGGAAATGGTTGTAACAAGTCATTCACCTTACCACAGCATTTCGGCAGACTGTCAAGAATGGATAGAACTGTGAGCCCCGTGAGCAGAAGACCGGGGCTGAAACCCCTTTCCTCTACCGTGACACAATATTTCTACATGCTTTCCAAGAAGTCCTCGCTGAAGTATCGGTCCACATCACGAAGGTGAGCTCGTCCTGGATATCGGGATAGCTGCCCTGCTAAAAGATAAGAGTGATCGGACTGTTGCTGAACCGTCCTGAAAGGAATGTCGCACAATGATGTCAACCCTCAGCACAATCGGAATCCGCCGCGCATGTTTGGTACTGGCATTACTGCTGACGATCGTGGTCGTGGCGCCGGCGGTGCACGCCGCGGATGGAAACCAGACGAAGTTCAAGCGAATACCGACACAGTACATCGCCGCATTGGGAGACCCGAGTGCGACCTCCGGAAATGGCGCGCAATTGTGGGGGCTGTGGCCACTGGATCCAGGGCCTCGAGGCGTGAAGCTAAACCGCTATCAATCGTTGAAGGAGGCCGGTGGCATCGCACCAGCACGCTGGAAATTCGACGAGACAGACTGGTGGCTCGAAGAACATGGGTTGATCATGGAGCAACCGACCGTTCCGCTCCCTCCCGGGAAATATGTGGTCACGGGCGCCCGCAAGGTGACAGCCGTGCTGACGATTCATCCCGCCGACAGTCATGGCGACCGGCGCTGGGAGCTCAATCAAGGCGCGACACTCTATGATGTCACCCACCTCGCCTGCCGTTCCGCGCGCTATACACCGGAAGCAGCAGGTGGCTCCTGCTCCCCGGCCAGTGCGAAGCAGTCGGCCTTTCCCGTCGCGCCAGGAGGTGCCATGCCTCCGGTCGAGGGCTGCACAAAGCAAGACTATGCAGTCCTCATCGTGATCGGCATGGGCGTGGAAAACTGAACTGCGGTGGCGCCTCGACAGCTTGCGCGGCGACTGCAATAAAAGACTCCCGCTATATTTATCCATCTGAAGCTACAGGTCGCATCCTCTGGCACGGCTTCATTCGCCAGCAGCTTGGCCACCGTCGGGGCTTGGTTCGAGGGAAACAGTCAGCCAGACCCGCGATGCTCCCGTCAGCCACGTGCGAGGTCTCCACCCCAACGAGCAAGCCGCTCACCCTGGTCCTTGCGAGTCATCAGAGGTTTGCTTTTTGTCTCTCCGGGACTACACAATAGGTCATACTCCTTGGCCTCCACCATCCCGGCCACTATCAACAATCAACAACGAGGTGTCATCGTGAATATTCGATATGCCCTAGCGATCGTTATGGTACTGAGTGCCTTCGGCAACATCGGCGAGGTCGGGGCCGGCTATGATTCACCCCCTCCCGGCTCCAGCAGCGCTGGTGGTTGCGGCGTCGTATCGTTTTCCACATTCATGCCGAAGCCCTACTCACAAACAGACAACAATACAGAAGTCGCGCCGCAATCGGCATTTTCGTTTGTGGCATCCAAGGGGACGTTTCCCAAAACCATTACAGTGATGATCAAGGACGAAAACGTCCCCGTCACTGTGACGCCTCACTTCGATGGGTTTTTAGTCAGCGGCAAGATCCCCGCCTCGGCCAAAGACACCTTCATCAGAGTTGCTATTACGGCAAAAGGCCCCAATCTCTGTGAGCGCGGCGACGGATGGCTCTTGAAAGTAGGAAAATGATTAAGGGCAGGATAGAGATGGCTCCGGTTAGTTGGCCAGTGTAGGCCATTGCTAACATGGCGCCTGGTAGATTGCTGACGCCACGGCGGTGCGCCGTGGCGTCAGCGTGTCATCTCCGTAATTTGAGATGTTGAATCAAAGAAGTCGGGAGTCTTTCTTTATTGTCACCGCGCGACGCTCTACGATGGACGCATCTGGCCTGCCGTTCCGATTGCACCAGGCGGAGCCATACCTCCGGTGGAAGGCTGCGGGAACCAAGACTATGCGATGCTCATTGTGATCGGGAGGGGGGCGTGGAAGACTGAACCACGGGGGTGCACCGACTGGTCATAACTGCTCTTACAAAACGCCTCACGACCTCTTCATATGCTTGATACCTTTTTACCTCAGACCAGCCTCCGCCCATACTGGCTCGCTGGCTTGGGAAGCATTACGAAGTCAGTTGTTTATTAATAGACCTTTTCAACTTTTCTATTTCTCGTTCTGGATCGTTCCACCAATCCGTAGACCATACCCGATGCAACGTCCACCCTAGACCCTCCAAAACCACTTGGCGTAAGCGATCCCGGTCACGTGCAGTGGGCAGAGAGTGATACGCCGCCCCATCGCACTCGATACCGATAAGATATTTCCCCGGCTCGCTAGGATGCACTACGGCCATATCGATCCGATAGCCTGAACAGCCAACCTGGGGATGGACGGTCCAACCTTTTGCCCGCAGGGCACGAATAATTTCGATCTCTAGCGGGCTCTCAGGTTCCAGACCAGTCGGTACGGCCTGCTCTACTATAGCGCGGGGACCCCTCACGGCAAATTCGAGATAATTTTTCAGGTCTGAAACGCCTGCTGATCTAGTTTTTGAAAGATCGATATCGTCGGGGCGGATGGAACTGAAAATCGTCACACCAGCCCGAGCCCTGGTAATAGCCACATTCAGCCTTCGCTGTCCACCTTCCTGGTTGATCGGGCCGAAATTCATGGCCATTTTCCCCGCAGAATCCTTGCCATACGTAACTGAAAACAGAATAAGATCCCGTTCGTCACCCTGCACGTTTTCAAGATTCTTGATGAACAGCCGCTCCAATCCATGTGCCGCGATGCGCTGTTCAAGATCAGGATATTTTCGCAATTCCTCATCTAACAGCGTTTCGATGAGTCTCTGTTGAGGCTGATTGAACGTCACCACGCCCATTGTCAATTTGCATCTCGACTCGTCCGAAAAGTGCGCCACAATCTCTTGCACAATGGCATCGGCTTCGGCTCGATTTGTGCGAGTGGCACCGCGATCATAAATACCGCCCACAGTGTTAAGTTTTACTGCCAGATCGTTCGTCACAGGAGATGGGAAGGTGATCAATCTGGAATCGTAGTACCTGTGGTTTGAAAACGTGATCAGGCTTTCATGGCGGCTCCGGTAGTGCCATTCCAAGCGTAGGGTAGGCAATCCGGCTCCAAGACACTCATCAAGTATACTTTCCAGATCTTGGACCGGTGCGTCTTCCTCGTTATATAGAGTAGTATCGTCAGCGTCGTCCGCACGATTGAAGAAATTGGTGGGAGGAAGCTGCTTGGGATCGCCCACCACGATGAACTGCTTGCCGCGCGCGATGGCACCGACTGCATCCCAGACGGGGATCTGGGATGCCTCGTCAAAGACCACCACGTCAAAGTTTGAATGCGCAGCGTCTAGGTATTGTGCCACCGAAAGCGGCGACATGAGCAGGCAAGGTTTGAGTTTGGGAAGCAGGTTGGGAATGCGTTGAACCAGTTGCCGAACCGGCAGGTGTGCCCGTTGCTTTGCAAGCTCGCGCAGCACCAGTGCCATTTCCTGATCAGGTTTCTGTCCCGCCTGCTGTCGCGGAACTTTTCCTGCTAATACAGCCACAATATATTGCTCGGTAAGCTTCTGAAATCGTTCGTCGACCTGCCGGAATTCCAGGATTTTCCGCCCGTGGTCAGCACTCACGAAATTGCGTAGGGCCGGTTCACGATCACTGACGGACTTTAACCACCAGTTCTGATAGGAGTACTCGGTATAGGCATCAAGGTCCTCCACAGATACCTGTTCTTCTTCCAATGCACGAACGATCGACTCTAGTCCCTCTTCCATGCCCTGCCGACGTAACTGCTGCCATCGACACCACAACCTGAGCCAGCGCCGAGATGAGGCCCATCCACCAATAATTGCTCTCACTCGGCTGGGCAACCCACCGACGGTTGGTTCTCCAGACAAGGCTTGCCCTGCACCTGAAAGCTCGGCAACAGTTGCGATCTTATTCTGGAACGCATGCCAGGCATCACGGAACGAGACCAGTTTGCTACTAGCTGCACCGGCGGGAAGAAGCAGGCTGCGCTGCTCGCTCACAAGCTCTCGTAACGTCTGGGTCATGGCAGCAGTGACAGACTCGTCACACGCGCACGCAACTCGCGCGACTGCTTCTTCAAAGCGCTTTCCCCATTGCTCGTAGCGCTGCACCGCTGCCCACTCTGTGTCCGGGCCTTTGTATTCAGCCCCCAGCAATTCAAGACAATGGGTCTCGAAATCCTTGAGTGCACGATCTTCTACATTCAGGCCACACAGAACATCCAATAGAGCAGGAACTTCTTCTACAGTGGGTCGCTTCCGGTCGATGCTATAAAGCTCCAGGCAACCCGTTACTGCCCGCTGCGAGAACCAGCGCTTGGGCCACCAGGTAGTGGCTGCTGAACTCCAGTCTTGCATCAACTGCCCACCGTCGACCGTTGAGATCTCCGGCTTGAATTTTCCGGCCAACTGTCTCCAGTGCGCCTGTCGCTGTTCCCCATGCCTACGAATGATTTGCATGCGGGCACGAATGGCTTCGTCCCTACCATGAACGGCAAATCCCTGAGGCACCTGCGGTGCCTGCAGCAGAATATCGATAAGTCCATCAACAGCATTTAACAGTGCGGCTGATGGAGCATGCAGATTCAGACCCAGCACCGGTGCAATAACGACGACGGTTTCCTGAAGCTGGGAGGCCGCTACCTCTAGTGCTGCCACTTCTTTGAGCAGGCGCTCTTCCCAGGCATTTGTCCAATCAGTGTGCCGCACAAGAGACAACGAATTTTCCTTCAGCTTACCGAGTTGGCCAACAACCGATTGAATCGTGCGTGTCGTCTCCCGCAGCCGATCTAGTGCCTCTTCGTCATGAGTGTCGGGATCAGGCCACAACATGGGAGCGGGGATCCAACTGCGATGCCTAATTGCGGTATCGGTGGCTACGCGCACTGTCAAACCGTTGCGATGCTGCTTGTGCAGCGCCCTTACAAAATCGTTCAGGTCGGTGCGCAGTCTGCCAAGGCGTTCTGCTTCGCGCTTCCAATTTTCCGCCGTAATCCCGCGTGTAATGTCCATTACCTCCCGTAATTGAGTAAGGACCTCAGTCTTGCGCGCCTTAGCCGAATGCAGCTCTAGGCAAAAAGGCCCCAGGCCGATCGTTTTTAGGCGGCGCTCAACCACATCGAGGGCCGCCATCTTTTCCGAGACAAACAGCACGGTCTTGCCATGCCCAAGAAAATGCGCAATTAGATTGGTGATGGTCTGCGACTTCCCGGTGCCAGGCGGTCCTTCCAGCGCGAAGTCGTGCCCCGCACCAGCGCGACTGAGCGCATTCAGTTGCGAAGAATCAGCGAGCAGTGGCGCGAGCAGACTCCCCGGCGCATGACGTTCATCAAGATCTTCCCGCGGAGACAAGTCTTCACTTCCCCCGATTGGTTCCCGCGACCGTTCGATTAAATGCTCCACCACCCGGTTCTGCTTCAGCTGCACCGTACGGTCCTGCAGATCCTTCCACATCAGGTACTTTGTGAACGAGAAGATACCAATGTAAACGTCCTCGATCACTTCCCAGCGAGGAATTTCATTTACCGCGCGGCGAAAGCTCTGCCAGATTTTCTTCACATCCACGCCGTTTCCATCGGTCGGCAGTGGATCAAGACCTTTCAATATCACTTGAAAATTCTCGCGCAGGAGTTGCACCAAAGTTGGATTGACGATAGTTTCATCGTCGTGTCGTTTGACCGCATAACCGGTGCGTACAGACTGACGAGTCAATGTGATGGGCACTAGCAGAATTGGGGCAAGATGAGTCTTCTCCGCCCGTTCGTCCTCTGCCCAGCGCAGGAACCCGAGCGCGAGGTAAAGCGTATTAGCACCACCTTCCTCCAACCCGAGGCGCGCAGCGCTGTAAATTTCGTAGAGCCGAGCATCGAGGACCTTCGACTCAACATCAGCGAGCAACTCCTTCTGCCCCATCGCCTGCTTCGCGGCGGCCTCGATAGGGTCTTCTCCGGTACGACGGGTGGCAACAGCAGCAACACGCGGATCATCGCCCTGCATGATTTGAGGCAACGGACGGAATTTCCACTCCTGCCCATCAGCCAACGCATCTTCAAGGTGAGCCGGGTCCGGCACCCGCAGAGGTAGCATGCTCTTTGTCGATTTGAAATTGATCAGACGATTGCGCAGCGTCAGGTCAAGCAGCTTTGACTTCCAGCGAGCAAGCCGTCCTTCTGGTGTTTCTGGGTGTACGGTCTCATCGATTAGAATCGCTTCACCATCCAACGGCGGCAATATGGGTGGTGGTTCGATTTCGCGAAAGCCGTCCTGCTCTTCAGGCTTTTCCGCTGTCGCTGTAGGTTCGCCCCGGCTAGGCAACGGACGTATCTGCTCGATACGTGCACGCTTGACATCAATCGCGAATAGGAATTCATCCAGCTGCTGTAGATGTTCCACCCCAAGTTCACAAGAGGCCTGTAGTGACGCTGGAGGCCTGTGGGTCAACGCCACGGTCTCTAGCGCAATTAGTTCCCCACTTGCGATACGCTTACGCACGGCCTGACCATCGTCGAAGGTGGGTGTCGAGAACGTCGTATTGATCAACCAGCAGCCAATCCATGCATGCCCCTTCTTGACAAGGACGACCGGGTTGAGGCCTGCTTGTTCAAGACAGGACGCAAGCATCATTGTGAGATCCAAGCAAGTCGCAATGCCCCCAGAACACACTCGGTCTGGCGTGCGAATCTTCTGCCCTTCGTTTGTAAACGAAGCCGGCGGCTGGCTGTAATGCAATCCGCGAGTCCTTATTGTGCTGTAGAGGGAGGAAACCTGTGCCCACACATCCTCTCGGTTTTTCGACTGATAGCCGTTCATGAGACGACCATCTCCAGCTTTAGCCAACAACTCACTGGCCTGAAAGATCAGGCGATCTACAGCTGGGTTGTTAGGGAGAGAAAATGCGGCCAGCAATTCCGGCAATGCACGAACACCGCCCCATTGATCGTAAGCCAGCACGTCTACAGAGTGATCGGTGATGACCAGCTCCGACCCAGCGGAACTAACAAGAATGATCACTCGCCCGCGCTCTGCCTCATTCAGTTCTGCGAGATACCGATGCCTAAACTTCAAATCTAGTGCATCGATACGTCGGGTCTCCTTGGGGTCAAGACGTTCAAACTGTAGGCGCATCGGGTCTGCAAATTCAGGCTCGCAGCGGACAGAGACTTCGAGATCGCACAAAGGTTCGTCAGTAGCATTGGTAATACTCAGCCCACGGAGAAGAGGTAGGTTGTTCTGATAGGAAGCATAGCTGACAGTAGGGTCAGCAAGAATGTGGACGACGACACCGGCTTGCCCAGGCTCACTCCCGTCAACTGTCCAGTTGGTCATGCGTCTCCATTTTGCTGGCCCCCTCTACTTCAAATTCTTATTTGCCCATCTGGCTCCAGCAGGAACTAGCACAAATTAAAAACTTACTTCGTTTCTCTGCCCTGTCAAATCTATTTCCCTTAGTTTCACCTCAAGCTTGCTCTTGCGAGCCCCAGAAATAACACACTCATCAGTTACCCAACGGATTGATTTCGGCATGGCGTGTACTATCTGTGCAAAAACTTTCCGCGAGTTCACTCAAAAGACACAAAGTCAGGGGAACGCTTTTACGCCTATTTAGCGACCTACGCAATAGAAACAAGATGGGCCTGTCAGCACTGGGATGAATCGGGGAAAGGAGCCTTAGATTCAGTCACTCGACTCCTCTGGTAGACCGGTTACAGCACCTGCACGATAAAGCACTTTAGATACCTGGTCTCCGGCATACTGGCGAAGATGGGATGGTCAGGGCTCTGGCCTCGCTGTTCGATGAGTCGAATATCGCGTTTTGCGTCGCGGGCGGCAAGGCGAATGCTCTTCCAGAGATCTTCTTCCGAGACGGGATGGGAGCAGGAACTGGTGACGAGAAACCCTTCTGACTTGAGCAGCTTCAAACCCAAGAGATTCACATCCTTATATCCAGTCAAGGCACCAGCGAGAGCTTGTTGACTGCGCGCAAAGGCCGGAGGATCGAGAATCACGAGATCGTACCGTCGCCCCGCCTTGACCAGCTTACGCATCTCCTCGAAGGCATCGGCCTGGCGATAGGTACATCGATCCTCCACCTTGTTCATCGTGGCCTGCGTTCTGGCCATGGCCAGTGTGTCTAGACTGACATCGAGGCCCTCCACTGATACCGCTCCGGCGAGCGCGGCATGAATACCAAATGCGCCGGTATGACAGAACACCTCCAGCACATCGGCCCCTGCCGCGAGCTTGGCTGCTGCCAGCCGGTTCTCTCGTTGATCGCAAAACCAACCGGTCTTCTGCCCCTTCTCCACATCGACGAGAAACTTCGCGCCCCCCTCCTGAATCTCAACTTGCGTCGGGCCACTGCCTCGAAGAAATCCTCGTTCGAGTGGCAACCCTTCAAGTTGGCGACTTTTGGCTTCGTTCCGTAAATAGACTCGTGTCAGACCCAATTCCTTCATCAGCACGTCCGCTATGAGTTCCTTGCGGCTATCCATCCCAAACGAGAGACACTGCATCACCAGCAGCTGATCGTACCGATCCACGATCAACCCGGGCAGTCGATCGCCTTCGGCATAAATAAGCCGATAGGCATTGGACTGCGAGACGACTCGCTGCCGCAGGCGGACGGCTTGCTGGATTCTTCCTCGCCAGAACGTCTCATCGATAGATTCATCCTCGAACGTCAGGAGGCGGACACGAATTTTGGACGCAGGATTATAGAGGCCACGTCCGTAGAATTGTCCGCTGGGGGTCAGGACATCGACCAAATCCCCGGCGATTGCCTCACCGACAAGCGGTCCGACATGCCCGGCATAGAGCCACAGATGCCGACTCTCTGAACCGCGTGCAGGCGTGAGGCGAACGTGAGCCGTCGGTGTCATATCATTTTTCATAACGATGGTTACCTCTAAGCTGGGACGTGGGTGGTCACACACCGACCACAATGCATCACTGGTCGTCCGGTTGTTCTTGACGAATGGACATCAGTATGTTTTCTTGAATAAGGAGCCTGTCCGACATTGACCTTTCTACTGCGGCAAATGATCGACGGTCATCTGCAACGTTCTCGGCCTCGAAAAATCCTCAATGTATTCCAGCGAATACACTTCCGGTTTTTCATGGCCTGCGGCCTTGCAGCTCGCCGTCTCTCCTTCGCCTCGCGACGAAGGCAATGTCGAACAGGCTCCTAGCTCTTTCAACTCTCTATAAGAAAGCGACTTTATGGGCCACAAACCAACGATTGGATCAGCTGTCTTAGATCGATTACATCATCTTGGTGTTCGGCATATCTTCGGCATTCCCGGCGACTACGTGCTCTCGCTCTACCAACTGATCGAAGCCTCGCCCATTAAACACGTCGGCACCACGCGGGAAGACTGCGCCGGCTTCGCGGCAGACGCCTACGCCCGTATCAACGGGATCGGAGCCGTCTGTGTCACCTATTGCGTCGGCGGTCTCAATACCGTCAATGCCATTGCCTGCGCCTATGCGGAACGGTCGCCGGTGGTGCTCCTGACCGGCTCGCCCGGTCTCTCCGAACGTACCCGTACTCCCTATCTGCATCATATGGTCCGCGACTTCGGAACGCAACGAGAGGTCTTTGAGCGGATGACCGTTGCCGCGGTCACCCTGGATGATCCCTTGACTGCCGAGCGCGAAATGGACCGGGCCTTCGCCGCCCTCCTACGCTATCGCCGTCCCATTTATATCGAGATTCCCAGGGACATGGTCCATTGTCCGCTGGCCGGCGGCATGAGACCGATGTGTATCGAGGATACACCAAGTGACCCCGCCGCGCTGGAGGAAGCGCTCAGCGAAGTCCGGATCATGTTGGCATCGGCCAAACGCCCGGCCATGCTCGTGGGGGCAGAAGTCGGTCGGTTCGGGCTTCAGGATGATCTCATTCGGCTCGTCGAGCAACTGAATATTCCGATTGCCTCAACGCTGCTCGGGAAATCAGTCATTCGCGAAGACCATCCGCTCTACGTCGGCGTGTATGGCGGGCTCATCGCTCGCGAAGATGTCCAGCAGTTCATTAACGATTCTGACTGTCTGCTGATCCTGGGATCCATCCTCTCCGATGTGGAAGATCTGGATGCGACATCGCCGCTGTTATCCGAAGGCCGGACTATCCATGCGACTGCCGATCGAGTCGCCATCAAACACCATCGGTATGACTCCATCAAGTTCCAGGACTTCGTTCAAGGGCTGGTGCGATCGCCGCTTCCCTCCTTTTCACGCTCCCAACGCACACTCCCGGTCAAAACCGTTCCGGCACTCACGGCCCCTGACCTCGATGCTTCGGTGACCCTGGAAGGACTCTTCATGCACCTGGATACCGTGCTCACCGAGAAGACCGTCGTGATTGCAGACGTTGGCGAGTCGCTCTTTGCTGCGGCTGACCTGCATGTCCGCCATCGGTTCGAGTTCCTGTCACCGGCCTACTATACGTCAATGGGGTTCGCCGTCCCGGCAGCATTAGGCGCCTCGTTCGCCGACCCCAGCCTGCGTCCGATCGTATTAGTGGGAGACGGTGCCTTTCAGATGACCGGAACGGAACTGGCCAGCTGTGTCCGGTATGGGCAAGCCCCGATTGTGATCCTTTTGAATAACCGTGGTTATTCAACGGAACGGGAGATTTTGGAAGGTCCCTTTAACGATGTGCATGAATGGCAATACGACAAAATCTGTGATCTGGTTGGAGGCGGGAAAGGCGTACGCGTGAGTACCCAGCGGGAGTTCCAACAACATCTCTCCGCTGCGTTTGCCGACCAAGCTCACCTGCATGTGCTCAACGTGCTCCTCAGCCCCAATGACCGCAGCCCCGGCATGGTCCGCCTGGCTAGGCGCCTTGGGAAAAAGCTGTCCACCGATAAGCCATAGGGGAAACCATCCAGTCTGTCTGCTTTCTCCTACACCTCTGATTGCTTCTAGAGAAAATCGCCCCTCAATTTCTCCAGAAAGCCCCCACAGGCTCGTTCTTCCATCAAAATCAGCAATGGCACGCCCCCTGCAAATTTGTTTATTTGCTTTATGACAGAGCGGCTGGGCAGAATAGGCCTTCCCCTGCTTCACCGCCTTTACGCCGAATCAGTTTTCAGCAATAATCCGGTACTGGCCGAGAGGATACCTTGTCAGATTTTTATCAAAATGGCGTCGTCACCGTCCTACACCGGCTCGGTCAACCCAATACCGAGCAATTGGAGCAGGAACTGGAGCGGTATGCAAAAACGACTCCGATCGCGCTGGTCCTCCCGTCGCTCTATGCGGAACTTGAACGACCAGCCCTCAAGCGCATCGTCGATATCCTGAGTGACGTTCGTTACATCAACGAAATCGTCATCTCGTTGGATCACGCCTCCGCCTTAGAATTCAGGCTGGCCAAGCAATTCTTTTCCCACCTCCCTCAACGAGTCCGCGTTGTCTGGAACGACGGCGCTCGCATCCAAGCGATCCTGAATGTGCTGGTCTCACATGAAATCGACATCGGACACCAAGGCAAGGGGCGCGGGTGTTGGACGGCCTACGGTTATGTTCTGGCCAGAGGCCAGAGCCAGATCATCGCACTCCATGACTGCGACATTGTGAGTTACGATCGGCAGTATCTCGCTCGCCTCTGCTATCCCATCGCGAATCCGAATCTCGCGTATGAATTTTGTAAAGGGTACTACAGTCGGGTGACGGACCGCATGCATGGGCGTGTGACGCGTCTCTTCATGACGCCGCTCATCCGCAGTCTGCAAATGCTGGTCGGACCGCACTCTCTCCTCTCGTTTCTCGACAGTTTTCGGTACCCGCTGGCCGGTGAGTTTGCGATGGTACGGGATCTGGCCTGGATCAATCGTATTCCAGGTGATTGGGGGCTTGAGGTCGGCATGTTGGCCGAGGTCTATCGGAATTGTGCGCTGCGACGGATCTGCCAAGCCGATATCGCTGATGCCTATGAGCACAAACATCAGACATTGTCGACGCACAATCCGGACGCCGGTTTGTTAAAAATGTGTGTGGATATCACCAAATCCCTGTTTCGTAACCTGGCAAGCGAAGGATTGGTCCTCTCAGAAAGCACGCTCAAGACCTTGCGAGCCACATACTTACAGGCCGCGCAGGAAGCTATTAGCCGGTATGAAAATGACGCGGCGATCAACAGCCTGCGTTTTGACCGCCATGAAGAGCGACGTGCGGTCGAGGTATTTCTTCGCGGAATGACGCTCGCAACCGATAGCTTTCTTGAAGACCCCCTTGGGGTTCCCATGATCTCGAACTGGAGCCGCGTGACTCACGCCGTCCCCGATATTTTCCATCGGCTCATGGATGCGGTCGAGCAAGATCATGCCTGGGATCCTGCAGCGGAAACACGACAACCGGTCTCATGATGAACAACGGCCTGATTCCACTCACTGCTGAAACGGAGGATCTGCTGGAGGCAGTCCACCATGCCGACATTCTGGTCGGCATTCCCAGCTTTAACAATGCAAAGACGATCGGCCATGTCGTTCGCGCTGTCGGCGCAGGCCTGGCGAAGTATTTCCATGGGTATCGCGCCGTCCTCGTCAACTCAGACGGAGGCTCCACCGACGAAACACCGGCCATTGTGGCCCATACCATGGTTGATCTTGAACCGCTCTTCATCAGCGATCGGCAAAGTACCCTGCACCGAATCGTGACCCCGTATCATGGAATCCCCGGCAAGGGGAGTGCGTTCCGCACCATTTTCGAGATCGCCCGACGGCTCAAAGTGAAAGCCTGTGCCGTGGTCGATTCGGATGTGCGAAGCATCACGCCTGAGTGGATGGAGCTGCTCCTTCGCCCCATCATCAAGGAAGGATACGATTACGTGGCGCCCTACTATCGACGCCACAAATACGACGGCACCATCACAAACAGCATCGCCTATCCCTTGACCCGGGCCCTCTACGGTCAAGAAGTTCGTCAGCCGATCGGAGGAGACTTCGGATTCACCGGAGAACTCGCTCAACACTACCTTGAAAAACACGTGTGGGAGTCCGATGTCGCGCGGTTTGGCATCGACATTTGGATGACGACTGAAGCCATCGCGAACGGCGCCAAGGTCTGCCAGAGTTTTCTCGGTGCCAAGATTCATGACCCGAAAGACCCGGCCGCAGACCTTTCCTCCATGTTGCGACAGGTCGTAGGAGCCTTATTCGCCCTGATGGAAGCGCATGCCCCGACCTGGCTCTCTGTGACTGAATCGCGAAAGGTGCCGCTCTTCGGCTTCCAATATGAGGTGGGCGTCGAGCCCGTGAATGTGAACGTCGAACGGATGATAGATTTATTTCATCTCGGCCTGACCGATTTACACGACATTTGGGTGCGCATACTCTCCGAAGAGGTACTCGACCAGCTGTCTCGACTTCAGGAGGTCCCTGCACGAGATTTCCGTATCCCCGATTCCTTGTGGGCACACATCATTTACGACGCGGCACTGGCACACCATCGCAATGTGCTGCCTCAAGAGCATCTCCTCAAGGCGTTGACTCCACTCTATTTAGGGAAAACCTCCTCGTTCGTACTGGATAGTCAAGGACTGACGACGGCGGAAGCCGAACACCTCATCGAAACACTCTGTCGAACGTTTGAAAAAGAGAAAGAGTATCTTGTGACTCGTTGGCCTCAGTCCCATGATGCGAGGGATGTCGTCAGCACGACCCCCGTGAGGTCTGAAAGGAGCCAGCCATGACATCAACCTGGGAACAGACGTTACTCGGACCCGTGACCACACTCGGCGAACATGTGCTTGCCATCCTTCCCAAAGTTCTGGCCATGATGATCCTCCTGCTGGTCGGTTTGGTTGTGGCTTGGGGAGCCGGACATTTTACGGAGCGGCTGCTTCGGATGATCGGCCTGGACCGACTCTGTGATCGGATCGGGATTGCCGCGGCTCTTCTTCGGGGAGGCATCAAGAGTGACCCTTCCTACATCATCGGCCGAATCACCTACTGGCTGATCGTCATTTTCTCCACCACCGCCTCGCTGGGTGCGCTCAATGTGGCCCCGATCAACGAAGCCGCCCATTCGCTGTTATCCTATATTCCGCATCTGGTCACAGCCGCCGTCATCGGCATCATCGGCTACCTCGTCTCGAATTTCGTGTCCCAGGCCGTCCTGATTGCCGCCGTCAATGCGGGGTTACCGCCGGCTCGCTGGATTGCCGCCGGCACACGCTGGGGCATTCAACTGCTGACGGTCGCCATGGCGCTTGAACAGCTCGGCATCGCCCAACATATCGTGGTGGTTGGATTCGGGATTACCTGGGGCGGCCTCGTCCTGGCTGCGGCGCTGGCGTTGGGGTTGGGAGGAAAGGATCTGGCCAAAGATTTCTTGGAGCGACGTCTGGTCGGCCACTCCCGTTCACAGGTCAACGAGGATTTACGACACCTCTAACCACTATGCCACGCTATCTACTACTCACAGACTTGGATGGCTGTCTACTGGACAGCGAGACCTATTCCTTCGACGAAGCGCGACCGGCGTTGAACGCCCTTCGTACTGAGCACATTCCCATCATCCTCGTGTCCGGAAAGACTCGTGCGGAAATTGAACCACTACGAGAACGCCTGGACCATCAACACCCCTTCATCGTCGAGAACGGGGCAGCGGTGTATGTCCCGCTTGAAACCTTTGGCTTCCAGCCAGAACGATCACGCCGCCGTGCCTCTTATCATGTCATTGAGCTCGGCACCCCCTATGCGCTCCTCCGCGATGTGCTCCGGCAAATCGAGGAAGCCGTAGGAACCCCACTACAAGGATTCGGCGACCTCTCGGTCGACGAGATTATGACGACGACCGGGCTGATGCGAGAGGATGCGCTGCGGGCCAAACTTCGGGAGTTTGATGAACCCTTCCTCGTCAACGGTCCGCCCAAGTTGATTGAAGAGATTTGTCGGCAGATCGTCACACGAGGCCTGAACTGGACCAGGGGGGGGCGATTCTTTCACCTGACCGGCAATAACGACAAAGGACGAGCCACAGAAGTCCTGCTCCGCTGCTACAGACGACAGGAGCAGGGGCAAGACCGACCCGAAGAGATCGAGACGATCGGCATCGGCGATAGCTTGAACGACCTTCCGCTTCTCTTAACGGTCGATCATCCGGTGTTGGTGCAACGACCTGATGGCTCGTATGATCCGGACATCAATCTGCCGAACCTCATCCGAGCCCCAGGTATTGGCCCTGCCGGATGGAACCAGATTGTCCTCGAACTCATTCGTCAGACTACTCGCGAAGCATCCCGTGAACGGGCGAGTAATATCAGAGTGACCTAACGTTCACGGGACGACAACGTTCCTCCCCTGTCAATCTTCAGCGGGGTTAATGATATGCAGCCCGGCGGACTTCGATGCGGCCAGCAGTTGCGTATCCGTGCTGACGACCGTCAATCGTAACGGCTTCAGCTCCAACGCCAAGGCCAAATGCATCACCTGCGCCGAGCGAAGAAAGGGATACTCCAAAACCAACTCCTTCGTGGTCAAGTAGGTCTCCATCTGAGGAGCAATGAACTGATACAGCCCTTGTTTGGATTCAATTTCAAACTTGTACAACACAGAATAACAATCATCCCGTGTGATCTGCCCTTCGTGAGCACGGGCGCAGAGGATGGAATAGAAGTCCGTCACGGTCCAGGTCGGGACGATGGCGACTCTGCCACGCTTCACCATCAACTTATTGACGATGCGGGTTCCCCGCTCCATGCTGTAGCGTTTCACCAATGCGGTCGAGTCGTAGTAGTAGTACGGCATTCGGTTACCCCCTCCCCTTCAGAATGATGTCGGCAAGCGGCCCTTGAAGCTTGGACAGTCGATCTTGGAGTTCATCGAGCGGAGCTTCCTCATATCCTTCTTTTCGCAAGGTATCGGCAAGATTCCCCCTGTTAAAGGACGCCGTGTCCGCCTTGAGCCGCTCGTTCAATCGCCGTTTGGCCAGACGGCTTGAAACCTTTTGCCCGGCCTTGGTCAACCCCCGCCCTCTGCTACGCGGAGCCCGACTGACGGATAGTTCGTCTGTTTTCTTCACGATTCACGCCTCCTCATCATGAGTGTTGGTTTACCGCTTCCCTGCAGACGCTTCCCGTGGACAACCGGCAGGCATCGCCGCGGTGGCCGACAATGTACCCTCGCCGAAAATATGTGCGGCGATCGCCTGTGCCACATCCGATGAAAACTCTTGCTGGATCACGCGAAGAACCTTCGCCGTCGCCTCGCGCTCGGTCAGATGTCCTTCCTTTCCGCCACGTGCGACGGCTCCGACAACCCGCTGCGTGGCAAGCTCCACAATCTCCAAGTCGCTGCACCATCGGACATACTTGAAGTTGGGATCCTGCACTTCGATCGGAATCAGGCGAGTCATGCCACGAACTAGGAGCTCCGAGGACTCCCCATCAGCACCTCCTGAATCAGCCCTGACATGAAACCCCTCATGAACCAACCCTTGGGCAAGTGCCCGTTGTATCGGCTCCGCCTGGTCTCCTGATATCTGTAGAGCCACTCCCAGATTCGACGAGAGGAACTGCGATAACTCGCCGGATAGCTCCCCGACTCGATACACAGAAGGAATACCCTGTCCGCTGGAGCGGATCACCCGCAAATCGGTATTGTAGGCTTCCCGTAGCACCAGATTCCGACCGGCCCGCCTGAGCGCACGTACCTTCGCCAGTTTGTCGGTCGTCTGCCGAGCCTCTACCACATCCGCTTCGATCTCACGATCGAATCTCACCACCTTGTCCGTCACCGACGCCTCGGCCTGGGAGCGATTTACAACAGCCAATGCGTAGTGCACTCCCGTCCCTGCGTCATGCCACGCATCGGCGATATTCACATTTTCGAGCACCTTGTCAGTGGAGACCTTTGTTACATGGTCGATCGTCAGCCGCCGCTCCGCACTCGAGACCTCATCATGTTCAGTAACGAGGTAGGCCTCCCAGTCCTTAGCCTGAGCTGCGACTTCCGCCTTAAAGATACGCGCAACCGCCGCATAGGCTTGATTCTCAGCCGTGCTCCTATTCTCACCTTGGCCAACCCCGGTCAAATACTGAGACGATGGATAGCTTGACGCTCGACCATCGACCCACTCAGGCTTGTCCTGTCCACCCAACCATGCACACCCACTCGCTCCGATCACGTAGAAGAGACAAAACACCGCCACCGCCCACCGCCTCAACGCACCCCCAAGACTCCATCTCACTGCATCACCCGCTGGAGAATGAAGAGGGTCTGCCCCGCAGCTAATGGAACAGATTGTCCGTCCTTCGTTATCGACATCCCTTGCCCTGACGGCCGAACGGAGACTTGGTACTGACCAGCCGGTACCCAGGCCCGCGCGACGTGGATCTCGTCCGGTAAAGTCTGCCAACTTCGCTTGTCGGCTTCTTCGGAGGCCACCGCGATGCCCTTGGCAAATAACTCCACCAGCAAACCAACCCAGGGCGCGGCATCCTTACCGACGGCACGACGTGCTCCAAAGCTCACGCCTTCAGCTATCGCAAATTTTGTCGCGGCTCGCGCAACAGCTTTCGTGGCCATCCCCGGCATCCGTTCCGAAAGCCCCTTCTCCGCAAGAGCCGTCACGTTCTGCGCCCGTTCCGATCGAGCCGAGAACGAACGGCCCTGCGCATCAGTCAATGTCAGATCTTCGAACGCGATACGTGTTTTTTGCGGCACCAACCGCGGAAGCGCCACTCGAACCACCCGCCCATTCAGCCCGTATAACAGACTGTCCGCCACCCGATCCCTCTGGTACGGCCCCTGAAAAACTCCTCTATTTAGCAAAACTAACTGTGTGGCATCAAGACTGATCGGTAAGTCTAAAAACATGTCTTCCTTTCTTGGAGCGCGGCCATTATAGCTGATCATGACCACGTGGGCGAGTGCCTCTCCCGAGGAAGACGAAATAGGCGACCACGCCACATCCGGAAAGGTTTGTCGATAACTCTCCAACTCAGTGTTCAGGCCAAGCGCTTCGGCAGTCCGTAACAGATCGGCCTGTAAGGAGGGGGGAGGTGACATCCTCGACCAGCCTTTCATGGTGCGATAGGCCTCATACGCGTTTCGATAGGCGATGAACGCGTTATTCAGGTCTCCTGCAGCTTCATACAAGATGCCGCTCAGATACCGCGCAAACC